>Ga0209164_1000014_pt1 | contig 519991 bp, 422 predicted proteins | sample MTBNYHSulfiMetaG_FD_187458 | JGI IMG/M metagenome (GOLD analysis project Ga0209164, IMG submission 187458) | Enrichment culture microbial communities from rom New York Harbor, USA that are MTBE-degrading - MTBE-NYH (New York Harbor Sulfidogenic)... | ecosystem: Environmental > Aquatic > Marine... | reverse complement strand
AAATCAAGGAATAAATACAAATCGTTGGCACTACCGTTTTGACGTTGAGAGATAGGCGCCCCGGTAAAAACAAGGGATTGCGGGGAGCATCCTAGCAAAAATCCGCTCTAACTGTAGAAGAAAAGTTTAAATGATTATTCTTCCGGATTGTATAAATTCCATCTTTTTGTTAAAGAACAATTTATTTTTCCCCCTGGTCATGACCATGAAAAGATTACGAACTTGTCCGTAAACAAGCATTTCTGATATCGCCGTTGATCTGAAAAACCATGCCTTTTTCTTCCAATCTTAAAAGAAAAATCTTTATTTACATGGCCTTGGCCGGCCTCGTCCCTTTGCTCGTTCTTGCTTTCCAGAATCATTATTTCGGCAAAAAGGCCATAGAGAAACTGGAAATTGAGCACCTCAATTATTCCCTGAAATCGAGAATGCTCTGGTTACGTGAATGGACACGGCACACCAAGAAAGAGTTTTACAGAATAGGCACCCAGCTCTCCTCCAGGAACCCCCTGACCTCCCAGAAAGATCTCGCGGCCCTCGATATTGCGGTGCAGGGACTCTTCAAGGGCCATTCAAAATACAAATCCCTCACTGTTTATGATCACAACTGGTCAGTTATCCGCCAGTACAACGAAAATCCCAAGCTGGCCATCCCCCTGCCCTCCAGCGATTTCAAAAAAAAATTCGGCAGTGCCGATCTTCTTGCGGTGGACAGACAGTATCTGACACCGGATAAAGACACAATCCTGCCCTTGGGGCAAACCGTCCTTGACCAGAGCGGTCATCCGGCCCTGTATATTATCGCGGAAATGAATACGACAAAGTCCCTGAAACGTATTTTATCCGACACCTCGGATCTTGACGAAAGCGGCAAGATCTATCTCGCTGCCAGCGATGGGAGCCTGCTTTATCTGACATCTCCTGCTGCCTATGAAGATAGCTGTTCCGGCACCATAGTTTTTCCTGACAGTCTTCTGCAAGGACCCTACTGGCAGTTGCAGAAAAGAAGGGACTGCAAGGGTGTTTCTGTTTTTTCCGTTGCCGCGCCCATTCCGGAGATGGACTGGATACTCATCGTTGAAATAGACAAAATGCATGCCATGATAACGATTGAAAGATACATAGGCATAGGCAGCAGCACTGCCCTGGCCATCCTCATTCTCATCCTTATCGGCTCCTGGCGGACGGCAAGCAACGTGGCCGATCCGCTTGATGAACTGGCACGGGTCGCCCGGCATATCTCCGAAGGCAACCATCAGGAAAGACTTCCTGTTTTCAAAGACCGCTATCTCAATGATGTTGGCGAGGCATTCAATGCCATGCTTGATACCCTGGACGCCAACAAGAGGTTAATGATCCAGACCATATCGCTCAGCGCCGTGGGGAAACTGAGTTCCAGTATTGTCCATGAAATGCGCAACCCTCTTTCTTCCGTCAAAATCAACCTGCAGGCCTTGGCCCGCAAGGTAAAAGATGATCCCTCCTACGCGGAAATGGCCGGCATAGCCATCACCCAGGTGAAACGGCTGGAATCGATGTTTTCCGATCTGCTCCACTTCAGCAAGCCGATTCAGTTACATCTCGAGGAGGTGTCCTTCCTGGAGATCGCCGAAGAGGTCCAGGAAATCCTTACCCAGAAGGCCGCCGATAAGATTATTGCCCTGGAGATCATCGACAACCTGGGCAACACCCCCATAACCGTCGACAAAAAGCAGGTTGCCCAGGCGTTAATCAATCTGGTGGACAATGCCATCCAATGGTCACCAGACAACGGTACGGTGCAGATCATCGGCGAACAGGCCCCGGCCGGCGGTTTTACTATTGTTATCAAGGATCAGGGGCCGGGTATCCGGGAAGAGCAGATGAACAATCTTTTTCAGCCTTTTTACACCACCAGGGAAAAGGGGACCGGTTTAGGGCTGGCCAACGTGAAAAAGATCGTAGAATTTCATGGCGGGTCGGTTTTTGCCGACAACAATCCGGATGGCGGTGCACGGTTTTCAATGATTTTTAACGGAAGGTCACGCGGATGAGCGTAATACTGATTATTGATGATGACAAACTCCTCTGCCGCAGTCTGCAGATTCAGCTGGAGGCTATCGGGCATACAACGTATCTCGCCCACACCATGCAGGAGGGAATAGACACGGCTGCACTTGTCGGACCGGAGCTCATCCTGCTGGATCTCAATCTGCCGGACCAGAGCGGATTGTTTGGTCTGCCGGCCCTGCTGGAACAAGGCCATGACCTCTGCGTGGTGATTATGACCGGCAACCCCGATAACAAGGCGGTTATTGATTCCATGCGCAAAGGCGCCTTTGATTATCTGCGCAAGCCACTGGATCTTGATGAGCTGTTTGCCATGGTGGAAAAGGTGGAAATCCGCAAACAAAAGGGACAATCGCCCCAGCGGGATCAACCCGCCGCGGCACGCCCTTCCCTGGACGACTTGGTTGGCGCCCATCCAGCTATGATTGAACTACTCAAGCAGATCGGTCTTCTGTCCCGCAGCAGGGTCACGGTGCTGATCCAGGGAGAAAGCGGCACAGGCAAAGAGCTGGTGGCAAAAATTCTCCACACCTCATCCTCTCCCGGCATGCCTTTTGTGGCCATAAACTGTTCGGCTGTTGTGCCGACCCTGCTGGAAAGCGAACTCTTTGGCTATGAAAAGGGGGCCTTTACCGGGGCGGACAAGACCAAAATCGGCAAAATGGAATTTGCCGGCGAGGGCACGGTGTTCCTCGATGAAATAGGCGACATGCCCCTTGACCTGCAGAGCAAACTGTTGCGGGTGCTGCAGGAAGAGGAATTTGTCCGGGTCGGCGGGCTTGAGACAATTCCGCTTAAAGCGCGGATTATGGCAGCCACCCACCGGGACCTGCAGGGCATGGTGGAGCAGAGGCAATTCAGACAGGACCTTTTTTACCGACTCAACGTTTCCACCCTCAATATCCCCCCGTTACGCTCCCGGCGGGAGGATATCCCCTTGCTGGTTGACAGCCTGCTGGCCAGAGTCAGCCAAAAGCTCCACTCTGACATGCATGCCGTTTCCGAGGCGGCCATGGAAAAAATGATGCTGTATGACTGGCCTGGCAACGTCAGAGAGCTTGAAAATGTCCTGACCCGCGCCGTGGCCCTCTCCCGCGACGGCAGAATTCTTGCCGAGGACATTGTCTGGCAGCAGAGCAGAACCCCGTCTGCCGCTGAGCCGCAAGCCGGACCGTCCACCCTGGCTGAGGCGGAAAAACATCACATTGCCAAGGCCCTGCAGGACAACGACTGGAACATTACCCATACGGCGCAGAAATTAGCCATCTCTCCCACCACCCTCCGTAAAAAAATCAATGATTTCGATATCAGAAAGCCGACGACCTGATCACTGTTGCCATGCCATCCCGGAAATCCGCCGACAGGGCCCCAATATTCCTGGTTGACCCTTTATTTACTTACAGATATCCTTGAGATTATGCGATTGAAAAAAATAACCATAATCGTTATTGCCTTGCTCTCCCTTTTTCTGCCCATGCCGCTTGCGGCCTTTGATCTCAACAGCAAGGTGCAGCTGCACGGCTTTATCTCCCAGGGCTATCTTGACAGTTCCGGCAACAACTTCCTGTCGGACAGTCTGGACGGCACCTTTGCCTTCAATGAAATCGGCGTCAACCTGAATGCCCGTATTACCAACAGACTCCGTTTGGGCGGTCAGCTGCTGTCCAGAAAAATGGGTGGTTATGGCGACAACCACATCCGGCTGGACTGGGGCCTGGCGGATTACCGTTTCCAGGACTGGGCCGGAGTGCGACTCGGCAAGGTCAAGATTCCCATGGGACTGTATAACACGGAAAGAGATTCCGATTTTCTCCGGCCCATGATTTTTCTCCCCCAGAGTATCTATGACGAAACACGACGCGACACCTGGCTGGCCCACTGGGGTGGGGAAATATACGGCAATGTGGCAATTGATGCTTTCGGGGATTTTGACTACAAGCTCTTTTATGGCCGTATCAAATATGAGGGAGACTCGATTTACCATGATTCCACCCTGACCAACATCAACAAACGACTGGCCGACAACCGGCAATCCCCGCATCCTGACCCCCTTCTCCCTCCCCGCATCAACCAATGCGACCGGGACAATGATTACCTGTATGGCGCAAACCTCATCTACTCTCCGCCCATTGACAATCTCCGCCTGGGAATCTCCTATGCCAGCCAGAAAGACACCTCCTATGGTGATGGGGTAAAAATAGGTGAATATATAACCAACAGCTACTTCGTCCTTTCCCTGGAATATGCCTGGCGGAAGCTCTTCTTCAGCGCTGAATACGCGGAAAACGACCGCAGGCAAACCCTCTACGACGTCACCACCTTTGACGGCCCCAACCAGGCCTGGTACACCATGCTCACCTATTGCGCCACTGAACGGTTGAGCTTTTCCGTTGTCTATGACGAATACTGGAAAGACAAACACAGCAAAGACGACTCAGTCCATGCCAGCGGCAGATACAACTCCACCCCATGGAGAAAAGACTGGGGATTCGGTGTCCGCTATGATGCCACCGAAAACTGGACGATTAAAGGCGAATGGCACACAGTGGACGGCACGGCCCTTTTGCTTGATTTTTTCAACCCGGAAGGCACGGAACGATACTGGCAGTACGGTGCGGTCAAAGTGTCCTTTAATTTCTGAACCTGATCAAGGATTCCATGAGAAAACCGCTGAAAATATTCGTGATGCTGCTTCTCATGCTTTCCTGCGCCCACGGTTCCTGCCTTGCCGCCGAGATCATCCTGGTGGTCAATCATGACAATACCCTTGCAGGCATTACCGCACGGGCGGCTGAGCTCATTTTTCTCAGCAAAAAAACGGAATGGACCCAGGGCGAACACATCCATGTGGTGGTGAACAATGATCCGGAGGCGTATGCAGCTTTCTGCCGGGAAATTTTGCGGAAAACCCCCCTGCAGTATCTGCTCTACCGGAAAAAGATGCTCTTTAACGGTTCGGGTATTCCACCTCTGGTCATGGACACCGACGAAGAGGTCAAAAATTTTATCGCCGCCACCAGAGATGCCATCGGTTTTATCAGTAAGGATTCTCTGGACCCCCGGGTCAAACAGCTTGTCATCCTCTGACGTCTTCCGCCCAATGCATACAAGACAAGGACAACACTGGCATGAAACTCCTGAAAAACATCCGGACAAAGGTGTGGAGCTGCGTCGCCATAGCTCTGCTGGCCTACCTGCTTGCCACCGTCGCCACCTCCATTTCCAATATCCGCATCAACGACAGTCTCACCAGTCTTGAGGAAATCCATTTCCCTCTGGCGCTCAAGGGGGATAGGATTTTCACCCTTTTTAACGAACAGACGAAGAATTTTGAAGGCGGGCTGATCACCGGTGAAGCCGATGAACTGGTCAAGGCTAGAGAGCATCATGAAGAGATAACCTCTCTGTTCAACGATATGGTGCGGACGGCGTCCCGTTACGATATGAATTTCTATTCCGGGCTGCTGACCCTGCGGGACGCCTATGAGGACTACTTCAGCCTGGCGGCTGACCAGTATTCCCAGATGTCCCGCGGCGCTGATCTCTTCAAGCATAGCCAGCCGCTGCTTCGCATCGGCAAGGCCCGGGAGCGTCTGCTGGCAAGCTTCAAGCAAATTACCGGTCAACTCACCGAAACGGTGGTCAATGAAATAAAAAACAACAAACTGCGGGCAGCCAATACCTCCCGTTTTCTGCACCTCCTGTTCATTGCCGTTCTGCTGATCGTCACCTTAGCCATCAATCTGCTGGCCAACAGCCAGCTCATTACCCCCTTGAAAAATCTCAAGGAAATGATCGATAATTTTGCCCGAGGCAAAACGGTCGAAAAACCGCAGAACTGTGACAAGGGGGATGAAATATGCTGCCTTGCCCTCTCCTTCTGGGACATGACCGAGGACCTGAAAAAAATTACGGTATCAAGAAACTATCTGGACAACATCATCAATTACATGTCAGACAGCCTGCTGGTTCTGTCGCCGACCCTGGCAATCAGCAGGATCAATCAGTCAGCCCTCAATCTGCTATCCTACGAGGAGGAGGAGCTGATCAGCCAACCGGCCACCTACATTTTCAGCGAATATGGCGCCGGCGCCACCATTCAGACCATTTTTGATGAGCTGCTGCAGGGCAAATCCATCACCAATCTCGAGATGATGCTGCGGACAAGGAATAATATGCTGATCCCTGTGCTTTTTTCCGGCACAACTTTTTACAACACAGCGGGCACGGTTGAAGGGGTCATCTGCCTTGCCCGGGATATCAGAGAATTAAAAGGCAACCTGGACAACAGGGAAAGCATGTCGAATTTCGATCCCCTGACCCATCTGCCCAACCGCAATCTTCTCCATGACCGATTAAGTCATACCCTGCGCCTGGCAAAACGCTCACGGAAACTGGTCGCCCTGCTGCTCATCGATCTCAACCTTTCTTCCGCAATGCTTGAAACAGAGGAGGAAACGGCCAAACTGCTTCTCCAGGAGGCCGCCAAACGGTTTCTGCAGTCTGTCAGGGAAACAGATACCGTGGCGCGGCTGAAGCGTGATCAATTTGCCATCATTCTGACCAACCTCAACGATCAACAGGATGCAAAACTTGTTGCCGGCAAAATCATGAAAGATATCTCCCTGCCGTTTCACATTGCCGGCAGTGAAGATATCAGCCTCAGCATCGGTATGGCCTTCTTCCCCAGTGACGGCAGCGATGACAGCACTCTCCTGCGCAATGCCGACACCGCCCTGGCTGAAGCAAAAAAGCAGGGGGCAACGCTTACAGTTTTTACAACAGTGCAAAGCCGCATCGGGCAACATGAGTAAACAGTATCTGGTCAGTTCTCCCCAGATTCTGTTGCCCGCGGGCCGCAACCCTTTCCTGCAGAACTGTCTTTTCCCCTCTCCCCTGCCCAAACCCTGACCAATAATCTAAATTTTTTTTAAATTATTTCATTTAGTTAAAAAAATAACCCCTCCATTCCTAGCCATCGTTGGCCGTTTGGCATTCATTATGCTTTTAACGGGGCCAGTGCGGCAAATTGTCGCTGCGACAATTTGCCGCACACAAACCTGCACAGGATGGCTCCCCTCAGCCTGGGGATCCCAAAAATTGTTAAACAAGAACGGAGGATAGCTAATGAAGAAAACAAGAAAACTGATTTCAGCCGCAGTTGCTTTAGGCGCACTGGCAACTTTCAGTGTTGCCGAGGCCGGCATGATCACCGAGTGGGACCAGACCAATGTTACGCCCCGTACTCCCACCAACATCGCCGATCCGGGTTTTGTCTTTGACCAGTGGAACTATATTGAGCCGGGCTATCTCACCGATCCCAACACCGGCGCGGTTTCCGCAGGGGGATTCATGCCGAGCGGCTGGGCCAAATACAGTGGCGGTTCCGGCGCCATCGCTGATGCCGCCGGCACCGTTGTCGGCGCCATGACCTGGAAAGAGAGAGATACCCAGGGCCCGGGCCTGAGCATCGTCAACAACGATGACATCACCGGCGACAACTGCATCATGTCCGCCGGCTGGAACCCCGATTCAACCGTGGTTCTGGACGGCAGCGGCATCGACATCACCGAGATGAGCGACTGGTGGGGCATTGACAAGAAACAGTGCTCCGACCCCTTCCAGTCAAGCAAACGCTTCAAAGTTGTCAGCTACATACTTGACGCTCCGGTCGACCTGACCTTCAACGTAGAAAACAACGGCCAGACCGAACTCTACCGGCTGCTGATGAAATACGGCAACCAGACCGGCGCCAGGGTCACCGGCTTCACCATGCAGGTCGGATTCCTTGACGCCAGCGGCAATTTCACCGAAGCCGGGCCAGCCGACGGTCTTTCCTTTGCTTCACGCAACGGCACCAACTATGACTTTACCGTACCGACCACCAGCGACATCATGAAACAGGGTGAGCTTGACGCCCTGCAGGCCCACGGCCTCTTCGGCGCGCCGGATAAGCACCATACCAGCTACGGCTATTTCAACCCCTATGTCCGCGCCACCTTTCTGATGACCGCCAACCAGACCCATATCGTGGCATCCGACATGTCCGCCGTCCATACGGATCTCTTCGGCGAGTGGCTGCCCTCCAGCAATCTGAAAGGCGGCCTCTATTTTGATGCTGACGGCATCGTTTACACCGACAACATCCTCATGGCAAGCTGCCCCGGCAACTTTGACGAGGAAGCGGGCACCACCGGCGTCGCTACCGCCGACTGCGACCAGGTCTGCGCCGACAACCTCGGCTGCGACACCACCTGGGTAACCTACAGAGAGTCCGTCAATATCACCATGAATGCAGACGGCACCTGGAATATCCCGGCCGTCGTCGGCACCGATATCCGTCAGCCGATTCCTCTCACCGCCGCCGATCTTGACATGATCAAAGCCAATCCGAACTGGCTGCCCGGCGACATTGACGACCTGGCAAACGTCAACATCAATGCCTTTCTTAACGTAGGCGATCTGCCCGTCGGCAACTTTACCCTGCGCATCACCCCGACCTTTGATGCAACCACGGCCACCACCGAGCCGGGCACCGCCGGCCCCGCGGACTTCGATATTACCATCAATGCGCCGAACACCGTTATTCCATGAGTTTGGACCGGCATAACAGACGTATCTACCAAGTATGACAAGTAAAAATCTTATCGATATAGCGGAGGATATAAAATGAAATTAGCAAAAATAATCATCCTGGCGATTCTTCTCGCCTTCACCACCACAGGAATGGCCCTGGCCGCCGGACCTGTAAAAATGAACTCCACCACCACGGTTTCCGCCTCAGTCCAGAATAACTCCGGCAGAAGCGTCTACGCTGCCGTAAAAATGATGGCCTTTGATGCAGTCGGCACAGCTGTTGGCCATCTCTGCAAGGAAGTCTATCTGCCCAGCAATGCGACAACCCCGGTCAGCTTCGCCTGGCTGGCGCCGAACTATGAAACCGGCCTCTACTGGACAGCCAAGGTAGACACCACCGCCAGCTGCGGCACCCATGACCACAACGACGCTGACAGTGACAGCGACAGTGACGGTGATTCTCTGCATTTTGATTCAGATTCAGATAATCATTAATAACTGCAGTTCTTCGAAGTAAACTTCTTCTTCCCCCGCCCCTCACCAGGTTGCTCTTCTCTCCCCTGGTGGGGGGCACCTCTTTGCGCAGGATGCAGGAGATACGCTCATGAACAGAAAAATCGATGCGCTGGCCGCCTACAGTCTCTTTCTTCTCATCATGGCCCTTTTCGCTGTTATCGTGTCCTGCTTTCCGGTGGCATACATCTGGACCACCTATGAGGATCTGCTCGGTGAGTGGAGCCAGTTTTATTTCTTTGCCATCGCCTTGTTCTTTTCAATCCGCCTTGCCCTGGCCGGATCCCGCTTCTGGTTGTTTTTCGCCACTCTGGCCCTGGCCTGTTTTTATGTGACAGGTGAGGAGATCTCCTGGGGACAGCGCCTGTTCGACATCGCCACCCCTGATTTTTTCCGCGAGCACAATCTGCAGCAGGAAACAAATCTGCATAATTTATTCACCGGACCATACAGTACCCTGCTGAAGCGTATCATCGAAGCGCTGCTGGCCTGTGCCTGCATCAGCTACGGTGTCATCTATCCCCTGGAACTGAAAGTCGGCTGGCAACCTGCGGTGTGGATCAACATGAAGGGCATTCCGGCGCCGCCTGCTTATCTATGGCCTTTTTTTGTCGGCGCCGCCCTGCTTGAACTGCGAATTTTCAAATTCAACGAGGCGGAGATCGCGGAAATCCTGCTGGCCCTGGCCCTGGCCATCTTTACCAGCCACTACTGGCTCATCCACAAACATCAGGGGAAAAACATCGTCCTTTTATCCCCTCGTCATGCCGCGGCAATGGCCCTGATTTTTGTTGTCGGGACCGGACTTGCGGCAGCAACCACCTCGTTCTGTTATGCGGTGCCGCGCCTGAAAACGGAGATGGATGCCCGGATTGACAGCGGCATTGCAAAATTTGCTGAGCGCTATGGACGTTACGGAAGCTGGCAGAATGCCGCCGGGCTCTACCATCTGCTGCTGGAAAAAGATGAAAAGAGCACGGCAGTCCTGCGCGAGCTGGCCGCCTGTTATCAGCAGATGGGCCAGGAAGAAAAATTCCGGGAGATCAACAGCAGGGCGATCTTTATCGATATGACAAAATACGGACGCTTTCCCGGCAACGTCGAGACCAACCTTTCCCTGCATAAAACCTTTCTGCAGGCCGGCAATACGGAACGGGCAGAGTTCCATTTACAGAAGGCCCTGCAGGCGAGCGAGATCAATGTCAGACTTGAACCGCACAGCGCCTCGGCCGCCTACTGGCTGGGCAAATCCTATCTGGCAGCCGGCGACACCGGCGCTGCCCTGCGTGAGCTGGCAAAAGCGGTACAGCTCAAACCGCAGTCAATTTACTACAAAAAGGCCCTCTACCGGCTCAGCCTGCAACAGCAGTACGGGGCCGATGCTGCGGAACTCGAAGCAGGCGGTTGATATACTATTTCCCCAGCAGTCCCTTCAGCAGGACCCTGCCCGCCTCTTCCAGGCTTGGCTGGGAATCCTTCGGCTGATCTCCCTCTGCCCCTGCCGTGTCTTTCTCCGAGGAACGGTCCAATTCACCAAGCGCCTTGTTCAGCAGAGTATCCGTTACCTGTTTCTGCACCGACGAGGTGTCAAGAACCGGTTTGGGTTTATCCAGGGTGCCGACGACTTTCATCCGCACGGTGGTCCTGCCCTGTTCATTGGAGAGATATTTAACCACAGAGGACTTCTTCTGCATTTTCTGGCTCAACTCAGGTGACAGCTGCAGGGCAAGCGGCAGATCGAGTGTTTTGTCCAGGCCTATAATACCTGCCGCCTCCATATCCATATCCCTGCCCGCCATGCTGCTGGTCAGGTTGACATCGCCTTCGCTGACCTTGACATTGCCGCTGAGGTTTGAAAAGACAAAATCCTTCAGCTCCGGCATACCGAGCAAATCGGCAATGGAACGGGCAACGCTTGAATTGAGGATTTTCCCGTCCAGCAGGGAAAAGTTGCCCTCAGCGCTCAACCGGTCACGCAGCACAGGCCACTCCATACCGGCCCCTGAATAGCTGACATCCGTTGACAGCCCGCCGGAAATTCTCTCGCTAATATGCGGGAAAAGGGCATCCTGCAGCAGGGCGAGCTGCACTGCCTTCAGGGCAAGCTTACCCTTATAGGACAGATCGGGGTCATTAAGGTCCACGGTCAGGTTGGTGGCGATACTGCCCTCTGCCGTGTCGGCCGTGCATTCTTCCACTGTTAGAATATTCTTCTCCAGCCGGTAAACGAGATGCAGGTTGCTCACCGCAAGCCCCTGGTACAGGGCCTTTTCTATGTCAATATGGCCGTGGGCGGTCAGCCCCGGCGGCAGTTTCGTTGCCAGAGGAGCCGCCCGGGGCGCCCCTTTACGGCCGGCCGCCGAGGGCTGCGACTTTCTCTTCCCAGCCTGTTTGCCGTGCCTGTCCTGCCCGGCAAGTACTCCTGCCATGGCAAGCAATTTATCGACATTGAGCTGTTTGCTTGCGGCATTGAGTTCAACGGCAGGGGTATGCAGATAATTGTCGACCTTGCTGTCGATGCTGATCTTTTCATCCTGCACTGCCACCTCAACCTGGGAGGAAAGCCGCTGCTCGCTGAAATTCATGGTGCCTGTGATGCGCGGCTCAAGCCCCTGATAAACCGCGGTCAGCTCAAAGTTGCCATCCCCTTTAAAACGGAGGGAGTCCATGCCATGGGCCAGATCAAGACCGACATTGATATCCGCAAGGGCATCGACGGAGGGTATCTCACCCTTGGCGTCGGCAAAGAGCAGATGCGCCTTTTGCACGGAAATCTCATCCACGGTCAGGGCCAGGGGGAGTACCGCCTCGGTTGGGGCGGCGGATGATGATTCGCCCTGGCCGGCCCCACCGCCTTTTTTTGCCAGCAGGGCCAGGCTGCTGAAATTAAAACGGCCCTTTTCATCACGGTAGATGCGCACCGCAGGCTGTTTGAGTCGGATTTCACTGACCACGAATTTTTTCTGCAGCAGAGGCATGAGATCATAGCGCAGCATAAAACTGCCGACCGAGGCAAAATCCTGTTTACCGTCAGGCTCCTTGACCGTAATCCCTTCCACGGTAACGCCCTGAAACAGGCTGACCTTGATCCGGCCGAGAGTGATATCACGGCCGAGGGCCTTTTGCGCAGGGGGGACAAGCATGGCCTCCAGCCGGTCACCGGTCAGATAAAAATGAACAAAAGCGGAAAGCCCGGCAATGACGAGAAGAACAATTACGACGATGCCGGCAAGAACCCTGAAAGCTGTTTTCATGGTAAAGACTCCTAGGGATTTTTGCAGGAATTTAATAGTTGATGAATTCGTAAAAAGTCAATTTTCACCACGGAGCACACAGAGATCACAGAGAAAATATTTTTTATTACAATCAGTTATCTCTGTGGGCTCTGTGCCCCCTGTGGTTAATTCTCAGTTTTTACGGGTTTATCATAGTTGATAAAGCTCAAAAAAACTGGCGAGCCAGACATCTTCTCATTATCATCATACAATCAAAAATTATCAAAGGCTTTTCTTGTTTCCAGCCACATCCTGTCCAACCGCTTGGCCGATATGGGAAAAGCCGTTTTCAACTCCTGGGCAAATAGCGAAACCTTGAATTCCTCTATCATCAGGGCAAACTCCCTGACCAGCTGCAGCTGCTCATTGGAAAGCCCGTCCAGCGCAAGCAATTGCTCAAGCCTTTGCTGATGCACGGCAAGCTGGCAGGCCTTTTCCGCGTCCTTGGCCGGATTCTGCATCTTCCGCTCCAGGCGGATCCGGATGGCCTTCAGATAGCGGGGAATACGGCCCAGATCACTCAAGTCTAATTGCTGCAGGAAACGGGGGGGCAGCAGCTCCGTCACCTCCTGCCGGAAAACGCTGCAGTCGGCCATGGTTACCCCGAGTTTACTCTTGTTGCGACAGGTCTGCTCAATCCCGGCAATGAAATCAAGCACGACCCTTCTTTCCCGTAAAACATCGACAACCTGATGCATGATCTGCAGACCCGGTCCATGAAGTCCCTGTTCTGTTACTGATTGCACGATCTCGTCAAATTGCTCCCGGCCGGGGATCAGGCCGGAGCGGCACTGGAAAACTTCGTCCAGGACAAAGCGGAACAGATCCTCATGAAACTCTTCATGGGAGGCGATCCCTTGATAAAAAGGCCAGCTTGCCCGGGGCAGGACAAGATCTTTGCGCAGGGCCTTGCAATGCCTGGCGAACTGCAGACAATAAAGAGCACGCAAACCCGCCACGGTCTGTTGCTGCCGTTCCTCAGGGCCGGCAAACAGCCGCAGGGACACCGTGCCGTCATCTTCGGCCGTAAGGCCGGGATAGGCGAAACCGGCCAGCTTGCCCTCTTTGTCCTTGATGGTGATACGTTGCGGCAGCTCGGCAAAGTCCCAACCCTGCACCTGGGGTTTTTCCCAGCGCCGGCGCAGGGTCTCAAGCTGAGGACTGCCGCCGCCGCCCTGGGCCGGGCTTTTCATGAGAACGGCAAAATCGCGGCTGCCGGTAACAGGTTTGCCCGCCCCGTCCACGAGCTGACAGCGCATCTGCAGATGGGCCGGCAGCGAGTCCCTGGGCCATGCACTGCGGTCAATCTGCAGCCGGAACCTTTGGGAGATCAACTCTTCAAGCTGCTGATAGAGCGATCCCTCATAAGGCCTGAGCTCTGGCAGCAGTTCCCCGGCGGTGCGCGGTATGGGAATGAGCTGCCGGCGGATGGACTTGGGCAGTCCTTTCAGCAGAAAGATAATTTTTTCAAGCAGCAATCCGGGCACCAGCCACTCAAATTTTTCGGCCTGCACATAGCCGGTCAGATCAGCCGGGATACTTACCGTCACGCCGTCATTTTCCTCACCCGGGGTAAATGAGTAACTGAGCGGCAGGGTCAGCTCGCCGCAATGGATCTTCTGCGGAAAATCAGCCAGTTCATCCCGCTCCGGCAGCTGCCTGAGGATGTCCTCCTTTGCCATGAGCAGAAAATCGTCCCCTTTCATTTTTTTCACCAGGCGGATGAGACCGGCCCGGTCAAAAACATCGGCAGGCAGCCGCTTGTCGTAGAACTCATAGAGCAGGAAATCATCCACCAGAATATCGCGGCGGCGCATGCGATCTTCCAGATCTGCCAAGCGGGCAATCAACTGCCGGTTCTTTTCCAGGAAATTAAAATGCCCGCCGCACTCCCCTTCCACCAGGGCGGACTGGATAAAAATCCGCCTGGCCTCCTCCGGTTTGATCGGGCCGTAGTTGACCCGCCGGCTGGCCTCGATGACCAGCCCGAAAAGGGTGATCTTGGCCAGGGCGATGACCTGGCCGGACTTCTTCTCCCAGTGGGGTGCGGAATAACTGTAACGGCACAGCCCGCCGGCCAGGGGTTCAAGCCACTCAGGCCTGATACCCGCCACGGTGCGGGCATAGAGCCGTGACGTTTCCACCAGTTCCCCGGCCATGATCCACTGGCCGGCCCGGTTGAACTGACCGGAACCGGGAAAAATCATCAACTCCTTGTTCTGGCCGCCCTGGTAGATATTCTTTTCCTTTTTCAGCCCGATATTGCGCAGACTGCCGGAGAGAATCGACTGGTGGATCTGCTCATAGCCTTTGGCGTACATCTTTTCCATGTCCGCCTCAGGTTCGGCCCGGCAGGATGACTTGAAGAAAAGATGATGCTCTCTGCGGTTGCCCGCCGTGGCAAGCTGAGACCAGATCTGCTCATGGATGTCCCGCCACTCCCGCATGCGCTGATAGGCCAGAAAATTGTTCTTGCAGAACCTGCCTATGGCGGCCCTGCTCCTCTTGCCGTGGACCAGATCATCATAGAGGTCCCACAGATGGAGATAGGAGAGAAAATCGGAGTGTTCGGAGCGGAAGCGGGCATGGGCCGCATCGGCCTGCTGGGCGTTTTCCGCCGGCCTGATGCGGGGATCCTGAATGCTTAAGGCGGCGGCAATGATCACCACCTCCCGCAGGCAGCCGTTTTCCCGGGAGCTGATAATCATGCGGCTGATGCGGGGATCAAGCGGGAGACCGGCCATGATCCGTCCCCGTTCGGTCAGCTTCCCGGTGCGGTCGATGGCGCCCAGTTCCATCAGCAGCTGATAGCCGTCATGAATGGCCCTGGGCGCAGGCGGATCAATAAAGGGAAACTTTTTCGGGCTGCCGAGCCTGAGGGCAATCATGCGCAGGATGACCTCGGCCAGATTGGCCCGGACGATTTCCGGCAGGGTGAACTCCGGCCGCCCCAGATACTCTTCTTCACTGTAGAGCCTGATGCAGATACCCGGCCCCACCCGTCCGCAGCGGCCGGCCCGCTGGTCGCAGCTTGCCCGCGATATGGGGCTGACCGGCAGCTTGGTGGTTTGCGCCCTGACATTGTAGGTCGAGATGCGGGCAAGCCCGGTATCAACTACATAACGGATGCCGGGCACGGTGACCGAGGTCTCCGCCACATTGGTGCAGACCACGATCTTGCGCACCGTGCTCCTGGTGAAAATGCGGTTCTGGTCAGCGCCGGACAATCTGCCGAACAGCGGCAGCATCTCGGGCTCACTCTCCTTGATGCCCAGCCGCCTCCCGTCGTTTCTGAAACGCTTGCCCAGCAGCTCAATCGTGTCGCGGATGTCCCGTTCCGTGGGCATGAACACCAGCATGTCCCCGCCCGGCCCTGAACGGCACAGCTCCATCACCGCCTCAACGGCCTGATCCACATAACCCATGTCCTGGGCGGCGGTCTCGGCCCGCTGCTCTTCATCCGCCACGGCATAGCGGATCTCCACCGGAAAAGTCCGGCCGCTCACCTCAATGACCGGAGCCCCGTCAAAGGCCCTGGAAAATTTCTCCGTGTCGATGGTGGCCGAAGTGATGATGATTTTCAGATCAGCTCTTTTTCTCAGGATTTTTTTGAGAATTCCTAAGAGAAAATCGATATTAAGACTTCTCTCATGGGCCTCGTCGATTATAATGGTATCATAGGCTCGCAGGTCGGGATCGTTCCGGGTCTCGGCCAGTAGTATGCCGTCGGTCATGAACTTGATGCGGGTTGCCGGACCTGTCTGGTTGCTGAAACGTATCTGGTAGCCGACCAGATGACTGAGTGGGCCGAGTTCCTCGCGGACCCTTGCGGCAACGGAAGTCGCGGCAAGACGGCGGGGCTGGGTGCAGCCGATCAGTTTTTTTTCGCCCCGACCCGCCGCAAGACACATCTTGGGAATCTGGGTGCTTTTTCCGGAACCGGTGTCACCGGCAATGATCACTACCTGGTGCTGGCGTATTGTCTCGATGATACGCTCTTTTTCAGAAGTAATGGGCAGAACTTCCGGATAGGATATGGAATTTCTCATGGATTAAGTGATAAATATTTGAAACAAAGTAAAAATTTTGTATATAATCAGGGATTGATACTATATATAAAGGAATTACCAGCCTAGCAGCAAAATTATACGAAATATTTTCGCTTCTACAAGGTATATTGTGGTAGCAGGGAACCGCCAATGTCGCATTTCAAAAAAAAGAAAAAACAGTTGGCCATCAATCGCTTTTCGACTCCATCTACCACCACAAGCGAAATGCAAACCAGTCCCAAAATTGAGGGTGATGAAGGGGGAATTAGCATGGCACAGGATATGGAACATATTGAGACCGCTATAGAAGCATCGCAGAAGCTGGTTGTTTCCAGGGAAAAAGAGATCGGCGAACAAGCTGAAAAGCCGACCGGCCCCATCGGCCTTGATATCGGCACCAGCCATATCGTCATGTCGCAGAACAAGGGCAAAAACATTTACACGGTCAAACAGCTCAATGCCTTTTTTACCGTTCCCTACTCCAAATTCACCAAAAAGATCCTCGTTGAAAACGACGTGACCTTTCTGGAAAAACACAACCAGTTCTTTATTCTGGGCTATTCCGCGGAAAATTTCGCCAACATGTTCAACACCAACACCCGGCGCACCATGGAAAAGGGGTTGCTGAGCGCCAAAGAGGATGAGAGCATCAACGTCCTGCAGGCCATTATCGACACCCTGATCACCCGGCCGGACAAGACAGGCGAGATCGTCTGTTTCAGTCTCCCCGGCGAACCGGTGGACGGGCTCAACTCGGTGGTCTACCACGAATCGATCCTGAAAATGTATCTGACCAGCCTGGGCTACCGACCCATTTCCATCAACGAAGGTCTGGCCACCATCATGGCTGAGCTGTCCAACGACAACTTTACCGGCATCGGCATCAGCATGGGCGGCGGCATGTGCAACATCTGCCTCTCCTACCTCTCCGTGCCGGTCATCAGCTTCAGTATCCAGAAGGGTGGCGATTACATTGATTCCATGGTCGGGGTTTCCCTGGGAGAACCGGCGACAAAAATAAAAACCATCAAGGAAAGTTCACTGAACCTCTCCCGGCCGGCCAAGGACCGCATTGAAACCGCCCTGAACATTTACTATGTTGATCTGGTTGCCACTCTGCTCGACACCCTGGAAAAGGTGATGAAGAAGAGCGACAAGATCCCGAAAATCGCCAAACCGGTGCCCATTGTGCTGAGCGGCGGCACAGTGCTGCCGAGAGGGTTCCAGGATCTGTTTGAGAAAAGTCTGGAGAAAGTGGATCTTCCCATCCCGGTATCCGGCATCCGTATTGCGGAAGACCCGCTGAACACCACCGCCAAGGGCGCCATGGTGATGGCGCTGGCAGAGGCTATCTAGCGCAGCTGTTGTCCATGGATCATGAGGATGGTGCGGCCTCATCAGTCCCGGGGGGCCGCCTCCAACCGCTTGCGGCGGTCGGCAAAACGCTCGGCAGACACCACTGCCATCTCCTGGCTGCCGATCTTGCGGTTCCCATAATAAAACTCCACCAGCCAGGAGCCCGGCTGCGGCTCGCCGTCACCAGTGAAACTGTAGGACGCCACCTGGCGCCGGCAATAACCTGCGCTGGTTGATTCAACGCCAACGACCTTTTTTTGCGGGCTGAGCCATTTGATGGTGACAGGGATCTCCTGATTGCCCGGCATGAAATTGACCGAATAGAGCACTCCCATGACGGTTCCTTTCAGCGCCGGCACCCCTGCCTCGCCCGCGGCAAACATACGGTGTTTCACCATATTCGCCTCAACTTCGCTTAAACCCGCAAAGGCGGCGTTCAAATTCTTCTCCTCTTTAAACGGTTGCCGGATCACCCCGGAATGTTCGATTTTGAGGCCCCAGATCTTGACCGACCTGGCATCCTCCCGGGCAGCAGGCCCTTCGTCATCCGCCTCTTTTGCCGCATCCGCCCTGTCACCGCCATCCAGCGGCTGTTCTCCTCCGCCCTGTTCAGCAACTTTCCGCAGCTCACCGCTATCGGCATTTCTGGCCCTGTCCAGATTTTTGGCGTTATGCATCTCAGCAAGCGACAACGCCACCTTGGCGAGATTGGTCCGATTGAGGTCGGCATCGGTGAAAATGGCATCTTTCACCTCCGCTTCCGTCAGGTTGGCATCGGTGAGATTGGCCCAGCGGAAATCGGCCTTGCCCAGATTGGATTTGGTGAGATCGGCCTTGGTCAGGTCGGCATTGGAAAAATCCACATAGCGTAAATCCGCATAGGATAATCTGGCCCCGGTCAGATTGGCGTTGCTCAGATCAAAGCGGGTAAAGCGGATATCGTTGAGCAAGGCGGAACTGAAATTCCTGATGTTCATGCTGAAACTGCTGGAAAGATTGATACCGGTGAGATTGGCCCCTTTCAGGTCGGCATTGGTCAGGTCGGCACTGGTCAGATCACTGTTGGTGAGGTCGGCATTGTTGAGATAGGCATTCTGCAGATTCGTCTGATGCAGCAGCGCCTCCTGCAGGGAGGCATCGGTCAGATTAGCCCGGCTCAGATTGGCCTGACTCAGGTCTGCCTTGCCCAGATTGCTGCCGGTCAGGTTGGCCCTGACCAGACTTGCCTCATCAATGAGGCTTGCTCCCTGCAGATTCGCCCCGGTCAGATTGGCATCATCCAGCACGGCCCTGGCAAGTTTCGCTCCCACCAGGCTGGCATTGGTCAGATTGGCTTCGGCAAGCAGCGCCCCGCTCAGATCACTCCTGTCCAGCACCGCACCGGTCAGATTGGCCTGGCGCAGCTCGGTGCGTACCAGGCTGGCGTCAACAAGCTGGGCCTGATGCAGATTGGCCCGGGACAACCGCGCCTTATCCAGCACGGCGCCCTGCAACAGGGCCGTGCTCAGATCGGCTTCGGCAAGATTGGCCAGGGTCAGATCGGCCCCCCGCAGATCACAGCCATACAGTTTGCCGCCGGTGATGTCCGCCCCCACCAGCTGTACCCCGGCCAGTTTCGCCCTGGAAAAATCAGCCCCCATGAGACTGGTGCCGGACAGATTGGCGCCCTGCAGATCGGTGGTGGTCAGATTGCTCCGGTCCAGCCGCGCTTTGCGGAAATTCGTCTCGCGCACTTTGGTCCTGGTCAGGTCGGCCCCGGTAAAATCCGCTCCGGCGGCATCGGCCCTGCTGCAGTCCGCCTCAGCCAGAATGGCCCCGGACAGATTGGCGTCCTCCAGCACGGCGCTCCGCAGATTAGTCCTGCTCAGATTGGCGTTTGTCAGGTCAGCTTTTGACAAATTGGCGGCGGTCAGATCCGCTTTATTGACCGCTGCCTCAACCAGCACGGCTTCTTTCAGATTGCTTTCACTTAAATCAGCATACTGCAGATTTGCCCCTTTGAGATTGGCCCGCCGCAGATCCGCCCTGAACAGATCGGCCTTGCTCAGATCAGCCTTCTCGAGATTGGCGTCCCGCAGGTCAACATCCCGCAGGTCCATGGCGGACAGATTGATGCCGCTCAGGTCCCTGCCCCGCAGATCCCTGGATTCCTGGAGAACGCGGGCAACTTCAACCAGCCGGATATATGCGGGCGACTGGACCGGCAGTTTGCTGAGAGGCAGAGGCCGGTAATCAAGCTCCGGCGGCAGGGCGGTGGCAAAAAGGATGGGCAATCGATCATTGAAAAAATAGAGAGCGGAGGCAGACAGCAACAGCAGAGGCAAAATGGCCAGCACTATTTTCTGCGCCCTGGACCTGCCCTGCACGGATTGCCATTGCCGGCGGCACAGCGCGGAAACAGCGAGAGCCGCAGAAACCTTTTTGCCTGCCTTGTTCGGAACGGCCGGCGGCAGAATGACCGTTGTCCGGGTTTTGCATTGCGGACAGGCCGAGCTCCTGCCGGCATATCGTCCCGGCAGTTTCCTGGTAAAACCGCACTGCCGGCAGGCAAAAAGAGCCGTCAGGTCCTTGTCGGCCTGCAGACCGGGAACCCTGACCAGAGCATGGCATTTCGGGCACCGGACCCCCCTGTCCTGGGGCGCAGGGCTGATCTCCTTAGCAAATCCACACGTGCAGCGAACGATCATGTTGATAAACATCCCCGGGTTTCATCATTTTCATGCAAGCTGAAGCAACAGAATCTCCAGCCCCAGCCAAAGTTTTTTTACCAGACCGGCGGGCAATCGGCATTGCGCCTGGTCAATATCTTTTTTTATCGGCCTGTTGCCGTCCGGACTGAAAAAAATCTTTCAATAACTTTCATTTGAAGTCCGACAAGTTACACAGTAAACTTTCATCGGAAAGCCTGGTTTGCCAAATATGACGGCGGCATCCTTACCACAACAGGCAGTTTTTATTTTAGCACGGAACATTTGCAGAAGACGAACAGAAAAAAAGAGCTTGTACGCAAACTTCTCTGAACAGGAAATCTCACGAAAAAAATGGCCAGTAATGATCCGCAAGCAAAAAAGAACCAAGATGCCGCTGATGCCGGCCCGGCTGATAAAAACGAACAGCAGACCCTCAAACAACAGGCCATTAAATACAAGGCCTTTCAGCACACCTTCTCCAAAAGTGACATATCCAAAGGGATACCGGAAAAGAAAATAGTGAAGGGCCTGCGTGAAAGCAGGCATCTCGAGGAGAGCTACCACAGGTATCTCAAGGAACTGGAAAAAAACCCCCATAAAAAAGTTGTCTTCCCCTGGGAAAATCCGTTACAACGGGTGATCTTTCTCATCTCCTACTGGATGCCCCGCCTGCTCAAATGGACGTCGATCTGTCTTGCCCTGCTCTTTTTCATCAATATTGCCCCCGGTCCCACCCAACATATCATTGAATTCCTGGCAGCCAGGTCAATTTATGACACGGCGCCGATCCAGCGGCTGCCCGAAAGTCTGGCAACCTATGCCCATTCCGCCAAAATCATCGATGTCAGCGGCACACTCATCAAGTCATACGGCCAGCGCAATATCACCAGGGAGATTCCCCTCAAGGCCAAACATGCCCTGCTGGCCTGTGAAGACCATTACTTCATGCCCCATGAAAAAAATCCCTGGTATGTCAACACCTTTCTCATCCACGCCGGGGTCAGCTGGCCAAACCTCGCCGGTGCGGTCAAGGACACCCTGTTCGGTCATCCCCGGGGAGCAAGTACCGTGGTCATGCAGAACGCCAAGAAAATTCTCGGCAACTCGGACCGCACCATCACCAACAAACTGGAAGAGATCATCATTTCCTACATGATGGTGGCCAAGTTCGGCAAGGACGCCAACCTGGACTTTTATATCAATACGGTACCGGTGGGCAGCAACATGTATGGCTTCAGCGTTGCGGCCCGGAACTATTTCAAAAAGGAACTGCCGGAGCTCAACCTGCAGCAGCTTGTGGCCATTGCCTCGTTTATTCCCAATCATAACCGTCAGCTTGCCTTTTACCAGATCGTCAAGGGCAAGGATTTCACCGACCTGGACAAGGAGCAGCTCCGCCACGCCAAAGAGGCGATCAACAAAATCAATCTTGCCCTGGGCCATCTGCTTGCCCTGCAGGAAATCACCCCGGAGCAATTCGCTCAGTGGCGGCTCAGCGATGAAGAATCGATCCGGGCCATCGGCTTCAGGGATTTCCGCTCCCCCCTCTATGGCGAGGAAGAGTGGGCCTCCTGGAACGTTATCAGGGAAGTCTGTTCCCGCAACTATTCCCTCAATAACCAAACTGTCAGCGGCGCCCAGCTCATGCTTGATGTCCGTGGCGATGTGGTGGTGGAAACCGCGGTGGACCTCTCCCTGGTGGAAAAAAGCAAGGAAAGCATCGCCAGCTTTCTCAACAGCCCGGAATACCGAAAAATTCTGCAGGACAGAAACAGAAATTTCTGGAAAAAGGAGCAGCAGTACTACCTGGACAGAAACATGGCGCCCCCTTTCGTGGATTTCACCGGTTACATGGAAGATCTCTACCGCAATGTCAATGCCGGGGTCATTATCATCAACCAGCAGGGCGAGATCATTTCCTATGTGGGCGGCAAGGAGTTCATTACGGGAAGAAGCGAGCAGGTTTCCACTGATGACGGGGGGGAGCCGGTCATCATCGACCTGATGAACAAACAGGCCACCATCACCCCGTCTTCAACCATCAAACCGATTATCGCCTATTATGCCATGACCACCAGCAATGCCACCCTGCAGACCCTGCTCGCCGACAAACCGCTGGAATACAAATACGTGGAGAGTGAAGGCAGACAGGCCTGGCTGCCGCGCAACTGGTATAACTATGACAAGGAAGGCCAGGGGGCGAACCACTTTCTGGGCCGGCAGTATTCTCTGCTGGAGGCCCAGGTCCTGTCGGTCAACACCATTTTTGCCAGACTCTATTCCAACAAACAGATCAGCAGTTCGCTGCTGCTCGCCTTTGATCGCATCGGCCTGCGTTACAACCGGGAGGACGCCCGTTTCTGGCCCTTCGGCATCGGCGCCTCAGAAGTGCCGGTGCAACAGTGGCTGGCAGTGTACAATGCCTTTCTGGACGGCTATTACCGTGAACCCTCCTTTGTCAAACGCATTGTTGTTGATGACCAGGTCGTTTTTGAAGGACGCCGGCACACGGACAAACAGGCCGTTGCCCTGTTTGACTCGAAAAAAGAGCGCGAGGACGAAATGCGGGCACTGTACGAGGTCTGCAATCGCGGCACCGGGGCCACCATGAAATCGGAATTCAAATACCACCGCAATCTGGTATCAGGCAAGACCGGCACGGCGCCCAAAGGACGCTCCACCCTCTTTGTCAGCCATTTCAACCCTTACCGGGACCGACTTGCCCATCCTGATAAAACCATGACCATGATCGTTTCCGTGACATTGACCAGCGGCGGCACGAACAGCGTAGGGTTCTCCTCCGAGGGGCCGACGAAAATAGGCGGTCGGATCTACAACTACCTTTTCCAGAAGGAACTGCAGGAAATGATGGATGCGGAAATAGAGGCGGCCAAACGCAATGACCCCAACTTCCGCAACAACCATGTCTACTGGGCCAACGTCGACCGCTACATGAAGCGGCTGCTCGATGAAAAAACAGGCCAGGCATATAACCATGAAAGCATCATCGGTATTGACTCCTACCAGGAGGCGCTCCAGCAGATCCTGAACAGCAGCAACCAGATCTATACCGGCAAGGACGATCTCTTTGAAGAACTGCTGCGCTATTACATCAACCAGGAAAAAATTGTCAAAATAAATTGATGGCAATTGACAATCAAGCCGTGAAAATGGTTAATTGTTAGAGCCTTTTGCAAAATGAACGTCGTAGCGAGATCGAGAGAAAAATATTCTGGGCAAGGATGAGTTGTGAAATCGCCTGAAGCTTAGCAGTGCTACGCCCAGGACGATTTCACCAGGAAGACGCCGCACAGGTCATTTTTAGCCGATCGGAGTAGATGTTCATTTTCCAAGAGGCTCTGTTAAACTGAATTATTAACAACCCGTCTCCCAAGGTCCGGAAACTTTTCTCTTTCTTTCCAGAGCATTGCCTTTGCCTGCCCAAAACGGAACAGGAAACTGCGAAAATACCGGGGCCGGGATGACGATTGCCCATTACCACACAAAGGACAGACCATGAAAATAGGACGCAATGATCCCTGCCCCTGCGGCAGCGGGCTGAAGTATAAAAAATGCTGCCACGGCAAGGTTGACTTTAAACCGGTTGCCGGACAGGCCGCTCCCCAGGTGACCCTGAAAAGTGAGATCGAAAAGCTGCAGGAGATCGCGGCAAAAAAGGAAAGACTGGTGAAACCCCTGGGGGTTTTCGTCCTGTTCTCCACCGAGGAGGGTGATGCCTGGCTGCTTGAGATATCTGACATGGATGCCGTGCAGGTGGCGGCCAAGGGCAGCAGAATCGAGGTGGAGCTCAAAGAGAGCCCGGAAACCATCGAGATCAACTGGACCCATCATTTCTCCATCAGGAAAAAGCAGTTTGTCGCCACCGCCTATGCCGATAACCAGGAAACCGTATGGCCTGACTATCCGGCCCACTCGATCTTTGCCGCCATCAAACGCATACGCAAGAAATTTCCCAAAGAGCTGCTGAGCAGTATCCATCTGGACGAAGAAGATGTATCCGTCGGACAGGCATAAGCTGACCCTTCGGCACGGATAGACCAGTGGCAAAATGGCCGGGGTCCGGCGGCATACTGCGTTTTTTACCAATGATCGGCATGATGGCGGCAATTCTTGTTGCCGCCAGCCTGCCGGGAAGGGTACTGCCCCTTCTCCGCCATCATCAGCTTGACAAAATCTGCCACGCCCTGGCCTATGCAGCCCTTGCCGCCAGCTGTCTGTATGCCTTCCATCCCCTGTCAAAAAAACATCCCTTTCTCGCCAGTCTGGCGGTGATAGCCATCTGTCTCTGCTACGGGTTTGCCGAAGAGGCATACCAGACACTTATTCCGCGCCGGGTGACGGACAGCAGGGATGTCATGGCGGATCTGCTGGGCGCAACCCTCGTGGTTGCCGGCTGGCAGCTGGGCCTTCTTTGGAAAAAACCGGACTGAAGCCCGCCGCCTCGCACCACCCCTTTCCCCTGTTTGCCAAGGATTTCAGACATCTCTGAGTAAAGCAAAATCACCGATAATGTTTTCATAGCCAATACCGGCAAAAGGGGTTAATTTACGAAACGACAGCTAAGCAAATGAGGGTGCTATGCTGCAGGAACCAGATACCTTTGAGACCATTAAATGGCTGCCACGCTGGATACGGAAGACGCTGACCTGAAAAATGCCCTGCTGGCAGCCAACGCCCCCGCCGAACAATCCGAGGCGCTGCTTGCCGCAGTCGGAGACGGCATCAGCATCCAGGACAAAAACTTTACCATTCTCTATCAGAACCGGGCACATATCGACATGGTGGGCAAACACTGCGGCAGACAGTGCTACCAGGCCTACGAAAAAAACGACGGCATCTGCCCGGGCTGCCCGGTGGCCCTTTGTTTTGCGGACGGCGAGAGCCACACCTCTGAACGGGAAGTGCCTTTCGGCGACTCCCTGCGCTATTTTGAAATCACCGCCTCACCCCTGAAGGATACGGCCGGCAATATCACCGCCGGCATTGAGGTCGTCCGGGAGATCACCCCCCGCAAGGAAACGGAAAAGAAACTCTGCCAGCAGGAAAAACGCTACCGGGAACTTTTCTCCCACATGAAAAGCGGGGTCATAGTCTGCCGGCCGGGCAGCAGTAATGATTTCGTGCTGGTTGACATCAATGAAGCGGCAGAAAATTTTGAACGGGTCAAAAAACAAGAGGCCATCGGCTGCAGGGTGCAGGAGCTTTTCCCCTCCATGGCTGCTTCCGGTCTTTTCACCATCATGCACCACGTCTGCCGGACAGGCATTCCCCAGCACCTCCCTGTCTCCTACTTTGCAGACAGCCGCTCCTCCGGCTGGAAACAGTATTATGTCTACAAACTTGACACCAGTGAGATTGTGGTCATTTACGACGATCTGACCAAGGAAAAAGCATCCGAGGAAGAGAAAAAGAAGCTTGCCCTGCAGATACAGCATGTGCAGAAACTTGAGAGTCTCGGGGTGCTGGCCGGTGGTATTGCCCATGACTTCAACAACCTGCTCATGGCCATCATGGGCAATGCCGACCTTGCCCTGATCGAGTTGCCTGCCTCTGCCCCGGTCCAGGCCAATATCCTGGCCATCATGAAGGCATCCCGCCGGGCCGCCGATCTGTGCAAACAGATGCTTACTTACGCGGGCAAGGGTCAGTTCAGACTTACCAAAGTGGACATCAATGAACTGATCAGGGACATGGACCATCTGCTGCAGATCTCCGTCTCGAAAAAAGCGCGGCTCAACTATCATCTGGCAGAAAATGCGCCGGCTGTCGAGGCAGATGAAAACCAGCTGCAGCAGATCATGATCAATCTTGTCATTAACGCCTCGGAGTCAATCGGCGACATGACCGGCGACATCACCATTGCCACCGGCTCTGCCCAATGTGATCAGGACTTTCTCGACAGAAACTCCCTGCCTGAACCGCTCTCCCCCGGGCGCTACATGTTCATCGCCGTAACCGACACCGGCTGCGGCATGGATGAGGAAACAAAAACAAAACTATTCGATCCCTTTTTCACCACGAAATTTCCCGGCCGCGGCCTGGGCATGTCAGCGGTGCTGGGCATTGTCAGAGGACATCAGGGGTTTATCACCATCAGCAGCAAACCGGGTCAGGGGGCAACAATCAAGGTCTTTTTCCCTGCTGTAAACACGGCGAAAACCAGCCGATGAAAATCCTGCAAAAATGCAATTTCCACATCAGACCATGCTGATTCTCACTGGAGGAAATTATCAAAATGGTACCACTCAAAGGGATGCTCACGCAGCATTTTTTCCAGCAGATCCGCATACTGCTGGGCAGCCTTGGCAATGGCTTCCGCTCGGTGCCCACGGGATTGGGGCCTGATTTCAATGGGGTCCGATAAGGTAAATCGATAGCTGTTTTCCCCGGTACGGAAAGCGAAAAAGACAAAAAGCGGCGCCCCGGAGACCAAAGCAAAGACATAGGGGGCTTCCGGAAGAAAGGCGTCATGCCCCAGGAATGAGACGCGCACCCTGCGCTGATCGCTGCGCCAGATGATATCCCCGGTCATGGATACCACCCCCCCTGCCTGCAGAAAACGGATGCCCTCCACGGCGGCAAAGGGCGAACCGCCCCCCTGATCGACACCGATGATGGTGATCCCGGCACGTCGCAAATCCTCTTTCTGGATATGTTCCACTCCCTCTTTTTCTTTCATGCCCATATAAAGAAGGAGTTTGAGGTCTTTTTTCTGCTGCCGGAGCAATCTGGCCGCCATTTCCCAGTTCCCCAGGTGGGACATGAGAAGAATGCCCCCCTGTCTGCCGATGACGGATTCCAGCTTTTCCCAGCCCTGGGAGGTGAATGTTGTTGTCTCGGTCCGGCTCGCCAGGAAACGGTCAAGATGAATGGTGGTGAAATTCTGATACTGTCTGAAGGCGCACCACAGGTGGTAGAGCCTGCCTTTATCCGGATAGAGGGCGGCATAGAAACGAAGGCTGGCGGCAACCTTACCGGAAAAGAGAAAATAGCCGGCGGCAATGATCCTGGAAACCAGTACCAGCACCCAGGGACCGCCCAGCCTTGCCAGCCGGACAAGCAATCTGTATCCCGAAAACCTCATCTCCCGAACGTCCCGAAAATCCGCATAAAAATCAGCCGGCAGAACGTAACGGAATTACGCCAGAAATCGACCCACGGCCGAAAGTGGCTGACCCGTTCTCCTCTGGCTTGATAAACAACCTGTACCGGCGCTTCAATGACGGCAATCCCTCGCTGCCTGGCCCTGACCAGGATTTCCACTTCGAACTGGTAGCGCATTGCCTTGACGCCCAGTTGCAGGGATTCAGGCAGGGGATAAAGCCGGAAACCTGACTGGGAATCTGTTATGAGCGGGCCGCCGGCAACCCATACCCAGAAATTGGAAAAGCCGCGACCGAACCTGCTGGTCCAGGGCACGTTTTCCCCCGCCATTCCCTCCCGCCGGCCAACGATAATGGCCCGTCGGCCTTCAGGTACCGCCTCCATCAGGGTCCGGGCATCCTCAGGCCTGTGTTGACCGTCCCCGTCAATGGTGACAGCCCAGTTGCAGTGGTGTTCCACCGCAGCGGCAAAACCGGTGAGCAGGGCCGCGCCCTTGCCCCGGTTGGCCGGGTGGCGGATAACGGAGATTTTTTTTATTTGGCTGAGAATATCGGCAGATGTGTCGGTTGAGCCGTCGTCAACCACAATGACGGGCAGATCAAGATGCAGAGCCTGGCGGACCACCTCGCCAATCTGCCCACCGTGATTATAGACCGGAATGATGACTGCGCCTTTCATCTCACCTGCCTCCTGCCCAGGCCATGGACCAGGTACCAGGTCCCATGTGCACCCCGGAGGTCAGGGACAGGGGAGTGAGCAGTATTTCCGCGCCCGGCAACCGCTCACGCACCCGGGGCTGGACAGTTTCGGCCACCCATTGTTCATTGTCGGAGTATTGGAGCATGATCACCGGAGCGGCGGGGGCGGCAAACTCCTGCTGCAGCCTCTCCAGGGCAAAAGAGAGCTGTCCCTTCCGGCTGCGGACCACCCCTGCCTTGCGCACCCCCTCCCTGGCCGGGCTGATCACGGGTTTCATATGGAGCAGATCAGCCAGGAAACCTCCTGTTTTTGACACCCTTCCTCCAGCCACAAGGTATTGCAACTGGTCGATAAAGACATACTCCCGGCAATCTTCCATGATTTTCCCGGCAAATTCCACCACATCAGCGGGACTGACGGCATGTTCGGCATAGCGGGCGGTGAGCAGAGCGATGAGGCCCAGCCGGCCGGAGGCGGCCCCGGTATCCACAACCTGCAGCAGATTGTCCGCATCGTTTTCCTCTTGCCAGCGCCTGGCAATGTCATAATTACCCGTGAAAACGGAACCGACGCAGAGGTAAAGGGTGCGGCCGAACCGCCGGCACACGCTCTGATAGGAGTGATGCCGCTCGAAAATGGAGGCCTGGGCCGTACTCACTTTTCCGCCCTGGCGCATCAGGGAATAGATATCCGAGGGAGAGCACAGGCTTTCCGGTCTGCTGCGGCCGTCAGCAAGGACATAGCTGTCAAGCAGGGTGATGCCGTGGCGCCCGGCCATCTCCCTGGTAATCGATCCCGCGGCATCAGTCATGATGTGCACCACCTGTTTTCGGTGAGGATCGGCAAATCCGGCAATCCGTCCGGCATCGATGGCCTCATCGGACCAGTGGACGATTTCCCCCAACGAGGCCAGCCGGGCGCGCAGCTGCTGCCGGTCCGCCGTATGAATATGCACCTTGAGCCCGGTCGCGGCCCGGAGGACGACCACGCTTTCCCCCAAGTTTGCCAGGCATTTATCGGTCCCGCTCCGGATGTCCCCGGCAGCAATGACCGCATTCACACAGTAGCTGTCCGTGGGCTTCGCCTGAAAAGCGACGTTGATCGCCAGCTTGCCGGCAAACAACTCAAGGATGGAGGCGGACGTCATGGTCTGCCCGGCAAGCTGTCTGAAAAACTCCTCAAAGAAGGCGTACATGCCAAGGGCTCCGGCATCCACCACGCCTGCCTGCCTGAGGTCAGGCAGCATCAGGGAGGTGGCAAGGACCGCTTCCTGTAACTCCTTGCAGAGCACGGGATACAGCTGTACCGGATCGGTTTTGCCGGCCAGGGTGGCGGCCAGACAGTCAAAGACATCGAGCATGGTGCCGGACCGGGGGCTGGCCAGGGACTGCCAAGCCTTTTCCCTCCCCTGGGCCGCGAGCCCGGCCAGGTCGCCAAAGCCCTCCGCCCGGCAGAATTCCCGAAAAAAGGCCGCCGCGATATTGCCCGAGTTGCCGATGGCGCAGCGGGCAAGCAGATCCCCGGTGCGGTCCGCCTCAGCCTGGTCCCGCAAGGGTACCAGGCTGAGGCGCAGATTGACGCCGGTGTCCCCGTCCGCCACGGGAAACACATTAATCCGGTCCAGGAGATCCGCCCAGGCTGACAGATTATGGTAACCGGCCGCCATTGCCCGGACAATGCTGCTCATGGCTCAAAAAGACGGGCGATCGCATCCCGGTCGTATTTGCCGTTCTCCTTCATCGGAATCCGCTTGACGGTTCTGATCAGACGCGGCTGGGCGTACGATTCCAGGGAATCGGCCAACCTGTTTTTGATCAGGTCGATATTCACCGCCGTTCCCTGAATCAGGGCCGCGAGCCGGCATTCCCGTCCGCCGGGTGCGGTCAGGGCCATGACCACGCAGTCCCTGACGCCGGGTTCTTTTTTGATGATGGCGCGCACTTCTTCAAGATCAACCCGTTTCCCTCCCACCTTGGACACCCCATCGATCCGCCCCAGCAGGGTGAAACCGTTTGTTCCGCAGGCCCTTACCCGGTCACCGCCGGTAAAAAAACCATCGTCTTCCCGGGGGAGATCCGGGGAGAGAAAGGGGGACTGCACGCAGATGCGATCATCTTTGATCTTCCAGGAAACGATGGGAAAGGGGGTGAAATATCTTTCACCCAGGAACCTGTTTCTGGTGGCAATGCCCCCGGTTTCCGTGGATCCGTACACCTCCACGATCCCCACTTTATTCTGCAGGTAAAATGCCTCATTGTCCTCCGCGTCAAGCATGCCGGCCGAGGAAAAGGCAAGCCGGAGAGGCGTATCCGTAAAGCTTCTGCCGCGCAATGCCCGGTAGTGGACGGGTATGCCGGCAAGAACGGTGGCCCCGTGTTCCCGCATGACGTCAACTATCTCACCAGGGAAGGAAGGGGTGTCAGCAATCACCGTTGCCGAAGAGACCAGTGGCAGGAGAACGGAAAAAAGCAGGCCATAGATATGGTAAGGCGGCACGGTGGCCGCAATGCAGTCTTTTTCCGTTATCTTGAAATGACGGGCAAGGAAAAAACCCTCGCCGAAGATGTTCTTTCCTGTTTTGGACCAGACCTGGGGCGCGCCGGTGGTGCCGCCGGTGAAAATTTTCAGCAGTTCCGCCCCCGTCGGGACCGGGGCGGCAGCGGCAAGCTCCGCCGGGTTTCCCTGTTGAGGACGGATGACCGTGGTGCCTGCGGGAAATTCCCTGGCAACGTCGGAAATGGCCATGGTAAAGCCGGACAGTTGCTGCAGCCGGGCCAGGGCCTGGGCGGAAAAGGAGTAGGGCAGGAGCAGCGGCGGGCCACCGGCAAGGGCGGCCAGCAGGGCGGCGGCCGTAATGGCCTTGTTATCGGTGGCAAGACAGACGGACGCCCCTTGATACTCCGGCCGGCTACAAGCGGCCCGCAGCCCGGCGGCCATTTCATAGACCTCGCCGAAGGTGGCGCCGGAGCGGATAAACTCCCGGTCCGGAAACTTCGGACCCTGTAAGAGTTTTTTTATGTCAGCGTCAATATCCATCAACATGAGGGGCCATCCTACCTGTTCACCGCCCTGCCGAAAGACTGACCGGCAAGGCTTCTGTCCCGCGGCTTGAAGGTGTTGTCCGCCATCTCCTTCTGCACCACCTGTTGAAACAGTTTCACCATCTTTATCTTCTGCGGTTCATCCTGATAAAAGGTGTCCCAGGCATAAGCGAGCAGTTCCTGCAGCCTTTCCGGGCTCATGTGTTTGGGTTGAAACACCACCTTGTCCGCGGAAAAGTCATTCCAGTCGCTGGAGAGGATGCGATGCTGCCGGCTCAGCTCAGTAAAGGCCCTGGTGTGGGGGAAAGGGGTCAGCACCGTGAATTCCGCCAGGTCAAGCTCGATCTCCAGGAGAAAGTCGATCAGCCGTTTGATAAAATCCTCGGTATGGGTGTCAAGCCCCAGCAGAATCGTGCCCTCTACCCCGATGCCGTGATCGTGGTAGCGTCTGATCCGTTCCCTGATGTAATCCGAGGTATCAAAAACCGCCTGATAGACATACCAGGCCCCGGCCCGGGCAGCCAGGTCAAGGACCGCGGGTTTGTCTTCAATGGGATGGGAGCACCATTTCTTTTTCAGCGGGATCATTTCCCGGAACAGCTCCATCTCCCAACCGGTATCCTGGGACAGGGAGTTGTCAACGATAAAGAGCCGGTTATTGTTGATTGCCGCCATTTCGGCAACCGCCTTGTCAATGGGCCGCGGCCGGAATACACGGCCACCCAGGTAGGATACCGCGCACGGGTAGCAGTTAAAGCGGCAGCCCCGGGAGGCGTGCACGAGATCAACCATCTGCACCCCCTTGTAGTTGTAAAGGGTGCGGTTGAGGATATCCCGCCGCGCCGGACCCACCAGGGCGATATCGGGCCGCTGCTCGAGGAAATCGTAACATGGCTGCAGCCTGTTGTGGGCAAAATCGGCAAAGACCTGTTCCATCCGGCCTTCGGCTTCGCCAAGAAAGACGGCATCCGCATGCTTCATGGTTTCCCGGGCATGCAGCATGGTGGCAATGCCGCCAAAAATCACCTTGATCCCTTTTTTTCGATAGATGTCGGCAATCTCCCAGCCCCGTTTGACCTGCACGGTCAACATCATGGAGATGCCGACAAAATCAACATCCTCATCAAAATCAATGGGCTGCAGATTCTCATCAACAAAGTCGACCGCAACATGGTCGGGAAGTGCGGCGGCAAAGACCACGGGTCCGTGGGGGGGCAGATGAAACTCGGTCTGCCTGTCCAGCTTGGCCCATTTGGGATAGATCAGTTTAAATTTCATTGCAACGGTTATCTGTTCAGGTTTTCCGCATTGATCAGGTTCATCTTCAGCGCGTAGTCCCCCTGGCCGAAATGTTTCAGTTCAAGATAGGCCGGGATGGGGGTGTCGCCTGTCTTGCGGCAGGACCGCCCGACAAGGGAACGGTCCATGGTCAGTTCCGCCGTGAAGGTGTTGATCTGCCAGCAGCCGGCCACCGCCGGCATGATGTCCGTTACCCGGCCATCGTCTCCGGTAAAGCGGCAAACCGGGGTGTTGTCGGCCAACCGTCCGTACCGCACGTTTTCCGTTGCGGGCGCCAGAAAGATCAGCCGCACATCGTGCATCAGTCCCTGGGCAAAGGCAGGCTTGTCAAATGGCGGCACAGCCCGCCGGACTTCAAGCGCCCCGCCCCGCCGGGCAACGGCCTCAAAAAGGGTGAATCCTTCGACGGTCATCAGGGCGCATGCAATCTCATCCCCGTCCAGGCTGGTGACCCCGATTACCGTGGAGCCTGAGCCGTCTTGCAGGGAAAATTCAATGGAATGGATAAACTGCCAGCGCCCCCTGGGAAAAATCGACACGCAACCCTGGCTCACCGCCTCATCTCGTGTCGCCGCCATCTCCAGGATGGATACCGGTCTTTCCGTTGCACAGGCGGCAAGACAGAGGCAAAGGATGAGGAGAGGGAAAGCAGAGGATTTCATCTGTCAATGAACAGGGAAACAGGCATCTCCTGATTGAGGACCCTGTTGCTGAAAATGAGTCTGGTGTAGGATTCAGGGCCCTCAAAAATCGTCACCTCGTCCAGCAGCCCCTGCTGGTCCGCCAGTTTGAGCTGAATGCTGCTGATCATGGCGGCAAATCCCTGCTCCCTGGGGGTCAGCAGGATAGTCTGTTTGTCCGGAAACGACACCTTGAACATTTCGTTGCCGGTAAAACGTCCGTCAAGCCAGTTGGCGATCTCAGCCAGCACCAGCGGCATGGAGTCAAGCCGCATTCCCTGGTCTTCCCGGAACTCGCCGTCATGGTCAATATATTTTTTCACCTTGCCGTCATGCATGAGCAGAATGGCGGCAAGGGGCGTCCGGTATTCCCAGCGCAGAGACTGGGGGGCCTGAAAGCTGAAGGTCCCGGTGGAGATCAGGGGGCGGGCAAGGATCTTCAGATGCTTTTCCTGAACAAAATCGGCCGTGACGGAGTGCAGCCGGGCAGAGGCCGGTACGACCTGCTCTCCGGCCAGGGACTGGATGGGCACCAGCAGAAAGAGAATGATAAAGAGAAAAAAAGGTTTCACTAGAACATCCCGCCGTTGACCGATATCACCTGACCTGTGACATAGGAGGCGGCATCCGAGCAGAGAAAGGCCACCACTTTGGCCACCTCGTCAGGCCGGCCGATACGGGCCATGGGAATCATCGTCTTGATGTGATCCTTGGGGGCGTTTTGGATCATATCCGTCTCAATCAGGCCCGGCGCCACCACATTGACCCTGATGCCCAGGCGGGCGACCTCGGCGGCAACGGCCCTGCTGGCGGCATTCAAGCCTGCCTTGGCTGCCGAATAATTGGCCTGGCCCCGATTGGCCATGAGTGAGCTGGCGGACGAAATGGAGACAATGGCCCCCCTGCGCCTGCGCACCATCAATTCCAGCACCGGCCGGGTCATATGGTAAAATCCGTTCAAACTGGTATCAATGACCGACTGCCAGTTTTCCGGCGGCATCATCATGAAAAGACCGTCGGCAATGATGCCGGCGTTATTGACCAGGATGTCGATGCTCCCCAGTCGGTTGGCAATATCCGCCACCGCATCTGCCGCAGCCTGCCCATCCCTGACATCAAACTGGTAAATTTCGCCCCGACCGCCTTCACCTTCAACCAGGGCCAGGGTCTGTTGCGCACCCTGTTTGTCCCGCAGGTAATTGATGACGGCATAACAACCGGATCGGGCCAATTCCACGCAGATCGCCCGGCCGATCCCCTTGCCGCCTCCCGTGACAATGGCTGTTTTGTGTTGGTTTTCCGCGGTCATTATTCGTTTGCCTGAAAAAGCAGCAAGGTGGCCTTGCCGATCATCTGATCGTTCATGTAGAGTGCGCAGGACACTTCCCGCAGGTTTTCAAAAATAGAGGTATTTTCCGCCGTGCCGATGATGGTGCGGCCGAAGGGCAGGGAATCGATGAAAAAATCCGCTTTTTTTATGCCCACCAGCCAGCCCATCTGATTCGAATCAAGCCCGTTGGTCTGTATCCTGTCCCAGCCGTTGCATACGCCGGCGGTCTGCGCGGCCAGTTCCACCAGGATCAGGGGATGCACCCCCTGCTCATCCGCCATGGGCCACGATTTATCGACGAGAAAGAGGGCGCGGGCATTGCTGCTGTCGACCTCAAGAACCTCCCGGACGAACAGCATACCGTCGCGATGGGGAAGCAGGTCTTCCAGAGTGAGATCGGACAGAGTCATGGTACTCATACTATTATATTCGACTTTACGCTATGCCTGTTCGCAGCTGCCCGCCTCTTGGTACAGAAAACAACCAGGCAAATCTGTTGAAAAATTTTGGTTCGCAATATATTCGAATTACGTTATATTCGCATTATATATATCATGATTCGACATCCGGCACAATGTTAGGCAAACCCGTTGCGACTGAGTATCTCATTGCCTGCTGCCGGTGTCTTCCGCACCTGAATTGAGCAATTCCCGATAAAAACGCAAACAGGATCTCCTCCGGAATTTGCAACGCTCACTTCAGGCTGTAATAAACCAACATCACTTTAGGTTCAACAGTGAAATCGAGCTATGAGCAAACTTATAGAAGAACTTAAGGTCAAAATAATTGACATCCTGAATCTGCAAGACCTGACCCCTGAAAATTTTAATGAAAACGCCCAGCTGGTCGGCGGCGATCTCGGTATCGACTCGATAGATGTTCTGGAAATGGTCGTTATGGTTGAAAAAGACTATGGAGTCGTCATCAACAGCCAGGAAGTCGGGGAAAAGGTCTTTTCCTCCCTTGCGTCCCTTGCCGGATACATCGAGGGGAACTCTTCCGGTTCGGCATCTTGATCAGCAAACGGGTTTACATTGCCGGCGCCGGTATTATCAGTCCGCTGGGCAGGGGACTCCCCGCCACGGAAGAGGCGTTGCGCGGCAACCGTTCGTCATTAAGGCCCATGACGCTGTTTGCCGTGCTGCACGGCAAGCCCCTGCCGGTGGGGCAGGTTGATGGGCTGAACGGGCCGTCGCCTGTGCCGCGCACGCATCAATTGGCCCATACCGCCGCCCTGCAGGCCATGGCGGTTTGTGACCGGCCCCCCGATGCGGTCATTGTCGGCACCACCACCGGCGGCATCCTGACCACCGAACAGCTGCTCAGAGACAAGGTGCTCGACAAGGAGTTGTATCGGTATCACGGGTTAACCAGTGTCGCCGAGTACATCGCCGGGGCGCTCGGTTGCACCGGTCCAGCCCTTGCCGTCTCCACCGCCTGTTCTTCCGGGGCGGTGGCCATTGCCTCGGCTCTGCAACTGTTGCGCCGGGGCAAGGCGGAAAAGGTCCTGGTCGGTGGAGTGGATTGTCTCTGCCGTTTGACCTATTTCGGTTTCCATTCCCTGCAGTTGGTGGACCAACAGGGCTGCCGGCCGCTTGACATGCATCGGCATGGCATGGCGGTTTCCGAAGGAGCGGCCATGCTGCTGCTCACCACGGTAAAACCGGCCAGGCCCCTGGCTGAGCTCCTTGGCGCCGGGCTCTCCTGCGATGCCTACCACCCGGCCGCCCCCCATCCGGAGGGCCGCGGCGCCCTTATGGCCATGCAGGCAGCGCTTGCCGATGCCGGTCTTGCTCCTGCCGCTGTCGACTATATCAGTCTCCACGGGACCGGCACACCGGAAAACGATCTGGCCGAAGCAAAAGCCGTCAATACCCTCTTTGCCACTCCCCCGCCGCTCTCCTCCATCAAAGGCGCAACGGGCCACAGCCTGGCTGCGTCAGGGGCCATTGAAGCGGTGGTGTCGGCAATGGCTGTTTCCGCCAATATCCTGCCGGCCAACACCGGCTGCCGGCATCCGGATCCGGCCCTTGGCCTGCTGCCGCTGGCAACTCCCATCAGCCATGCCACAACAGCGGTGCTGAGCAACTCATTCGGCTTTGGCGGCAACAACGGCTGTCTGGTGATCACCAAACCGGACAGTTTCCCCCCCGCGGCCATGCCCAGCCAGGCCCGGGGCGGACTGGCCATTCACGGCTGGTCCTGCTTCACCGGTGCCGGGGACACCGCGCGAACCATGTCCCTGCTTACCCAGGGTTCCCCGGTGGCCGGCACGGCGGAACTCGAGACGATTTCCAGAAAACTGCCGCCACGCCTGATCCGCCGGCTGAAAAGGCTGTCCCGCCTTACCCTGGCGCTTGCCGCCGGAGCCGTTGAGAACTCCGGGCCTGGTGACCAGCCGGCCTCAGTTTTTATGGGCACCGGCTGGGGCGCTCTCTCGGAAACCCATGATTTTCTGACCGGCCTTGTTGATTCCGGAGACCAGTTCCCGAGTCCCACCGACTTTGTCGGCTCGGTGCATAACGGGCCGGCCGGTCAAACGGCCATCATGTTCGGGGCCACCGGGGCCAATATTACCGTCAGTGGCGGTGATTATTCCTTTGAACAGGCCCTGCTGGCCGCAGACCTTTTCCTGGAGAACACGGGGAAAAAAGCCCTTGTCCTTGGCGCGGATGAGGGGCACCATTTCCTGTCCCCTCTTTTTGATCCCTCCATTGCCCCGCGAACACCTCTGGCCGACGGCGGCGGGGCCTTTTTTCTGAGCAGAAAGAGAGAGGGTGCCGCATGCCTTGTCCAGATTCCTTTTTATCCGCACCCCGCGACTGAGGGATGTATCGATTCGCTGCTGGAGAGTCTGGGAGGGGTCCAGACCCTGCAAGGCAGATATGCGCTCCTGCTGGCAGGTATCCCCGCCGCGGAGCGGGAAGAAGGCGAACGGCAACTGGCCGGCTTTCTGGAAAAAACCGGCTTAACGGCCCCGGTTGTCCGCTATCGCGAATTTACCGGGGAATTTGCCTCCGCCTCGGCGGTGGCCGCGGTCATGGCTGTTTCCTTTCTGGCGGCGGGCAAGGCACCCGGTAAACTTGGCTCCGGAGCGGATATTGCCCTGGCGAGCGGGGAAAGTATTCTGCTACTTGGCCTGGGGCGCGCGCTCTCTGCCCTGGAATTTTCCCGCCCATGAAGATCCTGCTCATCTCTCCCAACACCCTCACCTCTCCCTATCCGGTCTATCCCATCGGCCTTGATTATGTTGCCGGCGCCCTTCCGGCGGAACACCAGGTCCTGATTGCCGATTTAAATGTCGTTTCCCTGGAGGCCCTGGCCGGCATACTTCATCATTTCGCACCTGAGATTATCGGGCTGTCCTGCCGTAACATTGATAATACGGAGGCCGGCAATCCGCTGTTTTTCATCAATGAATATCGCAAACTGGTTAACTGGCTGCGCGAACGTTCGCCAGCGGTGATTGTCTGTGGCGGCAGCGGCTTCACCATCATGCCGGATCGCGTTTTTGCAGCCCTGGCAGTTGATTACGGGGTAATCGGCGAAGGGGAACGCTTCGCCCTGCTGGTTGATGCCATTCAAAACGGCCGGGAACCGACGCAGGTCCCCGGGGTGATTTCATCTGTGGCCTCGGCGGAAGCCCCGCAGCCCTGGGCCGGGAAACAGGTGCGAAAATTCCAAGGCGACGCCTCTCACCTGGAATTTTACCTCAACCGGGGGGGCATGTTGAATCTGCAGAGCAAGCGGGGCTGCTCTTTCAAGTGTATTTACTGCCCCTATCCCCATATCGAGGGGAAAAAGCACCGGCTGGCAAGTCCCGATGCCGTCGCCAGGACCGCCAGGGAGCTGCAGGAGGCCGGGGCGAAATATTTTTTTATCACCGATTCGGCCTTTAACTCGGACATCCCTCACAGTCTGGCCGTGGCCAGGGCCTTCAAGGCCGCCGGTATTTCGATTCCCTGGGGCGGTTTTTTTGCACCGCTGCAGCCCGCACCCGACTACTTTGCCATCATGGCTGACGCCGGTCTCAAACATGTGGAATTCGGCACCGAGTCAATGGCGGCGAACATGTTGAAAACCTACCGGAAACCTTTTTCCGTCGAGGATGTCTTTGCCGCCCACCGGCTGGCGCGGAACGCCGGACTTCATGTGGCCCATTATTTTCTCATGGGCGGACCAGGGGAATCCCCGGCCACGGTTACGGAGTGCCTTGATCAGATTGAAAAACTCACCAGGACGACGCTCTTTTTTTTCATCGGCATCCGCATTTATCCCTGGACGGCCCTTTACGACATCGCCCTGCGTGAGGGAAAAATAACAACTGAGACGAATATGCTGGAACCGGTATTTTACCAGGCCGACGCCATCGACCGCGATGCCATCAAAGCCCTTGTCACTGCAAGGGCAGGCAGGCGAATAAACTGGATCATCGGCTCCGGCGGCGCGGTGAGTGCCGCGACGGTCAGCAGGCTGCATGACCGGGGGCATATCGGTCCTCTCTGGGAGCATCTGGCCCGTTAACATGCCCCCTATTGAGGATTTCCGGGCAACGTGGTATAAACTGGCGTCTTTTGGGACTTCCCTGCAAAATATGGCGAAGCGGCAAGGGGATGTGTCCCGCTCGATGTGACAGGTAAGCCGAAATATCATTGACCAGCACCGATGATTTGCAATCATGCAAGAGGCTCTTCATCTAACTTGCTTAAAAAGCGAACAAAAGAGATCCTTTCATCATTTAAAAAATTCATTTTTGGTGGACGCAAACGAGGACATGTGGTAATCAGCGTGTGGTATTCATTAACTGAAATAGTTATGCAAAAAGATGAGATGGCCGCCAGGGTGACAACCGACAGCAACTCCCCCTGGTTTTCCGGCCACTTCCCGGATGACCCGATCCTGCCGGGGATCGCCCAACTCAAAATGGTTGCGGATCTTATTGCCATTTCCAGAAAAGATGCCTCGTATATGACGGGTTTGAGCCGGATCAAGTTCAGAAAAATCGTCCGACCCGGGGAACCGCTTGACATTCACGCGACACATGGCAAAATGCAGAATCAGTATGCCTTCCGGATTTTAAGCAGCGATAAGGAAATCTGCTCCGGCATGATGTTTTTTGCCTCAAAAAATGATGAAATCGTAAAAAGTCCTTTTTATACCACAAGGGCATAAGTTTCGTTTGAGCAGACAAGCTGCTCAACTCAGCTTTAACCGCAGAGAACACAGAGGAATTCTTTTTAATTGCATTATGCTGTCTCCGCGGGTCCAGTGCGCTCTGCGCTGAGACAGCAGTTTTAGCGAAACCGTTAAAAGATAAAAAAAACAGCGAATTTATGAACACCGACATGAACCAGACCATCACCCGAGTAGCTGAAATCATCATCAACGAACTCAAACTTGAAGATGTTACTCCGCAGACCTTTGACGCAGACCTGGATCTGGTGGACGAGGTGGGCATTGATTCCATGGACCTGGCAACCGTTGCCCTGGTCCTTCGCGATGAGTACGGCATCCGCATCGACGAAGATGATTATCCCAGGTTGACCACCGTGCGCATCATCGCCGAGTACCTCGACAACAAGCTTGGCAGTGGCGAATAAAGTGAATGCGCCGGCACAGGAATATAAATTCTCCGAGATCATAGCGCAACCTCTTGTCAGAGAACGATGGGAAAAGGTCCGGCGCTATTTTTTTCTCCGTGAATCCACCTATGACATGACCAACCGGTGCAATATCCGCTGTGAAGGCTGCTATTACTTTACGGGTGAGAAACAGTTTGCCGCTGAAAATAATGACCGGGAAGACTGGCGCCAGCTTATGGAGGCTGAAAAAGAACGGGGCATCACCTTTGTGGTGCTTGCCGGGGCCGAGCCATCGCTGGTGCCGCAGTTGTGCAAGGTATGTCACGGGGTGATTCCTCTCGGCGCCATTGCCACCAACGGCCTGAAGACAATCCCCCGGGAGATCGACTACCGGATCCATATCTCGGTCTGGGGTAATGACCGGACCAGTCTTTCCATCAGAAAGGCCCCTGACATGCTCGCCCGGCAGGTGGCAAACTACAAGGATGATGCCAGGGCCGTTTTTGTTTATACCTTCAACCCGTTCAACATCGATGAGGCGCGGGAAGTAACGGAACTGCTGGCTGACAACGGCCTGCAAATCACCTTTAACATGTTTTCAGCCCCCGTCGGCTACAACGGTCCGCTGCGCCATACTCCGGAATCCCTTGCCGCAACTGCGCAAATCATGGGTGATCTGCTGGCCGAATTTCCGCAAACCGTTCTCTTTTCCCCCTATAATATCGTGGCCCACACCCGCCGGCAGGGGCTGCATGAGCTTTTCTCCTGTTCCTATCCGCGGATGAACCCTTCCACGTCCATCGGTCTTGGCAGGTCCTTTCGCCAATACCGCACCGATCTGCAGTGGGATCGAGATGCCGCCTGCTGTGTGCCGGATACCGATTGTGTTGATTGCCGCCATTATGCCGCGGGCAGCGCCGTGGTCACGGCCAGGATGTACCGTCATGCCACTGATCCGGCAACCTTCTCCGCCTGGCTCGATTATGTTGACACCTACCTGGCTGTCTGGGTCAGGGGATATGAAAAGGCGCCCAATCTCTGTGCGGCGCCGGTTGTCCCGCCTTCAAAAATTATTGACTTCCCATGAGATTATGATAACCGTCAGTTCCCTGCTCGATGAGCACTGGTATAAACGCTATAAGGAAATATCCAAGCTCAATATCCGCAGCTCCATCTATGATGTCACCGACCGTTGCAATCTGCGCTGCAAAGGCTGCTTCTTTTTCTCCTCGGGCGAGCACGAGGCGGCCAAAGAGGAAAAGGACATCAGCAAGTGGCATGCCTTTGTCGAAAAGGAGATGGCCCGCGGGGTGAACCTGGCCATCCTGATCGGCGGCGAGCCCACTCTCTGCCTGGACCGGATCGAAGCCTTTTACCGGCGGCTGCCGACCTTTTGCGCCACCAATGGCTTGATCAAGGTGCCCCGGGACCGGTTTCCCGACATGATGGTCGGCATCTCTCTGTGGGGAGATGCCGCCGATGAAAAAATCCTGCGCGGCAAAGACACCTTCCAGATATCCAGCGCCAACTATGCGGGCGATCCCCATGCCTATTATCTCTACACCATAACCCCCAAACAGCTTGGCAAGACAGAAAAAATCATCAAAAAAATCGCTGATGTCGGGCTCAAGGTCCATATGCAGCTCCTGTCAAACGACGAGGGGGTGGACGGATTTTCCTGGAAAGCCGCCGAGCTTATCGATGTCCGCGCGGAAATGGATGACATGCTGGATAAGTACCCGCGCACGGTGATTTCCTCAAAATATTACCACAGGATCATCACCTCAGGAGAAATGCTGGGCAGGCGGTTCGGCTGGATGGAATGCCCCTCGGTTACCGAACCGCTTGACAAGAGAACCCCTCGCCCCAAACGGTTGACCAACTTTATCCGCTGGGCCTCGGATCTTGAGACCATGCACCGCTGCTGCACCTCTGAAACCCGGGATTGTTCCACCTGTAAGGATGGCGCCGCCCACATGAGCTGGGTCATGGTCAACAAGCGGTCCCATATAAAGACCGCCGAGGATCTGCAGAACTGGATAGAGGTATACGAGATGTTTGCCAAACTCTACCAGTTCATCCCCTGGTAAACCGGACAGCCAAGTAACTGCGAATGAGTTTGAAAGATGCGGTCATTGTCGGTTATGATGCAATCTCACCGCTGGGTCATGATTTGCAAAGCCAGTGGCAGCAAGCTCTTGCCGGCAAAAGCGGCATCGGCCCGCTGACCCGTTTTCCCCTCGCCGAGAACTTTCCCGTCCGCATTGCCGGTCAGGTTCCTGCCATCGATGATGCAGACTACCCCTTTCTTTCCCCCAGGCACCTGGCGGCGTGGAGTTCTCCGGTCTTCCGCTATTCCATGCTCTCGGTGGCAAGGGCCCTTAAACGAAGCCGGCTTGAGATAACGCCCGGCATGGCGGGCCGGGTGGCGGTGACTTACAGCTCCGCCATCGGCGGCCTGGATGCGGTGCTCGCGGCCGACAGAAGATGGCAGGCAGAAAACAGGCTGCCCCACCCCTATGCAAATCCCAACGCCTGCATCAACATGATCGGCGGCAAAATCGCCATCCAGACCGGGGCCAGAGGGCCGATTACCTCCACCATCTCCGCCTGCGCCACAGGGCTCACCTCGATGCTCATCGGCGCCATGTTCCTTAAGCAGAACCGGGCCGATGCGGTCATCTGCGGTGCGGTGGACTTTCCCCTGGTTGAACCGATTGTGGCCGGTTTTTATACCATGAACGGCGTGTATATCCCCAGGCAGGGCAGGGAAAATGATCCTCCGGCAGCAGCCAGCCGACCATTTTCCGCCGACAGGCGCGGCTTTGTTATCTCCGAAGGGGCGGGGGCCGTGATTCTGACCACCAGAGAATTTGCCAAGGCGCATGGACTGCGCTATACTTGCGAACTTGCCGGCTGGGGCATGACCGCCGATGCGCACCATTTTGTGGCCCCTTATTTTGATACGGTCAGACAGTGCATGCTGGATGCCCTGGCTGATGCCGCCATCAAGCCTGCGGACATTGATGCGGTCAACGCCCATGCCGCCTCCACCAGGGTCGGCGACAAGGTGGAATATGATGCCTTGCGGTCAGTATTCGGCGATAAGCTGCCGCCGGTCTGCGCCAACAAATCGCTGCTCGGCCACGCCATGGGCGCCTCCAGCGTTCTTGAAACGATTTTTGCCCTGCAGGGGATGCAGGAGGCTATTGTGCCGCCCACCATCAATTACACCCCTGATCAGGAAATTGCGATCGATTGCGTGGCTGAAGGAAAACGGCTTTTGGGCCAGGAATATGTGCTGAAAAACGCCTTTGGTTTCGGCGGCTGCAACAGTTGCGCGGTGTTCAAGAGAACCGGATGAAGAATAAAGTATGAAAGCGCCCTTAAACAGAAAGGTATTTGTCGTGGGTTATGGTGCGGCCACGGCCCTCGGCCATACCTTTGCGGCCAGCTGGGAAGCCGCCGCGGCCGGCCGGGCCGGATTCCGCAGGATAACCAGGTGCCGGGTCGCCACGCGCAGCAACGTGGTGGGCGAGATCCCCGGCTGGGACCCGGGCTGTCTGGACTTTGTGACCCGGAAAGAGGCCTATATCTGGGATGCGGCCTATGTCTTTCTCACCATGGAGGTATGCCGGGAGGCTCTTGCCCATGCCGGGCTGACGATCAACAGCCAGACCGGCCCCCGAACCGCCTGCCTGATCGGCTCGGCGTTGAACGGCACGGATGCCTATCGCATTGCCACGGATAACTATGTCAACAAGGGTCCCTTAAAGGTCAGCCCTTACCTCCTGCCCAATCTGTGCGCCAATCTTCCCGCCGGCAAGGCCGGAATGCTGCTGGGATTTACCGGGCCCATCTTTTCACCGCAGGGCGCCTGCGCTTCGGGAAACCACGCCATTGCCATCGGGTCCAGGATGATCAGGGACGGCGATTGCGATTTCGTCCTGGCCGGGGGTGTCGAGACCTGCCTGGTCCCGGAAATTATTCAGGGATTCGCCAACATGCTTGCCACCATCAAGGTCGGCCCCGGGGACCGCGCCGCTGCCGATCCCACCCAGGCATCCCGGCCATTCAGCATTGACCGCAAGGGCTTTGTGCTGTCGGAAGGGGCCGGGGTGGTGGTGCTGGCAGCCGAAGAGGCCGTCCGTTCCTGGGGGCTTACGGCAAAGGCCGAGGTCGCAGGCATTGGCTGGAATTCCGATGCCCACCATTTTACCCGGCCCAATCCCGAAACCATCACTCGGGCCATCCGGCAGGCCATTGATGATGCGGAGATTTCCCCCCGTGATATCGGCGCCATCAATGCGCACGGCACCTCAACCCCCACCGGTGACAGCATCGAGGTTGATTGTCTGCGGGCGATATTCGGCCGTGCTCTGCCCGGTATTCCCGTATCGGCCAACAAGTCCCAGATCGGCCACAGTCTTGGCGCATCCGCCGCCATTGAGGCGGCGCTTGCCATCGAGGCCATGCGCCAAGGCATCGTCCTGCCCACGGTCAACCATATCCCGGACCCCGCATTCGCCGACCTGGATGTGGTCCCCAATGAAGTCCGCAATCACGCCCATGAGTTCGTGCTCTCCAATTCCTTCGGTTTCGGCGGCACCAACTGCTGTATCATTTTTCGAGGAACATGATGCGACCCAAACCATTTATCCCCGAATTCCTGGATAAACCCTCTTTTGTCAGAGATAAGAACAGCGGCAGGATCTGGCATCGCTGCGAGTTGCGCACCCTCTATGCGGACACGGACCGTTCCCAGGTTGTCTATCATGCCAACTATTTGAAATATTTCGAATTCGGCAGGGCCTCCCTCATGCGGGATCTTTCCTATCCCTATAAAAAAATCGAAGAAAGCGGCTACATCTATCCCATTATCCAGACAGGGGTCAACTATTACTCGCCGCTCTTCTATGACGATCTGATGTACATCCATACCCGGCCGGCCGGTCTTGAACTGGTCAAACTGCAGTTTGATTACCTGATTACCAGGGCCGACAACGGTGAGATCGCCTGTGCCGGTTTCACCAAACATTGCGCGGTGAACACCAAGGGCATCCCGATTGAGATCGATGCCAAGACCATTCGGCTCTGGCAGGAATTCCCCGCCCCATGACCACTTGCCGCACTGCTGTTGATATTGCCGTGCAGCCCTGGTTTATGGACCATTGCTTTAACGGCAGGACGGTGCTGCCGGCGGTGGAAAGCATGTGTCTCCTTGCCGCGGAAATTCACCGGAGTCATCCTGAAATCGATATCCGCATCATGGAACAAGTCAGCTTTGCCAAATTCCTCGAGATTCCCGCGGGCAGTACCAGTATGGCGGCCCTGATTGAACACGGCAGGGATGAAAACGGCACGGTCCGGGCCAGACTGCTCAGCCGTGAGCGGTTCAGGACGGTGACCAGGCTCAAGGAGCATGGCGAGATACTCTTTTCCCCGGCCCGGCCAGGCAGCAGGCCCGCAGCCGGGGATGTTCCCGCTCCCCCTGCCGGTCCGGTGACAAGAATCAGTGCGGAAGAGGTGTACCGGGAACTGGTGCCCTTTGGTCCCTCCTATCATACCCTGCAGGAAACGCTGTGCCTCACCGGGGAGACGGCCTGGGGAATACTGCGGGCCCCTGCCCTGCCCGCGGCTGAGAGTGTCCGGGAAATCATCGGTTCGCCCTTTCCCCTGGACGGCGCCTTCCACGCCGCCTGCGTGCTCGGCCAGCGCCATGCGGACTTCATACCCTTTCCCGTGGGATTTGCCCGACGTCTGATAGCAAGACCCACGCAACCCGGCGGCAGCTATCTTACCAGGGTGGAATTAGTGTCCCGGACCCAGGACGAACTGGTCCTTAATCTGAAAATTTTTGACGGCCGGGGTGAAGAGTACGAGGCCGTGACCGGAGTGAGAATGCGGGATGTGAGCGGGGGAAGGATCAAACCACCGGCCTGGATAAAGACCGGAAAAGGGCAATGAGCCAACCGGGCCGCTGCCGGTAATAAAAGATACACTCTGCGCTGTTCAGGGTGCCGGGGCGGGAAAGAAAGGGATGACGGCTTCGGCTATTGTTTGACCCAGGCCAGCAGTTTCACCATGGAGACCCGGGTGAGCCAGCGCAGGAAGATCAGGGAATAGACCGCGCCGGAAAGATACATGCCGAGCAGAAAGACCAGATGCGACAAGCCATAGGTCAGGGGGCAGCCCACCACGGCAATCCAGGGCTCATGCAGCTTGACCGACAGAAAGGTCAGCGCGGCAACCGCAGGCCAGCCGATGAGATAGCTCACCCCGATGGCCAGGACGCCGGCAAGCACCATGGGGGTGGGCTTTCCCTTGAAGGCGGACAAATCGGCCCGCTCCTCAATGGCGGAACGAACAAAACCGGTTTGTGCAATTTTTAAGATACTCTTCCTGATCACCTGGGTTGTCTTACAGCAAAAAATTGAAAAGGTGGTTAGCTGGTGCCCCAAACTCATTTGTAAAGTACACTACACCAACCATGCGCATCAACACAAAATCACCACAAGACAGCAGCGGCGGCGGGGACATGGCAGAGCCATGGGGATTTTTCGACAAGGTTTATTGTATTTCCATTGCGGAGCGCAGCGACCGGCGGGAGCAGGCGAAAAGGCAGTTTGCCGATGTGGGGCTGCTGGAACGGGTGGAATTTGTCATTGTGCCAAAACACCCGGAAAACAGCGAAAAAGGAATTTTCGACTCCCATATGCTGTGCCTGCAAAAGGGGTTGGCGGCCGGGGCACGCCATATCATGGTCTTTGAAGACGATGTCTTTTTCCGCAACTTTGATCCCCATGCGCTGCGGGCGACCTGTACGCAGCTTGCGAAAATGGACAACTGGCACGGGCTCTTCCTGGGATGCATCACCGAAGGAAGCCGTAAAACCGCGGCAAAATCCCTGGTGAAAATCACCTATCGCTGCCTGGCCCATGCCTATGCTCTCCATGCTTCCTTTGCCGGCCGTATTATCCGGGAGGAGTGGCATGATATCCCGTTTGACGAACTGTTGCGGAGGAACAACGCCGATTTTTTCGCCATCTATCCCATGATTGCCTTTCAAGGACTTTGCGGCAGCGATAATCAGACCGTGATGCTTGAACGGCTGCGCAATTTTTTCGGAGGACTGCCGTTCATCCAGCGGGTGAACGAGTGGTACCACAACCACAAGGCGTTTCTTCTTGGCGTGCAGCTGACCGCCCTTCTCGTGCTCGGCGCCTTAACCTGCACGTTCTGGTGATGATGCGATGCTCAATTACCGTCTGCTGATCATCGTCAGCCTCCTGATTGCCTGTTGCACCACCCTGGCATTCCTGCGGCTGGACATCGACACGGACGTGGTTCGTTCATTGCCGGCCGGCGAACGGGTTATCGCCGATGGTCTGGAAATTTTCAGCCAGCATCCGATCCATGATCAGGTAGCGGTGGACATCATGATCAACCCTGCTGATCCGGATGCCCTGGTGGAATGCGGCGCCTTTGTTGAACAACAGATGACCGCCAGCGGACTCTTTGCCCAGGTCGGCAGCGACGCCATGGGTGAACTCATGCCGCGGCTTGCCCTGCACGTGGCCGGGAACCTGCCTTTTCTGTTTTCCAGCAGGGATCTCGAAGATATCGCCCCGCTGCTCGACAGTGACCGGATCAATGACCGCATCCACAAGCTCCATGGGGATCTGGGCAGCCTGGAAGGCGTTGGCCAGGCTGAGTTCATCGGCATCGACCCTCTGGGCCTCAAGGACGCGATCCTGGCGAAAATGGCCCTGCTGGCCCCCTCCATGAATGCCAGATTTTACAAGGGGAGCCTGCTGTCAGAGGATGGCCGGCACCTGCTGGTCACCGCCAGACCGCTGGCCGCGGGGACCAATACCGCCTCTGCCCGCAGGATCTCCGCCCTGTTTTCAACCACATCGCAGGAACTGGCAAAACGATACGAAGCCAGGGGGGTGCAGGTAACCTTGACGCCGGTGGGGGCTTACCGGGCGTCTCTTGATAATGAACGTATCATCCGCCATGATGTGCAGCTGGCCAATATACTGGCCATCGTTGGTATTGCTTTGCTGCTGCTCCTGTCTTTTTCCCGGCCGCTGCTCGGTCTCCTTTCCCTGCTGCCGGCCATTGCCGGTACGGCCGCCGCGCTGCTGGTCTATTCCCTGTTCCACCCATCGCTGTCCATCATAGCGCTCGGCTTTGGCGGGGCCGTCATCTCCATCACCGTTGATCATGGTATTGCCTATCTGCTCTTTCTTGACCGTCCTCATGCAACAACAGGCAAAGAGGCGGCCCATGAGGTGAAGGCCCTCGGTCTCATGAGCGTGATCACGACGATAGTCGCCTTTCTCATCCTCAGCTGCAGCGGGTTTCCGATCTTTACCGAACTGGGTTTGTTTACGGCCATGGGCATCTTCTTTTCCTTTCTCTTTGTGCACACCCTTTTCCCAAGAATCATTCCGGTGATGCCGGTCGGCCGCGACTTTTCCCGGCCTCTGCAAAAAATCGTCAATATGCTGTACAGCACCGGCAAACCGGGGGCCGCAGCCGCCATTGTGCTGGCCGCTGTCCTGATTTTTTTCGCCAAACCGCAGTTTCACGTCAGCCTGAGCAGCATGAACACGGTCAGCGGGGAAACCCAGGCAGCTGACGCACTGTTCACCGGGGTGTGGGGGGAAATCGGCGATCGGATCTTTCTGATGAACTCGGCTGATACCATTGCCGCAATCCAGCAGAATAATGATCGTACCCTTGCCCGGATTGAAGAGGATATGGAGAAAAAAATCCTTACCGCAGCCTTTACTCCCTCCATGATCTTTCCGGGCCAGGCAAGGGCGGCCCGGAACCTGGCTGCCTGGCAGGCATTCTGGGACCGGGACAGGAGGGAAGAGGTAACAAGGGCGCTCAGCTCGGCGGGAACCGCCCTTGGTTTCACCCCCGATGCCTTTGCCCCTTTTTTCTCCCTGCTCGATCCCGGCCTGACGGTAAAAGTCGAGGATATTCCCACCCGATACCATGGGCTGCTGGGTATTTCAGAGAACAAAAACAAATCAGGTCTGATCCAGTTCATCACCATTGCCCCGGGGGAAAATTATGATGCGGCCCATTTTATGGCCCGTTACGGGGAGGAGAGCAAAATCTTTGATGCGGCCTTTTTCACCAAGCGGCTGGCCGACATCCTGTTTTCAACCTTTGCCACCATGCTGGGGATCATTGCGGTCAGCGTGGCACTGCTGCTCTATTTCATCACCCTGAGCCTGCCGCTGACATTTCTCAGCCTGCTGCCCGCTGCGTTCTCCTATATCTGCACCCTGGGGACCCTGAAACTTATCGGTCAGCCGCTGGATATCCCGGCTCTGATGTTATCCATCGTCATCCTCGGCCTGAGTGACGACTATGCCTTTTTTTGCGTGCGCGCCCACCAGCGCTATCGGGATATCGCCCACCCATCTTACGGCCAGGTCCGCAGTTCCGTCTTTCTGGCCGGGACCTCCACCCTGATCGGCTTCGGCGTCCTCTGTTTTGCCGATCACAGCCTGTTGCGCAGTATCGGCATCACCTCTTTTTTAGGGATCGCTTACTCCCTGCTCGGCACCTTCCTGCTGCTGCCCCCGCTGCTGAATTGGTATTTTGCCCGGCAAACGCAAAAGGAAGGCGGCACCCGGCAGGATCTTACCCGCCGTGTCCACAGCCGTTACCGTATGGTTGAGGCCTACCCCAGGATGTTTGCCCGCTTCAAGCTGCGCTTTGATCCCCTGTTTGCTGAACTGCCGAGGATGCTCGCCGCAAAAAAAGATGTGAAAACCATTGTGGACATCGGCTGCGGTTACGGCGTTCCCGCCTGCTGGTGTCTGGAAAACTATCCGGATGCCAGGGTAGCGGCGATTGAACCTGATCGGGAACGGGTCAGGATTGCCCGGCTTGCTCTTGGAAAACGGGGAACCGTCACCCGGGGATGGGCGCCGGATATGCCTCCTCTGCCCGATGGTCCGGCGGACCTTGTTCTGCTGCTGGACATGCTCCATTATGTGGATGACGAGATTGCGGCAACTGTTTTTAACAAAAGCTTTCAGATGCTTGCCGCCGGGGGCATTCTGGCGATGCGATTTACCGTCCGCCCTGCCGGCCGCCAGTCTTTCTCCTGGCGGCTGGAGAATGCGCGAATCAAAGCAGCAGGCCGGCAGGCCTGGTACCGATCCGCTGAAAAGATGGCCGAACTCCTGCAGCAAGCCGGTTTTGTGCTCATCGTCAATGAAGTCACCGCCGCCAACCCCGAGTTGGCGTGGATGGTCGGCCGGGCGGAAAAAAGGTAGGCCGTGCAGAACAGGGACTTGAACATAATCTTTTCCCCTGCCGAAAAAACCGGCATTACCGCCCTGCTGCTTGCTTTGCTGCTGGGCTGTTTCAACCCGGTCCTGGCCCTCATTCCCCTGATTTTTTTTCTGCTGCTCTGTTTCGGCGCCCCCTTTTTCCCCGGAGTTGGCTTTTTTCTGCCCATCATCAGCCGCGCCAGGACAAAAACAGCAGGGATAGCCCTCACCTTTGATGACGGACCATCCCCATCATCCACCCCCATCCTGCTCGATCTTCTTGCCCGTCACCATCTGCAGGCCACATTTTTCGTGGTGGGAGAAAAAGCAGGGCAGCATCCGGAGTTGATCGCGGCCATCCTGGCCCGGGGTCACACCATCGGCAACCATTCCTGGCGGCATGACTATTTCCTCATGCTGCGGCCCCCGAAGGTCCTGGCGGAAGATATCCACAGCACCCAGGAAATCTTAAAGAAATCGGGGGTAATACCGCTTGTCTTCCGCCCGCCGGCAGGGATCACCGGCCCACGCCTCGGCAAGGCGCTGGCCAGGGAAAACCTGATGACCGTTACCTACAGCTGCCGGGCCTTTGACGGCGGCAACCGCAACATTGCCAATCTGGCCGGCAAAATCCTCCGCCGCCTGCAGCCAGGCGACATCATTATGCTGCACGACCTTGCTCCGCGGCAGAAGACATTGTCAGGCGACTGGCAACAGGAACTTGACCGCCTTTTTGCCGCGCTGCATGAGAACTATCAGCCCGTTTCCCTGGAAGAGGTCATTGGATGCCCGGTGATGAGAAGAGCCGGGAGATAGAGCCGCTTCCGTGTCCCTGTGCGCGGCAGTGATTAATCCCCATCGCCTGGTACCACCCGGCGGACACCCTCACAAAGCTTCATACTCTCTCCCTGTTTCGCTGTAAGCTCACATTAAACAACGGTCAACAGGATCCAGCCTACGGAAAACCGGCCGCTTTCCGGCACAACCCCCAGTATCCGCTGCCCCTTTTGCAGCCTGCCGGAAGAAAACAGCTCCTCCAGCATGATATAGAAGGAGGCGGACCCGGTATTACCCTTGGTGGCCAGGTTGGTGAACCAGCGCTCCTCAGGCAGGTAAAAGTCTATTTCCCGCAGCTGCTGCAGGAGCGGTTCCCGGAAGTATCGGGATGAGTAATGGGGCAGGAACCAGTCGACTTCTCCTGCGGTCAGACCATATTTGGCCGCCACCGCCGGCAGGCTTTGCCCGACCAGGGTCCGGATCACCTCCCGGTTGAGCAGTCTGGCATCCTGCTTGACGGTAAAGATCCCGTTGCCCGGGGCAATGCCTTGCATGGCATATTCCCGCCAGCCCCTGAGACTCCCGTCTTGCTGTTTCACCGCCCCGGCATACATGCAGGCCTCCAGGCGATGGGCATGGGAGAGGATCTCGATCCAGTCAATTCTTAAGGAGGGGCCTTCTGGCGCCGGTTCTTTTTCGATCAGTACCGCCCCTGCCCCGTCGGAAAGCATCCAGCGCAGAAATTCCGCCTCAAAGGAAAAGGCCGGGTGACGGTCCTCTTTTCCCCCTTTGGCGGACGTGGTCTGCATGCCCTGAAAAAAATCCCTTTGCATGAAGGAGGAGGCCAGCTCGGAACCGGTGGCAACCGAACATTCAGCAAGGCCCAGGGCCACCGCCATGGCGCCGTATTTCATGGCCGTTATGCCGGAGAGACAGATGCCGGCAGTGCTGATGACCTCGCATGGTCCGAGCCCCAGTTCCCCATGGACCATGGAGGCATGACCGGGCATGAGCTGGTCCGGGGATGAGGTGCCGCAGCAGAGACATGCGACGGGAGCACCGGACGGCCGCTCAGCAGGTTGCAGAAGACGGACGGCCTCGGCCGCCAATTGGGCATTGGTATGGGTGGTAGCGCCTGTTTGCGGGTCAACCGCATAGTGCCTGGTCTTGATGCCGTTGTTGGCCAGGATAATCTGTTTGGTCTTGGCCGAGATTTTGTCCACCTTGCCCAGATAGGCATCCAGGGCCTCATTTTCCACGGGTTTGCCGGGCAGAAACGCCGAAGCAGCTGTGATAAAGGCCTTCATTGCCTACAACCTGGCGTTTTGATGACTGTCGGCAAGAAGCCGGGCATAAAGGGTATAAAATTGTTTTTCTTCAAGTTTTGTTTTCGTGACGGCATTGGTCAAGGTGTAATAATCAAGGTTATGGTTGATGATCCGCTGCTGCTGCTGCATGTAGAGCGGCGTACCGGGCAGGGGGGTCATGACGGTGATCATCGGCAGATCGATTCGTTTACCGTGAAGATAACTGCTCAAGCGGCCAAAATCCTTTTCATCATAATCCGGGGAGATAATAAAATCACCCACTATGCTTATGCCGATATCATTCAATACAGCAATCGCCTCGGTATTGATCGCTGCCTTATTGGCCTTGTTCATGGCCGCCAGACTCGCATCGTCAATCTCTTCAAATCCGATAATCACGGCCCGCAGTCCTGCCTCTTTCCATTCCCGCAGCATTTCCGGGTGGCGGACCACGGTGTCGGAGCGGACATCGGCAAGAAACTGCTTCTTTATTCCCGATTCCCGCAGGGCACGGCCCAGTGCTGTTGCCCGTTTGACATCGCCGAAGGTATTGGCATCCACCAGTCTGATGACCGGCACTTTACCCAGCAGCTTGATGTCTCTGATCACTGCCTCAATGGATTTCGTCAGATAGCTGCCCCCGGTCTGCCCCTTGATGGAGCAGAACGAGCAACTGTGCGGGCAACCATATGCCGAAACGACAAAACCCATATTGATGCCGAGTTTTTCAAGAATATAGTGGGAACGGTAGCGGCTTACCAGCTCATAAGCGGGAGGACGTTCCATGACCAGATCGGCAATCGTGTTGCGCACCCGGGGCCGGTGGAGTTGTCCGCCGGGGTTTGTCCGGATAACACCCGGCAGATGTAGATTTTTCTCCTTGCCGGATTGCAGAACGGAGATGAGATCGGCAAAATTTTTTTTGCCGATGCCGACCACGATATAATCCACAGCCGCATGATTGAAAAACGCCGGATCATTGCTCGCATGAATACCGCCCACCACCACCGTGGCCCGGCAGTCCTCCTTGATGCCGGCAGCCAGTTGCAACATGGCATTGGCCTCACAGGTCACCCCGGTAAGGCCGACCACGTCCGGCTGAAAGTCGAGCAGTGCCTGGTTCAGGCCGTCCGGGTCCGCCTTCAGGTCCAGGATACGGACATGATGCTCAAACAGATTGCCGGCCAGTTCTTCCAGGGCCAGCGGTTCGCCGCGAAAAATCTGTTTGAGCGAAGTTATGCCATAACGTTCTTCCGGGATGCTTCGCCCGCAATTCGGGGGGTTGATAAGAAGAATATTCATGAACCTGGATCCGAGATGAAAAAATGGCAACCGCGCACCGGGTGTTTTGCTTTTCCCGGTCTTGACGCTCCGGCCCCCTGTTTGCCGGGGAACTCCCCAATAGCCCCGGCAAAGGGAAAAGACCCGCGCCGCAGGGTTGAGAGCAATGAATTCCGTAGTCCCGGTCAGCCTGCAACCACCCTGCGTGATGGCAAGGAAGGCAGGGTAACATACCAACTCGCATGGACTTTGGCGAATAAAAAAAACGGGATAACGAGGAGGTCATGCCGCATGGGCGCAGCAACAGGCCCACTTTTCAGGCTGCGCCTGAAAGTCCCTTGCAAATCGGGCGGACATTGCTGTATAAATAAAACTTTCAGGTAATCCGGGTTTTCGTTAAACTTCTCCGCGGCTGGCGCCGAGCCGCCCGCAAGAGTGCAGAGAATCATGACCAGATATTGCATACAAGCCGGGGGGCAAGATAATCCTGTTGCCAGGACTGCCGCCCGCCTTGTCCCGTTGCTTTTGCTTCTTTCATGTACCGTTTTCCAGGCGGATTCCGCCGGAGCAGCGGGCATCGATACATCAAAAGACAGTTGGGGGGTCCTGGCCGGCTATGGCCAGAGTTTTCCCGGCTGGGGGCAGACCACCCAGCGGGTCGAAACCATTGACCTGGTCCCGCGTTACAACCATGTCATCTTTGCCGATCTCGGGTCCGGCTGGTATCGCGGCTTTCATTCCATTATGCTTGAGCTTCCCGTTCATCTGGTAATCAGTCCGGATACTTCAGGCATGGCAGGAATGAATTTTCTGGCCTGTTATACCTTTACGGCGGGTAACGGGCTGCGTCCCTACCTGTTTGGCGGCGGCGGGCCGGTGTACAGCTTCGCCGACATCCCCGGCATGGGATCAGAGCTGAACGGAAATTATCAGCTCGGCATCGGGCTGGAATACAACTATACGAAAGACCATAATCTTTTATTTGAAATCCGTTACCATCATGTCTCCAACGGCGGCAGCGAGGAACCCAACGAACCGCTCAACTCCGGCAAGCTGCTTTTTGGCATCACCTTTTAACGGCATGAACAGCGCAGGCCGTTTTTGGCCCAATCATCACAAGTGCACATGACTCCCACAGATCACCCTGCAGACGAAGATATTACCGACGGCCAGAAGATCGTCAGTTATTCGGTAAACAGAAAAGGAGCCTATGAGCTGGTGCCGGAGTTTGTCTGGCAACCGGTGAATGTCGTTAATCAGCAGGCCTGGCGGGAAATTGAAAAAAAAATCGCCCGGTCCAGGGCAAAAGTCCTTGCCGGTCAGGTCAGCTGTCTGCACTATTATATGACAGCCAACCAGATGGACACCACTCTGCTGGCACAGTACACCGGTCAATCCCGCTGGAGGGTCCGGCTGCATCTTGTTCCCTTTATCTTTAACCGGCTGTCTGCCGCTGCTCTCCGGAACTACGCCCGATTGTTTCAGATTTCCCCGGACGACCTCATCCAGGGCAGGCTCCGGCCTCCCGTTTACAATCACCAGTAACCTGGAGGTAGAGCCTTTTGCCGGATTTTCCTCACCATCAATCCGCCCACTGTGAAAGCGGCGTGGCCGCCAACCTGCTGACCCATCAAGGGATCGAAATTTCCGAAGCCATGGCCTTCGGCATCGGCGGGGGCCTTTTCTTCGGCTACCTGCCGTTTATCAGGATCAACGGCCTGCCCCTGGTCACCTACCGGGCCGCCGCCGGACATATTCTCCGCCAGATCGCCGTAATTCCCGGCGCAGACATGTATCAGAAAAAATTCCGCAACCCCGACGAGGCGATGGCTGAACTGGATATGGCCCTTGCGTCCTCCATTCCGGTGGGACTGCAGACCGGCGTTTTCTGGCTGCCCTACTTTCCGAAGGCCCTGCGCTTTCACTTCAACGCCCACAACCTTGTGGTGTATGGGAAGGAGGGCAATGAGTACCTGATCAGCGATCCGGTATTCCCCAATCCGGTCAGGTGTCCGGCAGAAGATCTGGCCCGGGCCCGCTTTGCCGCCGGGGCCCTGGCGCCAAAGGGAAAAATGTATTATTTCAAACAGTTGCCCGCAAGGCTTGACCATGGCCCGCTCATCCGCCGGGGGATCCAATCGGTCTGCCGGATGATGCTGGGCAGCCCCATTCCACTTATCGGGGTCAGGGGGATACGGTTTCTGGCCAAACGGCTTCGCACATGGCCGCAGCGGCTGGGCCGGGAAAGGGCTGACCTGCATCTGGGACATGTCGTCCGTATGCAGGAGGAAATCGGCACCGGCGGGGGCGGATTCCGTTACATGTACGCCGCCTTTCTCCAGGAAAGCGCGGAGGTCATGCAGGAAGAGCTGTTACGCGATTGCTCCGCATCCCTGACAACGGCCGGGGATACCTGGCGGGAATTTGCCGCCATGGCCGCCCGCGTCTGCAAGGGGAGGGCACGGCCGGATGATACCTATGCCGCCATGGCCCGCTGTATTGACACGTGTGCCGACCTGGAAAAAACGGTTTTCGCCGAACTGCAACAATGGGGCAAACGCTCTTCATGATGGCCGCCGACGTTCACAGGCCGGAGCAGAGGCAGGGCTGTGCCCTTTGGGCCGCATCGCTGATAAAACAGTACAAAAATACGGCCCATCCGGCGCTCAATGATTTCAGCCTTGAAGTACGACAGGGAGAGTTTTTTGGCCTGCTGGGTCCGAATGGGGCGGGAAAAACCACGGCCATCTCCATTCTTGCAGGCCTGATGCCGCCTGATAGCGGCACGGTCCGGGTCATGGGCATGTCTTTCCGGCAGAGGCAGCACGACATCAAGCAGCTTCTTGGTCTGGTTCCACAGGATATAGGACTGTATGATAAACTTACGGCCCGTGAAAATCTTACCTTTTTCGGCAAACTGTACGGGATCAGCGGCAGAAAACTGGCGGAGAGGATTCGCCAAAATCTTGCATTCGTCAGTCTTGCCGAATACGCCGCCCGTCCCGTTGCCACCTTTTCCTATGGAATGAAGCGGCGGCTCAATCTGGCGGCGGGCCTGCTCAATGATCCGCAGCTGCTGGTCCTCGATGAACCGTGCGTCGGCATTGATGCCCAGTCCAGGCATCTGATCCATGAGCAGCTGCGAGATCTCAACCGGAGAGGGACCACCATCCTCTACACCACCCATTACATGGAGGAGGCCCAGGAGTTGTGCGGACGAATCTGTATCATGGACAATGGCCGGCTGGTGGAACAGGGGGCGCCTGCCGCCCTGCTCCGGAAAAGCGGGATGTCCAGCCTGGAAGAGCTGTTTCTCCATCTGACCGGAAAGGAGCTTCGTGACCCATGATGTCCATTGCTGAATCATCTTTTTCCCCGATCTCCTTGTTATGCTGAAAATAATTGCAGCAATTGCCAAGGAACTCCTGCTGCTGCGGCGCGACCGGGCCGGTCTGCTCGTCCTGTTTCTCATGCCCGCCATTCTGGTGGTGGTGATTACCCTGGTCCAGGAAAATGTCATGGAACTCACCGGGCAGAAGAAAACCCGGGTGGTGGTGCTCGATCTGGATCAGGGAGACCTTGGCAAATCATTGCGGCAACAGCTGGAAAAAGGCAATCTGCAGATCGTGGTGTGGGATGAGAAACAGAAAGATATGACAGACATCCAGGCCGCGGTGCAGGGTGGTGATTACCAGGTCGGCATTGTCCTGCCCCGGGACTCCTCTGCCCGCTTCAAGCAGGAGGCGGCCCGTCTTTTTCAGCAGAACAACGCGGGGATGCAAGAAAAACCCGCCGACCGGGCCGTGGTGCATCTCTTTTTTGATCCACTGCTCATGGCGGGCTTGCGTTCCGGGATAACAGCCCAGCTGCAGATGGCGCTGACCACCATTGCCATGCAGGCAAAACTTGAAGTCCTGGACAGGGTACTGCAGGAAACGATGGCCGGTTTGCATGTCGGCCGGGAATTGATGCCGCTGCCGCGCTTCAATCTCCCTGAGCTTGCCGGGCAGCCCCTGCTGTCCCTGCAGGAAAATCAAGGCCCCCTGCCGCAGGCCGGAGCAGTCCCGTATAATCCGGTTCAGCAGAATGTACCGGCCTGGGCATTGTTTGGCATGTTTTTTACCGCCATACCCATTGCCGGGGCAATCATTCAGGAACGCAACTCCGGCATCTGGATCCGCCTGCGGGCCCTGCCGGTCTCCCCGCTGGTGCTTTTCAGCGGCAAGGCAGCGGCCTATATCGGCGTCTGTCTCTGCCAGTTTCTGCTCATTGCCCTGATCGGCGCCGGTCTGTTTCCCTGGGTCGGCCTGCCCGCCTTTACCATTGCCACGCATCTGCCAGCGGTGCTGCTTACCGTGCTGTTCTCAAGCCTTGCGGCCTGCAGCTACGGCATTTTCCTGGGTATGGCCTGTAACTCCTATGAACAGGCGTCAACCGTGGGCGCCACCACGGTGGTGACCGCGGCCGCCATCGGGGGCGTCATGGTGCCGGTGTATGCCATGCCCCAGGTGATGCAGCGCCTCAGCATCCTGTCACCGCTCAACTGGGGACTGACAGCCTTCCATGACCTGATATTGCGGGGGAATTCCCTGCCCGCCATCCTCGATGACCTTGGCCGATTACTGCTGTTTTTTGCAGTAACCGCTCTTTTAGCCTGGAAACTTGCAGGGATACGCCACTCACGTTCCTGACTGATCACCGATAACAGAGCATAATTCAGACAAACTTTTTCTTTATATGGAACAATGGACCCTTTCCAACAAGAGCTTCTCGAACTGATATGCACCACCTGCAACCTTGACGATGTGGACTTGGAGCAGATAGGCCCGGATGATCCCTTGATCGGTCCGGAATCTCCCCTGGGCACCGATTCCCTGGACGCCCTTGAGATTGCCGTGACCATCCAGAAGGAATACGGGGTCAGAATGGACTCGGAGAATACCAGCCGGGTCGTTTTACAGTCCGTGGCAACCCTTGCCGCCTATATCAGAGAAAGCAGGTAAATCATGCCCGTTTTGTTTTGCTATTGCCGGCGCAGGTGACGGCGCCGGCGGCGTTGCGCCAGCAGGTGGGGTCCGAGGCAAGATAATCACCGGTGACCTGAAAGGCTGCCCCGCGGCAGCCGTAGCATTCATCGGCTTTTTCACAGCTGTGGCATTCACCTTTTATCGTCTCCCGGTAATTTTTCAGGTTATTGACCACCTCGCTGTGTTTCAGGATATGGGCAAGTTTTTTGTTACGGATATTATCCAGCACAATGGTAACCCCGACACACGGCATGACATTGCCGACGGCGGTGACCACACAGGAGACCTGGTGGCGCATGCACTTATGCCCCACCAGCGGCGGCTGGGGCTCCCAGCGGCGGCCGAACCGTTGCCTGTCGATTTCCGCAAGCCGCACAAACAGCTGTTTTACCTCAAGGGGATCGACCGTAAGCCAGCTATTCTTCAGGGCATTGGCCTGGGGGGTGATGATTTCAAAATAGGGTTCTATTTTTTCCTCCCGCAGCCACTGCCACATTGCCGGTAATTCATTGATGTTCTGCCTGCATATCACGGTACTGATGGCCAGAAACAGATCTGCTGACGGATATCCCGCCTCCTGCAACGCGGCCAGGGCCCTGTTGATGGTCGCAAATGCCCCTTTTTTCCCCGCCAGCTGGTCCTGGATCATCTCGTTGCGGGAATTCAGTTTCAAGACGACCCGCACCTTTTCTTCAGCCAGGATGGCGGCAAGATTTTCATCCACGCCGGAACCATTGGTGAACATTTCGATCTCAAGCCCCTCTCTGCCAACAAAATGCAGCATTTCAACAAGATAGGGATAGATGCTCGGTTCTCCTCCCAGGATGATGATCTTGCGGGCGCCCAGCTCCTTGGCCTGCAGGATGACATCTTTGATTTCCTCCCTGGAAAGTTCATTCTTGAATTCATTCTGGTCCGGCACATAGCAGTACGAGCACCGGAAATTACAAATGCGGCTGAATTCGATCTCCATGGAAAGGAGCCTGTCCGCGGCCACGGCCTGGCGGATTTCCTCTTCGGTAAACTCAAGATTATATATCTGCATGGTTTTCAGTATTGTTCGAGGTCTTGAAAGCGGTTCATTTTCTCCCAGCGCTCAACTTCCTGCTGGTAGCGGCCTTCCCATCCATATTTCTTCATGATGCTCCGGTAGCGGATCTTCAAAAAGGGCTTGAACAGAAAACGCCAGATGGAGGTCCACACCCGGCCTTGATTTCTTGCCTCAGCAGGCGGGTTCCACCAGCCGAGCACAACCTGGCGCTGGTACCAGAACTGATACTGGAGCTGTTCCGAGTCAAGATGCTTTGTCCGGACGTTGGCCCACAGACCGCTGTACTTTTTATAATCGGTTTCATTGGTCACCAGCCCCTGCTCAATAAGCTGCTTCCGCATGGCGGTCTTGGGATAAGGGGTCAATATCTGGCAGTAGGAGGCATCTGCGCCGATATGTTTAAAAAATTCGTAATTTTCCCTGATCGATGCTTCATCGTCCTCCGCAAAACCGAAAATCAGGCCGCCGATAACCATCATTCCGTATTTGTGGCAGTTGTCAATGGCCTTTTTTGAATGGGCGACAATGTCACCTTTCCCGGCGCTGCTCATGTTCTTGACCGATCCGTTTTCAATGCCGAGAAAAACGGAGCGGAACCCGGCCTCCGCCATCTTGGCCACCATCTTCTCATTGGTTGCCATGGATACGCAATCAGCCTGCACAACAAGATTAAGCCCCTTGTAGTTTCTGGCAATGATGGCATCGCAGAGTTCCACCACCCTGGCGGGGTTCAGGACCATGTTGTCGTCCGTGATAAATATCCATCTGGTCTTGCGCTTGTAATAAATATCATCAATGTCCTCCAGGACGCGGCTGATGGGGTAGGTCCGGAAGGTCCGGCCGTACATGTGCTTCATGGAACAGAAGTTACAGGAACGCGTGCACCCCCTGGAGGTTTCGACAAGTTCGATCTTGGAGTAGATGATATGGTAGCCCCAGGTGAGCCTGCGCTTATCCCGGATAGGAAGTTTGAGTTTACTCAAATCAAGATTTTCACCCCGGGGGTTGTGGATAAAAACGCCGTTCTTTTTATAGGAAAGTGAGGCGATGTCCGCCAGATCATCACGGTTATCCAGGGCATTCACCAGGCGCCGGCACGCCTCTTCACCTTCGCCGCGGATCATGAAGTCAATCCACTGCGCTTCCCCGGAAGCAGCTATTTCCTCATACATCAGGGTAGCATGGTAGCCGCCGATGACGATCTTGACCCCGGGTCGGAGTTCTTTGATCAGATGGGCAATCTTGATACAGGTGGAATACTGCCAGGCCATGGCCGAGAGGCCTATCAGGTCGGGCTCGATCCGCCGGAGGACCTTGGTCAGATATTTTTTAATGGAACGGCGCTTGCGGATCAGATCGATCAGATAGACCTCATGGTCATCATCAATATTGCCGCCCACTGTTGCTATGCCGTGATTGGGCATGTGGACCGCTGTTTCATGGATGATGATCGGCACCACATCGGGCATGGATATTAAAATGATCTTCATTGCTGCTGCTCTCTGTATGCCTTGAGTACCCGCTGTTCAAGCATGGCGGTAGAAGACATATTGTGGTTGGGTTGGGAGGCCGGCTGGATCCGGTCGATTATCTTCAGAGAAATTGTATTCTTTATCCGGGTGTTAAACAGAAATTTACCGGGCGTAAAGAGTTTATCCGTATTGGCAAGCTGCAGGACATAAACCGGGGCATGGCACAGCCGGGCAATCTTCAGGGCCCCCCGGTTCAGGCTGCCGATTTTTCCATCCCGGCTTCTGGTTCCCTCCGGGAAAATAAAGAGATTGCCGCCATGCTGCAGGAAACTCTGCATCGACTCTAATTGCTCGATCATCATCCCGGAGAACTGCCCATTGCCGGAGGCAGGCAGGTAACCCGCTTTTTTAATTACCCAGCCGAAGATCGGCATCCTGAAGAAACGTGTTTTGACAATGGTGCGATGGCGTTCCAAAAGAGCAATCAGCAGCAACGGGTCCAGATAGGAGAGATGGTTGCAAACAATTACCGCGGACCTGATTGCCCCTACCTGTTCATCAATCTCCCATCTGTGGTTAGGGGCGGCAACCCTGATTATGCTGAATAATACCTGATAAAAACGGCTGTTCAGCCGCTGAAAGCTGATCTCCGTCTCGTGGGCGAACAGGGCTGCGCCAACATAGCGCCACGAAAAGAAAAAAATAAAACCCAGGGTGAACCAGGCCCAGCAGATGATGGTTACAATAAAATCGCTTAACAGATCATTCCTCCTGCCGGAAAAGAACTATTCGTCCACCTCGCTGCCAGCCTTAAAGATCAGGCAGGTGTTGACCCCGCCGAAGGCAAAGTTTTGAATCGCGCCGATCTTTATGGCGGCCGGGGTCACTTCCCGGACATGCCGCAACATGCTGCAGCGCTCATCAACCTGTTCAAGATTCAAGGTGGGGGCAATAAAACCCTGCTCCATCATGTAGATGGTTAAAATCATCTCAATCACCCCGCAGGTCCCCATGGTATGGCCCATGTAGCTCTTCAGGCCGGTGACAAAGGGCCCGGGGTCACCGTACACCGCGGCAATGGCCTGTGCCTCAATCACATCACCCATTTTGGTGCCCGTGGCATGGGCGCTGACAAAATCGACCTCTGCGGGGGATATCTCCGCATCCTGCAGGGCAAGGCGCAGGGTGGCGGTGATGCCCGCGAGGTTCGGCAGAATGAGGTCGCCGCCGTTATTGTTGCAGGCAAAGCCAATGATCTCGCCCAGAATCCCGGCGCCGCGCCTTTTCGCCGATTCATACTCCTCAAGGAGTACGGCCCCGCCGCCCTCGCCCACGACCAGGCCGTCGCGGCCCCTGTCAAAGGGGCGGGGAGTGCGCTGCGGGGTGTCATTATAGGCCGTGGAGCAGGCAAGCAGGTTGTCAAAAACCGCCACCGTGGTGGTGTCGTATTCATCGGCGCCCCCGCAGATCATGGCATCCTGCATGCCGTACTTGATCATTTCATAGCCGAAACCAATGGACTGGCTGCTGGTCGTGCAGGCGGTGGACGAGGCAATTACCCTGCCGGTAATACCGAACATTCTGGTGATGTTCACCGCGGTGGTATGCACCATTGACCGGAGATAATCCACCGCGCCGATGGAGGAAAATTTTGCATCCAGGTCCTGAAAAAATGTCCGGTAGATATCGCGCTGGACCGTGGGGCTGCCATGGGTTGAGCCGAAAGCCACCCCCAGACGGCCGGAAGTGATGAATTGCTGACTCAGGCCTGCCTGGTCCAGGACATCTTTTGCCACCTGGCAGGCATAATAGGCCACCGGCCCCATGGTCTTGCGGTACAACCGTTTAAAGCCGTAATTGATGGGATAATCCACCGTCCCGAACACCCGGGAATGAATGTGCCGGTTCAGCAGTCCGTCATCACGCAGGGGCTTGACCCCGGATCTGCCCTGCCTCAGGCTGTCGATGATGTCGGCTTTGTCCCATCCGATAGGGGTGATGGCTGAACAGGCGGTAATGACAACACGTCGCTTCATGGGATTTCTGTTGAGGGGTTATGTATGGCGCGATGATTCTATTACTTCTATATAATCAAGGACATCGTTGATGGTCCTGATCTCCATGGCCTTTTCCTTTTCCTCCCTGGTGAGGCTGAAGCCGAGGATAATCTCGATCTTCCCCAGAAGTTCTATGGCATCGATGCTGTCAAAGCCATGGTCGTCCCGGAGGTTGTCATCCAGCCCAGGCTGCACGAACTCAAAATCCTCTATTAAAATAGTCAGGATTTTTTTTTGCAATACTTCTCTATTCATAACAGGGTTTGGTAAAGGTTTTGTTTTGGCACTCAAAAAACGATAATCAATACAATTTTCCGGATTAGATACTATATTTTTCTGCTAAATTCAAATCTGATTACCGCTAATTTTCCGCCCGTTTTGGATTGACGCTGCCTGCCCGATCGGCTATTGTCGGTTGCTGTGAAGATATATACCTGAAATAAATCAAAAAACATCAGCAAGGCTGGACCGTCAGCGCCGCAGGGTCATTAAACGGCCGGAGAACTTTGCTCTCCCTGCGCCGCCACGCAACCACTTAAACACTCAAACCGGGTATCACGCGGAAGCGGAGAACGCGGCATGACTTATTGAGAAATGCGCCATGAGTTCAGGAAGTTTGCATTCTTTTATCATGATCCTCAGATTTCTGCCCATGACCCTTGTCATGGCCACCATCTTCTTTCTATCCCACCTCCCGGGCAATGACCTGCCTGCGACGATCAACGGACTGGACAAGATAGCGCACGCCATCGCCTACGGCACCCTGGCCGCAAGCTGCCTCTACGGCATCCATCCGGCGGTAAAGGGCAAAAGGTCTTTGGGGCCGGCAATGGCGGTGATTCTGTTCTGTTTTTTCTACGGCCTGACGGACGAATTTCACCAGTCCTTCAGTCCCGGCCGCTCACCAAGCTGGCTGGACATTGTCGCCGACACAGGCGGTGCGGCCCTGACTGTTCTGGTCTGGCACCGGTGGCGGACAAGGGGGTTCAGCAGGCGCGGAAAAACCATGGGCATCGACTGACGCCCTGCCCCGTTTTTCCGGGTCAAAATCGGTAAACTGTTCCAGATAGAGACTTGCCAGACAGGCGCACTGCAGAGGAAAGAGGAAGTATTGCAGACCGGCCAGGGGCGGAACAATCGCCGCCGCCATCCAGATAACGAACATCGGCACCAGGGAAATCAGCAGCAGAAAGACCAGGTGCATGAAAAAACCTTTTTCCCCGACCTTGTCTTTGCTGGCCTTCATGGCCTGGCCCAGCGGCAGCCCGCGATGCGCCATGAGAGGCAGCACATAGATCCACCACACCGTCATGACAATGCCCGGCGCCATCACCATAAAGTAGCCGAGCATAATAAGCAGCAGCATGAAAAAAACCGGGAAAAGCTCGGCAAAGCGTTTCATCCCGGCAAAGAGATCATTAAACTCACTCCGTTTTCCCGTCTCCAGCCACCGGATCATCAGCAGCAGATAGCCGCCCATGAGGGGGCCGGTCAGAATGCCCAGGGTGAGGGATATGAGCAACTGCACAAGGCAGCCGCCGACAAAGAAGACGACAAACTCCTCCTGCATCATCTCGAACATATTCTTTATGTGGGCCTGGAAATTCATGAGGGGTTCCTTAAAATTTTTCTGGACAACCGGGACATGCTGTCATATATTTAAGTATATACTTAAACGCTTTACCGGCAGCGAAAAGCTGATTGGGCCCGAACAGGGGAAGATTTCCCCTTACCCGGAAGCGACGGCCATCATGCTTTTCACAAGACCGGGACAATCAGCTTGACAACATTATGACACGGAAACTTAATTTCACAATATTGAAGGAGAAAAAACATGCCACTTTATGATTTTCGCTGTAAGGATTGCGACAAACCCTTTGAAGCCCTGTTGGCCTCCAGCTCGCAGGCGGCGCTGGATGAGGTCAGATGCCCCAAGTGCGGCGGCAGGAATGTGGTGAAAACCATCTCCGCCTCAAGTTACCGCCTTGCCACCAGCAGTTCCACCCCCATCGGCAAACCCCTGGGCGGATGCGTCTCCAGGGGAGGCTTTTCCTGAGCATGATGACCGCGGCCGGTCAGGCCGCCAGCAGTGAGGAGTGAGGAGTGAGGAGAAAACTTCTTTTGCCTTTACCTTTTCACTCCTCACTTTTCACTCTTCACTCCCCCGGATCAGGGCACCCACAAGGGGCGCCCCTACGGCGCCGTGCCGTGGCCGTTTCACTTTTCACTCCTCACTCCTCACTCCTCACTGCTCACTCCTCACTGCTTTTCAAAAATCAATCCTGAAGCTGTAGACCCCCTCTTCCAGATGACTCTGCACCTTGAAGCCGGATTTATTGAAAATCGACTGCATCCTCTTGTTTTCCCCCAGCACCTCCGCGGTAAAACCGGAAATACCGCTTCGTTTGGCAATGGTGATCAGATGGCGGAAGAGATAGGAGCCGATGCCCCGGTTCTGCCACTCATCACGGACGATAAAGGCCGCCTCGGCCCGGTTGGTCCGCTCATCGAGATAATAACGGCCCACGGCGATCATTTCCTCGCCATGGGCGGCCGGCAGGGTCGCGACAATGGCCACATCCTTGCGGTGATCGATATAAACGAAATTCTTGATCTGGGTATGGCCGAAACGGCTGCTCTTGCTCATGAAACGGTAATAGAGGGTCTCCTGGGACAGGGCGTAGAGAAGGTCCCGCATGCTCTGCTCATCAGTGGGATGGATCGGCCGGAAGGTGATCAGGGTGCCGTCGTCAAGCAGCATGGAAGTCTTCATCTCGTCCGAGGCAACCACCATCTTGTCGCCGAAAGAGGCGAAATCCTGGCGGATATACCTGGCCTCAATGGCATCGTTGAGCAGCTGCTCCCTGAAATCCGGATGGGCGATGCTGATGAGCGCCAGGGTCCTCTCCTCGATATTTTTGCCGTGCAGATAGGCGATGCCGAATTCGGTGATCACGTAGTGTACCTCGCCCCTGGTGGTGACCACCCCGGCCCCCCGGCTCAACTGGCAGACAATACGGGATTTCCCCGCCTTCTCATCGGTTGCGGGAAGCACGATGATGGCCTTGCCGTTCTTGGAACGGGCCGCGCCGCGGTTGAAGTCAACCTGGCCGCCGATGCCGGAATAGAACTTCTCCCCCTCGGTGTCGGCGCAGACCTGGCCGGTCAGGTCAATTTCCAGGGCCATGTTGATGGAAACCATCTTGCGCTGGCAGCTGATGATATAGCTGTCATTGACGTATTCCGTCGGTTTGAATGAAAAAAGAGGGTTCTGATTGACCAGATCATACAGTTTCTTGGTGCCCATGCAGAAACTGGTGACGATCTTGCCCTGGTCCATGGTTTTTCTGGCCCCGGTCACCGCCCCTGACTCGATGAGTTCAATGGTGGCATCGGTGATCATCTCCGTGTGGATGCCGATGTCCTTCTTGTCGGTGAGGTAATGCATGCAGGCCGCCGGGATGCGGCCGATGCCCGGTACGCGGCCCAGTCCGAACTGGACGGTTGAGCCGTCTTCCACCAGGGAGGCAACGTGCTTGGCGATCTTTTTCGACACCTCATGCATGGGCTTTGACACCCGCTCGATGAGCGGCATATCGGCCGGCACCAGGATGTCAAGATCAAAGATGTCAAGCAGGGAGTCGCCGTAGGTCCAGGGCATCTGTCTGTTCACCTGGGCAATGACCAGCGAACCGTTTTCCGCGGCACTCTTGACGATGTCCACCGAGATGCCCAGGCTCACCTTGCCCAGGATATTCGGCTCACTCACCTGAATGAGCACCACATCAAGGGGGAGCTGGCCGGCCTTGAACAGCAGCGGTATATCGGAGAGCAGCATGGGGGTGTAACTGCCCAGCCCCTCCTGAATCAGGCCGCGCACATTATGGCCGATGAAAAAACTGTTCACCGTAAAACTGTCGGCCAGCTTGGGACTGGCATAAGGGGCATCGCCCTTGGTCAGCAGATGGACGATCTCCACATCCGCCAGTTCCCCGGCCCTTTTGGTCAGGGCCTCCACCAGCAGCTGGGGCTCGCCGCAGCCGGTGCCGATGAATACCCGGTGCCCGTTTTTGACATGGGAGAGGGCCTTTCTGGGGGTGGCGATCATGTCCTCATATTTTTCCTGCCAATGCGGATCGAACTCTACTTTTGCTGGCTGCTTCATATATTCAACCTCAATTTAACGAAGGGACTTGGCAAGTGAAACCATCCGGTTTGCCGGAACCATGCTAGGCCGAAAGGGGCCGCAGGGTCATGCGGGCATCGGCGACCACCGCCGCGCCGCCGATTTCGCCGACAATAAAGGGATTGATATCAAGTTCCTGGATCTCGGGGAAATCGGTGGTGAGCTGGCTGATCCGCTGCAGCCCGTTGGCGATGGCCTCCAGATCAACCCCCTTCTGTCCCCTCTTGCCCTTGAGAATTTCATAGGAACGGGTGGCAAGCAGCATCTGCACCGCCTCCTCCGAGGTGATGGGCGCCAGATGAAAGGTGACATCCTTCATGACCTCGACAAAAATACCACCCAGACCGAACATCAGCATGGGACCGAACTGGGGATCGCGGCTCATGCCGATGATGACCTCCAGGCCGGTGTCCACCATTTTTTCCACATAAACGCCCTCAATGCGGGCATCCGGCGCCTTTTCCCTGATCCGGAGCATCATCAGATCATAGGCATCGCGCACCTTGCCGGCTGAGGCGAGATTGAGCTGCACCCCGCCAAGGTCGGTCTTGTGCACGATATCCGGGGAAACAATCTTCATGGCGGCCGGAAAGCCCACCCTCTTGGCGATCTCGATGGCCTCATCGGCACTGGAGGCGAGTTTGCCTTCAGGAATGCGGAAACCGTAGGCATCGAGAATACTCTTGGCCTTCACCTCGCCGAGATGCAGGCGGCCGGTGCGCTGATGGCGGGTGATGATCCTCTCCGCCCGCCGCCGGTTCACCGGAAAGCGGGTCACCACCCTGGGCGGCCGCTGTTTCCAGGAGGCGTATTCATACATGGCCTTGAGGGACTCAACGGCCCGCTCCGGCGAATCGTATTCCGGCAGGCCGGCCTCGCCCAGCTCCGCCCGGCCCGGCATGACGCCCTTGCCCCCCATGAAGGAGGCCAGCACCGGCTTCTGGCGGGTCAGTTTGGCGGCAATGGCCCGGGCCGTTTCCGCCGGCCTGGTCATGGCCTGGGGGGTGAGGATGACGATAATGGCGTCAACATCCTCATCATTCTGGGCCGCCTCAATGGCCGCCACATAACGCTCCGGATCGGCATCGCCCAGCACGTCGATGGGATTGCCGGTGCTGGCGGCGCTGGGCAGCTTCAGCCGCAGGGTGTCGGCGATGGCCCGGTTCAGGCTGGTTACCTCAAGCCCCGCTTTTTCCACCGCATCGGCCACCATGGTGCCGGGGCCGCCGGCATTGGTGATGATCAGCACCCGCTTGCCCTTGGGCAGGGGCTGCATGGAAAAGGCGGTGACAAAATCAAACAGCTCCTGGAAGGTATCGGCCCGGATGACGCCGGAGCGTTTAAAGGCGGCGCCGTATGCCGTATCCACCCCGGCCAGCACGCCGGTATGGGAGGCGGCGGCCTTGAGCCCCGCGACGGTGGTGCCGGATTTGAGGATGACCACCGGCTTAAACGATGAGGCCTCCTCCGCCGCCTTGACGAAATTATCGCCTGAGCTGATATCTTCGAGATAACCGGCGATTACCCTGGTCTGCTCGTCGTGGGCCAGGGTCTTCAGCAGGTCCACCTCGGACAGGTCGGCCTTGTTGCCGATGCTGACCACCTTGGAGAGCCCCATGCGCCGCGCCGCCGCCTGGTCGAGAATGGCGGTGCACAGCGCGCCTGACTGGGAAATCACCGCCACCCCGCCGCTGCCGGGCATGAGGCCGGCAAAGGAGGCGTTGAGCTTGCTTTCCGTATTGATGAGCCCCAGACAGTTGGGACCCAGCATGCGCACGTTGCGGCTCTTACACAGGGAGGCGATTTTTTTCTCCAGGGCCGCGCCCTCTTCACCGGTCTCCTTGAAGCCCGCGGAAATGACGATGATGGCGCCGCAGCCGGCTTCGAGGGAATCCCGCACGGCGTTTTCCACATGGTTCCGGGGCACGACGATGACGCTGAGCTCCACCCCTTTGCCATACTGCTGCAGTGTGGGGTAGCATTTGAGGCCCAGCACCTCTTCGGCTGCGGGGTTGACCGGCACAATCGGCCCGCCGAACCCGCCGTTTATCAGATTTGCCAGGATATCGTGGCCGACCTTTCCCGGTGTCCGGGAAGCACCGATAACCGCCACACTTTTCGGAGAGAGCAAGGAATCTAACATGGGCAATCCACCAATGGCTTAAAGAGCATTCACAAGGATGTCCCTGAAAATACTCAAGTTAAAAAAGACAGCCTTTTTGGCATGACCGCAAAGCCTGCATTTTTTTCCAATATTTGACCTAAAAAAATTGTCAAACCTCTGAGCGTGAACTATATATTTACCATCAAAACAGGCAAAAAACCATGGAAATAGTTTATAACTGCAAGGATTTGCTAAAAAAAGCAATGATATTACCGGGCAATAGCAATGAAAAATGACGGGGGCGCCGCCGACCTGCAGGCCCTGTTCATGCAAGCGGTGCAGCTGCACCAGGACAATCAACCGGCCCGGGCCGAGGAAAAATATCTCCTTATCCTGACGGCCCTGCCCGGCAACGCCAGGGTGCTGGGCAATCTGGGCATTCTCTACAAGGACCAGGGGCGCTACCGGGAGGCGGAGGAGTGTTACCGGCTGGCCATGGAAAGCGATCCCGATGACCCCTTGCTGCACCTTAATCTGGGGGCGGTGAACGAGGCCAGGGGCGAGCTGGACAGGGCCGCCTCCTGCTTCCGCCGGGCCCTCGAACTGCAACCGGCCAACGCCAAGGCCCTGAACAACCTGGGCAAGGTCCTCTGCCTGCAGGGGCAGCCGGCAGAGGCGGAGGCCGCCATCAAACAGGCCCTGCGGCTTGAACCCCGCTACCCGCTGGCGCTCAATAACCTCGGCGTCATTTACAGCAAACAGGGGAATAACGAGGCCGCCATCGACTGCCTGAAAAAATCCCTGGCCCTGCAGCCGGGGGACGTCAACACCCTGTACAACCTGGCCGGGGTCTACAGCACGGCGGAGAAAAACGCCCAGGCCGCCCAATGTCTGCGGCAGGTCCTTGAGCTTGATCCGCACCATGCCGCGGCCCGGCACATGCTGGCCGCCTGCTCGGGCGAGACCACGGAAACCGCGCCCCCGCAGTATGTGGAAAACACCTTTGATCTCTATGCCGCGGGCTTTGATGCCCATCTGGAGGGCAAACTGCGCTACACCGTGCCCGCGGCCCTGAAAACGGCGCTGGCGGAAACCGCCGGCAACAAACGCCGCTTCAGCCGGGCCATTGACCTCGGCTGCGGCACCGGCCTGTCCGGCCGGCCGTTCCGGGACCTGATTGATGATCTCACCGGCATTGATCTGTCCGCCAACATGCTGGCCAGGGCCAAAGAAAAAAACATCTACGACCGGCTCATCCACCAGGATATCACCGCCTTCCTGGAGGATTGCCAGGAGCAGTTCGACCTCTTCATCGCCACCGATGTCTTTATCTATGTGGGAAAACTGGACGGGCTCTTCCCCCTTGTCAGCCGCTGCGCCGCCCCGGGCGCCTTTTTCGTCTTTTCCATCGAACGGACGGAGGACGAGGATGATTACCGTCTGCGCCGTTCCGGCCGCTATGCCCAGTCCACCGCCTATATCAACCGGCTGGCCGCGCAGCATGGCTTTACCGTGGCGGCCTGCCGCGAGCACGGCATCCGCAGGGAAAAGGGGCAGTGGATTGCCGGCAACCTTTTTGTCCTGGTGAAGAGTGGGGAGTAAGGAGTAAGGAGTGAGGAGTGAGGAGTGAGGAGTGAGGAGTGAATCGGCAGGGGCGGTTCGCGAACCGGCACCCCTGCGGCAAGATGCAGACAACAAGGCGATACCACGGTAAAAACAGGACAGCCCGGCTTTTCCCGGTCAACCAGCAGCCCAGACAGGACAATCATGACACAGAAGAAAAACCCGCAGCCGCTTTTTACCACACCCAAGCGGCTCTTTCTCGATCTCTTCTATATCCTGGTGGGCAGCGTGCTCTGCGCAGTGGCCATCAACGGCATCCTGATTCCCCACCAGTTCGTCACCGGCGGCATTACCGGGCTGGCCCTGCTCATCCACAATTTCATCCCCTCCCTCGACGCGGGCTGGGTCTATTTCTTCCTCAATCTGCCGCTGTTCGCCCTGGCCTGGATGGCGGTGGGCCGCCGCTTCTTTGTCTACAGCATCATCGGCGCGGTTTCCCTGACCCTGGCCATGGCCACGATCCATCTGCCCATCGTCATCGAGGACAAGATGCTGGACGCCCTGCTTGCCGGGCTGCTGATCGGCGCCGGCGTGGGCATTACCTTGCGCTCCTCGGGCTCCCAGGGCGGCACGGACATCCTGTCGGTCATGCTGCTCAAGAGATTATCCATCAGCATCGGCAGTACCGTGCTGTGCATCAATATCATCCTCCTGCTCATGGTGGTCTTCCTCTACTCCCTGGAGTCCGTCCTCTATACCCTGGTGGTGCTTTTCGTCAGCTCCAAGGTGGTCAGTCTGGTGGTCACCGGCCTCAGCCAGCGCAAGGCGGTGTTCATCATCTCCACCCACTGGGAACAGATAGCCGGTGAGATCCTGAAAGACATCCGGCGCGGGGTGACGATTCTCGAAGGGGAAGGCGGCTACACCCGTCAGCAGGAACACATCCTCTACACGGTGGTCAACTTCCGGGATATCGGCCAGCTCAAGCGGCTGATCCAGCAGATCGATGAAAACGCCTTTGTGGTCATCAGCGACACCCTGGAGGTGGTCAACTACCGCATCGGCAACCAGCCGCACTGGTAGCAGGCCGGCGGGGGCCGGGTCTTTATTGTTTACTACAGCACCCCGGCCTTTCCCCTCCCCTTCCAGGACAGTACAAATTCTTCCTTAACATACTGTCTCATTTTGGGGGTCCGCTATACTGCGCCGGCGGCTGCGTTTGTATTACAGCCAGCTTGCAGCCCAGGGCCTTTGTCACCTTGCTGATGGTGGAAAATTTCGGGTCGCCGTTTTCCGCCAATGACTTGTAGAGGCTGGCGCGGGTAACCCCTGCCTTTTTCGCCACCTCGCTCATGCCCATTGCCCTGGCCGCGATATTCAGGGCGTGAATGAAGTCGGCTTCGTCGCCGGTGTCGGCGACCTCTTGCAGAAAATTGCGTATTTCTTCAGGGGTGTTCAGGTGTTCGGCGATGTCGAAAGGTTTTGTTTGCCGTGCCATGACTTTAATCCTCCAGTTCTCCCAAAAGCCCGGTGACTTTTTGGACGTCTTTCTTTTGGCTGGACTTATCGCCACCGACCAGCAGCAAGACGATGCGGCCGGCCCGGATGGTGTAGTAAATCCGCATTCCGGCGCCGAAAAAGAAACGCAGCTCAAAAAGGCTGGGGCCAATTTGCTTAAAATCTCCAAAGTTTCCGTTTTCGATGCGGGCAAGCCGGGCCAGGATTTTTTGTTTTGACCGAGGAATCCTTTAATCCGGAAAACCATTTATCGAATTGTTTCGTACTTTGGAGTTCGTATTTCATGGCTTAACTGTATCTTGCAAGATACAGATTGTCAAAGATGCATAAGTTGATACTGTATCTCTTTGATGCTGCGACGCTTTCACGCTGAAACGCTGAAACGTTTTCACCTTTGCATTTCCCCATGAGCCATCAGCCATCAGCCATCAGCTATCTTTTCCCTTCGTTGGCCAGCACCGGGGAAACCGGCGAGCCCTGCTTATTACAACGGCTTACTTCATTTTTTGAAGAGATCCGAATGGGTCCCCATCCGTTCAAAAATGATGCGTGTTTCCTCGACCTTGTAGATCAGCAGCCAGTCCGCCTCGATATGACACCCGCGCCGTCCTTGAAAATTGCCGATGAGCCGGTGATCCCGGTGCAGAGGATCAAGCGTTTCACCGGCAAGCAGGGTGCGGGCGATAATTTTGAACTTATCCAGGTTTTTACCGCGCCGGCCGGCCAGCCTGAAGTCCTTGGCAAACTGTTTCGTGTAAACCGGGATGAACATCAGATCCCCAGTTTCGCGAACATGTCGTCGGCGTCTTCACAGACGACCAGATCGCGGCCGGCATCGGTGGCCTGGAAAGTCTTTTTCGTGGCCGGGGCCGGAATGACCAGATCAAAGGGCAGGCCGTTGTGTATTTCAACCTGTTTATAAAACATGGTAATCGCCTGGGTAGCATTGATCCCCAACCGCTCAAATACCGCCTCCGCATGGTTTTTCAAATCGGGCTGTATCCGCGCCCGGACGGTTGCCGTTTTGCTCATGCTATCACCTCCCATTTTTAATTGTAGCACAAACAGGCCACAATAACAAGCTGCCTGCCCTGGTGGTTAATCAGGGAGCCCGCTGGAAGCCAGCTCGTGCACCACCTGGGTGGTGAACTGGACATTGCCGAAGATGAGCACCGCCTCGATCTTGTGGCATTGCACGTCAAGCAGGGTTTCATCGTTTTTCTGCACGATGAGCCGGTCCCCGGTCTTGCGGAGGATGGAATTCTGTTCGGTCAGATAGAGATTGGCCATGGTTGATTATTTCGCCGCCACCTTTATTCCCTTGCGGGCCGCCACCCGCCAGAGCAGATTCAGGTCTTCCCTGGTATTCTATTACCTGAATAATTTGCGTGAAAGGCCCTTTTCTTCAAAGTCATATATCCAGAAAACGGCTGGCCGGGACCTGGAAGATGACGGCAAGTTTTTTTGCAGTAGCCAGACTGATGGAACGTTTGCCGCGCTCCATGCCGGAAATGATCTGGCGGGGCAGGCCGCCCAGCTTTTCGCCGAGTTGGGCCTGGGTAAGGCCGAGGTTTTCCCGGTAGACGCGGATAGCATCGCCTGGAGTAGTCTGTGCTTTGATCTCCTTGTACCAGTCGGTTTCCGCGATATCGACATATTCCTCGTCATCTTCATAGATCCGCAGCTTGGCGCCGTATTCGCTCTTGAGGGCTTCGAGAACGCGGGCCGGGATCTCCCCTTGGATGCGGATGTCAGTATGGGGCGTTTTCACGAGAGCCTGCATAGTATACCTCTATTTCTATGGTTCCCTCTTCCATGCGCCAGCACGCAACCCATTTGCGGGCCAGGTGGCAGTGGTATTCCGTAGCCGACAGCTTACTGTAATTCGGCCAGTTATGGGCAACCGGTCCATTTTCTCTCAGGTCATCGATCAGGAATCCCATTTTTTTCTGGATGAAAAGCGGCATGTTCCTGATACCCTTTTGGGCGTACTTCTTGAATGTAACCCGGTAGCTCATGTCCTTATTGTAATCATTTTTTGCTTACAACGTCAAGCATTATGAAAATCGTCCCAATGCCTTCGCAGTGAGGTCTTCCTTCAATAACATCAATTTTCGATTTGCAGTCCCCATCAGCCATGAGCCATCAGCCATGAGCCATCAGCCATCAGCCATGAGCCATCAGCTATCCCATCCCTTCGCAGTCAGGTTAATTCCGTTCAAGATTGTCTGGCAGAATGCCGGCTGGCCCGAGCCACCGCCCGCGTCCTTCACAGGATATAGACATCCTCGTTTTTCGTCACCTCCCCCTGGCCGATGATGGCGATGGCCCGTTCACAGCCAGCGCACAGGGAGTAAATCCGCACGCTGTCCTCATCCTCGGCGATGACCGCCCTGATCCGCTCCGTCATCATGGCCAGCAGCGCTGTATCCAGCAGACACTCAAAGACGCTGAACTGCACCCGGTCGCCGAAGTCCTTGAGAGTCTTGGCCAGCTTTGTCCGTCGCCGGTCATCGGGGATATCATAGGAAACCAGATAGAGCATTCCCTCACCCCTGCAGGACAAACGGCTGGTAAGCCGCGTCGTCGCGGATGACGGCAGCCATCTTCTCCGCCTGGCGTCGGAAACACTTGCGCAGCGTTGTCCGCTCCCCGGTTTCCGCCAAGGCAAATTCACTGGTGATCATCTTCTCGTATTCGGCAAAATAACGCTTCATCGGCTCCCGCTTGAAATACACCCCCTCGCCGCCGGGATTGGCCCGGAAATCATCAGGTGAAAAGATCCGGTCATTGACCAGCCGCAGGGTCAGCCGGTCGGCCACCGGGGCGCGGAACTCCTCCATGAGATCGGCGGCCAGCGACTGCCGGCCGTAGCTGACGCTGTGAAAATAACCGAGATAGGGATCAAAGCCCAGGCCGTCCAGCAGCGACGATATCTCATTGAAGATCATGGTATAGCTGAGCGACAGCATGGCATTGACCGGATCGGTGGGGGGCCGTTTTCTCCTGCCCGGAAAGCCGAAATCCCCCAGCACCATCCGGCCGAAGCCCTGGAAATAGGCCTTGGCCGCATCCCCTTCTATGCCCATCAACTGCTCGATGTCCGTGGCCCCGCTAACCGCCGCAAGCCTCGCCTTCAGGCCCGCGGCCGTCTCCCCGAGATCGATCTCCGGGTGGTTATAGGAAAAATTGCGCAGCATCCGCAGGCAGTTGCCGATCTTGCCGGCCACGATCTCCCTGGAAATCATGGTGCGGAAATCAGCATCCTCGTATTTGCGGAACTGCTCGATGCGCAGGGCGATATTTTTGGTAAAGGGCGAGGTGATCTGGCCGATGAGCCTGCCGGTCCGGGTCAGGATGGCCATCTCGATGCCGTGTTCAAACAGCTCGTGCACCACCTGGGTGGTGAACTGCACATTGCCGAAAATGAGCACCGCCTCGATCTTGTGGCATTGCACGTCAAGCAGGGTTTCATCGTTTTTCTGCACGATGAGCCGGTCCCCGGTCTTGCGGAGGATGGAATTCTGTTCGGTCAGATAGAGATTGGCCATGCGCGGCGCTCCAGCGATTGGCAATGCGGATCTCGGACTGAAATATCCATCAAGGATGTCTGATGTTCATCATCATTTGCGATCGGCGGATTCCCGTAGCCGTTCAAACAACCGGTTGAGACCCTTATCAAAGGAGAAGGGTTTCATGTTGCCGTACCGGCCTGCTGCGATCATGACGCAATCCACCGGATCGATATTCTCGGCAGCGAACAAGGCGAGAGCTTCCAGTAGCACGCTCTTGTCGTGGTTGACAAAGCCCTTGTAACGCAACATGGCGGACAGTGAGTCCGCTACCTCCACTTTCGGAATCTTGTAAAATTTGGTCAGCACATAGACACATTCCACCAGCACACTTTCGAGCAGCAGCGCCTTTTCCCTGCCTGTTCTGACGGATTCGAAATAATGATCCGCTTTTTCGAACTGCTCAGGATTGTCGCGCAGCAGATAACCAAGAATGACATTCGTGTCCGGAATAGTGCTAGCGTTTCCCGGCATCGTCAGCCACCTCCTGCCAGACCTTATCTCGAACTTCCTGCAGAGGGATCTCTCCTGATGCATATTTCGCCAGGACTCCGGCTACGCTTCTAACCGGCCGAAGAACTACTTTGCCGCCGATGATCTCAATTTCAACCGTGTCCGTGTCAAGCGCTTCCCGCACATGACGAGGAAGAGTCAATTGCCCTTTTGATGTGATTTTTGCCGTTACTGACATTTGCGTTTCTCCTTACAAATATTTTTTGCATTACCATATCTTAATGTAATTCAAAATGGCAGGGCATGGCAATTTTTTATTACTCTATTATTCCCGGAAGATGACTTTCCCCTGATCTGCCGCGAAAGCGTTGAAACGTTCAAGCGCGGAAACGTTCAAACGCTGAAAACACTTTCAACCGCGTGGAGAAATTTCTGTCTATAAACGATGGAACGTTTTCACCTTTGCAGTTCCCCATCCGCCATCAGCTATGAGCCATCAGCCATGAGCTATCTTATCCCTTCGTAATCAGGTCAATAAGAGAACTAACGTTCAAGCGCGGCAACGTTCAAACGCGGCAACGCTTTCAACCGCGTGGAGAGATTTCTGTCTGTAAACGATGGAACGTTTTCACCTTTGCAGTTCCCCATCCGCCATCAGCTATGAGCCATCAGCCATGAGCTATCTTATCCCTTCGTAATCAGGTCAATAAGAGAACTAACGTTCAAGCGCTGAAACGTTCAAACGCGGCAACGCTTTCAACTGCGTGTAGAGATTTCTGTCTGTAAACGATGGAACGTTTTCACCTTTGCAGTTCCCCATCCGCCATCAGCTATGAGCCATCAGCCATGAGCTATCTTATCCCTTCGTAATCAGGTCAATAAGAGAACTAACGTTCAAGCGCTGAAACGTTCAAACGCGGCAACGCTTTCAACTGCGTGTAGAGATTTCTGTAAACGCTGGAACGTTTTTTCACCCCATCCCTTCGTAATCAGGTCAATGTCTCCAACTATTTTTTCGTTAATCTTTCAAAGGAGAACTGTTATGAAGTCTCAATCCCTTCGTAATCAGGTCAATGTCTCCAACAAAGCAAAAGCAGTGGGGATGGGGGGATACTGACTACGGTCTCAATCCCTTCGTAATCAGGTCAATGTCTCCAACTTGGATAAAATTTTAAGGAAAGCAACCCTTTTTGGTTTAGTCTCAATCCCTTCGTAATCAGGTCAATGTCTCCAACTCCACATCCCGCCTTTAAGCGAGAGAAAGGAAGATATCGTCTCAATCCCTTCGTAATCAGGTCAATGTCTCCAACGGCGAAACAATTTTTTCTGGTGCTGTTCGGGAAGCCGAGGTCTCAATCCCTTCGTAATCAGGTCAATGTCTCCAACTGGGCGAGGGAGAATGTTACAGGGGTGTCCTCTGTGTCTCAATCCCTTCGTAATCAGGTCAATGTCTCCAACTCAAGGGTCGGAGTGTTCGGCGTTTATGAGGCCATTAAGTCTCAATCCCTTCGTAATCAGGTCAATGTCTCCAACCCGTACGGCTATACTTACGGCGCGCTTGAAATGCACCAGGTCTCAATCCCTTCGTAATCAGGTCAATGTCGCCAACAATGTTAAGGATGAGGATACTCCGCAGCAGAAACAGTCTCAATCCCTTCGTAATCAGGTCAATGTCGCCAACCCAGCATGGTAAATCGCTCTTCCAGACCAATCAAAAGTCTCAATCCCTTCGTAATCAGGTCAATGTCGCCAACCTGCTCAGCAAGTACGGGATTATGTCGGTTGAGATGGTAAGCGTCTCAATCCCTTCGTAATCAGGTCAATGTCGCCAACGCGGCATTACCGATCAGGATGTCATCAGTTCTTCCGCAGTCTCAATCCCTTCGTAATCAGGTCAATGTCGCCAACTGAGGCGATCAAGCTGTTAAAAGTTGCAGCCAGTTAGTCTCAATCCCTTCGTAATCAGGTCAATGTCGCCAACGAGTGGTATGGCCGTAGCCCGGCGTGGGACGCTTTCGTGTCTCAATCCCTTCGTAATCAGGTCAATGTCGCCAACGGCGGCGGAGGAGGTTATAGTCGAAAAAAGATTGCGTCTCAATCCCTTCGTAATCAGGTCAATGTCGCCAACAGAAACTGGATTCCAGGGTAAAAAAGCAGTTCGGGAGTCTCAATCCCTTCGTAATCAGGTCAATGTCGCCAACCAAGCCAACGCAAAGCTAGGTGAACTTGATGAATGCTCTGTCTCAATCCCTTCGTAATCAGGTCAATGTCGCCAACTATATAAAATTTATTTACCCTGATGTGCGTTATTGCTGTCTCAATCCCTTCGTAATCAGGTCAATGTCGCCAACAATATGAAAATAGTGCCGATCCATTTCGGCTGATTACGTCTCAATCCCTTCGTAATCAGGTCAATGTCGCCAACGTGAGAGCCAGAGGTTTACAGCCGGTTGTATTGGTTGGGTCTCAATCCCTTCGTAATCAGGTCAATGTCGCCAACGGATAAGATCCTACGATACAGTTAAGCCTATCAAGGCGTCTCAATCCCTTCGTAATCAGGTCAATGTCGCCAACAATGGGCTACTTGGTTTTGCGCAGGGTTGCCAGGTCTCAATCCCTTCGTAATCAGGTCAATGTCGCCAACTGAAAGGTTTTTTTTAATGTCCAGCCAATATAAATCCCGTCTCAATCCCTTCGTAATCAGGTCAATGTCGCCAACCAAGGAACTTGCCGAATATGATTCTAATAAGGATAATGTCTCAATCCCTTCGTAATCAGGTCAATGTCGCCAACAGTACCCCCTTTTTTGACTGTAAATCCAGAGATTTATAAGGCAATTTCCTGTAACCCCTGTTTTGCGTCGCATTTTCCGGTCATCACCTCCTTTTATGCTGAAGCTTTCCAAACGTTTTTCCACCCGATAACAAGAGGTTACGCATTTCCTGTAACCACCCCCTGTTTTACCCCTGTTGAAAAAAATAGCCGAACAGACACAAATTCAACACGTTAACAACAATTTCCGCAATATATTCAACCGTTCCGGCCATCCGCATCCCGAGGCCCGGCGGCATCTCTCCTCCTGTCACGCAGATAGGTTTCCAGATCAAAAGGGGCCGGATAAAAGAGGACCCCGTGGTTCTTCTTCGGCCGGTCAAAGGGGGTCATGATCAAACCGCCGGCAAAGGTGACCCCGAGATAGGTAAAGCCCTGTTCAAAACTGACAATATCCTTTTCGTCAAGCGCCAGCAAGAGTTTTTCCAGAACCTGTTCCGACAGTTCCAGGGCCTCGCCCGCCTCCTGTCTGGTCCTGCAGAGCACCACATAATCATCGGCATAGCGGATGAATTTAAATCCTTGGGCCAGCATCTTCTCATCAACATTTTGACTGGAAATGCGCCGCAAGGTATCCTGGAAAGGAACGCCCATTATGACTATTTCCTGGAGGTGAAACTAATGGCAAAAATTTCCGTTGCCGAGGCCAAAAGACATCTTTCCGAGCTCATTACCAGGAGCGCCCACGGTCATGAACGATTCATCATCACCCACCGCAACCGTCAAATGGCCGCCTTGGTCAGCATCGAAGACCTGAAGGTTCTCGAACAGCACCAGGAGCGGCAAGGGCTGGCCGCGGTGGCCGGAAGCTGGCCTGATTTTACCGAGGTTGCCGATGCCCTTGGCGATATCGCCGAACTCCGCCGCCAAGTCGGCGCAGGGAAACCTCATTTACCATGCAAAACCTTTTCATAAACTTCCAGATCAATGGCAGGAACGGTGCCCAATTTTTGCAGTCGTTTGAGAAGCCCCATGAACAGGCCAACGAGGGAAGTTTCCTCACTCTGCTTTACGATGGATATTTTACCCTTGTCATCATAGAGGGTTTCGAATGCCCCGCCGGTTATCACACAACCAAAATCAAGACGTTCTTCAGGTTTCAATTCGTTAAGGACTTCCGCAAGCGGCTCGCCCAATGGCGGTTTCCATTCGGAGTCGGTGCTGAGAATGCCGGCGAGGATGGTAAACACATCCTTGGGGTCATGAGTGCCACCGGCATGATAGATGGTAGTTGTTGTTCTGCGGAGCTTTCGCACCGAAGAGGCTTTTTCCCCGGCATATTTGACCGTTTGCCTGTTCATGGTCTGTTTTACTTCAAAAACCGCATACACACTTTCGGCCGGAATAAAGGTTTGCCCGCTTTTATTGAAAAGAAGCGGCGTGTATTGCCGATCATACAAGACAAGATCGATCTGGTCGCTTGACTGACCAAGAGCATCGATGACAAATGCCTTGCCCACCTGATAGCGTAAAGGCAAATGAGCGTTGAACATACGAATCCAGTCGGATTCCGTAGCATCACCCTTCGCCCCCGGATGATTAATAACAGAACGGTTGACTTGAAGTTCCGCCGCGAGGTGTTGCTGGAGGCCCAGGAAAAGTTCTCGTAAATCTACGGGCATGTTTGCTTACTCCTTCCGCTTAACCGGTGAAAATGCGAGACCTATCCATCCCATAAACTGGACCTTGTTGCCGGATATTGCCATTCTTTGATTAATTAATCTGTCCCATCCATGACCCAAGATGGGAAATATCTATGTGTTGATTTGTTGAATTCATAAAGATGTATCCGGCCACACGCGTTTAATTCAGACCCGATCAAAAAAGAGAGAGCCAGTGGTACTGAAGCAAGAATATGAATATCGGTAACACTGTACTTGGAAATGGTGCTGCGAATTCCATCAGCAATTTTTCTTGCCATGGCAAGAGCGGTAGGTCCGTCCGGTACGGCATTGTTTGAAGGTTCTGGAACAATACGACAGTGCAGAATGGCGCGAAAGTCCAGCCTCCTTTCTTTCATAAGTTTGCCGAGTTCATTGCCGATATCTCGACTGATGGAGATTTCTATGGCCAGATGGGAAGACCCGACTGTATTCGGAACCGTGGTTATTTCCAGAAATGGTGCATCACCCTCATGATCATTTGTTGACCACCATTGATCGCCCTGTTGAATGGTCATGGAAAAACCGGTGACACGTTTGAAGATGAACCCAAAGGCAAGACCAATCGTTAAGTGGGCTTTGGGAATAATCCGGAGGGTGGACCTGCCCGTATCCAAAATGGAGTTTTTCACATCAAGCAAGGCGGGTCTGATAAAGGTATCCCATGTTTCCTGAGAGAATAGTTTGGCAAAAGGATAAATCTCACTCCAATCGAAATCCAGGATCAGATCGCTGTTCGCAAGCGTTTTCTGATAGGTCGACACCGCAATGTTTACTTTTTGATCCGTATTACTATGAAGCTGTTTTTGGAGCAGAATTCTTCTTGCCTGTCGGGCCGCCGCTCCAAGGCCATCGCTGCCATGGACTATCGCACCATTGTTTCTTGAAATATCTCCGCGCGTGACATCCTTGAGCGCTTTATCAGCCTCTGTGACGGGTATCTTGAAAATTGGGACAATGGCAAAATCGGAGGTTTTCCTGCAACGTTCGGAAGCCTCTGTTAATTCGATACCTCTGATAAACTCTGACTTAACGCTTTCTTCGGTGGCATAAAACAACAATGCTGAACATTTGTGCCAAATAGCATCACGGACTTGCTGTTCGGTAAAGCCCGTTCCCAAGCAGTTGATGTCTTGCCAAAGACGGATGCCGCCGGTCAATATAACCTGTGCTATAACCCGAACCTCATCCTGATCTATTCGTTTGTAACTGATAAAAACAGGCAGCATTTCTTCTCCTGTATTCTCTTTTCGTTAATTGGCTCATTTCCCGGTGATCGGGTCTTTTAACTTGGTTATACTATGGGTATCAAACCAACTCGGTTCGGGATATCGAAAAGTTCGATTTTCATTCGTAAGCCAGAGGAGCATACTGCGAAGATGGGTCATGGTTTTATCTCTGCGACCGCACAATGCCATAGTTCTACCCATAATTTCTTTATGCAACGCCTCACCAATGTATACTTTCGGATCTGTACCTTCCCATGTTCGATAGCGGAAAATAGATTCTTGCGCTTGTATGGTCAGTTTTGTGATATCGATCTTAACACTCCCCATGCCGATGGGCTTGCCCATACCCAATTTATGATACAAATCGCCGGTATGTTCCCTTCCGTTGGCCATCAAGGTAATATTTTTCTCCAAAGTCAGACAATAGAGGAGTAGGGCAAATTCGTCCTCTTCTAAGTTGCTAAAATCGACCCTGAAAATAAAGGTTTCATCGGCCGCGATCGGATGCAGATAAGCAACCATATTTTCACGTTGTTGATTATGGTCTAGCTGTGGTCCATCTTTGCAAGCGGGATTATGATGGTAAATTTTCCTGACATTTTTCGATGTCGTATAAAATGCCGTGTGCCTAGCCTTCGGATTCGCTAGCAAAACGCGCTGTTGTTGCAAAATCTTCGGCTGCCCCTCACCATGCCACTTGCCTTCACCACAAAAGACCTTGCCCATGAAACTGTTCTTCTTGTGTTGCATCCCGAACATCCGGCAACTGATACACAACTTGTCGGAGGCCTCGCATTTATGGTGTTTCGGATCGGAACTGTTCGTTACATCACAGCCATTACCGACCAATTCGGCTAAAGAACGAAGCATCCCTTTCAGTGAACTGCCTGGTATTATCGGTAAGAGATTTGAATATATATGCCGTTTGTGCGATCCTTCCTGGACGCCAATAAGGAGAGGGGTGAGGGTTGTCAGTTTTGCTTCTACTTCACCAGACATTCCTTGGAATAACTCATGCGTGAGGGGATTTCTTCGCCCCGGCTGTTCGTCTTGTACCGGAACCATGCGGTATGGATTCCAGATCATTTCATTTTGCGGCATTTTCCCCCTCCATCTCTAGTAAATCCAAAAAACGCGTCAATACCAAACGGCCCAATGAATCACGCCAATTTTCCGTAATCAATTTCAAACGTCCATACGGTATCGATCCACCCTCAAATGGATAGTTAAAACGATGCGGTACAGATTGCTCTATCCATTCATCGGCTAAATCGGTTCGCATGCCCCATAGGACCATCTCCCCGTTTTCAGGGAGCAAGCCTTCCAACTCATCGGCGGCATCGTCGAGAATATCACCGACCCAATCCTCCTTGCCCAAGAAAACCGAACGATAAAATCCGTCAATTCGCCGCCACTTGAGTTCGCCTTCCACATGAAAAATGCGGCCCCTGGTACAGATCTCAAAAGGAATGGGATAATCCGCAAACCAGGTAAAAATAGCTTGTTCCGGAGCCTCGATGATCATGCGCGTTTTATCAGGAACGTCCAGATGTTTCAGCAAAGATTGCCAGATGTCTTTAGACAGATCTTTGGCTTTGAATATGGTCATTGGTTATTCCCCGCATAAGCATTGATTCCCGCCTGCCAATCATGGCCATCAAGATAGGCAGATAATGCCGGAGCCACTGTCGAGCAGACACCTTGCCAGTTGTCGGTCAGATCATATACTCGTCGAAGTCCGCGCACCATGGCTTGAGGCAGGGGCATCTCGGCAGGTTGAAAGGATGCCAAGCCATAAGCGTTTCTTTCCTCAGGAGAGCAGAAATCTTTCAAGTCATGCAGCCTCCCTTCATTACCAAAGTAGGTAAGAGTAAAGCTTCCAACAGTCCCTCGCACCCGTCCCAACCCCCGGCTTTTCCCTGAACCAATGCGAATGGCTTCAGCTCCAAAGTCTTGCAGAATAAAGCCTAGAAGCGCCAATTGCCAGAATTCAAAATTACGGATAGTCATTACGGCTTGAAAATCTCCGCGCGTTATGACCTCATAGTCGAATTTCGCCTTTCCTATCGCCCCCCCGGTATGACGGCTTATCGCCACACCGTCACGCATTTCAGTATTTGGAGCCGGAGTGGCGTAGGCGTCGCCGATTCCGAATCGACCTATAAAATAGGTGGAACCGAACAATCGACAAGCTGGGCAGGAGTAACGATATGATTCTTCGTTTGTCACGCGGGGGCGGCCCGGCTGCTTTTCAATATTTTTAAATCTGTTGCCGCAAGACTCCTCGTCGCCTTCAAGCTGGTATGGCAGACAGACACTATGATTGCGAAGAGTGCGACAGATCTTCTCTGCATAGGAACGGATAACACCTTTCAGTGAACTGCCAGGAAGATAGACCTCTTCAACACCATTGCGGACTGTGGTGACAAACGGCATCTGCGCTCCGGAAATCGAGGCATACGCTGATTTGATCAGGATGGGATCAACCGGTGTGATTCCAAAATGGATATCCACCTGACAATGCAACCGTTTTAGCATGATTTTCTCCTTAAAAATCAATGAACAATCAATATTCCAGCATTCGATCAGACTGTTGCGACGACAGATTGCAGGGCCGAATCAAGCAATGTTATTCCTACATCTTGCCATCCATTGCCGAGCAGGGCCGCTAACCGTCGGGTTGGATCAAGAAAATCTAGTTGTTTTACCGATACCTCGCGCATCACAAACCGACCAAGCCCTCTTGAGGAAAATCCTCCCAAAGTCGCGCCTTCCTGCCATTCATGGACCACGGCACCGCTCAGCGCAAGTTCAAATTCCAAAGGATTGATCAGCTCGATTCCAATTTTAAATTCGATCCCTGCCGGAACCACATCAAAGTTATATTTTCCTCGATCCCTGGCGCGCTCACTGTCACGGTCGATGACGACTCCATCACGTGTCTGAATGACGCCTGGCCAGGTATCTTCAACCAATTCGCCATCGTTGAAAAAAATGCGGCCTGCCTGAAGTGGTGACCCGAATAATTTACAAATGTGGCAGGTATGACCTGCAAGCCAGACAAGTTTTTTCCTGGAATCAGTTAATGTCCTGAAGTTATCGATCATTTGATTCCGATACCCTTCATCGGTAATACATTCGACACCGGAAAGACCTTTATCCATCATGCATGCGGTAAGAGCCATTGCATGGGCTATTTTTTCGGTTGATGCCCTGAATTTTCCTTTTAAGGTAGATCCGGGCAGAATTGGTTTGCCGGCTGGGTCCAGCAACACTCCAATATTGCTTAATGATTCACCCTCACGGCCCGACCCGATGTGAAGGGCCGAGATGAACCGAATAGTCCCTTTGATTAGTACTTTTTTTTCCAGTTTCATCACCTTCTCCTTCAATTTGAGATGGGCAAACGCTGAGTTTTTAAATAATAATGGCAACAGAAATGCTCAAAAAAGATGATCGCAAGCGCCTCTATCATCCTTGCCATGGCTTTTTGTTGCTCATTTTTTGTCTCGGGAAAATTATTCTTGCGTTCAAGGAGTTCCTTGGCCAGCGCGGTAAGTGAAAATTGATCGGTGGAGTTATTTCCGATAAGGTCTCGGACCATACTCCAGAATAACGTATCGCCACTCTTATCGTTTTTCGGGTCCTTCAGTCGTTTTATCGCTTTTCCCAATTGGTTGCTTGCCATCTTCTTGAGGCCGAAAAGAGTACAGGTCCTGCTGCTCAGCTGGAGCCCCTTCACCTGATTTCTCTTTGCAGGGCGGGACAATTCAGGTGGAATGGTCTCTAAGCGGCTAAAATATTCATCAACTTTATTTATGGCGGTTTCATATAAATAGGAGTCCGCCAGGGACAAAAATTCCTGCGACTGAATAAAGTTATCAATGGCATCCATAGTTACCCTCCTGAAACCAGCAAGTAGAAATAATTAGTGCTCACCTGCCTGGCCCAGCCGCGAACTAAATAAAGCCTATACTCCAAAGAATTATCGGCGTTGCTCCCCGCAAGAGTATCTGCATGTTGCCGGATTTCATCCAATTGAGTAAGAAGATAATCCCCCAACATAACACCGCTTGCCAGTTTCTTTGTCCAAGTGGGTTTGTCCTGCGAATCTTTCCCCATCTGGTTCTTAATGAAATTGATAATGGAAGAAAATCGCATGGCGGTATACGCGGCATTTTCCAGATTTCTGATTTGCGTTTTACCCACCTTTTCCGAGAAACAAAAACGTAGATGTTTGCTCGCCTCAATTGATTTTTCGTAATATTGGTCCAAATAGAGATCTAGCTTTTTCAAAATGCTTGGGTTTGACATCAATCTTCCTCCATATGAACGCGGAATTGATGGTGAAATGGGTCGCTGATAATAATCTGACCAAAACCTTCATTGCGTCTTAATCCGATTCCTTCGGATTCCAGAGAATCCAATTTTTCCTTTATTTGGCCGAATTCTCCGTCATAATGGTATAAGAAGACAGAGCCACGCGATATGGTGATCTCGTCTTCCTTTGGAAGCCGATGGGCCTGATTCCAACCAATTGCAACCCCCTTTTTCATTACGCTGGAAATGCGTTTCACACCGGGCCATTGCATATCCGGTTCGGCCATGTATCGCAAGTATGGATCGACGACAATTGCATCGGATAACAGTCCGATTGAAAAGAAAAAAACCGTTGTCTGAAGGCCGGTCGCTTGTTGTATAAATTGACGACAGGCAGCATCCCATTTCTCCCGGCCATCGAATATATTTCCCCTCACCTTGTCGGTAAGTTTTAATTGAACTTCTCCTTGCCCTCTGGTCCGACCATGTCCTAGAAAAAGAGTGGAAGTTTTCGAAAACAACTCCTCCATGCGCGGCCAAACCGATTTAGGCAACCCCAAGTGTCCGTCAAACCACAATGGAGTTCCATCGGCAAAACGAGGTTCAACCGCCTCAACGGCATATAAAATCCTTTCTGCGACTGTCCCGGTTGTCCGATCTATGCCGGTGTGAAGAGTTTCCGTACGGAGCACTCCGATATCAGCCGGGGCATCTGGCTGCGCATTCCAATAACCCCTGAATGTTTTGATGTCCTTCCCGCAAATGTTAAAAAGACAGGTTGGCTCGCGGAGATTTGATGACATAGCTACGGCCTTCGAATTTTCAATTAAAAGTTGTTGGGCTGCACGAAACCATAAAAGATCGACAACACCATGTCCCGCAAAACCAGGATTGTGTTTACAACTCCATGCTGTTAACGGTAGATATCGAGAATCCACATAGTCGCTTTCGGAAGGCAAGAGATGGGAAAATCGACAGCTTTCAGACAAGAAGATATCGTCAAACAGCGCATCTTTCCCATATATGTCAAGATACCGCTGGGCGAGTGCCCCTCTTAAGGTCGAGCCTGGTATATAATCCAGGCACCCTGGAAATTGAGATTGCCGCTCCGCCAAAATTGAAATCGGACTGAGGGGTTGCACTGACAAATTTCTACACTCCATAAAGCTCCTCCCTCTGCATGTTGATCCATAAGGCCATCTCTTCTTCGGCGAGGGCTTTCAGTGCTGTCTCCAGAGAAACGACTTCGCCGTTAAAATTAATCTCATCGATCATTATCTCGATACGTCCCTTGCCATGTGTCTTGTCTCCACCCATGCGATTGAGGAGGCAGAGTCCTCCGACAAGCAATGCATACTCTATGGGCCACTCGCCTTTCTGTTCCGCAGTGAGAAAATTGTGCCTGCCCGTAATTGTGGTTGAAAAAAATCCACCATGCACATATTCAGTTTGAAATAAGTGGTGTGCCTTGGAAGTTTGCAACGCACGATCAATAGCCGTTCTGGTCTGTGCCGTGATATGTGCCCGCTCATAAAATGCTTTCTCCGCATCCTCGGACCAATATGCGGATCGGCAAAATAGCTTTCCGCCTTCGAATCTGGAACCGAACAGACGGTCTATGATAAAAATCGTATTTCGGGAATCTGTAAAACTATCTACATGATCTCGCTGGTGAGGGCTGACCACATCCAGACCGATGGTTGCAGCCAGATCCTCACAACTTTGCCGTAATATGCCTTTCAAGTGTGAACCGGGTATGTAAGGCCGATTCAACCCATCCTTTATGGTGAGTCGGTTTACATCAGCTCGCCCCAACCCTGATCCGATATGCCAGGGATGTGTCGGGATGATTTTAATTTTTATATCAAGATGATAGTCTATCATGTCCTAGCTCCTGTCCCGGCAGATCAATGACGGAGGTGGCGTCCAGCAGGTCATAAAACTCCACCAATTCGGTCAAAAAGGTACGATTATCTGCACTCCACGGCATGCATTGCCTGCAGCCATACCTCTCTAAAATTGTATTAAATGCCGCTCTTTCTTCTGGCTTACAATGACTGATCACTCGTATTGTCTCAAGCATGGCTTGAGAACGATTTTGCAAAGCCGCTCTGTAGAGGGCATTCAATTTCGTGCTGGGGAAGTTGAGGTGTTTTAGTTCGTGAGCGGCTTTATAAAGTTTTCCCAGTTCGGCAACCTTATAAGGCCGGAATGTACGGGAAAAATTCAACTCACCTGCCCCGGACTGAGATTTAAACGAATAATCGATTTCCCGAGTGCGCCTGACGCTCAACTGGTGTGATTGTGCAGACTGATGAAAATCTATATAGCTCGGCACCCAGAAATCGTGCCCATCAGGATCGCAACTTCCCGCGCTTTTCGCCGTTTGCAACAAGTCTTCTGACTGCGACAGCAAGACTCTGAACGGGTGATGCGCCTTGCCGACCGCAACGCCTAATGAAATCGTACACCCCTTTTGGGATAATTTATCCCTAAAGAAGGGGTCTTCAGTTTGATGAAATCTCGCCTTAGTCATAGCTTCAAAATTGCTACTGACCAATAAAGCAAAAGCCAAAGCCTTATCGGCCGGCAATGCTACCAGGAGGTCATCACCACCCAAAAGAAGCAGATCAGCGGGAATTATTTTAACCTCTCCAGCGACCAGGAAATGATGAAAAACTTTGGCCAGAGCGCCGAAGCAGGCTTGCTTTATGGAACTGTCAATAATTTCAGCGAAATCCTTGAATCTTTCTTTTGTATCGATTTCGCGGATTAAACGGCCGATCGCATTCCCGTCGGCGTATACGATGCCCATAAATTTGTTGTTGCAGGCTTGACCGATCTCAGAGAAATCATTCGGCCGCTCTATTTGTTCGCCATTTTGGATATATTGTTCATTATGAAGAAATTCGTTGAATTCCTGCCAGATGCCGATCCGCTGATCCCTGCTGTCGCGTTTGGTATGGCAAGCCGAACACAACCAATCGCCATCCCTCTCCACTGTCACGGCTGGAAGACGCGAACAGCTTTGGCATTCTTTGGAAAACGATGTGTGCATTGAAGAGACAGGCTGGTCTGCCTGGTCTCTTTGCAATGCAAGATTGGTTTGAGCCTCATACATTGCAGCTTGGAAATTTTCCTTGATTGGCGATATTCCCCAAACCAATGACGACATACCACTCGTTTTCCTTGTCACATGCTCAGCAACTTTTTCGAGCGCCGTTTCCAGGCTGCCCACATCAACTTCGGTCACGACAAATTGAGCGCTACCACCATTTGCATATATTTTCGCAACTTTGTTTGCAGGGAGGTGCTCTGTCAGTTTTTCTTCAAAACCGCGCCGATTCAGTTGGTCGACAATAATGCTCGCACCTTGAATTTCTTTCAGCTTGTATGTTGCAAAGACATATTTCTTGATTGCAGGGATATCCATAATTACAAGAAAATCTTGCATTAATTGCTTCCTCCGACAGAAATTATTGGATTGATCACTGCGAACAGTGTGTAGGTGAGAATATTGATCTGTTGTACAATTGATCCGTCCCCAATTTGATTCATTTCGATTCAAACACCTCCACCCTCCCCAACCCAAACGCCGTCTGTTTCCCCAGGTGCGTCACCTCGCAATACCTGAGCAGCGGCAAAAATTCACCCAACTCCCCTTCATAAACCAATTCCCCCTGCAACCCGCCCATGAGCATGCCGGTCTGCTGGCGGTTGCTGTAACGCTCGATGTCCACCCAGCTGCAATCGCTCTCCCTGGTCACCACCTGCCCGGCCCGGCGAACCAGGCCCCGGTAGTCCAGCGGCGGCTCCCCCTGGCCGAAGGCCTCTTCCAGGCCAGCGATCCGGCGCAGGGCGGCGCGGATGAGCAGGTGAAAGGGCAGGGTCTGCTGGAAATGGTTGTCGTGTTTTAAGCGCAGCGGGGTAAGAAGTTTGACGCTAAACGAGCTGACGGGACCGACGGGTGGTGGTTGCAGTTCCAGGCCCGGCAGGGGCCGGCCGTGGGCGAGAATCTTTTTGCCGCCGTCATAGAGGGTGGCGCCCCCGGTGTCGACAGCGGCCAGGGCAAAGCGGCCGCGGCCCTTATCCCCTGCCCGGCCCAGGCCGGTTTCACCCATCTGCTCCACGGCGTAGACGATATGGGGCAGGAAATCATTGGCCGTGCCGAAGAGGGTGAGGCCGAAGGTGAAGGCATCGCCCTCACCAAACGCCCGGCGGTTGTCGGCGGGCGGCTGCAGCACATAGGGATGGGGCCGCGAGCTGGTTTTCGTGTTGCCGTTGTCCGGCGGGATGATGTGGGGTTCGAAGATAAGGGAATAGACGCAGGTTGTGGAAAGCAGGCAGTCGGCGCAACTCCTGCGGCGCAGGGCGCAGGCCACCTTTTTCAGGGCGTGGCCGAACGCGCCCCGCAGCATGGAGCCCTTGAAGGCCGGCAATACCGCCGGAGAGGTGAATTGACAATGAAAAAGATACCTGCCAACCAGCATGAACACCCCCTGCCCGGTCAGTGCCGGGCGTTTCAATGGCGGGGGAAGAAGAGGGGGCGGAAAGCAGTCTCCCTCTTGCGCGAAATCCGTCATCCTAACTGCTCTCCATCCCCTTAACAAATAGATTCGCTAAAAGCAAAATAAAACTTGCACTCACAAAATAAAAAATAATATTGCAATTTGAACAGGTTAGAGCAGCAGGCCATGACGGGAACAGAAGGCGGGAGCATTTGTGTTATCTTTTATGGACACTGGTTTGGCTCCTCATCGTTGCTGCTGAAACAGAAAATGCATGTTTGCCCTTGACGGAAACCGTTTCTGGTGACTACAATAACCACATAGACATTCAACCCTTTCACTGTGAGGCACAACCATGTCATCCAGAACCGTCGGCATCAGGGAGGCAAAGGCTAATCTCAGCAAATACCTGCAGAGCATCAGGCAGGGCAACGAGATTATCATCACGGATCGTGGCCGCCCTATCGGGAAAATCGTGCCGATCCAGCCGGAGGAACTGCCATTAGCCGCCAGGCTGCAAAGGCTAGTGGAAAACGGCCTGATCGAAACTGTCCGGCCGCCGCTGTCCGCCGGCAGGCCCGCTCCTCCCATCCCGCTGCCGGACGAGCTGGCCCAGCGCCTTCTCCAGGAGGACAGGGGCCATGACTGAACCGACCCGCGTCGTGTACTGGGATGCCTCGGCCGTGCTTCCCCTGCTCTTTGCCGACAGCCACACCAACGCGGCCTCGGCCTGGATGACGCTGGACGGGACGGCGCATCTGCTCTCCTCCCTGGCGTATGCGGAAACCAGCGCGGTTATCGCCCGCCTGCAACGGGAACGGGCGCTGAGCGATGTTCTGGCCGAAACCGCCTGGGACTCTCTCGCCTCCTGGCCCTGGCGCCGGATCACTGTGCAGCCCGACTGGGATATCGTTTCTCCCCTGGCCCGGAAATGGCCCATGCGCGGGGCGGATCTGTGGCATCTGGCCTGCGCCCGCAGCCTGCAACGGCAGCTGCCGGAACTCCACCTCCTGACCTTTGACGCCAGACTGCATGAGGCAGCCCGCGGCGAAGGACTGCTCCAGCCATAGTCGATTCCCGGAACACCCCTGATCGTCATACCTCGGGTAACGCTCATGACAAAAAAACATGACTGACCTCCACCCGGCCGGCCGGTAATGATCTACCCGGCCACCGGGACAAAAAATATGGCTTGCAGGAAACGGTCACTCCTTCCTATTATAAATAAGCACAAGCCTGCACCGGGTCGGTTTCCCGCGGCGCATTTTCCGCAACCGCCCGTTCCCCCACAGCCGGCCTGCGGCATTGCCTTATAACAGCAGACAGACAGCAAGGTTTTGACATGAAGACATATTTCGCTCCGGCCGAACGGTGCACCAAAGAGGAATTGCAGGAAGAGATCAGGCTTGTCAGCCGCAATCCGGTCATCGACGGTCTGATGAAATCCCTTTCCGGTCTCATTGCCGTGCTCGACGAGCGCCGGCAGGTGCTGGCCGTCAATGACGCCATACTTGAGATGCTGGGCTATACGGATGCCCGGGAGGTGCTGGGCCTGCGGCCGGGGGAGATTATCCGCTGCATCCATGCCCATGAGGAGCCTTGGGGATGCGGGACGACAAAATCCTGCCTGACATGCGGGGCGGCCATCGCCATTGTCGCCAGTCTCGAGAAAGATAAGCCCCAGGAACGGATATGCGCCGCCACGATGATGAAAGACGGCAAAGAGATCGAGATCTGCTTCCAGGTCCGCTCCTACCCCATCAGATTCGAGGACCGCCGGTTTCTCCTGCTTTTTATGCAGGACATCACCAACCAGCAGGCATGGGCGGCGCTGGAACGGGTATTTTTCCATGATATCAACAACATCCTGACCGGGCTGATGGGAACGGCCGACCTGCTTGCCATGAAGGCGGAGGAGCTGAGACTGGTCGACTCATTACGGCAACTGATCCTGCGGCTGAAAAAGGAAATTGACATCCAGCGGGTCCTCTCCCAGTCCAAAAAGGAAAGCTACCAGCTGGTGTTCCATCAGGTATCGGTCTTTGAGGTGATGCAGGAGCTGGAGGATTTCTTTGAAAACCACCCGGCGGCACTGGGCAAATCTTTCATGCTGCCCGAGACCATCCCCCCTGTCGGCATCAACACCGACTTTTGTCTGCTGCTGCGGGTCCTGATCAATATGGTGACAAACGCTTTTGAGGCAACCGATCCGGGAGGCGTGGTGAAAATCGGCATCAATGCGGGGGACAAAACCATCGCCTTTACGGTCTGGAACCACCAGCCCATCCCGGAAGATGTCCGACTGCGCATCTTCCAGCGGCATTTCACCACCAAACCGGGGGCCGGCAGAGGAATAGGGACCTTTTCCATGAAACTGTTCGGGGAGGATTTCCTCAAGGGCAAGATTGATTTCAGCTCATCCGCGGCTGACGGAACGCTCTTCACCTTTACCCTGCCGCTGGCCTGAGGGTAAAAAAAATGTCCGGCAAAGACAAACAGTACTTTTATAACCACCCGGTCGCTTAAACCCTACTTAATAAAAACATGTCTGCCTATATCATTATCTGCCTTGCCGCCGTGGCCGTGGCCGGCCTCACCTTCTTTGCCGGATTCGGGCTGGGCACCCTGCTCATGCCGGTTTTCGCCGTCTTCTTTCCGGTAAAAATCGCCATTGCCGCCACCGCCGCCATCCATCTGGCCAACAACATCTTCAAGGTGCTGCTCGTCGGCCGGCACGCCAATCTGAGGATCGTCCTGCTCTTTGCCCTGCCCGGCGCGTTCGCCGCGGTGTTCGGGGCCATGCTGCTCAACTGGTTCGCCGCCCTGCCGCCGCTGGCCGGCTACGTGCTCTGGGGCAGCGAGCATGCCGTCACCGTGGAAAAATCAATCATTGCCGTCCTGATCATGATTTTTGCCGCCATGGAGCTGGCCCCTTCCTGCAGGAACCTTTCCTTTGACCTCAAATTCATCCCGGCGGGCGGCCTGCTGTCCGGTTTTTTCGGCGGATTGTCCGGCCATCAGGGGGCGTTGCGCACCGCCTTTCTGCTGCGCGCAGGTCTTGACAAAAACGCCCTTCTCGGTACCATGGTCATCTCCGCCGTGGTGGTTGACATCTCCAGGCTGGCCGTTTACGGCGCCACCTTCTTCCGCCGGGATTTCCCGGCGCTGCAGGAGCAGGGGGTCATCGGCCTCATTGCCGCAGGCTCCCTGGCAGCCTTTATTGGCTCCTTTGCCGGGGCGCGCCTGCTGAAAAAGATCACCCTGGCCGGGCTGCAGAAAATGATCGCCGTCATGCTCTTCGGGCTGGCTCTGGCCCTGGGATGCGGTATGGTTTAGGAGTGAGGAGTGAGGAGTGAGAAGTGAGGAGTGGGGAGTGGGGAGTGGGGAGTGGGGAGACAGAATAAAATCAATTATTCTGCCTTCTCCCTTCTGCCTTCTACCTTCTGAATTTACGAGTTTACACAATGGGAATCGCAGCAGACATCATCACCATCTTCATCGCCGCACTCTTCGGCGCCGTCATCGCCCAGCGGCTGAAGCAGCCGCTGATCCTGGGCTATATTCTGGCGGGCATCGTCATCGGCCCCTTTACCCCCGGCATAACCATCAAGGATATCCACCAGATCGAGCTGCTGGCGGAGATCGGCGTGGCCCTGCTGCTTTTCGCCCTGGGGCTGGAGTTCTCGCTCAAAGAACTGAAACCGGTCCGCAAAATCGCCCTGATCGGCACTCCCATCCAGATCCTGCTGACCATGGGCCTGGGCTTTGTCCTGGGAAAATTCCTGGGCTGGTCCTTCGAGGAATCGCTGTGGTTCGGGGGTCTCATCTCCCTGTCAAGCACCATGGTGCTGTTGAAAACCCTGATGAACCAGGGGTGGATGGGCACGCTTTCCAGCCGGGTGATGATCGGCATGCTGATCGTCCAGGACCTGGCCGTGGTGCCGCTGATGATCATCCTGCCGCAGCTGAGCGACCCCGCCTCCGGCCTGCCCATGCTGGGGCTTGCCGCCCTGAAGTCGGCCCTGTTTCTGCTGCTGATGTTCTACCTGGGCACCAGGCTGCTGCCGCGCATCCTGGCCTATATCGCCGGCTGGAACTCGCGGGAGCTGTTCATTCTGGCCATCACGGCCATGGGGCTGGGCATCGGCTACGCCACCTATCTGTTCGGCCTGTCATTCGCCTTCGGCGCCTTTGTCGCCGGCATGGTGTTAAACGAATCCGATTACGGCCATCAGGCCCTGAGCGACATTATCCCCCTGCGCGATATCTTCGGCCTGCTCTTTTTCACCTCGGTGGGCATGCTGCTCGACATCAACTTTCTCATCGCCCACTGGGACAAGGTGCTACTCATGGTGCTGCTGGTGTCAGTGGGCAAGGGGGTGATTTTTGCCGTGCTCACCCGGCTGTTCGGCTACAGCAATGTGGTGCCCATCGCCGTTGCCTTCGGCCTCTTTCAGGTTGGCGAGTTTTCCTTTGTCCTGGCCAGGGTCGGGCTGGAAACCAATTCCATCGACAACAGCATGTACTCCTTCGTGCTGGCCACCGCGGTGATCAGCATGGTGGCCACCCCCTTTGTCTCCGGCCTCACCACCCCGCTGTACAAGCTGAAAAAACGCTTTTTCCAGCATGAAGACCTGCAGACCGCCAACATCCCCGAGCAGGGGCTCAGGCAGCACGTGATCATTGCCGGCGGCGGCAGGGTCGGCCAGCATATCGCCCATATCCTGAAACAGATCGATGTCCCCTATGTCCTCATCGAACTGAACCACCAGCGCAAGGAGGAATGCAATGCAGCCGGGCTGCCGGTGATCTACGGGGACGTGAGCCAGCCGGTGGTGCTCGAGGCGGCGGAGGTAAGCAGGGCCAAGCTGCTGCTCATTACCATTCCCTCCATCATCACCACCCGGATGATCGTCAAAATGGCGCACCAGCAGCAGCCCGGCCTGCATGTGGTGGCCCGGGCCGAGGGGCTGGAGCAGATGAAGACCCTTTATCAATCCGGCGTCTATATGGTGGTGCTGCCGGAACTGGAGGCCGGTCTTGAGATCGCCCGCCAGGCGCTGATTCATCTGCAGGTGCCGGTGACCCTGATCCAGGGCTATACCGACACGGTGCGGCGGCAGCTTTACGCGCCGATGTACAATTCCCATTACGACTATCATCTGATCAGCCAGCTGAACAAGGCCAAGGACCTGCTGGAGATCGCCTGGCTGACCATCCCGGCAGACAGCCCCCTGCTCGGCCGCACCATCAAGGAGACGGCCATCCGCACCCACACCGGCGCCTCGCTGGTCGCGGTCATCCATGCGGGACAGTTTTCCCCCAACCCAACCATTGATTACATCTTTGCCCAGGACGATATGGTGGCCGTTATCGGCAATGCCCAGCAGCGGGAGGCCTTCAAGGTGCTGGCCGGTTGTTGAGCGATATGGGCATTGCCCCGGCTTCCCGCGGACGGCCCCTCATGAAGTCGCCCTTGCCATTGGCTGGTGTTTTCGCTACTATTTCTTGATAGCGGCGGGGTTTGCCCGCCAGGGGCTTTCACCCCGCAAGAGCACGCCCATGGCAGACGTACCGCAAAAAGGAGAATTGCATGGAACTTATCAAGATCATATTCGCAATCATACTGCCCCCTTTAGGAGTGTTCCTCCAGGTCGGCATCGGAAAACATTTCTGGATCAATATTATTTTGACTCTATTCGGCTATATTCCCGGGATTGTTCATGCCGTATGGGTTGTTGCCAAAAATAAATAATAAGATGTCATGGCCCGGTAACCGGCGGAATCCGTCATTGCCCTCCAAGCCCGGACCTTGGGGTCCAGGCCGGAGGAAACAAGATGGCACGGAATGCCCTATCCCTTGTCAAGTTCGGTGACGACAGAGGTTTTACCGGCAAAAAGCGTATTGTATACCGGTGAATACTTCTTGCCCATCTCGATCAGCAGTTCCTTCTCTTGGTCCGAAACATCGGCATCAATCTTGAAAAAGAGCCTGATCTGTTTGAAACCAACCGGGACCTCTTTGGAAACCCCCAGGAAGCCCCGCAGATCGAGGTCGCCGTCAAGCCTTGACTCGACGCCTCGGATTTCTATACCTCTTGCCGCCGCATGGTAGACCATGGAAGTGGTCACACAGGCGGCCAGGGCGTTCAGGAGATGTTCAACAGGGTTTGCCCCCTTATCTTCGCCGAGAAGCAGGGGCGGTTCGTCCGCCTCAAGCACAAACGGGGTTTCATGCAGGTAAGTCCCCTTGGCCCCGGAAAAGTCCTCAACAGTGGTGCGGTTATTGCCACCGTTGATCCATCTGTTGGAAATGCGGAAATTAAATTTTGCTATTTCCGGGTTCTCTTTCACCACATCGATTATTGAATAGAGCTTGTCCACCGCAACGCCATTCACCATTCTTTCTATTTTTTCAGCCAGTTGTGCAGTCATACCATCACCTCCCGGACAATAATTATCATTCACTTATCCTGTATGGATAATATAACCACTGTCTTATGAATAGCCAGCAACCAGGTTATTTAAATCGTTAGGAAAGATGACGGCCATAAGCTGCCGGAGCAAAGCAAAGACTTTCTGAGGTCCCGGTCATTTGACAGGCAAGATGCCGCTATTTACGCTCAATGGCCAGATGCAGGCTGCCGGCCCCACTCATTTTTGCAATATCCATGGCAGCGATCACCCGGTCATACCGGACATCCCGGTCGGCCTTGATCACCACATCCGGCCTGTCCGCGGTTGCCAGGCCATACCTGACCTGCCGGGCCAGCTCCAGTTCTCCCACCTGGATGTCGCCAATATAGAAATTACCCTGGCGGTCCAGGGTGATCACCACCAGCTGCTCGGCGGCCGGCGTCTCCGTGTCCACCTGGGGCAGGTTGATATCAATGGCCTGCTGGGTGACGAAATTGCTGGTCAGCAGAAAATAGACAAGCAGCAGAAAGACGATATCGATGAGGGAGGTAAGAGGAACGCCGACATTCGGCCGGGTGCGTCTCGAAAAGGTGAGCATAGATCACTCCTGTTGCGAGGAAAGCCAGGCCTTAACCAGGAAAATTGCGACCTCTTCGTGCAAGGCCTGCAGCTCCTGCATGCGATTTTCCAGATAATTGTGGCAAAAGACGATGGGGATGGCGACGACCAGGCCATAGGCGGTGGTCAGCAGGGCCTCCCAGATGCCGCCGGCCAGGACCGAGGCATTGACCCGGCCCCCCAGTTCCTGGACGGCCATAAAGGCCTTGATCATCCCGAAAACGGTGCCGAGCAGACCGAGCAGAGGGGCAATGTTGCCCAGGGTTGCCATGGTGCCGAGATGACGTTCCAGCAGCCTCAGCTCCCGGTTGACGCTATGGGAGAGGACCAGTTCCAGGCTCTCGCGGTCGGTGGGATCAACGGCGAGACCTTCGCGCAGGATACGTTCGGCCGGGGTGGGCTTGTGGTCCCCGCCCCGCTCCCCGGCCAGGAGCCTGGCGCGGGCCTCCTCAAACTTACCCTTGCTCACCAGTTGATAGATCGAGTTGATCATCTGGCGGCGGATCCCGGCAGCGGCCCTGTAGCACAGCAACCGTTCAAAAAAAATGGTCCAGGCGGCAATGGAACAGAACAGTATCGGCCAGGTCAGGATACCCCCTTTCAACAAGAATTCCACGGTCATCGTCCGCTCCTCACGCCTGACTGCAAGAGATAGGTGGCTGCAGGCAATCTTTTCCCGGTGATCTGCTCCGGGCCAGGCGGGTATCACGGCGCACCGGAAGTTACTCCAGGGCCGTCTTCCCCATACATCGGGGAAAGATAGCTGAAACCGCCGGGGGAATCAATCAAAATGACGCGGTTCCGTCCCCCCATCCCCGTGGTCATGCCGGGCCGCATCGGCTGGTAAGCAATATTTTCATCTTCCGGCCCCATCTAACAGTTTTTTCTTGCAAAATTCCCCAATGAGAGTTTGGTTTTTTTATCATGTCTGTTTTCATCCGGCAGAGGGCGCAACGATTTGTCCCAGGCCGCCGATGGAACAGCAAAACAGTCAACTTAACTTCCCCAATGCATACGGGGCCAACAGGAAAACATGAAAATCAACATTAACGGCCAGCCGCCGACTGATATCTTCCGGGACCGGGGCAAATATATATGGATCTCCCTCGCCCTCATGTCCCTGGTGGTCTGCGGGGTGCTGCTGATGGTGTATGGCTTTGTCTCCGACACCCCGCCCAGCGATACCCTGGAAACCGTGGCCCTGACCCTTCTCGGCGCGCCGGCGGTGATCTTTGTCTATTTCGGCGGAAAACTCAGGGCATACATAAAGCTGAACCAGGGACAGAAAACGGAATTGGCCGATCTGGTCCGGAAACATGCCGAGATCTCCACCTACTGCGAACTGGTGGCAAAACAAGGCAGGGAACCGATTCTGGCCGAGTACGAGGCCTGCAAGGACTGGGCGGAGGATTTGCACCACCAGCAGGAACGGTCAATGAAAAAATAGCCGCCGGCCCGATCATCGGAAGAGTTCCGGCAAGACCTTCCAGTGCAAAGCCATATGCGGCAGGCAAAGAGGCAGCTGCTTTACTGCCCTGTGTATAATTGCCAGGCCTGTTTAAGAGAGGAATGCAAATGGCAGAATTTGAAAAATCACGCTGGGCGGACAGTGAATTCTCCAGGGGCTTTAGAGATAAAGCGGATATTTATCTGCCATTGCGCCGTCAATTCATGGAAGCCGCCATATCGCTTTATGCACACTGCATGGCATCGGACGGCCCAGGAAGAATTCTGGATCTTGGCTGTGGGGATGGTCTCTTTATCGGCGAGTTATTGAAATCGTTTTCCCCGGCCCAGGTCACCCTGGTGGATGGGTCGGCGGAAATGCTGGCAGCCGCGCAGCAACGTTTGGCAAACAGGACGGATTGCATTTTTATTCAAGCGAGTTTCCAGGATTTGCTGGCAGAGGAACCGCTGCCGGCAGATTTTCATTTTGTCTATTCCTCGCTCGCTGTTCATCACCTGCCATCTGCCGAAAAGAAGCGGCTGTATGCCTATATCCACAAGCTCCTCAGGCCGGGCGGCTGTTTCGTCCATTATGACGTTGTTGTTCCTCCCTCGGCAAAGATTGAAAAGTGGTATTTATCACTCTGGCAACAGTGGATAGCAAATCACCCGGATGAGAAAGGGGGTAAAGAGCTGCTTGGCATTCCGCACCAATACAAAGGAAACCCGGACAACATGCCGGATACGCTGGCATCCCAGCTGGAAGTTTTAGAAAAAATCGGCTTCAGAGATGTCGATTGCTATTGCAAATATGGAATTTTTTCTTTGTTCGGGGGATTTAAAGAGAGCTGAGCGTGGCCTGGTGAAATACCATTGCACCGTGCACACGGCAGCCAGATTCGGCAGCGGCGGCAACGGACTCTTACAGAACCTTCTGCAAGGGCGGCTGGGCCTGGCGCTGGGCGATACGCAGTTTTTCCTCCTGCAGACGGCCGAGCGTGACCACCAGTGACTCGCCACTTTTCGCCGCCACCCTGCACCAGTTTTTGATCTCCCTGGCCAGGACCTCTTCGCCGACCCCCTTTGATCGTCCGGTCTTTTCCACCTGGTTGTTCATATGGCCGGAGTTGATAAAGGTCCACGTCCGGTCATGCTGGGAGATGATGCCGGTATGCCCCCGGGTCGGGGTGGAAAAGGAGAGGATGTACCCTTTCTGCAAATAGGGCGCCATCTCGTTATAGATCTCGCCGGCAACCTTATCGACGTTTTTGACGCTGTTGAGACTTGCGGTAAAGACCTTTTCGCCTGACGCTTCAATCAATCCTTCACCGGTCATATAGGCGTTTGCAGGCAGGCCTTTGCTTTTGGCCATCTGCACGAGCTGATCCTGCAGACCGCCGCGGCCCCCATATTGTACCCCCATCCGGCTCAAGCCGCGCACCACCAGCCCGTAGCAGTTGATTTCCCGGTAGGATTTGCCCAGATAAGACTTCACCGCCTGCACCAGGCTGGCGGAAAACGGATCAGCAAGATTTTCCCCGGCAGGGGGAAATTCCTCGGCAGCTGCCGCCACGGCAGCTGATTCCTCAGAGACTTCAGCCACCTGCGGGGGAGCACTCTGTTGCCAGCTCAGTTCCAGGGTGCGCGGATCAACGAAAATTTCCGCCCCGCGCTGGATACCGGTAAAGGCCTTGTTACGGTTGATATCCGCCTGGATAATGCGCCAGGCATCTCTGCTGTATTGCGGGTTCTGCAGCAGCAGATGGGAAACCGTGGTGCTTTCCCGGTCAAGCCGGCCGATGGAAATCTTTTCTCCACCTGAACCATCTGCGGCCCCGCTGGGGACCTCAGGCAGGTCAGCGGGGGCTGAACCGGCTGCAGAGACGCGGCCCGCGGCCTGCTTTTCCTGCGGCGTTGCGGGGTGACCGGCAGACCCTGCCGCCCGCATATCCGCAGCGCCCCTCTCCCCTTCCCAGATCAGCTCAAGTGTGTCCTTGTCGAGAAATACCCTGGTGCCTGGTTGCATCATGGCATAATCTTTCCGGGCATTTTTTTCGGAATGGATGATCGGCCAGATATCGTCCCGGAATTGACTGCTGTTGATCAGCAGGTCGGAGACAGTGGGTCGCGCCTCGGAAATGACGCCAATGGGGAGAAGTTCTCTTGGGGGTACGGTTACGGGATTCTTGAAGGTATTGGCCTCTTCCAGGACGTCGGCAAAGGAAGCGGCAATGGCTGGTGATTTGCCGGAATTTTGTTTGTGGCAGATCGATTCCACGATTTTCAAGGATGGGACTTTCATGACAGTCACCCGGATAATGAAGTTGCAGCGGCAATCAGTTGGGTTTCACTTGATTTTTTTACCATATCACGAATTCACCGCAGGTCATAATATTTCATGCAGCAATAGTGAATGAATCTGCTGAATTACCGTATCACTCCATAAGTTTAGCAGATTTCGTGCCGCATCCCTTCCAGGCCGGCACATGTGCTCTTTTTTTTACATAAAAGGCCATTTTCATGATGTTTTTTGCCATGGTCTCCGGCCAAGCCCCAGCCATGCGGTCAATAATTTGACGATATACGGGCAGGAATGTCTTGTTTCTGCGCAGATAAACCGGCAGATTTTTCCCCCCGGCCTCTCCCCTGTTACCAACAATAACCTTGCCATGGGGCATGGGCGTATGCTAGGAATATTGCTGCACGGAACTCATTATTTGCCGGCATGTACCTTCCCGGGCCGTCAGGGTGAAGGTTAAAAAGACAGCTGACAGGCCGGCCAGTATCGACAATGCGCATCGTCCAGCCCGCCTTCTCTTAATGCAAAATCAACCAGGGAGATTATTCGGTATGCGGCCGGAAGTTATCATTCCTTTGTGTTTCTTTGTTTTCATATTTTTTGTCTGGACGATCAGCACTTACAACAAGTTCGTCAGATACCGGAACAAGATCGAGGAGGCCTGGAGCGCCATCGATGTGGCCTTGAAACGCCGAGCCAATCTCGTTCCCAATCTGATCCGCGTCATTGAGGGTTACAGCAATCATGAGGCCAGAATTTTTCAGGAAAAAACCGAGATGCTGGCCGGCAGGTCAAAAAGCGCGGAGCGCATGGCGGAAGAAAGCCACATCTCCAGGTCCCTGGGCGGATTAATGGCCCTGGCCGAGGCATACCCGGACCTGAAGGCCAGCGGCAATTTTCTCGATCTGCAGAACAGCCTTGACGAGATTGAACAGGAAGTGCAGCGGGCCCGGGACAGGTACAACAGCTATATCGGCCGCTTGAACACCCTGGTGGAATCCTTTCCCGCAAGTCTTATTGCCAGACGGTTCGGCTTCAGCAAAAAAAGCTATCTGGCCCTGGAGCTCGCCACCCAGCGGGAAATGCCGGCGGTGGACTTTTCCGCCCCCCCTGCCCCGGAGAAAAACAGCAGCGAAATATCCGCCTGAGCCGGGCAGAACAGGGAGGTTAACGATGCCAGCGCCATTACCACCTGTTGCCTACGATGAAGTGGCGAAGCTCTATGACCAGCGCTACAGCGCCGGGCCGGTGGGGGTCGCCGAAATTCTCAGCTCCTGCGCTGCAAAGACCGGCGCCGCCAGGATCCTTGAGGTGGGCTGCGGCACCGGCCACTGGTTGCGCCAACTTGCCGGACCCGCGGCCCTGTACGGCCTGGATTATTCCGGCGGCATGCTGGCCAGGGCCAGGGCAAGGTCCGACGCCCTGCTCCTCTGCCGGGGCGAGGCCGGCCATCTGCCTTTTGCTACGCACTCTTTTGCTTTTATCTACTGTGTCCATGCCATCCACCATTTCCGCAGCCCGGCAGATTTCATCAGCCAGGCATATGGCCTTCTCCGGCCCGGCGGGATACTGGCCGTCATCGGCATGGACCCGCATCCCGGCCGGGACAGGTGGTATATTTACGACTACTTCCCCGGGACCCGGCAGACCGACCTGCGGCGCTATCCATCCTCGGCAACGCTGCTCAGGCTGATGGGGGAGGCCGGTTTTGTCGGATGCGAGCAGCTCTCCGACGCCCGACTGCATCAGGATTTCGCGGGTAAGGAGGTCTACCATGATCCCATTTTGCAGAAAAACGGGGCCTCGCAGCTCTCGCTGTTGAGCGATGAGGAGTTCAGCGGCGGCATGGCGCGCATCCGCGAGGCCCTGGCCAAGGCAGCGGCAGGTGGCAGGGAAATCATCTTTCCGGCCCACATCAGCCTGCCTGCCCTGATCGGTTTTGTGCCGGAGAAAGTTGCTTAATCCGCTTCAACCCGCTTTTCTACTGCAGGGTGCGGAAAAAATTGAATGTATCTACTGAGCGGTCCCTGCTTTTCGCGGCAAAGGTTTTGCGCAGCGCCGCCATTTCCTTTTTGGGCAGAGAAACAAAGGAGAGATCAACCAGGGCAAAGTCAAAGCCCGCCTCCTTTAATTGGGCAAGCTGGGAAGAGAGAGAAAAAGGCTTATCCGGCAGGGCCAGGGTCTGCCCCCATTTGCGGACCAGCTCAAACCGCTCCCCCCTGGGGCTGATAAAGGTTTTGTTGAACTGGAAAAATTCAGGCTGGAGCCTGGCGGTAAAAAGCGGCGGCCGGCCGAAGACCACCAGTCCCGTCCTGCTCTTCTTCTTATGGGCGCACACTTTCTGTAAGGCCTCCCGGTCTGCCTCGATGGCAAGCAGCACCGTCTCGACCCCCATTTCCCGCAGCAGTCCCACGGCCAGAGAGTTCAGGACATTCAGGGTATAATCGCCGCACACCTGCGGCTTGCCGGCGGATGACCGCCTGCCGCCCTCATTCCCTTTGCCGGCCAAAGCCGCAAACAACTGCAGCTGACCGATATGGCCGACCATCCACTGCCGGAAACCCTGGCGCACCAGATCATTGACCGACTGCCGGTAAAAGGGCACATCATCTTCCAGGATCACCGGCGGCAGCACCCAGGTGATGGTTTTCAGCAGATGCTGCTGGGATTTTTTCTGCTGCTGCAGCTGCTTGAGGCTCTCCCGGTCAAGGGTCACCAGCAGCCGTTCCGGCCTGTCGATAACCATCTGGTTAAGCAGGCGCAGGTCGCCGCCCCTGAGCCACACCGGCAGACCACCCTGCCTGCCCTGCCTGCCCTGCCTGCCCTGCCGTCCGGCGGGAAGCTGCCTGCCGGCGGGAACCTGTCTGCCCCGGGAAGCCGACGGGCGATGCGGTAATGGCGCCGGCCCCAGGGCCAGCGCCTTGAGAACTCCCTGCGCCCTGCCCTGCTTGACCGCCTTTTCAATCATCTTTTTAAATTGGGCCGGCGGGGTCAGCCTGCTTTTACGCGCCTCCATCTGCCTGCGGCCCCGCACATCCACCTTGTAGAGGACGTCCCCGGCCTCCGCCCGGGCCCCGGGCATGAGAAGCGACACCGCCTCCCCTTTTTTGCCCAGGTCAACCACTCGGCCGTCCTGGCGGATTTCCTTGACGGTAAAGGAACTGCGCTCACCGCTTTGCTCCTGATGCAGGCGCACCCGGTCGCCCGGCTCCACCTCTTCCTGCAGCATGACCGCAATGCACCCGCCCTTGGCGCCGGTCGCCCGGCCAAGATAATGACCGATATTGCCGGTCTGAAAAGGGGTGATGGCATCCGCCGGCTGGGGGGAGGAAAAATAGCCAACCGTGGGCCGGCGCCCCATGGCGTCATGGAGCAGCCCGCGCACCTGGGGCAGGACATCGGCCGCATTGTCACCGGCATCAATTACCTTGCGGTAGGCCCGGACCACCGCCCCCACATAGCTGGCGCTGCGCATGCGGCCTTCAATCTTGAAGGAAACCACCCCGGCGCGGGCAAGCTGGGGCAGCAGCTCGATCCCCTCCAGATCATTCATGGAAAAGAAATAGCCGGGGTGTTGGCCAGGGCCGGCATCCGCCCAGCTGTACCGCCTGCGGCACGGCTGCACGCAGCGGCCCCGCAGACCGCTCTTGCCGCCCAGATAGCTGGAGAAAAGACACAGTCCCGAATAGCTGAAGCACAGCGCGCCATGGACAAAGACCTCAAGCTCCACCGGACACTCGGCATGGATCTTTCTGGTTTCAGCCAGGGTCACCTCCCGGGCCAGCACCACCCGTTTGAAGCCCATGTCGGCAAACTGCCGCACGGCAAGAGAGTTGTGGGCGCCCATCAGGGTGCTGGCGTGCAGGGTAAAGGAGGGAAAATACTTGCTGACCAGGGAGTAGAGCCCCAGGTCCTGGATGATGAGGGCGTCGGGTGCGAGCTGTTCCAGCAGCGCCAGCAGTTCGACCAGCTGCGGGATCTCGTCCTCTTTCACCAGGCTGTTCATGGCCAGGTAGACCTTGACCCCGTTTTTGTGGCCGTAATCGATCATGGCGGCCAGCTCCTCCGGGGTGAAGTTCCTGGCCAGGGCGCGGGCGTTCCAGGCCGGGGCGCCGATATACACGGCATCAGCCCCTTCCTCCACCGCCGTGGCAAAGACATCAAGCGATCCGGCCGGGGCAAGGAGTTCGGGCTTTCTGACCAAGGCCCCTTTCATATTTCATCAACAGGCAGAATGAAGAAGAAGTTGTTTCCTTCTTCCGTTGCTTCGTAACCTGCTTCGCCGCCATGCATTTCCACCACCTGCCTGACAAAGGTGAGGCCATGGCCGGTGCCGGCCAGCCGGATGCTGTTCTTGCCCCGGAAGCCTTCCGTATAGAGAGCCGCGGCATCTTCACCGTCAAGATGCGGCCCGGTGGTGAAAACATTGAATTTGATCCCCGGCATCCCCACGCCGAAATAATCAGGCAACGCCTTGCGCCCGTATGCGAGGGCCTTGCGGGGCCGGCCGGCATGATCAATAATCCCCTCCGTGTATTTCACCGCATTGGAAAAGTAGTTGGCATAGACCTGGGACAGCAGGCCGATGTCAACCCGCAACGGGATCTGCTCCGCCGACATGTCGGTGGGACGCTCAATGGTGATGCCCTGGCCCGCAAGCCTTCTGGTAAAATGTTCAAGCTGGGGGAGAATGATCTCCTTTTCCACGAAACATTTCTTGGAATGGAGAACCAGGTGTCCCTTTTCAAAGTGATCGCGCCGGAAAAGACTTTCCAGAAACAGGCTGCAGTTGTTGTGATGCCTGAGCATCTCCTGGTGATAATCGATCAGGTCCTGGTGCAGGGCGGACACCTTCCTGATGATGTCCTCGCATGATGCCCGGTCCATCTGGATGGCGTTTTTCATGTCCCTCATCTTCTTTTCAAGGTCTTCCACATCATGGATCTTGGTGCGGATCCGATTGAATAGATGTTTGAAGTACATGTTGGGGATAATGACATTATGCTCAATATCCATGACCAGATTGTTGATAAACTTGAGATGCTTGATGTTCTGGATGGAAATGCGGCGGTTATAGAGATTAAAGCCGATCCGGTTGGCGAATTTGCAGAGAAAGAACTGTTCCTGGGAGGTCAGGGCATGGGGGGCCTCAACTTCCAGCATACCCTGCAGCAGCTCCTTTTCCTTGGAAGGTTCAGGGGCTGACTGCATCATTTTGCTGATGATGGGCACCACAAAGGCCCCGTCTATGGCATACATCTTATCACAGAGGACGATATGCTCCGGAGACGTTACTCCGGGGGCCTGCAGACCATGGGTGCTGCCGCAGACAAACTCCAGCTCATGGTTCGCATCATTTACCAGATAGAGCCTTGCCTCCACCCCCATGAACCTCTGGAGGACCGCCACACTGATCTGATAAAATTCCTCCAGAGTGTTGTATTCCTGGGCCAGATCGAAAAATGTCTTGAGAATATCATTCTGCACCTTGCTGAAATTATACCGCTCATAATCAGCTTTTTTCTGCGCAATACGTTTATTGATCTCTTCCAATCGGTTGCCCCTCTAAATGATCTCTTGCATGGCGGCGGTCATCAGTCTGATTCCAGCACAACTTCGTCCAGCCCCCCTTTTTCCTGGAGAATGACATGCACATGATCCGTGAGGTTTTCATGCACATCGACTCCCCAGTAATCGGGTTGAATCGGCAGCTCCCTGCCGCACTGGCGGTTGATCAGCACGGCGAGCTGGATGACGCGGGGCCGGCCCAGATCCATGATGGCGTCCAGGGCGGCCCGGATCGTTCTGCCGGTATAGAGCACATCATCAACCAGGACCAGGGTATACTCTTCCACGGAAAAAGGGATCGCCGTCTTTTTGACAATGGGATTCTGACTGACCAGACTCCAGTCATCCCGGTACAGGGTGATGTCCAGATAACCCACCGGCAGCTCCAGTCCTTCATGCTCCCTGATGATCTTCTGCAACCGGTCGGCCAGAAAGACCCCGCCGGTATGGATGCCGATCAGGGCAAGCTTTTTGATGCCCCGGTTGTCTTCCATTATCTGCAGCGCCATCCTGGTCAGAGATCGCTCGATGTCCGGCGCGGTCATGATCGTTGTATTTTTTTTAGCCACCTCAGTCTCCTCGCTCTGTCAGCCGTTAACGCCAGAAGGCGTCAATACCCCTTTCATGCACCAGATTAATCGCTGCGGGGTACGCCTCGCACTCCACCGCAAAGACCTTGCGGGCGATATCATCCGGCGTGTCATGCTCCGCCAGCGGTACACATTGCTGCACAACAATGGGACCTTCGTCATACACCTCATTGGCGAAATGCACGGTGCAGCCGCTCACCTTCACCCCGCGCCGGTGCACGGCCCGGTGCACCTTCATGCCGTAAAAACCCGCGCCGCAGAATGAAGGGATCAGGGAGGGATGGATGTTGAGCACATTTTTTTGCAGATGGGCGGGAGGGCTATACAGTTTGAGAAACCCGGCCAGCAGAATCAGTTCCACCCCATGATCGATGATCAGCTGATTGATAACGGCGTTGTCGGCGGCATGAAAGGCGGGGTAGCCGTAATTGCGGGCTTTTTGCAGACCAAGGGCGTCTTCCGCATTGGAAACGACCAGCACGATGCTGCCCCGCATGGTGCCGGCTGCGATTCTCTCATGGAAATTATCCAGGGTCCGGCCGCTGCCGGAAAGAAGAACTGCCATTTTCATGATGGTCTCTCCTCAGGCAAAATGAGGGTTTTTGTCAACATCGACCTTGTCCAGCCAGGCGGAAATCGCCGTGTCATATCTGCTGGTCAGGGCAAAAACCTTGGCGCAGAGCCGGAAACGGGTTTTCAGGGTGGTGTTGCCATGCGCTTTGATTTCAGCGATGACAACCGGATAATCGGCAGGATCGACAATGACCGTCACATCCTGGAAGTTCTTGGCCGCAGCCCTGAGCATGGTCGGTCCGCCGATATCAATGTTTTCAATGGCATTGGCCAGGGTGCAGTCGGGGTCGGCCGTGGCCTTGTCAAAGGCATAGAGGTTGACCGCGACGATATCAATGGCCTGCAGACCGTGTTCCTGCATCTGGCGCAGATGGTCCGGATTGGTTTTCTGGGCCAGAATGCCGCCGTGTACCTTGGGATGGAGGGTTTTGACCCGGCCGTCAAGCATTTCGGGGAAACCGGTGAACTCGGAGACGTCTTTGACTTTAATGCCGCTGTCACGCATTTTTTTGGCCGTGCCGCCGGTGGAGAGAATCTCGATGCCCAGGCTTTCGAGCTCCCTGGCAAAACCTTCGATTCCTGATTTATCCGTCAGGCTGATCAGCGCCCTTTCCGCTTTTTTCATAATTTTCTCCCTGTTTTTATATTGATAGGCAAGAGGTATAAGGCTCATGGCTGATGTCTTGTGCCTTCCGCCGGGCTATCAGCCATCAGCTATCAGCCATGAGCCATCAGCCATCAGCCTTACGCCTTATGCCTTCTTGGTAAATTTACGAATCAGCCGCCTGTCCCTTTTCCCCGGCCGTTTCGGCGGCGGAAAAGACCGCCCCAGGTTCATCAGCCGCCGCTCAGTCCCCTGCATTTCCCGGGCGGCCCTGCTTTCTTCCGTCTCTTCATAGAGGGTGCGCGCCACCGGGGCTGGCCCCCTTTTATCGGAAAGGGCCTGCACAATGACGACAAACTCCAGCTCATTTCTGACAATCCGCAGCTCATCGCCGATTGCCACGGTCCGGGCCGCCTTGACCCTGGCACCGTTCACATGCACATGACCGCCGGTCACCGCTGCGGCAGCCAGGGTCCTGGTCTTATAAAACCTGGCCGCCCACAGCCACTTGTCTATTCGTACCTTTTCATCATCGGCCATTTAAGCATACCCGCAAATACCAGCAAAAATACTGGGGCAAATTACCACATTTTGTCCTGACTGCAAAGAACTTCAATATTCATTGAGGCAGCATCCGCTTCAGCGGCAATGGCCTGCCGGAACCCGGCCGCAGCAAAAACCTGTTGGCGATGCCGCCAAAAAAAGGTAAAAAGGCTGTCAAATGAAACTGAAAACCGTAGGAATCAAAAACATCCGTTATCCGGTGAAGGTCCGGGAAAAATCAGGCGGGCTGCAGGACACCGTTGCCAGCATCACCCTCCAGGTCAACATGCCGCGGGATTACCGGGAAACCTGCGTCTCCACCTTTCTGGCCGTGTTGAACAAATATCAGGAGGAGATGAGTGTCTCCATCTTCTCGAAACTGCTGCAGGAAGTCAAGGACCAGCTGCAGGCCAACTCCGCCCACCTGGAGATGACCTTCCCCTATTTCCTGGAAAAAAAGGCGCCGGTGACGCAAACTCCCGGCCTGATGGAGTATACCTGCCGTTTTACCGGCGGCATCGGCGAGGGTGAGGATTTTATCCTGTCGGTCTGGGTGCCCAGCACCACGCTCTGCCCCTGCTCCAAGGAAATCAGCCGGTACGGCGCCCACAACCAGCGGGCGGAAATCAATCTCAACATCAAATCAAAAAGTTTCATCTGGGTTGAGGACATGATCAGTCTGGTGGAATCAGGTGTTTCCTGTGAGGTCTATTCCATCCTCAAAAGGCCGGATGAAAAATACGTCACGGAACAGGCGTACAACAACCCCATGTTTGTCGAGGACGTGGTGCGCAAGGTGGCGGAACTGGTGCATGCCCGTCCGGACATCTACTGGTTCTCCGTCGGGGTGGAAAGCTTCGAGTCAATTCACAAACACAGCGCCTATGCCTTTGTCGACAGCAGCTGCCTGATCGAGGATGCGGAGGGCGATCAGTAAAAAGCCCGCCTGCCTCCTTCAGCTCCGCGCCCCATCCCTTGCCATCGGCAGAAGCCGGTTATTCCGCAGATAGTCCACCACCCCTGCCGGGGCCAGATCGTCAATCGCCTCCCCCCTGCGCCACCTGTCGCGGATCATCGATGAGGAAACCGGCACCGGCTCCATGGCCAGGGAATAAATCCTGTGGCTCCCCGCCCTGCTCCAGATCCCCCTCTCCTCTTCCTCATAGGCGGGAAAGCATCGGCCAACCACCTGGGCCACGCTCTGGCATCCGTGGGTGGGCCGGTCAATCACCACAAAGGATGTTCTGTTCAGCAGTTCCTTGTACTTTTTCCAGGTGGTGATATCGGCAAAGGCGTCCAGGCCGATGATAAAAAAGAAATCCGCCTCCGGCCCCAGCAGCTGCCGGAACTGCAGCAGGGTATCGATGGTGTAGGAAGGGCCGCGGCGCAGTCCTTCGATGTCAGAAACGACAAAACGGGGTTCGCCCTGCACCGCCAGACGCAGCATGGCCACCCGGTGGAAAAAGGGGGTAATGAGCTGGTCCGCCTTATGCGGCGGAGAGGATGCCGGGACAAAGTAAAGGGTATCAAGGGCAAGCTGCCGGAGCGCAGCCCGCCCCACCGCCAGGTGCCCGTTATGGACCGGATCAAAGGTGCCGCCGAACAGGCCGATCTTTTTCATAACGTGATAACTCAGGTGGATAGTCTGTAGGGGGGCAGGTGTTTAGGTTTTTAGCTGTTTAGTCTGTTAATAACGGCAAAAACACCGCCTGCTGCCTCTTTGGGCTGCAGCACCTCGTCTGCTTTTGCTAACAGACTACCGACTAAAAGACTAACAACCTCAGACTCGACTCTGCGAGCCGAGACTAAGCCCTTACCTGGCCCTCGCCGTAGACGATGAATTTTCTGGTGGTCAGTTCCTTGAGTCCCATGGGTCCGTAGGCATGGAGCTTGGTGGTGCTGATGCCGATCTCAGCACCCAGACCGAACTGGCCGCCATCGCTGAAGCGGGTGGAGGCGTTGATCATGACCGCCGAGGCATCCACTTCCCGCAGAAAACGCTGGCCGTTGGCGTAACTGTTGGTGACAATGACCTCGGTGTGCTGGGAACCGTAGTTGACAATGTGCTGCAGGGCGCTATCGAGATCCGGCACCACCTTCACCGCCAGGATGAGATCCAGAAACTCCATGCCCCAGTCACTGTCAGCGGCGGGTTTGGCATAGGGCAGCAGAGAGCAGGTTCTGGCGCAGCCCCGGATCTCCACCCCGGCCCCGGCAAGGGCCTCACCCACTTTGGGCAGGAAATCGGCGGCAATCGCCTCATGCACCAGCAGTGCCTCCAGGGCGTTGCACACCCCGGGCCGCTGCACCTTGCCGTTCATGATAATGTTGATTGCCATGTCGTGGTCCGCGGTGTCATCGACAAAGACATGACAGACGCCCTTGTAGTGTTTGAGCACCGGAATGCGGGAATTTTCCGCGACAAAACGAATCAGGCCCTCGCCGCCCCGGGGGATGATCAGGTCAATCTGCTCTTCCAGTCCCAGCATGTAGGTCACCGCCTCGCGATCGGTGACCGGAATCACCTGGATAGCCGCGGCATCGATATTTTCAGCGGCCAGACAGTCCTGCAGCACCCTGGCCAGGGCCAGGTTGGAGTGAATGGCCTCGGAACCGCCCCGCAACAGGATGCTGTTGCCCGCCTTCAGACACAGGGCGGCCGCATCAACGGTGACATTGGGCCGTGACTCATAGATCATGCCGATAACACCCAGGGGAATCCGCATCCGTCCCACCATGATGCCGTTGGGCCGTTTGACCATTTCCGTCACCTCGCCCACCGGATCAGGCAGGGCCGCAACCTCTTGCAAACCGTTGATCATGGAGGTCATGACCTTGTCGGACAGATTGAGACGATCCAGCATGGCGCTTGACAGTCCTTTTTGGCGGCCTGCCTCCAGATCCTTTTCGTTTTCCCGGCGGATGAACTCCTTCTGCTCCACCAGGGCATCCGCCATGCGCAGCAGGACGCGGTTCTTACTCTCGGTGGAAAGGCTGATCATTTTCTGCGCAGCCCGCTTGGCCTCCATGGCCATGGTTTGAATGGTTTCCTGTATGGCGTTCATGTCTGTCCCCTTTGCAGTGAGGAGTGAGAAGTAAGGAGTGAGGAGGGAGGAGTGAAAAGATAGAAGTAAAGGTTTTTCTCCTTACTCCTAACTCCTCACTCCTCACTAAAGCATAACCAGATTGTCCCGGTGCACCACCTCGTCACTGTCCTTGAAGCCGAGAATCTCTTCAATCTCGGAAGTATGCTTTCCGTGAATTTTTTCTATGTCAGCTGAATTGTAATTGACCAGGCCCGCGGCGATGGCGCGCCCGCCGGCATTCAGACAGTGCACGGGGTCGCCCACCCCGAACTTGCCGGTCACCGCACGGATGCCGGACGGCAAAAGGCTTTTCCCCTGCTCCACCAGGGCACGGCAGGCCCCGTCGTCTAAAAGGAGAAATCCCTTGGGCCGCAGAGTATAGGCGATCCAATGCTTGCGGCTGGCCAGTTTCTGTGGTTTGGGCAGAAAAAAGGTGCCCACTGCTTCCCCGGCGAAAAGTTTCTGCAGAATCTCAGGCTCCCGGCCCGGACCGATTAAGGAGCAGCCGCCCCGGGCCGCCACCATCTTGGCCGCGATAATCTTGCTGCGCATGCCGCCGGTGCCGAGAGCCGAACCGCAGATGTTGCCGGCCATGTTCTCCACTTCCTCATTGACTTCCGCCACGGTATGCACCCGGCGGGCCTCGGGACTGGTGCAGGGATTGCCGGTATAGAGGCCGTCCACGTCGGTGAGGCAGATAAAGACATCGGCATCGATAAGATTGGTCACCATGGCGCCCAGGGTGTCGTTGTCACCGAAACGCAACTCCTTTACCGACACCGTATCGTTTTCGTTGATAATGGGCAGGATCCCCCATTCAAACAGGGTGGACATGGTATTTCTGACATTGAGATAACGGTCACGGTGGGCAAGATCATCATGGGTGAGCAGAACCTGGGCCACCTTCTGATCATAATGCTCAAACAGATCTTCATAGCAGCGCATGAGACTTGACTGGCCCACGGCAGCGGCAGCCTGCTTTTCCCGCATCCTGAGCACCCGGTTATCAAGACCGAGTTTTTTGCGGCCCGAGGCCACTGCTCCGGAACTGACCAGAATCACCTCCCGGCCGCTGTCACGCAGAAAGGTTAATTCCCTTGCCAGGTTCTCCAGGACATGCTGGTTCAGACCCGTCCCCGTGGTGAGGACTGCGCTTCCCACCTTGACCACCACCCTCCTGGCCGACTGGAGGAAGCTTTTACGCAATTCAATGCCTTTATCCTGCGGAACCTGAAACGTCATCTTCTTCTGCCGTGCTTTGCTCTTCAATATCCTGCAACAGCTGGGCGATTCTGTCCCGCAACAGGCCGAGCCCCTCGCCGGTGGCGGCGGAAATGGGCAGCACCTCAATGCCTTCACTGCGGAACCTGTCCCGCAGCTCGCCAAGCTGAGCGTCACTGTCAAAAAGATCAATTTTATTGAGCAGGACAAGGCGTTCACGCCCCATGAGCTGCTCATTGTAAAGCTGCAGTTCGTGCGTCAGCACATGATACTGCTCAAGCGGGTCATTTTCCTGACCGGAGCCGTCGATCACATGCAGCAGAATACGGGTCCTTTCAATGTGCCGCAGAAACTTATGGCCCAGGCCGGCCCCCTCATGGGCGCCTTCGATAAGCCCCGGGATATCGGCGATGATACACTGGCCGCCATCTTCGAACTGCAATACGCCGAGCTGAGGGTCAAGGGTTGTAAAAGGGTAGGCTGCCACCTTGGGATTGGCGGCAGATAGTCTGGAAAGCAGGGTGGATTTCCCTGCGTTGGGAAGGCCGATCAATCCGACATCAGCCAGGAGTTTCAGTTCAATGAGGAGCCAGCGCTCTTCGCCGGGTTCCCCTTTTCCCGCTCTTCTCGGGGCCCGGTTGGTGGATGTGGCGTAATGAACATTACCGCCGCCGCCCTTGCCGCCTTTTGCCACGACAATCTGCTCATGCTCCTGCACCAGATCGGCGATCACCTCTCCGCTCTCGGCATCCTTGATGATCGAACCGGCCGGCACATAAAAAAGGAGATCACTCCCCTTTTTGCCATGCTGCTTCTTGCCCTTGCCGCCGGTGCCGTTTTCAGCAATAAAATGGGAACGGAAACGAAAATCGATGAGGGAGGTCAGTCGCCTGGAGGCCTCTATGATGACCGAACCACCGCGGCCCCCGTCTCCTCCGTCCGGCCCCCCTTTGGGGACGAATTTCTCTCTGCGGAAACTGATGCATCCGTTTCCTCCGTCCCCGGCCTTAACAAAAAATTTGGCTTCATCAACGAATGCCATAAAAAAACGCCACCATGACGGAGTGAAACATCAAAAAACTTAAACAGCTTCTACAGGATAAACGCTCACTCTTTTGCGGTCTTTCCCGAAATTCTCATAGGTGACAACGCCGTCAATCTTGGCATAGAGGGTATAATCACGACCAAGCCCCACATTGGAGCCGGGATGAATTCTTGTGCCGAGCTGACGCACGAGGATATTGCCGGCCCTGACAACCTGGCCGCCGAATCTTTTTACGCCGCGCCGCTGGGAATTACTGTCTCTGCCGTTCTTTGAACTACCACCTGCTTTCTTATGTGCCACGGTTTAACCTCTTCAATAAAAAAAACGGATACGGGGATAAAAGCATTTTCCCTCTGATCCGCAGATAACGTTATAATGAAATCTCTTTAATTTCCAGAGCGGTATAAAGCTGACGATGGCCTTTCTTCAGCCTGTAGCCTTTGCGGCGTTTTTTCTTGAAGACCAGAATTTTCTTGCCTTTTCCCTGTTCAACGATCCGGGCCGTCACCTTGGCCCCGGCAACTGCAGGCTGCCCTATTTTGACGGCATCGCCTTCAGCCACCAGCAAGACATCATCCAACTCCAGGGTATCGCCTACTTCACCGGCAAGCTTTTCAACCCGCAGACGCTCACCCGCTGCCACCTGATACTGTTTACCGCCGGTACGAATAATAGCGTACATTTCTTCCTCCAACACCAAAACGAAAAATGATCTGTATCTCCTGCAGGAAACCAACAGCAAACCGGCTCCGAACAGGCAGGAGTTATATCTAAGACACGGAAACAATCATAAATACCATAATGAACAGATTTGTCAAGATTGATTTTATTGTCAAATCTCCCCCATCAGAATCTCGGCAATCAAAGCCGAAACAGCGGTAATACAAAGCTCGTTGCCGCCCAGGATCATCCGCAGGTTATCCGGCAGATCGCCGCTGACCAGCAAAGGCACATCATCGGCCGGCGACAGGGGAGGATAGCCGTGAGAGCCCTGAATCAGACCGGTATCCTGGGAAATTCTCCGACTGCCAGGCTCCAGAAAAAGTTCCAGGGGATCATATCCCGGCTTGCGATGAATATCCACATGCCCGGCGAAATCAGGCTCCCGCTGTCGCTCATCCCACCAGTAATAGGAAAACCATCTGTTTCTGGCGCTCACCGCGATGATTTCACCGCTGTTGGCATGATCCACCCGAAACCTTTTTTTCCCCTCCCTCTCCAGGAGAAAATCGATACCGTCAATCTTTTCCAGAACCTGCCGCACCGCCTTTTCGTATCCCGGCTTCAGATAAATATGGGCAACCTGATGATCAACCATGGCAAAGGCCGGGGTCAATTCAAAATCCACATAGTCACGGCCCTGGATCGACCTGATGCTGAGCAGTCCGTTTTCCCGCAGTATCCGATTCAAGGCGATATCGCCCTCCACCTTGCTGAAGGCATACTCGGACACCACGACAAAAATCGTTTCATCCCGCAGACCGAGGTCATCAACCCCCTGCAAGATTCTGCCCACCTCCGCGTCCACCAGCATCAGCTGATCCCTGACCACCGGGCTGCCCGGTCCGACCTTTTGCGTGCAGTAGTCAAGATGGGGCAGATAGACAAACATGAGATCAGGGCTGAGCCGCTCCAGGGTCTTGACCGCGGCCCTGGCTATCCAGCGGCTCGATTCGATGGAGGTCATCGGCCCCCAGTAATGCATGAGATTGAAGGGCCCGATGTCGGCGGCAAGTTCTTCATAAAAACCAACCGGCTTGGAATAGCACCATGGCACCAGCCCGTCATCGGTATGCATGGGCCTGGGGGTGATGATACAGCCACAGTCGGCATAAAGAGAGTTCTGCATGAAAAGCAGGGCTGTAGTCAGACCGGGAACTCTTCTACGCAGATAATCCCAGATCCTCTCATGCTGCACCAGACCCGCCGCCTGCTCCCAGAAAGAAACATTGAAGAACTGCCTGTTATAAAAGCCGTTGGCGACAATGCCATTCTGCTCAGGATAAACCCCGGTGGTCAGCGACGCCTGCACCGGCAGCGTCACCGCCGGGAAAACAGGCTTCATCCTATACAGTTTTCCCTTGCCTGCCAGGGAGGCGAGATGGGGCAGCTTTTCCGCATAAACAAAATGGTCAGGGTTTAACCCGACGATATCAAGGACAATTACTTTTCTTTTCTTCATCGCATTATCTCTCCATGAACACGTGTTCGCAGGCCGTCACCCTTTTCTAACCGGTTTCTTTCTTTTTTATCTGCACATCAGCAGCTGGCAACTCCCCCGCTTTCTGACAGGGAAGAATGCGATAAGCCGGGGGGGAAAAATCTTAATCAATCAGTCAGTCTGAAAGTAATCTCTTTCTTCAGCAACGACTTTACAGGTGTGCCATCCAGGCTGGCCGGGATGCAACTGGCATTCTCCAGCGCCTTCCGGGCCGCGCGGTCGAGTTCAGGATATCGACTGGAGCCTGTAATTGCAACTTTGCCAACAGTTCCGTCCGCTAAAATTTCCATTTCCAGGATGACCGTTCCTTCATGGCCATGCCGCCGAGCCAGTGATGGATAACGGGGACGTTCAAAACTCTTTATCACCGGCTTTACCATTACCCCTCTTCCATTTATCGATCCTGTGCCGGATAGAGAACCCGATCCCCCGCCTTCCATATTTCCCTGATCAGATTTCGGATGAAGCAGGCCGGTAACAATTACTGGATTTGCAACTATTGCCAACCTGCCGGCCACAACAGGAGTGTCGGTTAACATGGTTTTTTGTCTTGATTTCTTCAGTGACTTCGGCGTGAAAACAGCCACTGATCCCGATTCAGCTTTCTGCTCCGATGCACCATTATGTGCTGCTTGAACAGATGTTGACTCAGCGGATAAGGTCTTGATCGCAGCCCTTTCTTTTCTTTCACTGTTAATGCTCTTCTCATTCGCGTGAAGCGGTTTTACTTCTGGCTGAATAAACAGAGAAATAATTGAAACCTCACTGGCGCGATCATGACACCGTGGTAAATACAGTTCGAAATTCAGCAGAAATCCATGCAAGGTAATGGAAAACAGTAAAGAAATTCCAGACATCCATGTTACGGTTCTTTGCCGGCACATTGAATTTGCATCCACAACACCCGGAGCATGCCAGAGCATCTTATCAAAATCTGACATCCAGGCCCATAATCACATTTATTCCAGGTTCATTCTGCCCGGAGCCATGGATTCGGTAATCCCTGTTAAAGATGTTTTCGACCGCAGCGGAAAAAATCAGACCATCCTTTAACTCCCACCCGCTCCGCAGATTGAATACAGCATACCCCGGGGTACCGCCGGGAGGAATGCGCTGCGTGTCCAATCTATCGCTGGTGGACAAACGGTCCTGATTATCAGCCATATCACACGAGGCTTCCACCCAGTGAACCTTCCCGGGATTCTCCCATCGTATTCCCACATGTCCGGTAAGCGGCATGAGGCGGCTTACCGGCTCCCGCTCCAGCACCAGCGCCGAGGTCGGATAGGTATCAACCAGTCCCTCGGTCCATGCCACCGAACCAAACAGGACGAATGCGGGATGAAAACGATATTGAGTTTCTGCCTCAAAACCGTGAATAAAGCCGTCACCGACATTTTTCTTGGTGACCTCGATATCGCCATCGATTATCCGCCCCGTGGGAGTACGATCGATCATATCGTCAATATCGGTATAATAATAAGTGAGCTGGGCGGAAAAATTATGAAACTGGGTTTTGATTCCTGTCTCATAAGATATGAAGTTCTCCGGATCAAGCCCTGGTGCCGGCGTTTCAAGCTCATTGGAACGCGCGGTATCAAACCGGCTCACATCCGAGAGATTCGGGGCGCGGAATCCCTGCATGACGCCTCCGTACAGATTCCAATGATTCCGCGCATCAACATGGTACACCAGCCGTATGCTTCCTATTACGGAATCCCAGTCCTCGGTAAAAGAAATTTCCCTCCCGGTCACAGGGTCCTTCACTTTACCTGCCTCTGCCCTGGCAAATGTATAACGGGCTCCCGGGATCAGATCAAGTGAATCCAGGACAGGTATATCGTCTTGAACATACAGGCCGAAAAGACCATAGGAAGAGTCATCCGCCACAGGCCCCTGGATCTCAATACTGTTAAGCGACCCGTCTGCATTATATTTTGTTAAATAGGAATCTACAGCGTCCTCGTAATATTCCACGCCGTATGTCCAGCGCCCGAACCGGCCGGGGCTTTCAAGCTGCAGCCAGGCGCCCGCCGTATCCACATCAAAGCCCTCCTTGTCGGACCTGTCATCGGATTTAATCCGGAATTGATCCTCTTCCATGGTTTGCCAGGATAAACTGGCCCTGATAACGTCAAAAAAACCTTCTCTATTTTCAGAATGATACTGGAGATAGGTCAATTCGCGGTACTGATCAAGGACACGTTTCTTTTCGTCCCCGATTGTTGTTCCTTCCCAGCTGATCCCATAAATAGTTTTATGGGTACGCCATGCGTCATCCACCGATACCCTCTGGTGGGCAAAGGCGAGGTAGGAATCAGGGGTGACGTAGTACTCCAGCTTGATATCCCCGTCAGCCTCACCATACCCGGTCTTTTCCTGGAGCCCGACGTCGTCGCCGCCGCGCACATCGCCGAAGTCCTTGAGACTCAAACCAAGGGACCAGCCGAATTGATCCTCGTAACTGCCGCTGGTTGCCAGCCTGCCGGTGCTCGAATGATCCGCACTGGCAAAACGATAATGCCCATGTCCACCCCAGGCTAATCCTTCTCCATGCATCTCAGGGCCTATGGTTATCACATTCACCGTCCCGCCGACTGCATCACTCCCGTAGAGAACCGATCCCGGTCCGGCAATGATCTCCAGGCGGCTGATCGAAGCTGTGTCCACGGTATTCCAATACTGATTCGGTCCTGATCTGAATACGGAATTATTGAGACGAATGCCGTCAATAAGAAGCAGAGTATGGTATCCTGTAAAACCTCTGATATAAGGAGAGCCCTGCCCATTGGATGTCTTCTGGACCATCACGCCGGGGGTCTCTTTAAGAACCTCGGGCATTGTGCGGGATTGCCTGCGTAAAAGGATATCCTCTCCGTTGATGACAAAAGCCGTGTTGGGCACGTCAAAAGTCGGCTTTCCGGTGCGGGTGGCGGTTATGACAATCTCCTCGATTTGCTCGGGATCATCACTGACTGCCCAGCCTTCATTACCGGCATCCGCGGAAATGGCAGGCCCATCCCGATCTGATCCCTCGGACGGTTCACCGGCAAAGGTTCCGACCGGCATAATGATGAGCAGAAGCAGGGCAATAGAGGCACGATAGGAAACTCCACCTGTCTTTAAAATTTCTCTTATCATTTTCATCTCTCGCTGATCATCAGGTTGCATGACTTCATCATCTTTTTATGACCGAAAGAATTTGTTTCCTTCAAATTGCTCCCGGACAGCTTGCCAAGCTGACCGGTCACGTTAGCGGGTCAACAACTTATTCGAGCATCATTTTTCAATCTCTGCAGCTATAACTCGTCAGTATTGTTGCAATCAACTCCAGCACCTCTGCTATGTAACGTAAAAAAAACGGGCTATCAGCAGGGCAGGAAGCAGACAGAGAACCACAGGAAGACCGGCGACGGCCCCCTGCATGGATGCGGCATATGCCGCATCCAGAAACGGGATGGCCAGAATCAGCGACCTGACAGACTGCTGAACAGCCTGGGGGGTATTGTGCCGGAGCGCCCGCCGCAGGGGAGGCAGCACCAGACAGGCCAGCAGCAACAGATAAAGGAAGGCGTCAGCCCTTATGTCACCCCGGGCGGCAAGAGCGGCAAACAGCAGGAAGATACCGGCAATGCCGCCCGTCATCAGCCATGCCTGGCTGCCGGCATTGCCTTCGGTCTCAAGGCGGCTGAACACGGTCACCAGAAAAATATAGCAGAAACTGACCAGAGGAAAAAGAAGGGGAAGCGAAACGGCAAGGGCCGGACTCATGCCCAGCAGCAGATTGCCGGCCCGGCAGGCGGCCATGTTCAGGGGACCGACGATGTCATGCTGCTTGCTCCGGGTATCGTAAACAATGACCAGCAGGACAATGGCCAGGGCGAGAAAGAACGAAGCAGGCCCGGCCAGATATGCGCCAAAGATACCGCCGGCAAACAAAAAACAAGCCAACAGCAGGGCCTCCCGCTCACTCACTCGGCCCGAGGGCAGAGGGCGGGAGGGCCTTTCCCGGGCATCAATTTCCCGGTCGCAGTAGTCATTGAGCACGCAACCGGCGGCATAGATACCTGAGGTGGCCAGAATAAGAGCAGCGAGTTCGGCAATGCTGCCGGCAAAACCCCGGACAATGACATAACCCGCGACAATATCGGCAATGGCGGTAAACACATTGGGCAGCCGCATCAGCTGCAGATAGGCCTTGACTCTGGTGCCGGCTCGCGGGTTCATGATTTTTTTACTCTTCAGTTCCCTCGATAATTTTCCGCAAATAGTCCAGTGACATGCGGGCCACGTCCACCGGTCTGTCTTCATAGGGATAGAGTTCCACCGTGACAAAACCATCATAGCCGCTCAGACCGATCTCCCGGAGCACCGCTTTGAGATCAATGGCGCCCTCGCCGGGCATGAGATGGTGGTGCTTGCGGGAGGGGGCGATATCCTCCAGGTGATAGTGGCCGGTGCACCCTTGCAGCCGGGAAACGAGTGCCGCCGGGTCTTCACCGGCGCAGTAGAAATGGCCGATATCAAAGTTGAGGCCGAAAACGGCGGGATCAAGCTGCTGGAAAAAATGCAGGAACTGGCCGCTTGTTTCAATGAGCAGATCCGGCTCCGGTTCAATGAGCACCTTGACCCCGCAGCGGGCGGCATCACTGGCAATCTGCGCAAGCCCCTGCCGGAACAAGTCCAGGGCCGCGCCGGGGGCCATGTTGCCTAAAGGCCCCCCCGGTTCGGTGGAGATGGTGGTTGCCCCGAGTTCCGCGGCCAGTCTGATGCAGTTTCTGGTATGCTCGATGCGCACAGCCCGTTGCGCCTCATCCGCTTCGATCCAGGAAGGATGCCAGGTGTCGCCTACGGCCCAGAGCATGAAGGCATTGATATTGGCCACCTGCAGCCTGTGCCGCGCCAGGGCGGCAGCTATCAATCGCATATCTTGAGCCGTCATCTGCGGCGGATAGGCATGGGGAATGTCAGCCATGATTTCAATGCCGTCATAGCCCAGCTCAGCAATGACGGCAATGGTCTCCATCAGGCTGTAGCGGCGGAAGGCGTTGGCGCTGAAGGCGAATTTCACTTTCTTTCTCAGCCTAGGCGGGAAGATCGAACTTGGCGGAATGCTTCAGAAAATTATAGGGATTGTCAAAGACGATCTGCTTGATGGTCTTCTCGGCAAAATCCCCGCTTTTGCGCATGAGCATGGCCACCTTGGGAACCGCCAGGGGATCGGAGTAACCCCAGTCGGCGGAGCCGTTGACGATCATGCGCTCCGCGCCGTAACGGCCGATGATATTCACCGCCCTTTCCGCGCTCAGCTTGGTGACATAATAGACGGTCATGCCGAGCCAGCATCTGGTCTGCAGGGAAAGTTCGATGGTTTCCTCGGTATTGTGATCGATGACAATGCGTTCCTGCGCCACCCCCTCATCTTCAATGATCTCGATGATGCGCTCAATGCCTTTCAGTTTGTTGTGATGGGGCGAATGGATGCAGATCGGCATCTTCCGGTCATTGCCCATGCGCAGCTGCCGCCGGAATATTTCCTCCTCCTGGTCGGTAATGAGATCAAAGCCGATTTCACCGATGCCCACCACATTCTCCCGGTCCAGGAATTTCTCCATGCTGTCCAGCACGTCATGGGCGATGGCATTGCGGGCCTCCTTGGGATTAAGGCTGAGCATGACATAATGTCTGAGACCGTATTTGGCGGCCCGCGCCGTTTCGGTGGTGATCATGTGCTCCCAGTAATCCTCAAAACAGGCAACTGCTCTGCGGTCCAGCCCTGACCAGAAAGACGGCTCAACACAGGCCGCAATGCCGGCTACCGCCATGTTGAAATAATCATCAGTGGTCCGCACCATGGTATGGATGTGAGGTTCAATCATGCGCATCGTTTTTTCTCCCTGTCTGACCAGAAAGGAAGACCCCGCAGGTAGGAAATGGACCGCCGGGCCGCATCATCTGGAGCATTAGAATACGTGTAAAGTTCGATAGTTATATACCCATTGTACTGCTGTTTATCAAGGGAATACAGAATGGAGGTAAAATCCATGTCTCCCTGGCCGGGAATAAGATGATAGTGTTTTCGCAGGCTGATATCTTCCAGATGAATATGAAAAATTTTCGCGGCCAGTGCCGAAATCACCTCGGCGTGGTCTTCACCGAGCACATGACTGTGGCCCAGATCAAGGTTGGCGCCCAGGAAGGGGGAAGCGAAGTCATCCAGAAAAGAGAGGAGTTCTTCGGCGCAGGAGATGAGCAGGCCGGGTTCATACTCGATGCCGATGCGCATATTGTGCTGCTGGGCAAAAGGGACGATTTCACTGAGCGATCCACGCAGCAGAGCCAGCGACTCCTCCGGCCGGATGCCCGGCAGCATGCAGCCGGAGGTGACACTGACCGTGCCGGCGCCAAACAGGTGCCCCAGCTCGACACATTTCTTGGTGTAGTCGATCCGCCACCTCCTGGCCAGGGGGTCCGGATTGGCCAGGGATGGTTCGAACAGGGGCTCCCAGAATGTCCTGCCGTAATAGCCCACCGCAGTATTGGCGTTGATATTGGCGACTGCAAGGCCATGCTCACGCAGCAGCTCCTGCAGCCGCCGCACATCTTGGGCTCCGAAGGTAAAAGGGTAAAGATGCGGGGTATCCGCCAGCAGTTCCACCCCCTGATATCCTGCTGCGGCGATCCCTTCCACTGCCGTAAAAAGAGAATGTCCGGTATAGGCGTTGCTGCTGAAGGAAAGCTTCAATCACAACCCCCGGTAGATGATTTCCAGCACAATTACGGCATAGGAGGTGACAAGCACGGGATCTTTTTCCCACCACCTGCCGTTCTCATTCATCCAGAAGCCTTCCCCGTTCTGCAGATTGAGCAGTCGCTTGGACAGCTCCCGGCGCCAGTCGACCTTGCTGCCGTCCGCCAGCACAAGCTCGCTTACGCCGCAGGCCGCCAAGGCCTTGGCCATGGTGTGATAATAATAATAGAGCCCATCCTGACCCATACCTGGATTTTCATCCAGGGTATAATTTTTCTGCAGCCAGTCCAGGGCCGCCACCACCCGCGGGTCATCCTTTTTCAGGTCCGCGTAGATATAGCTGAGCAGTCCGGCGTAACTGATGCTGCCATAGGAACGCAACGCCTTCCGCCCATTGGCCAGCTCCATCTCGCCGGCTTTACTGTCACCGGGGAAATAGATAAATCCGCCCTTGTTCTGCGGGTCATCGCTGGCCCATTGCTGGTCGTTATAGCCGGGCAGATTCTGGCAGCGCTCGATGAATCTGATCGCCGCCTGCCAGTTGAGTTCCCTGGCCTGATCCGCCTCATTGCTGTCCTGGGCGAGATTTCTGCTGTAATAAAGGGATTCGAGAGCAAACATGGTGTTGGACATATCCGAATGCTTGTAGGTGCCGCCATAGCCAATGCCGCCATCAAGCACATTGTCCGTTTCACCCTTTTTATCAAAATCATCCTGCAATCCCACCTCGAAATTTCTGGCGTTCCTGATAACCGGTTCAAATGCCGGATTGGCGGCGGTGAGCAAAGCCATCATGGAAACCGAGGTGTTATAATTCGCCATGTCCCGGACATAAATCCCGCCGTCCGGCTTCACGCAGTTAAGCAGATATGTGTAGCCGTTATGAATAAATTCCGGAGGATTTGACCTCATCCTGCCGGTTGGTTCGCCCATGTAGGCCGTCAGCACCAGGGCGGTCAGGGCGGGATGATCCGGCTGGGACCAGTAGCCGCCGGGATTCTGATTTTTGGCGAGCCAGCCCAGCCCGCGTTCGATGGCGTGCTGCAGCTCATACTTTAAAGAAAGGTCCGTTGCCGGACCGGAATCACCAACCCGCAAGGCCTCCGCCTGGGCCGCTGAGACATACAAAAGCAGAAACAGCGCCGCAGCCAGGGAAATCAGATAATTCATTCTCTTATTCATTCCATCACCCAATCTTCAATTGATTTTCTCGTAACTACTCAGGGGGATAGACTGTAGGTGTTTAGGCTATTAGCAACTGAAAAATACCAAATGAAGCACGCTTCACCCGTATTCCCCATCGTTTTTTGCTAACAGACTACAGTCTAAAAGTCTAAACAACCTCAGCAGTTACATTTTCTCGATAATAACCGTTACCGCCGTTCCCGTCGGGGGTACTGACGCGCTGTCCACCTGCCAGATCTCGTCACTGGCCCCCTCGGCCAGCTGGTGATCAATCAGTGCAATCGGATCATGAAAGAGGGCGACGATGGACTTTTCCGCCTGGGCCAGGAAAACGCCGTCCATCACCACTGAACCGGTAAAAACCCAGGGTATGGCGCCGGCCGGCCTGTCACCCTTGGTGATCCACTGCTCAACAGGCACCTTCTTCTCCTTGCCCTTGTCCTGCCAGCTCACCAGGATCCTGACCCGGTCACCTTCCGGCATCCTGGCCTGGCCCTGTTCGGCCAGCGGATGCATCGACCCCTCAACCCCCAGCAGCAGCAGGGAAATCTGCAGGGCATAGGGAGAGACCGTGGTGCGCAGCAGGCTCTCATGCACCTTGCCGGAATTGCCGACAATAACATATTCCAGCAGGCCCTTGTCCATGTTGACCTCGGCCGGAAATTCAAGCCGGTTCTCTTTCTTGACTATCCGGCAGCCCCCCATTTCATAAACCCCGGGGGAAACCATCTTTAAAGGCGGCGGCGCCATGGTTTCATCCACAGGGGGGGGAGAAGGGGGTGGCGCCATCACCCCCGGTTGCCCGACTGAGGTACCCGCGCCACAGAAAAACACCAGCAACAACATGACGAGATAATTCATAACCTTTCTTTTCACAGCTCCAGCCTCCTCTCTCTTCTCAAAAACGGTTATCTCTGTGCAGCGGCTTCTTTTTTTGCCGCATAGTCCATCAGCATCGCATACTGGGCCGCATGCCGGTATTCATCCACGCCAAGGGGAGATTTGAAAAAACTCGCCAGCTGCGGCATCAAGCCCGCCTCACCATGGCGTTTTGCCAGGTCAGCCAGCCGTGCCAGATCAAGCACCAGCGGGGCCGCCAGGATGGAATCGTAGCCCTGCCAGGTAAACTGCAGAGACATCTTGGCACCGAGAAATCCCTGAAAATGAATAAAATCCCAGGCGGTTTTCTGATCACCCAGGGACGGCACATAATTGATGTGCACTCTGGAATGGGCAGCATAGCCAAGAATTTTCTGCAGAACCTGGTCCTTGGATTGCAGCTTGGATTTGCAGTTCTTGGGATCGTTCAATACCTTGCCGTCCATGTTGCCCAGCATGTTGACCCCTTCCCAGCTGAGGATCTGCAGATTACGGGAAAGAAACAGCGGGGCCAGGGCTGACTTCACCAGGGTTTCGCCGGTCTTGCCGTCATTACCCATGACCGGCACCCCATTCAGCTCCGCCATTCTGATCAATGCGGGGATGAGCGCCCCGTTGGAGGGGGTAAAATTGATATACGGACAGCCCTCCTGAATGGCGGCACAGGCATACAGGGTACTTGCCTGTACCGCATCAGCGTCATTTGCCGCAAGCCGTTCGGCAAACTGATCCACATCATGGTGGCAGGCAGCCAGGTTCAGGGGCGGCTCGGTTGAGGCAAGGTTCATGACCACCACCAGCTCAAGCCCGTTTTTCTGCCTGAATCTGCTGATCTGCCCCCGCACACACTCCAGCTCTTCAAGCACGGTCTTGCCGCCGTTGAGAGACGTGTCAGCCAGCCCCTGAATCATTTCACCGCAGTTACGGCAGGTACCGGGACTGATATCAGCCTCCACCTCTTCCAGCTCACCGGCAATGCGGTCAAAGAGTTCCCGGCCGCCTGGTATGCCTTCCTGCATGGCGCGCCAGGCGGTTTCCCGCAACGGCTCCCTGCGGATATCGCAACCACCGAAGCAAAAATCACCCACCGGCAGAAAATCCAGATCCGCAAAGGCGGGTGCATCCGTCACCATGCCGGTGGCCGGGAACAGGCCTTTACGCAATAAAAAGGCGCCGATCATCACCGTTGCGGCAATTGCACCGCGCGCCCCGATCAGCCAGAGGCCCACCTTCCTTTTTTGATTATCATCAGATACCATTATTTGTTTCCTGTGCTCCCACGCCTCAGCGCCTTATAGAAAAACGAACCATAGTCCCGAATAATCAGCTTGAACCATGGGGTAAACGCAGCAGACGATCTGTTCATCTCCCCGCACAAATCCTGCAATGCCTGCCAGCGCCAGTCCTCCACTTCAGCGGGGTCCGGTAGAGGATAGCCATCATAAAAACCGATAAAAACATGATTCAGTTCATGCTCGATCATGTTGTTGTCCAACCGCAATTCATATCGGCAGGTGAACAGTTCCGACAGTTCGCAGATAAAACCCATCTCCTCGGCCAACCGTCGTTGCACGGCCCCGGCAAGGGCTTCCCCCGGCCGGGGATGACTGCAGCAGGTATTGCTCCACAGACCTGGCGTATGATATTTGCTTCCGTTTCTCTGCTGGATCAGCAATTTCCCCTGGGAGCTGAAGACAAAGATGGAAAAGGCCCGATGCAGGGCGCCAGTGACATGAACCGACATTTTGTCTTCGCTGCCGATCTCATGACCTGCTTTATCAACCAGAACAACCCGTTCTTTCATAATATACTATTATCCATGCAAATTTGGCCAGTCACTGAAAAAAAAATACCTTAAAGGCATTGTTACGCAACCGGCACGGTGGATAAAATAACGCCTTGAACAGAGGAGACAAATATTGACATAAGCCGGCGCTGCACGATGCGGACCGGCCAAGGGCGTTGCCCAAGTCGAGTAAACAACGCCCATCAACATCTTGTCCCGGGAGGATAAGCTATCGGCGCTCTGTAAATGAGTGAAAACAGGATAACGATATGCCAGCCCACCGGGGGAGGGCGGCCTGGTCACATCATCACAAAAAGTGGGGGGGAAAAAATTAAGATATGTGGGGGATACATATCATGTCTTAAAATACAGCAAGAATCTTGCCTCCAGGACAAGAAAAATGAATTCAAGGAGGGGATACTACTAACAATATGATTTTATGGAAAATATTTTACCAACACCATCTCTTTACTTCTTGTTCGGCCACTTGACATGTACAGGATTACGTCATCGCTGTTTGTTTTTTGTACAGCAGGAACGCTCATTAAGCAAAACCCCGCCTGCATCTTCCGCAAATACGGACGAATATTTCCGAAAATCACAAATGGGCAGGATTGCCGTTACGATGCAGGAAGCTGGCCGAAGCTGCCGGGAGATAGCGAATTACTGCAGTTCAAGATAAATCGGGTCAGCCTTGCCATTGCGCAATCTTTCAATGCGGATGACCGACACATCGCCATCAGGCGGACCAGCCAGGTTCTGGACCAGCTCTGCGGCGGAATTCACCGGTTTCCCATTGACATCCATGATCAGATCACCCTCCTGCAGGCCGATCTCTATCAGCGGTGAGGTACCGGAAAGCCTGGTGATCTTGATACCACCTCGCTGTTCGTCTTCAATAAATGGAGAGGATTCCGTGTCGATAAATTCCGCAGGGTCGATTGATTTTGCGTCAACCCCACGCAGGACTTTTTTACTGTCTGAAAAAACAGCGGCAATATCTTGTTTCCTATATTTTTTCAAATGGTCCTGGGGGGGCAGTCCCTTTTCTTCTATGCGCACCAGACGAGGCGGAGCGCCCGTGGTGTTTTCTGCCGGCCGATGCGGGTTTCTGCCAATCACCCAGAGGGTATCGGGAACAGAGCGACCCTGGCTGTCTTTTTTGTAGAGCAAGGCATAGTTCCAGTTAGCCAGCAGCTTTTCCAGGCTTTCCGCCAGGGGAACGGAACGGAACTGGCACGAAATCAGCTCCGTGGCCTGGTCGGCTGATCGCAGCGTGACTCCGGCCTCCCGGGCAATCGCTTCGAGAATTTCCCGCAGCGGCACATCTTCAGCTGCAAGGTCCACGAGGGAATCATGCATGTCAAGGGTGAAAGAAGGGGGAGGGTCACCTGCTTTAACAGGAAAGACGGACAACACCGCCAGAATGATCACAACCATGGCTGCGGTGAAGAATGGCATACGCCTGTCGAACATCATATTATCCGCCATTGTTGCTGGAGGAGAAAAATAGTTTTCTTACCATGAAATAACCGCAAGCAGACAGCCTGACAGCTGCCTGCTTGCGGAAAGGTACCAATGCGACGATACAGTTGAAGATTACCTGGTTGACGGCACAACCGTTACGGCGATTGAGCCGCAGCCATTACTGTCAACCACCCGGTACCAGTATCTGGTCCCGACGGTCACCGTGCTGTCCAGAAAGGTGGCATAGGCCGTGACATGATTATCGGCGATCAGACTGAAACCGGTATTGGATCCTGTCGTGCTGCGATAGATGTCATAACTGGCGGCGCCGGTATTGGCCCAGACCAGCTGCACCTTGCTCAATTTGGACCGGGCACTCAGGGTGCACAGGCAGGAATCGGAAACATCAGCCGTGCCGAAATCGGTATCGGTGAGATTGGGATCACCGCTGCCGGGGTAGGCGGCGGCTGTGTTGTCGGTTACCCTGAGGCCAAGATCATGGGATCCGGGGGCAAAATAAACGCCGGGGGCAATGGTGACAATCTCGCCTGATTCGTCGGTGAATTCGGTGAGCGGCGGAGTCAGATCCCAGTTCCAGGCGGTGATGGTGTCATCCGGGCAGGTATCGCATCCAGCCTCATGAGTTCCTTCGTTCGGGTCATACGAGGCCGAGCCGTCCAGGGTTAAGGTGTCGCCTGTGCAGAGGGAAACCATATACGGCCCTCCGGCCTCGGCGGTGGGCGGATGCGGCGGGTTGGTAATATTGATGTTCATGGTATAACTAGCTTTCAAGCTTTCTGGTTCCGTATCATCCGTGACCTGCAACGTTACGGGGTAGGTACACGGCAGGCTGGCACAGGTGAAGGAATGGGTAACCTGATCCGGGGCTGCTGTTGTGTCATCATAGATACCATCCTGATTCCAGTCCCATGCAAACGATACCAGGTTGCTGATATCCTTGCCGGTCTCGGAGTGGTCGGAGCAGGACGGATCAAAGGTGATGACCGCATCTGGATAGGTCGGATTGGGATCGGCGCTGAAACAGGCAATCGGCGCCGCCTGGAACAGGGCTGGCCGCAGGGTGATGATCATCCAGGCCGTTGTCAACGGATAGTTGGTATAGTTTCCCGCCCAGAAACCTGCCGTATTCTGGTAATTAACAATCCTGTCGGCCAGGCTCGGATACCAGTCCAGGTTATTGTAGACCAATCTCTCCACCGGCTTCGGCACCGCCAGGCGCATTGCCTTGGCAAAGGCATACCAGCCATAGGTATTGTTTGAGCTTAAAAAACTACTCCAGTAATAGGCAAAATAATTTTCCGTGCGGACCCATTTGATGTCGCGGTCATCGCCAACGGTGGCAGGGTCATCATAACCGATCTGGCCGTCAAAGGACATCTGCACCAACCCCGATGGGGAGGTGCCATAGCCATTACCAGAGCCGGTATAGCCGAAACCGCCAACATTCAGACTGCCAATGAACCAGCTCTGATGGCTGTAATTGAGCCAGTTGGCGTTATAGGTTTTCACCCAGGCGGGAACGGTGCAGCTCCAGGGTGCTTTCTGGGCCGGAATCATGCCGATGGCCCCCCACTGGCAGGCTGAGTTGTCCGGCCAGTCGCCCCAACTGTAGCGCCAGCCGCCAAGAATGGGAGAACCGCCATCATATTGACCATAGGCATACATATCAACCATGTCCTGCAGCAGTTCGCCATAGGTCCAGCTCGATCCCCGACCGGTAAAATCACGGCCGGTGCTGTCACCGGGCTGCACACCGGAGGCGATGATGGCATCCATGATCTGGCCGCCCTGATAAATTGGTCGCCGATAACTGGGGTTATAGTCCGCAACTTCAATACCATACCCGTTGGGGACAAGCTGGCCGGCTTCGGGGTCGTCACCATGCTGGACCGCGACAGCCAGGGCCCGGAGCATGGGGTAGCTGCTATTGTAATAGTAGCCCTGCATCAACCAGTTCATCCCCAGCTTGACCGCCTCGGCATAGGGATCCTCATCTACGTTGCCGTTGATTTTATGGTTGTTGATGGCAAAGGCCTGCACCGCCGAGGCCGTCGGTGACGCATAAAAGGTGCTGTAAGAAGTCTGGTTCCACACCATGAAAGGCGATCCGTCAAAGGTGTGCAAATAACTATGATTGTAATTATTGGTGTAAAGCCACCACAGACCTTTATCAATGGCAATATTGACCCGGCTGTCAAGCGATACGTCCTGCAGCTTGATGAGGTAGTTGTCTTTTACGGCATTGTTCATGCTGCTGTCCACACTGTCCACCTGCAACTGGGCGGTGAACGGTGTTTCCGCCGCGCCGGAATAGATGTGGTTGACGGCGACTTTATACTGGGTGGCGCCGCTCAGCGCAGTCACCCCGGACTCAGTGCCGTCGCCGTAGACCCATTTGTACCAAACCGTGGCAGTGCTGTCGGTAGTGATGACCGCCTTCAGCTGCGCACTCTGGCCGCTGATTGCCGTATGGTATTTTGCCGGGTCACCCTGCCAGACGATGCAGCGGACTTTATCCACCGCCGCTGAGGCCAGAGATGCTGCCAGCAACAACCCTGCCCCGGTCAGGGCCGCAATGGTGTATAATTTTCTATTTTTCATTTTTCCCCCTTTATCTTAATTTTTCAATTCCCCACTGCTGTTTTCATTATCCAGACATCAGCCGACTTACTTTGCCAGCACCGCTTTCCCCCGAAAACGGCTCCGGCCGGCCTTTCCCTGTTATGCCTTCTTCATTTTTTTCCGGCCCACGCCAAGCAGTCCGGCCAGACCGGTCCCCATGAGCAGCATGGTGGCAGGCTCGGGAACGGGATCCGTGCCGCCGCCTGAGATACGCAAACTGCTGGTAAAATAAATACCCTCCTGAGAGTCGGGATCAAAATGGGCCAGATAAAAACCTGATGCTGGCGCCACATCGGAAATGCTCAGGGTGATAAGAGCAGTCTCATCGGCGGCAAGAGCAAAATCCCAGCCCATGGCCCAGGAGACGTCATCCTCTGCGCCAGCCGGCACAGCATTTGTATTATCCAGCGCCCCGGCAAGAACATTATTGTAAATATCGCCAAACATATAACCCGGCTCATCGATTTCCCAGGACTGCCCGGCAGCCGCGCTGCCGCTGGCCGCACCAGACTCATTAAAGAAAGTATTAGTCCCCTCATCGATTTCATAATCAAAAAAGGCGAGAAAACTGTGGCTGCCGACAGCGCTTGTCGACCAAGTGAGTGTACCCAGGCCGGTAGCATCAAGAATGCCCGTTGTCGGCATGGTGTCTCCCAACCAATTCTCGTATGTCGTGCCATCGACATAAAATGCCCAGTCATACAGAGAGCTCGTTGCCATGGCCGGTGAGGCACTGAACCCAACCGTCATGAGCGCCAGAACTGCCAATTTGCATTTCTTCATTTTTTCCTCCTTATCTTCTTCGTTTTCGCCAATTCACCCAGCAAATCATGAAGCCCGCATCCATTTACCCTGAGAGAAAGCAAACAAGAGCAGCTTTGCCAAGGCCTGCGGGGAGCACTTTCTTACCGGGAACTCTTCCGAATCACCCGCGGGGTTCACGTAAAAACACAATATGAACTGCGACTCTTCTCACCAAAACAAAAATAAATTATTACTTTAAGCAAAAAACACACCAACAGGATGTTATTTTTTTTTCAACAACTATAACCATTTAGGAAAACATGCGACTTGCCTTACAGATTATTTTTCCTCAAAACCGGAAAAATAACTGAATTGCGGAAAACCGCAATTTTCCCTGACGCAAGATTTCAGTTTTATGGAATAGCAGGGGGTTTAACGAGTGTAAAGGCGGGCCAAAAGACTATAACCCATAATTTTTCATCTTCTGCCGCAGGGTGGAGCGATGAATGCCGAGCAACTGCGCGGCATGCACCTGATTGCCGTTGCAGGCCCGCAAGGCCTCGTCAATGATCGTCTTTTCAACGATAGCGACCATGTGCTCCATGAGCAGGGGGGGCTTGTCATCCGCCTTGAGCAATGCAGCGAACAGCTGCCTGCTGGCATCAACAAGGAATGATGAAGAAATTTCTCCGGCGGGTTGGACCTGGGAAGCGAACTCAAAAAGTTCGGGAACAAGTATTTCGTCGCGGGAGAGGACCATGGCCCGTCTGATCTGGTTTTCCAGCTCCCGCACATTGCCCGGCCAGGAGTAGTCCTGCAAGGCCTGCAAGGCGGGGGCGGCCACGCCGCAAACCTTGCGGTTCTGTTCCCGGTTAAACCTGCTGATGAAATGATCAACCAGGAGCGGAATGTCCTCCCTTCTTTCCCGCAGGGAGGGGATGTTGATGTGGACCAGATAGAGCCGGTAAAAGAGGTCCTTGCGGAACCGGCCGGCAAGCATCTCGGCGTGGAGGTCCTTGTTGGTGGCGGCTATGATCCGCGCCTCGACCTTCACCGGGCTGTTGCCCCCCACCCTTTCAAAACTTTTCTCCTGCAGCACCCGCAGCAGTTTTACCTGCAGAGAGGGCTGGAGCTCGCCGATTTCGTCCAGGAATATGCTGCCATGACCGGCCGCCTCAAACTTGCCCATTTTTCTGGCGGCCGCGCCGGTAAAGGCGCCCTGCTCGTAGCCGAACATCTCCGATTCCAGCAGGTTCTCCGGCACCGCGCCGCAATTAACCGCCACAAAAGGCTCCAACCGGCGGGAACTGTTATCATGAATGGCCCTGGCCACCAGCTCCTTGCCAACCCCGCTCTCGCCGGTGACCAGCACCGTGACATCCTGGGTGGTGAGCAGGCCGATCATCTTGTAAATTTCCTGCATGGCCGCGCTCCGTCCCACCATCTGATCGAGAGAAACCGCGGGCAACGGCCGGTCTTCGCCAAAAGCGGCAAGCGTCCTTCTGCCGGCCAGAATCCGCTGGATAATATCCCTGACCCTGGCCAGATCAAAGGGCTTGGTCAGATACTCATAGGCGCCGAGCTGCATGGCCCTGATGGTTACGTCCATGGTGCCGAAGGCTGTCATGAAAATAACGGAGGCTGACGGCAGCAGATGCCTGATTTCCGCAAGAAGCTCCAGCCCGTCCCGGGTCGACAGGCGGTAATCAAGGAAGACAATTTCCGGTTTATGCACCCTGATCTGCTCCAGAGCCGACTCACCATCCTCCGCAAGCAGGGCAGTATGCCCTTCATCCTTGAGAAACTCGGCAAATGCCAAGCGGATCATCTGTTCATCATCAACCACCAGAATTTTGCTCATGACTCCCCTTTTCCACCGGCAGATGGATGGTGGCGATGGCCCCGCCTTCGGCACGGTTGGCAAGTTCAAGCGCGCCGCCATGTTTTTCGACAATTTTACGGCTGGTGGAAAGCCCCAGTCCCAGCCCCTCGGGCTTGGTCGAGTAAAAAGACTTAAAACAGACATCAATGTTGCCGTCTTGTATGCCCATGCCGGTGTCGGCAAAGGTGATTTCAATGCCATCGGACACCCTGCCTGAGACAATCTCAACCCTTCCGCCTTTGGGCATGGCCTCTCTGCTGTTTATGAGCAGATTCCAGAAGACCTGCTTCATCTTTTCCGGATCATAGTCAAACTCTGGCAGCTCCGGAGAAAGACGGCTCTCCAGACTGATATTACCGGTCTGCAGGGAGGGCGCGGCAAGGGCCAGCAGTTCGGTGAGCTGATCGTTGATATTTCCCCGCCTCCTGTGCAGTTCGCCGGGCCGGGCCCGTTCGACAATCTGTTCAATAATGCGCTCAAGCCGCCCGATTTCCTGGAGAAGCGAGGCCGCCATCTTCTGATTGTCCTGCTGGCCTTGCAGACGACCGTGCAGGACCTGGACAAACATCTTGATACTGGTCAGAGGATTTCTGATTTCGTGGGCCAGGCCGGCGGCCATCCGGCCGGCAGTTGCCATCTTTTCAGACTCAACCAGCCTCTTTTCATAATTCTGCAGCTGGTCCATCATCCGGTTGAAGGACTGCGCCAGCATGCCGATCTCATCATTGCTGCGCACCACAGCCCGCTTGCTGAAATCGTTTTCGGCAATCCTGCCTGTCACCTCCACCAGCTCCTCAACGGGCAAGGTGATCGTTCTGACAATGAGGTATCCCGCCAGAGTCATGGCCAGAATGCCCGCCAGCGCCAGCCAGCCAGTGGTGGCAAAAATCCGTGCCTGCAGCTGGTCCGATTCCCCGGTGGGCTTCCACAGACACAGAAAGGCCTGGCCGCGGCCGGGAATGGTCAAAGTTTGACTGATGGTCTTATAGCGCTGGCCCTGAAACTCGAGGATGGGCTCACTGGCATTTGCGGGGCTGAAACCCTTGCCGGCAATCTCCTTGGCCACGGTATCATCTGTACCTCCGCTAATGGTACAGTTCAAGATTTTTCCCCGGGCATCAAAGAGGATGATCTCGGCATTGATCACCTCCTTCATCTGCAGAAGAATAACAGGGTTCAAAACATAGCTGGACTGCGAAATGACCCTGGCGACTCTGACCATCTGCTGCCTCAGGTCATCCTGCAGATAATGGCCGATCAGATAGGAGGAGAGCAACCAGAATGTGATGGTGGCAATTGAAAATAACAGGGCAAACGGCAGTATAATACGAACAAGAATTCGTTTTACCCCATAACCGGACCCAGGTTGACTCACTCAAGGCACCCCATTTTTTTAATAACATGGTACTGCAGCAGGAAATATTTATTAAAACTAGATTGGCGGGGAAGGATTGTCAAGCAGCAATTACAGCTCTCGCTCTTCAACTTTTTCAAGCGAAACACACAGGGGAAATTGCATTTCTTACGGGATGATACAGATTAACATTTTATTTTTTCATCCTCATCTGCTAGCGTATACTAAATAATCGAATAACATCTTTACTGCCTGGGAAAACTCATAATGCGCCTTCTTTTCATCGTTTCGTTTTTCATGCTTTTTTTTGGCTGCCCGGCCCTCGCCGCAAACGCACCGTCTGATTTCGAACAGGGCAGGCAGCTCTTTCTCTCCGGCAACTATTCTGAGGCCCGGACCTGTTTTGACAAGGCATTCCGGGAGGATCCGGCCAACCCGGACGTTAACTTTTATCTCGGCCGCACAGCCTTCGAACTCGGCGACTATGAAAGCGCCCTCATGGCCTTTGACCGGGTGCTGATCATGGACCCGGCCGCCACCCGGGTAAAGCTGGAAATAGCCCGCTGCCATCTTCGGCTTGGATTCAAGGAAATGGCCAAACAGTATTTCCGCGAGGTGCTGGCCACCAATCCGCCGGAGTCCGTATGGAAAAACATTGAAAGATATCTTGCCGCCATCGGGGAAGGTGACAGACGGCATTTCTTCACCGGCACCCTGACCGTGGGCGTCAACTGGGACGACAATGTCTATCAGTCTCCGGTTTCCGATACCGTTCTGGGCATTCAGCTCACCGGCCCAACCGCCAGTCCGAAAAGCGACCAGATCTATGACGCCACCGCGGTCGTCAACCATGTTTATCTCTTTGAAGATCAGCAGTTCTCCTGGAAAACGACCTTTACCAACTATAATGCCCTGTACGAGAACCAGCAGGACCTTGATGTCTACTACCTGGCCTTAAGCAGCGGGCCGGTGTGGAAAACCGACAGGTTCATGTGGAATAACAATATGATCGTCAAGTATATTGATGTGGAGCATGACCGATACCTCTCATCCTATGGCTTTGCCACCGCCCTGACCCTGCCCGCAGGCCCCATGCTTCTCAACTTCGGCGGCCGTATCGAGGGAAAAAACAATTATGATAACGCCTTCAGGGATGCCACCAATTATATGGCTTATTTCAACCCGGTGCTGGTGGTCGGCGCCAACCGGCTCTCCGCCAATTTTTACAAAGAAATTGAAAACGCCGAGGCAAGGGTTTACGGGTACGACCGCATCGGCTGGTCGCTTCAGTATGAACGGCAATTTAGTGAAGAGATATCCGCCTTCGCCAGCATCGGCTTACAGAAGAGTGATTATAAAGAGCAAGATCCTTTTTTCCTTGTCACCCGCGCCGATACGGTAGAGGAATTGAAGGCGGGAGTGGCAAAACTGCTCTGGCAGTCCGGGACCAGCCCCAGGAGTCTTTCCTCACAGCTTGTCTATTCCTATCTTGATTCGGATTCCAATCTCGACCTCTACACCTACCGAAAAAATGTGGTCACGCTGTCAATGACCCTGGGATTTTAATAGTTGCCCATGCAAAAAAAAGAGACCCGTGCCATGAAAAAAAGAGTCTGCCCGCAAGCCCACTGTCTCAGATCCTTTTTTGCCCTGTTTTTCATGCTGATGTTCCTGCCGCTTACGGCCCAGGCGGGGGATGCCGGACAGGCCGCGGCAACGGTGGTGGCCCTGCGGGGCAAGGTCCTGGCCATCAATGGCCAAGGGGAGATGCGCGATCTTGCCGTAAAATCCCCGGTCCATAATGAAGACACCATCAGAACAGGCAAAGGCGGCCGCCTCCAGATCATCTTTTCCGACAACACCATCTACAGTCTCGGCCAGAACAGCGAAATGAAGATTGCCGAATACAAATGGCAGCCGGAAGAGAATACCGGCACCCTGAAAACACAGGTAAAAGAGGGTGTTTTCCGGGTGATGGGGGGCGCCATCACCAAGGCTTCCCCGCAGAACTTCACCACCGAGACCCCGGCCGCCACCATCGGCATCCGCGGCTCCATGTATGCGGGAACCGTGACCTCCTCCTCGCTTGCCGTGGTTTTCCAGGGCGGCAAGGGCATTGAGGTGAGCAATTCCTTCGGCACGGTGGCCATTTCCCGGCCTGGCCACGGGACCCATGTCGGTATGAACAGTGCGCCGGAGCCGCCGCGCCGGCTCAGCGAGCAGGATGTGGCCGCATTCAGCAGTGAACTGACCGCAGGCGGCGAGGAGGACGAGGAGCAGACCGCCGGCGCAGCAGAAGAGGAAAACACTGACGACGAGGCCGCGCCAGAGGATGAACAGGCCACCGAGGGCGCAGAAGATGACGGAGCAGGCCAACCCGCTGAGGAAAGCGCAGCCGATGAGCCGATGCCTGATGAAGCGGCGATGAGCGAGCAGGGCGATACCTCAACGGTTGCCGAGATGACTACTGTCACCACCACCGTTACAACCGTGACCGATGTTTTCATCGAACTGCCGCCGCCCAATGAAACAGCTCCTATCATCGAGCCCGCCCCAACTGATCCCACACCGCCTCCACCTCCGCCTCCGCCTCCACCTGAGCCCACGCCGACTATGCCGGTTGACGGTATTTCAGGCTTCACCGGCACCCTTACCGGCACTGCGACCAACGTCGTTGACGCCACAGAAAGCCCCATCGATGATATCTTCTGGATGGAAGTAAACTGGCACAGTGGCAAGGTGCTGGGCCGGATAAAAGGCAAGGCCGGCGAGCCGCCTGTTTTCTTTATCGGCGAGGTGAGCGGCAACCGGATCATCAATATCAAAATCCTGGGCGGCAACCTCGAAACGCCCACCGGGGCAACCGCCACAGATCCTGCGGTGGTCACGGCACTCAGCGGGACAGCCAGCGGTGTCTTTACCGGCACAGTCCTTGATCTTTTCAACTTTACCGGCTCAGGCGGCAGCTACGAGATCGAACCGTTCAATCAGCCCCTGCATGACTCCTGGACTGTGCAGGGAAACGGCAGCATCGAACCACAGGACCCGGCAGACGTGGTTTCTCCCCGGGGAGCCAAGGCGTGGAAAGGTTTTGTGGTGGGTGTTTCCGAAGATATGGCCGCCATCGATTCAAACAGGCGGTTATTCATGAACAGCAGCCCCGGTGATTTTGCCTTTACCATGGACAAAGACAGCGGCACCGCAAACGGCAAACTTTCTGCCGTTGATGTGAACGGGTCCGACGTCCGGCTCACCAAAATCAGCCTGGGAGGGGCTCTGGCCTCAGCCGTTGTGCTGGAGGACAATTTCGCCGCGGTCCTGGGCTGCGCCACCGGTGACTGTATATCCAACGGCACGGCAACGCCCACCGGCCTGAAAAAATACGGCAACTATCTGCTCTCAGCCACCCCCGGGGACAATGACATAAGCGACTACGTCACCTGGGGCTACTGGGAAATCGCCTACAAGGACCCGGCCACCGGCGCGCAATACCACACCCATGTCCCCGGCTCCCGCTGGATTGCCGGGGAACCCACCCCGGTGGCGGAGGTCAATGACCTGGTTACCGCCAACTTCACCGGCCACTACAGCGGAACAGCCCTTGCCAGCAAAATCGACCCCGCTGCCGCCCAGCAGGTGACCGATCTCAAGGGCACCGTTGAGATCGACGTTGACTTCGGCAACATCACTGCCGCCAGCGCGGTGCAGGGGGTCATCTATCTGGATGGAATACAGCTGAACGTGAACAGCGGCCCGGCCGGCAACGCCTCGGTCAGTGGCTTCAGCAACCCTGTCTACGGCGTCACCGGCCCGGCCGGCATCATGTCGACCAGTTCATTCAACGGCGCCTTTTACGGCCCCAGGGCAAGATCGATAGCCGGCAACTTTTATGCACCGTTCAGTTCAGGCAAGAGCTACATCGGCATTTATGGCGGCACCCGGTAACCTGCCGGCGAACTGAAAATTCACCACCGCGAGTACAGAGCTGACTGACTGTAATAATCATGCTCTGTGATCTCTGTGTGCTCTGTGGTGGAAAAAAGACCTTTTACCCTCGAAGGGCATAAATACGAAGCCATCAAGATTTGACAGTACAATGACAACCAGCTGCCCCGGATGATACATTCCTGCCTCAAACCGTCACCCTTTAAAATCGGCTGCCTGGTGGTGGCCGCGGCGCTCTGCCTCTTTTACCTTTTCGGCAGCCGCAAGCCGCAGCTTCTCACCGCCTTTGACAACCGCCTGACCGATGTCATGTTCACCATCCGGGGCAAAACCCCCATCAGCGGTTCGGTGGTGATTGTCGATATTGACGATGCGAGTCTGGCCAGGGTCGGTCAATGGCCCTGGCCCAGAAATACGGTCGCCGGGCTGGCAGGGCAGATCCATCAGGCCAGCGCCAAGGTCATCGGCTTTGATATTGTCTTTGCCGAGCCGGACCGGACGTCCCCCATAAATCATCTGGATGGCATCATCGATCTCCTGAGCAGCCCGGTTACCGATGAAGAAAGAAACGCGTTGCGCGCCAACCCGTCCCTGGACCACGACCTGATCCTGGGCGACACCCTGGCGGCCCTGCCCAGTGTCCTGGGCTATGTCTTTCTCACAGCTCCGCAAAACGGCCTTGCGGCCAATGTCCCCTTTCCCTCCTGCACCATCCGCCTTGATCCCCCGTCCACCCCCCTGGCCTCGATCAATTTCATCAAGGCCAGTAATACCATTGTCAACATCACCGATGTGTCTCAAGGGGAAAGCGAAGGCTTTTTCAATGTCTTCCCGGATCCCTCTGGCACCATCCGCAAGGTTCCGCTTTTCATGGCCTTAAACGGCGTGCCCTACCCCTCCCTGGCCCTGGAAACCATGCGGGTCGGCCTGGGGGAACAGGAGGTGACCATCCACATCTCCCAACAGGTGGAGACGGCGCAAAAGGGCATGCTGGGAGTCACCGTTGGCGGCAAATTCATCCCCACCGATGATCAGGGCCAGCTCACCGTCAACTACCGGGGGCCGGTGAAAACCTTTGCCTATATCCCGGCAGCCGATATTCTGGCCGGCCGTCATCTTGACCAGCTCCGGGATAAATATGTTCTCATCGGCACCTCGGCCGCCGGTCTGCTTGACCTGCGGGCCACCCCCTTTGCCAACATCTTCCCGGGGGTGGAAATCCAGGCAACCGTCATTGACAATTTACTCACCGGCGATCCGCTGACCTATGATCTTTACACGGAAATCGGCATGACCTATGCACTGGTCGCAGGCAGCGGCATCCTGCTCAGCGCCCTGCTGGCCTATGCCTCCCCGGTGGCCGGGGCCCTGGGCGGCCTGCTGTGTCTGCTGGCAACCGCCGGCGGCTCCTATTTTTTCTTTTTAAACAACAAGATTATCGGCATCACCTATCCCCTGCTGTCCATTATCACGGTTTTCCTGGTGGTGACCCTGAGCAATTACTTTTTTGCCGGCCGGGAAAAACGATTTCTGCGGGATGCCTTCGGTCATTATGTCTCCCCGGATGTCGTCGCTGAAATCATCAAGAATCCGGCCAACCTCTCCCTCTCGGGCCAGGTTAGAAACTTGACGGTTTTTTTCAGTGATATCCGTGATTTTACGACAATTTCCGAGAAAATGTCGCCAAACCAGCTGGGCCGCTTCATGAACCGCTACCTCACGGCCATGAGCGCTGTGCTGCTGGCGCATGGCGGCACGGTGGACAAATATATCGGCGATGCGATCATGGCCATCTGGGGCGCACCGCTGGCGGACAACGATCATGCGGCCAAGGCCGTGCGCGCCTCCCTTGCCTCGATCAAGCGGCTGGAGCAACTGCAGGAGGAGGAATTAGCAAATGAACAGCCGGAGAAAATAGAAATCGGCATCGGACTCAACACCGGCGAGATGAATGTGGGCAATTTCGGCAGCACCCAGCGTTTTGACTACACGGTTATCGGCGACAATGTCAACCTCGCCTCCCGGCTGGAGGGTCTGACCAAGGTGTACGGCTGCCGCATCCTGATCAGCGAATCAACCAGGGATGCGGCGGGCCCAGGATTTTTCTGCCGCTTTATCGACCGGGTGCGGGTCAAGGGTAAAAAACTGCCGGTAAACATCTTTGAGCCGCTCTGCGAAGGTAAACCTGGCGCTGATCTGCAGCGGGAGGTGACGGGTTTCGAGCAGGCGATAAGCGCCTATCAGCAGCAGGATTTTATGGCTGCCAGGCAGATGATGAGCGAGCTCTGCCAGCAGCACCACCGCAAGCTCTACCATCTCTACCTGGAGAGAATCGATATTTTCCTCACCGCCCCGCCGCCGCCGGAATGGGACGGGGTTTTTGTCTTTACCACCAAATGAAAGTACTGCGATTGCTTGGGAATGACGGGGGGAAGAATGGTTGCCGGTTGAATTCCTGCAGGGGCACCCCGCATGAATCTACCCGCACTGCCTCACTTCGCCTTGTCCCAGCTGATCTCATATTTTTCCATATGCAGCTCCCGGTTCGGGAAAATAACCAGGGTCATTTTGATCTCGTCTTCAAGATTCTTGATGGTAACCGCCTCATCCTTGAGCATCATCGCCGCCACCTTGGGGTTGACATTGACGGTTACGGTGGAGGCCTTCGTCTTGTCGGCATCCCGGGCAATGGTGCGGAAAATTTCATAGGAGGTGGTCCGGGCTGATTTGACCCGGCCCGAGCCGCTGCAGCAGGGGCACGGCTCACACATGATGCGGGTCAGATCATCCCGGTTGCGCTTGCGGGTGAGCTGAATCAGCCCGAATTCGGAAAACTTCAGGATATTGATGCGGCTCTTGTCCTTTTTGACCGCCTCCTGCAAAACCCGGAAGACCTCTTCCCGGTGCTCCTCGCTCTCCATGTCGATAAAGTCGATGATAATGATGCCGCCGATATTCCGCAGACGCAGCTGATAGGCGATTTCCTTCACCGCCTCCATGTTGGTCTTGAAAATGGTCTCCTCCAGGTCGGTCTTGCCGACATAGCGACCCGTGTTCACATCAACTACGGTGAGCGCCTCCGTTGCCTCGATGATGATATAGCCGCCGCAGCGCAGCCAGATTTTTCTGGCCAGGGCCCGGTTGATATCCATCTCAACCCCGTAGGCGGTAAAAATGGGGATGTTGCTGTCGTAATGGTGCACCTTGGAACGCAGATGGGGAACAAACGTTTCGACAAAATTAATGACCCGCTCATAGGTTCGCCGGTCATCAACAACAACCCGGTCAATGTGGGGGGAAAAGATATCGCGCACCACCCGCAGGATGATATCCAGATCCTCATAGACCAGGGTCATGCAGGGCGCTTTCCCCTCTCTGTCAAGAATTTCGCTCCACAGATGCAGGAGAAATTCCATGTCAGCCTCAAGCTCCTCATTGCTTGCCCCTTCCGCCACCGTCCTGACGATAAAGCCGGTGCCGGCCGGCCGCAGCTTTTCGATATCACTGCGGAGTTTTTCCCTGATCTCCTCGTCCTCGATCTTTCTTGACACGCCGATATGGTCGGTCATGGGCATGAAAACCAGGTTGCGGCAAGGCAGGGTGATATGGCCGGTCAGCCTGGCACCCTTGCTGCCCATGGGCTCCTTGCAGATCTGCACCAGCAGCTCCTGGCCCTCCACCAGCAGATCATCGATGCTTTTGCCGGGTATTCTGTTGCTCAGGGATTCCGGCGCCTCATTGCACAGGCAATCATCCTCATCCGGATTCTGGTAGCGTTTTTCAAAATCAGCCCGGTTGACATGGATATCATCCACATAGAGAAAACCGGTGCGCTCCAGGCCGATATCGACGAAAGCAGCCTGCATGCCGGGCAGGACCCGGACGACTTTTCCCTTGTAAATATTGCCGACCAGGCCCCTCTCGGTGGGCCGCTCCAGATAAAACTCAACCAGATTGCCGTGCTCAACCAGGGCGATACGGATCTCGAAGGACGTTGCATTTATAATTAGATCAGTTGCCATTATCGGATAACTCTTTCTTCAATTTTCAGCACGCGCGCCTGCTGAATCTCTTTGTCATTGCAAGAAAAAACAGAGGAGACAATCTCCAGGGGTTTCAGACCGGCCTTGCATATTTCGTTGATAAGGGAAAGTCGCAGCCTGCCGTCCTCGGCAAAAACAAGCGAGGCAACCTGGGGCCGGGCATCGATCTCCCGCTCTCTTTTCTTTCTTACCACCTTTACCAAATAACTCTCGCTTGCCATGAAGGCCTCCGCCTTTTCCCGGTCAATTTCGCCTTCAATATCTATAAGATAAACATTTTCGACCTTTTCAGGGATATTCTTTTCATCGCAAGCCTCGATGGCGGTGATGGCAAGTCCCTCAGGCAGCTGGCTGTTCAGCCTCACCCGCCACTCTACCGGATCAGCCAGCGGCTCGCAGACGTCAATAACCAGGTATTCCGCCAGGCTCTCGGTGCCCAGGGGCAAGGCCGGACTGAAGGAAACCTTGGGGGACGGATTGAAGCCGTGGGAAAAATTGAGCGGCAGATCCGCCCGGGCAAAGGTGCGGAAAAACAGCTGCAGCAGTTCGAGATGGCTGATAAAACGCGACCGGCCGGTCCGCTGATAGGCAAAACGGTAGAAAAAATGAACCGCCGGCCCGGCCTCATCCTCCGCAACCCCGACCCGCTCCGCCCCGCCGCTGTCCTGCCGGCTTGCGTTAACCACCGGCCTGATCTTTTTGAAATCACAGAGCCCGCACTGCTGGCAGCCGTTATAACGACAATCCGGCGTGTAGCCTTCGGCCAGCCCCTTTTCCAGCTCCTGCCGGAAAAAGCCTGGATCAAGGCCCACGTCGAGATGGCTCCAGGGCAACGGCTCATCAAAGGCGCGGCGTCTGAGGTAGTTTTCCAGCTCCAGGCCCAGGGAGGCGGCAGCCTGCCGCCAGATGTCAATGTTGATATGGTCGGACCAGGCCTCGAGCCGGGCGCCATTGCGCCAGGCGGCGACGATCAGTTTGGCAAGCCGGCGGTCGCCCCGGGACATGACTCCTTCCAGAAAACTCTGGCGCGGATCACCCCAGCGCAGTTGAATACGCCTGTCCCGCAGGTTTTTCTTCAGAAAATCGATACGGGCAAAACCCTCCTCCACGTTGAGCTGCGGCTCCCACTGGAAAGGGGTATGGGGTTTGGGCACAAAGGTGGAGGCGCTTACCGTGATATTGGCCATTTTGCCGGGACACTGGGCCATGGCCTTGCGGGCAAGTTCAGGGATCGCCGCCAGATCCTCCTCGGTTTCCGTGGGCAGACCGAACATGAAATAGAACTTGATCAGTTTCCAGCCCAGCCCAAAGGCCGATTTACAGGTGGCAAGCAGATCTTCCTCGGTGATGCCCTTGTTGATGACCCGCCGCAGCCGGTCGGTGCCGGCCTCCGGCGCCACGGTAAAGCCGGTTTTGCGCACCCGCTTGATCTGCCGCATGATCTCCGGGGTCAAGGTGCCCACCCGCATGGAGGGCATGGACACGGAAACCCGTTTCGGCACAAAGGTATCCATCAGTTCGGTGAGCAACGGGGCAAGACAGGCGTAATCACCGCTGGACAGCGACAACAGGGCAATCTCTTCAAAACCCGAGGCAGCGATGCCTGACCTGGCCAGTCGCATGATCTCCTGGGGGTTTCTTTCCCGCACCGGCCGGTAAATGACCCCGGCCTGGCAGAAACGGCAGCCGCGGGTGCAGCCCCTGGCAATTTCAATGCCCAGCCGGTCATGGACGATTTTAAACAGCGGCACCAGCGGGGCATAGGAGGCATCACTTGCCAGACTCGGCAGCACCCGCCGCCGGACAGACGCATAACCTTCCTTTAAAGGGGTCAGCCCGGCAAAATTGCCGTTCGCATCATATTCGTCCCGGAAAAAGGAGGGAACGTACACCCCTTCTATCTCCGTCAGCCGCTCGAGAAGAATGGCCCGGCTCCATTTCTCCCTTTTGGCCGCCACCAGCAGATCGGCAATGTCAAATATGGCCTCTTCACCGTCACCGAGCAGGATGGCGTCAAAAAAGTCAGCAACCGGCTCGGCATGGAAGGCGCAGGGCCCGCCGCCGAAAACCAGCGGATGGCTTTCATTTCTTTCACTGGCCAGCAGGGGCAGGCCGCTGCGGGCCAGGATGGTGAGGATATTGGAGTAGCAGAGTTCATAGGGCAGGGTAATGGCCAGCATATCAAAATCCGCCACCGGCCTGCGCGACTCCAGGGCAAAGAGTGGCGTGTCGCTTTCCGCCAGCAGTTTTTCCAGATCCGTGTCCGGGGCATACACCCTCTCGGCCAGCAGGTCAGCCCGGCTGTTGATCAGTTGATAGAGAATCTGCAACCCCTGATGGGACATGCCGATTTCATAGAGATCAGGAAAGGAGAGGACGATGCGCAGCTCTGCGCTGTGCCAGTCTTTTTTGATGATATTGAATTCATTGCCGCTGTATCGCCCGGGTTTACGGACCAGCGGCAGAAAATAATCAGGATTCACTGAACCACGACTCTGTCAAAAGAGGGGGGAGCATCATAGGAGAAATCATCGCTTGCAAAGGTGGGGGCACCCAGCCAGTCGGCAAGACGGATCTCCATGGTGCTGTTATGGATCAAAGCGGTAACCGTGACTTTGCCGGGTAATGGGCAGTCACCGTCCGTATATTCGTCATAGAGCACGTTGAAAATTTTTTCACCTTTGTCATTGATGACAATATGGCGGAGCAGAACACCCTGCTGCTCGGCAAAAAGGACAATGCTTCGCGTGCCGTTGCCGTAGCTGATTTCAAACCAGTAGCCCTGATCCTGCCGGTCATGGGTCACATCCAGGATCTTGATCCTGCCGGGATAGAGACGGCCGATCAGCCAGTAGAAACCATGCTCCGGCAGAAAACCGGCCGGGGCGTATTTTGCATAGGTGGTGCCCGTCACCTTTCCCTCGTACTGCTTTGCCTCAAGGACCGGCACATAACGGAAAGAATCACCGTCAGTGACAAAGATGGCCATGGTCTGACCAAACGGGTTGACGGCAAGAAATTTCAGATAGGAAGGAGACATGGCCTGCAGATAGCCACTGAGCGACCCTTTCTGCCAGACAGAGGAAAAAGAAACCCTGGCCTGGGCGTCGATACAGCAGTGGCACAACTGCTGCCGGGCAATCATTTCCCTGAACTGCTGGGTAAGCCGCTCCTTTTCCCTTGCAGAGATTTCATCCATGCCGGGCAGGGCGGCACAACCGGCCAGCCAGCAAAGACAGAGACAGAACACGAGCCCCTGCCAGGGCCCTGCCGGGGGCCGGCTGTGGTGCTTAATCCTGTTTGACACTGTTTTGCAGAGCCTTTATCTCAGCCAGGGCATGGGCCTTTTTCACGTCATCGGTATAAAGGCTCACGGCCCTGCCGTATGCCTCCACGGCCTTCTGCAATTCGCCGGCCTTCTGATAGGCATCGCCAAGATGCTCCTGAATGGTCGGATCCTCAGGCTGCATTCCAGCGGCAGCCTCAAGTTCCTTGACCGCCTCGCCGTACCTGCCCATCTTGAAATAAACCCAACCCAGGGAATCGCGGACAAATCCATCATCAGGTTTCAGGTCCACCGCCCGTTTAATATGCTCCAAAGCCTTGTCCAGGTTGATCCCCCTGTCCGCCCAGGTGTAGCCCACATAATTCAGGGCGTAAGCATCATCCGGCGTGATGGCCAGCACCTGCTCCATTTTGGCCACTGCCTCATCAAGCTCGCCGAGACGGTCGAGATACAGGCCGTATTCAAAAAAAACCGCGGGATTTCCCGGAAAGGCCTGCAGGGCCTGTTCATAAATTTCTCTGCCGGCCGCGGGATCGCCCTCTTCACGCAGCAGGCCGGCCAGGAGAAAGTAAAATGCGGGGCGCCTGGTATCTTCGCCGGCAATGACATTGCGCAACAGGGTGGCGGCCCGCTGGTTGTCTTTTTCACCGATCAGGATCTGGGCCAGCATGATAATGGAATCCTCGTAATTCCTGCTGGTGACAGGCACCTCCTGCAGAATCTTCATGGCCTTCTCCATGTCACCGGACTCGTAATACGTCAGGGCAAGCATTGATCTGGCCAGATCCTTGTTTTCATCCTCTTTGAGCAGCTGCTCAAAGAGAGCGATTGCCTCCGCATACCGTTTTTCGTCCAGCAGCACCCGGCCGATGGCCAGATCGACCACCGTCGGATCAGGGGTGTAATTTTTCAGCTCATTCAATTCATCCAGGGCCTCAACGATTTTACCCTGGACGATATACAGGCGGGCCAGGCGACCCCGGATTTTGGTATTTGCCTCGTCATCCTCCAGCAGTCGCTTATAAATCGCAACGGCCTCGTCATACTTTTGCCGGTATTCATAAAGATCAGCCGCCTCATAGGCAAGCATGGGGGACCAGCTCAAGGTCAGCGCCTTGTCGTATGCCGCCATGGCCTTGTCGTAATAGTTGAGTTCACGGTACAATTTGGCCAGATAGCTGTAACCGGCATAAGACTTGTCATCCACCGTCACCAGCCTCTCCAGCATCTTCTGGGCCTGCAGGTAGTCCCTGTCACCGGCGTAAAGGGCGCCAAGCATCAACAGGGCCTGGGGATTATCAGGGGCTATCTGCAGAATGGCCTCGTACACGGCGAGGGCCTGGTCCCTCTGGCCCGTGGAACTGTAAATATTGCCGAGCAGCAGTCTGTTCTGCAGATTGGCCGGATCATCGGCAACCATTTTCTCGAGCTGGACAATGGCCTGCTCTTTTTTGCCCATGTTGACCAGCAGAACAGCCAGTTTCTGGCTCACATAGACGGCCTGGGAATCGCAGACCAGGGCCTTCTCATAGGCCTCCATCGCCTCTTCATACTTTGCTTCGGCCTCAGCGGATTTGCCCCAGAGAAAATAAAAATAGGCGCAGGCGGAATCAGCAGGCTCTTCGCCGGTCTCGGAATTATCGGGTGCGGCTGCCTGCATGGACTCACCCATGGCCTGACTGCCGCCCGAGCAGGAGCTGTTGCCGAGAAAAAACAGCAGTGACAGGCCGATCACCCCGGCGGAAGCAAGGTGCCTTTTCCAGGAAAAATGGATGGATAGAATTTTTTTCAGCATTGGTATGAGAATAACTGATTGGTTAATGAAATTGAAGGTAAGGGTTATTCTACCATGCAACCTCAAGGAATTCCAGCATTAATAGCGCAAATACCATTGAGACGCCGGTCACCCCGGACAAAGCCGCCTGGGCAGTGAACGTTTTTTAACCCGCTTGTCCCATTTGCCTCGATATCAAATAATTTTCAGCACTGCCCCGACACGCTCATCCAGATCAACAATGCTTCTGTCGATCAAGGAAAACGGGCAGTGCAGCCGCTCATCACAGCACAGCCCCTTGATCAGCGCGTTCAGGTGCTCCATGTAGGACCGGTTCAGGGCCGCCTTTCCCTCTTCGCGGACCAGAGGAATGGCAGGCTGGACCACTACCAGTCCAGAAAAAAACCGGTTGGTGACACTATAACAGTGGTCCAGATATTTCTCCAGTTCGCTAAAATCAACCGCTGTGCCGCCCTGAATATCAGCCAGGGTGTAGGCCATCATGTCAATGGGCGTCCGGTCGCTGATAAAAGACCCTGCCGCGTTTCGCCAGACAGCTTCAGCCGCATCCACCACCTTGTGCTGGATCCAGAGGCGGGTATGGAAATCCATGGCCGAGGCAGGGTCCAGACCATTGCTGGCAAACACCTCGCTGGTCGTCGTCCGCAGAAAGTCCAGGCCGGACCGCGCGGCAATCTCCCGGGCCAGGGTGGTTTTACCGGTTCTATGGCTGCCGCAGAGGCCGACACCTTTGTTCATTGAGCGCCTCTGTTCCTGTTGGCTACGATCTCCCCTGCCATGGCAACCGCCGCGGCGAGACTGGCCGGATCGGCCTTGCCTTTGCCCGCAATATCGTAGGCCGTGCCGTGGTCAACCGAGGTCCGGACAATGGGAAGACCGATGGTCACATTCACCCCATCCTTGAAATGCAACAATTTAAAGGGAATCAGTCCCTGGTCATGGTACATGCACACCACGGCATCAAAGTCCCCGGACACGGCCTTGTAAAACACCGTATCAGCAGGATAGGGACCACTGATTGCCCAACCGGCCTGTCGAGCCCGCAGGATAGCCGGACGGATCAATTTTTCCTCCTCGTCACCGAACATCCCCTCCTCGCCGGCATGGGGATTGAGGGCGGCCACGGCCAGGCGGGGCGCCTTGATAGCAAAATCCTGCTGCAGGGACCTTGCCGTCATGTCAATCAGCCTATCAATTTTTCCAGGGGTCAAGGAGCGGGGCACGGCATGCAGAGGGATATGGATAGTGACCAGAGTGACCCGCAGCCTGGCGCCTGCCATCATCATGGCATAGTCACTGCTCTCGCAGAGTGAGGCCAGCATCTCGGTGTGGCCGGGGAAGGCATAGCCTGCCTCATTGAGAAATTTCTTGGTAATGGGACAGGTCACCATGCCGCTGAAAACCTGCTGCCGGATCAGCTGCACGGCAGTTTCGATGCAGCGCGCCATGGCCCTGCCCGTTCGGCTGTCCGGCCTGCCCCACACGAGGCTTGCCTGGTCAAGATCAAGGAAATCAGGCGGCCGCAGAACGGGAACAACATGGGGCGCCACTTCATCACCTGGCTGCCAGTCGGCAATTGTGGCCGGGATGGCAAGCTCCCGGCTGCACCACCGCAGAATTTCGGGGTCACCCACGACAACCGTCGGCCTGTCACCTGCGGCATGGTTCGCCGAGGTAAAAAACTTGAGAATGATTTCAGGGCCGATACCCACCGGGCAGCCCATTGTGATGGCCAGCGGTTTCATAGTTAACAATGCAACTTGCCGACTTGGTTTATTTTACCGGAATAGCGGCATTTTTGTGACATAATTGCCACCATGATCTCCGTCAGTTGAATTCAGGAAACAGGAGACAGAATGCAGGATAGTTGATTTTATGGCCTTTTACTCTGGCTGCCGGCTTCTGCATTCTCAATTCCCGGCCTTCAGCAGCTCAGCTCAAAAGCGTTCCGCACAATCTCTACTTCAGGTTTTTCTCCCGGCCGCACCGAGACGACATCAAAACGGGCCGGCTGCTCCGTGCCGCCATGGGTGATCAGATAGTGCTGAGCAACCCTGGCAATATTCAGGCATTTCCTGGCAGTCAGGGCGTCAAAAGGTGAACCGAACCTCTGCTGGGTGCGGGTCTTCACTTCGATGAAAACCAGGGTAGCGCCATCTCTGGCAATGAGATCAATTTCACCATGCCGTGTCCGGTAATTAGCCGTGACGATTTTATAGCCGCGCTTTTCCAGATATTTACGGGCGATTTCCTCGCCCTCTTTTCCGATGCTTTGCCTCTGAAGGCTCATGGCGGCCCCTGTCCATTACTGCCCCAGCAGCTCCCGGACCCCGCCAAACGTCTTCCGGTGGATGGCGCAGGGACCGAACTGCAACAGTAAGTCTCTATGCTCTTTTGTCGGGTAACCCTTATGTTTCTTGAAATTATACTGGGGATACATGTCGTGATAACCCAGCATGATCCTGTCCCGGGTCACCTTGGCGACAATGGAGGCGGCAGCAATGGAAGCGCTCTTTGACTCACCTTTGACAAGCGCTTGCTGGTTCACTTTGAGAGGAACGGTAAACTTACCGTCAACAAGAAGAAAATCAGGCATTTCAGGCAAATCAAGCACCGCCCTTTGCATGGCAAGCAGAGAAGCCTGGAGAATATTGATCTCATCAATCTCTGCACAGGTAGCGACCCCGACCCCAATGGGAATTCCCATGCCGGTCAGGGTCGCAAACAGCAGCTCTCTCTGTTTCTCCGTCAGCTTTTTTGAATCCTGAAAGAGAAAATATCGGCAATCAGCCGGCAGAATGACGGATGCAGCCACTACGGGACCGGCGAGCGGCCCGCGGCCTGCCTCATCCACCCCGGCCACGAGACGGGCACCTTTTCCGGTCAGATCACGCTCAAAGGAAAAGGTATCCATCAGGGCAGACAGAGCGGCGGGCAGTTAAGCCGTTGCCGGAAAATAACTGTAGCATCGCCATAGCGTGACCGGCATAAAGGGGGTCGCGACGAAATGGTCAGGAATACAATATTCCCCACCCCACCCCTAAATAATGCCCTTCTCCCTGATTCTGGCAGCCTTGCCGCGCAGTTTGCGAAGATAGTAAAGCTTGGAGCGACGCACCCGGCCCTGGCTGTTCAGTTCAATTTTTTCGATGCGGGGAGAATGAAGGGGAAACGTCTTTTCCACACCGACACCGTGGGAAATCTTGCGAACGGTAAAATTCGCCCCCATGGTGCCGCGTTTTCTGCCTGTGACGACGCCCTTGAAAATCTGCACCCTCTCTTTCGCGCCCTCGATAATACGAATGTGAACGCTGACGGTATCCCCGGTCTGGAATTTGGGGATGTCATAACGCATGTTCTCTTTCTCAATCCGCTCTAACATATTCATAATGCTCACTTCCTGTTTTTTCTGGTATTGACTATCTGAAATACACTGTTAACTATTTCTATTAATTATCATTAGGGTATTTTGAAAAATCAGGCGCCTTGTTCTCGAACCAGCTGCCTGATTTTTCAATATTTCCTTTATTCTTCACGCCGGCCAAGCAGTCTGTCCAGCACAATGGACACAGCCGACCGCACCGAAAGATGCCGGTAATCACCATGGCCGCTGATCGGCGGCAACATGAGATCCACTCCCGCCAGGGCCTGCTCGGCAAGCCCCCAGGCCGTGCCGAAAAGGATCAGCACATGCCTGCCGTCAAGTATCTTTTGCCGCATGGCGGCAAAGGAGATGTTTTTGGCATGCTCCCGGGCGCTGGTCGCCACCACCAGCGGCTTTTGTCCATTCACTGACGCCAGCTCATAGAGGCTGTGCAGGTCGTCACAGATCTTAATGGAGGCAAAGGCCTCTTTTCTATCCGTGTTGTAACGGGCCCCGTATCCGTCCTGCCAGTGACTGACGATCTCCCCCACCAGCTTCTGCTGGTCCTGGTATGGGGTGACGATGTAATAGGTGCCAACCCCGAAGGTCCTGCCTGCCCGGGCAATATCGTGGATATCGAGATTGGTTACCGCCGAACCGATGATTTCCTGATTCTTGTTGTAAACAGGATAATGCACCAGGGCCACATCCACCTGCACCGGCCGATCCACTTGAGCTTCTACGCTTCGCACTTTGTTTCGAGCAGCACGCCGTGCCTTTTGAGCACCTGCAGTTCCTTTTTACTGAAGGTCATTGCCGCCAGCAGGTCAGGACGTTTTTCCCGGGTCATTCTGATGCCGGCCGCAAACCGCCACTCGGCTATCTTCGAGTGATCACCGGAAAGCAGCACTTCCGGCACCTCATGTCCTTCAAAATCACGGGGCCGGGTGTACTGGGGATACTTGATCCCACCGCGGCTGAAGGTATCACCTGCTACTGAACCTTCGCAGCCGAGCACACCGGGCAGCAGACGGGTCACAGAATCGATAATGACCATGGCCGCCAGTTCACCGCCGGTAAGGATGTAATCGCCGATGGAAATCTCCTCATCGACGAAATGCTGGCGAATCCGTTCATCCACCCCTTCATAGCGGCCGCAGATCAGAATCAGATTTTTTCTGCGGGAGAATTCCACCGCCACCGCCTGGTTATATTGCCGGCCCTGGGGCGAGAGCAGCACCACATGACTCTCCCCGTTTGCCAGCCTGGTCTGGCGGATTGCCGCAGCCAACGGCTCCGGCTTCATGACCATGCCCTCGCCGCCGCCGAAAGGACGGTCATCGGTCATGGCATGCTTATCCAGGGCAAAATCCCGGATATTGACCAGTTCAACCTCAATTTTGCCATCCTGCAGGGCCCGGCGGATAATCCCTTCCTGCAGGGGAGATTCCAGCAGATTCGGGAAGATGGTCAGAACATGAAAACGCATCAGTCGTTCATTTCCAGGAGCCCTTCCGGAGGATCCACCGTAATCGTCCCGCTCTCTGCATCAATGGCCACCACAAATTCATCAAGGGCCGGTATCAGGTACTCCCGGCCACGGTCAACGACCACCAGGATGTCATGGGCGCCGGTGGACATCAATCTGCTCACGGTGCCCAACGGCCGGCCATGGGAGGTGACAACGGCCATACCCTGCAGATCGTGCCAGTAAAACTCATCATCAGCCAGTTCCGGCATCTCGTGGCGTTCAACCAGCACCTCACAGCCGGTCAACTGCCCGGCATCGGTGCGGCTATCGACACCGTCAAGTTTTATGACGGCAAATTGCCCCTGGCTGCGGCAGCTGCGGAGCACATATGACTGTGTCGCGCCATTCTCAGGCATTGCAACCAGGAGTGTGCTGTATGATTGCAGGCTTTCCGCATTCCCCGAATAGGGATAAACCTTCATTTCTCCCTTGACGCCGTGGGGCCTGCCAATTTCACCAACCGGCAACACCTTGTCCCCTGACGGCTCATTTCCTTCCCTGTTCAACGTATACGTCTCCGGGACGGACTATTCGACAATTTCCAGTCTGGCTCTCTTGTTCTGCCTTGCTGCCGCAGCACTCAAAAGAGCCCTGATGGCCCTGGCCGTTCTCCCCTGCTTGCCGATGACCTTGCCCAGGTCATCCTTTGCCACCCGGAGTTCAAACACCACGGCATCTTCCTGTGCTGTTTCATTCACCTCCACCGCCTGCGGCTGATCAACAAGCGATGTAGCAATAAAGCTTACCAGTTCTTTCATATGGATTTTCTGCTAAACAGTCGAAAGACTATGCAGAAGCCGCCATTTTCAAGATATTTTTCACGGTATCGGTGGGCTGCGCACCCTGGTCCAGCCAGTTCTTCAGCTTATCCTGATGAATGGTGATTGCCGCAGGTTTCTGCATCGGGTCATAGGTTCCGACAACCTCCAGGAACTTGCCATCGCGTTTGCATTCTGAATTTGCAACAACGATACGATAGAAAGGTTTTTTCTTCCTGCCCAATCTGGTGAGTCGAATTCTTACTGCCATACTCTGTTTTCCTCCTTGACCGGCTTGGCCGGGGTTGTGTATTAACTCTTGGGAATTGCTATTTTTTAAATATGTCAGCGGAACATGCCCTTGGGCAGTTTGCGCCGTTTCTGTCCGCCTGCGGACACGGGAACGCCGCCGACCTTGCCCTTCATCTTCTTCATCATCTTCAGCATTTCACTGTAGCTCTTGATGACCCTGTTGACATCCTGCACAGAGGTTCCGCTGCCTTTGGCAATCCTCTGCCGCCGGCTGGCATTGATGATCTGATATTTGCGCCGCTCCTCAAAGGTCATGGACCGGATAATCGCCTCAACCTTGCCCAGTTCCTTCTCGTCCGGTTTGGGCATATCCTTGAGCTGCCGCATGCGGTTCAGGCCCGGGATCATGCCCATGATCTGTTCCAGGCTGCCCATCTTCTTGATCTGCTGGATCTGGTCAAGGAAATCTTCCAGGCTGAAGGTGCTTTTCTGGATCTTTTTGGCGAGCTTGTCCGCTTTTTTGCGGTCAACCACCTCTTCGGCCTTTTCTATCAGGGTGAGAACGTCACCCATGCCGAGAATCCGTGAGGCCATGCGGTCGGGATGAAAGATCTCCAGGGCATCGAGATCCTCGCCGGTACCGATGAATTTGATCGGCCGCTGCGCCACGTTGGCGATGGAGAGAGCCGCGCCGCCCCTGGCATCACCCTCCATCTTGGTCAGGATAACGCCGCTGATGGCCAGATCCTTGTTGAACTTGTCCGCCACCGTCACCGCGTCCTGGCCGGTCATGGCATCGGCCACAAACAGGATCTCGGCAGGGCTCACCGCCGCTTTGATGTTGGCCAGCTCGCCCATCAGCTTCTCATCGATATGCAGACGGCCGGCCGTATCGATCAGCAGGGTGTCATAATTGCTGTTCTGGGCAACGGTAACCGCGTTTTTACATATGGTGACAGGATCCTGGTCCGCCTGCGAGGGATGAACCGGCACACCGATGGAGAGGCCAAGGACATGCAGCTGCTCAATAGCCGCCGGACGATAGATGTCGGCAGGCACCAGATAAGGCCTTCTTCCCTGTTTTTTCAGCAGTTTGGCAAGTTTTGCCGCAGAAGTCGTCTTGCCTGACCCCTGGAGTCCCACCATCATCAGAATGGCCGGGGTTTTTCCGGCGAGGTCAAGCCCGGCCGTGGCGCCGCCCAGCAGACCAATCAACTCTTCATGGACAATCTTGATAACCTGCTGCCCGGGGGAGAGGCTTTCCAGGACCTCGTGGCCTACGGCCTTCTCGCCGATGGCGGTGATAAACTCCTTGACTACCTTGAAGTTGACATCAGCCTCAAGCAGGGCCATGCGTACTTCCCGCAGAGCATCCTCGATGTTCTTGTCGGTAAGCTTGCCGTGGCCGCGCAGGTCTTTGAATACCTTATGTAAGCGATCCGAAAGATTTTCAAACATAATATCCTGTCTCTTTTACAATGCCCTCTCCTGCTGCAGAAAAGGCAGATTACTCACAGTAAACGAAGAAAAATAATTGGATATGAACAGAATGTCAAGATTTTAAATAGAGGCCTTCTGTTCCTTTGCGCGGAGTTCCCCTGCTGCTGCGCGGAGAATACAAGACATCACAAAAAAAGACGGAGCCGCCTGCCGCTCCGCCATTTTTTCATCGTCAGCTCTGCCGTGTCAGCGCCGCAGGGTTTCCAGACAGACCGCAAGCGAAGCAGGATCCTCCACCTGCAGACAGGTACAGTCATGCCCCTTGGGCAGGATCTTCTTCAGCAGGCCGGTGAGCACGTTTTTCGGTCCCACCTCGATAAAGGTGGTCACCCCCTGCCGCCGCATGGCGAGGATGGTGTCATACCACCTGACCATGGCGGCGATCTGGCGGCTCATGATGGAACGGATCGTGGCGGCATCGTTTTCCGGGGCCGCGGTGACGTTGAAAAAGAGTTGGCCTTTGGGGGCATGAAAGGTGATCCGTTCCATGGCCTTTTCAAAATCAGGCACCGCATCGGCAACCAGCGGGCTGTGCCAGGCGCCGCTCACCGGCAGGGCAACGGCCTTACCGCCTTTCCGGCCGGCCAGCGCGGCAGCGGCCGCAACGCCTGCGGCGTCGCCGGAAATGACGATCTGCATCTCCGAATTGTGATTGGCGGCCACCACCACCCCTTGTGCCGCGGCACCCTGCACTATCTCCTGCACCTCGACCAGATTGAGCTTCAAAATGGCGCTCATGGTGCCGGGATGGGCAGCGCTTTCCCTTTCCATCAAACGGCCGCGTTCCGTCACCAGCCGCAGGGTGTCCTCGGCGCTCAGCACCCCCGCCGCAGCCAGGGCCGAGTATTCGCCCAGGCTGTGACCGGCAAAGAACTCTGCGTTGATTCCCGCCTGCCGCAGCGCCTGCAGACAGATGAGGTCCAGCACGGTCATGGCCGGCTGCAGGTGCAGGGTGCGGGTCAGCTCTGCAAGCGGTCCTTCCAGGCAGAGCTTTTCCAGGGGAAAGCCGCTGACCTGCTCGGCCATCCGCATCAGCTGGCGGGCATCATCACTTGCGGCAAGGAAATCCCGGCCCATGCCGACAAACTGCGACCCCTGCCCGGGAAAAAGAAAGGCCGTCTTCGCGGCTTCGTTTACACTTGCTGTCATCTTCAATCCTTCAATCGTGCGATAGTCATTAATACAAAACCAAAACCGCGAACCAGGCCCCCGGTCAGGAAGGCTCCCCGTCCTTGTCAAGCAGGCCGCCCAGCAGAAAAAGGCCGACGCCGACCACGATGGCCGAATCCGCTACATTAAAAGCCGGCCAATGGTGAGTGGCCACATAAAAATCGAGAAAATCCACCACGGAGCCGAAGCGGACCCGGTCAATGAGATTGCCCACCGCGCCCCCGCCGATACAGGAAAAGGCAAAGACATACACCACACTGCGGTGCCGATACTGGCGAAAGGCGAAAAAGACAAAAACCAGGGCCGCCAGGGCGATGCCGATAAAAAAATAGGGGCGCCAGGCTGGGTTGGCATTGGCCAGCAGCCCAAACGCCGCGCCGGTGTTATGCAGATAGGTGAGGTTGAAAAAACCCGGAACAATCTCCTTGATCTCATAGAGGCCGAAACGGGACATGATGAGCCATTTGGTCAGCTGATCGGCAACAATGATCAGTCCGGCCAGCAGCACCAGCAGCACAAAGGATTGCGACCTGCCTGTTTTCCCCATCACGCGCCTGTTGGTCCCATCTGGGCGACAACCGAGCAGCAGCGGCCGCAGATGGTCGGATGATCCGTATTCCGCCCCACCGTTTCACTGCGCATCCAGCAGCGCTCACATTTTTCAGAGGAAGCGGACTTGACCAGCACGGCAAGCCCGGGGATCTCCGCGCTGACCATGGCCCCGACCGGCGCTGTTTCCGTTCTGTGCAGTCTGGAAACGATACAGATGCTCTCCAGGGTCTGCCATTTATCCGCCAGGAACCCGGCAAGATCAGCAGGCACCGCAAGCCACACCTCGGCCTCCAGCGAATGGCCGATGATCTTGTCCTGCCGGGCCACCTCCAGCACCTTGGTGATTTCGTCCCGCACGTCCTGCAGCCTCTCCCAGGTCGCGTTCAGCTCCTTATTCAGATTGCCGTCTTTTATTGGCGGAAAACCCGCCAGAAAGATATTTTCCTCCCGGCCGCTATCCGCCGGCAGATATCCCCACACCTCGGCGGCGGTAAAGGTCAGCACCGGACTCATCAGTCTGACCATGCCGTCAAGAATCTCATAGAGCACCGTCTGGGCCGATCTGCGGGCCGGTGACCGGTCAAGCTCGGTATACAGGCGGTCTTTCAGGATATCGAGATAAAAGGCGCTCATGGTCACGGTGCAGAAATTGTAGAGAGTATGGAAAACCGTGTGAAACTCGAAATTCTCATAGGCCTGCATGACCCGGCGCTTGACCAGCTCGAAACGGGAGATGGCCCATTGATCAATCTCAGGCATGTCGGCCACCGCCACCGTGTCTTGGCCCGGCGAAAAATCGCTGATATTGCCGAGCATGTAGCGCACGGTATTGCGGATCTTGCGATAGGCGTCGGACAGGCGCCTGAGGATCTCATTCGAGATCTTGATGTCATCCCGGTAATCCTCCGAGGAAACCCACAGCCGCAGAATATCCGCGCCATATTCCTTGATGATTTCACCGGGGGCGATGACGTTGCCGATGCTTTTGGACATCTTGCGGCCCTGGCCGTCCACGACAAAACCGTGGGTCAGCACGCCTTTGTAGGGCGCCCTGCCCCTGGTGCCCACCGCGGCGAGCAGGGAGCTCTGGAACCAGCCGCGGTGCTGGTCGCTGCCCTCAAGATAAAGATCGGCCGGCAACGGCAGGCCACGCTCCTCCACCACCGCGGCAAAGCTGACCCCGGAGTCAAACCAGACATCGAGAATATCCGTTTCCTTGACAAAATCCGCAGCGCCGCATTTGCCGCATCTGGCATCTGGGCTGAGAAAATCCTGCAGCTCATGGGAAAACCAGGCATCGGCCCCTTCCTTTAAAAACAGCTGTTCAATCCTGCTGTTGATCATGTCATTGTTGATGATCTGCCCACATTTCGCGCACATGATGGCCGTGATCGGCACGCCCCAGGCCCGCTGCCGGGAGAGACACCAGTCCGGCCGGCCCTCCACCATGCCGTAGATCCGCTCCATGCCCCAGGACGGGGTCCAGCTGACCTCCCTGATCGCCGCCAGCGCTTTCTTGCGCAGATCATTGTTTTCCATGCCGATGAACCATTGTTCCGTGGCCCGGAAGATGACCGGCTTCTTGCAGCGCCAGCAGTGGGGATAACTGTGGGAAAGCTTGGCCTCGGCCAGCAGCAGGCCTGCGGCACGCAGATCATCGCAGATGCGCGGGTTGGCCTCCAGGATGTTCATGCCGGCATAGGGGCCGGCCTCATCGGTGAATCTGCCGCGATCATCCACCGGCGAAAGCACCGGCAGACCATAACGCAGGCCGGTGAGATAGTCCTCCCGGCCATGGCCCGGCGCGGTGTGCACGCAGCCGGTGCCGCTGTCCAGGGTCACATAATCGGCCAGCACCATGACCGATTCCCGCTCCAGAAAGGGATGTTTGCATTTTTTCCCTTCAAGCGGCCCGGGGGCAAAGGTGGCGAGAATCTCATAGCCGGCAATACCGCAGGCCTCGCAGGCCCGCTCAACAAGCCCCTCAGCCATGAGCAGCACCTCCTCGCCGACCTTGACCGCCGCATAGGTGAACTGGGGATGCAGGGCCACGGCCAGGTTGGCCGGCAGGGTCCAGGGGGTGGTGGTCCAGATGACGGCAAAAACCTTTTTGCCGGCAAGCGCGGGAACGACGTCTCCCAGGTCCTCAGCCAGCGGGAATTTCACATAGATGGAGGGGGAGGCATGGTCTTCGTATTCCACCTCGGCCTCGGCCAGGGCGGTGACACAGGAGGAACACCAGTACACCGGCTTCTTGCTGCGGGTAACGGAGCCATCGGCCAGAAAACGGTTAAACTCCCTGGCAATGGCCGTTTCATATTTGAAATCAATGGTGAGGTAGGGATTTTCCCAGTCACCCAGCACGCCCAGCCGTTTGAAATCCGCCTTCTGTTTTTCAATCCATTTCTGGGCGTATCTGCGGCAGGCGCCGCGGAAGGCCAGTTTGCTGATGTCCTTTTTCTTGTCGCCCAGTTCCTTGTCGACATTATGCTCAATAGGCAGGCCGTGGCAGTCCCAGCCGGGGATATACGGGCAGTGGAAACCGGCCATGCGCTTGGATTTGAGAATAATATCCTTCAACACCTTGTTGAAGGCGGTGCCGAGATGGATGTAACCGTTGGCATAAGGAGGCCCGTCATGGAGCAGATAAAGCGGCCGACCTGCCGTGGCCTGCTGCACCTTGTCGTAGAGCCCCTCCTGTTCCCAGACTTTCAGCAGCTCAGGTTCCTTCTGCGCAAGGTTGGCCTTCATTTTGAAATTCGTCTGGGGCAGATTAAGCGTCGCCCGGTAATCCATAGATTTTGTCTCCGTATATGAAAATTAATGGCTTCGTAAAAGTCCCGGCACCCGATTTCCGTGACGAGAAATCAGGATTTATCATGCACGTACGGCTGTCGAGAGGTTTTTCGCCTGCAAGAGGCATAAATGTCCGGCAGATCCTGCTGCCGTTCGCCAAAGCGCAAAAAACATGCGTAGCGTAACAAACCAGATAGAATACCAATTCAGCAACAACTTGCAAGCCTTTAATTGACCTCAGCCCGGCAGAATGTTTTTTTTGTTTTGCTTCTTGCCTCTTTTTCCCTTTCCGGTAAAATGCAAGTTTCGGTTAGCGTGGAAGCCTTTTTCGCATGACTGTATGTCATTCAGCGGTAGGAGCGGGCCATGCCCGCGATACAGGGTTCGCCAGACTCCGGGTCGCGGGCATGGCCCGCTCCTACCCCCGAACAGCTCCGGCTAACAAAAATCAAATGAAGAAATCAATGCCAGCACCGGACGGCCGGCAAAAATTTCATCCGGAGAAGAACACCATGACCCCGAAAGTAATAGCCCTGGCAGGTAAAGGCGGCACCGGAAAAACAACCACCACGGCCCTGCTGATCAAATATCTGCTGAAAAAACAGCTGACCCCGGTGCTGGCGGTGGACGCCGACGCCAATGCCAACCTCAACGAACTGCTGCAGCTTGAGGTGGGAGTGACCATCGGCCAGATCAGAAAGGAGCTGAAAGGCGATCTGCCGCCAGGCATGACCCGCGACCAGTTCATGAACATGAAGATCCAGCAGGCCGTGATCGAAGAAAGCGGATTTGATCTGCTGGTCATGGGCCAGCCGGACGGGCCGGGCTGCTACTGTTCGGCCAACCAGTATCTGGCCATGACCATGGACCATCTGGCCGCCAATTACCGCTATATCCTGGTGGATAATGAGGCGGGCATGGAACACCTGAGCCGTATGAATCTGCGGGTCATCGATTATCTGCTCATCGTCTCCGACCCGTCCGCCCGCGGCATCCTCACCGCCCGGCGCATTGCGGAAATCACCGGCCCGCTGGGGCTCACGGTGAAAAACAGATACCTTATCGTCAACCGCACGCCGGAGCCCATGTCCGCCGAGCTTGAGGCCAAGATCAGAGCAGCGGTGCAGGAGAGCGATCTGCCCCTGGGCGGGATTTTCCCCTCCAGCGAGGAGCTGATCAGGCAGGAGATCACCGGCGGCTCCTACCTGCAACTGGCGGATGATGTGCCGGTGGTGCAGGCGGCCTTTAGTGCCTTTGACCGGATTTTTGCCTGAAAGCAGCAATAATCAAAAAAAATGCGGATTGCCCATTCATCTCCGGCAGTCCGCATTTTCCTGTCACTCATCAAGCTCATCAGCCATGAGCCATGAGCCATCAGCTCATCAGCTCATCAGCTTAACAGCTTAACAGCTTACCAGCTTACCAGCTATCCTATCTCTTCATATTGATGACATCCGCGATCATTTCATCGGTGGTGGTGACGATCTTGGTGTTGGCCTGAAAGCCTCTCTGCACGGTGATCAGATTGACGAACTCCGTGCCGATATCCACGTTGGACATCTCCAGGGCGTTGGGGGCAATGGTTCCCAGACCGTTGCTGCCGGGGGCGCCGGTCACCGGCGCGCCTGATTCGGTGGTCTCGGTGAAAATATTGCCGCCTTTTTTGAAGAGCCCTTCCAGGCTGGCAAAATTTGCCAGGGCCACCTGGGCCTTCTTCAGCACCTGGCCATTGGAATAGTTGCCGGTAATGATGCCTTCCGTATTAACGGCAACCGCCTGCAGGAAGCCTGAGGCATAGCCGTTCTGGTCCTGGAAAATGGTGGTTGAACTGTTGGCGTACTGGGTGGTGGCCAGGGCCTCGGGAGAGAAATCGGCACTGACGACACCTCCCTCCAGACTGCCATCCTCCCCGCTCACATCGGCGTCCTGGGTGAGGAAGGGGGTGAGGCCATTGCCCCAGGGGTCGGCCCCGGAAATCGAGCCGTCCGAAACAGAGGTCATGGCCAGCTGACTGTGATAGCCGGTGCTGGAAGCCTCATCGGCCACCCGGTCGGTCAATACCAGCCGGCCGGCAAAATCGATCTCCGCATCGGCGTTGAAAATGGTCTCAAGCCAGTCCAGCATGTCCTGCACGGTGCCCGTGTTGGTGGGCGAGATCACCGCGTCAACCGTATAGGCCTGATTGACCACCGGGGTGCCGTCGCTGGCAAAACCGTTAAAGGTAAAGATATCGCCATCAACGATACTGGTGCCGGTGCCGTCGAAAACCTGTTCCCATGGGGTATTTTCCGTAATAACCGGGACGGTGCCGCCGGTGCTGAGCCCCTGGCCGGTTGAGAAGATCTGCTGTTTTGAAGAGGTGATATTGATGATGGTATCGCCATTGACGCCTGTCTCGCCAAAGGGATTGGCGTCATCCTGGGTGGCGGGACCGGTTACGGCGCCGTTCACCACAACACTGGTGATATACAAGCCGCTGTTGCCGGCGGTCAGATCGGTCATCTTCAGGCGGCCATAGGCGTCAATGGAGGCGGTACAGCCGAAGGCCGTGCCCACGGCATCGAGAAATTCCTGCACCTTGGCATCCGTGTTAACATTATAGGTTACGGTGGTGGCCAAGCCGTCATTCTGAAAACCGTTAATGGTGATCGTATCGCTGGTGCCTGCTCCCCCATCGCCCTGCAGCTGCAGGCCGTTCACATCATAGACATCACGCCAGTAGGTTTCGCTGGTAATAAAACTTGCCCCGCTGAGGTTGCTGTCAACCGCGCCGAGTTCACTGACCAGTACCTGCCGGGTGGTTGAGGTCAACCCCCCGTACTGGGCGCCGAAATTAACCTCGATGCTCTGGTTGGTGGTAGCGCCGGTGAAGTTCGCCTCAAAACTGTAATAGCTGTCCGTATTTTCCAGAATGATCCTGTTATCGGACTGGGCCGGGTCAACGTTGCCGTCCGGCGGCACATCATAGGCGGAGATCTCCTTGATATTGCCCGAGGTATCGAATTGGATCGTGCCGTAGAGCAGGGCGCCCGCTCCTTTGTGCTCCTCATAGTTATAGGTATCGTTCGGGGCATAAATGGTCTGTTCCCGCGCATCCAGATAGCGGAGGTCCTCGGATGGATCACAGGTTATCAGATACTCCCACTCATTGTCCTTGGTGGTCCGGTCATAATAAATTGCAATGTCATGACTGGCGCCCTTTGAATCGTAAACCTTGATGGCAGAGGTGTATTCATACTGCAGCGGATCAATGGGGGCTGTCGGGTTGACCGCCGCGGCATTGGTGCCGTTCCAGGAATCAAAAAGACGCACCTCGTTGAGTTCGTTATCCTCCCGGGAATCGAGGTTGGCGATGATTTCCACCAGCTGGGTTTCAACCGGAGGAGTGGTCTTGTCGATGCGCATGTCGCCGATGGTGCCCGCCCGCTCGCCGGTGGTCTTGTCAATGGTCCAGCCCTGGACAAAATAGCCCATGGGCGTCACCAGATATCCTTCCTGGTCAAAACGGAACTCACCGGCCCTGGAATACATGTCCGCCTCGGCGTTTTCAACGGCACGGAGCATGAAAAATCCCTGGCCGCCGATGGCCATGTCCGTGGCAATGGATGAACTCTGAAAAGATCCCTGGGCAAAGAGCCCGTCAACGGTGCTCAGGGTAACGCCACGGCCCACCTGGGCCGCACCGGATGCGGTGGAAACCGACTGGGACAGCACATCCTGGAAAATCGTGCGGCTTGACTTGAATGACAGGGTATTAACGTTGGCCACGTTATCACCAAGCACGGACATGGCATTACCCATGGTGTTAATGCCGCTGATACTTGAATAGAGTGAACTTGCAATCGCCATTATTTCTTCCTCCTTACGCTGAAAGCCCGCAACTGAGCCATATCACACATGAAAGGTTGCATTACCCGCAAAGCGGATCATGTAATTTTCTATAAAACACTGACTACGGAACCGACATCAGCGCCGACATAATTATCGAGTTTCAACTGGGCAACACCATTTTCAAAGGTGATCCCCGTCACCTTGCCGCTGACCCGGTAATCCACCTCAAGCTGTTGGCCCAGGGCATTATACGCCTTGACCCAGTAGGTGTAGGCGCCGTCGTCCACGGTTTCACCCCGGGCATCCTTGCCGTCCCAGTCCAGGGGATAGGTGCCGGAGGACAATGCCCCTGCATCAACCATCTGCACCAGACGCCCGCCGGCATCATAGATTTCCACCACACAGGTTTCGGCATTCTCGCCCAGAGTATACTCGCCGCCGCCCGGCACCCCCTCGGAAAGGCCCAGGGTATTGCCGACGACCTCCACCTGGTTGTCAAGCAGGGTCATCAGCTGCAGGTTGTTCTGCGAGGTCTGATACTCCAGCAGCTTTTCCATGTTGCCGGCCATTTCCAGGGTGGACTGCATATTGCTGAACTGGGCGAGCTGTGACGCCATCTCATAGGTGTCCATGGGTTTCATCGGGTCCTGATACTGGAGCTGGGTGATCAGCAGATTCATGAAATCATACTGGTCCAGTTCTTTCTTGCCCACCGGCTTGAAAATGTTTTCCTCTTCAAACTGGGGCAGGGTATTGTTGACAGTTGTTACGCTCATTAGAATTTCCTCACCTTATATTCGCTCAGACAATCAGATTGATGCCGTTCTGCTGTCCATCCATACGGGATGGCGCAGCCTGCAGATACAGCGCATCAGCCGGCAGATCCGCCATGGATTCCCTGGCGGCCTTCACCGCCTGCCGCGCCATCTCAAATCTCTGCCAGCTCTCACCGCTGTCCTGCTGGCCAACGGAAACAAAGCATTCACCAAGCTTGAAACCTCTCTGGTTCAGGCTGTCCTTGAATTCTTGCATGTTGCTTTCCAGCATCTCTTTGACCCGGGTGTTTTCCATGTTGAAGGAAACGGAGATCTGCTCATCCCGCACGGTAAGATTGACCTTGACCTCGCCGAGATCCTGGGGGTAGAGACGCAGGACAAGATGATGCTCCTGGCTTTTCAGCCCCCTGACCACCCCGTCGGACAACTGCTGAAAAACCTGCTGCTGCAGCTGACGGGACGGGTTTCTGGCCGCGGCCTCGCCTTTGGCGGCTCCAGGAGCGGGGGCCACATGCTGATCTCCCGACTTGACGGTGAAGGTCGTGGCCGGCTGCTGGCCGGCGGATTCGCTCTTAACCGCAGTCACTTCCTCCCCGCTCTGGCCAGCAGCGGTGTTGCCGGAAAAATCTGCCGTATCCTCCTGGGCGGTGGACTGGTCGAATTTTTCATCCAGGCCCTTGACCCATTTGGCAAAATCATCATTTAAGTCCTGCTCTTCCAGCAATTGATTTTCCTGCAGTTTGTTCCCCTCAACCTTGACCCGCGCCAGATCAACCAGCTCCTGCAGCTTCTGGAAAATGGCGGTGACCGATTCCTCCACCACCGGAGTAAAACCGACGCCCTGCGCTTCGAAATCCGATTGGGAAATAATCTGCTGCAGATCACTCAAAAATGCCGGCAGATCGACCTTGGGCTGGCTGTCCCTGACCCCGGCAATGGCATCCTTTAACAGGGCCTGCAGCCTTTCAATACTGAGCTGTACCTGCTGACCGGCATTTTCCTTGCCCAGCACCTGGTTTAAAAACCGCTCCGGCAGAAGCTCATTCTGCTCTTCCAGGGTGAGGCCGGCCTCTGCCAGCAGATTCTGCAGCTGCTCCGCCTCCCAGTCCGTCAAGGTGACCGGAACAAGTCCTTCTCCCTCGGCCGCGTCGGCAAGTCCCTTGACCAGCAGACTCAGATCAAGCTTGCCGTCACCGGTCACGGCCTTGTCGGCCAGCTGAGCAATGGTTTCCGCATCAATGCCCATTTTCGCCAGCATCGCTTCCAGCAGCGGCAACTTGGCCTCAGACACCGTAATGGGCGCCGATTCGTCCAGCTCCTGGAAATAGCGGTTTAATGCCTCAAAAAAGTCAACCAGACCGATCTTATTGTCCTGATTTTCCAACTGCTGCATGAACTGGGAAAAATCTGCCTCCTTCATTCCCGCGTCAGCAGCAAGCTGTTGCAGGATTTCCAGATCGGGCAGTTCGGCCTTCCATTCACCGGGAACACCGGTCTTCTGTTCGGCAACATTCTGCAGTTCCGCCAGGAACTGACTCAACAGCTCTGCCACGGAACCGGCCCTGGCATCTTCGCTGTCACGGTCGTCGGATTTGCTTTTGGCATCCTGGGCGGCATTGCCTTTTGCCTTGGACGCCTGCTGGCTTTTCTCATTATTTCGCGCAACTCCCAGCTTGTCGCGGCTGTTGCCATATTTTTCATCCAGCTGACGGTCGAGATGCCGGGCAAAGGAATTCTCGAAATCACGGGATCCTCCTGCTTTTTTCACTGATTTCTCCGGTCCGGGAACAGGTAAAACCGGATTCATTAGAATGGACATGCAACGACCTCCTGGCAAATGAATTTTTTCTTGCAATCCCGTAAATGCAACAGCAGTGCCAACATCCCGAACCATCAGCACGGGGAAAAATGTTTTCCGGGAAAAGATGTTATTTCAGCTTGTTAGCGGGGTGAGTCTGGCGCGGGAATCCGCAATGGGAAAAGCGGGCCGGGGATGTTGTCACCTGAATCAGCCGGGAAGTAGGAAAGAATTTCCCCGGCTACCCTGTTGCTGCAGGGCTGGTGAGGGAGAGATTCTTCAGGGAATTTGGGAAACTGATGTTGGGACTGGTTGGTTAAGGTAAAGACCCGGCAACAACTTCTGATGAAGCAATCAAAAAAAGAAAGGGTTTTGATGTATTGTTATTCCTCATGATTGCGCAATTTTGACTCATATAATTTGATTGGCAACACGGATGCATACAACTCGAAATCTTTGTCAGTGGTGAAAATTGACATTTTATGGCTGTAGGCCAGGGAACAGATGATGAAATCAGTATTGGAACCTTGAATTCCCTTGCTCCTGGCCAGATTAAAAAATTCAGCGGCCCGTTCAAAATCGCTGGAGAGGAGGGGCAGATCAGGAAATGCGGCAAGATGCTCTTTCAGTTTATTGAATTGCGTTTTTGCTTTGATGCCGGAAAGCAGTTCATGACGAATCGGTCCGATGAGCTAAACCCTTACTTCAGAAATTAATTCCACTAATTCATCGACAAGGTAGTTTGGTTTTCCCTCATTGCGGCGGAGAGCCAGCGACCAGATACAACTGTCGACTATTATTTTCATTTCATTTTCCGCTGCTCTTTGTAGTCGTAATCTTTTTCGTACTCGATCGTGTTAAAGAGTTCGAGAATGTTTTTTTGTTTTCTGCGCTGGATATACTCCTCCAGCGCCTCTGTCACCACTGCCTTTTTGGTTTTATGTTTTCCCAGCAGCTGGGCCTGCTCGATAAGACTGTCATCAATCGCTAGATTCGTCGCCACGCCACACCTCACTTTACACAATTTTTTATATATTATGATGTGTGAATTTTTGCGGTTTGGCAAGTATTTTATTCAACTTTCGGAGTTGTGGTAACACATTGAAATTAAATAAATATTTTCAGGAAGCCCGCAACTTGTTTCCAGAGAATTCAGAAGCCAGGAGTCAGGAGCAAGAATAAAACGTAATAAAATCAATCATTCTGAATTCTGTCTCCTGCCTCCTGAATTCCCATGCCGGAGATCAGAGCAGCAACCATGTCACAAAAATACAGTTATTTCGTCAAAATAGATCAAGTAAGAAAGTTGAGTATTTTATGTTACTGGTTGCAATAGACGGATAATTCCTGAAGTTTTGGAGACAGTGAAGCGGTTAACCCATTTCCATGGTAGACATTATGTTTCTGATAGAAAAAAGACGCCCCGGGACCTTCGCAAAATCATCCGATCCCGCTACCAGCCCCAAGGCTACTTCTTGCTCTTTGCCCTGCAAGAGCAGAGGCAGGATTCTGTCCGGGTCAGCAGGCCAGTCATCGCCCCTGTTGACCCGGGGGAAAAACCAGCCGCCGGCGCCAGATGGCGCCGGCGGCTGGTTTTGCTCCTGGTTCCTTGCCACCCTTCATGACCGAATCCGTCGCATCTTCCTCCGGCTCGTCTCTTGCCGCAAAAGGCGAACGGAAGAGAAAATTCCCCTGTTCGTGGCCGGCAATGGTCCCGCCGCGGGGGGTCTGGGAGGAACCGGAGGCAGCTGCTTCCAGATAAGCTTGCAGTTCAGAAGCGGTGATAAAACCGTCAGGTTTCAAGTCTGCCTTGCCATCCTCCAGGGCCGCCAGCAGATAGCCGGTGAAATAACTGTAGCCCGGCTTGGGCCCGGAGGCAGGCACCCTCTCGCCACTGCCGCCGGCGGTCAGATATTGCCTGGCCTTCTGGCTGGAGATGCGTTCGATATAATGTGGGAATTTCTCATCTATTGAGGACATGGGGCCTTTTTCAGCAAACAGACCGCCGAAACAGGAGTCAAAGATATAGAGCTGATGGCGGGCGGAACCGAGCTTTTGTGACAGCTCCCGCAAACTGTCCATGGAAATCCAGGTGGATGATTTGCCCTTTTCCCCTTTATAAGGGATGATATAGCCACGATCTTGTCCACCCAAGAGGACAGTTTCGCCATGGCCGGAAAAATAGAACAGAAAGCGGTCCTGCCCGGCAATACGCGGGGCCAGGGTGTCCTCCAGATAGGAGACGATATCATCCTTAACCGCCTCCTCTTCATAGAATGATTTGACTTGAAAACCCTGTGCTTCAAGGTAGCGTTTCATCCCCTTGGCGTCATTGACTGAATTGGGAAGGTTACCCCACTGTTTTGATTTGTACCGGTCAATACCGACAACAACCGCGTAGCTGTTCCTGAAGAGTTCCTCCGCCTGGACAGCCGTTCCAGTAAACCATGACAGCAAAAAAAGAAGCGAAAGGGAGATTGATCGAAAAAACATACAGCCTCCACGGTTTTATCCGCCATTAAGCGCAATTACTGAAAATCAGCCACCTTGGCTCCATAGGTCCTTGCATCCAGCCGGGCGGCATTGCGGATCGCCTCCAGGGATGCGGCGGTATCGCCGGTTGCCTTGAGTGACAGGGCCAGGGTATAGAAGTGGGAAGCCTCATTCGGCATGAGATCCACCGCTTGCCTGGCATGCTTCGCCGCTTCTTTGTAGTCTTCTTTTTGGTAGAGAACGCTGGCAAGGGTGTCATGATATCCGCCGTTCTCCCCGTCAACCTGGACAGCCAGCCGGGCAAGGGGCAGGGCCTCATCGGTTCTTTTCTGCTTGAGGTACAGGCAGGCGATCTGGTTGAAGGCCTTGGCCGCTTCGATAAGGGGGGTATCCGGGATGGCAAGGGCCTTGCCATAAGCGGCGATTGCACCAGTGTCGTCGCCGGAGTTCTGCAGGCTGATGCCGGAGTTCAAAAGGGCAGTAAATACCTTGCTTGCAGATTCGCCAGCATCAGCGGCGCCGCCCTTCATCTGAATCCGCCGGACAGCGCCTTCATGGACTGCCTGCTGCTGACCAACCTTGTCCAGCTCTTCAATGACAAGTTCCGGTCCGCCTTTAACGAGCATGACCGCAATAATCAAACAACCGAAAAGGGCAAAACAGGTGCCGGGGGCGGCATTTTTGACACTGAGCCTGACGTCACCCGCCTGGCCTTCTATATCGGCGGTCTGCCGCGGCATGACTCCCCGCAGGAAAAGACGGTAGCCAAGAACAATGCAGACAAGCCCGGCGCCGATGACCGACAGGCGAAAAAGCGTGGTATATATGAGAAATCCTGTAATCATATCCATTTTCCCACCCCCTCTTCTTGCATGAGTTTTCCCAAAAATGAATATATATTCACTACCCTGCGCCTTAAAAAATTGCAAGGAATAGCATCAGTTTGTTGGGGAATTTATTAAAGGATATGGATAGTCTATGGAGATTGCCCGGGCAAGATTAATCAGCAGGTCAGGCAAATGTGATGTGAATTTTCCCTTGAGCAATCGCAATGAAGCCCTTGCCAGACAAGGTCCGAATTTTTGCAGACTACTCGAACCGCCCGAGCAGCCGGCTGACCTTTACCGCTTTTTCACTGTCAAGCTTGGGCATGATCTGGGCAACCTGCTCGGCCTTCATGGCCCGCAGAACCTGCGCCACATTGTCATCCGTCATCTGATTGAGCAGCGGAGCAAGCTTGGAGGCGCTCATGGCGCTGTATACCTTGATGAGGTTCTTGAAACTGGCGTCCTGTTCCTGCTTGATGGCCGCCAGTTTTTCCTCAACATCCTTTTGCAGGGCCGAGATCTGTTCAAGCTTGCCGTCCACCTCTTTTTTTATGGCGTCAAGCTCTTTTGCCCGCTGCTCCAGCTCCTTTTCCCGGGCGGCAACGGCCTCTTCCCGCTGCTGGAAAGAAATTGACTTTTCAATCTCTTCAGAGCTTATGGTCACCGGCAGATCAGCGGCATTGAGCAGAAAAATCCCGCCCCCGGAGAGAAAAAAGACAACAACAAGGGTAAATATCCTTTTCTTCGCAGCCTGTTTCATATCCGTATCCCGCGGCCATGGCGGAGCAGGGCCTGCTCGTCGCTTTCATTCTGCTCTTTGCGGCGCGTTTCCAGCAAATATTTCTGCAGCTCCTTTTCCCGCAGCACCTCAATGATTTTTCTTTTTTTCATCGCCTCGCCCAGCTCGGAACGCACTTTTTCAACGATCTTTTCCTGGGCGGCAATGGTGGTCTGGAGAATACGCAGCTGCAGTTCCTGAATACGCATGGCCTCCATATAGAAAAGAAACAGGCTGCCGCTCATGGGCTTTTTTTTCCGCTCTTCCATGGCCTCGCAAAGCTCATACCGCTTGTCCTGCAGCTCGGCAAAGCGGAGCCCATGTTTTTGCAGCATCAACTGCTCCCTGGCCAGCTTGAGCTGAATCTGCTCGACAATATTTTTCCTGACCGTCAGGACTGTTTCAAGTCTGAAATGAAAAGCCATGGATTGCCTGTCATTGCCTCATCTCTACGAGACGATTGCAGTGGTAAAGGTTTATTTTCAGTCACACCGGCCGACTGCTGTCAACGAACCAATGCCAGCAGCTGCTGCCGGCTCTCTTCAAAGGTGCACTTTTCCTCCACATCCTGCCGGAGATAGTTGGTGAGCCGATCGATCATGTTGATTGACCGGTCAATCTTCGGATTGGTCCCTGCCGCATATGCGCCGATATTGATCAGATCTTCCGAACGGCGGTAAGTCGCCAGGGTTTCCAGAAATTTATGGGACGCTTTCATCTGATCGCGGCTTACAACATCAGTCATGCAACGGCTGACGCTGCCCATGATTTCGATGGCCGGATAATGCCCCCGGCTGGCCAGTTCCCTGCTTAACACGATATGCCCGTCAACAATGGAGCGGACCGCATCGGCAATGGGCTCATTCATATCGTCCCCTTCAACGAGCACGGTATAAATGCCGGTGATGCTCCCCTTGCCTTCGCAGGTGCCGGACCTCTCCAGCAGTTTGGGCAGCTGGGCGAAAACCGAAGGGGTATAACCGCGGGAGGTCGGCGGCTCGCCGATGGCCAGCCCCACCTCGCGGCTTGACATGGCAAAGCGGGTGACCGAGTCCATCATCATGATCACATCACGGCCGCTGTCACGGAAAAATTCCGAAATGGCCATGGCCAGGTAAGCCCCCCGCATCCTGACCAGGGGCGGCTGATCCGAGGTGACCACCACCACCACCGACCGGGCCAGCCCTTCCGGGCCGAGATCCCTTTCGATAAAATCCTTTAATTCCCGCCCCCGCTCGCCGATGAGGGCGATGACGCTGACATCGGCCGCGGTATGCTTGGCAATCATGCCCAGCAGGGTGCTTTTGCCGACTCCCGAGCCCGCCAGAATGCCGATGCGCTGTCCCTTGCCCAGGGTGAGCAGACCGTTGATGGACCTGACCCCCACATCCACCACCTCTTTGATCCGCACCCGCCTCATGGGGTTGAGGGGGTCGGCATAGAGAGGATAGTCAACACCCTCCTCCAGGGGGCCCTTGCCATCCATGGGGTTGCCCAGCCCGTCAATCACCCGGCCGAGCAGAGACGGGGCCACCCTGACCCGGGCCTGCCCTCCCACCAGCCGGATGGCGCTGCCCGGTTCAACCCCGCGCATTTCCCCAAGCGGCATGAGCAGCAGGGTGCCTTCCCGGAAACCGACCACCTCGGCGGGAATTCTGCCTCTTCCTTTAAAAACATCGACCTCGCAGATGCTGCCCACTGGAATGCCGGGACCACGGCTTTCGATGACCATGCCGATCACCTGGTTGACCCTGCCCCGTACGGCAATCAGCGGCTGGTCGGCGGCAAGCTGCATGCAGGCTGCAAGGTCCATGTCATTCCTTCCCATCCGCGTCAAAAGCTTCCAGAAAAGCCTGGTCAACAATGGCAAAAAGCTTTTCCCGGCAGTTATCAAGGGTGGCGTCAATTTCGCCAAAATCCGTCTGCAGCCGGCAGCCTCCCCGGGCAACCGCCGGGTCCTCGATCAATTCAATACGCCGGGCGCCCTGCAGCAGAGAGGGATCTTCCAGACCCATCTGCTTGATATGCTGGAGATCGTCGCCGTGCAGGTGCACCTTGACCATGGAATCCTCCACCACATATTTCATGGCCCGCTGCAGGCAGTCAACAATAACCTGGGGATTCACCGACACCTCGTGCCCCACCAGCCGTTCCACCATGATCTTTATCAGGCTGAGCAAATCCTTTTCGTACTGCCGATGGACAAGGTCACGCTCATCTTCCACGGAGCGGATCAGGCGCGCCGCCTCCTTTATCTTGTCGGCAAAGGCCTTTTCCCCGGCCTTTAATCCTTCAGCCTCTCCCCTGGCAAAGCCCTTCTGGAACGCCTCTTCCTCTATGCGCTTCTTTTCCGCCTCGGCCCTGACAAGCATTGCTTCTGTTTCGCGGCGCACGGCCTCCTGTTCATTTTTTAACTGCTGCAGCGGATCAGCCGGGGCCTCCTTGCCTTTGCCGTGCATCAGACTCTCGAAGGAGACAAAATCAGAACTCCTGTCTTTTTCAATCTTGTCTTTGAATTCAAAAATCTTAGACAAATTCGTCCTCTCCACCGCCGCCGCTCATGAGCTGGATCTTGCCTTCCTGCTCCAGACGTTTGGCGATCTTGATAACAGCCTGCTGGGCCGCCTCGACATCCTTCAGTCTGGTCGGCCCCATGATCTCCATATCTTCCTTGAGCATCTCCACCGCCCGGGTCGACATATTCTTGAAGATTTTCCCTTTCAGATCCTCTGAGGCAGTCTTGAGCGCCAGCTTCAGGTCATCGGTGGAAACCTCCTTAAGGATGGACATGATACCCCGGTCATCAACGCCAAGCAGATCCTCAAAGACAAACATGAGGCGACGGATGTCCTCGGCAAGGCTTTCACGCTGCTCTTCGATTCCTTCCAGCACCTGGGTTTCCAGGGCCCGATCGGCATTATTGAGAATCTCGGCCACTGCGGCCACCCCGCCCAGGCGCTGTCCCTCCAGACCTTCGACGGAAAGCAGCTCCTCCTGCAGGACACGGTCCACATCCACCAGGATTTCCGGGCTGACCTTGTCAAGCTCCGCCATGCGCATGACAACCTCGACCTGGGTTTCCTCCTTCAGTTCCGCAAGTATCTGGGCCGCCTGGCTGTGCTCCAGAACGGCCAGCACCAGGGCCACTGTCTGGGGATGCTCATTGCGCAGAAAATTGACCAGAATCTTGGGTTCCAGTTTACGGGCCTTCTGAAAAAGGGTCAAACGCCAATCCGATCGGATATCATCGAGAATCTCATTGGCCTTGTCAGACTGCAGAGCCCGTTTCAGGGCGCTTTCCAGCATATCATCGCCGGAAAGATAGATCTCTCCGCCACCGGCGTCTGTTTTAAACTCTCTCAGCAGGGCGGCAATATCCTCCTTGTCAACCTTGTCCATCTTGGACATCTGCCGTCCCACCATTTTGATCTCATCTTCTTCCAGGCGTTTAAAAACTTCCGTGGTAAAATCCTCCCCCAGGGTAAGGAGAAAAATCGCCGCCTTTTCACCTCCTGTCAGATTTTCGCCACTTCCTGAATCCTTTTTCTTAGCCACCTTACATCTCCTCGCGCAACCAGCGCCTTACCAGATCCGCCGCCCGTTCCGGGTCACTCTGAGCCAGCCGGTACATCCTTTCCTTATCCGTCATGCCAAGAGGCTGCAGGGAAAGGTCCTCCTGGTCCTCCCCCCCCCTTCTCAATCCAGCCTGGGCAGCCAGCTCCGCCTGGCGCTGGGCCTCAAGCTGCTGATTGCTGAGCAGCCGCAGGAAAGGTCGAATGACAAACATGATAAAGGCAACGGCAACCAGCAGCAGGACCAAGGGGACGGCCAGATGTTCAACCAGGCTTCGCCATCTTTCCAAGGGATCCGCCTCCGGTTCCACCAGGGATGAAAGATAAAACGGCATGGCCACCACCTCCACCTTGTCTCCCCGCTCCGGGTCAAAGCCGATGGCATTCTGGGTCATTTTGACAAAATGATCAAGCTCTTCGGCGCTGCGGGGTTTATAGACCAATGTTTTTTTGCCGTCCTTATCCCTGCTCTCCTCATAGACACCGTCAACCATGACCGCCACGGAGAGACGTTTGATCGTGCCGACCGACTCCTGCACGTGGCGTGTTTTTCGGGAAATTTCATAATTTCTGGTAATATTTTTTCTGTACGGACCTTCGTTCTTGCCCTCGCCGCCTCCCGTTTCAGTAAAGGTGGCCAGCTCACCCTTGACGCCGGGAATGCCTGCTGCGGCCTTCTCTCCGCCTTCCTGCTCGATCAGCAGCTGCTCACTGCGGGTGACCTGCCCGTCCGGATCAAAATTCTCCTCCGTGACGTCCACCTTATTGAAATCCATGTCCACTGTCACCCGCGCCAGCGCCTTGTTGATGCCCACCACCTCTTCCAGCAGACTTTCCACTTTGGTGCGCAAGCCATTCTCAACCTTGAGCTGATATTCAAGCTGGGTGGCGGAAAGCATGGCGACATCGTCACCCTCCTTGCGAAACAGCAGGCGGCCCTGGGTATCCACCACGGTAATATTTTCAGAGGTCAAACCTGGTACAGCGCTGGCCACCAGATGCACGATAGCCATTATCTGCTCTTTGGCCAGTTTCTCCTGACCTGCCATGGTGAGGCTCACCGAGGCGCTGGGCGGCTTGGTGTCCTCGACAAATACTGATTCCTTGGGGGTGGCGATATGCACCCTGGCATCCCGGACCTGCTTGAATTGCTTGATAGTGCGGGCAAGCTCGCCCTGGACGGCCCGCTGATAGTTCAGCTTCTGGACAAAATCCGTGGTGCCCAGGCTGGTCTGATCAAAGATCTCGAAACCGACCCCGCCTCCCCTTGGCAGGCCTTCGGCGGCCAGATTAAGCCGGGTCTCATAGACATTGGCGGCTGGAACCAGCACGGCAGAACCACTCTCCGACAGTTGATAGTCGATTCTCTGCTCCTTGAGTTTGGCAATGACGCTGGCTGCATCTTCAGCTGAAAGGCCACTGAAAAGAACATTGTAGTCTGTCTTGCCACCCATGGTGGAAAGAAAAATCAGCCCACCCAGCACTCCGGCGACAAGGACGCCGGCAATGATCTTCTGGGGAATGGTAAGATTTTTCATTACCGAGACTGCTTGATTGAAGATGTCTTTTACAGGTGCCATTCATTTGTCCTATTTCGTTAGTCTTATCAGTCTAACTGGTCTTACTGGTCCAATTAGTCTGGAAAAATCAACCAGACCAGTCGGACCAGTCAGACCAGCCGGACCAGTTAGACCAGCCGGACCAGTCGGACCAGTCAGACCAGTCAGACCAGTCGGACCAGTTAGACCAGTCAGACCAGTCAGACCAGTCAGACCAATTACAGCTGCATCCTCATGATCTCCTGATAGGCGGCAATCGCTTTCTGCTGCACCCTGGTCGCCATCCTGAAGGAGATGCTGGCTTTTTCTATGGCAATCATTGTTTCATGGATATTGCCATGCTCACCTGCCGCAAGCCCCCGGCTGAGTTCATCCGCCTCCTGCATGGTCCCGTTGACGCTCTCTATCGATTTTTGCAGCACTTCCCCGAAACCGCTCCCCGGGGTCTGTTGTTTTTTTGACGCCTGAGCAATGGGTGATGTCTCACCAAAACGCACCTGCTGCAGCGGTAAGATCTCCATATCGTTCTCCTGAATGTGTTTAATCCCCTGCTACTGTTTATTGTACCGCTTATCTTCTGGCAATATCAAGGGCCTTGATGGCCATGCTCTTGATGGATTCAATGGCGGCGACATTCGCCTCATAGCCGCGCCGGGCACTGATCATGTCCACCATCTGTTCCGCCTCATCCACGTTGGGAAAGAGAACGATGCCGTTTTCATCGGCATCGGGGTGGGAGGGATCGTAAACCGCCTTGAACTCCTTTTTGTCCTCAACAACTTCCACCACCTCCACCTGCCGCAGTTTATCCTCGGTCGTATTGAGCACATCCTGGAAGGTTTCCAGGGGTTTTGCCTGAAACACCACGGATTTTGCCCGGTACGGCCCCCCCTCGATGGTTCTGGTCGTATTGGCATTGGCCAGATTCATTGCCGCCACATTGAGCCGGGCCCTTTCAGCCTTCAGGCCTGAGCCGCTTATTTTCAGTGCGGTTAATATATCCATGCTTATTTGCCTCCTTCATCTATTGCATACTTGATACCGTCGACCTTCTTACCGAACATCCTGGTCACGATCTCATACATCATCTGGTTTTCCGCCAGTTTAACCATCTCTTCATCCAGATCAACGGGCCTCTTCTCCTTGGAAAAGTCCATACTCAGACTGGCGGCTACCGGGTCAAGATCAATATGTTTCTGGTGGGTACGGCTCAGGGTCCCCTTATTGGCCCTTGCCGTTGCCATCGCCTTTTCAAAGGAAAAGTCCTGCACCGTGTAACCGGGTGTCTCCATATTGGCAATGTTCGACTGGATAAGCCCCTGCCGTTCATAACGGAGATTTAAGGCCTGCTCCATGTTCCTCATGCTGTCGCCGAACAGTTTGTTAATAGGCATAATTTTCTCCTTGATTGCAAAACAGCCCTTTTCCCGACAAATAATGCAAATTGCATGCCCCAAAGTTTTGCGGCTTCTCAGGGGTGAATATCCGAGGATCAACAAGAACAGAAAAAAGGGGGAGGAAAAGCTTAGAAACCCAAAAGAAATCAGTCAATTAACCCCTGGGAGCGGTATTCATGGAGTTTGTTGCGCAGGGTGCGGACGCTGATACCCAGCATCCTGGCCGCATGGGTTCGATTATCGTCAGTTTTTTGAAGGGCCTGCATGATCATTTGACGCTCCACATCCCTGAGACTGGTCATGGCGCCATTGGCTCCTGCCGTCATCGCGGACGGAAAGGATTCTGATTCAGTTGCGTAATTTGGAGAAATATCAAGGCCTGCGCCGTCCGTTTCCTCGTCCCAGAAGTCCCATGGTTCCAGCTCTTCGGTTAAAGAGAGAAGAACCGCCCGCTCCACCAGGTTTTCCAACTCACGAATATTTCCTGGCCAGCCATATTCGCCAAAACGCCGGCAGGATAACTTTGACATTTTTTTGACATCTTTATCATACTGGCGGGAAAATCTCTCAATAAAATATCCGGCAAGCCGCTCTATATCGTCTTTCCTTTCCCGTAACGGAGGCAGAGTCAAAGGAATGACATTTAATCGATAGTAGAGGTCCTGCCGGAACTCCCCGTTCCTGACCGATTCCTCCAGATTTCTGTTAGTGGTGGCCACCACATGCACATCCACCTTGACGGGGGACTTGCCGCCAAGACGGTCGACCTCTTCTTCCTGCAGAACACGAAGCAGCTTTGCCTGCAGATGCAGCGGGATCTCGGCGATCTCATCAAGCAGCAGCGTTCCGCCGTCAGCCAGCTCAAATTTACCCTTTTTGGCATAAATCGCCCCGGTGAAAGCCCCCTTTTCATGGCCGAACAGTTCGCTTTCCAGCAGCCCTTCCGGCAATGCCGCACAGTTCAAGGCAACAAACGGGCCTTCCCTGCGGTTGCTCTCCTCATGGATATAACGAGCTATCATCTCCTTGCCGGTCCCGGATTCCCCGAGAATCAGCACCGTAGCCTTACTGGAAGCGACACTTTTTGCCTTCTGTAAAACCCTGGCAAGTTTCGCATCACCGCCGACAATATGCTTCTTCTTAAAGGGCTCGTTATTATTTTCCTTGGCCGGCCCCGGGGCTCCGTCTTGTTTCGGTATGCCGGCAGCAAAAGCGCGGGCCGCGATTTCCACTATGATGTCAACGGGAAAGGGCTTGAGCAGATAATCAAAGGCGCCGAGCTTCATGGCAGAGACAGCGGTTTCCACCGTGGCGTGTCCGGTTATGATGACGACCGGCAGGTCAGGCCGGTCCGCATGCAGGCGCTGCAGAAGTTCCAGCCCACCCATTGCCGGCATGTTGATATCGGTGATGACCAGATCAGCCGGGTTTTTTTCGAAAATATCAAGGGCCATGATGCCGTTCTCGGCAACGCTGACCCCATGGCCCTGACGGCTGAGCGCCTCATACAGGACCATGCGTAACTGACGGTCATCATCTACGATGAGAATTTTACGCAACTTTTCAGTCATTGTGGATTAGTGCATAACGTTGATTGAGATGATTGATCCATTGAAACATGCAACCATGTAATAAATCAACTCTTCACCCGATTTTAATTTTTCATAACCGCTTCAGTATCAGCCATGGCCCGGTTGATGTCTTCCTGGGCCACACGCTGCTGCGCCAATTTTTTGACCAGACTGTTCGGCCCTTCCAGCGCTTTGCGGAAATGCGTCATGGCCTCATCCTTTTTACCCAGCAGAAGCAGGACATCGCCGAGATTGAGCCGGAGCATCTGCGCTGCTTCGTTATTGCCGGGCATGTCCTCCGCCACCGCGGCCAGGTACGCATCCCTGGCCTTTTCCAGCTTATTATCCCGCCGGTATCTTTCCGCCAGCTTTCCGTACCAGTATTGCAATTCCTGGGGCGCCAGCCACTTTTCCGTCCGGAATGTGTCCAGGACCGCGGCCTTTGCCTGGATTTCATCCAACTCAAAAAGAATCCTTAAATAATCCGCCGCGTATTTATTTTTCTTGTCGGCAAAGGTTGGCTTCTCAACAGCAATTTGATAGAATTTCAAGGCATCCCTGCTGCGGTTCTGTTTCTCCCGCAAACGGCCACTCAGTGAACAGACCTCCCCCATCGCCGCATCGGCGGCATAAATCATGCGCAGATACTTGAGCAGCCGCTGGGCGGATTTGATATCATTATCCGCCAGATAGGTCTGAGCACGATGAATATAGAGATCCAGCTGCTCCTCATTGGTCAGCTCAAGGGCCATTGCCCTGTAATAAATCACGCTGGCCTGCCGGTAAAGCCCCATCTCCTCCAACGCCCGACCGGTCAGAACAAGTAATGTCGCCCGCCCGTAGAGCTTCACGTACTGATATTCGTCTTTGTATATCTGGTAGACTGCGGCAAATTTCCTGTCCTGAAAAAGCTTGCTCATGCGCATGGCCAGGATCTGCCCCATGATATCCACCACCTCTTTCTTCTCCGCCTCCACTGTTTCGTAACGGAGATAGGCCTTGCCCATGTTATAAGCCTGATCGTACTCTTTTCTTTCCCAGTATCTGCGCACCATCTCAAGGCGGGCATCCTGACTGGAAGGATCCTGATAATGAAGGTCAAGAACGTCCTGGAAAGGCTTGTCGCCTTCCGGCAAAACAATCTTTCCCTTTTTGTCCGCCGGTTGCGTCCCTGGGGGTGATGCCGCCTCCTGGGCCAGACGCAACCGGCTCAGCACCACAGCCCTCTCATCCTGTTCCCCTTCCTCAATAATCAGCTCATAAAATCTTCTGGCCATTTGTCTGTCGCCATCGGCCATGTAGCTTTCCGCCAGCTCATACAAGGAATCGGGCCGTGAGCCACGTTCTCCGGCTATATTCAGATACTGCAGCAGGTCTTTGCGGCCCTCCTGGGCATTTCCCACCCGCAGATTGGCAAGGCCTTTATTATGCAGCAATTCCGGTTCATCGACATAATAGGAAGGCCTCTGTCTGAGAATCTTCAAATAAACGGCAAGGGCATCATGATATTTCCCTTTGGCAAAATCAATATGGGCCAGGCCTGCCTGTGCGCGCAGTTTATCCAGCTCGTCTCCGATTTGCCCAAGCTCCCTGTATGCTTCAGCCGCCTCCTCCAGCCGGCCGATCTTCATCAGGATACGCGCCTTCATGTACAGGGCCTCTTTGGCCCTGGGCAACCCATCAAAACGATTGATAAAAAGGCCGAAATAGGTAAGGGCTTCCCGATAGAAGTGCATCTGATAATAGGCGTTTGCCACCTCATAATAGGCATCAGGCAGATGGGATGATTGCGGATAATCAATGGTAAAGGCGCGAAACAGTTCCTGAACTTTCCCCCAGTCAGCATCAGGACTGTCAAGGGCAAGACGCCGTGTTATATTCGCCCCCTTCCATAACGCCTCTTCCGCCCCTGGCGAATCGGGATATTGCCTGTAATACTGGATAAAAGATTCAGCCGCCTCCTGATCCCTGCCAGCCTGCAAATCCTTGTTCGCGTTCTGCCATAATTTATCCTGCCGCTGCTGCAACTGCTCCTTTAAGCTCTCCTCTTTACTTTTATCGGCAGCCTGGGCCATATCGGCAAAAACAGGGGAAAAACAGCCAAGGAACAACAAAAGGGCAAATAAGAAAAAAGCAGAAGGCTTTCTCCCCGACAAAAGGGCTGGATGATTAATTTTCTTTTTCAATTCCATACCGTTTCATCTTTTCAAGCAAGGTGGTCCGGTTAACATTGAGCAGCTTGGCTGCCCGGTTTTTCACCCAGTCTGTCTGTTCCATGGCCTGGATAATCAAACGTTTTTCAAATTCAGCCACCTGTTCGCTCAGACAGAAGCCCTGCCGGGGAATCTCACCGCGCTGTTCAATCCGATGCTCGGGTTTGAGAATCCGTGGGGGCAAATCCTCACATTCAATACGCGCGCCAAGGCTGAGAAGAACCATCCGCTCTACGACATTTTCCAGTTCACGCACGTTGCCAGGCCAGGGATAATGAAGCAGATGGCCCATGGCCTCCGGGGAAATGCCCGTGATGGCCTTTTTCTTGGACCTGTTGAATTTCTCGATGAAATAGTCCACCAGCAAGGGAATATCGGAAATCCGGTCGCGCAGGCAGGGCACCTTGATAGGAATTACCGTCAACCGGTAATAGAGATCCTCCCGGAAGCGGCCCTTGGTCACCTCTTCTTCTAGCTCCTTGTTGGTGGCCGCGATGACCCGGAAATCGGATATGATGGTTTTGGTGCCGCCGATCCGTTCAAACTGTTTTTCCTGCAGCACACGCAGCAGTTTCACCTGCAGCATGGGACTCATCTCCGCAACCTCATCAAGAAAAACCGTTCCTCCGTCAGCCAGTTCAAAACGGCCCAGACGGGTGCGGATGGCATGGGTAAAAGCTCCCTTTTCATGGCCGAACAGCTCGCTTTCCAACAGCTCGCCAGGAATTGCCCCGCAATTGACCGGAACAAAAGGGCCGTTTTTTCTCTCACTGCCATAATGAAGGGCCTGGGCAATAAGCTCTTTCCCCGTACCGCTCTCCCCCTGGATGAGTACCGTGGTGTTGGTATTGCGCACCTTTTCTATGATATCAAAAACATCAAGCAGGATCCTGCTCTGCCCGATAATAAGAGGATAAAAGGAGGAGATGGGGGAGGCCTTTGAGTTATTTTCTTCCGGAAAAGGTTCGTCCAAGGGGTACTCGCTTGTTAGCTGGATTAAATCTGAAATAAATTTTCAATTATTACGTACTTTTGGTATACAATATACAGGAAAAAGGTGTCAATTTTTTTTAAAAACAGTTTAAACTAATTCAACTTTTACTTTTTTTGCCAAGAACTCGACCATGTTAGAAAATCTCAACGAATCCCATTCTGCCCATGAGCATTCCGCCCTGGTGGAAGTCGTCAAGGTGACAAAAATTTACCCCCCCGATGTGGTGGCCTTACGAAACGTATCGCTCAGCGCTGAAAAGGGGGAACTCATATTTCTCACCGGCCCCAGCGGCGCCGGCAAAACGACCCTGCTCAAACTCCTCTGCCGCCAGGAAATCCCCACCAAGGGCCTGATTGAAATAGACGGCAACGATTTAAACACCTTATCGGCCAACGACATTCAGAAACTGCGGCAGCGCATAGGCGTCGCCTATCAGGATTTCAAACTCCTGCCCCGGCTGTCGGTTTTTCAGAATGTTGCCATGCCCATGGAGGTGCAGTTCAAAAGTCCCAGAGAAATCCGCAGTCGCGTCACCGAGCTGCTGGAAAAACTCGGCCTCAAAGAAAAGAAAAACAAGCCGGCAGGCAAACTGTCCAGGGGTGAACAACAGCGGGTCGCCATTGCCAGGGCGGCTGCCAACTCGCCGCTCCTGCTGCTGGCCGACGAACCCACAGGCAACCTGGATGCAGTAACGACCGGCCTGGTCATGGATCTTTTTCGAGAACTCAATGAAAACGGAGCAACCATCATCATCGCCACCCATGATGAATCAATTTATCAAGGAAGCAACCACCGGAAATTCGAGTTGCAACAAGGGGAATTATACTAAAATCCACCGATTACGCTGAATGAAGGCAGCCATATTTCGAGGCATACCATGCGATTTCTTACATTTATCTTTACCCAGTCATTCCGCAACATCCGGCACTCATGGGGCGTGCAGCTCATGACCCTGCTGACCGTCACCCTCTCCGTGCTGATCTTCTCGTTTTTTTACCTGATCTACACCAACATGCTGCAGGCAGGTGCGCAACTGGGGGAAGAACTGCGGCTCACCGTTTATCTGGAATCGCAATTAACCCAGGTTGAGCAGGAAGAATTCAAAAAGAAAATCACCAATTTCGGCAAGGTGGAAAAGATCGTTTTTATTACTCCGGAACAGGCCTTTCAACGTCTGGCCAAACAGCTCGGCAGCGACAGCGATGTCCTTGCCGACCTCAGCCCGGCCTTCCTGCCCTACTCGGCGGAAATCTATCCCCACAAGGACCTCGGCAATCTCATCAGGATCAAGGAGTTCGCCGATTACCTGAAAAATCTTCCGGGTACGCAGAAAGTCCAATATGGCCAGGCTTGGGTAGAACGATTCGGACATTTTATCAAACTGCTGCGCTTCATCGTCTTCATCAGCGGTACCCTGCTCATTCTCACCACCATGTTCATGGTATCCTATACCCTGCGGCTTACCCTCTATGCCCGCCAGGACGAATTGAAGGTCCTCAGATATCTGGGCGCGACCAACAGTTACATCAAAGGCCCGGTACTGATTGAAGGCTTTGCCCTGGGACTCTTCGGCTCAAGCCTCGGCCTCGCGTCGCTCTTTTTTATCTTCCAGTGGATCAAAAATCACTTCAGCAGTGCGGGCTTCATGAATCTGCTTGAGTTACGCTTCCTGCCCATGCCGAGCAGCGCCATCATTCTGCTCGGCAGCATCATGCTCTGCACCCTGGGCAGCCTGCTTTCCATCCGCACACTCCTGAAGAAATAGGCACGGCGAGCCGCAAAGATTATGAAAACCCGTAACGACCATCTCATCATTATCGGTTATGTGCTGCTCCTGCCGGCCGTTCTTTTTTTCTCCGGCCTGCCAGTCTGCGCCGCAGACCTTGAAGAAATCAAAAAGCTTGATCAAGAGGTACTCCAGCAGAAGAAAAAAATTGAAACGGTGCAGACCGGCATCGCTGCCCATCAGACAAAAGTCTCGGCAGCAAAGCAAAGAGAAATGAAGCTGCTGGAGGAACTTGACAAGATCAACCAGCAGGTCCGCGCCGAGAGCGAAAAACTCCTGGCCCTGCAGGAGGAAATGGCCAGACAGCATGAAATGACCCTGGCCAGGCAAAAAGAGATGGAAAAGGTAACCGGGGAAAAGGATACTCTCCGACTGCACATGGAAAAAAGACTCCGCGCCTATTACCGGATGGGTGATATCGGCGTCATGAATGCCGTCTTTTCATCCTCTTCTCTGGCCGACCTGCTGTCATTCAGGGATAATTTTCTGCTGATGCTGAAGTATGACCATCAGCTGATCAATGATTTCAAAAACAAAATGCTTGAGCTTGAGGATGCGAAAAAAGCTCATGAACAGGAAAAGATCCGCCTTTCCCAGGCTGCCGAAGAGGTGTTAAAACAGCAGGCACTTCTCACGCAGACCCAGCAGGAGCAACAGGAACTGCTTGACCGGGCGCAAACGGAAAGGCAGCTTTACCAGCAGGCCATCAAGGAGTTGGAGGATGCGGCCAAACAGCTCACGGCAACTCTGACCAAACTGGAAGAGAAGGCGACGGAGGCCAAGATTGACAGGGAGCAGCAACTTATCAGGAACTACCCGCTCAAACCGTTTAAAAAGAGAAAACCTGCCGCCGCCCGCGGCTTTGCCGGGGAAAAGGGCAGGCTGCCGCCGCCTGTTGCCGGTACCATCGTGCAACAATTCGGCGCCCACACTGATGAATCCATTGGGGTAAGCACCTTTGCCAATGGAATTAATATTGAATCTGCCCCTGGAAGTGATATTATAGCGGTTTATGACGGCAAAGTCGTCTATGCCGGCACATTGCGAGGTTACGGCAATCTCATTATCCTGGACCACGGCAACCACTACTATTCACTGGTAAGCGGTGTGGGAGAAATTCAGCGGAAAGTCGGAGACATGGTGAAACAGCATGAAAAAATCGGCGTTTCCAGTCTCCATACCGGCTTGCTGCAGGAAGCGCTGCATTTCGAAATCCGCCATAATACCCAGGCACAAAATCCTCTTGAATGGCTGGAATCATCGCAAACATCATTTAAAAATTGAAAATTTGCTGCAATTATTGCATGTTGATTAACTTTTTGCCATGTTAGACATTGTCTGAAATGTGCCAACGTGCTAGATTAAATAATTATAATCCCCGATGCTTCTATTAAAATTTTAATTTCACATATCGGAAAACCCATGAAAAAACAAAGCCCCGTCGCCAAAAAGATCCTAGTCATCATGCTCATCTGTCTTCCTGTTTTCACTCTCCTTTTATGGGAACGTAATTCCCGGGTGGAGGCAAAGACCGAGGACATTTATAAAAACCTTGAAACATTCTCCAACGTTTTAAGCCTGGTGGAGAAAAATTACGTAGAAGAAATTGATGCCAACAAGGTCCTTGAAGGAGCAATCAAAGGGATGCTTACCACCCTTGATCCCCATTCTTCCTACATGAAACCTGATGATTTTCAGGAACTGAAGATTGAGACCAAGGGCAGCTTCTCAGGGATCGGCATTGAAATAACCATGAAGGACGGCGTGCTCACCGTTGTTTCCCCCATTGAAGGAACACCCGCCTTTGAAAAGGGCGTGCTGTCAGGGGATAAGATTCTGAAAATCGACGGCGAATCGACCCAGGATATGACCCTGATGGAGGCGGTAAAGAGACTGCGCGGCCCCCAGGGCACGGAAGTGACCATCTCGATTTTCCGGGAAGGGCTTACCGAACTCAAAGACATCACCATGATCCGCAATGTCATTCCCCTCATCAGTGTCACGTCGAAAATGCTTGAGCCGGGCTACGGTTATATCCGCATCCGCAGCTTCCAGGCCAATACCACCAAAGAATTCAAGGAAGCATTGGGGGCCCTGCAGAAGGAAAGCCCGCTGAACGGGCTGATCATTGATATGCGCAACAACCCCGGCGGACTTCTCGACCAGGCTGTCAAGATTTCCGATATCTTTATTGATCACGGCATGATCGTCTCCACCAAGGGCCGCCTCAAAGAGCAGAACATGGAATTCAAGGCCCATGACAGCGGCGAAAAATACACCTTTCCCATCATTACCCTGGTGAATGAAGGCAGCGCCAGCGCATCGGAGATTGTCGCCGGCGCCCTGCAGGATCATAAACGGGCGCTCATCCTCGGCGCCCAGACGTTCGGCAAAGGATCAGTGCAGACAATCATTCCCATGGATAACGGAGCAGGACTCAGACTGACCACGGCCCGCTACTATACGCCCAATGACAGGTCAATCCAGGCCACGGGCATCACGCCGGACATTGTCGTTCCTACCGAACTCGCCGCAAAGCATGAAGAAAAGGTGGAGAAGAAAAAAATAAACTTCCTCCGGGAAAAAGACCTGAAACACCACATCAAAAACGGCAACGGCAACGAGGAAACAATGCCGGAGGAAGAGGAAGCCGTCCCGCCGCGGGATGATACTGGTGCAACCCCTGAGGAACCGAAGAAACCGGAGGATATCGCCGGCGACAACCAGCTCAACCAGGCCCTGATGCTGCTCAAGGGGCTGGTGGTTTTCGGCAAGATGGACCTTACCCGTTGATCCTGATGGAAATTAACCGGGAAAATCCTTTCCTGTCCTGACCATCTCATAATAATCCCGGCCGTGCACATCATTAATCACCACGGCCGGGAATTTTTCCACACTAAACTTGAACAGCGCCTCCGGACCGGCATCGGCAAAGGCCACAACCTCGGCTGCCACAATACATTTTGACAGCAAGGCCCCGGCGCCGCCGAAGGCAGCCAGATAGACGGCCTTATGGCGCACCATGGCCTCGCGGACATGCATGGAACGGGCGCCCTTGCCCATGGTGGCCTTCAGACCCAGCTCAAGCAGTCTCGGGGTATAGACGTCCATCCGGTAGCTTGTCGTCGGGCCTGCGGCGCCAATGACCCGGCCGGGGGGTGCCGGACTTGGCCCGACATAGTAAAGAAGCTGGCCGGTGAGATCAACAGGCAGCTCGGCGCCATCATCAAGCAAAGCCATCATCCGGCGGTGGGTCTGGTCCCGGCCGGTAAAAAGCACGCCGGTAAGACTGATCAGGTCCCCTGCTTTGAGGGACTCTCCAACTCCTTCGCTGAAGGGAATTTTCACTTCCTGCATTTGGTCCATCATGGCGGGGGTATTACGCGGTAGAGACATCAGAGAACGATCTCCTTATGGCGATGGGCATGGCACTGAATATTGACAGCCACCGGTAAACTGGCGATGTGGGAAGGAAACAGCTCAATATGCACGGCCAGGGCGGTATTGTTGCCGCCCAGCCCCTGCACACCCTGGCCCTGTTCATTGATGCCCGCCAAAATCTCCTCCTCAAGAGCGGCGACATCCTGACGGGGGTTTGCCGCACCCAGAGGCCTGAGCAGAACTTTTTTGGCCAGCAGGGCGGCCTTTTCAAAGGTCCCCCCCATGCCGACGCCGACAAGCAGAGGCGGGCAGGGATTGGGCCCGGCATTCACCACCTGGCGGATGACAAAATCCTTCATCCCGCTGATCCCGGCAGATGGCGGTAACATGGTAAGGCCGCTCATATTTTCACTGCCGCATCCCTTGGGCAGCATGCTGATCTTTATCTGCTCACCCGGGACAAGCTCGATATGAATGACCGCCGGGGTATTGGTGCCGGTATTGACCCTGGTGATGGGATCGCACACCGATTTGCGCAGATAGCCCTCCCCATAGCCAGCCTGAATTCCCAAATGGACAGCCTCCCCCAGGTCTCCGCGCACATGCACATCCTGCCCCAGCTCAATAAATACGACAGCCACCCCGGTATCCTGGCAGACGGGGATCTTCTCCCGGGCGGCAATATCGGCATTGACCAGCAGAAGATCCAGTATGTTTTTTGCCAGAGTCGAGCTCTCCCTGTCCCTGGCTTTCCCCAATCCGGCAAGGATGTCAGGCTCAAGGCGGACACCTGCCTCCATGGTGATTTTTTTGACCGCCTCTGTTACCAGCGCCGCCTCAATTTCACGCATAATTATTCCTGTATCTGTATTTTCCCGGCTGATTGGCTGATAAGCGTCTGCGGGAATGAATGCAGAGCCGGATGACGTCAACCTTTCAGTCTTCGGTTGCGGAGCGCCAGACTCTGCTGTTTGAAGTTGTGCTGGATCAGCTTCTCCTGATCATCCTCCATGATGAGGACAAACTCCGCTCCCACCTTATAGAGGATTTCCCCCTCTTTTGGGGGCAGAACCTTGCAGGTGATAACCTTGCCGAAGCAATACACATAGGTATAGGTAGGCAGCAGGGCGATATGAAATTCAAGTATCTCATCCACGGCAACTGGACGATCAGCAATAAATGACAACCCTCTGCCGCTTAGATTGAGATCATACAGTGACAGCTTGTCAAAAATCGTTTTGCTGGCCGTGGTTTTCTTGATGATGAGATTGATTTTAGTATCTAGGTGAGAAAGGAAATCCCCCAAATCCGAATCCCGCTCCTTGATGCGCGCCAGAGCGCTTTGCGCACCGATGAACATCTGGATATCCGATAGTCCCTCGTGGTTATAGGGAGGAATGCCCGCCTCGAAATCCTTCACGACAGTTGCAAATTTTTCCGGGGAAACAGATTGAAAATAAAAGAGATTACGGCCGCTCACACGTACGGCTTGTCGCCTTTCATAATCCTCGGGATTGTTATCTGCCATATGTTCTGTTCCTATGGTTCAGGAGTCACTTTGTTAGTCTCGTTTTTTTCCAGCTCAATGCCGGTCACAACAACCTGTGGATTTGCCGGTCTGATCCGAAACTCAACCCGTCTGTTGACGGCCCGTCTTTCGGCAGTATCATTAACAGCAAGCGGTCTGCCATCAGCAGCGGCAACAGCCAGCAGTCTATCCGGCGGAATCTTCATCTTTTCATTCCAGTATTCAACCACCCCGACGGCCCTGGCCGCGGAAAGCCCCCAATTGCTCTGATAGGGGGTTGCCCCTTTCTTGAGAGGGACATTGTCGGTGTGGCCGCTCACCTCAATGGACAGAGCCATTTCCTCTGCAAGTTTCCCGAGTTTGTCGAGAAAGGGCAGAAACTCATTTTTAATCTGCGCGCTGCCCGATTCAAAGGCAACCGCCCCCTTTACCCGGAGAATAAGCCCCTGATCGCTGTAATCGGTCTCCACGATCCCGCCTTTGATCTCTTCTGAAAATATATTGGCCACTTTAATCTGTACCTGCAACGGCACCGTATCAAATTCAGTGGAAATCATCCTCTCGCCCTGCATGGACACCGTCTCCACCACCTTTGTCTGGGTGCCGAAGGCGTCCTTCATGGACCCGACTACCTGATAGAACTTCTTGACATCCATAACGGAAAAGGAAAGCAACAGGATAAAAAAACACAGAAGCAGCGACATCATGTCGGCAAATGTGCACATCCAGCCGGGCGCACCGGATGGGCATTCCACCTTTTTCGGTTCTTCCTTGGCCATGCTTGTCAGTCCTGCTCACTCATTGGTCTCAACCATGCTATTTCTGCACACCGGCAGTCCTCTCCTTGGGGGGCAGGAAGGTTTCCAGAAATTCTTCCATAACCCGGGGATTCAGTCCTTTCAATATCCCCAGCACACCTTCGATGATCAATTTGCGGTTACGTTCCTCTTCCCTGCTGCGCAGGGAAAGTTTATCCGCAATGGGAATACAGAATATATTGGCGATGAGCGCGCCATAGAGGGTCGTCAACAGGGCTACTGCCATGGCAGGCCCGATGGTGGACGGATCACCCATGGTGGTAAGCATCTGCACCAGCCCCACCAAAGTGCCGATCATGCCGAAAGCTGGGGCGGAATCCCCCATGCCGGAAAATACCTTGCGGCCGATCTCGTGCCGATCCACCGTGAGGCTCACCTCTTTATTGAGGACCTCTTCGATAAACTCAGCCTCATGACCATCCACGCAGTACATGATGGCCTTTTTCAGAAAAGGGTCGGCAATCGGCTGCTGCTCAAGCACAATGAGCCCGTTTTTGCGGGCAATGTTGGCCAGATTGACGATTTCCTTGATCACCTGCTCGGGAACACTCAACTTGGTGGCAAAGGCATTGTTGGCCACCTTCATGGAATTGAGCACATCACTCATACCGAAGCGGATCAAGGCCGTGGCAAAGGTACCTCCGAAAACGATAAGCATCGAAGGAACATTGAAAAAAATGCCGGCCGAACCACCGAGAAGGATCGCCAGCAAGACGATGCCAAAACCGCCGATCAGACCGATAACTGTGGCTAAATCCATATCCTATTTGGTCCTTATCCCTCTTCAGTGAAAAGCTTGTCCACATCAAGCTGCATGGTAAAACTATGTTTGGCATCAGGATAACTGCCGGATCGCACCTCATCCCTGAAGGCGGACACGGCATCCTTGATCTGCGGCGCCAGACTGGCATAACCCTTGACAAAGCTCGGCACAAATTTATCGAACATACCGAGCAGATCATGGGTTACCAGCACCTGACCGTCACAACCAGGGCCGGCGCCGATGCCGATGGTGGGAATTGCTATGCTTTCCGTAATCAGTGCGGCCAGCCGGTCGGGGATGCATTCCATGACAATGGCGAACACACCGGCCTCTGCCAGGGCCCTGGCGTCAGCCAGCAGCCTGCGAGCCGAGTCAGCATCCTTGCCTTGCACCTTGTAGCCGCCAAGGTTGCCGGCAGTCTGCGGAGTCAGCCCGATATGGCCCATCACCGCCATGCCGGACCTGACAATGGCCCGCACGGCAGGGCACACCTCAGCCCCGCCCTCAAGCTTGACGGCATCGCTGCCGGCCTCCTTGAAAAAACGGCCGGCATTTCTCACGGCATCCTCGACACTGATCTGATAGGAGAGAAAGGGCATGTCTGCCACCACAAAGGAAGAAGAGCCACGGCGGACAGCACGGGCATGATGGAGCATCTCCTCCATGGTCACAGGCACGGTGGAATCATAACCCAGCAGCACATTGCCCAGCGAATCGCCGACCAGGAGTATGTCAATGCCGGCGGTATCGAGCAGATGGGCAAAACCTGCATCATAGGCGGTGAGCACGGTCAGCTTTTCTCCGCCCTTACGTTTGATTATATCCGGGATAGTTAATTTCTTCATGGCCCCAATTATCCTTAAGTAAACGAAGGGAAACACTAAGTTTTATATTAGCGCAAGGTCACCGAGACAACAAAGAAAAATAATAAAAAGTTTTGACTGGCTGCGCAGACTACTTCAAAGGACCGGTAAACTCGCTGATATCTCTCTGCCGGCAAAACTCCCTCGCCTTGCCGAAATGCTCGTAGGCTGCCAGGGTGGCTACCCTGCCCCGGGGGGTGCGCATCAGAAAGCCGGACTGGATCAGAAAGGGTTCATAGACATCTTCCAGGGTGTTCTTTTCCTCACAGACAGCGGTGGCCATGGTATCAAGACCGACCGGGCCGCCCTGGAACTTATCGATCATGGTCAGCAGAATGCGCCGGTCCATTTCATCAAGCCCCTCTTTGTCAACGGAAAGCATGGTCAAGGCGGCATCGGCAACTTCAACAGTGATATGCCCATCAGCCTTTACCTGGGCAAAGTCACGCACCCTTTTCAGCAGACGGTTGGCAATGCGGGGCGTCCCCCGTGACCGCCGTCCCAGCTCCAGCGCACCAGCTTCATCAATGGGGACGGCCAACAGCGCGGCTGATCTTTTGATAATTGCCACAAGTTCTTCAGGGGAATAAAAATCAAGGCGGAGAATGACCCCGAAACGATCCCGCAGGGGCGGAGTCAACAGACCGGTTCTGGTCGTTGCCCCGATAAGGGTGAACGGCGGGAGATCCATTTTTACTGTTTTTGCCCCTGGTCCCTGGCCGATGAGGAGATCAAGCTGAAAATCCTCCATGGCCGGATAAAGAATCTCCTCGACCACATGATTCAGGCGATGAATCTCATCGATAAAAAGCACATCCCCTTCATGCAGACTGGTGAGAATGGCGGCAAGATCACCCGGTCTTTCAATCACCGGACCGGAAGTCACCTTGATGTTTGCTCCCATCTCATTGGCGATTATGTAGGCAAGGGTTGTCTTGCCAAGGCCGGGAAAACCATGGAAAAGAACATGATCCAACGCCTCACCGCGGGCAGACGCGGCCCTGAGACTGATCTCAAGATTTGCCTTGACCTGTTCCTGGCCGATATACTGGGATAATCTTTTGGGACGGAGACTTCTCTCCTCCAGTTCCTCATGGGGAGTGACGATTCCGGTACTGACAATTCTTTCCTCGTAATTCACGCCAGCAACCTCAATGCCTGTCTGACAATTTTTTCCAGGGTGAGAGCAGCAGGATCATCCGCATCTGCCACCACCTTGCGTACTGCTTCTTCAGCATTGTTCTGAGGATAGCCGAGATTCACCAGGGCCGAAACCGTATCAAGCCAGAGTTCATCCCGCCGGCTTGCCACAGCACCGCGACGGGGCTGCTGCAATTCAGGAACCCACTGCACCTTGTCCTTCAACTCCAGACAGAGACGTTCCGCTGTTTTTTTCCCCACCCCTTGCAGTTGGACAAGCCGGGCAATGGATTCATTGCGGATGGCTGCCGCAAGCTCTGCTGTGGAAATGCCGGAAAGAATGGCCAACGCGAGCTTTGGACCTATGCCGGAAACGCTGATCAGCAGATGAAAAATCTCCTTTTCAGCTACATCGGCAAAACCATAGAGTATCAAGGCATCTTCCCGCACATGGGTATAGACATGGATCAGCACCTGGTGGCCGGTTTCCGGCAGGGCGTTGAGGCAGCCGGCCGTGGCATAAACCTCGTAGCCAACTCCACCGGCCATGACAATCAGTCTTTCATCCGACTTGTAAAAAAGTTCCCCCCTGATGCAGGCAATCATGATTTCTTCCTGTCCGCCGCCCGGGATACGGCAAGATGATTGGCGCAGCACATGGCAACCGCCAGGGCATCAGCGGCATCAGGACTTGGCGTGGCCGATAACTTCAACAATGCCCTGACTGCCTGTTGCATCTGCCCCTTGCCGGCCTGGCCATAGCCGACTACCGCCTGCTTGACAACCTTGGGCGAAAATTCCTGCAGAGGAAGAGAAAACTGGCTGACGGCAAGGAGAAGAACGCCTCTTGTCTGACCAAGTTTGAGGGCCGAACTGGGATTTTTTGCCACAAAGACCTGTTCAATGGCGGCATGGTGCGGGTCATGCTTGCCGATGACCGCACAGATCCCCTGGTAAATCTCCTTGAGCCTTTCCCCCATGGCAAGAGATGGCGTTGATTTGACCACCCCGCAGGCGATAAAATTGAGGTCAAAGCCATGCTGTTCCACAATGCCGAAACCAGTGGCCCGTGATCCGGGATCAATACCCAGGATACGAATTGTTTTCAACACTTAGGAGAGTTTCTCCATGATTTCATCAGGGATATCAAAGTTTGCATGGACGTTCTGCACATCATCGCAGTCTTCCAGGGTTTCCATGAGTTTCAGCAGACGCTTGGCAACCCCTTCATCATTGACCTCCACCACATTCTGGGGAACCATGGAAAGAGAGGCATCCAAGAAAACAATGCCCTGCGACTCCAGCTGTTCCCGCACCGCAGCAAATTCTTCAGGCGAAGTTGTTACCTGAAATTCCGTTTCCTCTTCCACCACATCGTCGGCGCCGGCCTCCAGGGCCAGCTCCATCAATTTCTCTTCATCAATGGTTTTTTTATCAACCAGCAGTAAACCCTTTTTATCAAACATATAGGAGACGCAGCCGAACTCGCCGAGATTGCCGCCGCTCTTGGTAAAAGCGGGACGGACCTCACCAACAGTGCGATTTTTGTTGTCCGTCATGCACTCGACCAGAATGGCCACCCCGCCGGGTCCATACCCTTCATAGGTGATTTCCTCGTATACTGCTCCCTCAAGCTCGCCGGTGCCCTTTTTAATGGCCCGGTCAATATTGTCTTTCGGCATATTGACCGTCTTGGCCGTGATAATGGCACTGCGCAGCCTGGGATTGCCCAGGGGGTCCCCGCCGCCGAGCCGGGCCGCCACGGTGATCTCCTTGATCAGCCGGGTGAATATTTTGCCGCGTTTGGCATCTACGGCCCCTTTCCTTCTTTTGATGTTAGCCCACTTCGAATGTCCAGACATATAAAGAAAACCTCCAATTATTCAATACTTGATACCTGAAGACGGAAACAATCTCATACATTCAGGCAAAACAACCCATGTTACTTTTTGTTTGGTCGAAAAAAAAATCTACTCTCCACCTTTAAATTCTAATCCCAGCACAAAAACCTCGCGGCTCTCAACCCGGGAACTTTTTGGTTTGACGATTTTGGTTTTTTTAAAATAATGACGAACTTCATTGACAAAGTCCGGAAAATCCTCCCCCTGGAATACCTTGCAGTAAAAATGCCCACCCCGGCAAAGGGACTGACAGGCTATTGCCAGAGCCCGCCGGGATAATTCAATTGACTGTAAATGGTCAGAGAACTTGTGGCCTGTCGTTTTAGGGGCCAGATCACTGACAACAACCTGAAATGGAATTTTACCTGATATAAAGAGAATGAAATCGTCGCCGAAAATATCGGCACGGATGAAATCAATCCGGGCACTGCCGACTGCTGGAGCGATGTTACTTTTCTGCAGGTCAACCCCGACAACAAAACCATTAACTCCAGAAATTTTAGCGGCATAAAGAGACCAACTGCCCGGATGACAGCCAAGATCAAGGACCTTATCTCCTGGTTTTATGAAATGATGCTTTTGCTGGGCCTCCTCAAGTTTATATATGGAACGGGCAGGGTAGTTCTCCTGCTTTGCTTTTTTAAAATAATAATCTTGAACTTTTTTCACGATAAAAAGGGATTCACATGGAAATAGAAAGTTGGATGATCTCAAAAAATAGTATGTCGTCTCAGGCGCAGCTTATGGCCTTGCCGGTATGTCATCAAGCAGTTGAGAGGGTACTGTCAATCCCATTGGGCAGACAGCAAAGCATTTATCATCGGTTAAAACAATTCTTACCAGTTTAGGAAAAAGTAGCTCATTTTACACGTAAAAACAAGGGAATTGCACTCGGCCGTCAAGAAGGGAGAAAAGGCGGAAACAAGCAACAATAATCACTTCTTTGCCCAAACATGCAGGGCTTTTTGATATAACAGAGATCTCGAGAGATTTAAATCCCTGGCAATTTTCTTGACAGAGTCCTTCATGCTCAAACCGGAGTTGTCCCTGTACCAGCCCAGCAGTTCATCTAAATCCTCTGGGGCGGGGGATTGTGAGCTTTGATCAGGAAAAACGAGGATGACAAACTCACCTTTTATCTGGCCTCTTTGTTCCAGGACAGGAAGAACCTCGGCCAGGGTCCCTGTTAACAATTCTTCATGGATTTTAGTAAGTTCTCGAGCGATGAAAACCTTTCTTTCGCCCAAAACCGTCCTGCACTCGGCAAGGGTATTGCAAACTCTTCTGGGCGATTCATAAAAAACAATGGCGGTTTTATCCTGGGCATGCGCGGTTAATGTTTTCATCCGCTGGGATTTTTTACTGGGCAGAAAGCCGAGAAAAGTAAAAGAGGACTGGGTGAAACCGGCAACACTCAGGGCAGCGGTTAAGGCAGAGGGACCGGGCACTGCTATGACTTTGATAACATGTTCATGACACTGTGAAACAAGAACAGCACCGGGGTCGGAAATTGCCGGGGTACCGGCATCGGAAACAAGAGCAACATCACGGCCGTTGAGCAGTTCTTCAATGATCTTTTCACTGCGGACTGCTTCACGGTCCTTATAATAACTGACAAGAGGCTTGCTGAGAGACAGATGGCTTAACAGTTTACGAGTATGGCGAGTATCTTCGGCCGCAATCAGATCAACCTGGCCGAGAATACGGACAGCACGCAAAGTTATATCTTCGAGATTGCCAATGGGGGTGGCCACGACATACAGTGTACCGCATTTGCCGTTTTTATCCACAGACACCTGATGCCTCCTCTGCAGGGATAAACTCAAAGGAAATTTTACGCAAAAAAAAAGCCCTCAGAACCGAAAGCGGTCATGAGGGCTAAAAAAGGAATTCGGCAGCGACCTACTCTCCCACCAAGTTTCCCTGGCAGTACCATCGGCGCTGAGAAGCTTAACTTCCGTGTTCGGAATGAGAACGGGTGTCTCCTTCTCGCTCTGGCCACCGAAAAAGCGTTTCAACGTTCAAGCGTTTCAACATTCAAGCGTTTGATCGCTGGAACGTTTACGCGTTTGCACGTTTTTATATAAACATGACAATCGAACAGGTTTTTTATTTTGTTGTATCTACTGCTGTGAGTCTTTAAGAAAAAATATGGTCAAGCCGCACGGCTTATTAGTATCAGTCAGCTCCATGCATTGCTGCACTTCCACACCTGACCTATCAACGTTGTAGTCTACAACGAGCCTTTAGGTGGCTTACACCACGGGATATCTTATCTTGAAGTGGGCTTCCCGCTTAGATGCTTTCAGCGGTTATCCCTGCCAAACATAGCTACCCTGCCATGCCGCTGGCGCGACAACAGGAGCACCAGAGGTTTGTCCATTCCGGTCCTCTCGTACTAGGAACAGCTCTTCTCAAATATCCTACGCCCGCAACAGATAAGGACCAAACTGTCTCACGACGTTTTAAACCCAGCTCACGTACCGCTTTAATTGGCGAACAGCCAAACCCTTGGGACCTGCTCCAGCCCCAGGATGCGATGAGCCGACATCGAGGTGCCAAACCTCCCCGTCGATATGGACTCTTGGGGGAGATAAGCCTGTTATCCCCGGAGTACCTTTTATCCGTTGAGCGACGACCCTTCCATGTGGAATCGCCGGATCACTAAGACCTACTTTCGTACCTGCTCGACTTGTCAGTCTCGCAGTCAAGCTCCCTTATGCCTTTACACTCTACGGCTGGTTTCCAATCAGCCTGAGGGAACCATCGCGCGCCTCCGTTACTTTTTCGGAGGCGACCGCCCCAGTCAAACTACCCACCAGACATTGTCCGTGATCCCGATAAGGGATCTACGTTAGAATTCTAAGATAATCAGGGTGGTATTTCAAGGTTGACTCCACGACAGCTAGCGCTGCCGCTTCCATGTCTCCCACCTATCCTACACAAACTAGCTCAAAATCCAATGCCAAGCTATAGTAAAGGTTCACGGGGTCTTTCTGTCTAGTTGCGGGTAACCGGCATCTTCACCGGTGCTACAGTTTCGCTGAGCCTCTAGTTGAGACAGTGGGGAAATCGTTACGCCATTCGTGCAGGTCGGAACTTACCCGACAAGGAATTTCGCTACCTTAGGACCGTTATAGTTACGGCCGCCGTTTACCGGGGCTTCGGTTCATTGCTTCGCCTTGCGACTAACAAGTCCCCTTAACCTTCCGGCACCGGGCAGGCGTCAGACCCTATACTGCGTCTTTCGACTTCGCAGAGTCCTGTGTTTTTAGTAAACAGTCGCTCCCCCCGTTTCTCTGCAACCACCTTCAGCTCCACGAGTAAATCGCTTCACCTAATGATGGCACACCTTCTTCCGAAGTTACGGTGTCAATTTGCCGAGTTCCTTAACTAGAGTTCTCTCAAGCGCCTTGGGATACTCTCCCTACCCACCTGTGTCGGTTTACGGTACGATTAATCTGATAACTCGCTACGAGGATTTTCCTGGCAGCATGGGATCAACCACTTTGCGGTCCCTTACGGGACCTTCGTCATCACGCCTCAGCGTTGAATGGAAAAGCGGATTTGCCTGCTCTTCCCGCCTACACGCTTGAACCGGGACTTCCAACACCCGGATGGCCTACCCTTCTGCGTCCCCCCTTCGCTCAAACGCTATCAGACTAGTACAGGAATATTAACCTGTTTCCCATCGACTACGCCTCTCGGCCTCGCCTTAGGGGTCGACTAACCCTGAGCAGATTAACTTGACTACAGGAAACCTTAGGTTTTCGGCGTGCGGGTTTCTCACCCGCATTTTCGCTACTCGTGTCAACATAAGCTCTTGTAGAACCTCCAGCACTTCTTTCGATATACCTTCTACGGCGCTACAATGTTCTCCTACCATACAAAATAAATTCTGTATCCGAAGCTTCGGTAGCATGCTTGAGCCCCGCTGAATTTTCGGCGCGGACCCACTCGACCAGTGAGCTATTACGCTTTCTTTAAAGGGTTGCTGCTTCTAAGCCAACCTCCTGGTTGTCTGTGCAGTTCCACCTCCTTTACCACTTAGCATGCATTTAGGGACCTTAGCTGTCGGTCTGGGCTGTTTCCCTTTCGACCACGGAACTTATCTCCCGTAGTCTGACTCCCGTATTTCAGCTTGACGGCATTCGGAGTTTGATTGGGGTTGGTAATCCTGTGGGGACCCCTAGTCCAGTCAGTGCTCTACCTCCGTCAGTGATCATACGAGGCTATACCTAAATATATTTCGGAGAAAACCAGCTATCACCGAGTTTGATTAGCCTTTCACTCCTATCCACAGCTCATCCGAACAGTTTTCAACCTATATCGGTGCGGGCCTCCATTTCGTGTTACCGAAACTTCACCCTGGCCATGGATAGATCACCCGGTTTCGGGTCTACCCCATGCAACTTGACGCCCTATTAAGACTCGCTTTCGCTACGGCTACACCTCTCGGCTTAACCTCGCTGCATAGGATAACTCGTTGACTCATTATGCAAAAGGCACGCAGTCACACGGTCCGAAGACATCGTGCTCCTACCGCTTGTAAGCAGACGGTTTCAGGTACTATTTCACTCGGGTCCCCCCGTACTTTTCACCTTTCCCTCACGGTACTGGTTCACTATCGGTCACTGATGAGTATTTAGCCTTGGAAGATGGTCCTCCCAGATTCCCACAGGGTTTCACGTGCCCCGTGGTACTCGGGTGCCTTACTTTGAGAGCCATATATTTCGCATACCGGACTTTCACCGTCTATGGTCGGCCTTTCCATGCCGTTCTGCTATATATGACCTTTGTAACTCAATGAGCATGCTGCAACACACTCACGCAAGGTCCCACAACTCCATATATGCAACGCCTGCAGGCTTACACATATATGGTTTGGGCTCTTCCCGTTTCGCTCGCCACTACTACGGGAATCGATTTATTACTTTCTTTTCCTGCAGGTACTTAGATGTTTCAGTTCCCTGCGTTCGCCTCATATGCCTATGTATTCAGCATATGATACCTGAGCATAACCCCAGGTGGGTTTCCCCATTCGGATACCCCCGGATCAAAGCCTGTTAGCAGCTCCCCGAGGCTTTTCGCAGCTTTCCACGTCCTTCTTCGCCTATCAGTGCCAAGGCATCCGCCGTCTGCCCTTAGTAGCTTGACCATAAAAACTTTACAGTCATTTCTCTTAAAAACTCAGCTACTGTATTTACAACTAATTTAAAAAACCTATTCAATTGTCAAAGATCAAAGAGCTCTTGGCTCATAGCTGATAGCTCATAGGTTATCAGCTCATGGGGATTAGCCCATGGCTCATGACTCATGGTTTTTTTCTTTTCCATGAGCCATCAGCCATCAGCTAATCTACTAATATGGTGGAGGTGAACGGGATCGAACCGATGACCTCCTGCGTGCAAGGCAGGCGCTCTCCCAGCTGAGCTACACCCCCAACTAACGTTCCAACGTCTAAGCGATTTAACGTTCAAACGTTTGAACGCTTGATCGTTTCCTGATGGTGGGCCTAACTGGACTTGAACCAGTGACCTCACGCTTATCAGGCGTGCGCTCTAACCGAAACTGAGCTATAGGCCCATATCTCAAAGACAGTGACCTCGCGGCCCCTAGCCTATATCAACTCCACGGCAAAGATCAAAAAAACCGATCTCTCAAAACTGAATAGCAATTCTATATGGGCGTTGACCAAGCTCTTGGCATTCTGCCAAAGCTTCTTCCTTTAAAAGGAGGTGATCCAGCCCCAGGTTCCCCTAGGGCTACCTTGTTACGACTTCACCCCAATTACCAGCCATACCTTGGACGCCTGCCTCCTTGCGGTTAGCTCAACGTCTTCTGGTACAACCGACTCTCGTGGTGTGACGGGCGGTGTGTACAAGGCCCGGGAACGTATTCACCGTGGCATGCTGATCCACGATTACTAGCGATTCCAACTTCACGGAGTCGAGTTGCAGACTCCGATCCGGACTGAGACCGGTTTTATGGGATTAGCTGACTCTCGCAAGTTCGCCGCCCTTTGTTCCGGCCATTGTAGTACGTGTGTAGCCCTGGTCATAAAGGCCATGAGGACTTGACGTCATCCCCACCTTCCTCCGGTTTGACACCGGCAGTCCCTCTAGAGTGCCCAACTTAATGATGGCAACTAAAGGCGAGGGTTGCGCTCGTTGCGGGACTTAACCCAACATCTCACGACACGAGCTGACGACAGCCATGCAGCACCTGTCTCCAAGCTCCTTCGGTTGAAGGCACTCTCCTGTTTCCAGGAGATTCTCGGGATGTCAAGACCAGGTAAGGTTCTTCGCGTTGCGTCGAATTAAACCACATACTCCACCGCTTGTGCGGGCCCCCGTCAATTCCTTTGAGTTTTAATCTTGCGACCGTACTCCCCAGGCGGTACACTTAATGCGTTAGCTGCGACACAGGAGGGGTCAACACCCCCTACATCTAGTGTACATCGTTTACAGCTGTGGACTACCAGGGTATCTAATCCTGTTTGCTCCCCACGCTTTCGCGCATCAGCGTCAGTATTCGTCCAGAAAGTCGCCTTCGCCACCGGTATTCCTCCCGATATCTACGAATTTCACCTCTACACCGGGAATTCTACTTTCCCCTCCGATACTCAAGCACTGCAGTATCAGATGCACTTCCACGGTTAAGCCGTGGACTTTCACATCTGACTTACAGCGCCGCCTACGCGCCCTTTACGCCCAGTAATTCCGAACAACGCTTGCACCCTCCGTATTACCGCGGCTGCTGGCACGGAGTTAGCCGGTGCTTCCTTTAGTGGTACCGTCAGGTTAACATGGTATTAGCATATTAACGGTTCTTCCCACTTGACAGGGCTTTACGACCCGAAAGCCTTCATCACCCACGCGGCGTCGCTGCGTCAGGGTTACCCCCATTGCGCAAAATTCCTCACTGCTGCCTCCCGTAGGAGTCTGGTCCGTGTTCCAGTTCCAGTGTGGCGGATCATCCTCTCAGACCCGCTAACCATCGTCGCCTAGGTGGGCCATTACCCCACCTACTAGCTAATGGTACGCAGACTCATCCTTATACGATAGCTTGAATCAGAGGCCACCTTTCCTCCCCTGCCCTCGCGAACAGAAAAGCGTATACGGTATTAGCTGAGCTTTCGCCCAGTTATTCCATATATAAGGGTAGATTATCTACGCGTTACTCACCCGTGCGCCACTCTACTCAAGTTCCCGAAGGAACTCTTTCTCGTTCGACTTGCATGTGTTAAGCACGCCGCCAGCGTTCGTTCTGAGCCAGGATCAAACTCTCCAGTTTGATATCCTAGAGTCAGACTCGCGTCCGACTTTTCTTACTCATATAATTAAACGTTGCAGACTCCATAAATGAAGCCCGCTTGGCCCATATAGTTTGCTATTCAGTTTTCAAAGATCGGCCTTGGAGCTTACACCCCAAATGTGCCCCATTTGCTGAGGCGATCCCGACATACTAGCTAATCACCGCCAGCTTGTCAATATCTTTTTTTCCAGCCCGGCGCTTTTATACTCCCCGCCATTCAGGAAAGTCGACAACCTAATGAATCCTGCCGCCATTGTCAATATTTGTTTTTAGCTAATTGATATAAATACAAAAAATCAAACAGATAGAATCCTTGGCGCCACACAGGGGATTCTTTTACCCTAACATTAATATATAATCACACACCACCAACCGGGTCAACATCCCTGCCAAGATTTTTTTCAGATAGCCGGACCGAACTTTCGTCACCGACCAGAAAAATTTTCCTCCTGATCTTTCGCCTGCACCCCCTCCTCCGCCCTTCCACTTTGAATATTCAACGCCCTTTATGCGAATATATTTACTTTCCACAAATGTGCCATTTTTTATTGACGCAAACAGAAATACCAGTTTTAATATAATGATTTTTTGCTCAAATTTGCGTGTTTTTGAATCAAGGGATGGCAGCCTCATTGCAATACAGATTCTATAAATTTTTGACTGATATTATTTTTACCATCGGCTTTCCACCCTTTTTTTTATACAGTTGGTTTACCGGAAATCATAAAGACAGCATTCGGGAGCGGCTTGGCTTCTATGACGATATCAGCCCGGGCAACACCTCACGGCAACGCATCTGGCTCCATGCCGCTTCTGTAGGTGAAGTACGGGCGGCCCAGGCCTTACTGCCCGAATTACAGAAACTTTTACCCGATGCTGTCTATTTTCTTTCCACCGTGACAAGGCATGGTCAACAGGTAGCCAAAAAGGAGTTGGGAGGCTATCTTTCATGCATTTATGCCCCGCTTGATGTAAACAGGGCCGTCAAACGTTCTCTGTCAAAACTTAAGCCAACATGTTATATATGCCTTGAAACTGAATTATGGCCCAATTTTCTCACCGAGGCCAACCGCTCAGGGGTCAAACTGCTGTTACTTAACGGACGACTTTCTGAACGGTCATTAAAAAGGTATAAAAAAATACCGGAATTGATCCATCCCCTGATCAAATCGTTTGCTGCTATTGCTGTTATCAGCGAAAGCGACAGAAAACGCTTTCTGGAGCTTGGTGCCGACCCGGCGAAAATAATTGTTTCCGGCAATGTCAAATACGATTTAAAAACACACGCATCTCCCGATCAGGCGGATGCTTACAGCAAGAGGCTTGGAATCAGCAAAGACCAGCAGGTGTTCATTTTCGGCAGCACCCACACCGGAGAAGAAAAACTCTTTATTGCTTCATTTTTCAGTATCCGGGAGAATATTGCCGATGCAATTTTCATCATCGCTCCCCGTCACCTGAACCGAGTTGCGGAAATTGAAAGACTTCTTGCCTCTCACCATCTGCAATATGAAAAATTCAGCCAGATAAGTTTTGGCAACCGCCGGCACAATGTGATTCTGGTAGATACCATGGGTGAGCTTGCCGGCCTTTATTCCATCGGGACTTTTATCTATTGCGGCGGGAGTATGGTTCCCAAAGGCGGCCACAATATCATGGAGGCGGCAATATGGGGAAAACCGGTTTATTACGGTCCCCATATGAAAGATTTTGCCGATGCAGCGGAAATCCTTGAAGCACAGGCGGCGGGACTGCCAATCAGGCAGCCTGAGGATTTTACCCGCTCTGTATATGCCTTGCTGCAATCCCCCCGGCAGTACAGAGAATTATGCGACAGAGCCCGGGCAGTTGTCCTGGCCCAACAAGGGTCTGCCCGCAGGCAGACGGAACTGGTAAGCACTATTTTACAGAAACAATAAACTTGATGGATTCGTAAAAACTGAAAATTAACCCCAGAGAGCACTGAGCCCACCGAAGCTGACCGACTGCAATAAAAACGTTCTCTGTGTGCTCCGTGGTGAATAAAGACTTTTTACGGGTTCACATATTTAACCAACCAACTTCATTTCTCTTGCCGGGCTGGCAACCTTTACCGGCAAGGGATTTCCAATACATTAAGGATGAATATCATGAAAGCCCTTATTGCCCTTGAAGACGGCACCATATTTGAAGGGGAATCATTTACCGGACCAGGAGAAACCTCAGGCGAGATTGTCTTTAATACCGGAATGAGCGGTTACCAGGAAGTTCTCACCGATCCTTCCTACAAAGGACAGATCGTCACCATGACCTACCCCCTTATCGGCAACTATGGCGTGAACCAGGAGGATATGGAATCAAGCAGGATTCAGGTTGAGGCCTTTCTCATCAAGGAATACCATGCCCTGCCTAGCAACTTCCGCTCCACAGGCACTCTGGCCGATTTCCTCAAAAAATACAATGTACTTGGCGTACAAGGCATTGACACCAGGGCGCTTACCCGCCATATCCGGGTCGGTGGAGCCATGAAGGCTGTTGTGTCAACCGAAGATCTTGATCCGCAATCCCTTGTTGCCAAGGCGAAGAATTCTCCCGGCCTCATTGGCCGTGACCTGGTGCAGGAGGTAACCTGCAGCACCCCCTATGGCTGGAAGGATGACAGACCGGCACCCGGCACCAATTTCTCCACCACGGCCTCTGGCTCGTACAAAGTCGTGGCCCTTGATTATGGTCTCAAGTATAACCAGTTGAGATTATTAACAGAAAGAGGATGTTCCGTGCAGGTCATGCCGGCTGCGACCACCGCAAACGACATTCTGGCAATGGAACCAGATGGGATTTTTCTGTCAAACGGTCCTGGTGATCCTGCCGCAGTCAAGGGTGTGGTTGAAACGGTTCGCGACCTGCTCGGCAAGAAACCGATATTCGGCATCTGCCTGGGCCACCAGATACTTGGCCTGGCATACGGCGGCACAACCTACAAATTAAAGTTCGGCCACCGCGGGGTAAACCAGCCGGTCAAAGACCTGCTGACCGGCAAGATTGAAATAACCTCGCAGAACCACGGTTTTTGTGTTGACCTGCAAAGTCTTGACAGAGACGAGGTGGAGCTGACGCATATCAATTTAAACGACTCAAGCCTCGAGGGTATGCGCCACAAAAGGTTTTCGGCCTTCTCGGTACAGTATCACCCGGAAAATGCCCCGGGCCCCCATGACTCCATCTACCTTTTTGACAGGTTCATCGAGGCCATGAAATAGCTGATAAGCTGATAAGCTGATAAGCTGATAAGCTGATAAGCTGATAAGCTGATAAGCTGATAAGCTGATAAGCTGATAAGCTGATAAGCTGATAAAATATAACAGAGTCCGGAAAGCCGGCAAGGGAAAAAACCGCAGGAAAAGGCGGGCTATCCGTATACCAGATATTGAACATCCGACAACTTACTAAAATACATTATTATGCCTAAACGAACTGATATAAAAAAGATTCTCATCATCGGCTCCGGCCCTATCATCATCAGCCAGGCCTGTGAGTTTGATTACTCAGGCACCCAGGCGGTCAAGGCCCTGAAAGAGGAAGGTTATGAGGTTGTTCTCATCAACTCCAACCCCGCCACCATCATGACCGACCCGGAAATAGCCGACCGGACCTACATTGAACCGATTACCACGGAAATGGTGTGCAAAATCATCGAGAAGGAGCGGCCCGATGCCCTGCTGCCGACCCTGGGTGGGCAAACCGGCCTCAACACGGCGATCAAGGTTGCGGCAACAGGCATACTTGACAAATACGGTGTCGAGCTGCTTGGCGCTGATATTGACGTCATCAAAAAAGCGGAAGGACGTGATTCATTCCGTGAGGCCATGTACCGGATCGGCCTGAAAGTGCCGGAAAGCGCCATTGTCCATACCATCGACGAGGCCCGGGCTGCCGCCGAAAAAATCGGATTCCCCGTCATTGTCCGCCCCAGTTTCACCCTTGGCGGTACCGGTGGAGGCGTGGCTTACAACAGCCAGGAGCTTGAGTCACTGTGTAAGGCAGGGCTTGACTTGAGTCTCAACACTGAAGTCATGCTCGAACGCAGTCTGCTGGGCTGGAAGGAATACGAACTCGAGGTCATGCGCGACAAAAACGACAATGTCGTCATCATCTGTTCCATTGAGAACATGGATGCCATGGGGGTCCATACCGGTGACTCCATCACCGTCGCGCCGGCGCAAACCCTGTCGGACCGGGAATATCAGCTGATGCGGAACGGGGCGATTGCCATCATGCGGGAAATCGGCGTGGAAACCGGCGGCTCCAATGTGCAGTTTGCCGTTAATCCCGAGGACGGCGAGCTGATGGTTATTGAAATGAACCCCAGGGTCTCCCGCAGCTCAGCCCTGGCCTCCAAGGCCACCGGCTTCCCCATCGCCAAGATTGCCGCCAAGCTTGCCGTGGGCTACACCCTGGATGAGATCCCCAATGATATCACCAAGGAGACCTATGCCTCCTTTGAGCCGACCATTGATTACTGTGTGGTAAAAATCCCCCGCTGGACCTTTGAGAAATTTCCGGAAGCCGCGGACATCCTCACCACGGCCATGAAGTCGGTGGGAGAAACCATGGCCATCGGCAGAACATTCAAGGAAGCCTTTCAGAAAGGGCTGCGATCGCTGGAAATCGGCTGCTCGGGCTTTGGCGCCGACCCGAAGTTCAATTTTTCCTCCATGGACCAGCGTGACCTTGAATTGAAGCTGAAGATTCCCAATTCGAAAAGGATTTTCATCCTCTATGAAGGGATGAAGAGGGGGATGACCATTGAACGCCTCTATGAGCTGACGGCCATTGACCCCTGGTTTCTTGCCAACCTGCAGCAGATTATCGACATGGAAAGGGCAATCAAGAAGGTGGGCTTTTCGGGACTCGACCGCGATTTCCTGCGCAAGATCAAACAGTTCGGTTTCTCGGATCCGCAGATTGCTTATCTTACCGGCACCAGCAAGGAGGACATCTGGGAGCTGCGGGAGGAGATGGGGCAGAAGCCGGTCTACAAACTGGTTGATACCTGCGCCGCAGAATTCGAGGCCTATACCCCTTACTATTACTCAACCTACGAGGTTGAGGATGAGTCCCGCAAGACGGACCGGCGCAAGATCATGATTCTGGGCGGCGGCCCCAACAGGATCGGCCAGGGCATCGAATTTGATTACTGCTGCGTGCACGCCTCTTTTGCCCTGAAAGAGATGGGCATTGAAAGCATCATGGTGAACTCCAACCCGGAAACGGTGAGTACCGATTACGACACATCAGACAAACTTTATTTCGAACCTTTGACCCGGGAAGATGTCCTGCATATTATAGAAAAGGAAAAGCCTGATGGCGTCATTGTCCAGTTCGGCGGGCAGACGCCGCTCAATCTTGCCGTTCCGCTGGCCAAGATGAATGTGCCTATCATCGGCACCTCACCCGATTCCATTGACCGGGCCGAAGACAGGGAGCGGTTTCAGAAGTTCCTGCAGAAACTCAACCTGATCCAGCCGGCCAACGGCACGGCGCGTACAACCGAGAACGCCCTGCGTATTGCCCAGGAAATCGGCTACCCGGTGGTGGTGCGGCCCTCCTATGTGCTGGGCGGCAGGGCCATGCGCATCGTCTATAATGAAAAGAACCTGAAGGAGTATATGTCCACGGCCATTGATGTCTCCTCCGAGCACCCTATTCTGATCGACAAATTCCTCAAGGAGGCCATTGAGATTGATGTGGACGCCATTTCGGATGGGGAAAACACCATCATCGGCGGCATCATGCAGCATATTGAAGAGGCGGGTATTCATTCCGGCGATTCGGCCTGCGTGCTGCCCCCCCACAGTCTGTCGCCCGGCCTCATTGAGCAGATCAAGGAGGCGACCAGGGCCATGGCCACGGAATTGAAGGTTATCGGCCTGATGAACATCCAGTATGCGGTGAAGGACAACATCCTTTACGTGCTTGAGGTCAATCCCCGGGCGTCCCGCACCATTCCTTTTGTCAGCAAGGCCACCGGCGTGCCTCTGGCCAAACTGGCGACCAAGGTCATGTTGGGCATGAAACTGCCGGAACTCGGCCTGACCAAAGAGGTGGAAATCTCCCATTATGCGGTGAAAGAGGCGGTCTTCCCCTTTGACCGTTTTGACAATGTTGACACCCTGCTCGGCCCGGAGATGAAATCCACCGGCGAAGTCATGGGCATGGATGAATCCCTGGGTCTGGCCTTCGCCAAATCACAATTCGCCGCAGGACAGCCCATTCCCCTTGCAGGCACCGTTCTCTTCAGCATGCGAGGAGACGACAAGGCCGTTATCCTGCCTGTTGCCGAAAAACTGCACAAACTTGGCTTCAATATCATGGGCACCCGGGGCACCTCGGCCTTCCTCAACAGCAATGGCGTGCCCTGTACCCGAATCAACAAAATTTCCGAGGGGCGGCCCCACATTCTGGACAAAATTCAGGACAATGAAATCCAGTGGATCGTCAACACCTCCAGAGGAACGAGAACGACGGAGGACTCCTACACCATCCGCCGGGCGGCGCTGAACTACCATCTGCCCTACACGACAACCACGGCCGGCGCTGAATCCATGGCCATGGCCATTGCCACCCTCAGGCATCAATCCATGGAGGTCAAATCGGTCCAGGAGTACTTTGGCGCCCGGAGCCAATCGTGAAGATTTTATCCAATTTTCATGACGGTTTTCCATTATTACGGCTGGACTTTACAGCAGCAAGTACTTAATGTTAACTTTGCTTTGCGCAATAGCGGCCGTTCATCAGAAAAGGTTATTACCTTTTAAAACTCAAACCGAAAAAAGAGATCAACACTTTATAAATTTTCTTTACGGGGTTCTTTCTTGAATAATTTTTACAAAAATTTATCCATGTGGCTGGTGATCGGTCTGACCATGATCCTGCTCTTCAATATGTTCAATCATCCCCAGACCGGCGTGGTGGAGATGAGTTACAGCGACTTCATGTCAGCCGTCTCCTCTGAGGGAATAACCCAGGTGACCATCCAGGGGGATGAAATAACCGGGACCAGCGGAGGAAAGCATTTCCGCGTTATTGTCCCTGCCGCGGATACGGAGCTCATACCGCAGCTCAGAAAGGCAGGCGTCAATATCACGGTGAAACAGAAGGAGGAGACACCATGGTATATCACCATTCTCGTTTCCTGGTTTCCCATGCTTCTCCTCATCGGCGTCTGGATCTTTTTCATGCGGCAGATGCAGATGGGCGGCGGGAAGGCCATGAGCTTCGGCCGCAGCAAACACCGGATGCTGGAAAGCGGTACCGCCAAAGTCACCTTTAAGGATGTGGCCGGTATCGATGAGGCCAAGGAAGAACTTTCCGAAATTATAGATTTTCTCCGCGACCCGAAAAAATTCACCCGCCTTGGCGGCCGTATTCCCAAGGGCGTGCTGCTGGCAGGCCCTCCTGGCACAGGCAAAACCCTGCTTGCCAAGGCCATTGCCGGCGAAGCGGACGTGCCCTTCTTCTCTATCAGCGGTTCAGATTTTGTGGAAATGTTTGTCGGTGTCGGTGCCTCGAGGGTAAGAGACCTCTTTACCCAGGGCAAGAAAAACGCCCCCTGCATCATCTTTATTGATGAGATTGACGCAGTGGGCCGCCATCGCGGCGCAGGCCTCGGGGGCGGACACGACGAAAGAGAGCAGACGCTGAATCAGCTGCTGGTTGAAATGGACGGCTTTGAATCAAACGAAGGAGTCATCATTATTTCGGCAACCAACCGCCCTGATGTGCTTGATCCGGCCCTGCTCCGGGCAGGACGCTTTGACCGTCAGGTGGTCGTCCCCATCCCCGATGTGGGAGGCAGGGAAAAAATTCTGATCGTCCATGGTAAAAAGGTGCCGGTGGCTGCCGATGTGGACTGGCGGGTTATTGCCCGCGGCACTCCGGGATTTTCCGGTGCCGACCTTGAAAACCTGGTCAACGAGGCAGCGCTCCTTGCCGCCCGTTTCAACGAGGACAAGGTGAACATGGATCATCTGGAACGGGCCAAGGACAAGGTGATGATGGGGGCGGAACGGCGCAGCATGATCATCACGGACAAGGAAAAGAAGATCACCGCCTTTCATGAGGCGGGCCACGCCCTGATCGCCAAATTGCTGCCCGGCACCGACCCTCTGCACAAAGTCACCATCATCCCCAGGGGACGGGCACTGGGCCTGACCCAGCAGCTGCCCACGGTGGAGCAGTATACCCACGCCAAATCATACCTGCTGAACAATCTTTGCATCCTGCTCGGCGGCAGGGTGGCGGAAGAGCTGATCTTCGGTGAAATCACCACCGGCTCCGGCAATGACATTGAACGGGCAACCGTCATGGCCCGCAAGATGGTTTGTGAATGGGGCATGAGTGAGGAGTTAGGCCCCTTGACTTTCGGCAAGAAGGAAGAGCAGATATTTTTAGGCCGGGAAATCGCCCAGCACCGTGATTTCAGTGAGGAAACCGCGATCAAAATCGATGAAGCGGTGAAAAGGCTGGTGGTGGAGGCCAATGAAAAAGCCTTCAAACTGCTCCGTGAAAACATTGAAACACTGAAGGTCATTGCCACTGCCCTGCTTGACCGGGAAACACTGACCCTTGATGACATTGAAAAGCTGATAAGCGGTCAAGACCTGGAGCCGAAACCCGCTGCCAAGCCCCAGCCGAAGGAACCGGAGGTGAATGCGGCCAGGGAGGAAACCCCGCACCAGCCAAGCGCCGGAGTCCCGCCCCCCGCACCGGAACAGCCCAGCGGGCAGGCAGAGGCTTAATTTGCCTTTGGCAACACCAACAGCAGATTGATTGATGAAAATAATCACCCGGGATCGTACTTTGAACCTCGATGACAAAGTCCATGTCATGGGTATTGTCAACATCACCCCGGACTCGTTTTCCGATGGCGGCAAGGTAAGCGATGAAGATACCATGCTTGCCATTGTCGATCACATGGTGGCAAGTGGAGCGGATATCATCGATATCGGCGGAGAGTCCACCAGGCCCTTTGCCCCAACGGTACCCCTGCAGGAAGAACTCGACCGGGTCATTCCGGCAATTACCGCAATCAAAAAACGCCACCAGATTCCCATCTCCATCGACACGACCAAGGCCGCGGTGGCCAGACGCGCCATTGAGGCCGGGGCCGATATCATTAATGACATCAGTGCACTCCGCCATGACCCAGCCATGGTTTCCGTGGCCGTGGAACATCAGGTGCCGGTTATTATCATGCATATGCAGGGAACCCCGCGTAATATGCAGCTCAATCCCACTTACGATGATGTTGTTGCCGAGATCTGCGCTGCCCTGGCTGAGCGCATCCAATGGGCGGAGAGACAAGGTGTATCCCGTGCCAACATCATCATCGATCCGGGCATCGGCTTCGGCAAGACCGTGAGCCACAACCTGACCATCCTCCGTGAACTCAGCCGGTTCACCAAACTGGGCTGCCCCGTACTGATCGGCCATTCACGCAAATCATTTATCGGGACCATTCTTGCAATCGACGATCCCGGCCGGCGGGATGAGGCAACAGCGGTCATCTCAGCTCTCTGCGTCAGGAACGGAGCATCCATCATCAGAGTGCATGACGTGGCGCGGACCGTTGCCGCCGTCAAACTGACCCGCGCCATCTGCAAGGGCTACGCCGAGGGTAACGGTTAATCATCAGGCTGTCCAATACCCCATGCGCGAGAGAATCATCAGATATCAGGCATACAACAAAAGCCGCAAAATAAAGGCCATCAACTTCCAACCGGCCAAGGCCACCCTTCTCTTCAAGATAATCCCCTACCTTCTGCACTGTAATTATCCCGACCTGCCGGGCTATGTGGACGACCAGGAATGCCCTTTCGGCATCTCCCGCTTCCTGCCGGACAAAATCGTTGACAGCGAGCTTTTCCGCCGCTATTTCCCGGATTCCACCGCGAGAAACTATAAAACGTCCTCCCCTTACCCGCGTAATCCCTGCATCCATTCGTTAAAAACAATCGGCAGCATCGGCACCATCGCCCAGTCGGAGAAATCTGATTGTGATTTCTGGGTGAGCATCCGCCTGGAAGAAATCGGCGCCGCGGGGGTTACCCTGCTTGAGGAAAAATGTAAAAAAATTGAGAAATGGGCGCTGGAAAACGGGGTTGAGGTTTATTTTTTCTTGATGGATATTGACCAGACCAGGGAAAACAAATTTTCATCCGCCGCCGAAGAGGAATCCGCCGGTTCGGCCCTGAAACTTCTCCTCAAGGATGAACTGTTCCGCACCCATATACTCGTTGCCGGCAAAATGCTGCTCTGGTGGCTGATCCCCCCCGGCCTGACCGAACAGGGGTATCGTAACTATGTGGACCAGCTGGTAAAAAAACGGGTGCTCAACCTCGATAATTTTGTCGACCTCGGCTATCTTTCCGATATCCCCAAGGCGGAAATCTTCGGGGCCTGCCTCTGGCAGCTCAATAAGGCCCTTGACAGTCCCTTCAAGTCCGTCATCAAATTCGCCTATCTGGAACTTCTGCTCAAGCATCAGACAAACATATTGCCGCTCTTTTCCACCAAAATACAATGCCTGGTAACATTTCCCGAACGGCTGCCCAAAGACGAGATCAAACTTCCCATCAATCACATCGATCCTTACCTGCTGCTGGCCAAGGAACTGGTAGCATTCTACCAGAAAAATAAAATCAAGGACGAGGATGATCTCATCAGGCAATGCCTCTTTTTCAAGACTCTGGAGGGAACCAAGTCGGAAAAGGATGACAAACATCTGCAAACCACCCTGGCCTTGATGGAGAAATGGGATCTGCTGCCGCCTCAGTATGAGCAGCTGATCAAACTCCGCCACTGGAACTATAAGGACCTGCTGGCGCTCGGCTCCAGGGTGCACGCCTACCTGCTCGACACATACAACCGCTTGCGGTGGCTGCGTAAATCATTCCAGGACGAAACAGGACGGGCCATCAGCGACCGGGACCTTTCCATCCTGGGGAAAAAACTCTTCAGCTTCTATGATGTCAAAGCAGACAAGATACCTTACCTGCATACCCTCTCCCGCCAGTCCATCCACCAGTCCGACCTCACATTTCACGTAAGCCGGTACGAGGGGTCTGTCTATTACTATGTTTTCCAGGGAATACATGATACGGAATCGATCAGGAATAATCAGCAGGCGCTGATCAAACGTGAAACCGATCCGATTTTTCTGATCATCTGGCTGGCGATCAACGGCATCATGCAGCACAGAACCACGATTCATCTGACCAAGAACTTTCTGTCCGCCGACCTGTCCGACCTGCAGCATCTGGCTGATATTGTCATCAAAACCTTTCCCCTTTTCAATTTTTCCAAGATAACGGCCGCGGAACTGCTGAGCCAGGAAAAAGTCACCATGGCCCTGGTTATCGTCAACTTTGAAAAGGAGCCGGTGAAAGGATCGCCGACCCTGAAATCAGCAATTATCACCGTCAACAATTACGGAGAATATTTTCTCCACCACTATGCCACCCTGGTGCAACTGAAAAACGCCATGCGCCTCCTCCTGACCAAACATTTCGTCAGCCGCTGGAACCATAACCTGGAAGTCTATATCCCGGACCAACCGGAAAAATATCATATCCAGAGCCTGCTGGAGAAGTGAGGAGTGAGGAGTGAGGAGTGAGGAAGAATAACGGAACAGGGAAAAGAGGCAAGAAAAAAAAGCATGAAAATCACCTTCTACCATTCGGTTCTCTGCCCGCGCTGCCTGCTGGTGGGACGGACACTGAAAAGACTGCAGAAGGAGTACCCGAACCTTGCGGTGGAAAAAGTTGAGGTGACGACACGTCCTGCTGAGAGCCTGCGCAATGGCGTCAGGATCATACCGACGCTCACGGCCGAAGGTCAGAGGCTCTCCGGCATTATTTTGACGCCGGCTGCGGTGCGGCAATTTGTGGAAAGAATCTACCAGAAACGGTCGCTGCGGAATTGATACGATACCTAAGTCCGCACATGCAGGCACTGCAGCCACGCCCCTCGTGGGCGCCCTCTCCCATACGAAATACAGGAGCGTTTTCTTGCCCGAATTTCCCCTATGTCAATTCCCAGCAGGAGGGCAGGCGGGCAGGAACATATGAAAGGTCGTCCCTTTGCCGTTTTCCGATTCCACGGTAATGGTGCCATCATGTTTTCTCATGATGGAATAGCAGATGGCCAGGCCGAACCCCGTGCCCCGCTGGCTTGCCATTCTTTTGGTGGTGAAATAGGGGTCAAATATTTTTGCCAGATTTTCCTGGGGAATACCCCCCCCCTGATCGGTAATGGAAATCCGCAGATAGGGTCCGGGGCTAAGATCAAGGCCGTCATGTTCGCCGATTTGCTGATTTTCCGCCCGTACCTGCACCCCGCCGCCATTTACCATGGCCTCCCTGGCATTAATCACCACATTGTTGATGACCTGCTGCATCTGGCCTGCATCAATGAGCACATCATAAATATCGTCGGCAAGGGCAAAACCGTATTCAATACCCGAATCCCGCAAGGCGGTCTGTACTGATTGTTTCAGCAACTCCTTGATGTTAACACATTTTTTAAGGGGGGAGCCCCCTTCGGCAAAGGTGATGAACTTGCCGGTCAACTCTTTGCCCTGCAGACAGGTCTGCCTGGCCTCCTCCAGAATCTCGACCTGTTCATTTTCCGGGGGCAAAGCATTTTTGACCAGCGTGATGACCGCCAGCAGACCGGTCAGAAGATTATTGAAATCATGGGCAATGCCGCCGGCAAGAATGCCGATGGCTTCAAGCTTCTGTGCCTTCTGCAGTTCAATTTCCAGCTTGCGGCGCTCGGTGATATCGCGAAAGATGCCGCGGATGGCAACCGGTTTGCCGTCAACGAATTTGCAGTTGCACTTGCCTTCAACCAGTATTCTCCGCCCGTCTTTCGCAACAAACTCCGTTTCAATCTTATCCACCTCTTTGCCGGTCAGCAGCGCCTCGAATCTCTCCATACAGTGGGCATGACAGTCAGGATGAATGACCTCAAACATGGGAAAGCCGGGAACCTCGTTTTTGGCAAAGCCCAGATTCTCGCGCCAGGCACGATTGGCATAGATGATCCGGCCATCAGGGGCGATACTCTGGATCAGGTCACGGGAATTATCGAACAGATCACTGAACAGCTCTTCCCGTTCCCGCATGGCCTGTTCCGCCTTCCGCCGTTCCTCCATCTGCTTCTGCAACTCGGCATTGGCATGTTTCAGCTCCCTGGTCCGTCTGTCCCAACCCTCCTTGAGCCTGCCGATGAAAAAGGCGGCCAGAATCCAGCTGAGGACCTCGATGACATGAAAAACAAGGTTCTCCCCATGCCAGACCGTCTCGAAAAAAAGACCATGGATCAGAAGGGCAAACAGGCCGCCGGCAATGGCGTATCTCAGGCTTATACTTAAAGACATGTTGTCGTCACGGAAAAAGAGTAAATGGGCTGATTCACCATCGGGTCGTCATTGTTTTATTGAATGGTATCCACCGCATCGATGTCAAGGGATAATGGACCGGACTTTGCCTCCCTGACTTCAGCCAGCCACGCCTTGACGGCCCTCTCCAGATAACGGTGATACATGTCCACCCCACCCAGACCGCGGCAGCGGAAACAGAAATTGATCTCGAGAAACAGCGGGGGCTGATTACACTCTCCGTCAGCAAAAAGAAAATCGAAACCGGCCAGATTGATGCCGGTGTTCTCGCAGAAATCCCGCAGCACGGCCACCGCCTTTTTCTGCAGATGGGGAAACGACCCATAGTCGATGAACGCCCCCCTGGCCAGGTTGGTGTAAAATCCGCCCCCGGCAACACACCGCCAATAAGGGTAAAAATCCTTGCCGATCACCACCACCCGCAAACTGCGCCCGCCAGTGGGGACGTATTCCTGCACAAGAAAACCTCTCTTGCCCTGTGTTTCATATTCGGCGGCCTTCAGCAGGCAATGATGCAGTTCGGCGGCGGATTGGATGAGAAAAACGTTGTTTCCCTCCCCGCCCCAGCCGAATTTGAAGACAAAGGGATAGGAAAAGGGCAGAGATATGCCGGAATAGTGACTGACGCACTTAAACGCCAAGGTCTGCGGGTGCAGGACACCCATTTTTTTGAACAGGGCGGCCTGCCCTGTTTTGTCGGGGAAGGCGAAAAAAATGTCATAATTGGGGAAGACGTGGCGGCAGACCCGCCGGGCGGCAAAATAAAGACTTTCCCGGCAGCCCTGGGGCAGGATAATGGCATCCGCCTGCCGCATGGCGCTGATCTCCTCAACGGAAGGCACTTCGCCGCGCAATATCCGGTTGTTATTGGTTTCGATACAGCGGTTATAGGAAAGAACGTTCATAGTGAGTGCAATTTCCCGCTCAGCCAGTTGGCAATGCGTCCTGCCACTCCGTCAACCCGGCCAAACATATTGGTGCCATGAATATCAGTCTGGGCAAAAATGACAAGCTCCGCCCCCTGTTTCTCCAATTTCCGGAAAATGACCTCAGCACCCCGCTCTTTCTCTTCAGAGCTTGATAAAATGAGCAGCGGGCTGCCCGGCCAGTTGTCAATATGCTGCAGGGTGGGAACGCCGAGATAGTCGCTGCCCGGGGTCATGACCACAACTGCGGCAACCGGCACCTGACCCCGCACGGCAGTATCAATGGCAACGCTGCAGCCGACGCTTGCCCCGACCAGGCCGATCTTGCTGCAGCCTGCCTGGTCTATCAAATAGCGAACCGCTGCCTCGGCATCGAGATGCATGGCATTAAAAAAAGCGGTATCGCGTTCCATTACCCGATTTGCGTCATCTCCACCCGGCCCGATGCTGCTCTCCCCGTGACCGCGCATATCGATGGCCAGGCTGGCCACTCCCCGGCGATCAAGCTCAGCCACCAACGGCTGCCAGCTCTTTTTATCATGACGGTACATATGCAGCAGGACCACGCCCATCCTGCCATCGCCCTGGGCCGGTCGGGAAAGAATGCCGGTAATCCGGTAACCGTCCGCTGCCGTCAGTTTTACCCTGTCGGTGGCTGCCTGCCCAAGGGGGGTGCAGCACAATAATGTTATCAGGAAAATCAGACAGAAGAAAAATCGTGCAAGGTATCGCAGTTTCATGGGCCGTCTCCTTGTCATTAGTTGCATCAATTGTTATTTTTGCGTAAAATGAGTAAAAAACCAAGAAAAATCAACCAGGAAGAGATATGAACATCAAATACGGCGTGCAATTTCCCCAGGAAGGCATCTGCGCAGATGAACGAAACATTACCAGCGAATGTCGCGCCAAAATCCCCGAGGTGGTGGATCAGCTTGTCGATAGCTGCCTGGTAGACGAGTGTTTTGAACATATCAACACAGACCCGCTTCCCTCCCGCCAGCGGGCCATAGACCTCATTGATCGCTGCCGGGACATTCTCTTTCCCGGTTATTACCGCTGCCAGGATATTGATCAAATCAGCCTCAAATACAAGATAGGCCAGGCGGTTTCCACCCTGTACGACCTGCTTTCCATGGAAATCGCCTACAGCATCCGCCATGAGTGCATCCGCCACCACAGGTCCTGCCAGCAGTGCGATGAACAGGGCAAGCAGAAGGCCTTTAACTTTATCCAATCCCTGGTGGGTTTAAGAAAGATCCTGGCCACTGACGTGCGGGCCGCCTATGATGGGGACCCTGCGGTTACCAGCTACGATGAGGTTATTTTCTGCTATCCCGGCATCATGGCCATCACCATCTACCGCATCGCCCACGTGCTGTACCGGCTCAGTGTGCCCATTCTGCCCCGCATGATGACCGAATACGCCCACGGCATCACCGGCATCGACATCCACCCGGGGGCCAGCATCGGCGAATCCTTTTTCATCGACCACGGCACCGGGGTGGTGGTCGGCCAGACAGCGGTGATCGGCAACCGGGTGAAAATCTACCAGGGGGTTACCCTGGGCGCCCTCTCCTTTAAAAGGACCGAAACAGGGGAACTGGAACGCACCGGTAAACGCCACCCCACCCTGGAAGATGACGTCACCGTCTACTCCGGCTCCACCATCCTCGGCGGTGACACGGTGATCGGCGCGCGCTCCGTGGTGGGCGGCAATGTCTGGCTGACCCACAGCATTCCGCCGGACACCAAGGTCATTCTCAATCCGCCGGAACTGGTCTTTAAAACGAAGGCATAACCTCTGCTTCAGGGCGGAGAGGGAGGCGCGGTCCGGTCAACACCGGCCCGCAGGGAGCGGTGCAGTTTTTCTGTCGCTGATGAGGGTTCGGCGTCGAGCACGGCCCGCAGGACCTGGCAGCAGTTGGAATAAACCTTCAGCGCTTCGGTGGTGCGGTTCTGCTTCTGCAGGCAGATCATGAGCCGCTGATAGAAAACTTCGGAGAGGGGGCTTTTCTCCATGGCCTGCTGGTAAAGGCCGGCCGCATCCTGCCACTTGCCGGCGGACTCCAGATAACTGCCGAACAGTTCAATACCCCGCTCAAACCTGCTCTCCAGCCGCTCGCGCATGGGAATGGTCCAGTGCTCGTCATTATCCTGGGGCAGAAAGGGACCGTGGTACAGACCAAATGCCTTGCCGGCAAGGGCCTGGGCCTGGGCGATATGGTCGCCGTTCTCCTTAAGCAGGACCTCGGCGCGGCTGAGCAGACGCTCAAAGGCCCAGACATCCACCCAGCAGCAATGCGGGTCAATGGTCACCTTCCCCTTCTGCAGCAGGATGGCTTCAGGGGCGCCAAGCAGGCTCCGGAGGCGGAACAGATTGGTGTCAAAGGAGCGGCGTGCCTTTTCACCGTCAGCTTCGCTCCACAGGGCATCCATGATGTTCAATTCACTGACCTTGCGACCGCCGAAGGCCAGGAGAGCTTTAAAAAAAGCCAGGGGCTTGGTCTTCTTCTTGGCGGCATAAGGCAACTTTTTGCCGAACTTTGCCAGACCGAAGCGGCCCAGGGTATAGACCCGGAACATCCAGGGCCATTCCTCAACCTCCTGGGGCGACTGCGGTGTCTGGAGCTGACAGCCCTGCACAATTTTCCGGGCATAACCGGTCTGGATCTTTTCAGCAAAGGCACTGGCGCAGAGTTCCGCCAGTATCTTCCTTGGCAGCAGGAACGGCACCAGCCCATGCTGGCCACTGCCCAGCTCCATGGCCTGCCGCAGTTTATCGACACCGGACTCTGCATCCCCGCCAATATAATGAAAATACGTTTCCAGCATGCTGCCCTCTAACTCAAACTGACGATAGCCGGCATGGGCCGCCGCCTCATTGCCCTGAAGCAGAAGCTGCCATGCCAGTTCCTGATCGCCATGTTCGCTGGCGATGCTGGACCCCAGGAGAAGGCAGGCTGTTTCGGCATAACAGAACACGGCCGAGTCTGCCAATTCCGCAGCCAGACTGGCCGCCGATGCCGCATTTTCCAGCCTTCCTTCCTGCAGGGCCAGAGCAGCCTGCAGCAGATGATAACAGAACTGAAACGCAGGATATTTCATCTGCGGCATGGCGGCCATCCGGTTGAGCAGGCTTGAGGCGAACTTTGTGTCACCTTTGTAAAGGGCTGCCCGGATGCCGTTGCACAACAGCATGGAATCCATTGCATGCATCCCGGAGAGATCAGCCAATGCCAGACCGTCGTTGAGCAGTTTCAGCGCCTGTATGAACTGACCGCGGGCATTTGCCAGAAATATCTCTGCGGCAATGATCTTGATCCGGGAGACATGGTCAGATGGCGCCCCGCAGACAGCCTGGCGCAGTATATCAAGTAATCCCTCCGCCTCATCACAATTTCCCGTGTAGATGCGGTAGATGGCCGCGTGCACCAGGATAGCGGTCTTGACCCCCATATCCCTGGTCGTGGTCGCCAGCAGCAAGCCGCGTTCTTCCCAGACAGGGAAATCGGCGTGCAGAGGATCACGAACGACCAGAGCCACATACATGCCTGCTGTTACCCGATCGGCCGCCTCCCCGGCAGGAAGTTGCTGCGGATCAGGCAGAATTTCCGCAAATATCGCCAGATAACGGTCGAGAGCAGCACGGTCATCCAGGCCTGCCAGAAGACATTCCATGATGCCGGCCCAAGCCAGCATGGTATCCCTCAGCCCTCCGTCCGCATCACGGAAGAGGACAAAAGCCTGCTGGAAAAAATGGCGACCCGTCAGGGAATCCGATTCCCTGACAGCCATGCCCATCCAGTAGAGAAGCCGGGGATCATTTTCAATCATGTGCTCGGGAAGGGCCTGCAGCCATTTGGCGAGAACCTGGCCACGCCCCTGCTCTATCAAGGATCTCGCCTTCTGCAGAATCAGCCAGGCAAGACCTTCCCAGTCAGACGCCTGCCGCAGCAGGAAAGAGGCCTGATCCTCCTGCCCTGCCTCCAGCATCAGACTGGCAACCTTCTGCAGGAGGACCTTCTTCTGCTGCGCGGAAAATTGCATAAGAGCCCTGTCCTGCAGGAACCGTCGAAAAAGCGGATGATACTGATAGAGCGGTTGTTCTCCTTCCACCCTCTTGGTGAAACGGTTGGAACGGCACAAAAATGACAGCAGGCTGCGGACGTGGGGAAAACCGGTAAGCTGGGCGGCCGGGTCGGGTTGGATGCCGCTCAGAAACGATGTCTTCATGAGGAAGTCTTTAATATTGGCCGCCAGCTCATCATAGACTTCTCCGGCAAAATAATCGAAAATATCTTCCAGACTGGCGGTATAAAACCGCAAAGTAAAATCATTATTTGCCAGACAACCGTTCATCACCAGCTGCAGACCGCCGGCCCAGCCGTCAATCTGGGCAAACACATCCGGGAAGTGCTCCATATCCGCCGTACTGAAGCCGTTTAAGTGGCAGATCTTTCTGCACTCGTCCTCGGTCAGCCGCAGCTCATTCCAGCCCATGATTGCCATCTGCCGGTTGGCGCGCAACCTGGAAAATTTGGTGGGGGGGCCGTTACGGCTCATAATGATCACCGACAGCCCTTCAGGTATTCTTGCCAACCCGGCCAGCAGCGCCCGGTGCAGAGGGGCGTCCGGGGATACTTCCTGATAATTATCAAGCACCAGCACAAACGGCGGTTTGACGCAACCGGCCAGATTATTGAAAAATTCCCTGCTGGATTTCTGGATGCCCCGGGAAGACCTGTCTGTCAGCTCAGGGATTATCCGGCCCGCGTCCAGGGCAAAATTTTCCAGGGCCCGGCCCAGATGGTGGAAAAATGAACTGAGATTGTCATCATCGCAGTCAACCTTGTACCACACGCAGGGCAGCTGCCTTGCTTCCAGATAACCCGCCACAAGGGATGTCTTGCCGGAGCCGGCAGGGCCGGTGATAAACGTGAGGGGGAACATCCTGGCCTTATCCAGCTGCAGAAACAGACGTTCACGGGCAATGGTGGCATTGAGCCGCGGTTTGCTGATTTTGACAATATTGCTCATTGTGCCCCCATATTGTTTTACGCACCTGCGGCTTATGACAGACCACTCTAAAACAAATCAGCCAGAATGAAATATTCCGGCACGGTATGTTGGTCGGGCAATAATCCTTCAAAAAACAACCCGGAGATACAAAAGTTTACCAGGATGGCATAAGAGCTAAAAGTAATCTTTTCCACCGTCAATGCGGTAAAATGTCGCATACCGGCCTTACGAGTTAAAATTTCCTGCCATCAGTCAGGAAGTTCCCAGCAAATATAGCGGATAAATTCAGCGCATTTTCCCCGCTTACTCAGCACGGGGTATGAAAATTTCCTGAAATAGCGAAGCAAAGTCCATTTACCTGATCTGCCTGGACTCTACTTCTGGGGCGTTCCACATCACAAAAACCGCTATCAGCAAAAAAATGCAATTTTACCGACGAAATGGTGGAAATAAATTGTAAGATGGATTACTAATATATAATTTTGCCAATACATGTGCTGTCAAGGCACTCCCAATTTGTTATCATCTTACACCTAACCTATCAACATGTAAGGAGAAGTTATGTCACGGAAAATGGTCACCATTGATGGCAACCAGGCGTGTACCCACGTCGCCTATGCCACCAGCGAAATTATTACCATCTATCCCATTACCCCCTCTTCCCCCATGGCCGCCGAGGCAGATTCCAAGGCAACCGCCGGTCAGAAAAACATCTGGAACAGCGTGCCGGTTGTCACCCAGATGCAGTCTGAGGGCGGCGTTGCCGGGTCCCTCCACGGTTCATTGACCACCGGCGCCCTGTGCACCACCTTTACCGCCTCCCAAGGGCTGCTGCTGATGATCCCGAATATGTACAAACTGGCCGGCGAACTGACCCCGACCGTTTTCCATATCACGGCGCGCTCACTGGCCTGCCAGGGGCTCTCTATTTTCGGTGACCACAGTGACGTCATGGCCGCCCGCCAGACCGGCTGGGGCATGCTCTGCTCCCAGAACGTCCAGGAATGCCAGGACATGGCGCTGATCTCTACCCAGGTGGCATTGAAATCGCGCATCCCCTTCATGCATTTCTTTGACGGGTTCCGCACCTCCCATGAAATCCAGAAGATTGAGCAGCTTACCATGGATGACATGCGGGCCATGATCGACGAGGATCTCGTCGTTGCCCACCGCCTGCGCGGTCTCTCACCGGATCGACCGATGATGCGCGGTACGGCCCAGAACCCGGATGTCTATTTCACCGGCCGGGAAACGGTCAACAAGTACTATGACGTCACTCCGGGTATTGTTCAGGAAACTATGGACAAATTCGCCGCCATTTCCGGCCGCCAGTATCATCTCTTTGACTACCACGGAGCACCGGATGCCGAGGAGATCGTCGTCATGATGGGTTCCGGCTGCGAGACCGTTGCCGCAACCATTGACCACCTTGCCTCCCAAGGCAAGAAAATAGGTCTGGTCATTGTCCGCCTCTACCGCCCCTTTGATATGAAGGCCATGGTCAACGCCATGCCGGCCACGGTCAAACGCATCACCGTACTTGACCGTACCAAGGAACCGGGCGCACCCGGCGAGCCGCTCTATCTCGATGTCCGCGCCGCGGTGGGTGAAGCCATTGAAACCTCCTCCATGAAGAATCATCCGATGATTCTTTCCGGACGTTACGGCCTCGGTTCCGCCGAGTTCACCCCGGCCATGGTCAAGGCGGTTTTTGACAATATGGCGGCCTGGGCTCCGAAAAATCATTTCTGCGTTGGCCCCAACGATGATGTGGCCTTCACCAGCCTGGCCTACGACAAGTCCTTCAACATCGAAGGAAAAGACGTCCACCGCGCCATGTTCTACGGTCTGGGCGCCGACGGCACGGTGGGCGCCAACAAGAACACCATCAAGATCATCGGCACGGAAACGGACAACAGCGCCCAGGGTTACTTTGTCTATGACTCAAAGAAATCCGGCTCCATCACCACCAGCCATCTGCGCTTCGGCAAGAACCCCATTGTCGCGCCCTATCTGATCAACAAGGCGACCTTTATCGCCTGCCATAACTTCACCTTCCTGGACAAGTACGACATGCTGGCCAACCTGGAGGAAGGCGGCACCTTCCTGCTGACCACCACCTTCAAGCAGAAGGAGATCTGGAAACAGCTGCCTGCAGCCGTCCAGCAGCAGCTCATTGATAAAAAGGCCAAATTCTACATCATCGACGCCATCAACCTGGCCGAGGCCCTTGGGCTGGGCGCCAGGATCAACATGATCATGCAGACCGCCTTCTTCCTCATCTCCGGCATCCTTACCAAGGAAGAGGCCATCAAGGCCATCAAGGACGCCATCTACAAGACCTACGGCAAGAAGGGCGAAAAGGTCGTCAAGATGAACTATGACGCCGTTGACGCGGCGGTGAACAACATCGTCGAGGTCAAAGTGCCGAAAACCCTCGGCGGCCACGCCTTGCCGCCCACCGTTTCGGACGACGCCCCTGCCTTTGTCAAGGAAGTCACCGCAAAAATGATCCAGGGCAAGGGCGAGGAGATCAAGGTTTCCCAGATGCCTGACGACGGCACCTGGCCCACCGGCACCACCCAGTACGAGAAACGCAACATCGCGGTCCACGTCCCGGTCTGGCTGCCGGAAAACTGCATCCAGTGCGGACGCTGCTCCCTGGTCTGTCCCCATGCCGCCATCCGCATGAAGATCGTCAAAACAGCGGATCTGAAGAAAGCCCCCAAGGCACTCAAAACCGCCGACGCCGTGGGCAAGGAGTTCAAGGGACGTAAGGCCATTGTTCAGGTATTCACCGAGGACTGCTGCGGCTGTACCCTGTGCGAGGGAGTCTGCCCGGCCAAGGAAAAGGCCCTGGTCATGACCACCAACACTGAAGAAATCAGAAACACCGAGGCCGCCAACGTCAAGTACTTTCTGGACCTGCCCGAGGTGGATTACTCCGAGATTGACCCCTCCACCGTCAAGGGCAGCCAGCTCAAGCGTCCCCTGTTTGAGTTCTCCGGCGCCTGCGCAGGCTGCGGCGAGACTCCGTACATCAAACTGGTCACCCAGATGTTCGGCGACCGCATGCTCGTTGCCAACGCCACCGGCTGCTCCTCCATATACGGCGGCAACCTGCCCACCACCCCTTACTGCAAACGCAGTGACGGCCGTGGTCCGGTCTGGTCCAACTCCCTGTTTGAGGACAATGCCGAGTTCGGTCTCGGTATGCGCCAGACGGTGAACAAGCTTGGCCACCAGGCAGTGGAGCTGCTGGAGGAAGCCGTTGCCGGGAAGATCATCACCAAAAAAATGGCAACCGATCTTACCAATGCCTCCCAGAAAAATCAGGTGGAGATCGAGGCGCAGCGCGACCGGGTTGACAAACTCAAAGAAGTGCTGAGAGCAAGCGACAACATTATTGCCAAACGGCTCTTTCATGTAGCTGATTATCTGGTCAAGAAATCCGTATGGATCTTCGGTGGCGACGGTTGGGCCTATGACATCGGTTACGGCGGTCTGGACCATGTTCTGGCCTCCGGAGAAAACGTCAACGTCATGATCCTTGACACCGAGGTTTACTCCAACACCGGCGGCCAGATGTCAAAATCCACCCCGCGGGCCGCCACGGCCCAGTTTGCCGCCGGGGGCAAGAAGATGCCCAAGAAAGATATCGGCATGATCTTCTCCACCTACGGCAATGTTTACGTGGCCAAGGTAGCGCTGGGCGCCAATCCGGTACAGCTTGCCAAGGCCATTGCCGAGGCAGAGGCGTACGACGGACCATCCCTGGTTATTGCCTATGCCCACTGCATCAACCACGGCATCAACATGGCAAAGGGCCTTGATCAGCAGGTCAAGGCGGTCAAGTGCGGCCACTGGCCGCTGTACCGCTACAATCCCGATCTGGACAAAGAGGGGAAAAACCCCCTGCACCTTGACAGCAAGGCACCATCCATGCCCTTTGCGGAGTATGCCCTGGGCGAGAACCGCTACCGGGCTCTGAAGATCACCAACCCATCCATGGCTGATGAATTGATGGCTGAGTCTCAGAAGGACGTGGACAGGGCCTGGAAATTCCTGGAAGGCCGCTTCAAGTCTCTTGAGCCGGAAAAATAGCTCATGGCTCATGGCTCATGGCTCATGGCTCATGGCTCATGGCTCATGGCTCATGGCTCATGGCTCATGAAATTATAGTTTTTCGGCCCTGACAGGCAAACAAAAAGGGCCGCCGATGATTCGGCGGCCCTTTTTTGTTTTAGGAGATGAGCAAGCAGCTCCGCGGGACATGCGGGCGTAAGGGTGCTTCGCGAATCGCCCTTACATCACAGGTCCAACGTCATCAATACACCGTGAGCGTGTAGAGCGAGTGATGATGGTACTCAGGCCACATCCTGCTACTCTGCTCCTCTTGCGACAGGGTGACATGGTGCGCTGCCGCAGCAATCAGTTCCCGGGGATAATCACCCTTGAGCAGCGCCTCTTTTTCTTCTTTCTTTTCAGGAACTCTGGCAACAAAGCAGTCCACCTCCTCGCCAAATTGACTTGACACCGCCGAGACCAGAAAGCTGATGGTCTTCCATCTGGCGGCTGCATCCATCTTTCCGCCGAATTCTTCGGCGGAAATAAACAGATACCACTTCCTGTTTATTTTTCTGACAGAAAATTCCTTTAAAAAATTCAGGGCGTGGTCACTGCCCATGAGCAAAGGGGCACATTCCGGACTTGCGCCCGGGGCCGTGTTTTTTGCGGCAATATCATCATGGCAACTGGGAATTCCTGAGCCGTTTCCGTACGCCAGACAGGCTGGGACGGCAACCAGGGCCGCCATCAGGGAACATGCCAGGCAGAGGCCGACAGTAATGAGTAATTTTTTCATCTGAACTCCTGAATAAACTTGAATATGAGGGAAGACCACCGACCAACAGCCTGTTGTTTTTCGGCTGCCAACGATGATCCAGAGGTTATTTCCTGTTCAATTTTGTTGTGGATGCATACCTCAACTGCGCTTTCACGGCAATGCCAACGCCGGCACCGGTCAGGCCGTTTCCGGCATGAGATGCAATCAATTATTCATCGATCACTTCTTCCGTAACAACTGATTCTCCAGGCGGGGGAGCAACCGCGGCAGCATCTGCCGCGGTCACGGTCACCTGCAGTTGCGAGGTGACCGCGTGCTGTCCGGCTTCATCTCCCCCCCCATCGGCAATGACGGCAAAGAAGAAGGTATAGTCACCGCTTGCCAGTTCAGCCGTATCCCCCCGGAAGACCGGAGATTCCTCCAGCAGAAAGAGATTGCCGCGGTACAGCGCAGCCTCCTCGCCCAGCCATTCTCCCTGGTCGTTCAACCACCTGGATTTACCATTGGGGTCCACATACCAGATCCTGAAAACCGAGGGCACCGGCGCGGTGACATGATCGATTGCCGCCGACAGCAGCAACTCATTGCCTTTTTTGAGAAAAAGCCTGCCCTCTGCGCCGTTGCCGAGAATGAGCGGCGCAGAATTAGCGCTTTCAGGCACATAGGGTGTGCGGACAGGCCAGATATGGAGTTCAAATGATTTCGGGTAATTACGCGGAGTCCCGGTCTGCAGATTAACGGCCCAGGCAAAATAGAGATTCACGGGATTCCTGTCATGCACCCAGTAGTCACGGGCAATGACATCAGCAGCACCCTGGCTGTTCAGCCAGGCGGCGGGCTCTCCTTCAGCCCCCTGCAGCAGCTCCCGCATTACCGCCATATCAGGAAGCTGCCAGTCGGCATAGCGTCCATGATAGGTGGCGCATTTCAACCGGTCAGAACCGGCATTCAATACGTCAACCACCTTGACGGCGTTTTCCCAGGTTTCCGGCAGAAAACATGTCCCGTCATTGAGCCACATCAATCCGGTGATGTTATCGGTCACCGTGCCGTCACCATGATCGGTAAAACGTTTCACCGGCCAGACGATCGCCCTGCTGCCGCCGATGGGCTCCAGGAGAAAGGGATCTTTCACGGCGCCGGCCTCCAGTTCCTGCGCCCTGATCCTGCTGCGGTCCGGCCGGCCGGCCGCAGGCCGAACCGGCCATATCCCCTGTGTCTTTTCCTTCTCCACGGCAACCAGTTCGCCTGAGCCCAGCATCAACCCGAAGGCCGCAACGGGTTTGGCGGCTGCGGTGGTTGCGGACCAGTAATGGGAAAACGGGTCGCGAAAAGGATAGCCTTCCGGCAGAGCGGGAAGGTCGCGGTGGTGGTCGATCAGACTGCGCAATTCATGACGGTTGGGCAAGGACCAGTCTTGATAGCGGGCCTGCAGCTCCCGGCAGCCATATTTTGCCGGATCACGGTTAAAATCAGCTACTCTCTGCAGCCCCTCCTGCCAGGCAGCGCTGCCCAGACAGGCGCCATCCTTGAGCCACATCAGCCCGGCAGCCTGGTCCGTCACCGTCCCATCGCCATTGTCAACCAGGCGGCTGGCCGTTGCTGACTGATCGGTCGGCGGCCCTCCCCCCGCACCCTCCCGGGCCGATGGTTGGCGGAGCAGGAGGGTGAAATTGGGCTCAATCTTGCCGGCCAGCCGCACCTCACCGCTGTCAAAATGAAACACCCAGGCCCGATAAGGGTTCGGCCCGGTGGTCCTTGACCAGTATGGAGCTGCCTGCACATTTTTAAAACGGTGCTTATTCAACCAACCGCCGGCCGATACCTCTTCTGCATGAAACAGCACCTCAAGCTGGCCGATCTCTGGCAGCATCCAGTCCTGGTAGAGCTCTATTCCGCGGCAGCTGCCCCGTCGTTCAGCATTGCCGCCGCCCCCGGCTACCGCCATGGCGCCCTGCCAGCTCAGCTGCCCCAGGCAACTTCCATCCTGCAGCCACATAAGGCCGGTGAGACGGTCCGTAACCGTGCCGTCACCATTGTCGGTAAAGCGAGGGTCCGGCCATACCGCGCCGGCCTGCAGTTCCCCATCCTGTCCGGTGCCGGCATGGTCAATAGCTGTCCCCTGGTCGTCGTAACAGGTGCGCTGGCCGGTCCGGGGCAATTCCGCAGATGCATATCCTGCAGCCACAAGCAGAAACAGCAACAGGACAGACAGAAGCATTGCCGGCAGATGGCCTGGGGAGCGGCTCTGATCAATTTTTGCCAACAGTAACCTCACACTCCCTCTCGCTTTTGTGTAATTCCAAGAAAGGACCCATTACGGCACCAATAATTTCCGGTGACAGGTGAGACAGAATGTCTGACCAAAAGGACGGCGCAGGAGATGGGCATGCAGATCTTCCCCCGCCCTGTTTCCCACATGGAAAAGATGACAGGTGATGCAGCCGATCCTGTTTTTTTCATCAAGGGGCATATCAGCCGGAATAGTAAATGGCGCAACAACCGCCACGGGATGGCGGAAGTCGCCGCTGTCCCGCCGGGGCTTACATGAATAGGCCACATGACACTTCAAGCAGATATCCTGGATATCCACATGAAAACGGGGCGCACCCCCTTCAAAAGGCAAAGCCACATGACAGTCAAGGCACCTGACCTGCGAATCATCATGGGGAGTCGCGGCAGACAGGGGTGAACCACTCATGAGCCAGGTCATGATCAGCAACAACAGAGAAAACCCGCGCATCATAACTTAAAGACCTGCATCTCTTTTTTCATTATGCTGAGATGGTGCCTGATGCGCTCCGGCAGGTTCTCTTCTTCCCCTGCGCGGCTGCACAGATTACTGACCCTCTCAGCCTGAAATCCCAAGGCGGACAGGCTGCTGTTCATTGCCCGCACCATGCCGTTCACCTCCTCGGCAAACTCCTGGAATTCATCATTTTCCCGCAATTTCACCTCACTGCGCAGATCACCGGCCGCAATGTTGACCAGGCATCCTGCCATTTTTTTTAACGGCCCGTTGATCCTGGCAAAAACTATCCGGGCGGTAAGCAAAAAAAGCAGCACGACAAAAACGGTGGTCAGGATGGTGGTGATAAACATTTCCTCCAGCAGCAGACTTCCCATGGGCATATCGGGCAGCCGCATGGCATAAAGAGTGGCATCCAGTTTCTTCCCGGCAAAATACCTGAAACAGAACACCGCCACAACACCACCGGCCAGGGAGGCTGCGGAGAAACCGGCAATAAACCGGCCCTGGACAACCTTATCGATAAAATAATTTCTGCGCTTGAATTTCTGTGCCATCTGTCCTCCTTGGTAGTGAGGAGTGAGGAGAAAAAACTCACAGCGCGGTTCGCGAACCGCCCCTACTTCTCACTCCTCACTCCTCACTTTTCACTCCTTACTTCTCACTTCTCACTCCTCACTCAATCCAACTGATGGCAGGCAAAACAGAGGGCGCTGCGCGCATTGCTCATCACCAGATCATCCTCGAGATTGGAATAGGGGTTGTGGCAGGTGCCGCAACCCAGCCTGCCGTTATACAGCTGGATACGCCGGTCAACCATGGCAATGGGCCGCAGATCCGTTTTCCGGCCATGCTTCAGACGGGCCTCTTCATAATCGATGCCGATTGGATGCTTGCGGTCAAGCCCCATGCCGACTGAATCATAATTGCTGCTATGCTGCCAGACCCCGCTGGAAATGGACACCGATGATCCATAGGTGCCGTCATGGCAGGAAATACAGTTTTTTGAGGTCTCATCAAGCTCCTGGCCGTAACCGATTGAGATATACTTGGACTGGAAATGCGCCTCGCCGAGACTCTGCTGGTGGCCGCTGCCGGCAAGGGTGGTCCGGGTATGACAGCTGGCGCAGAAAGCCCGGCCCCGCTCCTGCCGCCGGAGAAAATACGTTTTTTCTCCGGCACCATCAAGATGGTCGGAATGCACGCTGTGACAGGTAATACAGCCAAGCAAGCCTGACCGGGCAAGCGGGAAGTCCCTGGGGATACCCACCTGTTCGGGACGCACATCAACAGGGTGCATGAAGCCTGAACGCAGAATATCACCATGACAGCCGGTACAGGCCACCGTTGCACTGTCCAGAAACAGCGAGTCAGCGGCAGCCGGATCGCCCTGGTGACACAGGCCGCATTCACTCTCCGCAAAATCATGGGGACTCCGCTCCAGACAATAAACCAGCAGGGAAAGGGCGCAGAGAAAAAACAGGGGAATAAAAACGGACTTTTTCATGCCACGGGACGCTTACAGCCTGTATCTGCCGATAAGGGTGGATATCCGTGACGCTCCATCTCTGATTTCATCGAGCGCCGCCCGCTGGTCCGGGGTTTTTTCAAGCAGCTCCGCCTGCTTTTCCAGGGCCTCGATCTCCCGCATGATTCCAGTCAATGTCTTATGAAAGTTGTTATTCATCCTGTTCATTTCCACTGCCAGGGGGTGGACCACGTCAGTCTGCCGCAGGGCGACCTGACCGCTCACCTCCCCTTTGCCGATCCGGCCGGCAAAAAGACGCAGACGATAAACAGGCCCGGCAACCCGGTGGGAATAAAGCATGGCGCTGACCGCTATACAGCCCAGCGCCACCAGCACCGTGCTGCCGTATATGATCAGAGATTTATAGAAGATATCCCGGTTCAGCTGCGCCAGCATGCGGAACCCTTCCCCGTAGGTCGGGCCGATGGGCTGCCCCATCAGCAGCAGGAAAATACCTGCCGTGACCAGCAGGCCGGCAATAAAAATCAGAGCGCACTTGATAACCATCATGCGCATGTATGATTTGTCAATCACCTGATACGAGCGGGCATCATTCACCACACATCACCTCATTTGTTGTCTTCCAGCGCCTGGCTTTCCCGCTGCACCGGCCTTGCCTTGCTGCGGTCATAGTGGCGGGTCTCATGACAGCCCGGGGAGCAGCTGCCGCCGTTTTCCGCCATCCTGAAGTCCACCGGCATCCGCCAGTTGCCGAAAGCAACCCTGTCCGCCATCATTTTCGGCTGCTCGGCCCCATGTATTGCATGACAGAGTTTACAGCTCCTGCCCCGGTTGCTCTTGTTGACATGGAGATAGTGGAGATTGGTGGTTCCGTTGCGAAAGCCGGTGGAATAGGACGTATCCGGGAACATGAGCAGATCTCTCTTGTGGCAGGTAAAGCAGAGCTTGTATGCCTCGTCGTCGTAGTTGATGAATGGTTTATCGGAGTAGCCTTCCGGCAGCAGTTTCCTTGCCATGTCGCCATGGGGATCATGGCAGAGATGGCAGCTTGATTTCGTGACCGGCGAATGCAGGTTGCGATGGGCAAGAACCTTGTCATGGCAGGAGACGCACATATTCTCATGCAGCACGGGAGGGTGCTCCCCGCCCTTGGCGTGGGTGTCTTCGCTGTCGATATGGCAGGAGGAGCACTGCGCCTCAACGGGATGGGTCTGCTTTTTCTCGGTGAATCCGGCATGGCACTGGGTCGTGACACAGCCTGTCTGGGCAAAAGCCGGGCCGGCGGCGGACAGAAAAAAAGAAATGATGATAACGAGGTATAATAATGGTCGCATAGGCTGAAAATTCACATTGATCATTGTACGGAACAAGGGCTCACTGCCGGTGTTTTCCCTGCCGATCACCAGCGGATTATTTAAGAAAATAGGGGGTGTCTCCGCCATGGGCATCATGACAGTTGACGCATTCCATATTGTGCTGCATGACAAGCTTGTGCATCTGCGAGGCCAGCCGCTCCTCCTGGTGGCATTTGGAACAGATGTCGCTCACACTCTCCTGCAGCAGCGACTTGTTTTTTGAACTGTGGGGCAGATGACAGGCCAGACAATCCCGCACCGAGACCGGCCCATGGATATACTTTCCTTTGACAAAGCCGACATGACAGGTCTCACACAGCTGATCGGCCGGGTAAATGAGCAGATTCTTCTTTTTGAAGTCATGGCAGCCCTGGCAGTTTTTTTCCGCATAGGGAGGATGGCTTGATCCGACGATAACCGTCTTCTCCTCTTCAATGGAGCCTGCCGCGGCCTCGGCCAGCCTTTCCTGATAATAGGCGTTGAAGATATCACCCATATTATCCTTGCACAGCTGCTCAAGCGGCGGCAGGTCCGGCACCCCGTCAAAGACATTGGTCAGCCTTTTATGGTTGATGAGCGGATCGCTTGAGCAGCCGGCTGAGGCCAGCAATAATCCGCAGACAAGAAGGAGTAAAAGTAATGGCCGTTTCATCGCGTTATCAACTCTGTATCGAGTGGCTCTGTTTCCAGTTCCCCTGTGTCCGCAGCAGATGGTCTGCCCTCTTCCTCAACTTCCGGCTGTTTTTTCTCTGCCTGCTGTTTCGCCGCTGCGGGTTTACCGTAATCCACAGGGGTCTTCCGGTCATAATCCAATGAACGATGGCAGCCGGGCACACACCCCCCGCCGGTATCGGTGGCCACGAACCTGATGGGGATCTTCCATTTACCGAAGGGAATACCTTCGGGATTGATCAATTTCTGGCCGTTGCTCGCATGGACGCTATGGCAGGCCAGACAGGTGCGGCCCTTCTGTTTTCTGACTACATGGCGATAATGGAGGTTGTCCGTGCCGTTGCGGAAATCTGTCTGATCTTTTACCGGCTGGGCGGTTAGCAGCTCTTTATCATGGCACTGAAAGCAGAAATCATATTCATCCGGCTGATAAGGGGCATAAAAGGTCCGAGGAAAGGGCCCGGACAGCAGCTTGGCGAAGTTACTGCCATGCACATCATGACATTCACCGCATTGCCCGTCGGCAACCGGACCGTGCACGACCTCTTTACCCTCTATCTCGGTCCGGATGTTGGGGGGGGCATCGGTGCGGCCCGGATCATCCTGGCCATGACAGGTCAAACAGAGATCAGCCCCTGGTTTGACGAGCAGGGCAGGATATTGGGAAAAGTGGGCAAAATGGCAGTTACCGCAGCGCTGCCGGACATAAAGGGCCTTATGCTTGTTTAGGGATGAATCGTATTTGGTTTTGATATTCTCATGGCACTCAAAACAGAGTTTGATGCTGTCGCCTTTCAGCAGGCTGGCCTGATCGCTGCTGTGGGGCAGGTGGCAGGCGCCGCAGTCAAGCTTACGGATCGCGGTATGCAGATGGGCCGCCTCCTCCATGCTGGCGGCAAAATCCTGGTGGCAATCAAGGCACAGTTCTTTCAGCGGCATTTTAAGCAGCCCCTGCTGGTCGGAACTGTGCGGGTCATGGCATACGGTGCAGGCCCCGGAGGCGGACGGGCCATGCTTGTGCCGGCTGTTGAACCCCTCCTGCTCATGGCACTGAAAACAGAGGAGGCTGCCCTCTGCCGCCGGGGCAAAATCCTGTCCTGCAGGGGACGGATGTTGCTGGTTAACCTGTTGATGGCAGGACAGACAGTCGTCCCCGTCAACAGGGGCATGGACAAACTGTTTCGTCCTGATGGCATCATGACAGCCGTTGGCCAGGCAGTTGTCAGCCCGGCAGTCGTTTATCCCGGCGGCGAGAGTCAACACAGAGCACACGGCAAGGACATGAAGAAAAAAGGGAAAAAGGCGAATTCCCTGTATGGTTGCGCCCTTATGATAAAATAACATCTGCATTATTGTCGATTTGTCAAAGTGCATTCCAGGTCTTATTAATTTTCTTTGGCGAATTTATTTTTACTGGCTCTGGTTGCCCACAGCTCATGGGCCACCCCATGGCAGTCGCGGCATTCCTTGAATTTCACCCATATTTCTTCGGGATGAGGCACCCCATGGCAATCCTGGCAACGGGGAATCATGCCATGCCGGCCGGCATGGCACTGGGCACAGGGCACTTGCCTGTGCCTTGACCAGGTTGCCGCCATGGTTTCATAAACATCCTCATGACAGGAGCCGCAGTCTTCCGAAACGATATGCTCGCCGTATGTCACCACAAGGGGCATGTGCGCCTTATGGCAGCCACGACAGCTTTCATGCCCCATGGTGTCGGAATGGGGCTGATGACAGTTCTGGCAGGGCTGGATCTGGCCATGGAAGGTATGACAGGCCGAACAGGCCAGTTTGCTGTGAATGCTCGGATTGGCAAGCAGCTGTTCACTCTGTTCCTTATGGCACGTCAGACAGGGAGCGGTTATGTCCCGGGTAAAGTTGATCTCAAGTGGCTGATGCGGGTCAATGTGGCAGTTTATGCAGGCGGACAAAGCAAAATGATCCCCGCCCTGATGACAGCGGCTGCAGGACGGGACAATCTCCATGTCTGCCGGAGGGTGCCCCTGATGGCAATCCAGGCAGAGCTGCTGATGGGCCATGCCCTTGCGCTGCAGGGTGAGAACAACACCCTCATGGCACTTGACGCAATCCCCTGCACGGACGGCGGAACGAACGGTGCCGCGCTGCTCCGTCCGGGCCGCCGCAGGCTGTGAAAACTGCACGAGGATAAAACCGCATAAGCAGGAGATGATAAAGAGATTAGTAATATTTTTCAAATTCATCAGCTTTGATTGTTGACAAAAAATTTTGGTGATGTCAAGTTATCAAAATAATATTTATGTCACAGTGTTATCGCGATTTTCTCGATACAGGACTTCAATGGCCTCACCAAATCATGAGGTCTGGCTTCCTGGCAAATCATCATGCTGCACTCTGCACAATTTCCAGCCTGTTAGGTGCGTCAATATGAAAAAAACAACATGCTCCCTGCTGGTTTTCACCCTGCTGCTGGCAGGGGGTTGCTCCTGGTTCCAGCCGAACAAGCAGCAAGGCGACAATGCCCCACCGGCAAAAAAGATTGCCGGCAGATGCACTGCCGGGGATTGCCAGAACGGCCAGGGCACCTGGCTCTATGACGACGGCAGCCGTTATGAAGGGTCCTTTGCCGCAGGTAAACCAAGCGGCACAGGGGCCCTTTTTCTCCCATCCGGTTCCAGATATGAAGGCAGCTTCAAATACGGCCAGTATGATGGGGGCGGCTACGTTCTCTTTGCCGATGGCACTGACGCGGAATGCGAACGGGGCAACTGCGTCACCGGCCGCGGCATCATGCTCTGGGCTGACGGCACCCGTTACAGCGGCGAATTCAACAATGAAACCCGCGAAGGTTTCGGCGGCCTGGAATACGATGACGGCACCACCTATTCAGGCAATTTCAAAGACAACGTCTACCAGGGAGAAGGCACCCTCACCCTGCCTGACGGAACCGAATATCGCGGCGAATTCAAAAACGGCATGTTCCACGGCGAGATGCGGGTCGACTTTCCCTCCAAACACCAGTATCTCGGCCAGTTTAAAAACGGCAGGGTGGTTAACGGCCAGGGCCGGGTTACTTTCCCCAACAACACCAGAGGCACATGCGTCAAAGGCAACTGTATTGACGGCGAGGGGACGCTGGAGCTGGAAGACGGTTCTTTTTATACCGGCCATTTTCTCAACTGCAGCCGTCACGGTTACGGCATCTTCACCTTTGCCAGCGGTTCAAAATATGCAGGCGAGTACCGTTCCGGCAGACGCAACGGCCACGGCATTTTCACCTTTAGCAGCGGCCTCACCTATGAAGGAACCTTCAAGGACGGCAAACGTCACGGGGAAGGAGTCTTCACCTTCCCCGGCGGGGGCACCAAGAAGGTCCTCTTCATTGACGGTGAAATGGTCAAGTAAACGTTCCAGCACTTAAACGTTTAAACGTTGAAGCGTTTGATCGTTATTTATCGAGCAGGATCTCAACCCTGGCATCCTTCCTCAGTTCCATCATCCATTCTTGCCGCCTCTTTTCCTGGAAATAGGGGGAAAGGCGGTCTTCCAGCATGGTGCGCGCCTCCTCTTCCGTCATATCGCGGGCAGGGTCCTTCTGCAGCACCTGGAAGATATGGAAGGTGCCGCCATCTTCCACCACATCACTGAACTGGTCAACCTGCATACCCAGCATTTTTTCAAAGATCACCGGATACTTGTTCATGTCAACCCTGGCTTTACGAACAATAAAGGTGCCGTCCAGCAGCAGTTTGCTGAAATCATACCCGTTGTTCTTCAACTCGGCCAGCAGGCGTTCCGCCCTCTGCCGGGTGGACTGCTCATTTTCCCCGGCCATGACAAGTATCTCTTTCACGTAAAATTCATTCGCTTTTCGCAGTTTGCCCGCTTCCTTGTACTCCTGATAGAGTTTATTGACCGCATCCGGATCACTACCCTGCTTCTGATACACTTCGCGGCCGGTAATGCCTTCCAGCAACTGGCTCCGCTCAATGCGAGCCCTGAGCTGCTCTTCGGTCATGGCTATGCCGGCAAGATACTTCTGAAAACCATCATCGCCATATGCGCTCTTGAGATTGTCAATAACCTCCCGGGTTTTCTCATCCCTGGGTTTGATCCCCTGCCTGATTGCCTCTTTCACCGCAAGTTCTTCAAAAATAAGCCGGTCAAGGGCCCGCTGTTTGATTTCCCGGGTCATCTCTTCATCGGGCTCATTGACATCTTTATAAAAAGCGTTTGCAACCCGGTTAATCATGCCCAGCAGATCATACATATTGATCTCGGCATCATTGACCCGGGCAACGATCTTTTTTCGTGCTTCTGCGGCCTTCTTTGCCGCTTCAGCCTCCTCATTTTCCATGATGACATCCTGCTGAGCCTGCGACTCGCCCTGCACCCCGGCCTGCGGAGAAGTCTCGGCATGGGGAACGGCCAAAACAGGGGTGGCAAGAAAAGCGGACAGGAGAAGGGCGGATACGGTGTATTTAATTCGTCTCATGTGTTCACCAGATAGGGAATGTAAAAGTTGATTGTGTGTTCGTCCATTCAGCGGAAATGCTCATGTTACCTGACAGAGGAAGAGAAACGAACTGAATTGATGTTTTATTTTAGACAAATGATTACATCTATTTGTTCAGTATATCCTATGGAAAACGTAATAATTTGTCTAACGCAAAACCCAAATAAAATGAGCAGGCAGGTTACCCTGCCTGCTCGTGTTGTATCAGAGAATCAACTGCTCTGATTGTTTAGGGAATGGTTACGGTCAGATCAGCATCCTCGACAAAGGTGATGTCGGTCTTATTGTGACCAGAGTCGATAAGCTGGATCCGGATGTTGTAGTCACGTCCACCGCGGGCGAAGGTATGGTTGATACCTGCAGCCAGAGTGGCGACGTTGGTGACAACGGTACGTGTCCGGTCTCCCCAGTATATGTAAGCACGAACCACCGAGGCATCCAACGTGGGCGCCGTCAGCGTAACCGTGTTGCCGGCAACTGCTGTAGCAAAATCAAATGCAGCGGCCGGAGCCTCAACGATCATAGCCGTGGCGGTTACCGTATCAGAATCACAGACACCTGACTCATCGGCAATGGTGGCCGGGTTGTCATTCATACAGACGGTGACGCTCACATCAACGGCGCCCTCTGCAGGATACACGACAACCACATTGTCCGCACTCGAACCACCGACAACTGTTCCACCGTTGGTGTCAAAGGAATAGTTGCATCCAGGGGCATAAGGCTCATAGACACCATCCACCAGTGCTGCACAGGTTGACCTGCTGGCGTCAAGCGTTACCGTCAGATCTGTATCACTGCTGGACAGGGCACTGAGGTTGGCGGTTGCTTTCAGCGCGGCCTGGGACTGTGCCGTACCGGGATTCATCAACAGGGCCAGAGCCTGCGTGGTGTAACCAAGATACTGGTTGGCGCTCTGGGCGGTGGCGATGTGACGCTTGCCGTCCATGGCTGTAGCAGCAGCGGAGTTACAGGGAACAACCGCCGGGGTCATGGGGTTTGGTCCGCCCATGTAATCATAGCAGTACTGCGCCTGATCCCATGCGTTCACATGGTTCGGATTGCTCGGGTTCTTATCGCCGCCCACAGCCCATTTCACTTTCGGTGAACCGTCAACATTATAGGACTGCTGCAGGTCGATCTTGAAGTGAGAGACTGCCTCGGCGCGGCTCAGCATCAGGCCCATCGGATTATGTCCGATCTCTGCCATATCGGTCATGGCGCCTTCACAGTCAGCGTCCGCCATACAGGCGCCGTTGTTGCGGAACCCGCCGGAACAGGCGCCGGGAGTACCGGCAACCGGATCGGCGCCAACACAGGTACCGTTGATCATGCCGGCGTATTGAGCCGCAGCACCGGCACCCATCATACCATCAATGGCAGCGGCGACTGTCGCGTCTGCGTAGTTCGGCATACAGTTGTTCACCGTCTGATCAGGTTTGCCGTCCATGTTCATGTCCGGAGTCGGGCTGAAGCTGACCGGGCCGGCAAACGGGTTGCATCCCAGGGTGCCTGAGGTCTGCAGCTCTTTTAACGCAAAGCCCTGGATACCGGCAACACCGTCATACATACCCATCTGCATGGCTGATCCGGCCGGGAAACCCATGGCCTGATCAAAGGTCATGGTCATCATGCCGACAACATGCTGCAGTGTGGCGTTGCCGCCTTCCGTTCCAAACATCGGGTTATTGGAGAACCAGGACCAGGAAGCACATTCAGCTGCCATGTTGGGCTGGCCGGTCATGGGATTGAAGTAGAAGTTGTGATGGTCGGTATTGGGGTTGGCCATACCGCCCATGCCGTCGTCGGCCATTTTGGTCGGATCGCCGGCGCCGCACATTGCAGCAGCATCGAAATCGGCAAACATGGCCATCCAGTTCTTGACGATCTCATAGCCGCCGACACCAAAGCCAGGCATACCGGCATTGGCAACAGGCTGGACATAACCCTCAAAGAAACCAATTGAGTACGGTGAGTAGTTGGGGCTTGAGGCATTCATGCTGGAGTGACAGCTTACGCAGCCGCCACGGGCGGAACCGCCCAGGGCCCATTCTTTCGGAACAACGCCGTGGGTGACGTCAAAGTCGGCCTGAATAACATTGAGGAACTTGACGAAACGGGCATCGGAACCATTGACCAGGCCGTTGAAGCCGGCCAGCATGGCATCAATCTCAGCCTCGGTGTCGATCTCCCAGGAATCAACGATCTGGAAGCCGTCAAACAGAGGAACGGTGTTGCCGCCGTTGAGGCGCATGTCAAACTGAGGATTGTTGTCACGAACAAACTCGGCAACCTTCTGCAGGTCACGGTTTTTCACCGGTGACGGGAAGGCGGCGGCAAGATCATCCATGATATTGTCCGTGGGCTCTCCAGCAGCAACCATCCCGGCATCGTCCTGCACCAGCACGCCGCTGTTCGGCACCATCTCATACCAGGTGGGCAGCAGCGAGGGCAGAACCGGATAAATCTTGGTTTCGCCGTTCTTGGTGGCCCATTTGCGTAATGAGGGAACGGTGTTGTGGTTGCCGGTCACCAGGTTGAAATTCCAGTCCAGCGTGTTCCTGAAGGTGCCGCGGGCAAAACCTGCGGTCCAGTCGCGATATTTCAGACGGCCGGGTGCGGAGTAGGTCTCGGGCACGTGACAGGTCACACAGCCGATGCGGTCAAGATGGAGCTGCGGCAGACCGTTATGCAGCGGCATCGGAGCAACGAGGGTGCCACCGTTATCGGTGATTTTTGGATTGTCACGCACGGTATGGCAGCTGTCACAGCGGATCTTGGAATCCAGGTTGTTCTTGCCTTTCGTATCCGGAAAGGAGTCGGCCTGGGCAAACTGATGATCCATGGCAAAGATACGCTCGGCCGGATAGACAAAACCGTGGGCTTCCTTGGAGGGAATATCCTCGTAACCCGTGCCGGTGGTGGAACCGACTGCATAGTGACAGGAGGCGCATTCCATGCCGTTTCTGTCATGGACATCGATGTCCGGCATCTTGCCGGGGATCGGATCGCCGGCGTTCGGTACGGTGGCGGGATCCATATCCAGGGTGGAAGGCATAAACATGGACATGCCCCAGCGGGCGTTGACACCGTAATCATCGTTTTCCGCGGTGATCTTATGGGCGCGTTTACCCATGCCGGTCTTGCAGCCGAAATCAAACCAGTAGTCGTTGTTCACGGCACCTGGGCCATTGTCGGTATCCAGATCAGAGCTTGCGCCCATATTGCCGGACGGCATGGGGTTGGACGGATCATGAATCAGACCGTAGTTGCCGTAACCGGTCCGCATGGCTATCATGCCGGGCAGTCCCATGGTATTGTCGTCGCGGGCGTGGCAGACGGAGCAGTTCTCACTTTTGGGAGTGGCGGCGATTTTGACGCTGTCTATTTTAACACAGTCAACAGAGGGTCCATCAACAAAATACGGTGTCGCAGGCTGTCCCTCACATTCCATACCCGCGCGGTTCGCGTAATGATAAACACCACAACCGTCTACATTATAAATAACGTCGCCGCTTACACAGGTACCAACACCGGTTGTATCTCCACCAGGAGATACTGCGCCTGCGCCCCAGTCAACACCGGTCAGATCATCAACGTTGCCATCGCTGTCCGCGTCGGTGAAGACACCTTTGGCCCCGGCGCCCATGGAGGCGATAAGGTCCATACGGCGCTGTTTGAGGCCGAAGTTACGGTTGAACATGTCATAATTCTGCACACCGGCACCGGTATCAACGGTCCGCATTCCAGGGATCATGGTGCTGCCGGAACAGGTCGGGTCGTTCATGGGGCCGATCGGGTTGGCAGGACCGCAATCAAGGGTCTTCAACCAGGCGGATCCTGGGTTGGAGCCGTCGAGATGACACATGAGACAGTCCATCTCGGCCTTGTTGGTTGCGCTCATGTTGCCAATGGTGACATTTTCCCAGCTGGTTTCATCCGCCGCGGTATTCGTATCATCAGGACGGGCATATTTCAGGACAAATGCGTCACCAGGTCCGGAAGCTTCGCTGTAGGCGTTGAGATCACGGTCATATTCCATCTGGCCGCCACCAACATGGCAGACGCCACAGGTGTTGACCCAGGACTGGGCACCCATCTCAACTGACAGGGGATTGCTTACAGGATCTGCGTTTTTAGCCGCCAACTGGCGGTTTGAGGGGGGTCAGTACTTGCCGAACATGCCCGGGCTTGAGGCCCAGAACTTGCCGCCCACCGCGTGGCGCAGATGGTTGCCGTAATCTTCGTTTCTTCCCTGCTGGGAATGGCGACCGGTAACATAGCCGTGTTTATAGGCTTCTACGGTATAGGTCACCCACTCGACCTCGCCGGTGGTCTCATTCTGGATACCCTGGGTCTTGACAACGGATTTTGTATTTCCACCACCGTCATAACTGCCGCGGGCACCGGAGGTTGATGTCGTACCTTCAGGGTCGACGCTGTAATCAACGATTTTATTATGGCAGGCGCCGCAGGTTGTTTTCGGACTATAGGCGGTGCTGCTGTCAGCAATTATGGCGCCACCGGCATCCCGCAAGGGCACAGTCGGATGGGCAAAGATATTGCCGCCAACCATCAGGGCCGCTGTGGTAAGGGCTGACACCAGTAAGCCGTTTTTATACCTTTTTCTCATTTTTCACTCCTTGTTTAACTTCTTCTTTTTAGTTCGATCTTTACCGGCAGACAGACGGTTTGGGGGAACCGTTACGACTCTCGGCCGCCGGCAAACAATCTCATGCTTGTAACAGCGCTACCTGAAAATCTGAGAAACATGACCCGGCATACAGCAACCTGCGTGCCCATCAAGGGAAATAACTTTATTTTTTGTTTAACCACCTGACATTCATCATATTTTTTATAAAGACAAACCCTATGATCATCCACCTTCCCCCATCGCAAAACAGCGTTCCTTCACCCGGAGAAGGGGTATTTCCCCCTTTTACTTGATTTTTGCATTTTTCTTGGGATATCAAACCCATAGCAGACAAAATCCATTGGGCTCATCTACCCAATGCCACCCATTTATCCTGGGATGAAATGTCCATTTTTTCTCTTTTTGCCGCAGGAGGGGGAAACGCTTTGCCCCAGGCAAAGAACGCATTTTTCTTGATAAATGCTATCACTTATCTCTTAACAGTTTGAGATGTTGTCATAAAATTTCAGAGCCCCAAAATTTAAAAAAGAAAGGAGTGGTGCGGCATTTGCCCCACCACTCCTTTTATCAGGAACCCCAGGGCGGGCAATTTCACCCACCCCTTTGCGGCATCACGTGATCAGGGGATGAACACGGCGAGATCCGGATCCTCGCTGAAGGTATAGTTGATGGTGTTGTAAGCGGAATCAATGGTCATCACCCTGATGCTGTAGTCGCGGCTGCCCCGGGCATAGGTATGGGTCATGACGTCCGTGGCCGGACTGGTGTAGACCGTGCGCAGCCGATCGCCCCAATAAACATAGACCCTTACCACATCAGCAGGCAAAGTGGCCGTAAGCCTTACCGTTCTGCCGGTCACCGTCGTGGCAAAGTCAGCTGCCGCCGCCGGCGGCGCCACATTTTCGGCGGTAACGGACACGTTTGTCGTGTTTGACTTGCCGGTCACCGATTCGCTGAGGGTCAGGCTGGCGGTGTAATGACCCTCGGCACCATACTGGTAGACCACAGTATCCGTGCCGTTGCCGCCGACAATGCTGCCGCTGCCGCCGAAGTCCCAGGTATAGCTGCAGAGCCTCTGCTCCGCCACGACGTCCACGTTTTCGTAACAGGAGGAACGACTCGCATCAAAGGTAACCGTCCGGTCTGCGGTGAGTGAGGCCAGCGCACTGACATAGGGTGTCACCACCAGATCCGTATTCACCCCCCAGCGGGCCGGGTCGGAATAGCCCCAATAGGCATGGCATGAGTTGGATGAACAGGTGCCGCCCCCCGTGGCAAAGCTGTAGGTAAATGCCAGCGGCTGGTTGCCGTCGGCAGGACGGCCGGGGAAGGCCGGGGCCGGGACAACGTCATAGGCCCGGTTGGCATGCCGTGTGCGGTCGGTTATCGTCGCGCCGTCCGTTGTGGTCTGATAGTGGCAGATCTGGCAGCTGCCATAGCCCGCCACGGCATGGCGGCCATGGGTATTGCTGCGCGGATCATCCGCACCGGTTGCCATGGGATAAGGGTGACAGCTGTTGCAGGACAGCGGCCCTTGCATATCCCAGGCAGGGGTGATGTGGGAATTAAGCTTGCCGGTTGATACCCAGGCGCCGTTGCTGTGGCAGGAGACATTGCTGCAGGTCAGACTGTTGCCACCGGTCACCGCGGTATCGCCGGTTCCTTCATAGCTGTATGGGGCAAGCAGACCCGACTGTCCGTCATAGCTTGCCGCGATGCCGCCAGGGTTGGCCGCAAAGCCGATCTGGATCCTGTTGTTGTCCGAGATGGGAGATACGGGCATGCCGCCGGTATGGCAGCTGGCGCAGCTGAATTGATAACCTGCCTCCGTGGCATGCAGGGCATGGGCACCGGCCGTCACGGAACCGGTTGCAGCCGGCACAGCCACCAGACCGTCGCCGCCCCGGGCCGCATCCACCACCGGCGGATTGCCGTGGCAGGAGTTGCAGTTGGCGTTAAAGCCACTCTGATGCTCATGGCAGATCGTACAATCCTGGCCGTTATTGTGGCTGGCCAATGAGCCGTCATGACGCCAGTATTTTGTCTGGGTATGACAGACCTGGCATACCCCGTCCGGGGTGGCATCGCCGCCCTCCGGGCCGAGCCCGTCGTTTGCCGCGAACATGGCAGGACCGCTGAAGACCACCGGCCTGTTGTTGATGTTGCCGGCGATCAACTGGCCGAAGATCAGGCTGAACTCCCGGGAACCGCTCAGAGCGCTGCCGGCATGGGTGCCGTTTACCGTAAGTGAACCCGCGTCAGCCGCCACCACCTCGGCCGAGTAATCGACATACTCCGGCGGTGTCCGGCTGTTATCCAGCAGGCCAAGGGCGACAGTAAATATCAGTCCCCTTTCCGGGCCGCTTTTCGCCCTCCATAGCGCCGGGTCGCCCCAGGCCGGATCGACAATGTTCAAGGAATCGATGGTAAAGGTTGTGGTCTGCCCGTTGACCTGGTAACCACTGAAGGTGCCGGTCACCAGCGGCAGGTTGCATTGGGCCGAGGTATGGGGATCATGACATGTCTCGCAGCTGAAACCGGCGTGGCTTTGTACCGCCGGCGCATCCAGCTTGGTATAGTTGCCCCCCGTGTCATTGTCGTGACAATCGGTGCAGGCCGTGGTCGTGCCCTGATGATCGGCATGACAGTCAAGACAGTAGATGTTATTCTCCAGCCAATGGGGCGACTGGGCGGCAACGGCTTCCCTGCCGAGCAGCAGCAATCCTGCCATTACCATGAAACCGCGCAAGGTGTATTTCTTTTTCATCTTCACTCTCCTGCGGCAGCAACAACTCTTAACATCCTGAGAGGGTTGTGCCGGCTTCATACGGGTATTCAAATCCAACGGAAAAACGCTTCATCCCTTTTTCCAACCATTTGTTTCACGGTGTCCCGTAAATCTGGTGGCAGCGATCGCATTCAAGATTATCCCACCAGCGGTAGGGCGTCCCCCAGACAACATTGTCCTCAACCTTGCTGCCGCCGTTATGGCAGCCGACATTACTGCAGGTCCTGGTCGCCGGGTCATAGGTGGCGCCGGCGAAGTCATAGGTGACTGTCTTTCCTGAAGAGGTGTTGTAAGTGAAGCCGTTTACCGTATCAAAGGCCACATCCACGGCGCCGTTCACATGTCTGGCCTTGTCAAACAGGGCAACATCATGGTAAAAACGCAGGCCGCTGGTACCGATGCCCGTGGTGCTGGGCTCCCGCACCGTGTCGTAATGACAGGTCCGACAGCCGATGGCGTCAAAGCCATGATTCCACACATGCAGATCCTCGTAACCGTAATCATCGATCCAGTAGTGGCTGTCCCCTGAGCCGCCGCTGTTATCAGCAGAGCTTGTCACAGGCGAGTTGCCGTGGCAGCCGTTACAGTCAAGGGTGGTGCCGTTATTCCATTGCACATCCTTATACACCCTGGTGGTGACGATATTATCAGGCAGGGAGCCGGGCGGCCACGGCATCGGCACATCGCCGTCAGTGGTCCAGCTGTTGGCGCTGTGGCAGTAGACGTTGCTGCAGGTGCCGGTGGCAGTATCATATGCGGCGCCGCTGTTCAGCTCCTTGATGCTGCCGGCCGGTGCCGCGGGATTGGCCAGCTCGATATCGCCCCATACCCCGTTGCCGTGGGATCCGGCATCAAGGGGATGACAGTTGCCGCAGCCGATCATGTTGACGGTGACGGCCTGGCCACCGGCAAAATCACCGGTGAGGCGCAGGTCCCCGTAAGCCACCGGCGCATTTACCCCGCCGAAATGGGCGGGATGGGCCCCGGAGGCCGGCGGCAGAGCGTGACATGAACCGCACTCGCCCCTGGGACTGTTACAGTCATTCCACACGTGACAGTTAGAGCACGGGATGTCACCAAACGCCCCCAGGCCCAAAGAAGGGATGGCAAGCCCCACAACCGCCAATGCTCCTGTACAGATTTTCTTCTTCATTCTATTCTCCCCTGTTCAAAAGAAAAATTCCCTGCTGACCGCATGATTGCTTGATGCCACAACGGCATCCCGCCATGCCAACCGTCAGATCAGGATCCTCACTGAAGGTGTAGTTAAGACGTTATGGCCGGCAGCACCGGTCATCCCCTGATGCCGTGCAGTCCCGGCCGCCGTGGTCAAAGGCGTGCATCACTCCCTGGCGTCATTCCTTCCCCTGTAAAGCGGGAGCATGAAACCCCGTCAAACCGCAGGTTCTATTTGCCTGGACATATGTGCATCAATTCTTATGCCACATCGTAGTGTTTACTCCATAAAAAATACAGGCTTCCGTCCTGACAGCCTATCATACTGATATGACAATTATTCTTATGAACACTTACCTGTTTGTCAGGGGGGATTTGCCACCGGAGCGCCGGACATGGGCATGGGTCATTTCGCCCGACAGGGGTGAAATGACCCATAAAAACAACACGCAGGAAAGAAGGGGCAGGCGAGATGCTCTCTCCCCAGGGAAGATCATGACAGGAAACTGCACCAGACAAAAAAAAGGGGGAGCCGAACGGCTCCCCCGGGAAACTGCTACCTCATTATATAAGGGTTACTTATTTAATATGGCAGGTCAGACAGAAACCACTGTTTGTATCGGATTTCCAGAGGAAGGTCTCACCGGTGTTCTTGGTGTTGTGAACATCATGGCAGGTCACGCATTCCATCTTGTCGCCGTACAGCAGGGAACGGATGGTGGTCATGGCCTCGCCTGCGCCGTTGACCACGGTATCCGGACTGGCAATCTCATCGTCATGGGCTGCCACATCGATGTAGCTGAAGCCGATGGGATGATGGTTGGTCAGATTGCCTCCACCACCGATCTTGAACTGATCGGCAATAAAATGGGTGGCAGCACCACGGGACTCACTGCGGCCCGGATCAAAACCATACTCGTTAACTGCAACCGTGCCGTCATGGCAGCTCAGACAGAGACGGGAAACGGAGCCGGGCTCACCGAGGGTGGCCTCGCCGTTAAAGAGATGGCGATCGGCAAACTGCTGGGCATCACCGGAAACGCCTACGCCGGCAAGGCCTGTGGCATCGGGTCCGTCGCCGAAATCGCTCTGGTAGGTGTTGTAAAACTGGGTGGTTACACCATGGTTCCACAGGGGCAGGTAGGCAATACCGGCAGCATCAGCTTCCTGGATTGCATGGTGAGGAGCATGACAGTAAATACAGATACGATCCAATGCATCGGTCTGTCCATAGATGCTGCCGATACCCGTGGCATTGCTCAGGTCATGTTTGGAGCCGACAATACCGGCACCCGCGGCAGCATTAAAGGAACCGGTGGTTGAATTTTGCGCTTGAGCCACGCCGGCTACGATCAGACCGAAAGCAGCTGCTAAGAAAATACTTTTTTTCATCATCTTTCCTCCTACTTGTGACATTTGTCATTTTTGACAGAAGCCACCTTTTGCTAAATAGCTGTCCTCAACTAGAACAGCATCCCATGAATTTCCCCAAATTCCATGAGCGCGTTACAAGTATGATCACGAGAGATCATCTTCTGTCTGCCCAAAGTGCACACACTATGCCAAAGGCGGATGACGCTTGATGAACTTTAATTTTTACATTAATTACAGCATATTAATCGCCAAATATGGCAAAGTACCGGCAAGCTGTTGCAGCTGGAATCAAGGGAAGACAAGGGGCATTTCACCCTGTACTTGAGTTTTTTCACCCAGCCGCAGGATCCTCCCGCAGCATTTTCATCCCGCCCGGTCAAAGCACCCTGTCTCCGCGATGGTCGGGCATGCTCCGCTAACAAGGAGAATTTCCACGGACAATTCCCCCCTGACAACCATTGGGACGAAAAGACATTGCGCTGATTTTGTCAAAACACCTTGCATTTTTTATCTTTTGGCATCATCATTGCTGTTCATACTTAATCTCTCTGTTAGCTCTCATATCATTACATTACAAACTACGAAAAATGGTGGGGTTGATGAACAACGTAAAGAATTTCTTCCGCTACACTCTTCTCCTGGCTCTCTTGCTTGGCGCCGCAACACTCAGCGGCTGCGCGACCACGCCCAAGCCGGTTGACAAAGAGGAGGCCGTTTTTTTCCCTGACCCGCCTGCAGCGCCGCGGCTGCAGTTTCTGCGGAGCTTCACCACCTCTGATGACCTGGAGCCCGGCGCAAATGCCTTTGACTCTTTCCTGACCGGCGATGCCAACAAGGGTTACCATCTCGTCAAGCCATACGGGGTGGCGATCAAAGACGGCAATCTCTATGTCTGCGACTCCCAGGCCACGGTGGTGGTCTTTGACCTCAAAAACAAAAAATTCCACACCATGGAGGGAGCCAAAGGACTCGGCAAGGTCGTACAGCCTCTCAACATCACACCGGATGCCCAGGGAAACAAATTTGTCACCGACCCGGTGCGGGGCGAGGTGCTCATGTATGACAGCAAGGATTTTTACGTGAAAAGCTTCGGCGTGCCGGGCCAGTGGAAGCCCGTTGACGCAGTCGCTTATGAGGGGCTTCTCTACGTGGTGGATGCCATGGAAAAGGAGATCAAGGTCTTTGATATCGCCTCCGGGGAAAAGATCCGCAGCTTCGGGCGCAACAACAAGCCCGAAGAAAATCTCGGCCTGCCCACCGGTATTACCATCGGCGCCGACGAACTGCTGTATATCAGTGATTCCGGCCGCTTTCAGATTGTCGTCTATGATCGGGACGGTCACCAGAGAAGCGCCATCGGCAGGCCAGGCGCCAATCTCGGCCACTTTGCCCGGCCGAGGGGCGTGGCCACTGATCGCGAAGGAAGGGTTTTTGCCGTGGACGCTGCCTTTGAGAATGTGCAGATCTTCCGCAATGACGGCCAGCTTCTCCTCTTTTTCGGCGGCTCAGGTACCGGCCCCGGCAAACTCTTCCTGCCGGCCGACGTCTTCATTGATTATGATAATATCGAATACTTCCGCCAGGATGCCGACCCTAATTTTGACATTGAATATCTCGTTTTCGTCACCAGTCAGTTCGGTCAGCGGCTGGTGAATGTCTATGGATTCGGCAAGGAGAAGGGCAGAACCTACCCCAGCGAGGAGGAACTGGTTGAGAAGGCCGAACAGAAACTCAAGCAGTGGCAGAAAGAGAGTAAGTAAATAGCAGGCGGGCGGCAACAGATGGAGTCACCTCCCCACGGGCAAAAAAAATACCGATCCGGCTGGTCGTCGGCCGGCATAGTGCCCATTATGGTCGGCTGCTGCCTGCTGCTGCCCGGCCGCGCCTGGGGAGCAGCCAGGCAGTTTATTCCCAGATATGTTGATTTTTCGGCAGATCTCGGCATGGGGTCTCTCTATGAATGGGACAAGGTGGAATCCACCTCAACCTCCACCCGCAGTGACCTTATTGTCCAGGAAGGGCTCAACGGCCAGGGGCTCGGCTATATATACAGCCCTCTCTTCGTCAGCATGGCCACCTCGGTGACCCTGGGGCTGCAGCAGGAACAGATCGACAACAACGGTCAGAAATCCAGCTATTATGACGGCAATGCCAACCAGTTCAAGCAGGAGTTCAAGATTCTCCCCTCCCACCCCTACAATCTCGAGCTCTATTTTCTGCGGGCAACCCCCATGACAGGAGGAACGGCGGGCAGCAGCGGTTCAGTGGTCATTTATGAGCAGGGGGCCCGGGCGCGCTATGATGAACGCCCCTGGTCAAGCACGCTGAGTTATATCAACCATGAAAGCTCGGGCAATCTTTCATCCGATAACCAATCGTTACTCTATAATCTCAACTATTTCCAGACCGGCACCAATGTCTCGGGGACCTACAATCATAATACCAGCTCCACCAACGGCGGCGCGGAAGACACCATCCGCGACATGTATAACCTTAATTTCATCAAGAAACTTGACAAGGTCCGCTTCAACTCAAGATGGACCCATGACGAACATGACCAGGAGGATTCCTATTATGACACACTCGACTCCTCCTCATTTCTTGAAGAGGATGAACTGTACGGCGAGGTTGATGTCGAACTGCCCCATAATTTCGACACCGTTCTTTCCTACCTCAACTCCGACAGAAATTCCACTTACGTCAGAGATACCGGCACGCTGGAATCATACACCGAGTCGCAATACTATAATTTCAGGCTGCACCACCGGCTCTATAAAAGCCTCAACTCGTCCTTTTCCGCCGGCAAGCAGATGACGGATGCCGCGGGCGGCGACATGGAACAGGATAATTACCGGCTTGCCTTTGATTACTCCAAGCAGATCCCCTGGGGCACTGTCCTGGCCGGCCTGTGGGACGGCCTCTCGTACATCGACAACAAAGGCGCGCCGGTTACCCTTTTTGAGACCCACGCCATTGACACGGGTCTGAACTTCTTCACCCTCAAATACCAGACCATTGAACCGGCCTCCATCGAGGTACGCATCATTGATGCAAACAACAACGACCGCACCATATTACTCAGCGAAGGCACCCATTACATCGTAACGCCCTTTCCCAACTCCTTCCGCATCACCATTATCAATCTGCCCCTTGACGAACTCCTTGATCCGGACGGCAATATCTGGGATTACTCATACCAGGTGGACTACTCCTTTGTCCCGGCCGACTACAACCTGCGCAACAAAGATTGGGGAACTTCCCTGCAGGTTGCCCTGTTCAACAGTCTCATCACCCCCCATTACGCATACAGCCAGAACGACCAGAAGGTGATGGACGGCTGGTTTCCCGGCGATCCGGCCCATGTCAGGACCCACAGCCTGGGCCTGGGATTCAATGCCTATCCCTTTACCGGCGATGTGACCCAGAGCTGGCTCAGATCAAATACCACGGATGAAGACAGACTGACCACCTATGCAACCTACAGCAGAGAAATCACGGCCAACACCTCCGGTCATCTGAGCCTGTCCTTTGAAGATGTGCAGACCACCCAGCATGAGCTGGGCAACGTCGGACCGACCACCAGCCTGTCGGAACAGTTTTATTCCGCCCAGGCCCAGGTGCAGACCGTGCTGCCCCAGAGAAACCTCAACGCCTCCTTTGCCACAAACTACACTCTTTATCAGGGTTTGGGAGAATCGACGAACATTTCTTTTTTTTCAACCCTCATATGGCATGTGGGCCTGCTTGATCTCAACTTGACCGCCTCCTATACCAGCGCCGACGCCAACGTCGGCGACACCAGTTCCTCCAGGCAGTTCGCCATGGTCAGGTTCATGATAAAACGTAAACTATTTTAATTATTCACTAAAAGGAAAACAGCATGAAACGGACTGATTACAAGAAAATACTCCTCGCATCCGCCCTGGGCCTCGCGCTTCTTGCCGGTGGAACGTGTCAGACCCATGCCTTCAAAGGCATGGGAGCAGGCGGTACCGATCCGGGTGCGGGCGGCATGGCTTCTCCCCATGGCGGAGGGATGGGCGGTGGCGCAGCCAGCCTGAAAAACATGAAAATCATGGGCCATGAAGGCAATACCGAGACCGTGGTCGCCAAGATTAACGGCACGGAAATCACCATGGGAAAACTCATGAACAGTATGATGGATGTCATCATGCAGGGAGGCTACAGCGGGGACAATTTGACCAAGGAGATGGCGGCACGCATCCGCAAGGAGGCCCTGCAGCAGCTGGCCCTGGAGGAGCTGGCCTATCAGCGCGGCGCTTCACTCGGCATCACCGCTGATCCGGCGGTGGTCGATGCGAAACTTGATGCGGTCATTACCAGCCAGGGAGGCAGGGAGGCCCTGGAAAAATCCCTGGCTGAACAGAAGAAATCCATCGATGGCCTCAGAGATGAGATCAGCCGTTTCATGGTAATCAAAGAGGCCATCAGACAGGATGTTGACAGCAAGGTGGTGGTCACGGATGACGAGATCAAACAGATCTACGAGGCCAACAAAGAGCAGTTTGCCACCCCGGAAAGGGTCGTTGTCACGGACATTATCTTTTTCCTCGCCCCTGATGACCCGGCTGCCAAAGAAAAAGTGACGGCCGTTCGCCGGCTGCTCATCGATGAGCTGGGCGGCAATCCGGAGAAACTGACCCCTGAGGGTTTTGTCGTTGAAAACCAGCTCAATGTCTCCCCGGAAAACAGACCGGAACTTTACCAGATCGCCAGGAAGATGGAGACCGGCTCGCTGTCCGAACCACTGGTCATCGACGGCACCCTCCATCTGCTGAAAGCCGATTTCTACCAGCCCCGCCAGGAAACACCGGCCCAACAAGCCAGGGCCTCCATCGCCAACCAGCTCAAAGCCGACAAACGCAACCAGCTGCTGACCGAATGGCGCAACAACCTGCTGCAGGATGCGGATATCGTCATCGTCAATGAAGTTCTGCAGGAAGAGGGGAAATAATAAAGATGCCCGTAAACCGTAAACAAAATTTTAAATATCCTTCATGAAGAAGCCAAGATCTTTTCCCGCCATATCTGTTATGCTCCTCCTGATCGCACTTGCCGCAGGCTGCGCGCCGAGGCAGTGGCAGCCCGTGACCTTGAAAACCGACGATATCTGCTGGCCGCCCGGCCCGGACTGCAAGGTCCGCTATGCCGGTGAAATCGGTCAGTTTGCCGAGACAAGCCAATCGCTGGCCACACTTATTACCGGTAAAAGCCAGGGCGGCAGAATCCTCAAACCGGTAGCCATTGCCATCGGTCCCGGCGGGAAAATGGCCATTGCCGACCAGGACCGGCAGGGGATCCATCTTTACGATCCGGCCACTATGAGCTACCAGGTGCTTGTCATGGCCGGCCGGGAAAAATTTGCGACCCCGGTGGGGGTCGCCTTTGACGATGCCGGCAATCTTTATGTCACCGATTCCCAGCTTAACAAAATGCTCATTTTTGATGCCAATGCTCACTTCCTCAAAGCCGTCGACCAGGCAGACGGCATCCCCCTGCAACGGCCCACCGGCATAAACTTCAACCGCCTAGACAAACGTCTTTACCTGTCAGATACCATGCAGCACCAGCTGCTCGTCTTCAGCCGTCTCGGCGAGTTCATCGCCCGCATCGGCGCAAGAGGTGACCAGCCCGGTTCCTTCAACTTCCCCACCCATCTCGGCTCCGATCCGCAGGGCAATGTCTACATCACCGACTCCATGAATTTCCGGGCGCAGATCCTGCTTGCCGCAAGCAACACCTGGCTCATGTTCGGCAGGCACGGCAACGGTTCAGGCGACTTTGCCAGTCCCAAAGGGATCAGCGTTGACCAAAGCGGCATCATCTATATTGCCGAAACCCTGTTTGACAACGTGCAGCTTTTTGACAGCAGAGGCAACTACCTGCTGGCCGTGGGCTCCCAGGGCAACGGTCCCGGCCAGTTCTGGATGCCGTCCGGCCTCTTTATCGACGAAAACAACCGGCTTTACGTCTGCGACACTTACAATAAACGCATCCAGCTCTTTGATCTGCTGACCGGAACAGATGGGGAAGCGACATCCACGCAGGAGGGGACGGAAAAATGAAACACGTCAAACCACTTGCCATCCTCTTTGTCAGTCAGCTTCTTGCAGCACGGGCCATGGCCGACATGAGTATTGTCAATTCAAAACATAACCTCTCCGTCACCGGACCGGGGGAGATCCGGGCCCTTACCGAGGACAGAATCTGCATCTTCTGCCACACCCCGCATAACGCCTCACCCAGCACTCCCCTGTGGAATAAAAAACTGCAACCGACAAACTATACCCTTTACCAGAGCAGCACCTTAAGTTCCAGCCCCCAGCAGCCATCCGGTCCCACCCGTCTCTGTCTCAGCTGTCACGACGGCACCATCGCCCTCGGCAATGTCCTGCAACCGGTGGAAGGAATCCAGATGAACATGGAACTGACGGCCAACCGTCGCACCTACCTTGATACCGACATCTCCAATGACCATCCGGTATCGTTCAACTATTACGAGGCCCTGCCCAACCCGGAACTGTCGCCGGTCATTCCGGCCGGGCTGCGCACTTACGGCAACGGCAACATTCATTGCACCACCTGCCATGATCCCCATGATGACACCTACGGCAAATTTCTCGTCATGGGCAATCAATTCTCCGCTCTCTGCACCACCTGCCATGTCAACGTGGCCGGCTGGAACGGCTCAAGTCACGCCACCTCGGCAAAGATCTGGTTCGGCGGTCCGGGCGCGGTCAGGAGCGTGGCGGAGCGTGCCTGCTCGAGCTGCCACACCCCCCACGGGGCAGGCGGCCCGAAACGTCTCCTGCACCAGCTTGAGGAGGAGAAGAACTGTTTTCCGTGTCATGACGGCACGGTGGCAACCAGGGACATCAAATCGCAATTCAACAAAATATCCCGCCATCCCATCGAGGCGACCGCCATTGATCTTACCGGCAACGCCCATGATCCGGCGGAAGATCTCATGTTTCTGCAGGGCCATGTCGAATGCGTGGATTGCCACAACCCCCATGCGACAAACAGCGACCAGGCCACGGTGCCTTACGCCTCCGGACGCCTGGCCCTGGTCGCGGGCAAAGATCAGACCACCTCCATTGTCAATCCGGTTGTCTATGAATATGAAGTCTGTTTCAAGTGCCACGGCGACTCCAGCGACTCCATTCCCATTATCAACCGCTGGATCAACGAAAACAACACCATCCGCGAGTTTGACACGGCCAATCCCTCCTACCACCCGGTCATTGCCATTGGCCGCAACCCGGACATGCCGAGCCTGCCCAGCACCCATGAACCCCAGCTGACCTCCACCTCGATGATCTCCTGCACTGACTGCCACGACAGCGACAGCAGTTCGGCCATTGGCGGTACCGGTCCCCGCGGACCCCACGGCTCAATCTACCGTCCCATCCTCAGGCAGCGCTATGACACCATGGACAACCTGCCGGAGAGCGAGACATCCTACGCCCTGTGCTACCGCTGCCATGACCGGACCAAACTGCTGGACGACCAGGGTCTTTACAATGCCAGCGGCCACAAGCAGCATGTGGTGGACGCGCGGACCCCTTGCTCCGCCTGCCATGATCCCCATGGCGTACGCAATGACGGCAATGGTGACCATACCCATCTCATCAACTTCGACACCGCCATCGTTCAGCCCTATCCGGGTAATGCCGCCCCCATCTTTTACGACCTGGGGACCCGTGCCGGCCGGTGCCTCCTGGTCTGCCATGGCCAAACCCATGACGGCAGCGCCGCATACACCTACCCGTAAAGGGTATCGGCAGAGGCAATACGGAACAGCCGCTGCATCAACCTCCGCCCAGCGTCAAATAGGGTAATATGCCCCAAACAAGGGGCATATTACCCGGCAGCCCTGCCGATTTCCCGGCGCCATCCGCCAAAACAAACAAACTTTCTTTAATCATCTTAGCTGGTTAAAAAAATATTTCCGCAACAAATAGTTGGTGCATTATTTGCTTGTTCCTTTCTTTTAATCTTTTGTGCCTGACAACAACATACATACTGCAGCCGGGGTATTGGTCATCGCAATTTTCCGCAATGGGGGGAGGGGAAAGTGAAAAAAAAGACTCTTGCCAGGGCAGGCCTGCTGACAGGCCTTGCCATGATGTTTCTGCCGGGTATTACTTCTGCCGGTTGTTTTGACTGTCACGAGACAACCGGTTGCCTGCCGCCGACCAAACCCCAGGGCACCTGCGCCGGCTGCCACCTCGGCCCAGCCGATGTCAATGATTACCTGAGCAATTTCACCACAGCCATAATTGACAGCGGGCAATGGCAGACCACCGGCCATGGCCGGCCGGGTATTGTCCTTGCCTGCGACTATTGCCATGATGACGCCGTCAGACACGGCGAGCCTGCCAACCCGTTCAGACTGGCCAACACCGCAACGGCGGACGCCGCGGGCCAGAACGCCAACTGCCTGGCCTGCCACGGCACGGACGCAACAGGGTATGATCCGGACGGCCAGGACCCCGCCTTTATCCCGGTCACTTCGGTGGTCAAGATTGACGCGGGCCATGCCGGCGGACGCCATGATGAACTGACCGATGGCGGTTTTTTCTGCTGGGACTGCCACGACCCCCATGGTGACAGCAATATCGCCATGATTCATGATGAGGTGAGCAAACAGTCAGACGGCCAGTTCGGCACCCCGCAGGAAACGGTGCCGGTCTCCTTTACCGACAACACCATCGGCAGCGATTATGCCGGAACCACCGCCCCTTTTGCCGGCGTCTGCCAGGCCTGTCACAGTTCAACCAGCCACTATACAGCCACTTCAGGGGACGGCCACAATGCCGCCACCCGCTGCGTAGTCTGCCATGAACACAACGACGGCTTCAAGCCCAACTGTAATGCCTGCCACGGCTACCCGCCGCAGGTTGACTTTCCCCAGGGCATAGACGGACTGGTGGCCAACCCGGCCCCCACTGGTGCCACCACTTCCGGGGCCCACCAGCTGCATAGCGTGGATTATCAGATCTCCTGTTATACCTGCCATTATGGCGGCATGCCGGATACACCGATGAACGGCGACTTCCGGCTGCAGATGGGTTTTGCGGTCTTCGGCTTTTCCGGCAACGGCTCCATCTATAACTCCCAGGCCCTGGACAGCCCGTACAGTTACTCCGGCACAAACGGCACGGTGATCTCCACCGCCGGTACCCCCAGCAGCTGTGAGAACTTTTACTGTCACAGCGACGGCACGGCGGTCTCCACCAGCTTTCTTGATCCGTTAACCTTCCCCGGCCCGCATCAGAGCTCGCCGTCCTGGGATGACGCGACATCCTGCGTCTCGTGTCACGGTTTCCCGCCGGCCTATGCCGCGGATGATCCGAAGGCCAACAAACATGTGTTGCATGCCGGCTTCGGATACACCTGCAATATCTGCCATTACGGCACTACGACGGACGGGGCTTCCATCACCAATCGGAGCAAACATGTCAACGGCCAGTATGACGTGGCACCCGATCCCACGGCATCGGTCTTCGTGCTCGGCCAGATCCCCAGCACCGTCAACTTCACCTACACCTTTGATCCCGGCGGCGGGACCTGCTCCAGCATCAGCTGTCATGCCAACATGGGCACCAGTGCCGATCGCCCCTGGGGATTCACCGCCATTACCGCCAGCGCCTCCTGGAGCCCCGGCAGTCTGTGCGCTTCCATCAACTTTGCCATCAATGTCACCTCCGCCGCGGCAGTGCCGCCCTATCATTACTCCATCGACTGGGAGAGCGACGGCAGCTGGGATTATGAAGGGACGGCAAACAGCCATACCCATGTCTATCCCCAGCTAAACACCAGCTACAACGTTATCTGGACGGTACGCGATGCCAGGATGCACACCCTGGAAAGCGGCACCAAGACCAACCCGGTCACCTCTTCCGCCGGGGCCGCCAATGCCAATCCGGTCCCCGATGTCGACCGGAGCAACATTGTCTACACTCCGGTCTACGGCAACCCTGGCGTACCGACCCAGATCACCGGCTACCAGGTCACCCTCACCGATCTCTCCACGGATACCGACTTTGACGCCTGCGGCCACTCCGGTCCGGGCAGCGTCAGAATCGTCTGGCGTGACGGCGCAACCGACATACTGCCCCTTTATCTGAACGACACGCCGTCAGGACAGACCTTCAGCCATACATACACCTCCGGCGGAAACCGGTATGTCCAGTATTATGTCAGTGACAATGCCGGCTCAAGCTACATCGCCATAAGCCCCAATATCCTCGTTGCTGTCCCGAATTTCTGATAACTGCGATTGTGATCTGAAAAGGAGAAAAAACATGAAAAGGATCATCTTACACAGCTTGCTGGGGTTGGGGATAGCAATGGTACCGCAGACAGGCTCCGCCAATACCGCCCCCCACTGGACGACCAACAGCATCGACTGTCTTGACTGCCACCAGAACCACATGGGGCCCAAAACCGCCTGCGAGTTCTGTCACAATAACGACAGCGGCGGCAACTTCAGCAAAACCAGCGCGCCGGCCATGGCCCCCCATTCGGCCGCGGTGATCGGCAGTGATACTTACGGTCAGTGGCAGAGACAGTGCGTGGACTGTCATGATCCCCACGTCTCCGCCCAATGCGCCAGCCCGCTTATTGAGGGCAGCTTTTCCTCTTACAGCACGAACAACGGCACCACCACCTTTACCCTGGACAGTTTGCAGGTCCATGGCACCTCCTGGCAGGACCCGGCCGCCTGGAGCGCCAAAACCGGGGCGGAACGGGGCCTCATCTTCCTGGTGCAGGGCATGCTGTGGGATGCCCTGCAAAACGCTTATGTCGATTTCTCCGCCGAGATCATCAATGCCACCGCAAGCACCATCACCGTGCAGGGGGAGGTGACGCAGTTCTCCACCAGCCGGGACTTCAAGATCCTCTACGGTCAGTATATCAAAAGCGAAATCAACGGTGTCCCGGTTGCCTTTGCCGGCACCCCTGCCGGTCTTGCCTCGAATGAGTCCGCCGGGACCACCGACCCCACCCCGGACGGCGTCTGTCAGGTCTGCCATACCCAGACCAGGTACTGGCGCAGCGACGGCACCCTGGCCGGCCACTTCAACAACGAAAACTGCACCAGCTGTCATGAGCATGAACTGGGTTTCCGGCCCAGCTGCAACGCCTGTCACGGCTTTCCGCCGGCAGCCGATTCGCCGGGGCAGATCAACGGCCTGGTCTGGAACCCCGCCCCCACCGGCTCAACCAGCGCCGGGGCCCATCCGGCTCACGTTTCTGGCAACGGCATTGCCTGTGAGACCTGCCATTACAGCGGCATGCCGGTCACACCGATTGTCGACGACTACCGGCTGCAGATGGGTTTTGCCATTGACGGCCAAGGCACAGCCGGCAACCGCTATGACGGCCAGCTCCTCAATCCTGCTTACAGCTATGAGGGAACCAACAACACCACGGTGACCAGCGGCGGCTCCATGACCTGCACCGTTTACTGCCACAGCGACGGCACCTCGGTTGCCACCGGAGTCCTGGCTGCGAAGACGTCACCGGCCTGGACAACGGGCAGCACCGACTGTAATTCCTGTCACACCTACCCGCCTGCTTACAGCCAGGACCAGCCGAAATCAAACAGCCATCAGCGCCACATCATGGCAGGTTTTACCTGCAGCACCTGCCATTTCGGCACCACCACCGATGCAGTGACCATTGCCCCCACCGGCAATCACGGCAACGGCCGTTTTGATGTGCTCGGCGCCCCCACCTTCCATGCCAACGGCCAGGATCATTCCCTTGATCTTGTCTACAGTTTTGCTGCCGGCGGCGGCACCTGTTCAACCAACTCCTGCCACGGCTACTTCGGCTTCAATACGCCCATCGCCTGGGGCAACGTCTACCTCCACGCCTCCCCTTCCGTGACCATTGGCGCTGCGTCCAACGAAATCAACTTCCAGGTTACGGTCACCGACTGCGGGAGCGCGGTCTGCAACACCCCGTTTACCTGCACCTTTGCCTGGGGTGACGGCACAACCACCAGCGGAGAGTGCACGGCCAGCCACATCTATCCGGCCCCTGGCAGCTACCAGGTGAACTGGAATGTCCAGGACGCCAAATACCACTCCATGGAATACGACAAGATCACCACGGTAAACGCCGAGGAAATCGCCCCGGCCACCGAGGTCAGTCTCGCCGCCTCCTTTGATCCGGCCACCGGCCTGGTCAGTGTCACGGTGCCGGACACCACCTCCGCCGGGGTACCGGTGGCCAAGGTCTATGTCTACTGGGGCGACCGGACGACAACCACGATCACGCCGCCCATCGTCCCGGTGGAACATCGCTATAGCCGCAACAGTACCTACCGGATCAGGGTGGTTGTCTATGATACCAACTACGGCAAAATGACCTACACCTATCTGGAAGAGCCATCACTTGAGGTCACGGTGATTAATCCATAAAAAAAATGGGGGCGCTGCCGGAAAAGGCGGCGCCTCTTCATATCTTTCGCTTTGAGGCCAGTTTTCCCCAAACCCGAGCGCAGGCAGCCGCATCCTGGCAACAGACAATGCGGTAAGCCTTTCATAGTGCCCCTCACCTTTGATACTGCCGCCCCCAACCTAGCGCGGGCCTTGTGTAACGATTCGTAAGATAAATATTTATTTGTAGTAATTCAAACTCGATCTGACAACCCTCAGCATTAGATTTAACTCGATTTGACACGTCTCAGGAAATAGTCTTCAGGTCCGGGAAGTCTACCAGACATTAACATTTCCAATTCGCATCTTAAGCCTACAGTCCGCAAATCCAAACTCACACTCACGTCATATTTTCCTTGCACATTATTGCACCGAATAGAATAGTACCCATAATTTGGAAATATCTTAACTTCGTGTAGGTGCAAATTCAAACCCTACCTCTCAATATTATGGGGATATTTAAGTTCGATTTCAGCGTTCTAAACTGATTTCTTTACCACGAGGAGGGTATAATGGTTAAGAAGATCATTGCACATCCACTTATAGAAAAATTTATTTCTCTTGAGGAAAAAGAGTTAACAGAAAAAATCATTATGCCTTTTTTAAAGGCTATAAAATATTCTAAAGTTGAGTATTTTGGTGGAGTTTATGAGGAAGGAAAAGATATTATTTGCTGGGGATTAAACGAGTTTGATCAAACCATCTTAGCTGTAGCCCAAGTGAAAAAATTTCGCCCCACAGCAGTAGCTTCTGACGATAAAAGTTTTAGCGAAGTGATAACACAACTTCAACAATGCTGTGAAAAAAAAGTACCTAATCTTAACGACGGTAAAGAATACACTCCAGAAAAGGTTTATTTTTTTACTCCCTATCCAATTGATACGAGAGCCTTGAAAACAAGATTTGAAAAGTATCAAGAATTAAGAGAAAAACAGGTGCAAATAATCGACGGAGATTTTCTTGCCAAGCAAGTGGAAAAGACTCTCCCTGATATTGTTTGTGATTTGCTTGGTGAACAACAATTTTTCAAAGAAAGAATAGTTGATATTTTAAACAATAAAGAGCTGCTAAATGCTCTACAATTCAGCTATTTTGTAGATATTTCAAAAATATATAGCGATTTAGACTTCTGTTTAGGAGGAATTTCATCAACACAGTTTGTTTCTTATAATTTTTCATCAAAAAAAGCAATAATTAGTCTTGAGCATGCACAATGGGAATTGTTAAAAGAAATATCAAATTTTTTAAGAGAAAAAATAAATACATATATTTTTTTAAAATCAATAGAAAATATTGAAAAAGAATACGATTTATTAATACTCCACAATAATAACATTAGAGATAAAATAAAAATTATTAATCAACAAAAAAAGAAATTAAGCAAAAGTTCAGACACAATTAATGAAACAATATCTAGAATAATAGATGAAATTAAAAATAATTTGGATGAAAAAAACTTAAAAGGGAAAGATGATTTTGAAAATTATAATAATTATATAAACGGTATAAAATTAACAAAACATAAAAAAGAAAATATAACTGAAAGCAAGTACCATAAAGATTTAAAAAAATATGAAGATTCAATAATATATTTCGAATTAAAATTTTTTAGAGAATCTAATTATAAAAATATAATTAACCAAACTGAAGAAAATCATAAAAATATAGAAGAAAAAAATATAGAAATTCAGAAATTAACAAAACAAATAAAAAATGAATTATATTCTGTTGAAATTAACAGCAATGATTTAGTCTCCTTCTTAAAAGAAAAGCAAGAATGGATTAAAAGAAAAGCCAGAGAATTTAATGAAAAAAAACCTTCAACTCAAAAACTTCGTACTTTCTTGGTAAATTGCCAGGATCTTTTTGAGCTTGTTGAGAAAATAATTTCAAATCAAATTGTTTATCAATTTGTTGGCTTTGAAGAATCCGACTCAAAATCATTAATTGAGCCAGAAGGTGAAGAAAGGTTTTCTTTTTCAGTTCATTCGATATTTGATACTAGGCTAAATTTTATTCTCTTAGGTGGAGCTGGTGCTGGAAAAACAACTAGCTTGCAAATGTATACAAAAAACCAGTTAGAAAATACCTTTAACAAAGTATTTTATTTTCCTTTGGCTCGCGTTTTATCAACAATCAGCAAACTCGTAGAAAAGAACATTCCTGCAGTTGTTTTTTTGCAAAAAGGAATTGTAAATTTTCTTAAATTAGTTAACCCCAAGATAACTCAGTTGGAGTTTGAAAAAACTATTTCAGAAAGTAATTCAGTATGTATGTTTGATGGCATTGACGAAGTCATTGGTTCATATCCATGGATAACCAATGCCATAAACGAATTCGGGAATCGATTCAGAAAAGTTCAAGTTATAATCTCTTCACGTTTTGGGGGGAAATATTTTGAAAAACTATCCTTTTTATCAATAAAATTATTGCCATTTACAGACAACCAAAGAGAAAGATTTATTAAAGCTTGGTTTGAAGACAAGGAAGAAGTCAACACTGCAGAGATAATAGAACATCTTAATAATTTTCAAGAGATGGGTGAAATCGTAAGAACCCCTTTGCTTGCAACGATTTTATGTGTTTTAGCTGAATTCAAAATACCTCTTCCTGAGAGTGAAGTGCGATTATATAAAGAAAGGATGAATTTGCTGTTAGGATACTATGATACCCACAAAGGCATAAAACGAATACGGTCAAACAGTGAAGTTTTAGAATTTGTTGCCAGAAAGCTGGCTTTTGATTTTCACAATAAAAGCATAAGAAATCTTAGTTACGATAGGATCCTAAAAAACGCCATAGCTTTATGTCGAGGTAGATTCTCTGAGGAAATTATTGCCACAACGGTAAATGAATTGATTGACCCGTGCAACGTGATTGTAGCAATGACAAACAATGGAGAATTAGGTTTTGAGCATTTAAGATATCAAGAATATTTAGCGGCAAGAGAACTTGTTGTGAACAGAGGGATACCAACCCGTACAATAAGGAAATGGCTTCATGATGCTTCTTGGAGAGGGGCTTTAGTTCTCTTCTCAAAAATGACAGACAATCTGGAATTTTTAATAAATGATGTAATTTATAATGACAATGTTAGTACAGTTTCTGACACTTTATTTGCAATGATTGAAGTGCGTCCATTAAAAGAAAGAGAAAGTTTACGTGAGATGGTTGAGAAACATTATGACCTTGATAAGATAGATTCTATGATATTCCAATTTATGTAGTATCAATACCTAATCATTGCATTTTATCTTTCAGGCAAGAAAAACGGGGCAGAATTTTTTCCAATCATTCTAAAGTCAACATATTTCCCTAATCTATTGACCTTATCCATGAAGATATCCAAGGGTAGCCTCTTTATAAATTCCCATAGCCGAATCTAACCTTTCTACTATGAATGTCAGATTTCCTTGCGCCTTCAGTGCAAAACAGAGGTGTATTCCATAATTTGGGCTTATCGATTTGTGGGTTTAAGGAATGACAGGTGCCATAATCAAGCCGATAGGCTAATTGTGAGGCGCCCAAGTTAAATTGGTAAACTGATGACCAAAATACACGAATGTAGTGCAACTACGAAAATTTATAGATGTAACACGCTGGTTATACTAAAAAAATAATTTATGCTGTAAAACTTGGACTAGGCGGCACCTGCACAGCGGGCAGCTGGCGGACAGTATGTCTGTTCGCCAGCTGTTTCGCCATCACGGGGCGGTTGTCATCTAGGCATCTCCACCGTGGCGCCTGAACGGCGGCCAGGCGGCATTGCTACTTTTTTATCACCCTGATGGCCAATATCTTGCTCCAGCGCTTGCCGGTGACATATATGCGGTCATTTTCCCGGTCATAGGCGATACCGTTCAGAACACTGTCTTCATCACCCGGGGCATACTGCAAAGCCAAGTCGCGCAGATCGACCCAGCCGGTCACCTGCCCGTTTGCCGGGCTGATCCGGGCAATGAGCCCTTCTTTCCAGATATTGGCCCAGATTTCCCCATTGATGTATTCGAGCTCATTAAGCCTGGTGATCTGCCGGCCGCCATCGGTCACCACAAGATTTTTCTGCAGGGTAAAGGTCTCAGGATCAAGAAATGCCAGGGTCGCGCTGCCGTCGCTCATGATGAGGGAACGGCCGTCATGGGTGATCCCCCAGCCCTCGGTGGCATAAGAGAAAGACCTGATGAACTGCAGCCTTTCCCTGTCCCAGACAATGCCGGTCCGGGACTGCCAGGTGAGTTGAATAATCCGGTCTCCGAAGACGGTAACCCCTTCGCCGAAAAGATAGCCAGGCAGGGTCCGCACCTCCGGATTTCCGCCGTCAAGAGCCATCCTGCGTAGCGAAGATTGGCCGTAGAGCCCGGTCCCCTCATAGAGCATGCCGTCGGCAAAACAAAATCCCTGGGTAAAGGCCTGCGGATCATGCCCATGGATAGCGACAATCTCGTAGCCAAAGCGAGGGGCGTCACTCTTATCCAGCAACTCATCAGCACCGCAGACCCCGCATACCAGGCCAAAGCAGAAACCTGCGCCAAGGACAATAGAGAAGAGCTTGCGCAGCACACCTTGCGCGCCGTCCCAAAAAGAATGACTTTCCATGTTTACTTGATAAGCCATCAATGAAAGAAATGCACCAGGAATAAAAAAAATGGGCCTCAAAAGAAAAGGGGAGGAGTGAAACTTTTGAGGCCCGGTACAGCGAGAGGAAATGAGGAAACGAGCTTACTTCATTTTCCGGCGCAGGCCGACAAGGCCGACAAGACCTGAGCCAAGCAGCCATACGGCGCCGGGGACCGGGACGGCTGCCGGTGCGGGGAAGTCAAAATGTCCTTCAAACCAGTCACCGGTTGAGGAACCATTGTCCATGATTTCCCAGAAGATATCATAGTCATCCGGGGCAAAGCCGCGGGCGAAAATGGACCATGCGGCGCCGGAAACACCGGTAATTGAGGCATCGAACTTGTTCAGTTCAAAACCATCAAGCACGCCGTCGGTAAAATGGGCATAAGGCGTGGGGCCGCTGAAAGTGGGGGTTTCCATCAGGGTCAAACCGCCCACCGTAAAGTTCATGGTATTGCCCCAGTCAGAGCGGAAGTACACGGTGGATTCGCCGACAGCAGCCACCAGGCTGTCGTTGGCCCAGTTAAGCTCCAGCGTAACTGGAGAATCAAAAGTCACCTGCGAACTATCGGCATCCGTAATCCAATCAATGGCTCCGGTCAGCGTGACGGAGCCGGCTTGGGCCTGGGCGGCGCTGAAGAGCATGAGAGCGGCAACGGATGACAGAATTTTTGTGGTGGTATTTTTTGTGATTTTCATTGAATGCTCCTTATTCCTTATTTGTTCCAAGAAAATTCATTCTCATTTTCCCAACTTTTGCAATCTACAGGAGCACTATCCGTGCCATTTTTCCGGCAAGAATTATAAAAAAACAAATTTAATTAATACAATCAATATGTTATACGAAAAAAATAAACAAAGGCAGGCAAGTTCCAATTTTGCGAAGCTGTATTTTGAAAAAACGGAAAACGCATTCCGGAAAACAGAACTCAATAATATCAGATGATTAGCCAAAAACCTTGGAATCTTTCCACCCAGCCCAAATGGGTTATTTCACGCACCACAAAAAAGGCAGTCAGTTAAAAATGGGGAAAATGCCCCACCTGATGACAATGAGGAGAGAGGACGGTTAACAAACGGCAGGAAGGGAAGCGGGTCTAAACAAATGAAGACATCATTCTTCATCACGGCCGGCGGACTGCAGGCCGAACTTCTTGATGCGGTAACGCAGCGTGTCCCTGGACATTCTCAAACATTGGGCGGCCTTGGTCTGGTTGCCATTGAAGCGATTCAGGGCCTGCTGGATCAGCTCCTTTTCCACTTCTTCAATAGAGATGCCATGGGGAGGCAGGGTGATATAGCCGCTTTCCGCCACGGCAGGGGCTCCCTGGCCGACCGGACCGGGGCATTTTTCCTTGGTCAAACCGCACTGGCGTATCTCGTGGTTAAAAAACTCATAACTGAGCATGGTGCCCGGTTCGAGCATCATGGCCCTTTCCATGGCATTGCGCAATTCCCGTACATTGCCCGGCCAATCATAGCGCTGCAGGCACTCAAGGGCCTCAGGACTGATCCCCTGCACCCCTCGGCCATACTCCTCGTTTAATCTCTCGATGAAATAATTGGCCAGCGACGGGATATCCTCCTTGCGTTCACGCAAGGGAGCCAGCGGAATACTCATCACATTGAGACGGAAAAAAAGGTCGCCGCGGAAGCCCCCTTCCTTGACCATGTACGGCAGATCCTGATTGGTAGCGGCAATAATGCGCACATCCGTATCGATATCCCTTGAGCCGCCGAGACGCCGGAACTTCTTGGCATCGATGACCTTGAGGATCTTGGCCTGCATGGGCAGCGGCATATCGCCAATCTCATCCAGGAAAACAGTGCCCCCGGCAGCGGCTTCGAAAATACCCTTGTGACTCTTTGAGGCGTCGGTATATGCCCCTTTCTCATGGCCGAAAAGTTCATTTTCCAGCAGATTGTCAGGAATAGCCGCGCAGTTGATCTCGATAAAGGGGTCCTGGGAGCGGGCGCTGTGGTAATGAATGGCCCGGGCCACCAATTCCTTGCCGGTGCCGCTTTCGCCAAGCACCAGCACGATTTTGGCGTCGGTTTCGGCACAGACCTTGATCATCTTGAAAACTTCGATCATCTTCTGCGAGTTGCCGATGAGGTTGTCATAATCATATTTTTTCCGCAGCTCCCGCCGGAAAAGATCAACCTCCTTGCGCAGCTTCTTTTTCTCAAAACCCTGATCAACGATATGGCGGATATTTTCAATATCAAAAGGCTTGCCGATATAATCATCAGCACCGATCTTGAGGGCGTTTACCGCTGAATCGGCATCGGCATAGGCAGTAATCATCAGCACTGCCACCTCCTCATCATGGCCCTTGAACTCGCGCAACAGGTCGACGCCGTTGGCATCAGGGAGACGCACATCGAGCAGAACCATTTCCGGAACAAAGTCATGAAATTTTTCCCTGGCCTCCGCCCCGCTCATGGCCGTCTGCACGGCATAGCCTGCGCCGGCAAGCATTTGACTGAGCGACCAGCAAACCAGCTTCTCGTCATCAACGACAAGTACACGATGTTCTCTCATGATTTCTTCTCTAATCCCTTTGGTCATCCTACCTTTGCGGGCTCTCCTCCCGGCTGACCGGAAGACAGACGATAAATGTTGAACCGGTACCAGGTTCACTTTCCACGAATATTGTCCCGCCATGCTGTTCCAGTATGCGCTGGGAAATGGAAAGGCCGAGGCCGGTCCCGTTACTTTTTGTCGTATGAAAGGGATTGAAAATTGATTCCATGGAGGTTGGATCAATCCCCTTACCCGTATCCTGAACGGCCACCCTGACGTGCTTGCCGTTCAGATAACGGCACACCGGACTGCTGCAGCTGTCAATCCTGCCTTCGCCGCCGTCATAACCACAACTGTGGAAGGTCAGCGTGCCGCCCGGCTCCATGGCATCGATGGCATTGAGCACAATATTGAGGAACACCTGCTGCAGCTGGCCCTCATCGCCCTGCGCCAGGGGAAGACCCGGATCAATGGCCCGCACCACCTTAATCTTCTTGTTTTCCAGGCGCGAGGCGGCCAGGAAAAGAACCTTGTCGATAATCGTGTTAAAATGAATCTCGGCAAACTGCGATTGACCGGGCCGGGCAAACTGCAGCAGACTGTTGATGAAGTTATCCAGACGCTTGACCTGACTCTGCACTTCATTAAAAATCAATTGATTGGTATCGCCATCCTGGAAATTACGGGCAAGAATCTGCATGGCTCCGGAGATACCGGCCAAGGGATTTTTAATTTCATGGGCCACCCCGGCAGCCATCTCGCCCAGAGAGGCAAGCTTGTCAACCCGGGCAAGGTCCTGTTCAAAAACCTTTTTTGCGGTGATATCCCTGAAAATACAGCTGAGTCCCGTCACGGTATCCGTACTGTCCGTGATAACGGAAAAACAGATTTCCGCCGGGAAATGCTCGCCTCCCTTCTTTTTCATCGGCACCTCGGAAAGGTGCCCCATGGTACTGTCCATTTCATCGGCAGCATCGAGAAAGAGACATTTTTTCCCGTCCATGGGCGACATAAAATCATCAAGCAGCCGGGAAAGCATCTCCTCTTTTTTATAACCGAGAATAATTTCAGCTGCGCGGTTCACGTCGGTGATTTTCATAAACTGATCAACGGTGATCAGCCCGCTGCGCAGATTTTGAATAATACTCTCATAAAAACTCTTGAGGTACTCGATCTCCGCCAGTTGCCGGGCAATCTTGCGCAACATGCCCTTCTGCCGCAACGCCCGCCCTATGGCCAGGGAAGCATGGCCAGTAATGGCGGCCGAAAGCCTGATCTCCTCATAGGTAACCGGCTTTTTGCTGAAGAATTTGTCCGCGATAACGTAGCCGTAGAAATTATTGTCATCACAGAGCGGCAGGATAAGAAAAGAGTCAACCTCCCCCATGAGATAATGGACTGTTTTATCATGGGTATCAAGATTCATGACCGAGAAATGACGGAAACGGGAGTATTGATTCAGGTCAACATCCTGCAATGCCATATCAGGCACACAGAGATTGACCCGCTGCCGCCGGTTAGGGTGATTCTTTCCCCGGTAGTCATCCCGGAGGATTCCGCAGGCCCGGGGCGTGTCCGGATTTTCGCCGCAGGTCAAATCCGAGTAGCCGACGACATTTAAAGGCTCTCTGTCAGTAAAGACCTTGCGCAACAACCCGTTCACCTGTTGGAAGTCAACACTGAAAGGCCGGCGGACGAACTCATTAAAACCGTAAAAAACCTGGGTCTCCAGGCTTTTGCCCCTGTCATCCAGTTTGAGCACCAAAACCCGCTCAAGCTCGGTGCAGCTGATAATATCCTCTACAAGATAATCCATCAGAACCATCACCTCGTCCGAGCGCCCCATCCTCCTGGCGCTCCGGTAAAGTGAGCGAAGATCGGTAACTACTCTATCCACTGGCATTCCTCATTTTTTTGCTGGTATGTGCCGATCAAAAAAATTGAATTTTTTCTCTTTTTTGCAGCGATTGTTGAGATAAACAAACGGGACAACTAACTGGTAAATCATTATCACTAACAAGTCAACACATGACAATACAGCAAAAACCATACCTCTATCCGGTTCGCGGCCTGGTAACTGAAAGAAGGGAAATCATCGACGCTGAACAGAGGCCTGTGGATATGCCCCGCAGGCAGTTTTATCGTTGCCGGCAGTGGGATTTTTTTTCAGGCGGGCCTTAACAAGACCAGTAATAAAAGCAAATCGGCATAACCACCACGCCCCTATTGGGTTATTTAACCCAATAGTGACCATGAAAGCAAAGAGAAATCTGGTGATATGCCCCAGCAAAACTCGCTGTTTGGCCGGATGCTTTTCGGAGGCGGATAGATTGACCGCGTTTGACGATTCTGTCCCCGAAGAAATTTCATGTTACGAAAACATCGTTTCTCCGTAAAAAAGACAAAACCCCGTGCAAAAAAAGAAGTTAAACGAATACTACCCTGCAGAATTTTCTTTTTCCCACCTTCAGCAGGAGTTCGCCCACCGCCTTGACCTGATGCTCGACATCATCTATTTTCTCGCCATCAAGGCTGACGGCGTTCTGCATGATCATCCGCCGTCCCTCGCCTGTGCCGGAAACCATGCCGGCAATGGTCAGCAGACGGGGAAGCCAGACGGCATCCTCTTCGACCGTCACCTCTACCGATGGAATGTCTTCGGGCAGATCATGTTTCTTGAAAATGCGCTCAAAATTCTCTTCCGCCCGGCGGGCGGCATCCTCATCATAAAAACGGGCGGTGAGTTCGCGGGCCAGTTTCTTTTTGACATCCTTGGGATGAATGCGGCCGCTCTGCATGTCACCCTTGAGGGCCGCGATGCCTTCGGAAGAAAGATCACTGAGCAGGTCGTAGTAGCGGAACATCAGCTCATCAGAAACGGAAAGAATCTTGCCATAGATATCATCCGCCGTGTCGGTGATGCCGATATAATTGCCCAGCGACTTGCTCATCTTGTTGACCCCGTCGAGACCTTCGAGCAGCGGCATGGTGATGACAACCTGCGGCTCCTGTCCCCAGGTGCGCTGCAGATCACGGCCCATGAGCACATTAAAGAGCTGATCGGTGCCGCCGAGCTCAACATCGGCATGCATTGCCACCGAGTCATATCCCTGGATCAGGGGGTAGAGAAATTCATGGATGCTGATCGGCCGCTGATTGTCAAAACGCTCGCGGAAATCCTCCCGTTCCAGCATCCTGGCCACCGTCAGCTGTGAGGCGAGCCGGACAAAATCATGGGCGGTGAGTTTGCTGAGCCACTCACTGTTAAACATGACCGTGGTTTTCGCGGGATCAAGTATTTTAAAAATCTGCTCCTTGTAGGTCTCGGCATTGCGGGCCACATCCTCTTTGGTCAGAGGTTTGCGGGTTTCCGATTTGCCGGTGGGATCACCGATCATCCCGGTGAAATCTCCGATAAGAAACAGAATATCATGGCCCAGATCCTGGAAATGCTTCAATTTCTGGATAAGCACCGTATGGCCGAGATGCAGGTCGGGCGCGGTCGGGTCAAACCCGGCTTTGACCCGCAGGGGAACGCCTGTCTCCCGGGATTTTTTCAGTTTTTTGATGAGATCCTCGCGGGAAATAACATCAACCGCACCGCGTTCAATCAGAGCAACCTGCTCTTCTATTGTCCATTTCATGCTAACGTCTGTCTCCTGGCTCCTGACTTCTGACTCATCAAACATCTTTATTTCGCATACTCAACAGAGCGCATCTCCCTGATCACCGTAACCCGTATCTGGCCCGGATAGGTCAGCTCCTTCTCTATTTTGCGGGCAATATCCCGGCTCATCATGGCCGCATCAGTATCGGAAACGTTCTCGCTGTTGACAACAATACGAATCTCACGACCGGCCTGAATGGCATAGGATTTTTCCACTCCGGGGAAGGACTGGGCGATATTTTCCAGATCCTCGAGGCGTTTGACATAGGTCTCGAGCATCTCCTTGCGGGCTCCCGGTCTGGCCCCTGACAGGGCATCGGCAGACTGCACCAGCACATCGAGAATACTCTCCGGCGGGACATCTTCGTGATGGGCGGCAATGGCATGAACAACCTCGGCGGACTCACCATACTTTTTGGCGATATCGGCCCCGATGCTGGCATGGGAACCCTCTATCTCATGATCAACCGCCTTGCCGATGTCATGGAGAAGACCGGCCCTTTTCGCCTGTTTCACATTGATGCCCACCTCGGCAGCCATAACGCCGCAGAGAAAAGCGACCTCCAGAGAATGCTGCAGCACATTCTGGCCGTAGCTGGTGCGATACTTCAGACGGCCGAGCAGCATGATCAGCTCCAGATGAACACCATGAGCACCCACATCAAATGTTGCCTGCTCACCGGCCTCGCGCATGGTGACCTCAAGCTCCTTTGAGACCTTCTCAACGATCTCTTCTATGCGGGCGGGATGGATACGGCCATCGGTGATCAACCGCTCAAGCGACTGCCTGGCCACCTCGCGCCGTACCGGATTAAAGCCTGACAGGATGACGGCTTCCGGGGTGTCGTCAATGATGACATCGATTCCGGTGGCAGCCTCAATGGCCCGGATATTTCTTCCTTCCCGGCCGATGATTCTTCCCTTCATCTCGTCATTGGGCAGTGGCACAACCGATACCGTCTTTTCAGCAACGTATTCCCCGGCATAGCGGGCAATGGCCAGGGCGAGGATATTTTTCGCCTTTCTGTCGGCCTGGATCTTCATCTCATTTTCAATGCGCATAACGGCCTTGGCCGCCTCCATGCGCGCTTCGCTCTCTATACTTTCCGTAAGCAACTGCTTGGCTTCCTCCCTGGAGATGCCGGAAATCCTTTCAAGCTGGGCCCGCTGCTCTTCAACCAGGGTATCAATTTCCTTACGATGCCCCTGAATCTTTGCCTCCTCAGCCGACAACCCCTTTTCGCGGTTCAACAGATCGATCTCACGCTTATCAAGCAGATCTATTTTCCGCTCAATCTGCTCAGCTTTCTGGGCAAGGCGTTTTTCCTCGGAAAGTATGCCGGATTTGAGCTCCTTGATCTCCTGCTCAGCGGCAAGCTTAAGCTGATACTCCTCGTCTTTTGCAAGAAGCATCGCCTCTTTCTTGATTCTTTCAGCCTCGTCAAGGGCATTTTCGATCAGCTTCTTACCCTGCTCTTCGAGATTCAGCTGCCGGGCTTCAATAAGCTTTTTGCGGACAATGAAGCCAATAATGAGACCGCCAGCCAGAGCCAGCAAAACTATTATCAATTGAGAAAGAGTCACGGAGAAACCCCCAGATAAAATTGACTAAAACACTGGAGCAACCGTTTACAGAGGAACAGCAGAAGGAATGGAAGAAAGGAGGAAGAGAGACTATCAGCTGATCATTTTAAGAAATTATCCGTGTCAGCAAAAACAGGTGGCTTTCGGCCCCGACAAAAGGTGATGCCGCAACATGATTGTGGATTAGCCTGATACACCCATGTCGGCATCAAACTCTATATATAAACCTGAAAATCCAGGAGTAACTTGGCTTAAGCGCAAAACTCAATTCGTCCTACTACAGGGCATTTTCTCACATTAAGAAAGTGTCCGAATTCCTTGCAGATATCAGTCCCTTGGAAGCGACGAAACCAGCTCAATATTAGTTATTTATATAAACTGTCAACCGACAGAGTATAAGTACTCAAAACCCCCGCCTTAACCGTGTGCTCAGCGACATCGAACCTAACAGAGTTAGGTGGGACAGACTCATAATACCCTCAAGTTCTTCCGTCGGAACGGAACTTCTTTTATGTATCAGCGGAGAGTCCCTTGATGTTCGTGTTGGCTCAACTATACTGGACATCACGAGTCAGGCAGGGGAATTCTCTTACTATATTTACTTAAATTCCAGAGAATTATCAATCTTAGTTTTCATTAAACCAGCAGTTTCTACCACCATCTGCTTATATTGCTCAAATTCCCTTTTGAGCTTCACATATTTACCTGCCATATTGAGACTGGTCAGGATCGCCAGTTTATTGGCCGGCAGGGTGGTTGATGATTTTGCATACATTTCAAGCTGGTTTCTGACCAGATCCAAAATCTCTTTAACATCTTCTTCAGTTGCATCTGTATAAAGTGGGTATTCCTGGCCGAGCACCTCAAATCTAACCAATCGTTGCACAGTGGCACCTGCTATTCATTCCCCATTATAAATTGCGCAAACAAAAAAACCGGGTACAGCGTTAAATAAAATCACCAAACATCGCACAATGCAATCAGGATACCTTTAATGTCTATCTATAGCAATACTATACAGCAAATACAACTTCACGATGACATATGAACTCTATTCTTTATAACTTCTTGTTACCAGAATAAAAAGACAGAGGCAACAGGTTTATATTCAACTTTCCATGGAAAACAACTGTGGTGAGGCTGCTGAAAAGGATTCGGAGGTGTTTTCATTCAAAGATTTTTTTTCCTCCTCATCCTGGCCCTTTTCCCAATTTTCCAGGGCAGACAATATACCGGAAACACGCTGGCTGACATCGGCCTTTTCTTCTTTCATTCTGGCGACAGCAGCCTGCAAATCATTAATATTATTCTCTTTATCAGCGAGCAGTTGAAGCAGCTCACCTTTCTCCTGTTTTAACTGATTAAAACTTGCGAGCAGTTCTTCTACAACACCAGCCAAGCGAATAAGATCTTCATTCTGTTCCATTTTATTTCAAGCTCCTCCTTAATTGCTCACCATTTTATCATGCATGCAGCTATGCGGGTTAATACGTTCATTGCCGGCTACAGTGATACCGTTTAAATATGAAAATTCGCCGATGGAAACATTATCTCCCAACTGACAATCGACAAGACAACTAAACGGCGCAACACGGCAATTAACTCCTATTGAGGTATTCCCCGAAAGAGAAACATTCGGGGAAATGATAGAATCACATCCGATTGTGACCTCGCCGCTGATGCTTATTGTCTCCGGCAGGATGCAGGTTACCCCCTGGTCCATCAGTTGGCGAAGATACCTTCGCTGCAGCGTTGCATGGGCAAGGGATAATTCATACCTGGAATTCACCCCCAGGGTTTCTTCCGCCTGCCGGCAGAAAAAACGATGCACCTGCTGACCGGCAGCATGGGCGATTGCGATAATATCAGTCAGATAGACCTCTCCCTGTTTGTTATCCGTTCCGACGCCTTTCAGGGCAGTGAAAAGAAAGTCCCTCTCAACACAATAAATACCTGCATTGATTTCATTTATCTTCTTTTGCTCAGGGTTGGCATCCTTTTCTTCAACAATTGCCTGGACATGATCAGAATTACCTAAGATGATTCTGCCGTAATGGGTCGGATCCTCAACCACAGTAGTCATGACCGTCAGCTTATGCGTTCCTGACAGATGCTCCGCAAGCATTGCCTGCAGGGTTGCTGAGCGGATCAAAGGCGTGTCGCCACATAATATCAGGACAATATCGGTATGGGCGGATGCGAGGGCGGACTCCGCGGCGAGAACCGCATGGCCGGTCCCCAACTGTTCATGCTGCCGGGCAAAGACCACATCATAACCGGCGCAGGCCTGCTCGACCTTTTCAGCCTGATGGCCGGTGACCACGACAGTCTGGTGAAGATGGAGCGGGGTCAAGGCGTCAAGAACATGATGAATCATCGGTTTGAAATACACTTCATGCATGACCTTGGCGTGGGCTGATTTCATTCTTGTGCCCTTGCCGGCAGCCAGGATGAGGGCGCTGACATTCTGCTCGATCATATGACATCCGGAAAAGATAAGGTTAACAGAGATCCTTTTGGATGATTAACCACAAAGTGAAAAAGAACTCAAAGGAAATTTTACGCAAAAAAAAAGCCCTCAGAACCGAAAGCGGTCATGAGGGCTAAAAAAGGAATTCGGCAGCGACCTACTCTCCCACCAAGTTTCCCTGGCAGTACCATCGGCGCTGAGAAGCTTAACTTCCGTGTTCGGAATGAGAACGGGTGTCTCCTTCTCGCTCTGGCCACCGAAAAAGCGTTTCAACGTTCAAGCGTTTCAACATTCAAGCGTTTGATCGCTGGAACGTTTACGCGTTTGCACGTTTTTATATAAACATGACAATCGAACAGGTTTTTTATTTTGTTGTATCTACTGCTGTGAGTCTTTAAGAAAAAATATGGTCAAGCCGCACGGCTTATTAGTATCAGTCAGCTCCATGCATTGCTGCACTTCCACACCTGACCTATCAACGTTGTAGTCTACAACGAGCCTTTAGGTGGCTTACACCACGGGATATCTTATCTTGAAGTGGGCTTCCCGCTTAGATGCTTTCAGCGGTTATCCCTGCCAAACATAGCTACCCTGCCATGCCGCTGGCGCGACAACAGGAGCACCAGAGGTTTGTCCATTCCGGTCCTCTCGTACTAGGAACAGCTCTTCTCAAATATCCTACGCCCGCAACAGATAAGGACCAAACTGTCTCACGACGTTTTAAACCCAGCTCACGTACCGCTTTAATTGGCGAACAGCCAAACCCTTGGGACCTGCTCCAGCCCCAGGATGCGATGAGCCGACATCGAGGTGCCAAACCTCCCCGTCGATATGGACTCTTGGGGGAGATAAGCCTGTTATCCCCGGAGTACCTTTTATCCGTTGAGCGACGACCCTTCCATGTGGAATCGCCGGATCACTAAGACCTACTTTCGTACCTGCTCGACTTGTCAGTCTCGCAGTCAAGCTCCCTTATGCCTTTACACTCTACGGCTGGTTTCCAATCAGCCTGAGGGAACCATCGCGCGCCTCCGTTACTTTTTCGGAGGCGACCGCCCCAGTCAAACTACCCACCAGACATTGTCCGTGATCCCGATAAGGGATCTACGTTAGAATTCTAAGATAATCAGGGTGGTATTTCAAGGTTGACTCCACGACAGCTAGCGCTGCCGCTTCCATGTCTCCCACCTATCCTACACAAACTAGCTCAAAATCCAATGCCAAGCTATAGTAAAGGTTCACGGGGTCTTTCTGTCTAGTTGCGGGTAACCGGCATCTTCACCGGTGCTACAGTTTCGCTGAGCCTCTAGTTGAGACAGTGGGGAAATCGTTACGCCATTCGTGCAGGTCGGAACTTACCCGACAAGGAATTTCGCTACCTTAGGACCGTTATAGTTACGGCCGCCGTTTACCGGGGCTTCGGTTCATTGCTTCGCCTTGCGACTAACAAGTCCCCTTAACCTTCCGGCACCGGGCAGGCGTCAGACCCTATACTGCGTCTTTCGACTTCGCAGAGTCCTGTGTTTTTAGTAAACAGTCGCTCCCCCCGTTTCTCTGCAACCACCTTCAGCTCCACGAGTAAATCGCTTCACCTAATGATGGCACACCTTCTTCCGAAGTTACGGTGTCAATTTGCCGAGTTCCTTAACTAGAGTTCTCTCAAGCGCCTTGGGATACTCTCCCTACCCACCTGTGTCGGTTTACGGTACGATTAATCTGATAACTCGCTACGAGGATTTTCCTGGCAGCATGGGATCAACCACTTTGCGGTCCCTTACGGGACCTTCGTCATCACGCCTCAGCGTTGAATGGAAAAGCGGATTTGCCTGCTCTTCCCGCCTACACGCTTGAACCGGGACTTCCAACACCCGGATGGCCTACCCTTCTGCGTCCCCCCTTCGCTCAAACGCTATCAGACTAGTACAGGAATATTAACCTGTTTCCCATCGACTACGCCTCTCGGCCTCGCCTTAGGGGTCGACTAACCCTGAGCAGATTAACTTGACTACAGGAAACCTTAGGTTTTCGGCGTGCGGGTTTCTCACCCGCATTTTCGCTACTCGTGTCAACATAAGCTCTTGTAGAACCTCCAGCACTTCTTTCGATATACCTTCTACGGCGCTACAATGTTCTCCTACCATACAAAATAAATTCTGTATCCGAAGCTTCGGTAGCATGCTTGAGCCCCGCTGAATTTTCGGCGCGGACCCACTCGACCAGTGAGCTATTACGCTTTCTTTAAAGGGTTGCTGCTTCTAAGCCAACCTCCTGGTTGTCTGTGCAGTTCCACCTCCTTTACCACTTAGCATGCATTTAGGGACCTTAGCTGTCGGTCTGGGCTGTTTCCCTTTCGACCACGGAACTTATCTCCCGTAGTCTGACTCCCGTATTTCAGCTTGACGGCATTCGGAGTTTGATTGGGGTTGGTAATCCTGTGGGGACCCCTAGTCCAGTCAGTGCTCTACCTCCGTCAGTGATCATACGAGGCTATACCTAAATATATTTCGGAGAAAACCAGCTATCACCGAGTTTGATTAGCCTTTCACTCCTATCCACAGCTCATCCGAACAGTTTTCAACCTATATCGGTGCGGGCCTCCATTTCGTGTTACCGAAACTTCACCCTGGCCATGGATAGATCACCCGGTTTCGGGTCTACCCCATGCAACTTGACGCCCTATTAAGACTCGCTTTCGCTACGGCTACACCTCTCGGCTTAACCTCGCTGCATAGGATAACTCGTTGACTCATTATGCAAAAGGCACGCAGTCACACGGTCCGAAGACATCGTGCTCCTACCGCTTGTAAGCAGACGGTTTCAGGTACTATTTCACTCGGGTCCCCCCGTACTTTTCACCTTTCCCTCACGGTACTGGTTCACTATCGGTCACTGATGAGTATTTAGCCTTGGAAGATGGTCCTCCCAGATTCCCACAGGGTTTCACGTGCCCCGTGGTACTCGGGTGCCTTACTTTGAGAGCCATATATTTCGCATACCGGACTTTCACCGTCTATGGTCGGCCTTTCCATGCCGTTCTGCTATATATGACCTTTGTAACTCAATGAGCATGCTGCAACACACTCACGCAAGGTCCCACAACTCCATATATGCAACGCCTGCAGGCTTACACATATATGGTTTGGGCTCTTCCCGTTTCGCTCGCCACTACTACGGGAATCGATTTATTACTTTCTTTTCCTGCAGGTACTTAGATGTTTCAGTTCCCTGCGTTCGCCTCATATGCCTATGTATTCAGCATATGATACCTGAGCATAACCCCAGGTGGGTTTCCCCATTCGGATACCCCCGGATCAAAGCCTGTTAGCAGCTCCCCGAGGCTTTTCGCAGCTTTCCACGTCCTTCTTCGCCTATCAGTGCCAAGGCATCCGCCGTCTGCCCTTAGTAGCTTGACCATAAAAACTTTACAGTCATTTCTCTTAAAAACTCAGCTACTGTATTTACAACTAATTTAAAAAACCTATTCAATTGTCAAAGATCAAAGAGCTCTTGGCTCATAGCTGATAGCTCATAGGTTATCAGCTCATGGGGATTAGCCCATGGCTCATGACTCATGGTTTTTTTCTTTTCCATGAGCCATCAGCCATCAGCTAATCTACTAATATGGTGGAGGTGAACGGGATCGAACCGATGACCTCCTGCGTGCAAGGCAGGCGCTCTCCCAGCTGAGCTACACCCCCAACTAACGTTCCAACGTCTAAGCGATTTAACGTTCAAACGTTTGAACGCTTGATCGTTTCCTGATGGTGGGCCTAACTGGACTTGAACCAGTGACCTCACGCTTATCAGGCGTGCGCTCTAACCGAAACTGAGCTATAGGCCCATATCTCAAAGACAGTGACCTCGCGGCCCCTAGCCTATATCAACTCCACGGCAAAGATCAAAAAAACCGATCTCTCAAAACTGAATAGCAATTCTATATGGGCGTTGACCAAGCTCTTGGCATTCTGCCAAAGCTTCTTCCTTTAAAAGGAGGTGATCCAGCCCCAGGTTCCCCTAGGGCTACCTTGTTACGACTTCACCCCAATTACCAGCCATACCTTGGACGCCTGCCTCCTTGCGGTTAGCTCAACGTCTTCTGGTACAACCGACTCTCGTGGTGTGACGGGCGGTGTGTACAAGGCCCGGGAACGTATTCACCGTGGCATGCTGATCCACGATTACTAGCGATTCCAACTTCACGGAGTCGAGTTGCAGACTCCGATCCGGACTGAGACCGGTTTTATGGGATTAGCTGACTCTCGCAAGTTCGCCGCCCTTTGTTCCGGCCATTGTAGTACGTGTGTAGCCCTGGTCATAAAGGCCATGAGGACTTGACGTCATCCCCACCTTCCTCCGGTTTGACACCGGCAGTCCCTCTAGAGTGCCCAACTTAATGATGGCAACTAAAGGCGAGGGTTGCGCTCGTTGCGGGACTTAACCCAACATCTCACGACACGAGCTGACGACAGCCATGCAGCACCTGTCTCCAAGCTCCTTCGGTTGAAGGCACTCTCCTGTTTCCAGGAGATTCTCGGGATGTCAAGACCAGGTAAGGTTCTTCGCGTTGCGTCGAATTAAACCACATACTCCACCGCTTGTGCGGGCCCCCGTCAATTCCTTTGAGTTTTAATCTTGCGACCGTACTCCCCAGGCGGTACACTTAATGCGTTAGCTGCGACACAGGAGGGGTCAACACCCCCTACATCTAGTGTACATCGTTTACAGCTGTGGACTACCAGGGTATCTAATCCTGTTTGCTCCCCACGCTTTCGCGCATCAGCGTCAGTATTCGTCCAGAAAGTCGCCTTCGCCACCGGTATTCCTCCCGATATCTACGAATTTCACCTCTACACCGGGAATTCTACTTTCCCCTCCGATACTCAAGCACTGCAGTATCAGATGCACTTCCACGGTTAAGCCGTGGACTTTCACATCTGACTTACAGCGCCGCCTACGCGCCCTTTACGCCCAGTAATTCCGAACAACGCTTGCACCCTCCGTATTACCGCGGCTGCTGGCACGGAGTTAGCCGGTGCTTCCTTTAGTGGTACCGTCAGGTTAACATGGTATTAGCATATTAACGGTTCTTCCCACTTGACAGGGCTTTACGACCCGAAAGCCTTCATCACCCACGCGGCGTCGCTGCGTCAGGGTTACCCCCATTGCGCAAAATTCCTCACTGCTGCCTCCCGTAGGAGTCTGGTCCGTGTTCCAGTTCCAGTGTGGCGGATCATCCTCTCAGACCCGCTAACCATCGTCGCCTAGGTGGGCCATTACCCCACCTACTAGCTAATGGTACGCAGACTCATCCTTATACGATAGCTTGAATCAGAGGCCACCTTTCCTCCCCTGCCCTCGCGAACAGAAAAGCGTATACGGTATTAGCTGAGCTTTCGCCCAGTTATTCCATATATAAGGGTAGATTATCTACGCGTTACTCACCCGTGCGCCACTCTACTCAAGTTCCCGAAGGAACTCTTTCTCGTTCGACTTGCATGTGTTAAGCACGCCGCCAGCGTTCGTTCTGAGCCAGGATCAAACTCTCCAGTTTGATATCCTAGAGTCAGACTCGCGTCCGACTTTTCTTACTCATATAATTAAACGTTGCAGACTCCATAAATGAAGCCCGCTTGGCCCATATAGTTTGCTATTCAGTTTTCAAAGATCGGCCTTGGAGCTTACACCCCAAATGTGCCCCATTTGCTGAGGCGATCCCGACATACTAGCTAATCACCGCCAGCTTGTCAATATCTTTTTTTCCAGCCCGGCGCTTTTATACTCCCCGCCATTCAGGAAAGTCGACAACCTAATGAATCCTGCCGCCATTGTCAATATTTGTTTTTAGCTAATCTTGATTTTTTCTCGTAACAGCTCAGTATCAGAGAAGAAATTCCCGGACGCCCGCACTGCGCCTGCCGCATTTCTCAACCCGGCAATGGCTTCATCCGAACACGGTCTAGCCCTTTATCTCGTGCTTCATCTGTCCCTTGACAATGAGCGAGGCCATGCAGGCGGCACCGAAGCCGTTATCAATGTTAACCACCGCCATGCCGGGAGCACAGCTGTTGAGCATGCCAAGCAGGGCGGCTATGCCGCCGAATCCCGTGCCATAACCCACGCTGGTCGGCACCGCGATCACCGGCGTATCGACCAGCCCCGCCACCACACTGGGCAAGGCCCCTTCCATGCCGGCAACCACAATAAGAACCGCGGCCTGGGAGAGTACCTCCATGCGGGAATAGAGACGGTGGATCCCGGCGACCCCCACATCATGCACAGCCTCAACCCTGTGGCCGAAACACTCGGCGGTAATCTTCGCCTCCTCCGCCACCGGCCCATCAGAGGTGCCGGCCGAAACCACGACAATCAGGGGCTGTTTGACCAGGTCGCCGCCAGCAGCACATCTGGCCACAAGAATTCCGGCCAGGTCATGATAGATAGCCTGGGGGAAACTGCGGCACACTTCTCCGGCCTTGGCCGAGCTGACCCGGGTGGCCATGACCGTTCCCGGCCGGGCAAGCATCCTGGTAAATATCCCGCAGATCTGCTCAGCGCTTTTGTTCTCGCCGAATACCACCTCCGGGATACCGGTACGCAGGCAGCGATGGTGGTCCAGACAGGCAAAACCCATATTTTCCGAGGAAAGCCGCTGCAGGGCTGATACGGCTTCATCAACCCCGCAGCCACCCGTCTTTACCTGCTCCAGCAACTGTTCAACTTGCTTTTTATCCATGATCAGTCAATCCTTCCAGCCTCGTTTCTTCGCGGCTTTGTTTCTCAATATAATGAAGAACGCCCGGGCAAAACCCATTGCCGGGCGTTTCCCTTTTCTGCTTGCCATCTCGGCAAAGCGCATGATAGATTTACGCCGCATGGTGCGGAGACATAAAAGAACCGGCCAGCATGAAAACAACAGAAATAATATCCGATTCTACCTTAATTGCTCAACGCAGGCAAGAATCCAGCAAAATCCACCGGCGACACCGCTCCCAAATATCAGGAGATGATTTTTTCATGAATGATCCCTTTAACCACCGCCAGCCGCAGCACTGGCTGAAATGCACCATAGAAATCGACGACGAGTTTGCCGACCTGGCCGCCGCCTTTGTCGCCGATGTCACCGGCAAGGGGGTTGAGCAGTCCATGGCGCAACCCGGCACTGATTCCACCGCCACAACGGTTACCGGCTACCTGGATCATGACGAACAGGCGCCGGCTACTCAAGACAAAATCCGCACCTTCCTCAAACAGCTGTGCAGCCGGGAGCCGGTCATCCATTTTGAGGAGATTATTGAAGAGGATTGGGGCGTAAACTGGAAAAAGCACTTCAAGCCCGTCCAGGTGAGCCGGCGCATCATTGTCAAGCCGACCTGGGAGCCCTGCCAGGCAGGCATTGATGAAATCGTCATAGAAATCGATCCGGGCCTGGCCTTCGGCACCGGACTGCACGCCAGCACCCGCCTGGCCCTGCAGCTCATCGAATCCGCCTTTACCGACCATAAAGCGCCGCGCACCGTGCTTGATGTGGGAACCGGCACCGGCATCCTGGGGATTGCCGCGGCGCTCTTCGGCGCGATAAAAGTCGTGGGCATCGACAACGATAGCGACGCAGTGGCCTGCGCTGCGGACAACGTGGCGCAAAACAGGGTTAATCAGGCCATGTCGGTCAGCGGCGCGGACCTCAGCGCCCAGAGCGGCCCCTTTGACCTGGTGGTCGCCAACATTACCAGTGATGTGCTGACCCAGCTTGCCCCACAGCTTACCGGGCTGGTCGCCCCGGCCGGGCAGCTCATTCTGGCCGGCATCCTGGCCGGAGAACAGGGCCGGGGCATTACCCAGACATTTACCGCTCTCGGCCTTACGCTGCTGGCGTCCCCGGTTGACGGCGAATGGCAGGCCTTCCTCTTTGCCGCCTGAGCCCGCCATGCACCGTTTTTTTATCGATCCCCGCGACATTGACGGCCCCCAGGCAAACCTGGCCGGCCCGGAGGCCCATCATCTCCGCCATGTCCTCCGGCTGACTGCGGGCGACGAGATCGAGCTTTTCGACGGCAGCGGCGCTGTCTACCGGGCCACGATCAAACAGATGGGCAAAGCGATACAGCTTGCCATCACCGGCCAACACACCATTGCGCCCAGCCAACCCGTCCTTGTCATCGCCCAGGGACTGCTGAAGGGCAAAAAAATGGATTTTCTCATACAGAAGGCCACGGAGCTGGGAGTCAGCGGTTTTCTGCCCTTTCATTCCGCCTATTGTGCGGTCCCTGCCGTAAAAGACGCCAAAACCTCACGCTGGGAAAAAATCATCATGGAAGCCTGCAAGCAGTGCGGCCGGGCCATTCCCTTAGCGGTGAGCGACCCCCTTGACTTCAACGGGGTACTGGCCCGAGGGGCAGACTACGCGACAAAAATCATCTTCTGGGAGAAGGAAACGACAAAACACCTGCATGATTTGCCTGATCTTTCCGCCACCCCGGCAATCATTGCCCTGGTCGGTCCGGAGGGGGGCTTCAGCACCGAGGAGATAAACCGGGCCACCGCGGCCGGCTTTATTCCCGTTTCCATGGGCCGCCTGACCCTGCGAGCGGAAACGGCGTCCATTGCGGCCATGACCCTGCTGCAGCACCTGGGAGACAACCTGTGAGAGCAGTCATTCAACTCGTCAAAAAAGCGCAGGTCACGGTGGATGACAAAACTGTCGGCGCCATCGGCCGGGGGCTGCTCATTCTGCTGGGCGTCTCACGGGAGGACAGTGAAAAGGATGTTGCCTACATGGTGGAAAAAATCCTGCATCTGCGGATCTTTCCGGATGAGCAGGGGAAAATGAACCTGTCGGTGCGTGACATCAATGGCGAGATCCTGGCCGTCTCCCAGTTCACCCTTTTCGGCGACTGCAGAAAAGGCAGGCGTCCATCCTATTCCCATGCCGCCCCGCCTGAGACAGCCGATGCCCTCTACCGCTCGTTTGTGGCCGCGATGGGGAAACATCTGCGGGTGGCAACCGGCACCTTCCAGGCCATGATGGAGGTAGAGCTGGTCAATGACGGGCCGGTGACCCTGCTGGTTGATTCGACAAAGGAGTTCTGAGTTCCGCCTTTTGCGTCAGTGGTTGCCGGTTTCCCCGTTATCACGCAGATGACCGGTCTTCAGCCAGCATTGCCGGATGGCCGCTTTTATCTCTTCATCATTGATTGAATCAAGCAGGGATTCGAACTCTTTTTTCCGCTCTGCGGACGGCAAACGGGCAGGGCTGGCGGTTTGCCGGTCAGCGTCGTCCCCATCGTCCCGGCCAAGGGAGGTGTCGAGCTGGAAACGCAGGTCGGTCAACTTGCACTTTTTCAGCCGGCCGTTTAATTTTTCCAGGAGCATTACCTTTAACAGATGCAGCTGCTGCATCCAGACCGAATCCGACACGCGCACCCAGAGAATGGTCTTGCGGATCACATGGGGCTGGGCCTGCCTGGCGATGTCCGGGCCAACCAGGTCATCCCAGAAGGTAAAGACCTTATGCAGCTCGACTCGTTCCTTCCAGCCCTTGGCGGCAATGAGGGAGTCAAGCAATGTACGGATCGGGGTCGGTTTACTCATTTCGCCTGGCAAGATAATCAATCCTTGCCTGATTGCAAAGAAATCATTATATAGTGACACATTTTTGCCGGTCAATTGACCCAATTCTGACGCAAAGCAGCGGAGAAAGAGAGGCGCGACAATAAACCGCCTTGTCTCTTTGCAACTTTGCGTTAATTATTTATAGGAGCCTCTTGCAAAATGAACGTCGTAGCGAGATCGAGAGAAAAATATTCTGTGCAAGGATGAGTTGTGAAATCGCCCGGAAGCGTAGCAGTGCTACGTTGAGGACGATTTCACCAGGATGGCCGCACAGGTTATTTTTAGCCGATCGGAGTAGATGTTCATTTTGCTAGAGGCTCAGAGATAAGGAGAAGTAATCATGGGTTTTCGCTGCGGTATTGTCGGACTGCCCAACGTCGGCAAATCCACTATTTTTAATGCCCTGACCTCAGCCGGTATTGAATCGGCCAATTACCCTTTCTGCACCATCGAGCCCAACGTGGGCAAGTTGCCGGTGCCGGACGGACGGCTTGATAAACTTGCTGATCTTGCCAAGACGCGCAACAAGGTCAATGCCCAGATGGAATTTGTCGATATCGCCGGCCTGGTCAGCGGGGCAAGCCGCGGAGAAGGACTCGGCAACCAGTTTCTGGGGCATATCCGCCAGGTTGACGCCATTGCCCATGTGGTCAGGTGTTTTGAGGACGGCAATGTTGTCCACGTTGCCGGCGCCATCGATCCCCTGCGGGACCGCGAGGTGATCAACACCGAACTGATCCTGGCTGATCTGGAAACCGTGGGGCGCCGCCTGGACAAGGCCAGGTCCCAGGCCAAATCAGGGGATAAATTTTACAAGGCCCAGGCCGCCATCCTGGAAAAGCTGCAGGACCTGCTGGACCACGGCAAACCGGCACGGGTGCTTGAAACCGATGATATGGGCAGATCACTGCTGAAAGAGCTCTGCCTGCTCACCGCCAAACCGGTGCTCTATGTGGCCAATGTCGCGGAAGAGGATATTGCCACCGGCAACCGGTGGGTGGATGAGCTGCAGGCCGCGGCGGCAGAGGAAGGGGCGCTGGTGGTGGTGATATCAGGGGCCATTGAAGAGGAGCTCTCCACCCTGGCCAGAGAAGAGCAGCAGGATTTCCTGACGGACATGGGCATGAGCGAATCCGGCCTCAACAGGCTGATCAAAGCGGGTTACAGCCTGCTTGGCCTGATCAACTACTTCACCGTGGGCGAAAAGGAAACCAGGGCCTGGACCATACGCCAAGGCACCACCGCCCAGAAGGCGGCCGGCGTCATCCACACCGATTTTGAAAAAGGCTTTATCCGGGCCGAGATCATTGCCTACGAGGATCATATCCGCTGCGGCAGTGAAGCGGCGGCCAAGGAAAAAGGCGTCTGGCGGCTGGAGGGCAAGGAATATATTGTTCAGGACGGCGACTGCATCAACTTCCGGTTTAATGTGTGATGGCTCATGGCTGATGGCTCATGGTTGATAGCTGATGGCTGCAGTTAAATCCGCAATCCGAAATTCGCAATATCCGAGGAATGAACATGCTGAAAACAAATAAAGAGCAACTGGTGTGCCAGTCGGTGATCGGGGAGATCACCTCGCCGCTCGGCGGGGTAAACCCTTACCGCATCAATCCGGACGGCCATTCCGACATCTATCCCGGGGTGGGCGGCATCACTTACAACGTGCGCATCGGCGACCCGGCCTGCGGTTTCTTTGCCGATCATGTGGAGCCGGGGGTGAGCATCTCGAATTTTACCCAGTTCCAGAGCCAGCCCGGGCCCAACCGGGCGCTGAATCTCTTCTCCTGCATGGGCAACGTCGCCAGGGTGGTTTCCGGCCAGGCCCAGGGGAAAACCGGCCGGGTCACCGGCAAGCATGGCGGAATCGACCATGTTCTGCTTGACTTTGAGCCGGATGTGCTGGAAGATCTTGTAATAGGTGACAAAATACAGATCAAGGCTTTCGGCTGCGGTCTGTCGCTCACCGATTTCCCATCCATTAAAATTATGAACCTCGACCCGGCCCTGCCTGGGGTCATGGACCTGCAGGAACTGGAGGGCGGCCGCCTTGAGGTGCCGGTGACCCACATGGTGCCGGCCAGGATCATGGGGTCAGGCATCGGCCACTCCCACAGCCATGCCGGAGATTATGACATTCAGCTCTTTGACCGGCCCTCGGTTGAGGAGTACGGCCTGAGTGATCTGAAACTGGGAGATGTGGTGGCCATTATGGATGCCGATGCCACCTACGGCCGCATCTATAAAACCGGCGGCGTGGTCATCGCCGTCATTGTCCATTCCGACTGCGTCCTGGCCGGCCACGGTCCCGGAGCCATGGTGGCCATGGCCTCCAGAGACGGACTGATCGTGCCCCGCATTGACAGCGAAGCAAATATAAAGAACTATTTCACTAAACTTTAAAACTGACAATTTATAATGACTGACAAACAACGACTCAAAGAAATCATCCTGGAAAAATCATACCGCAAGGGCACCTTCAAACTCTCCTCCGGCCGGGAATCGGACTTTTACATCGACGGCAAGCAGACAACCCTGTCGGCGGAAGGGGCGTATCTGTGCGGCAAACTCATCTTTCAACTGATCAAAAACCATCCGGAAAAAATCGGCGCGGTGGGGGGAATGACCCTGGGCGCTGACCCGCTGGTTACCGCCGCGTCCCTGGTGAGCTTTCTGGAAAAATCACCCATCCCGGCCTTTATCGTGCGCAAGGAATCAAAAAAACACGGCACGGAAGCCTATCTGGAGGGACAGAAGAATATGCCCCCCGGCTGCGCGGTCACCCTGCTTGAGGATGTGGTGACCACAGGCGGCACCCTGCTCAAGGTCATTGACCGGGTGGCGGCCCAGGGCTTCAGGGTGGCGCAGATCATCACCGTGGTGGACCGCCAGGAAGGCGGAGCGGAAACCCTGGCGGAGAAAGGCTATAAACTTGAAGCAATTTTTACCAGGGAAGAATTACTCAAAGGGTAGCTTATGAAATGCCGCAAATGCAATGGCGAGCTTGTGGTGAAACGTTCGTGCCGGCGGGTGCGCCTGCAGTGCAAATCCTGCCGGCACGAATACCAGATCCACGAGGTGGCCTCTGATCTTGACGAGAAAACCTCGGCCATTCTGGAGCAGTACACCACTATTATTTACGACTGAGCGGCGAGGGCCGGGTTTTCCCGGGATTTCCATCCGGCGGCTCTGGTCTGCATGGGGAAATTTGCGAACCGGCAGAAGAGGAGCTTGCCATCCCGGTTTTTTTCTCTTTTGTCAGCCGATTCAGGGCAATACTGCTCTGTTCGTCGTATGCACGCTTAATTGCTGCCATGTCAATCTTCTTCATTTGAAGCATTGCCTTCATTGGCTCATCGTGTCATTGCGTCCTGCCCTTGAGTTATTGCCTCTGGTTCCATGTAGATGACTTCCCAAATGTGTCCATCTAAATCCTGAAATCCATGGCCATACATAAAACCATAGTCTTGCGGCTCATTGTAGGTGGTTCCACCGGCAGCGACTGCCTTGCGAACTATTTCATCGACTTCCGCCCGGCTTTCACACGATAAACACACCAGCACTTCCGTACTTTTCGTCGCATCACAAATTTCTTTGGGAGTGAACGCCTTAAACTTGTCGTACGTTAAGAGCATGACGAATATATTCTCACCCGCAATCATACAGGCGGCTGTCTCGTCAGTGAACCGGGCATTACAACTGAAGTCCAGTTGAGTAAAAAACTCTACAGACTTACTGAGATTTCTTACCGGAAGATTCACAAAAATCCGGGTAGCCATATTGTCTCCTTTTGCACGTTCCCGCCCCATCAACAACTGCCGCCGGAACCGCGCAGATCGCTCAGCATTTTCCCGCAAATTCCCACAGTCCCAGTGTTGCCCCCTGCGGATCGGTGATGATGGCGAAACTGCCCATCTCTGGAACAGGAGTGATGTCCCTGCAGAGTTTCGCCCCAAGCGAGGTGGCTTTCGCAACAGCATCCTTCAGATCGGCGACGGTAACGTAGGGCATCCACATCGTAGGCGCGCCCGCAGCTTCCGGAGGCATCTGCAGCATACCGCCGACGGGACGCTCACCAAGCTTGAGGAAGTTGTAGGTTCCATAGGGCACCCCCATCTCCTCGAAGCTCCACCCGAACAGTTTGGTATAGAATTGTTTACTTCCTGCGAGGTCGTTGGTTACCAGTTCATTCCAACTGACCAATCCCGGACTCATATCCATCTGATGTTTTTTTTCGCTCATGATTTTGCTCCTTCCCTTGTTCATTGTTTAATTGAATAACGAACCGATTTATTTTCTGTGAGATAAATCAGCCCATATGGAAAAAACATGCCAGCAATTCAGCTTCATATTCAATTTCCATGCTTGGAAATTAAATCAAATTATTGCAGGCAGTTAACAGGGAAAGACACTGTTGTCTGCTGACTTGAGACAGTGTTGAAGTTCCTGAGAAACAGGATTTATCCGATCAGGCAGGACGCAACCGCTGGACAAAAACAGGCACGACAGAGAAGCCGGTTATCCGGCACCCCGGTGCTCGCAGGTCACCATTGCAAGTGGAAAAAGGTGTGAGAAAATGCGGGGATGAGGAAAAACTACGATTGTTCCGGACAGGGCCGGATGGGGTCGAAAGCGAATTTGCAGAAAAAGGAGATCAGCTTCGAACAGGCGCGGGCTTTGTCGGTCCGCAATCCGCGTTGCCAAATCCCCACCCTCCTCACCATTCCAGCCGGAAACTGTTGTCCAGTGCATTGACCTTGGCCAGTTTCACCTTGACCACATCCCCCGGGCTGACATTCGGTCCCTGGTTGAGCGGCAGATCCCCTTCCAGCAGGATATCCTTCAGCACCACCTGGACGCGGCGGGCCTGGATTTCCAGCACCAGGGCATCCAGCCGGTTGCCCACCCCGACCTCCTGGGCCAGATATTTGAACAGCCAGTAGCGATGGCGCAGCAGACGCACCTGATTGGCCCTGGCCTGGGCGGCCAGGATGGCAGCGGACAGATCCCGGCAGTCGGAGAGGGTGTACAGCGGCCCCTTGCCCTGCAGGACATGGCTCAACTGCTGCTGCACCACCAGATCAAGCAACCGCCTGATCGGCGAAGTGACGGTGGTATACTGTGAGGCCCCCACCCCGCTGTGCTGTTTCGGTTCAGTCAGCAACTGGCCCCGGGACAGAAAACGGCGCTGCCGGAAATTGATGAACAGGTCTTTTTGCACACCCGGGGCAAGACGCTGGCGGGGAGGTTCCTGACAGCGGTACAGAGACGGAATCTGCCGGTCGGCCAGGTACTGGGCGGCCAGCATGTTGGCCAGCACCATGAATTCGGCGACCAGGGTCCGGGCCGGGGTGTCGACATCGTCGAGACAGACCTGCAGTTTGCCGTTGCGGCCGATGTTGATATTGACGTCCGGAATGGGGATGATGAGCGCCCCGCTGGCCACCCTTTTCTCCTGCAGCCGGCAGGAAAGCTCCGCCAGCACCTGCAGGTCCTCGTCCTGCCCTGCGGCCAGCAGCGCCTCGGCCTGGTTGTAAGTAATGCGCCGGTTTACCCGCACCACGGCGCGCACCACCTTGAAATCAATGACTTCTCCCTGTCTGGTCAGCTGCACCAGAAAGCTGATCACCGGCCGGCTCTGGCCCTCGACCAGGCTGCATACCCCTTCTGATATGACTTTCGGCAGCATGGGAATATGACGGTCAGGGAAATACATGGAGGTGCCCCGCTGGCGGGCAGCCGCAAACAGACGGTCCCCCGGTTTGACGAATTCGCTCACATCGGCGATATGGATGCCCACCAGAAAATTGTCACCCTGCCGTTCCACATGCAGGGCATCATCAAAATCCCTGGTGAACTCCCCGTCAATGGTCAGCAGCGGCAGATGACGCATATCAAGACGATCGCCGTCAAAAAGGGCCTGTTCATCCGGTTGGGCAGCCAGCTGCTGGGCCAGCGCCAGTTCCTCGGCCGCAAAATCAACCGGCACATCCTGCCGCAGGAGGGCGACATTTTCATCCGGCTGCCAGATGCCGGCCTTGATCAGCAGATAAAAGGGATCATGGGGGTGGCTGAGCCCCGCTTTTTTGAGCAGGGCCAGGGCAAGGGCGGCTTCCGGCGCATCATTGCCGAACAGATAATACCCTCTGACCATATCGAGACACCGGTCCCGTTCCGGCCAGTCGGGGACAGGCTCCCCAGCTATCAAGGCCTGCATCATCCTGGCCCCGTTTTCCATCATTGCCTCGCGCCGCCGCTCTTTTTCCTCCCGCTCGCGGAGCTGGCCGACCACCTCCCGGTCATGCACCAGGATCGCGCCGTCCTTGAACTTGAAAAAAAAGCGGTCGGCAAAAACCGCCCGCAGGAAGGCGGCGACCTGCTCATCCCCGGCCTCCGTGCCAAAGCAGAGTTCGGCAAGAAAAAGCGGGGTAAAGGAGGCAGCCCCCTCTTCCACGGCAAGCTCCCAGATCTCGGCCAGATCAATTTCCCCGACCAGCTGCAGACGTTTTTCCGCCACCTCCTGCAACATCTGCATGATCTCCTCGCGGGCAAGCTGGGTGGGATATTTCCGGGCAGTATGATGCAGCACCCGGCTGAGCGGCAGATTGATCTCCTTGCCGTTCTGGTTCATGACGCGCAGCCTCTTCCCCTGGTCCTGGAGCACCAGGGCGCAGAAAAATCTGCCCTGTTCAACATATTCTATGATTTTTCCCTGCAATATGATAACACTCTGAAGTTGATATTTTATCAGGACAGTGAAATAACGCTGCCTGCCCGGCATACGGCAGAATGGGTCCCCCATGACTGGCGCCCCGCTTCCCGGACATGGCCATCGACTGCGCAGCGAATAAATAAAGGAAAGGAGACCATAATGGATTACCATGGAGAAAAGCAAGTTAAATCAGGCCTTGTGGCCCTGATTGGACCGCCGAATGTGGGCAAATCCACCCTGCTCAACGGCCTGCTCGGCCAGAAAATCTCCATCGTCTCCCCCAAGCCTCAGACCACAAGAAACAAAATACTCGGTATTGTCAATGGCGATGATTACCAGATCGTCATCCTTGACACCCCCGGTATCCACACGGCGCGCAGCCCGCTCAATCAGGAAATGGTGAAAATCGCCGTGGGCAGCCTGGCCGAGGTGGATGTCATCATCTTCATGATTGATATCAGTTTTCCCCTGCCCGATAAAATCAGCGAGGCAACCGGTCATTTGCAGCACGCCGGCAAACCGGTGATCCTGCTGGTGAACAAGGCGGACCTGACGGAAAAAGAGAAACTGCTGCCCATTCTTGCCGCCTACCGGGAGGTTTTCCCCTTTCATGCCATGATCCCCATCTCCGCCCTGCATCAGGACGGCACGGATATCCTGCTGGCGGAACTGCGGCAACTGCTGCCCACCGGGCCCCGCCTTTATCCAGAGGACATCCCCACCGATGCCACCGAACGGTTTATTGCCGCTGAAATCATCCGGGAAAAAATCTTTCTGCTGACCAGCCAGGAAATTCCTTACTCCTGCGCGGTGATGGTTGACAGCTTCAAGGAGGAGGAGAAAAGGATCACTATCCATGCCACCATCTTTGTCGAGCGGAAATCGCAGAAAGGCATCATCATCGGCAAACAGGGCTCCATGCTGAAACAGATAGGCCGTTCGGCCCGGCTGGACCTGCAGGAACTGCTCGGCATCAATGTGGTGCTGAAACTCTGGGTGAAAATCAGGAAAGACTGGACAAGCGATGCACTTTTCTTAAGGGAACTGGGGCTGGGCTGATCAACAGCCTGGCGGACGGTCTTATTCCAGGGCCTTGCGCAGGGCCTGGCTAAGCTCCTCAATCTGAAACGGCTTGGCAACAGCGGCCTTGAAACCGTAGCTTGCGCAATCAGCCATCACCGGATCATTGTAATAGCCGCTTGCCACCACCGCCCTGGCCTGGGGATACTTGAGCAGCAGTTTTTTCACCGCCTCTTTGCCGCCCATGCCACCTGGAATGGTGAGATCGAGAATGACGACATCAACCGGCTTAGCGGATTCATCCGCCTGCTGATAGATGGTTAGCATCTCCTGCCCATCTCTGGCCACCAGGACTTCATAGCCGAGCTGATTAAGCATCGTACCCATCACATCCGTGACGATGTCCTCATCATCCATGATCAGCACCCTGCCCGACGTACTCTGCCAGCCGGCCGCAACCTCAGCAGGCGACCTGCCACTCTCTTCTGAAACCGGGAGATAGATGGTAAACACGCTTCCCTCTCCCACCTTCGACTCCACCCCCACATGGCCGCCATGTTTGGCGATGATCGACCGGGTCACGGCCAGACCGAGCCCCTGACCATCCTCGCCGGTGCTGAAATACGGGTCAAAAATCTTGTCGATTATTTCCGGCGGGATGCCTGTGCCGGTGTCCTTAATTCTGATCAGCACATAGTCACCCTCGGGCAAGGGCAGATGATCATCTGCCGAGCAGCGGTAATTCTCGCAGACGATTTCGATGCTGCCGCCCCCGGCCATGGCATTTTTGGCATTGAGCACGATATTCTGGATGACCTGACTGATCTGTCCCTTATCGATATTGACCAGCCGCAGATTGGCAGGGATGACGCAATTGCAGGCCACATTGCTGCCGTGCAGCACGAAACCCGCCGAATCACGGATCACCTCGGCGATGGAAGAGGTTTCCGTAACCGGCTCCCCGCCCTTGGCAAAGGTGAGAAGCTGCTGGGTGAGGCCCTTGGCCCGCAGGGAGGCCTTTTCAGCACTGGCAAGCAGCGACTTCTCCTTGTCGTTTGCCGCGAGACTTCCAGCCAGATTGATGTTTCCCAGAATTGCCGTCAGAATATTATTGAAATCATGGGCAATGCCGCCGGCCAGCACGCCGATTGACTCAAGTTTTCTGGCCTTGAAAGCCTCTTCCTGAATCTTCCTGCTCTGGGTCACATCACGGAAGACCAGCACCACCCCGATAATCCGGCCATGCCTGTCACGGATGGGCGCCCCGCTGTCGGCAATGGCCTTCTCCGTGCCGTCCCTGGCTATGAGCAGGACATGATTGGCCAGCTCAACAATGGCGCCGCTGTTCATCACCCTGTCCACCGGGCTTTCATGAGATTCTCGGCTGTGCTCATTGATAACCCGGAAAATCTCCATCAGGGGCCGCCCGCTGGCCTCACGCTGCGTCCAGCCGGTGAGTTGCTCGGCAACCCGGTTGACCAAAACGATCCTTCCCTCAGTATCCGTGGTGATGACCGCATCGCCGATGCTGCGCAGAGTCACGGCCAGCTGCTCCTTTTCCTCCGCCAGTTTTTCTTCGGCCTGCTTGCGCTTGGTGATATCGATGAAGGTGACAACCGCGCCGATGATCTGATCGCCCTGGTAAATAGGATAGGACCAGTACTCCACGGAAAAACTGCTGCCGTCGGACCGCCAGAAGACCTCGTTGTCGATATGGGACCCCATGCCCTCCAGAAATCCCTTATGGGCGAGACACTCATCCAGCGGATATGCCCTGCCGTCCGCATGGCTGTGATGAATGAGCTGGTGCATGTTTTCTCCCAGCAGGTCCGCCTCGCTGTTGTAACCCATCATCTGCAGAAACGAATTGTTACAGAATGTGCACCGGCCCTGGGTATCAAGTCCGTATATGGCCTCGGCCGTGGAGTTCAGCAGCAGGCGGCTCTGCTCTTCACTGCGCCTCAGCTTGGCATTTGACCTGTTTACCTGGGCCGACATGGTGTTAATGGCCGCGATAATGGCGGAAAATTCCTGGACCCCGCAGGCCAGTCCGGTATCCATCACTCCCACGGACGCATGCGAATCATACTGCGCAAGAGACTTGACTATCTGCCGCACCGGCCTTGAGAAATAAAGATTGAGTGACTTTTGCAGAATCAAATAAACGACTCCGAAAAAAAACAGAAGCAGGACAAGCTGGGTGAGCACTACCCTTTCAACATGCGCCAGCAGTTGGCCGGCCGGCACGGAAAAATAAATCGACCAGCCCTGGGGCACGGTCAGGATTTTTTTAAAGGCGATATACCTCTGCCCGTTAATCTGAAAGCTGAGCAGGTTTCCCGCGGCCGGCAACCTCCAGTTCCGCATATCAAAGGCAAGATTATGCCTGCTCGTGACCAATCTTGTTTCCGGGTGATAGGCAACCTTCCCTTCGCTGGTCAGGACAAAAATGGCCTGCTTGTCAAAAACCTTGCTCTTATCAAAAAAAGACATGATGCGGTTGATGCTCTGCAGATCCCTTTCAAAGACCAGGCTCATGCCGGCAGCCATGGGGTAATGGATAGAGATGACCGTTTTATCTGAAAAAAGGGACTGGTGGACATCGGAAATTTCCCCCGAAGAACGGTGAAGAGACCTTGAGGAAAGACTCATCCCCGCATAGGATTCATATGGCGAAGAAATCAGGACAATACGCTGATCCTGATCAAGCAGATAAAAGATATCTCCCGCGTTATGAAAATGGAGCGACTTTTCCAGATAGGCTTTCACCTCATCAACCGAGCCGTCCGGGCCATCCGGGCCCTTGCGGATGATTCCCAGGATATGGTCATCATAACCGAAGATGAAATCGGCAATCAGGTTCTGGGCAATATTCACCTGGCTGCGCATCTGCCCCACATATTCATCTCTTGCGGTAAGGTAAACACCGACAGTGCTTATGCCAGCGGCAACCAGGAAAGAGAGGGCAAATACGACGATGAGAATGTGTCTGATTTTACGCTCAAGAGAGCGGTTCACCTAAATCACCCCTTTGGTCAGGAAATGTCCGTCAGCGACCACCACCTCGTAAACCGGCCGGATCACATCTCCATACTGATCAAACTGTACTTCACCCAGGATGGTTTCATATTTTTGTGCCAGAAGCTGTTTTTTCAACTCCTGGGCATTGATCACGCTGCAGCGTTTCAAGGCATCGGCCAGGATCATGATCAACTCATAGGACCTGGAAGAACGGGCATTTGCCTCTTCGTTGAACTCCTTGTTCAGCCGCGCGGCAAAGGCGAGATAATCGGGCCGGCTGTTTCCTTCCGGCATAAAGGTAACAATGGACATGTTGTCAACGGCGCTGCCGCCAAAGTTGAGCAGGGTGGGGTCCTGAGCCCAGATGGTTGCCGCCAGGGGACCGTCGTAGCCCGCCTCCCGCAACTTCTGGGCGGCCAGGCCGGTCATGCCCGCCTCAGCCAGCGACATCACCGTGTCGGGTCCGGCTGCCAGCACATCGGCGATGATGCGCGGCCAGTCTTCATCCTCCTTGGACTTGAACCTCACCTCGGTCACGGTTCCGGCAAAATGCTGTTTCAGGGAGTTCACATAATCAAGGGCAAAACCGGCATTGACCATATCCATGAGCACCGCCAGGGATTTTACCTGCCTGCTGTTGAACAGTTCGGCTGCTTTCTGCCCATAGAGGGTGCAGTCCACCGAAGTCCGGAAAAAAAGGTCATCCTGGCCGCTCAGTTTATTGGTCGCCGTATAACCGGTGATGAGCAAGGTCTTCTGGGAGGTAACCAGAGGATAGGCTGTTATGGTGTTGGCCGAGAAGCTGTGTCCGATGATGGCCGCCACTCCTTCATCAATAAGGGACTGGTCGACCTTCCTGATCTGCTCCTGGCTGTTTGCATCATCGCGCACCAGCAGGACAAGCGGTCTGCCGTTGATGCCGCCGCCATCGTTGACCACCCGTACCGCAAGCAGCGCCCCGTCACGGATATGCTCGCCGGCCATCCCGCCCCGGCCGCTGAGATTGATTGCCAGACCGAGCTTTATCGGCTCAACCGTTCGTTTGCAGTTTACGAGCAGAGCAGCCAGGAAAAAGAAAATAATAATCAGGCGTAACGCCCGCATAAATCCGGTGCACATCAGATCATTCTCCTTGGAAACGGGTATCCGGGAGAGAGAGGGAAGCGATCCCGCAGCTTGCCATCTTTGCTTCAAAAACTGAACATTTAAATGCTATCACAGCAAACTTTTGCCATTCAAACATTTTTTGACACTACCCCATTATAACGTTATATTATGAAGTTTTCCGCTTATTACGGAATTTACCGATACTTTTTTTATAGAATACATCCAGCATTTACATAAAGGGAGCACACCATGTCCGAAGTAAGAGTCCGTTTCCCCCCCAGTCCCACCGGTTATCTGCACATCGGGGGGGCCCGCACCGCCATCCTCAACTGGCTCTATGCCAGAAAACATCACGGGAAATTCATCCTGCGTATTGAAGATACAGACGCGGAACGCTCCACCAGGGAGTCAATTGAAGGCATCCTGGACGGTCTTACCTGGCTCGGCATCGACTGGGATGAAGGCCCCTATTTTCAAACCGACTTCACCAGCGAGCATATTGCCGCGGCGGAAAAGATGATAGCAAACGGCCAGGCCTACCGCTGCTTCTGCACCAAGGAGGAACTGGAGGCAAAGCGCGAAGCGACCCTTGCCGCCAAACAGGCCGTGAAATATGACGGGACCTGCCGCAATCTCACCCCGGAAGAGATCGCCGCCAAACAGGCCCAGGGCCTGACCTCGGTCATCCGTTTTAAAATTCCGGACAGGGACGGCATCGTCGCCTATGAAGACCAGGTTCTCGGCCGCATTGAGCGCCGCTTTGTTGACATCGAGGACTTTGTCATTGTCCGCTCAAACGGCAAGCCCCTTTATCTGCTCTGCAACGTGGTGGACGACATCCGCGACCGCATCACCCACATCATCAGGGGTCAGGACCACCTGACCAACACGATCCGCCAGGTCCTGCTCTACGAAGCCCTGAACGCGCCGGTTCCGGTATTCGCCCACATGCCCCTGACCCTGGATCTCAACAAGGCCAAGATCTCCAAGCGCAGCCACGGCGAAATTGTCGCCGTCCAGTTCTACCGGGCAAACGGCTTCATCCCCTGGGCCCTGGTCAATTTTCTGGTGCTGCTGGGCTGGTCCCCCGGCGATGACCGGGAGATCTTCACCAGGGAAGAACTCATCGAGGCCTTCACCCTGGAGCGGATCAACAAATCACACGCCATCTTCAATTATCGCAAGGATGACCCGAAGTTTTTCACCGATCCCAAGGCGATCAATATCAATGCCCACTACCTGCGCACCCTGCCCATTACGGAAATCGGCGCCCTGGTCAAAAAGGAGCTGCAGGAGGCCCAGCTGTGGGACGAGGCCTATGACGGAGACAAAAAGCAGTGGTACCTGCAGACCATTGACATGATCCGTGACCGCTTTCATACCCTGAAGGATTTCACCACCCTGGGCCGGGCCTACTTTGCCGATGACTTCGTCATTGAAGAGGCGGCCCTGACGAAAAACCTGCGCAAGTATCCAGAACTGAAAAACTGGCTGCCCATGCTGGCCGACCGCTTTGCCGCCCTGCCCGAATTCACCAAGGAGAGTGCCGAACAGGCCGCCCGGGAATTTGCCGAGGAAATCGGCGTCAAGCCGGGCATCCCGATCAACGCCGCGCGGGCGGTCATCACCGGCCTGGTGAAAGGGCCGAGCATGTTTGAGCTGTTCATCCACCTGGGCCGGGAAAAGGTGGTGGCCAGACTGCGGGATGCGGGCAAGTACTTTGAGTGAAAAGGGAAAAGTGAGGAGTAAGGAGTAACAAGGGAGAAGGGGCGGGTTTTCCGCCCAGGAGACAAGGCAGCAGCCACAAGGAAAAGACAACCCTCGACGAGATCAGGTAATACTATGCACACAGAAGGCAACAATCCCCCATCCGCAATCCGCAATCCGCAATCCCGGGATTTCATCCGGACCATCATTGCCGAGGACCTGAAAAACAATAAGCATGACGGGAAGGTCACCACCCGCTTTCCGCCTGAACCCAACGGATTTCTGCATATCGGCCACGCCAAATCGATCTGCCTCAATTTTGGCGTGGCCCTGGAAAACAACGGGACCTGCCACCTGCGCTTTGACGACACCAACCCCAGCAAGGAAGAAATCGCCTATGTGGAGTCCATCAAAAAGGATGTGCAATGGCTGGGCTTTGACTGGGGCGATAACCTTTTTTTCGCCTCGGATTATTTTGAACAGCTCTACGACTATGCGGTTGCACTGATCAAAATGGGCAAAGCTTACGTATGCAGCCTGTCAGCCGATGAGATCAGGGAGTATCGGGGGACCCTGACCGAACCGGGCCGGGAAAGCCCATACCGCAACCGGACTGTGGAGGAAAATCTCGATCTTTTCAGCCGCATGCGGGCCGGAGAATTTGCCGACGGCGCCCATGTGCTGCGGGCCAAAATCGATATGAGTTCCGGCAACATCAACATGCGCGACCCGGTGCTCTACCGCATCCTCCACGCCAGCCATCACCGCACCGGCGACAAGTGGTGCATCTACCCGATGTACGACTACACCCATCCCATCTCCGATGCCATCGAGCAAATCACCCACTCGCTCTGCACCCTGGAGTTTGAGGACCACCGGCCGTTCTACGACTGGCTGCTGGACACCCTGCTGACGCCCTGTCATCCCCAGCAGATCGAGTTTGCCCGGCTTAATCTCACCTTTACGGTGATGAGCAAGCGTAAACTGCTGCAACTGGTGAACGAAAAGTATGTCAGCGGCTGGGACGACCCGCGCATGCTGACCATCTCCGGCCTCAGACGCCGGGGCTACACCCCGGCGGCCATGCGCAGTTTCTGCGACACCATCGGCCTGGCCAAGCGGGAAAGCCGGGTGGACATGGGGGTGCTGGAAAACGCCATCCGCAACGATCTCAACGATACCGCGCCAAGGGCCATGGCGGTACTGAATCCGCTGAAGGTGGTGATCACCAATTATCCCCAGGAGCTGGAAGAGGAGCTGGAGATTGACAACCATCCGAAAAACCCGGACATGGGCAAACGAAAGGTGACCTTCTGCCGGGAAATCTACATTGAGCAGGATGATTTCCTGGAGGAGCCCCCCAAGAAATTCTTCAGACTGGCGCCGGGGCGAGAGGTGCGCCTGCGCGCCGCCTATCTGATTACCTGCGACCGGGTTGTCAGAGACGAGCGGAGCGGCGAGATTGTCGAGCTGCACTGCACCTATGATCCTGCCAGCCGCGGCGGCTCCTCCCCTGACGGCAGGAAGGTCAAGGGCACCCTGCACTGGGTCTCCGCCCGGCACGCCATCTCCGCCGAGGTTCGGCTGTACGACCGGCTCTTTAACGTGGAAAACCCGGAGGCTGACAAGGAAACCAGTTTCATGAGCCATCTCAACCCCCATTCCCTGCAGCTCCTGACTAACTGCTTGCTTGAACCAAGCCTTGCCGCGGCAGGGGAAAATGACCGCTACCAGTTTGAGCGGCTCGGCTATTTCTGTCTTGATCCGCAGGACTCAACCCCGGCCAGACCGGTGTTCAACCGCACCGTGACCCTGCGCGACAGCTGGGAAAAGATAGGGAAAAACGCCTGACCCCACCAAGTGGCACTTGACAGCCAGGATTTCATACTGATAACATTACCTACATACTTCCCGTCATATATGATGATCTCGTAAAAAGTCTGTTTTCACCACAGAGATCACAGAGAAAATATTTCTTATTTTCGGAAAGTTATCTCTGTGGGCTTTGTGCTCTCTGTTGTTAATTTTCAGTTTTTACGAATTTATCATATATTAAAAACTGATAAATTCTCTCTCACCTCCACCGACTCGGGAAGCATCTTCCTGCCCCTGTCATACAACAGTTGACAGATAGGTATTATTATTGATAATATCACCTGATATAATAATCCCTCTCAAAACGATAAAAACTGAAATCGCAGACAACACAGGTCCAAATGATAAAAGAGAAAAAAGTTACTGATTGAATTATTAACCCTCTTTGAGGAAAACGCACCATGGACTGGAAAAACCTGACCATCGGCAAAAAAATTATTCTCGGCTATTCGGTGATTCTTTTGCTGCTGCTCGTGCTGGGCGTCTTTAACTATCTGGGCGTCGGCACGATTGTCCGCAATGCCGACGAAGTCATCAGCGGTAACAGCCTGGACGGCCTGATCACCCAGAAGGAAGTGGACCATCTCAAGTGGGCGAGCCAGGTCAATGCCCTGCTGACCGACAGCACGGTCACCGAACTGAAGGTGGAGACCGATGACCATAACTGCGGCCTGGGCCGGTGGCTGTATGGTGAAGAGCGGAAAGAGGCCGAAAAGCTCGTTCCCTCTCTTGTCCCGCTGTTAAAAAAAATCGAGGAACCGCACCGCGTTCTGCATGAATCCGCCGTTGCCATCGCCAAGATGTTCCGGCCGGCCGACGCCAGCCTGCCGGTCCTTATCGTGGAAATAGAAGCTGCCCATCTTGCCTGGGCCGGTAAGGTCCGTGACGGCATCATCAAGGGCGATCCCGCCATGGAAAACGTGCAGACCGACCCAACCAGGTGCCAGCTGGGCAGATGGCTTACTTCCCAGGATGCGAAGAGAGTCTATGCCAACAGCGACGAGCTGTTCAAAAAGACGTGGGACAGCATCCCGGAGACCCATAACGCCATGCATCAATCCGCCATCCGCATCAAGGAGGCCCTGGCGGCAGGCAACAGGGAAGAAGCAAACAGCATCTTCCAGCAGGAGACCGCGCCCATGCTGCAGGGCACGGTTACCAAGCTGCAGACCATGCGCAGAGAGGCTGAGCACGAACTGGAGGGCATGGAGGCGGCTCAAGAAATTTACGCCAATCGCACCGTGCCGGCCTTAAATGAGGTGTCCGGACTGCTTGGTCAAATCCGTGAAGAAATCAAGAAAAACATCATGACCGAAGACGTCATGCTTGCGGCGGCGAAGGCAACCAGGGGCATGGTGTCCACTCTGGCAGGCATCACCCTTGCGCTCGGCGTCCTCATCGCCCTGTTCACGGCCAGGGGACTTATCAGCCTGTTAAGCGGCACGGTCAAACAGCTCAGCCAGAGCTCCACCGAGGTCAATACCGCCTCCCTCCAGATTGCCGAGGCGAGCCACAACCTGGCCCAGGGCGCCTCGGAACAGGCCGCCACCCTTGAAGAGACCTCCTCTTCTCTTGAAGAGATGTCGTCACTCATCCGCCAGAATGCCGATAACACCAGGCAGGCGGACAATCTGATGCGGGAAACCAAAACCGCCATCAATGAGGCGGACCAGTCCATGAAAAAACTGACCGGGTCCATGGGAGAGATATCGGCTGCCAGCGCTGAAACGCAGAAAATCGTCAAAACCATCGACGAGATCGCCTTCCAGACCAATCTGCTGGCCTTGAATGCCGCGGTTGAGGCGGCACGGGCCGGTGAGGCCGGGGCCGGCTTTGCCGTGGTGGCGGACGAGGTGCGAAGCCTGGCAATACGGGCCGCCGAATCCGCCAAAAATACCTCAAGCCTCATTGATTCCACAGTCAACAGGGTGAAAAAAGGCGAACATCTTCTGCAGGAAACAACCAATTCATTCACCCATGCCGCCCAGGCCACCGACAAGGTTAGCAGCCTCATCACCGAGATAGCCACGGCCTCGGTCGAACAGTCCCAGGGCATTGAGCAGATCAATAAGGCGGTCAACGAGATCGACAAGGTCACCCAGGAAAATGCCGGGGCTTCGGAGGAGGCGGCTTCCGCCGCCGAGGAGCTGTCAGCCCAGGCGGCAGCCATGGATGATGTTGTCATGGATATGCAAAAAATGGTGGGGGGCGGCAAGGGCGGAGCCCCCCCGGCCAGGCAGCAGCAAAAGACCCCGGCCAGGGCCATCGCCAGAAGGACCACCGCCGCGCCGAAGCAGATCAAACATCTGCCCGCGGCACCGGCCGGAAAAAATCTCAGGGCACCGGCCAAATCCCCATCCCCGGAAGAAATCATCCCGCTTGACGATGAAGACTTCAAGGACTTCTAACAACGGCATTCCTCGCCCCGGAGCAAGCAGCCGGCAGCCGCTTCCTGTCAGAATTGCGACTGGTCATGGGCCAGTCGCCTTGGTTCCGGCGCAGGGGCGCCTGTTTTTTTTGCAGCGGGGGTGGCAGGCAGGCGTGCCTCACCCGTTTGTTTTGCCGCCCCGCCGACCAGCGCGGCCAGATCACTGACGATATCCTGCAACTGCTCAGCCTGACTGCTCATCTCTTCCGCTGCGGAGGCCGACTCTTCGGCACTGGCCGCATTCTGCTGTACCACCTTATCCATTTCGTTCACGGCCTGATTCACCTGGCCAATCCCCTTGGCCTGTTCATTGGAGGCCACGGCAATCTCCCCCACCAGACCACTCACCTTGGCGGTGCTCCCGGCCACCTCGGAAAAAGCCTTATTGCTCCGGTCAAGATGCGCCGACCCTGCCATGGTTTTTTTCACCGTGCCTTCAATAAGGCTCGCCGTGTTTTTTGCCGCATCCGCGGCCCGCATGGCCAGGTTGCGCACCTCGTCCGCCACCACGGCAAAGCCGGCCCCGGCCTCACCGGCCCGCGCCGCCTCAACCGCCGCATTCAGGGCCAGCAGATTGGTCTGGAAGGCGATTTCATCGATGGTCTTGATGATCTTGGAGGTCTCTTCACTTGCCTTGGAAATCTCATCCATGGAAACGGTCAAAGCGGCCATGGAATCATTGGCCAGCTCCACCGCCTTATTGGCCTCCTTCATCAAATTATCGGCCATGCCCGCATTTTCCGCATTCTGCCTGGTCATGGAGGATATCTCTTCAAGAGATGCCGAGGTTTCCTCAATGCTTGCCGCCTGCTCCGAGGTCCCCTCTGCCAAAGACTGACTGGCGGATGAAACCTGGGCGGCGGCGCTGTTCATCTGCCCGGCACTGGCGGAAAGACTGGCAATGGCCCCCTTGATGGGTCTGGTGATGCTTTTGGCAATAAACCCCAGCAGACAGAGGCCGGCAAAGGCACATGCGCCGCTGATGACCACCATCCATACCATTTTCCGGTAGGCCCTCTGCATCTGCGCATCGGCCTGGGCGGTGATCTTTGCCTCGGGGATGCGGATGCCCACGCTCCAGGGGGTGGTCGTCCGTCCTGCCTGTAAGGGGACGTAAACCTCAAGCATCTCCTGCTCCATGCCGACTTTTTTTTCTCCTTTGGCAACACCTTCCCGAATTTTCTCGAAATCCTTATCGATTTCCTGCATGGGTTTGCCGGCCAGTTCCGGTTTACCGGTCATGGCAGCCAGGGTGCCGTTGTTGCTGATCAACCTGATTTCCGCGGCCCCGTCATAAAGGTCCTTGACGTTATCGGCCAGTTCCTGCAAAAAAGACAACCGCAGGTCCACGCCGGCAATCCCGTAAAACGTCTCCCCGGCCATGACAGGCGCAACCAGTGAGGTGATCAGGGTGGGCTTGCCCTGCACCGGATAAATATACGGATCGAGAATACATTCCTGCCTGGTCTTTTTCGGCAGCAGGTAGTAATCGCCCAGGCCCTCTTTATCATAATCAAGCAGTGGTTCAGTAGCTATCTTGCCGCTTTCATCCCTGTTCCAGTAGGGCACAAAGCGCCCTGTGGCATCATGCCCCGGGCTGTCCCGGAAATCTTCGTCACTGCCGTCAAAGGCATTTGGCTCCCATCCGGTATAGGTGCCGATAAACTGCGGGTTCCGGTCCAGGAGAATGCGCAGAATGCTGTTCACCTCATCCCGTTCCAGCTTTACCGGGTTGGCCTCGTCCTTGATGCCGGACAATGCCTGGGCCAGCGTCCGGGCGGCGTCAAGGGCCACCTCGAGTTCAGCCCTGATATCGGCGGCGGTCTTTTCCGCCACATCCACCGCGATACTGCCGGCGGTTTCGTAGGCAATTTTCCGATTATCTTCCGCCTCGTTCTTCATGCTCACGGCGGCAAAAACAATGATAACCGCCGAGGTCAGCAGCAGACAGATGCCTGCCCCGACAACGATCTTCATTTGAATATTCTTGAGTTTCATCACATATCCTCCTGTCGTTCTCAGCGTTTTTGCCGCTCCTTGAGCCATGGGTCAACAACTTGAAAGTAAAAAAAAACCGGCAAATGGTCCGGGCAAACCCTCAGCAATGGATACATCAGGAAGTCAGTAAAGAGAGTGCAGCTGCCCAAGCGGCCGGCTGTTCCGCCCCCTGGGCAAAGGGAAAACACCCTGGGCCAAACTGTAAGAATAAGGGTAAGAGCGCTCGCTGGCCCCCTTTTCCGCGTCATTTTCCATGACAGAGCGGCGGGGTAAAAAGACAACTACATGCGCATGTTGAATTCTATCTTGAACGATTGAGAGAAAGCAAAGTTTTTTTGATCAGGCCGCGGGCAGGCCGTCTGACCTGCCCGGTCAACCTGCGGCGGGAACCGCCCGTTTAACCCAGGTATCCCTCGGCCTCATCCACATCGAGCTTGCTGCCGATAATCAGCGGCACCCGCTGATGCAATGCATCCGGCGTGATATCGAGAATATTGATGCCGTCATCGGTGATGGCCCGTCCGCCTGCCTGTTCGATCAGCATGGCAAGCGGCGCCGCCTCATACAGCAGCCGCAGCTTGCCGTAGGGTTTTTCCGGGTTTTTGCTGTCCCGGGGGTAGATGAAGATGCCGCCGGCAATGAGATTGCGATGAAAATCAGCCACCAGCGAGCCGATATAGCGGCAACTGTATGGCCTGCCCTTCGCCTTGTCTTTCTCTTTCAGCGAATCGATGTAGCGCCGGACATTTTCCGGCCAGAAGTTGCGGTTGCCTTCGTTGACGCTGAGATATTTGCTGCGCTCCGGGGTTCTGATATCAGGATGGGACAGATAAAATTCCCCGACACTGGGGTCAAGGGTAAAGCCCTGGACCCCTTCACCGGTGGTGAAAACCAGCATGGTGCTGGAGCCGTAGAGAATATAACCGGCCGCCACCTGGTCCCTGCCCCTTTGCAGCATATCCTCCCAGCCGCCCTGTCCGCCTGGGGTCCTGCGGCGGTGCACGGAAAAGATGGTGCCGATATTGACATTGACGTCGATGTTGGTGGAGCCGTCCAGGGGGTCAAAGGCCAGGGTATATTTCCCCTCATAACCCTCTTCCACCGGGATGATGTCATCCTCCTCCTCGGAGGTCATGACACAGAGATAGCCGCAGCGGGCCATCCTCTTCTTGATGGTGTTATTGGCGAACTCATCAAGCTTCTGCACCTTTTCCCCCTGGATATTGGTCTTGCCCGACATGCCGAGAATATCGGCGAGCCCCGCCATGTTGACTTCCGCGGAAATGGTTTTGCCGGCCACGATCAGTTCGTTCAGGAGACCGGAGAGATCACCGGTGGCCTCCGGATGCAGACGTTGACTGTCAACAATATGCCTGATAACGGTCACTCCAAGCGGCTTATTCATATTTCCTCCAAATCCGTCAATGTGATTGACTGGTAGATTGATAACATGGTTTATTTATTTGCAGTGCAGGTTTTGCGCTGGCTTGAGCGGGGCGCCATCTGCCGGCACCATAACCCCGGAACGCACGCCAAACTCTAAACATTGATACCACGGGCCAATCATCGCTTCAACCATTTATCCACCAGACATTCAACTTCCCATGACCCTGCAATCATCCCCTGCCACCCCGCCAATCCTGTCAGTCAACAACTGGCGGAGTTATGTCACCCTTTTCCGGACCAACCCCCAGTTCACCAGGCTATGGCTGGCCGGGGTCATCAGCCAGTTCGGCAACTGGTTCAATTATATCGCCGTTTTTGTGCTGCTGCAGCAGCTCAGCGGCTCCGGCATGGCGGTGAGCTGGTTTCTCATCGCCAAATTCATCCCCACCGCCGTGCTGGGTCCTGCCGCCGGCGTGCTGGCCGACCGTTTTTCCCGCAAGGCCATCATGATCGGCTGCGATCTCATGCGGGTGGGGATCGTCCTTTGTTTTCTCCTCATCAGCCGGGCGGAACAGGTGTGGATGGTTTACGGCCTGGCCCTGCTGCAGGAGTCCATGTGGACCTTTGCCGATCCCGCCCGCCGGGCCTCCATTCCCAATCTCTGCCGGCCGGAGGAGTTAAATCTGGCCAACGCCCTGGGCGGGGCCACCTGGTCGATCATGCTCGCCTTCGGCGCGGCCCTGGGCGGCTTCACCACCGCCCATTTCGGCTGGCAAACCGCCATAGTCCTTGATGCCGCTACCTTCCTTGTTTCAGCGCTCATGATCAGCGGACTTATCCTGCCGCCATTAAAACGCGACAAAAAAAGCAGGCCTGGCTGGCGTGATTATCTGGGGATCAACGATCTGCAGGAGGGTTTGCTGTATGTGGTCCGGCACCGGCAGGTGGCAGCCCTGCTGCTGGTAAAAAGCGGCTGGGCCCTGTCCGGCGGCATCCTGGTCATGTTGACCGTGTTCGGCGAACAGGTCTTTGCCTCAGGCCACGGCCAGGGGGGCAACAGCGGCATGCTTTACAGCGCCAGAGGGATAGGAGCGGCGGTGGGGCCATTGCTGGCCTGGCGTCTCTTCGGGGAAAGCAGGCCGGCCATGTCCCGCTCCATCGGCTACAGCTTCTTTGCCGCCTCCGCGGCGTACCTGCTGTTCAGCCAGGCGCCGACCCTGGCCTGGGCCGCCCTTTTTGTCTTCTGCGGCCATCTGGGCGGCGCGGTGCAGTGGGTTTTTTCCACCACCCTGCTGCAGAAAACAGTGGAAGACCGCTTCCGGGGCAGGGTCTTTGCCGCGGAGATGGCCTTTCTCACCCTGGTGCTGAGCCTTTCCACCTATTTCACCGGCGCGGCCCTGGAAAACGGCACCGAGCCGCGCACCGTGGTCCTGCGGCTGGCCCTGCTGTTCCTGCTGCCGGGACTTATCTGGACCATCTACCGGAGAACATCCGCGGCAAGCTCCGCATAATACCGCCCTTCCTCCGGCCGGCCATGCTTGACGCAGCCGTTGCCGTAGATGCGGCATTTACGGGCCAGTTCCCGGCGGGCGAGAGTGCGCTGTTCATCGCGCAAATCCTGCCGGCCCAGCAGCTTGACCATGGCCCGGATGCGGAACTTGTCCATGCCGGCCCGAAACCGCACCGATACCTGGTCCGGGCGGCCGCCGTCCTTGATGGTCAGCGGCCGGTCAACCTTTAAAAAGGGCAGGAAAACGCTGGCACGCAGCCAGAGATCATAGTCTTCGCAGCAGGGCAGCTCCTCATCAAAATAACCGATCCGCGCAAAGAACTCCCGGCGCGCCATGACGGTGGACATGCCCACCACACAAAGCTTCAGACACTGGCTGAAGATAAAGCCATGGGGCCGGTGGTGCTTCTTTTTCTGGTGCAGCAGCTCGCCCCGCCGGTACCAGATCTCGTCGGTGTGGGAAATAAGATAATCAGGCCGGGCAGCCATGGCGGCCTGCTGCACCGCCAGTTTTTCCGGGGCAAAGCGGTCATCCGAGTCGAGAAAGGCGAGCAACTCCCCCTCCGCCGCCCTGATGCCGGTGTTTCGCGCCGCCGCCGGCCCCCGGTTCTCCTGATAGACATAACGAACCTGGCCGCCATAGCCGGCGACACAGCGGGCGGTGTCGTCCGTTGACCCGTCGTCCACCACGATCAGCTCAAAATCAGCGCAGGTCTGACCCAGTACCGACTCAATGGCCCTTACCAGAAACTCTTGGCGGTTATAGGTGGGGATGATTACAGAAATCTTTGCGGACAATTATTGCGCCTTTTTTTCTCAACAGCGGCACCATATCGTAACATGGTGAATTTCCGGTTTTATCCATACAGTTTCCGTTTTCCGGAAAATTGAGCCGGAAAATTGGAAATTAACCTATGGCAAAATTGGGATAATCTGATTTTATCTTTTTAATTTCAATTAAATAACAAAAAAAGGAATAATTGTCAGTTTTTTGGAAAACAAATTGCAACTTTTCACTGACGGAGAAAAGCCGAAATAATGATTAATTAAATGAGAGAGAATAAAATGAAGAAATTACTGTTGGTTGTCATGTTTATTTGTACTGTTCCCTCATTATCTTTTGCAGATCTCATCGCAGCCGGCAATTTTGGCGCAGACACCTGGAGCCAGACGATATGGGCAAGCAGTGGTGACAATCCCGGCGGGTTGACAGCAAATGATTGGCAACTTGGCGTTGGAGTACAATTCAACGTACCTCCCATTCAATATCCCAATGTTGCCGTCCCGCGTACCGGTCTTCCCGGAGTTGCGTTATCCTTAGCGGATGGCGCGACCGCGCGGATGGAATTTGAAGATCTGGTAAGTTTTATCGCGGCCAACGGACTGACGGTTACTGACCCGAACTATTTCAGGATTGCCGGCGGATTTTTCCCGACAAGCCTTGAATATTACACAACAAGTATCCCCTCGATGAATCATACAATAACGCTTTCCCCAGGTCTGGCTGATTTTGATCTGTTTAACGGAAGCCAGATCGTCGATGGGTACCTGGTTGATTATATTGAATGGACACTGGGAAATTTCACCTTTACCCAGGGCCCGTTAATTACAGGCACCTATGGCAGCTGGTATGAATACCAAATCAGTTTCGACAGCCTGAAATATGAAGTCCACGGAAGCAAAGCAGGTAATCCCGTCCCCATCCCAGGAGTCATCCTCCTCTTAGGCCCCGGTCTTGCCGGACTGGCAGGTTACCGCTTGAAAAGAAAAAAGAAATAAGTTTACCGGCAACCCGTGGGAAAACGAAAGCAGGGCCATGTGGCCCTGCTTTTTTATTTTGCCTGGACAGATTTCTCCAGCACACCTTCCTGTCCTTTGTTAATTATCCTGCGCCCCTTCGGCGATCCACCTTCTGATGGCCCGGTAATCCGGGTCAGAGGTTGACCAGAACGCCCCGCCGCCGTGGATGACCTTGCCGCCCGGCTGCCTCCGTGTTTTCGCCAGCACCGGACTGGCATCGGGGTTATCCTCATATCTTGCGGTCATATCCTTTATCCCTCTTTTCGTCCAGGTGGTATCGCCTGCCGTAACGGATGAACCGTTATAGGATATCAGATCAAGGGATTTGCTGTAATCGATCTGGGTAAGCGGCTCTCCTTCGTAGTCGGACTGGGTTACGAGCCTGGTCAGGGTCGCGCCCGGAATATGGCATTGCACGCATTTATTCCTGAAGATGGGCAGGATGTGCTTTTTAAAGCTCAGACGGGCCAGCGGATACGAGGACAGAGTGCTTTTGCCCGTGCCCCACAGGGCCCCACGGCTTCCCATGGCGGCATGATGCATGTTGCAGCTCATCCTGGAGGAAGGATCGATGGCGTTGCCGATGGGCGCGATAGTGACCATGGTTCTGACATGGTCGCCGCTTTTTACCCAGGCCTTGTACTGCCAGGTCCTGGCATCATCAGGGTCAGCGGGGTGGAAGCCCTGCTCATCGGTATAATACAGGGGATGGGTCACTCCGCCATGGCTGGCGATGGCGTAAGGATTGCTGCTCACCGGGGCCTGGGTCCAGAAATTGCCGACCTCATTGCTGGTCACACTGATCACATTGCCGTCTCTATCCTGTACGATGATTTCGCCGCCCTGCAGGGGTTTTCTGCCCGCCCTGTCTTCGTAGACCGTGCCGGCGATGGTAAAGATCACCGGGGCCTTGCCGTCGGGGCGATGGCAGATCCCGCAGTCCTCACCCGCATTGTGCGTCCCCTTGCCCGCACCGTTGTCCTTGCCCGGAATGTGGCCGGTGGGAACCGGCTGCCATTTCCGGCCATCGGCGGAAAAATTCGAGGCATCAAACTCAGCGGCAAAGGCGCCGGCGCCAAGGGCCAAAACAATAGTCATTGAGATAAACACGCTTTTATAAATCAAGGGAGACCTCCTTTTCGTTGATGGTTATGCAAAGTTACCCGCGGCCACAGTCTCAATAACCCGCAGAGGCGGTTGCTCCGCCGCTGCTCCCTCCCGGCACCGGCTCGCCGGTGACAAGATCCACCATGGAAACCCATCCCGTGTCACGGTCCGTCCTTGGCGCGCCGCACAAGAGCCGGGAGCTGTCATCCGCCGCCAGTGCGGCGCCAAAACCCTGGTTCCTGGTAAACCCCGCAAAAACCGTGGCATCCTTAAGCGTCGTGGCATCGCTTAACTCTGCGCCGCTGAAAACATAGACCTTGCCGGTCAGATGATGGAGTAAATCCAGATCGGCCATGGGCGCACCGACAACCAGAGCGGCTGCCTCACCGCCCTCCCCGTCATCGACTGCTGCGATCGCAGCGCCGAACCTGTCAAAAAGGGCTGCTCCGTCAATACGGGCCAGCAGCTCGGGAGATGGTCCGTCAACCGACACCGTTGTCAGCCCCGGCCCGCCCTGTACGACATACAGGCTGCCGGTGTCCCGGTCTCCATCAATGACGGCATTGGGGGCGCCGATGGCAATGTCACCGACCCCGTCGCCGCTCACATCCCCTACGGCCAGCGCCCTGCCGAAACCTTTGCTCGCGCTTTTGATCGTCACTTCAGGCGAGTCCGTGGCCGGCGCAAAGTCATCTGCGCCGTAGTAACAGAGCACCTTGCCGCTGGCTGACAGGCACAGGTCCGCAATGCCATCGCCGTTGATATCCCCTGTCGCGGCACTCCAGCCAAGCCCCTTGTTCACTGAGGTTGCAGGCAGGGCTACCTGATCGGTGAAGCCGGGGGCGAAAAAGACATACACCGCGCCGCCCTGATAAACCGCGGGATCCTCGGTATGAAACGGCGCGCCGACGATCAGATCCTGCAGGCCGTCATTATTTAAGTCACCCGCCGTGACAAAGACCCCGAACTTGTCCATCGGTCCCTCGCCCGCAAGCTTGGCAATAACCTTTCCGCCCTCCCGGGCATGCCGTTGTCTGCCCTGGCCCCCTGCCCGCCTGGACCTTTGCAGATCGCCCTGGCCATAGTTCCCGTTGCGGCCGCCCTGGTAGACGGTAACACTGCCGCTTAAAGAGACATCAGCACCGTCTCCGTTCAGGGCGCCCACGGCAAAATCATCTTTGCCGTCGCCGTCAGCATCTCCCAGATTGGCCAAGGAAAAACCATAATTGTCATCTCCCGTCAGTATCATGGCCGGGGTTGCCGAAAATCCGCCACTTGCACTGCCCCTATAGACCAGCACCGCCCCCGGACGCGCAGAGACCGAAGCGTAAGGCGCTCCGACCAGCTTGTCATCGCTTCCGTCCCCGTCAACATCGACAAAGCCCACGGAGTGGCCCTGTCTGCTCCCTGTAAAGTTTACATCTTTGAGAGTGACACCCTTCACCGCATTTTTTGCGGGTTTCCCTGCAAAGCTCAGCGGAGTGACGCCAAATAACAGCGAAAGAGCTGCAATTGCGCAGATGACCCCGCTGAAACCCGGCAGCTTCCGTATCTTCCATCCAATGCCAATCTTGAGGAACTTCATCTCTAACCTCCTTTAGACTTGAGATTTTCGGGAGCAAACTGACTGCCTGCATCAGTGCCATGCAATGGTACCAAAGATCCGCCCATTTCCCAGGTGGCAAGCACTAACAATGCCAAACAGATTCATTACTCCTAATCAACATAATATGTCGAAATCATATAATTTATTTTTTTAAAACAAGAATGATACTGATGGCGAGGCAGTCCGATGGAACGGGACTGAATTTCATTTACCAGGGAACGGCTTGCCGAAAACGGAGGATAATTGTTTCAGAAACAATGGGTTATACGAAACATTTGCAGCGAATAAGCCATATCCTGCCTAACAGGACCATCAAGGAGAAAATCCTGCATTTTTTAGGATTCCTTCTCACTGACCAGCAGGACATTTCTTGTCAACTATTGCTGATTAGAGTAGATATCAAAAAAACCATATCAACTTGTTAACAACAGGAGGAATTAATGAGCAATACCGAAAAAGACAAAGAATTTTACGAGATGGCGGACGCCTATATCGCCTTGGCCAATAAGCAGAGTAAAAATACTGAGCAGGGCAAGGTCAGTGCGACATTCTTGTATGCCGCGGCCCGGTTTAATATCTTTCTGGTTGCGACGGGGGCAACTTCGGCAGATGACTTTGCCGCAAAAAAAGAAAATATATTCGAATACTTCACCACGGAATACAAAAAAATGCTGGAAGAGCATTTCGTCGATTACCAGGCGAATTTTGAAAAGTATTTAGGGAAAAAGAAATAGCGGGGGGCAGGGCTGATCCGACGATTCTTATAATCAGATTTAACTGAATTCGTTACGTATACTCAGGAATAGTCTCAACTTTTGTGTTTATATGCAAGAGGCAGATCTTGCCAGGAGCTACCTTAACCATGGCCCGATTCTGTCCAACAAACCAAGACCACATCTACATGGCTATGGAAATTAAAACGATTAATCCGTGTCCCAAGGATTGAGTATCGGGACGCCTGTCCTTTTGAAATCATCGACATTGCGAGTGACAACAACCATACCGTGGACCAGGGCCGTGGCTGCGATTAATCCATCCCGGACCGGATGAGGATTCGGAACGTGTAATTTTGCGCTCTGTAGAGCCACCGCTAGGTCGACCGGCAGAATGCGGCCCTCGAAGGCCGGTAGGACATGGCGGTCCAGCCAGGTCCTGAAAATGGCCCCTTTTTCAGCATCGCGTCGTTCGGCAAGAAGCACCTCGATCTCTAATTCCTGAATCGTTACCACTGAAAGATAGAGGTCGGGCGTTGCGACACTATCTGCCCACTTAGCAACATTTTCATCGGCCTTGCCGAGACGGACTTTTCTCAGCTCGAAGACCACATTCGTGTCAAGAATAAACATTATGAAAGGTCAGCAGGACTTGGAAGCTCACGCATCCGGGGGATTTCCAATTCAAGGTCTTCGGTGCCGGGCATAGCCAGAAGATCGGCAATCTTCTGGCTGCTACCGGAAAGCTGTTGATACTCTTTGATGCTCAAGAGAACATGGGCCGGACGGCCTCTGTCGGTGATAAGCACCGGGCCTTTATTTGCGGCCTTTTTTGCCATGCTGATATGTTGATTGAATTCCCGGCTGGATATGGTTGTGACGGTCATAATGCACCTCCTTTTGAACTTACATGTAGTAACGTTACTACATGTTGCGACATTATGCAAAAAAATATCTCAAGGGCGCAGTTTTTGAACAGATTCTTGCCCTTCGATTTAATCAAAACTGCCCCGTGCTCGTTTTCTGTTTTGTTGAATAAACAACACCCTATAATATTGCCATTTCTAAGATCTGCTGCTCTGCTTGTCTCTCCAGATTTATCACCTACTATTCAGGCAAGCCATACTCAGGGAAATATATTAAAATCCTTATCTCCTTCAAGGCATTAGATTACCAATTCATATCTCAATTATATTGCTTGCCAATCCAAGGTACCAAACGTCATATTTTCCTTGCAAATTATTGAATCTAATAGAATAGTGCCAGTGAGTTGAAAAAATCTTGACTACGGAAAATATATCTGTCCCCTCTATTCAGTTGCTTCATTGGAGTACTTCCCGTGCAAACCTTGACTTTGCTAAAAGCGCCGACGGCGCACCACCGATGGAATGGAGTCGTGATCCGATGCGCCGCGATTGTATTTTTGGTGTTAATGCTTGGGGGGTGCGCAGCTTTCAGCCCAGGAGGGATGAGCGCGGAAGGCGCGCGTTTTCGTCAGGCGACTCGCCAAGGCGAGCAATCCGGCAAAAGCATAACGATCTACACAATTCCTTCTCAGGAATTTCCACAAGGGAATAGCGTCGCAGCCATGCGTGATGCAAAGCCATCGAGCGAAGGAGCGCAGCTGTTGCGTGATCAGGTGCTCATTGACGTAACTGTCGCGAAGACGGTAAACCAGTGCGGCCTCCCCGCGGCAGTTGGCTTCACGTCCTCCACCGCAGGTCAGGTTCAGCACTTCGCAATGTTCTATAACACACCTCCACGCACGATTGTGTTCCAGCGGTCGTCAATGGATGTACAGTGGCTCTCTTTGAGCCAGCTTTACGAGAGTCACGTTGTAGCGGACCTGCAAACCGTGCCACGCTCAATACTGCGCCTCAAGATCAATGAAGGACCGCTCGCCCCGCCTTGGCCCGTTACGATTCCGCCGAACTTGCACGACGCGTTCACCGTTCCGCTCCAACCCGCCGATCCTCCGACAGAGGTGGATGGCCATGACTACGTCGCGGTGGCCGATGATCTGGCAGCGCGCTTGCCACATTCGGCGAACATCCAGAACCGGCAGCGTGCCGAGAAGGCGCTCGCCAGGCTGGAACCGGCGGCGCGAGTCGAGGGGCTCAACTGGCGGATGGAGGTTTTTAACGCGACGGGGCCGATGGGGTTCGGGGTGCCAGACGGCACGCTGTTTGTCAGTGACGGACTGGTTCAAGTACTCAACGATAACGAACTCGCGGCGGTAATTGCACATTTGATGGGACATGAACGGTACCAACATGCTCGTGCCTGCGCACGCAGACGCGATATCATGGTTGCTGTGTTTTTCGTGGGTGGTGTTTTTCAACTCGCCGGAGGGGGGATGGGCTTCTTTCTTATTCCAACCGGCGGCTACCTGGCGCTGATTTCGGATCCCCAAGTTGGCTTCACGGAGGAATACGAAGTCGAGGCAAATTACGCGGGCACCAAGATACTGAGCGATTCGAATCTTCCGCCTGATTCGCTGTTTGACGCTATGGTTAAGCTGTCTGGCAAGGGGCAGCCGGGTACACTGTCATTCGACACTCTGCATCACCTTTCAGCCCTGACTCTCCTCCAATACGGGCTGATGCTTGACGCTGGAATGAACGAGAGCAAGTAAGTTGCCCGGCTTCACTGGACTTCAAAAGAATCTCGTCTGCTCGACGGAGGGGCGGCATTATCAGGAAAGAATCTTAACTTGGCGGTCTTGCTGGAACGGTTAATATTGCCGATGGATCTGATGATGTTATCAACAAGTTTCTATTTATCCTCCCCTTGGTAAATGATATCGGGTTAGAAATGCGTAGGATACCCTATATTTCGTTGTCAAGAATGTTAGGTTGGGGTAGATACATAAAACTAGAATCTAACTTATTAGACTTACGGAGGAATCCATGTCCACAGATAGTGTAAGATTCATGGCCAATATCATTCAAGTTGCGTATGCGGATGGTAAATTGTCTGGCACAGAGCAAGCTGCAATAGAGAACGCAAGAAAGGAACTAGGAATTAAGAAGGGCGATGTGACAGCTGCACAAAAGATAGTGGATAACGGTTCATACGTTATGAAACCTGTAGGAAGCTTCTCTGATCAAGTCCGAAACCTTGAATATGTTCTTCGGGTAGCCTATGCCGATGGCGATCTCGGTTCTATGGAAAGCGAAATGATCATGGCGTATGGCGTCGCAATCGGTTTGACTCAAGTACAACTAGAAAGAATGAGGGAAGAGGTGATGGCGCAAGCCATCACTGCTGCTTTACGGTGCCCTTCATGTGGTGCTGAGATTCCCGCAGGTTCAATGTTCTGTTCCAAGTGCGGCAGCAATCTTTCAGTCGCAGACGAGGAAATTCAAGTCAAGTATGAAATTCCACGTTCAGGGATAACCATTGAATTTGCAGAGTCAACAGGCGCCTCTTTTCCAAAAGCTCTCGAACTGGCCAAGAAAGCTTCAAGTTTTCAACAATGCACAAAAAACAAGAAGACTTGGTTTATGGCTCACTTTACCAGTGGTGCGATAGTTGATGCAACGCCGCTCGCTGAGGCGCTTGGAGGTTTGCGGAACCGCTCCCTGTATATTGATGGAAATGAACAACAATGGGACGAGGTCTTTGCATTTGTGTGGTGTTCGTCTCAACGTGGCTTAGCTTACCGGCCCGTGGAATATTGTTTTGGGAAGGATGATAACAGGCTCAACCCATGGGGATGTAAACAGGCGCGTATGGAGTGGACTGAATGGGCCAATTGGTTCTGCTATGGCCAGTGGGAGAAGTCAGGCTTCATAGGAAGGAAGACCCATTGGAGATTTGACAAGAATCGAATTAAACATGAACTTTCCACCAACATTTATAAATTTAGGTACTGCCCTTATCTTAATGCAAAACTCTTGGAACTTGTACTTCAGGGAATTCCAGACATTGTAGCACTTAACTCTGATTCTGACTGGGATTACCACCAGAACTACAGGGAAGTCCCCGGAGCAATTCGTATTGTGAAACAGGAGCGGAACTCAGGTATGACGTTCACGAATGAATTTTGGGCCGATGGAGTACGCCCCAAGGGCCTCAAAGTTTTTGCTGAGATACTTTTCAAAGCGTTTACGGAGATGAAGACGGATCTAAGTCCCATAAAAGCACTTATCAAATAGTCGAATCCAAACTGAAAGATGATGGCCGTCATCCTTTGTCTTCAGGCCACATTGAACCGGCGCATTATGCTCCTTAAGGCTCGTGGAGAATTATAGGGAAATATAAAACCAAATTGAATTGAAAGAAATCTTAGCATAGCGATTTCATTGTTACTCTATTTGTTTCAATAGATCACGAAAGGGGGGCAGGCTTGATATTTTGACTTTTGCCCAAAAAAATGATTATCAAATTGCCAATCCTTACCCCCAATACTCCAGGACCCAAATAATATCTACAAGAAATTTAATTGGGTAAAGGCTTACCATTATGCAAAGCCGCTTTAACGATAATCACAGGAACCAGCTCTTGCAGGTATTTTCACCGCTATTTAATGATCTTGGCAACCCTGACGATCGCCCCAAACTGGCACATTATACGTCGATCAGGACGCTGGAATCCATCCTACGGACAAACGAAATATGGTTTTCAAATCCGCTTTTTATGAATGATTTTGAAGAATTGCGATTTGGTCTTCAGGAGGGGGTCGGCCTTTTTTCGGAGAATGAGCAGATTAGGATAGCTTGTGGCTCCGAGGAGCGTTTTAACAAACTTTTCTCTATTTTTAGATACTTTGCAAACATGAAAGAGCATGATCTGGATATATATGTGTTTTGTTTATCTGAACATGACACTGCCAATAACGATGGCCTTCTTTCGATGTGGCGAGGATATGGTGGAAACGGTAGTGGAGTCGCGTTAGTATTTGATGCAAACCTATTTGGCAATATACAAGCATCTCCATTATTTTTTTCGCGCATTCAATACTTTCCTTCAGAGGTGCGAAAGCAACTGCTCAAAGATAAGCTGGACCAATTTGCTAGTCTATTAGGACCTCTTGAACTCACCGACAACTTATTGTGGTTAGCTGCCGACATAGTATTTAGTCGTATAATATTATTTGCGCTCACCACAAAGCATCACGGTTTCCATGAGGAGAAGGAGTGGCGTTTCATATACCTAAAAGAAAGAGACATAAATATAAAACTATGGCCAATGTTCGGTTATGAAACCGGTAAACGTGGGATAGAGCCGAAACTAAAGCTCAAGCTAAAGCCTATAGATGGAGTAACCAGCGGCGCTTTTTCATTAGACCAGATACTATATCAAGTGATTCTTGGCCCGGTGAATACTGATCATGCAATCATGAGCACAGTCCAAAGAATGTTCGAATTACTTGGACAGCAGGAACTTAAGCACAAAGTGACCGTATCAGGAATTCCATACAGGGCGACATAGAATTTTGGGTATTACTTCCTAATTCTTCTTTTCTGAAAGAATCATATCAGGTTCGGGATTGCTGAATATATTTTTCACTGGACCCCAAACAGCCGACACCAGTGGAAATGATATTCAGCTTTTGAGATTGCCACAACGAATATCTGATCATATAAAGCAGACCTTATGATAGCCCTACTACTGTTCTGATCAAGTCTGCCCACTCCACAAATTTCAATCCAGATAGACGATCTCCCCGCCGTACTCGGTGACCACCACATTATCCTCCAGGTGCCTGAGTCTGAGCCCCCCGTCCTCCTCCAGGCCGAGCACCTCCGCCTCATACTGGGGACTTTGCTGCACGTCATAGCCGAACATCACCCGGCGGCCAAAGCAGTCACTGAGTTCCCGCCACCTGTTTAACAGCAATTGCTCTTTTTCCGGCAGCACATTGTCCGGCTCAGCCAGCTGCAGCTCCTCCTGCAGATAGAGCAGCCCGATGTTCCAGCAGAACTTGGCCAGCAGATCCGTGGCCACCAGGCCCAGATCAAGGCTATGGCCGCAGAGGCCGGCCATGGATCCGGCCAGCCGGTCAAGCTCCGGCGGAAAATCGGCGTTGTTGACATTGAGGCCCGCGCCGATGAGGATATACTCCTCGCCGGAGCGGCTGCCGTACAGGGTTTCCATGAGAATACCGGCCACCTTGCGGCCCTGGACATGCACATCGTTGACCCATTTGACCCGGGCCGGGATGCCGAACTGTTGCACCGTTTCACAGCAGGCCACCCCCGCGGCCAGCGGCAGCAGGCGGCTTATTTCCGGCAGCAGGTTATTGACAAAGACCATGGTCAGCCAGATCCCCCCCAAGGGCGCATGCCAGTAACGCCGGAAGCGGCCTTTGCCGCCGGTCAGTTCCGCGGCCAGGATCACCAGGCCGCTGTGGAAGGAGTGGCCCTGATGCTCATGGTCATCAATGAGCCGGCGGGCCTGATCCATGCCCCGCTCCAGGCTGGCATAGGTGTGGATGCGGGAGCCGGCAATGGCCCCATAACGAAAAACCGTCTTCACCCGGTTCTCGGGCAAAAGACGGCTGCGGCGTGCAATCTCCTGGGCGGTTATATAGTTTTGGACGGCGGCGGGATGCGGAAATGAAATTATTCCCATTCAGCTTTGACGCGGGTAATGATTTTTTCAATGAGCGGCAGCTTGTCAGGCGGACAGATGCCGATCAGCGGCTCGCCCTGGGCAACGGAGATGCCCGGCTGAAAATAGACGGAATGGATGATGCCGGGCGCTCCCTGGTAATAAACAGGGGTATCCCGTTTCATCAGCGACATGGTGAACAGTTCATCCCCCGGCTTGACGGATACCGACCGCTGCCCGAATTTTTCGATGCGGGACTGAATTTCCATGGTGAAGAAATATTTGGCGCGCTCCGGCGCCTGAAACGGCAGCAGAACCTGGCGCAGGATCTGCTCGATGATTTCCCGTTTCTTCAAGGGATGCTTGATGGTGATGATTTTCTCGCCGGCCTCGACAAACTGTCCTTCCAGGTCGTCCCGGATAAAGGAGACGTCGCCGCTTGAGGTGGCATAGATCTGCTTGTTGTTCCTTTCCCGGCGCAGGGTGAAGAGCTGCGTGCCGGGTATATGATGCCACTTGCCCGTAATCCCCTCCACCTTGTCGTCAAGCCGCACATGAAAGCGGATCTGCCCGGTATGGGATGTGTAGATATCCACATAGCCGTAGGGGTCTGAGCGGTATGAGCGGAGGATATGTTCGTAATCTATATCGTTGTCGTGCATAAAATTGGTCTTATTAGTCTGACTGGTCTGACTAGTCTAATTAGTCTCACTGGACTGACTGGTCTTATTGGTCCAAGTAGTCATGTCTTTGACCAGTAAGACCAGCTAGACGAGTAGGACCAGTCAGACTAGCGATAATATAAATTCCTGCCGCCCATGGTCAGCAGGGCCTTGTGCAGATTGCGGCGGAATTCCCGCCTGTCCCAGATGCCCTGGACATGGCCCCGTTTCAAGGCATTCTTGGCGCTGTGATAACCAGGGGGAATATCCTCGCCTGTCGTGTCCCTGATGACTTTGGGTCCGGCAAAACCAACCCGGCTGGAACGGATGGCGAACTGATAGTGGGAACAGCCCAGGAAACTTGCCACCGGTCCGGCGTAGGAGTTGTTGTCGTAAACCACGATATACAGCCCGCCTGAATCCACATATTCCCGCACCGCCATGGTGCATTTCGGCATCTGCACCACGCCCAGGGTGCCTTCCTGGATACGGATGCCGCCGGTGGTATGCACATAGGCGAGCAGCGGCCGGCGTTTGAGTTTCGCCATCTCGCAGGCCCGCACGAACTTTTCACCCTCGGCGGAACCAACCGTGCCGTTCCTGAAGTCGCTGTACAGCATGGCCACCACCAGATCAACGCCGACAACCCTGGCCTCGAAGGTAATAATGGCGCTTTTCCTGCCGGTTTTTGCCTTGGCCGCTTCCAGCCGTTTTTCAAAACCAGTCACTGACAGAGGATTGCCCGAGGATATCTCGCTGTTGAACTCCTTGATCGTATCCCGGTCAAAGAGATGCTTGAGATACCACTCATATTCCAGGGGGAAATGGTGGCCGCATGTTTCGCAAACGCCACAGAATTCACCGTACAGATCAGGCACCCACAGGTCTTTGCAGCCATACTTTTCGGCATTGGGACAGCTGACGGTACGGTCTTCATTGGCCAGGGGGCTGGTGTAGGTGTCACCGAACTCGGTGGCCATGCTCGGCTGATTGCTTACCGAAGGTCTGGCCTGCCTGCCGTCCTGTTTGGAGGCGATAAAGTCATAGGCCGCGGCAATGGGGGCGGAAACCTGTTTGAGCAGCACGGAACCCTCGCCGGAAACGTCCTTGATGACCTGTTTCACCTGTTTCTGCTGGCTGCGCAGGACATCATAGCGGAAGGTGTAATAGACCTTGCTTGATTTCTCTTTCACGCGCTGGCAGAAGGAGGAAAAGGGGGTCGGCTTGCCGGCGAACCCGCCCAGGGCCATCTCCCGGTATTTCCGGTAGCGCAGCTGCAGGAGACGCTTGATCTCATCGTTATTGAGATCCCAGGAGATTTCGATGAGGTGGTCCTCCGGATTGACGACCTCACTCTTCTTGAGTTTCAGCTCATAGGCCCTGAAGGCCCTGAGGCTTTTGGTCTTCAGCACCACCTCATCCGTGGCCCGGATCATCTCGAACTTCACCCTTTTGAAAAAGGCGTAATCATCCCTTTTCGCGCCAAGGAGCGGTTCATCAACCACCCGGTCGATGGTGCCGAGTTTAAGATTATCGCTTGCCGTGATGCGCAGCCATTTGGCGCAGTCCTCCAGCAGTTCCTTGGGGATCTTCTCCCCTTCCTGGATTTTTCCCTCGATGGCCCCCGCGCCTTCCGGGGAGATGACCGAATAATAGCCGTGGGAAAACATCATGCGGAAATCGGCGAGACCTATGGCCTCCGCTCCGCCGGATCCCCCTTCGGAAATAATGGAAATAAACGGCACCCGCAGCTTGGCCATGGCATAAATGTTTCTGGCGATCTGCTGGCCCGCGCCGGGATAATCTTCCACAGGGAAAGAACCGGGGGTAAAGATATAGGAGTGGATGGGAATGCCCTCGGTCTGGGCCACCTGCATGAAACGCAGGGCCTTTTCATTGCCCCAGGGCTTGCAGGACCCGCCGTTGCGGTATTCCTCGCCATGGCCCTTTTCCTGGCCGATGACCATCACCTGCTGGGTGATGTTTTTCTTTTTCACCCGGCGGACAATGGTGGCCTTGGCGGCAACCATGGAAGGGTCGATACTGGCCTCGTCCTGGCCGCCCAGTTCACTGAAGTCCTCATAGACGTTTTCCAGAATATCCTGCAGGGAAAAACGCAACGGACTGCGGACGATTCTCACCCGCTCCATGGGGGTGAGATTTTCCTCGCAGCGCTGCTCAAGAAAGGAGATGCTCTCCTCCAGGGTGCAGACCTGCCTGTCGAGTTCTTCTTCCGGAACATCGTAAAACGAATTCCTGATGGTATCCAGTTTCTCCTGCAGCCCGGCCAGGTTGCCCCAATCCATCCCGTCCCTGATCTGGCTCAGGTAGGACATGCGTTCCGTGCTTTTCAGAAGTCTTTTGCGTAAATCTTCCATTTAAAATGTCAACAGATTATCAATATTATCTTTAAGATAGGCGATATTGGTCATGATAGGATCACCTGCCCCGTTGGTTCCTTCGATGGTCACTTCGTTTAAAAACCGACGGCCCCGTTCCTTGGCCTCTTGAATGGAATCTCCCCATACAATGGCCAAGGCCAGGTTCGGGTCATAATCACTGGGAATCACATAGGGACGATCAAAAGGAACATGGGTATAAACAGCGGCCCATTCATATGTGGGAAAGTCAAACCGGGAAATGGTACCGATCCAGGGGGCAAAGCCGCGGCGCGGGTCCTCCGCCACAATCCTGAATTCGATGCTGGCCCCTTTGAAATTAATTTTTTTCTGACTATAGCCGATCTTATCTCCCAGGGCCAGCCTGATCTGCTCCCGGAGCAGGTTCGGCTGGTTATTCCTGATGAAACTGATGCGGGCGGAAACGTCATTTTCCACCTGGATGCGGGTATTGACCTCAAGCAGATAGGGCTTGCCGGCCCGGCTGACGATCCATTCCCAGGTGCCGATGTTGTCATATCGCACATGGGCCGCAAGCTTTAACGAATATTGCACTATTTTGTCAAGTACTTCCTGGGCATTAAATTCGTAAGGAAAACAGCTTTCGTCAAATCCAGGCGCCGCCTCCAGCCGCTTCTGCCGGCCCGTGCTCTGAATGGTGCAGTTTCTGGTGCTGAAATGGATCCTTTCGCCATGCCTGCTGCAGAGCAGCTGCACCTCCAGGTGATTGTAATCCCGCAGGCACTGTTCGATCAGCACCCCGGCATCGCCGAACTGCCGCTTGGCATAATTCTGCACCTGACGGTATGTCCGGCGGAATTCATCTATGCGCTTGACCTCCTCAATGCCCATACCGCCGCCGCCGGCGGCTGCCTTGACCAGGATGGAGGGATCTTTGATTTTCTGGAGCCGCTGCTCTTCCAGGAGGTGTTCGGCAATGTCCTCGGCCTCCATCTCGTTGTAAATCGGGCCGTCAGTGCCGGGGATGGTGGGGATGCCGAGTTTGTTGGCAACACGCTTGGTATTGATCTTGTCGCCCAGGTCACGGATCACCTCCCATTTCGGGCCGATGAAGGTAAGCGGCCGTTCACGGATGGTCACCCGCCTGGCAAAACGGAAATCCTCCGAAAAAAAACCGTAACCCGGATGAATGGCGGTGCAATTTGTATGGTCGGCAACGGAAATGATATCATTGGGATCAGTGTAACTTGCCACCTTCCAGGCCCGCTTTGCTGCTCCCTGGTTATTCAGGTACGGATAAACATGCTCAGAGTCCTTGTCAGCCTCGGTATAGATCAAGACAAAATCAAGCCCCAGATCTTCACATGCCCTGGCAATCCTGATGGCAATTTCTCCCCTGTTGGCAATTAAAACTTTTTCTTTCAAACCCTATCCTGAAACGGCAATGCCGTGCGTTTAAAATTAAATATGAAGATCTTCCGTAATATACGAAAAAATTTGACTTTAGCAACAGACTTAAATTAAAGGAAATGAATTCAATGTTTGATCAATGCATTTTTTTGGGTTAATATTATTTTTTATATCTTATCCCTTTGTAAAGCAAGATGCTTATACCGATTTCCCGGCGGCCAGTCAATTTTTTTTCTTGGCCGCCAAGGGTTTTTGTCGTAGTCAGGCATAGATAACAATGGAGTTTTTCCCCTGATTACCAGCTTTGCAGCCACACGAAAAAGCTAACAATTAACAAAATGGACAAAGAACAGCCTCCTTCGGAACCTAATCATTCTCTTCTCCGCCGCATCCTGCAATTCTCAAGGCTCTCCCCGCAACCAGACACACCTGAAGACCTGGAACAGGAAATTCAGGAACTCATTGAAGAAGGGGAGGAGCAGGGTCTCATCTCGAGCCATGAAGGGCAGATGATCAGCAGCATCTTCGAATTCCGCGATACCCTGATCAGGGAGATCATGACGCCGGCCACCGACATTGTCAGCGCCTCACTTTCCTCCACCCCCTGTGATATCATCCAGCTCATCAAAAACAAGGGGTTCAGCCGTATTCCAATCTACGACGGCAGTCCGGACAACATCGTCGGGTTTCTCCATGCCAAACAGCTTCTCACCTGCGCCGCCGACACGGCGCTGCCGCCGTTGCAGGAGTTGATAAATCCCCCGTTTTTTGTCAGGGAAAACGACAAGATCGTTTCCCTGCTGCTGGAGTTCCAGTCCCAAAAAAAACATATGGCCATTGTCACCGATGAATTCGGCAGCATCCGCGGCCTGGTGACCCTGGAAGACATCCTGGAGGAAATCGTCGGAGAAATCGTCGACGAAACGGACCTGCAGATTGATGAGTGGCAGGTTATTGACGACGACACCGTCATCACCTCGGCAAAAGTCGATATTGAAAAAATCGAATCCTTTTTCAATATCGACTTCCCCGAAGGCACTTACGAGTCGGCGGGCGGATTCATCATCAACCAGCTGGGCAAAATTCCCGAAACCGGAGAAAAGGCGGAATTCGGACCCCTCACCTTTACCGTGCTGTCCGCCAGCAAACGACGGGTCAAGAGCGTCAGGATCAACCGGAAAAGCGCATGACGGATACCGGGAAATGCAGACGCGGAGGGAGGCCGCCCTTGCCTGCTTCTGCGTCACGGGCCGCACAGTAAATCCCATGCATATTCCCCTTCTCTTTCTACTCAGCGCCCTGCTGCTCTGGCTGTCATCCCCTGGACCGGGGCTGTCTTTCTGCGCCTGGTTCGCCCTGGTGCCGCTGCTCACCGGCTGTGCCATGGTCACCCCGAAAAAGGCCGCCCTGCTCGGCTTTGGCAGCGGCCTTGTCTATTATCTCCTGCTGATCTACTGGGTGGTCATCTCCCTCGGTACTTACGGCCATCTGCCCTGGTGGCTGTGCGGCATTGCCCTGCTGCTGCTCTGCGCCTACATGAGCCTCTATCTTGCCTTGTTCTGCGCTGTCTGCAGCTGGAGCATGCAGGCCGTGGCCCCGGTGTGGAGCGCCCCTTTACTGTGGGTTGGGCTTGATTATGTCCGCGGTCTGCTTTTCTCCGGCTTCCCCTGGCAGGACTTGGGCTACTCCCAGTTCAGCACCCCCCTGCTCATCCAGGCAGCCGACCTTGCCGGCCATCACGGCATCACCTTCCTGGTCATCATGACCAACTGCCTGTTGTTCTCTCTCTTTGCCCCATGGCTGAAAGGGATATCCTGGCGGCCGGCGCAGACCCGTATCCAGACGGCGGCCGCTATCCTGCTCATTGCCGCGGCCCTTGCCTATTCCTTTCTCCAGTTTAAAGGGATTGCCCGCCACCTGGAATCGGCAGCCGGATACCAGGTGGCGGTGATCCAGGGCAATATCGAACAGGACCAGAAATGGGTGGCGGAGAAACAACGCGAGGCCATGGAAATTTATATCCGGCTGAGCACGGAGGCGGCTGGGGAGCAGCCCCCGGAGCTGGTCATCTGGCCGGAAACAGCCATGCCCTTCAATCCGCCCACCAGTCGGCTCTTTCCGGAAGTGCTTTCCCGCACTGTTTTGCGCAACGGATACTCTCTGCTGTCCGGCGCCCCTTACTTTGTGGAAAAGGGAAATGACTACGAGCTTTACAACAGCGCCCTGCTTGCCCGGCCGGACGGCAGCCAGTCGCTCTACCTCAAGCAGCATCTGGTGCCGTTCGGCGAATATATTCCCTTCAGTGATATCCTGCCCCTGCCGGGGCCGGTGGTGGAATCGATCGGCAACTTCTCCGCCGGGAAAAGTGCCCGGCCGCTTACGGCCGGCAAGGCCAGCCTGGGGGTGCTCATCTGCTTTGAATCAATTTTCCCGGACCTGGCCCGCAAAGAGGTGGCAAACGGGGCGAATCTGCTGGTCAACATCACCAATGACGCCTGGTTCGGCAGATCAAGCGCCTCCATCCAGCACCTGGCCATGGCGGTGCTGCGCGCGGTGGAAAACCGCCGCAGCCTGGCCCGCGCCGCCAACACGGGCATCAGCTGTTTCATTGATCCCGCCGGCCGTATCAGCCAGGCAACTCCCCTTTTCACCACATGTTCGATTAACGGCAGTCCCGTTCTCTTCAAGCAAAACACCATTTTTACGCAAATCGGTTATCTTTTCCCCATTGCCTGCCTTATTTTCTTGATTCCCGTGACGTTCTGGATCAGGATAAAAAAGATATCAGGCACGTGACCGTTGCAAAACAAATCCGAAAATCCGTTGAATTATCTTTTTATATTCAGTATGTTATATTGCTGAATCCAACAAAGAGAAACCAATGCGCCTAGGAATTCGCGGCAAGCTCATCACGATCTTCATTTTCATCAAGGTCATTCCCCTGATCCTGCTGGCCTGGCTCGCCATGAATGAAGTCAACAAACTCGGCGTCTCGGTCAGCAGCCAGTCGGCGCAGATGGCAAAAGACACCAGGGAAATAGTCGGCCAGATCGGTTCTCTCGCCACCGAAAACTCCATTGTCGCCCTTGATGAAAAGTCCCGGGAAAGCATCGAAAGACTGACCACTGATACGGCCAGAGCCGTGGCCGCTTTTCTCTATGAACGGGATGAAGACATCCTTACCGCGGCAAACCTTTTCCCCTCGGCCGAGAACTATCAGAATTTTCTTGCCCCGCGCAAACATCCGACGATTTACCATGCGCCATGGCAGATCAGCGCCGACGGCGCAAGCTGGCTGCCCCCGCAGGAACCCAATGCTTTCATCCCGGTCACCGCCCAGAACCCGGATAATGAAAAAGATTTCCACTACCGTCCGCCCGAGGCATATGGCATAACAGTGGAAAAACCTCTTTACCTGGAAATGACCTTCATCGATCTTGCCGGCAGGGAAAAGGTGAAGGCAACGTCTACGGATCTACTCCCAAAAACATTGGGGGACGTTTCCAGCAGAGCAAACACCTGGTGCAGAGCGGAGAACTATTTCTCCGAACTGCAGAAACTGAAACCCGGAGAAATATATGTCTCCGAGGTAATCGGCCCCTATCTTCCCTCTCCCCTGATCGGCCCCTACACCAAAAAACGCTGCGAGGAGATGGGCATCCCCTTTGAACCGGAAAAAGCCGCATACGCCGGCAAGGAAAATCCGGTGGGCCGACGGTTCCAGGGCCTCATCCGCTGGGCCACGCCGGTGGTCAAAGCAGGGCAGATCACCGGTTATGTCACCCTGGCCCTTGACCACACCCATGTCATGGAATTCACCGACCATATTGTCCCCACCGAGGAACGCTACTCGCCCATCTCCGACGCCGCCAGCGGCAATTACGCCTTCATGTGGGACTACATGGGCCGCAATATCTCCCATCCCCGGGACTACTTTATCGTGGGTTATGACCCGGCCACCGGGGAAGAAGCCGTACCCTGGCTGAGCAGTGAAATTTACGATATGTGGCAAAAAAGCGGACTTACCTTCGGCGAGTTTCAGAAAACCGCTCCGGTCTTTCTGGAACAGCGACTGGCTAAAAAACCGGCCGACCCCCTGACCAAGGCAGGCATGCTGGGGCTTGACGGCCGCTTTCTCAACTTCGCCCCCCAGTGCAGCGGCTGGCATACCCTGACGCAGCATGGCGGCTCAGGCTCCTTTGTCATTTTCTGGAGCAATCTGTGGAAGCTTACCACGGCCTCCACCATTCCCTATTACACCGGCATGTATAAAAACAGCCCCAGGGGCTTCGGTTACGTAACCATCGGCGCCAATGTGGATGAATTTCATCATGCCGCCACCCAGACGGCCTCACAGATCGCCGCCATAGAAAAGGATTTTGAGGGAAAACTGCTGGCGAAAAATGCCGCCAATCAGAAATTCATGGCCGACGCTCTCGAGATCACTGCCAAAAAACTGTCCGTCACCACCCTGCTCATGATCGTGGTGGTGATCCTCATCGCCATCTGGATGGCCTCCAGCCTCACCGGAAAAATAACCGACATGATCCGGGGCATCAAACGCTTCCAGGACGGCAATTACGAGCATCGCCTTGCGACCCGCAGCAGTGATGAGATGGGGCAGCTGGCCCGGGCATTCAACAACATGTCCGATGTCATCCAGGAATCCATCAGGCAGACCGGCATCGCCCGCCACAAGGCGGAAGAGTCTGATCGGGCCAAAAGCCTGTTTCTGGCCAACATGTCCCATGAAATCCGCACCCCTTTAAACGCCATCATGGGCCTGACCGACCTGCTGCTCACCTCTGACGTTGATCCGACCCAGAAAAAATATCTCAGTGCGGTGAAGACATCGTCTGACCGGCTGCTGTCGGTTATCTCCGATATTCTTGATTTTTCCAAGATCGAGGCCGGCAAGCTCGAACTCGTCGCCACCCCTTTCAACCTCCACGAAACCCTGGACAACGTGCTGCAGATCCTCAGCTTGAAGGCCCAGGAGAAAAATCTCGTGCTGCAGCGCACGATCAGCTCCACGGTCCCCAGGATGCTGATCGGTGACGCGAACCGGCTGGTGCAGATCGTTATCAATCTGGTGAACAACGGCATAAAATTCACCGACGAGGGGTCCGTGACCATTCACGTCAACCGGGAAAAGATGACTGAAGACGGCAAGATCATCCTCAAATTCAGCGTCATCGATACGGGCATCGGCATTTCCCCGGAAAATCAGAAGCTGATCTTCAAGGCCTTTTCCCAGGTTGATCCTTCCCATATCCGCCGCTTCGGCGGTACCGGCCTCGGGCTTTCCATCTCCTCCGAGCTTGCCACTCTCATGGGAGGGACCATCGGGGTTTCCAGTACCCTGGGGAAAGGTTCAACCTTCTGGTTCACCGCCTGTTTTGCCCTGGCCGACAACGGCTCTGTCCACAATGACCCTGCCGGACAATCCGGCCAGTTGCCGTCCCCCACGGCCAACAACAGGAATACCCTGCTTGATGTCCGGGTGCTGCTTGCTGAGGATGAAACGATCAACAGCATGATGGCCAAGGAGATGCTTGAACGCAAAGGGATGATGGTTTCTACGGTTGAAAACGGCGAGCAGGCTGTCGCTGCCTGTCGTGCGGGCACTTTCGATATCATTCTCATGGATGTGCAGATGCCGGAAATTGACGGCTTTGAGGCGACCAGGAGGATCCGGGCCATGGAGGCCACCACCGGTAACCATATCCCGATTATCGCCTTGACCGCCCATGCCATGAAGGATTACCGCAACAAATGCCTGGACAGCGGCATGGACGATTATATCACCAAGCCCATTCAGCTGGATGAACTCTATGTTGCCATCGAAAGACAGGTCAACGGCACCCGGGAAAACAGCGGAAAAGACCGCACCGCCCCCTGAGATTTTATTGGCGCATTTTTTTCTTTCGGGTATTATATCCGATTGCTTAACAGAATTTTATTCCTCTATCACCCTTACTCGTAGAAAAATATATGTCTGCAGAACTGAAACAACAACTCCAGGAAATTCAATTAAGGCTGCGGGCCTTGAAGGAGCATCTTTGAATTAGCCGACAAGACGGAAAAACTGCGGGAACTCGAGCAGAAAACCACCCATCCCGCCTTCTGGAACGATGCGGAAACGGCAAAGAAAGTGCAGCAGGAAATCAGCCGGCTGCAGGAACCGATCGAGGGCTATGAAGCCTTGAACAGCCTGATGGAAGACGCCGAGGTGCTGCTGGATCTTGCTGTCAGCGAACAGGACGCGGCAACGGAACAGGAGGCAAGGCTGACCCTCAAGGTGCTGGATGAGAAAATTGCCGCCTTTGAACTGGAATGCATGTTTTCCGGGGAGCATGATGCAAATAATGCCATGCTCACCATCCACGCCGGGGCAGGGGGCACGGAGGCGCAGGACTGGGTCAGCATTCTGCTGCGCATGTATATGCGCTGGGCGGAAGATAAAGGCTTTACGGTCGAAATACTTGATTGGCAGCCCGGCGATGAGGCTGGGGTGAAAAGCGCCACCCTCATGGTCAAGGGACGCTATGCCTACGGTTATCTCCGCTCGGAAATGGGCATTCACCGCCTGGTACGCATTTCCCCCTTTGATGCCGGGGGCAGGCGCCACACCTCTTTCGCCTCGGTGTTTATCTTCCCGGAACTTGATGATACCATCGTGGTTGATATCAACGAAAAGGACCTGCGCATCGACACCTACCGGGCCAGCGGCGCCGGCGGCCAGCATGTCAACAAGACCAGCTCAGCCATCCGCATCACCCATCTGCCGACCAACACGGTTGTCCAGTGCCAGAATGAACGCTCCCAGCACCGCAATAAGGACACGGCCATGAAGATGCTCAAGTCGCGGCTCTACGAACGGGAAAGACTGTTGCAACGGGAGCAGCGCGACGAACTGGGAGGCGAGAAAAAGGAAATCTCCTGGGGCAGCCAGATCAGATCCTATGTCATGCAGCCCTACCAGCTGATCAAGGATCATCGCACCAGTCATGAAACCGGTAATGTGGATGCAGTCCTTGATGGCGTCCTTGATCCGTTCATCAAGGCCTATCTGCTCTGGCAGAAGTGAAAAGGACCGATAAACAGCAGGCAGCAGGTGACCAATGCGCCAAATGCGGAGCATGCACCGCTGTCTGCCCGGTTTATCAGGTTACCGGACGGGAAGCCCTCACCGCCCGCGGCAGGCTGCATCTGTTAAGCCGCCTCACCAACCCCGCTTCCCGTGCCTACGGCAAAATCATCTCCGCCTGCCTGCTGTGCGGCGCCTGCCTGGATGCCTGCCCCCGGAAAATCGACACCATCTCCCCGTTGATCAACGCCCGGGAACAATTACCTTTTTCAGCCCGCTACCAGTTTCTGGGAAAATTTACCGCCAGAAAAACCCTTGCATCGCCACGGCTGCTCGGAGGGCTTGCCGGCCTCAGACAGAAACTGCTGCAGCACCTGCCGCACACAAGCGGACTGTGGCTGAAACTGGCGTTGCTGCCCGAAGATTTTGCCAATGAGGAAATCCCGCCCCCTTTGCCTGTTGATCAAAAGAGCAATGCCCCCCCTGTGGTCAGCTACTTCAGCGGCTGCCTGGCCCGTTTTCTGAGCCGCGACATCAGCGCCGCCACCGATTTTCTCACCGGAAAACTGACCGGCAGTCCATTGCTGATGCCGGAGGAGCAGACCTGCTGCGGCCTGGCCTCTTTTGCCGGGGGCAGCAGAAAGGAGGCGCAGGACCTTGCCAGAAAAAACATCGCCGCCTTTGCCGGTAATGACCTGCCGGTCCTCACCTCCTGCGCCTCCTGTTACAGCCACCTGCGCTCCTACCCCACCCTGCTGGCCGATGACCCGCACTGGCGCAAACCGGCAGAGGACTTTGCCGGCCGGCTGCGGGAATTTTCCCGGTTTTTCCTTGACATGGGCCTTGCCCTGCCAACCGGCCCAGCAGTTAAAGAGCAGTCTGTTCCTGTCCGCGTTTTCTACCACGATCCCTGTCATCTCCGTTTCGGCCCGGAAAAAATCACGGCCCAGCCGCGCAGGCTGCTCACAACGATCACTGGGGCGCCGCCGCTGGAACTTGCCGGCGGACCGCACTGCTGCGGCCAGGGCGGTCTCTTCCATCTGGCCCATCCGCAACTGTCACAACAGATTTTAGCCGGCGCCCTGACGCAATTTCTGGAACTATCGGCTTCCCATGTTGTCACCACCTGCAGTGGCTGCCTGCTGCAATGGCAGCACGGATTGCGGCAGGCCGGGCTCCCCGGCCGGGCGTGCCATATGGCGGTGCTGCTGGCCGGGATCATCCGGCAGAAAACCGGATAAAATGCCCCGGGCAACCTGCCTTTGCCCCCTTTTTTCAAATTCCTGCCAAAATAACAGTTGAAAATTATCAGCGGATCAACAACAATTGTCGGCAACCAAATACCTGTTACCGTTATCTCTCCCACTTATCTATCTGGAGGTTGTATGAGAATAAAAACTTTTTTTCTTTTAGCAGTTATCTGCGTCCCGGGCCTCTTTCAGACCGCGCAGGCCAAGATTGATTCGGCAGTAAGCAACTCCTTCAAGGCGACCGGGGCCCCTCTTGATCTTGCCAGTTCCGTCAACGGCAAATATGTCTATGTTTTAACCAAAGGCAGCGTGAATATTTACACCAACGACGGCAAGCTGGAGGATGCCATCGCCGTTGACCCCTCCTTCAACCGGATTTCCGTATCCGGGCTCGATCTGGCAAATCTCGAAGACAAAATTTTCTTGAGCAGTGAATCTACCGGCAATGTGCAGGAAATCAGTTACTCCTTTATCGTTTCCATCGATACCGCGGCCGCCCCTTTCCTCGGCATGCCCAATGCTCCGGTATCAATTGTGATTTTCAGCGACTTCCAGTGCCCTTACTGCTCAAAACTCGGTCCGATTTTTGATGAGATTCTGCAAAAGAACCCGGAAACGGTTAAAATCTCCTACAAACACTTTCCCATCCGCGGCCATGAACAGGCCGGTCCCGCGGCCGTTGCCGCCATTGCCGCCCAGAAACAGGGAAAATTCTGGCAATATCATGATCTTCTCTTTCAGAACATGCGCGAGCTCAAACAGGAGAAATTTCTTGAAATCGCTGCATCTCTCGGCCTGGACATGGATCAGTTCAAGAAGGAGTTGAGCAATCCGGAAAACATGGCGCAAATCAGCAAGGATCAGCAGGATGGAGCAAATGCCGGGGTAAAGGGAACCCCATCCCTTTTTATCAACGGCAGAAAAGTAAAAGACAGAACCGCTGCCGGCATGCAGAAACTCATTGACGAGGAACTGGCAAAAGCCAAGAGCCGTAAATAGTTCTCCCATGCTCAATACTGCGACACAGAAACAGCTCTCTTTCACCGATAACGAAGCGGCCCGCCTGCTGTACGGTGATCTGAACCGCAATCTGCTGGCCATTGAAAAGGCGGTGGGGGTTACGGTCAAGGCCAGGGGAACGACACTGACCATTTCCGGCCCTGATCACGATGTAGCAACCACCGCAGCCACCCTCAATCAGCTTTACGATCTCATCGTCACCGGCTATCCGATCTATGCCGCTGATGTGGCCTACGCCCTCAGAATCATGGAGCGTTCGCCCCAGACCAACCTGAAGGAAATCTTTCTTGACCAGGTCTATATCACGGCCAAGCACAGGATTGTCTCGCCCAAGAGCATCAACCAGAAACTCTATATCGACGCCATCCGCAACAACGACATCGCCTTCGGCATCGGGCCTGCCGGCACCGGCAAAACATATCTGGCCGTGGCCATGGCCATCGCCGCCTACAGCGCCAATCAGGTCAAATCCATCATTCTCACCCGGCCGGCGGTGGAGGCCGGGGAGAACCTGGGTTTTCTACCCGGTGATCTGGTGGAAAAGATCAACCCCTACCTGCGGCCGCTGCATGACGCCCTCAATGACATGCTCGGCCGGGAACGGGCCAAGGAGCTGGTGGAACGGGAGATCATCGAGATCGCGCCCCTTGCCTTCATGCGGGGCCGCACCTTAAACAGCGCCTTTGTCATTCTCGATGAGGCCCAGAACACCACCCCGGCCCAGATGAAGATGTTTCTCACCCGCCTGGGCTTCAATTCCAAGGCGGTCATAACCGGTGACATCACCCAGATAGACCTTCCCCATGACCGGGGGTCAGGACTCATCCACGCCGCCAAAATTCTGAAAAAAGTCAAAGGAATCTCCTTCAGCTATTTCAGTGATGTTGACGTGGTTCGCCATCCCCTGGTGCAACAGATCATACGGGCCTACGAAAAAACTGAAAAAGGTCGCCCGGAAAAGGAGAAAGGTGGTGCCCGTCCTGCTAAGAAGTGAGGTCTCGCCCCCGCCCGTCCCCCTCGCCTGGTTGAAAAAAACAGCCACCGCACTGCTGGGGCATGCGGGCCGGAAGCATTGCGAATTAAGCATCCTGCTGGTTGATGACAGCCGTATGACCGAGCTCAATACCACCTTCCGGGGCATCGGCAGACCGACCAATGTGCTGTCCTTTCCCATGACAGCCTCCCCTCCCTCGGCTGCGCCGCAGCTGCTGGGCGATATCGTCATTTCCGTCACTACCGCGGCCCGCGAGGCCCTGGATTGCGGCAGAACCCTGGAAGATTACCTCTGCGTCCTGCTGGTCCATGGCCTTGTTCATCTGCTCGGCTACGACCATGAGCGGGGAGAGGATGACGCCGCAATGATGTCGGCAATGGAAAAAGAACTGCTGCTGAAACTAACCGGGACAAAGGGGCTTGCCCCTTTGACTGAATAGAGGTATTTATTACCTGCAAAACACCAGCGGAGATGAAAAATTTCTTTTTTCCCGCCCGCTTCGCGTCATTTTTTACAGTAACAACCGATTATCTTGAGGGGAAAAAATGGTAAAGCTTGCCATAAACGTCGATCACGTTGCCACCCTGAGACAGGCCAGAGGCATTGACGAACCTGACCCGGTGCTGGCCGCCGGCATATGCGAACTGGCAGGGGCTGCCGGTATTGTCGTTCATCTGCGGGAAGACCGCCGGCATATTCAGGACAGGGATGTGATTCTCCTGCGCCAGACGGTCAAGACCAAGCTCAACCTGGAAATGGGGGCAACCGAGGAAATTATCAATATCGCCCTCAATCTGAAACCGGACATGGTGACCCTGGTGCCGGAAAAGAGAGCGGAACTGACCACTGAAGGCGGTCTTGACGTGATCGGCCAGCAGCAGCATCTTACCAGGACCATCGCCCGGATGAAGGATGCCGCTATTCCGGTCAGTCTCTTTATCAATCCCGATGCCGAACAGATCAAGGCAGCCGGAAAGGTGGGCGCGACATTTGTGGAAATACACACGGGTCGTTACAGCGATGCGGCAAGTGATGCGGAAGAAGAACGGGAATTTGCCATGATTGTGGCGGCTGTCAACGCAGCCCATGCCGCAGGCCTGCGGATCAATGCCGGACACGGCTTAAATTACATGAATACGGCCAGGATCGCCGCGCTTGACAGGATTGAAGAACTCAGTATCGGCCATGCGGTGATGGCCAGGGCTATCTATGTGGGACTGGACCAGGCGGTGCGGGAGATGCTTGCCCTCTGCGGCTGAGGCAGGGGGCTGCGGTCGACTCACCTGAAGGCCGACCAGCTGCCGCCGCCGGCCACCAGAGGCGAAACATAACATTCGCCCCGGCGTATCCTGTCAACCGCGATAAACAGCTCCATATCGGCATTTTCTTTGAGCAGATATCCCTGGACCCCTGCTGCCAGGGCATAATCCACGTATTCCTTTTCCCTGTGCATGGTCAGAATCAATATCTTGACCTCCGGGCAGACCAATCTTATCTCACGGGTTGCGGCCAGCCCATGATGATTGGGCATGGAGATGCCCCAGATCACCATATCAGGCGGCTCTTTTTGAAAAAAATCAAGGAGCCGCAGGTCGTCCCCTGCCTCCCCGATTACTTGCAGTTCCCGGTCCCCTTCGAGAAGATTCTTGACGCACTGACGAAACATGGCATGATCATCCGCCAATACAATACGATACGCGCCCATTATCGGTTCCCGTAGCCCATAACTCTCTCACTGTCGCTTGCCTGCCCCCGGTCAAAAAAAAACAGGCCCCCCGGCAAATCCGGGAGACCTGTGTCAAGCAGTCACTCGGGAGTCCTGAATGAACGCAGCGAAATTACTGCTCGCTTGTTGCGCTGCGTATTTCTTTAACACGAACGGGCGCTCTCTTCTTTTTTAAGAAAAAAAAACCTATTTGCTGTTCAATCAGGATCCCCGATAAGCAACGAGAAGGCAATGACTTCTATCAGACGGTGCCTTTGCAGTCTTTCAGCTTGTCTTTGATGTTATCTTTGTCACGTTGCCGGCCGGCCAGAATCATATTGACGCTGTTCGTGCTGTACGGCAGCGTGCAGGATTCGTCCTTCTTCCGATCTCTGATCTGGTCGCCAGCAAGAGTGAATCTGTCGCTTACATCCGTGCTGTAATCCAGGCACGAGCCGTCTTTCAGCTGGTCTTTATCCTGATCCTGGTCTTTATCACGGTCACGGAGCTGGTCTGCTGCAAGAATGAAGCTGCCGCTCATATCCGTGCTGTAATCCAGGCACGAGCCGTCTTTCAGCTGGTCTTTATCCTGGTCCTGGTCTTTATCACGGTCACGGAGCTGGTCTGCTGCAAGAATGAAGCTGCCGCTCATATCCGTGCTGTAATCCAGGCACGAGCCGTCTTTCAGCTGGTCTTTATCCTGGTCCTTGTCACGGGTGCAGTCACCGGCAATATTGAATCTGCCATTGATATCCGTGCTGTAATCCAGGCATGAGCCGTCTTTCAGCTGGTCTTTATCCTGGTCCTTGTCACGGGTGCAGTCACCGGCAATATTGAATCTGTCACTGATATCCGTGCTGTAATCCAGGCACGAGCCGTCCTGAAGTTTATCCTGATCTTTGATACGGTCCCGGTCCTGGTCACCAGCAACCGCAGCACCTGGGAGAGTTACGAACATGAATGCTGTTGTCATGAGAATAGCTGTACGTTTAATCATCTGTTTATCCGCCTTAAAATATCTTAGGTTAATTACTTCTCTGGTTATCTTGCCAGAACCATTCGGGTGCCCATGCCGGGCTCGCCACGCTGCCTTCAGCACCCAGCTACCTCATTTTCAGTATCTCCCCCATGCGATACTTCGAGTGCCGCCAGGCAGGACTCAAAACCGCGTTCATCTCTTTTTTTCAGCTCACCTCCTTGCCGGTATTTTGTCCGCTTCATCCCCGGGCTCCAATCGGGGAAGCGTAACCCGTGCCTGTTTTATTGCAGCCTGCTCAGCAACTCCCTGTTTCTTGATTCCAGCCGGAATAAAAAACATAAAGCCGCAGAATTTTTTATTGCCGCCAAATGGGCAGGATCGGTGGAGCGGCAAGTTCGAATCCTTTAAATGGCATTTTTCTCGAACTTGAAAAGATCCCCCTGTTTGCATACAACTTTACGCTTTGCAGAGCTGAGAAACAATCAGGCGAACTACTCAAGCAACAGTCAGTCCAACTACCTATTAACGGGTGAGTATTACTACCTACTGGCGAGACAACTACTTGTTTTCAAGAAGATTCTTCTTATTTGGTGGGCAGGATGTAGCCTTTGTTGATGGCATATTTTACCAGATTGGCGGTTTGTTTGATGTTCAGCTTGCGCATGATATTGGCGCGGTGATTTTCCACGGTGCGGCTGCTGATATAGAGCAGATCGGCAATCTCCTTGTTGGAGATGCCCTCGGCAATCAGCTTCAAAACTTCCCGTTCCCGTGTGGTCAGAGGATCGGACAACGCAGACAATTCTCCCTTGTGGGAGGCCTGCACCAGATCAAAGGCAAATTCACCGGACAGAAGCGGCGAGATATAGCAGCCATTGTTCCTGATTTTTTCGATGGCGGCAAAGAGCTCCGTATCCGCATCCTCCTTGAGCAGATACCCTTCCGCTCCGGCGGACAGGGCGGAATAAACGTAATCCTTGTCGTTGTGCATGGTCAGGATCAATACCTTCACATCGGTGGAGATCATTTTAATCTCCCGGGTTGCCTCAAGCCCGCGGAGATGCGGCATGGAGATATCCAGAATCACCAGATCAGGGGTCCCCTGGCGTAAAAGTTCAAGCAGCATGAGGCCATCGCTCGCCTCGCCGACAACCTCAAGGCCTTCGACCGTTTCGAGAATATTCTTGATACCCTGGCGGAACATGGCATGATCATCGGCCAGCACAATACGATACGGCGTCACCATCGATTACCTCATTCATGTAAGGGAACGGTAAAGCTGATTCTGGTGCCTGTTCCCTTGTGGCTCCAGACATCGAGGGATCCTCCCAGCATGCGGACCCGCTCGTTCATGGCGGACAGTCCCAGGCCATATTTAGCGTGGTCCCGCCCATAGGCGTCCTGCACATCAAAACCCTGGCCGTCATCCTCCACCTCAAAGAAAAAACCGCCGTGCTGCTTTCTGAGAGTGATCGATACATGACTGGCCTGGGAGTGCTTTGCTATGTTGGTAAGACACTCCTGGACAATCCTGTACACGGTAATTTTCTGATCCCGTGAAAACAACCCGTCAAGCTCGGTCATATCAAGTGAACAGTTGATATTATAAAGCTTGCCGGAAGATTCCACCAGCCGGCGAACGGCGATGGTCAGCCCCAGATCCTCCAGAATGGACGGACTCAGGTCCCGGGACAGGCGGCGGACGTTTTCCGTGACCTCATTGATATAATTGATCACCTCATCACACTCTTTTTTCAAGCCTGCCCCGGCGCTGCCCCAAGCCCTCTGAATGGCCCGCACCTTGAGTTTCAGAACCATCAGCGACTGCCCCAGCTCATCATGGAGCTCCACGGAAAGCCGCCTTCGTTCTTTTTCCTGAGCAGTGAGCAGCTGGGCGGACAGGAAGCGGAGTTCCCTCTCCGACTGCCGGAGCGCCTCCTCCGCCTTTCTGCGCTCGGCGACGTCACGGGCAATGCCGACGACACCCTCAATTCTCCCCTCTTTATCTTTGAGAACCGTGGCTGAAAAAAGCATGGGAACACTGGTGCCGTCCTTTGCCAGATAGTCTATTTCCAGATTGACGATCTTTTCTCCGGCAAGCACCCGCCGAAACCCTGATTCACTGAAAAACTTTTCTTCCATGGGAAGAATTTTATGCATATTCCCGCCGATCAGTTCTTCTGCCTGGTAGCCGAGAAGTTCACAGGTCGCCTTGTTCACGCTGCTGATCCTTGTATGCGGATCCAGCACGACAAGGGTATCGTTCATGCTGCCGATGATGTTATCAACATAATCCCTGGAGATGGTGGTTCTCCGCAGATTCTCCGTCATCTCGTTAAAAGAATTGGCGAGGGCGCCGATCTCATCGTTTCTTCTGATGGTAAGCCGGGTAACGAGATCGCCCGCGGCAACTTTGCCGGTGGCGTCGGTTATCTTTTTGATCGGCGAAGAGATAAAGGCAGCCAAAAGATAGGCGGAAATGCCGCCGATGAGAATGGTTACCATCCCTAGTATGAAAATCTGCTGGCGGGCGCTGGCAATTTCCTTTTCAACCGCCATATAGGAATATCCCAGGCGGACCGTTCCCAAGCGGACATCGGAGACGTAGATGGGGGTATAGATGTCGTAATAGTGTTCGCCGTTTTCAGAAAGGGTCCCCCGGAAACTGCCATGTTTCTCGGATTTCATCGCCACGGCAGTTATAGGGTCCCGGTACGTTTTGCCGACTTCATCCAGGTTACTATGCATCACCACCTTGCCCTCCGAATCCAGCAGGATGACATAGCGAACGTAATCCTGCTCCATAGAGTGGTTGACAAAACGGCGCAGCGTAGGCAGGTCGTTACTGAGCAAGGGACTGGTGGTGAACTTGGCCACGTCGGCAGCCAATGCCAGCCCCCGTTTGCGCAGCTCGTTTTCCAGGCTTTCCTTTTCACGCATCGTGGTGATGATGCCGGTGACCACGACAAGAATCACCACCAGGCTTTCAATCAGCAGGGTCAGCTTGGTTCGCAAACTGCATTTTACCCATTGCGGGCGAAGTTCCATGCGCAGACCTCTTGTCGTCCTTTCCCTGATGCAGCCTTCTACCTGGTCATTTTTTCACCGATGAGAATCCGCATGTCGTCATAATCCTCATCCTTTGCCCTTTGAAATCCGCCGACCTCGGCGGAGTCCAGTATCTTCTTCTGGTCAGGGTCATTGCCGTGGAGTTCCAGCAAGGCCCTGACAAACATGTTGACAATCTCACCGGGCAAGTCCTTGCGGCCGGAAAACACCCTGGTAGGCACCGATCTGGTCCTGGCAATGATGTGAAGTTCCTGGGCATTGACTCCAAGTTCCCGCTGTTTTTTGGCATGCTCATCAAGAAAATGGTCGCACACCACTCCTGCATCAAAGGCTTTGAGAAACACATTAAAGACAATATCCTCGCAGCAGCCGCCATTGGCATACATTGCCAAATCCTTGTCAATGTTGATCCCGTTTTCTTCAAACAACATTTTCGCCACCACCCATTTGGAGGCGGAAAGCTTGGGACCGAACATGACGGACTTGCCGGCCAGATCCTTCATTGAATTGATGTTGCTGTCCTTTCTGGCAACGACCGCCCCGGACTGGGTGACGCCCCCTTTCAGGCTGAGCGCCTTCACCAGGGTCGCCTGGTCATAGAGCGCGGCAAATTTCACGTACACATTAGGGTCCTGGAAAGCAAAATCAATAGCCTTATTCTTGAGCTGGTTTTCAAATTCCACGGCATCCGGCGGGAACACCAGCTTGATTTCATATCCCGTCTGCCTCTGCAGATAGGTGACCAGCGGATTGAATTTTTCAAAACTCAACACCACGTCACTGCAGGGGGAAACGGCTATGACAATCTTCTTTGCGGCCTCCTGGGCAGAGCTTACGCCGACCGGCAGGCTGAAAAAAAACACCAGCGCCACAATCACATAACCCACTTTCCTGATCATCATATTCGACCTCTTTCACTGATACAGCGCTTTACCCTTACAGCTTCACTTACAGAAAATCCGCCCCGATCTTTAACACGAATTTTTCGCGAACATTGTTGCGAGAAACCGGCAAGTTTCCAAGTTTAATGTAACATAAAATTTCCCGGAGATGTCCCCTTTTTCGTGTTTTCCTTTTTCACCGCCCCATCGGAGTGAGGTAATTTGCAAATAATGGACAGTAAAGTGATGTTATTTAAATCAGCGCTACAGAGGTGTTTTATGAAGAAAATTCCCACTGGAATTACTCAAAAAAAATTGAGAATGGCGGCAACAGAGCCTGCAGTTGAAGAATGGTTATCTCTCCCGGAAGCAGCCCAGCGGTTGTCACTGCCGGAATCGACATCAACCACCCTGATTAAGGCTTTTAAAAATGACAAGCTGGCAGAAATCGGCAGGAAGCAGGGTCAACTGACAGATGTGGCACTGGAAATCTGTCAATTGATGCGTGAATTGGCGGCAGTAAAGATGGAGCAGGATCTCCTGATTAAAAAACGGCACACCTTGAGATATCCCTGCCACGCAGGCGATAATGGAAGGACTGCGGCCCAGGGCCGGCCGGCTTTATCCAGCCGGCCTCAAAAATCTGTTTACTGGCGGAATGGCATATGAATCGGGCCATTGAATGACAAAAGCCCCGGTTTGTCATTTTAAAAAATTCCTCACCAAAAAAGCCAGGACCTGCAACTTGCAATTCCTGCTGCCAGGGATTTACCATCATGCTCCAGACGTTGGGTGGCGATCCGCATACAAACAGGAATCCGGTCTGAATTACTTCGGCGAGGCGATCATCTCCTGCTCTTGGGAAGTCATGGAACGGACATGGATCTGCAGGGTGCTCTTGTTCAGTTCCACCACCACCATCTGGTCCAGCTTATCAATAACCCGCACCGCCTTGCCGATGGTAACGGCCACTCCGGGATAGAGGCAGCCATAAACGTAGATTGCCTCACTGGAGGCCTGTTCAAGCTCCTTGTCGAGCTGCATCTGCATTTCGGTCAGCTGGTTATTTTTCTCCATGACCTCGGGCATCATCTTGTTGAGCTCAGCCAGCACATTGGCCTTCTCGCCGCCGAAGTCTTTTCCTTCCGCTTTTTTCATCTCGTTAAGGGTACTGATATTTTTGAGAATCTCGTTCATCCTGTTGGGCCAGTATTCTTTTGCCGCCTCAACCTGTCTCTTCTTTTTTTCCAGGTCAGGCTTCAACCCCACGGTCACCTCCGTGACCACCTCCGCCTCTGAGCCGAGATCCTTGACATACATGCTGCCGCCGATGACATATTTGCCGCCGATGACCGTGCCCTTGCCGCTGACGACCGTCATATTGCCGCCTGTTTTGACCTTGCCCTGCACCACAAAATTTTCAACCCGCAAAGACCCTCTGGTTTCGATAAGGCCGAAATTCTCACAGAAATCAAGCCGGATATCACCTTTTGCCCGTATTTCCGTGTCCAGTCCCACGAGCCCGCCGCTTATCCGCACATTTCCTCCGGCCAGGACCTGCGCATTATTCGCCCCTTTGCCGATGACGACATCACCCTTGCACTTTATCTTGAAACCAGGCAGCACTTCCCCGGTAATCTCAAGCCTGGTGCCGCAGAAGGCGACGTTGCCCACCGCCATGTCCACATTACCGGTGATAACATGCTCCTCATAAACAGCGGGCTTGCCGTCGCCCATGACGAACTTGCCGTCTATCAGGGCAGTGACCTGCAGGCCGTCTTCGCTCAACTCCACCCCCGGGCCGCATTTGATGTTAACATCTTTGCCGGGCTTGCAGGGGATCTCCTCACCCAGCACATTTGTACCCGGCGTCCCGGCCGTAGCAGGGATCTTCTTCAGCAGCAACTGCCCTTTGGGGACATTGACGATATGGCCCAGCTCGCGGAAATCAACCCTGTCTTTCCCTGGTTTAAGCGACTTGGCGCGAGAGACAATGACCGGCTTCACCACAGGTTTCACCTTGGCATTTTCGCCGGGCACCGCCGGTTTGCCGCTGGCGATGACGGTTTTCCCTTCTCTTGCGAGAGGAAGCCTGGCGACAAAACCAAAACATACCCCGAAATTCTGCACTTCCTTCACAATCTCATCAAAGGGAACGTTTTCAAAACGGTCTTCCTCGTTGACAAGCTGCAGAAAGGCTTTCAGCTTATCCTTGGTCAGCTTCAGCAGAAAACGGTCATTGCAGATCTTAACCGGTTTTTTTGAAGGATCTTCCATTGCTTTCCTTAAAATGACAGGACAATTTATGCCAACAGGAGCAGCCGGGAGCAGAACATACAGAAATAATTATAATTCTTACATGCCTTTCTATATTAGCACAGCCAGGTAAATCGATTAAATAATTTTTTCCAGCTGTTTGATTTTTTCATATTCACCAAGGACCACCAAGGTATCCCCGCTTAATATGCTGGTTCCCAGGTTGGGGTTGAACTGCATCTCCCCCTGACTGCGCTTGATGGCAACGACGATCAGGTCGAAATCCCGGCGGATATTCGATTCCAGCAGGGTCTTGTTGGTCATCTGCCCCTTGTCGGAAACCCGCAGTTCCTCCAGGCGCAGTCCCAGTTCCCCGCCGGACACGGTCAGATCGATAAAATCGGTCACCGTGGGACGCAGGACATGATGGGCCATACGGGTGGCACCGATATAATAGGGGGAAAGCACCTTATTGGCCCCGGCGCGGAGCAGCTTGATCTCCACCCCCTCCACCCCGCTGGAACGGGCCATGATATAAAGATCCGCATTCAGGCCCCTGGCGGAAAGAACAATATAGACATTATCGGCATCGGACGAGACGACGGCAATGAGACCACTGGCCTTATCCACGCCGGCCTTGAGAAGCATATCGTCATTGGAGGCCTCGCCTTCAAGAAAAAGATAGCCCAGCTCACCGAGCTTTCTGACGACCTGGGGATCATTTTCGATAACAACGAACTGTTTCTTCTCCGCACTGAGCAGCTTGGTGATGACCTGACCAATGCGGCCGAAACCGCACACGATGTAATGGCCGCTCAGCTCAGCCACCTTTTTCTTCATATTCAACCTCCCGTAAACAGCCTGAAGTCTGCCCTCTACTACAACTTCGGTAATTTTTGTGAAAACAAACATCACAAATCCCACCCCCACCAGGATGAGGACCATGGTAAAAATGCGGCCGGCGGCACTGAGATGGACCACCTCTCCGTAACCCACGGTGGAAATGGTAATGAGGGTCATATACAGACCGTCCAAAAAGGTGCTGTTCTCCAGCACCATGTAGCCGCACGCCCCGAAAAGAAGGATGAGAAAGAGCAGCAGCGCCGCCCTGACAGGTTTTTGCATGATAAAAGGTACTTTAAGTTGAGGGTTCCGTTTTTTTGGTTTTTATAGCCAGCGCAGTTAATGTATTTAAATTCTATTAAAAACTGCCCATCAGGGTCATCGTGCTTTGGCCGGATGCCATCTTACTCTGGAATTTGTCCCATTTCTACTGGATATTTTTTCTCTCTCCAGATCTTTCCCCCGGTCGACCAGCAAAAGAGCCTGGCCCACCGCTGTTGTTGCAGGCAAAAGACAAAGGCGTAAAAAATAAAGTTATCCTGTCAAATGCCGATACGTTAATTAAAAGTAAACAAACAAAAAACGCAGCCATCCAGGGAAGGAACCGCCATGACACGCCAGGAAGCGATCAGAATTCTGATATTGAGTCCCATTTATTTTCGCCTGACCCTTGTTGACCGGAAAGAACTTATCCGGGAATTCTGCATTCTGCACGGCAAAAAAAACAAATAGCCCCGCAGCGCCGTTTTCCATTCTTTTCATCCCTCCTTTACCTGCAACATCGCCGACAATTCATCCTCTTTTTTATTTTTTATGGCATAGTTTTTCAACATGAGCTATAGTCCTTTGCCAGTTATGGTAAAAGTACCGCAATTACTACATGTTACCACAATTCTAGGAGAGAAATTTCAACTTCAAACTTTGCACAAGGAGAGAGACGGGATGAACATCTTAATTTTCGGTCCGAACGGAAGCGGTAAAGGAACCCAGGGCGCCAAAGTTCAGGAAAAATACAATATCGCACATGTCGAGTCCGGCGGCATTTTCCGCAAAAACATCAAAGGCGGCACCGAACTGGGTAAAAAAGCCAAAGAGTACATTGACAGAGGCGACCTGGTTCCCGATGATATCACCATTCCGATGATCCTCGACAGACTGAAAGAGGATGACTGCAAAAAAGGATGGCTGCTTGACGGTTTTCCCCGCAATAAGGTGCAGGCTGAAACCCTGGCCAAGGCATTGAAAGATGCCGGCATTGAACTCAATTACGTGATTGAAATCATGCTTGACCGCCAGATCGCCAAAGAAAGAATCATGGGCCGCCGCCTGTGCGCCAAGGACAACAACCACCCCAACCACATCGCCTTTGAGGCCATCAAACCGGTGGAGAAAGACGGCAAGCTCGTATGCCGTGTCTGCGGCGGCGACTTGAGCGCCCGTGCCGACGACCAGGATGAGGTCGCCATCGGCAAACGCCACGATATTTACTATGATACCAAGACCGGCACCATGGCTGCGGTAAACTTCTTCAAAACCCTTAAAGGACCGAAGGTTATTTCCGTGGACGGCTCCGCCGGCATCAAGGAAGTTCTCGATTCCATCATGAAGGAACTCGACTGATCTGCAAATCCCTCCAGGCAAGTCTCATTGGCGGGGCTTGCCGGGACAGGCGGCATGAAGATCTAAAAAAAGGTGAAGGCGGCCAACGCCCTCACCTTTTTTTTAATGTTCCTTCCTGCCGAATTCCCCCCACGATTTTTCATACAGATCATTCAGCGCCTGTTCCAGCCTGAGGCGGTACTCCTCCAGTTCCACACTATGCAGCTCCCTGGGCACCGATATCGGCTCGCCAAACCACAGGACAACCCGGGAGAAGGGCAGGGGGATGGCAGTGCGGTCCCAGCTGCGGAAGGATTTGTAGCGATCAGCCGCCCAGCCCACCGGCAGAATAGGCGCCCCGGTCCTGCTGGCCAGCAGAATCGTGCCGGCCTGGGCCTTGCGGGCAGGGCCCTGGGAACCATCCGCCACCAGCACCGCGCTCTTGCCCTGGGCCATCTCCTTCATCAATCCCTTCAAGGCGCCGATGGCTCCTCTGTTACGCGACCCTCGCACGGTGGCAAACCCCTTGCTCTGCAGAATGCGCGACACATATTCTCCGTCCCTGCTGGCGCTGACCATGGCCACATAGGGGATCTTCCTGGCCTGATAGACAATGTAAATGACGCCGTAATGCCAGAAGGAAACGATAAAGGGCAAACCTGACCCGGCAAGCCTGGTAAAATGTTCATGGCCGCGTTGCTGCACCCGGCAGGTGGCAAACAGCACAAACGAAAGCAACCGAAAGAGAAGCGGCACAACCCACAGGGAAAAGCGGTAAAAAAGACCTCCCTGCCCATGGCCGGCCCCTGCCTCCCGACTGCCGTCTCCCGACGCCTCTCTTTTCACTCCTTCCTCCTCACTTCTCACTTCTCACCTTTCACCGGGCAGGCACAAGGCCAGCCCCTACAACGTCCCTCACAGGGCGGTTCGCGAACCGCCCCTACTCCTTACTTCTCACTTCTTACTTTTCACTCCTCACTTTTCACTTCTCACTTCTCACAGCCATTGCAGCTCCCGCTCCTTGAGAATGATCAACCGGTCACGCAGCTCGGCCGCCTCCTCAAAGGCCAGCTCCCTGGCCTTGTCCATCATCTGTTTCTCCAGTTTTTTGATCTCCTTGCGCAGATCCTTCAGACTGCGGAACTCCAGCTGTTCTTCCGCCGCCTGGAGCAGCGGGCCATGCTCCGTCTGCTCATACACGGTTTCCATCGCATTTTTGATGGAGGAGCGGATCGTTTCCGGCGTGATGCCGTGCCGGCTGTTATGCTCCTGCTGCAGAATCCGTCTCCGGTTGGTCTCGTCAATGGTGCGCTGCATGGAACCGGTCACCGTATCCCCGTAGAGAATGACCATTCCCACCGCATTGCGGGCCGCCCGGCCGCAGGTCTGGATGAGCGAGCGCTCGCTGCGCAGAAAGCCCTCCTTGTCCGCGTCCAGCACCGCCACCAGCGACACCTCGGGGATATCAAGGCCCTCGCGCAGCAGATTGATGCCGATGAGCACATCAAATTCCCCCTGGCGCAGCTGGCGCACCAGTTCGATCCGCTCCAGCGTCTTGATGTCCGAATGGAGGTAGCGCACCCGCACCCCCAGTTTTTCATAGTAATCCGTCAGATCCTCGGCCATGCGCTTGGTCAGGGTGGTGACCAGCACCGCCTCGTGGCGGGCCGCCCGCTGCCGCACCTCCTCCAGCAGGTCATCCACCTGGCTTGCGGCCGGACGCACCTCAATGGCCGGGTCCAGCAGGCCGGTGGGCCGGATGATCTGCTCCACCACCCGGCCTTTGGCCCGGTCGATTTCGAAGTTGCCGGGGGTGGCCGAGACATAAACCGCCTGGTTGATGCGGCGGTCAAACTCATCAAACTGCAGGGGCCGGTTATCCAGGGCGGAGGGCAGCCGGAAGCCGAACTCCACCAGGGTCTGCTTGCGGGAGCGGTCCCCCCGGTACATACCGCCGATCTGCGGGATGGTGATATGGCTTTCATCGGCAAAAAGGAGGAAATCAGGGGGAAAGTAATCAAGCAGGGTGGGCGGCGGCTCGCCGGGACTTCTGCCGGTGAGATGCCGGCTGTAGTTTTCAATGCCGTTGCAGTAGCCCAGTTCACTGATCATCTCCAGGTCGAACATGGTGCGCTGCTCAAGCCGCTGGGCCTCCACCAGGCGGCGTTCTTTCTCAAAAAAGGCCAGGCGCTCCCTGAGTTCGTCCTTGATGGTTGCCATGGCCCGGGCCAGGATTTCCCTGGAGGTGACAAAATGGCTGCCAGGGAAAACCGTCACCTCCTCCATGGTGGCCAACACCTCGCCCCGCAGGGGATCAACCAGGGAGATGCTGTCGATGGTGTCGCCGAACAGCTGCACCCGCACGGCATGGTCTTCCTCGTAGGCAGGGAAGATATCCACCACATCGCCCCGGACGCGGAAGGTGCCGCGATGAAAGGAGAAATCATTGCGCTCATAGAGCATGTAGACCAGCCGCCGCTGCATCTCCTGCAGGGGATAATCCTCTCCCTGCTTCAACAGGAGATGCATATTCTTATATTCGTCAGGCGAACCGAGTCCGTAAATGCAGGAGACGCTGGCGACTATCAACACATCCCGGCGGGTGAGCAGCGACCGGGTGGCCGAGTGGCGCATCTTGTCGATGGCGTCATTAATCGATGAGTCCTTTTCAATGTAGGTGTCGGACTGGGGGATGTAGGCCTCGGGCTGATAATAGTCATAGTAGCTGACAAAATACTCCACCGCATTTTCCGGAAAGAGATCCTTGAATTCGGCATAGAGCTGGGCCGCCAGGGTCTTGTTGGGGGCCATCACCAGGGCCGGCCGCTGGGTCCGGGCGATGACATGGGCCATGGTGAAGGTCTTACCGGAACCGGTGACGCCCAGCAGCACCTGTTCCCGCTCACCCCGCGTAATTCCCCGGCTCAAGGCCTCAATCGCCCTGGGCTGATCGCCGGCCGGTGAGAAAGGGGAATGTATTTTAAAACCTGTGCTCATAACCCCTGAAAGTGATATCCTGCCAAGCCCCGTCCTGCCGGAGCATGACCCGTTCCCCTTCAACAATCCGGCCCACACAGTAAATATCCACCCCTGCCTGCCGGCTGAGGGCACGCAACGGTTCACTGTGTTGCGCCGGTGCGCTGAAGACAAGCTGGTAGTCCTCTCCGCCCTGCAGGGCCAACTGCATGGGAGACAGTTGCAGGGCGGCGGCGGCTTTTCTCAGCTCGTCCGCCAGGGGCACCTCCTCGGCCATGATCTCGGCGCCGACCCCGCTTGCCTGACAGATATGGGCCAGATCGGTGGCCAGGCCATCGGAAATATCCATCATGGCGTGCATGAGCCCGCTTCCGGCAAGCATCCGGCCCAGTCTGACCTGGGGCTGCGGATCAAGATGGGCGCGGCAGAGCAGGGCGAATTCCTCCCGCGCCTGCATCCCCTGGCGGCACAGCTCCAGACCGCAGGCCGCATTGCCCAGACAGCCGCTCACCCAGACCAGATCACCAGGTTGGGCGGCGGAACGATAACAGACCTGCTTTTCCGTCATCTCACCGCACACCGTGATCGACAGAATGAGGCGCTCGCCGGCATAAACCGTATCGCCACCCACCAGGGCCATGTCATGCTCTGCCAGCACATCGAGAAAACCGGCCACCATTTGGTCCAGAAATTCCTTGCGGCAGGCGGCAGGCAGTCCGAGGGTAAGCAGGGCAAAACGAGGTCTGCCTCCCATGGCGCCGATATCGCTGATATTGACACTGGCCGTCTTTCTGCCCAGCAGCCCGGGAGGATGCCAGGCCAGATCAAAATGCACGCCCTCAACCAGAGCATCGGTGGTCCACAGATCAACGAGGCCGCCGGCCTTACGCACCACCGCGCAATCATCGCCAATGCCCTGCACGAGATCGGCCCATGAGCCGACCTGCTGCCGGGCGATGGCCGCTATGATAGTTCTTTCAGCAAAGTGCTCCACCCTGATCCTCTTCTCTCCTGGGGTTCCATAATCAAACAGCGGTCAACTCCGCTGAAAGCGGCATACTAAACCTGATCAAGTCGTTGCGCACCATAAAAAAGCACGCAATACGGCCCCACCACCGGCCATGGGCCTCGCCGCTGGACTCACCGGGGGGCGGCTGCGTTGCTCAGGAAGGCAAAGTATCCAGAGGGAACGAATCAGGATAATGCCGGGAAAGGTAATGCTGCACTGATTCCCTGATCTCCCCGGCGGAGGCGCAGGCCAGCAGACGGCCGGCCAGCCTCTCCACCGAGGCGGCCCGGCTTTGCCGGATCATCCTTTTGATATAAGGAATGGCCGGTGGATGCATGCTGAAGGAATCAAGCCCAAGGCCGAGCAGCACCGGCAGATACCTCTCCTCCCCGGCCATTTCGCCGCATATCCCCACCTCAATGCCTGCCCGATGCGCGGAGTCAACCACCTGGCTGATCATCCGCAATACCGCCGGATGCAGGGGCTCATACATATGCGCCACCTGTTCATTGCCCCGGTCAATGGCCAGGGAATACTGGATCAGATCATTCGTGCCGATGCTGAAAAAATCAACCTCACGGGCCAGGGTGTCCGCCACGGCAACCGCACTGGGCACCTCGATCATCACGCCAAACTCCACCCGGTCATCAAATGGGATGCCGCCGGAACGGAGCTTTTCCTGCACCCCGGCTACAAACTCTTTCACCTGCCGCAGTTCACAGTAGGATGAAATCATGGGGAAAAGGATACGCAGACAACCGAAGCTGCTGGCCCGCAACATGGCGCGCAGCTGGGTCTCAAACATGGCAGGTTCATGCAGACAGTAACGGATGGCCCGCAGCCCCAGGGCAGGGTTCGCCTCCGAGGACCACTGCTTTTCCATCTTGCTGCGGAAGCCGGAAGACCTGCCTGTTTTTGCAATGAACTGCTTGTCGCCGCCGATGTCAAAAGTCCGGATGGTCACCGGAAAGGGGGCGGCGGCGGACAGCAGGTTTTTATAGGTGGTAAACAGCAGCTCCTCATCCGGATTGTCAGGAGAACTCAGATAAAGATATTCGCTGCGGAAAAGTCCGATGCCGCCGGCACCGTATTCGAAGGCCTGGTCAACCTCGCCGGCCATTTCCAGGTTGGCCTCCACCCTGACCTGCAGTCCGTCGGATGTCTCTGGCCGCAGATGGGCATACTGGGCCACTTCAAGATGGAGCTGCTGATACTGCCGCTGCCGGTCCTGGTAGTACTCCAGGAGTTCCTCCTGGGGATTGACGAATACCCGGCCGGTGGCGCCGTCCATAATGATCAGATCATTGGTGTTTATCCGGCCATTCACCTCTTTCAGGCCGACCACCGCCGGGATGCCCAGGGTCTTGGCCACAATGGCCGAATGGGATGTTTCACCACCCATCTCGGCAAGAAAACCGGCCTGGCCGGGCATGTGCAGGATATCCTCCGGGGAGAAATCCAGTCCGACAAGAATCACCTGCTCATCGATTTCTTCCGGCAGCATATCGGCGCCGGACAACTCGCAGAAGATGCGGTCCGCCACCTGTCTGACATCAAGAAAACGGCCACGGATATAGGTGTCATCCACCTTGGCAAAGGCAGCCTCCACCTGGCCCAAGGACCTGTCAAGGGCCCATTCGGCGTTGATTTTTTCAGCGGCAATTGTCTCCAGGGTGCGGTCAAAAATCATCCTGTCCCGCAGCATGAGGATATGGGTATCGATGATTGCGGCGTAGTCCGCCATGACGGCGGCAAACTGTTCCCGTACCCGCCGGAGTTTCTCCTCCGTCCGGGCCACGGCCTTGCGGAAACGGCTCTGCTCCTGCTCGACATGGCCCTCGCCGCTGATCTTTCTTTTCTTGACAGTGCCGCCCGATCCAACAAGCAGGGCCCTGGCGATGACGATACCCGGGGATACCCCGATACCCTGCATGGCAATCTCGGTTTCAACGGATTGATGATTGGTCATTCTTCACCGAATTTATCAGAAATCAGCCGGGCAAGGGCGGCGAGCGCCGCCTCGGCATCCTCGCCCGCCGCCTTGATGGACACCGGGGTCCCTTTGATGCAGGCCATGGACATCACTTCGAGAATGCTCTTGCAGTCCGCCTCCATCCCATCTCGGATGAGCCGGATATCGGCATCGAATTGTTTCGCCGTCTCCACCAGCATGGCGGATGCGCGGCCATGCAGGCCGCAGGCATTGGCAATGACCAGTTCCTTTCTGTACTCGGGCATCCCTATTTCACCACCCGCAGGGCAGCCTGCTTCCCCTTTTCCGTGGGCTTCTTCTCTTTTTTCGGCCCGCTGTCCGGCCCGGAAAAATCCACCGCCTTAATATATCTTTTTTCGCCACCCATGGTAAAAATTTCCTTACCGGTGAACTGCTCTGTCCGCAAGGTCCAGACCACCTTCTGCGGCGGAACGGAAAGAAGCTGCATGCTTACCTGCCACCACTCGTCACGCCTGGTGGTGTCCCTCTCAAAACCGGTGATCAGGGCATAGCTGAGGGTTTGGGGGTTTTCCGTGACAATGATGACGATGTCCCCTGTATCGGTGGAATCTTTCAGGTGAAAGATCTTATGAAGTTCTTCGACGATTTTATCCATTTTTCATGATTGCATGAGATGATTTATAAAGTAATTCAACTTTCGGAGTTGTGGTAACATTTTGAAATTAAATAAATATTTTCAGGAAGCCCGCAGCTTGTTTCCAGAGAATTCAGAAGCCAGAATAAAACGTAATAAAATCAATCATTCTGAATTCTGTCTCCTGCCTCCTGAATTCCCATGACGGAGATCAGAGCGGCAACTATGTTACAAAAATACAGCTATTTCGTCAAAATAGATCAAGTCAGAAAGTTGAGAAAGTAAACAAGGCAGGCAAAGAGTCCAAAAGCAAGCCGGATCAATAAGCCGTTGCAAAAAAAATAACTGTAAGATCCCAATATGAGGACGCCGGCATAAAGGGCCGTAACCATATTGGCAATATAATGGTTAGTTCGTAATGGCCCCTAAGTTAAAACAAGAAGCGCCATTCCGCAAGAGGGACACGTTCCTGCCGAAGCCATCAGGCCTGTTTTTTTTCTGCGAACCTCGCCCCGCCAAGAGTGGCAGCCGGGAAAAATGCTGCCGGCCGCTCTCTTTTACCCGGCCATACCACCTCTTACAATGACGAAGATAAAAAGACAACCACAAGCCGACTTCATTTCCCGCATTGATATTTTACAGGAAAATGGTATGTGTTAGTCCGTGAAACATGATACGTTCCCCATCGACATATCATCTTGCCAGCTTGACCAAAGATGCATAATATAATCTGGGTTATAACTGACTTGAGGGAGCGCGCTTTCCCTCCTACAGAACGTCCGGCATGGCTCACATGCAATTACACTATGAAAGAAAGCCCTTCCTGCTGAGGAAGAAAAAACGTCATCGGCTGCACAAGTATATGGAACCTTTTTACACAAGGATTTGTCTTGCCTACAAAGAACAGTTTTTTTTTGCTCATAACCATACAGAGCAGGTCTTTTACCAAAGAAATCTCGTCTTGCCGGACAGGAAATACCCGGTTGCAAAAGTGTCCGCCCCGGGTGTTTCATGAATAAAAGTGAATTAAAGACCGAAATTGAACAGCTTGTTCAGGATTTTCTTGACGGTGATGTCCAGGCCTTTAACCGTTTGGTAATGCTTCATCAAACCAAAATCTACAACCTGGCTTTGAATTATGTCAAAAGCCAGGAAGAGGCAAAGGATCTGGCGCAGGATATATTCGTCACGGTCTATCGTTCCCTGCCGAAACTGCGGGAAAAAGAAAAATTTACTTCCTGGCTGTACCAGATTGCCATAAATCATTGCCGCAACCGCTATAAAAAACTGAGAAGGCGTGGTTATTTCAACAATATCTCTCTTGATGACGAAGAATCATTTCTGCAGATTCCAGGGGATGAGGGACCGGAAATATCACTGCAGCGGAAAAATACCATAAATCTTGTCCGTTCCACCATTGATTCAATGTCAGAGGCGGAAAAGGAGATTATTCTTTTACGGGATGTCCAGGAACTTGCTTACGAAGAAATAAGCACCATTCTTGATATCCCGCTGGGAACGGTCAAATCAAAGCTGAACAGGGCGCGGACTTCTTTAAAAGACCGATTAAAAAAATTCTACCAGGATTTGTGAGCCACCTTATGCGATGCCAGGATTGTCAAGACTTATTCTCTCTCTATCTTGATGGAGAAATTGACCAGATCAGCAGGTCGAAAGTGGATTCTCATTTCAACATCTGCCCGCAGTGCAAAATGGAATGGCAGGCCTTCAAGAACAGTGTTGAACTCCTGCGGGACATGCCCATGGCCAGCGTGCCCCCGGGCTTTCTGGCGGGTATTCACCAGAAACTTGAGCCCCGTTCCACCTGGCAGAAGGTAACAGAATTTCTCACAGGCAAAGGCGAGCGAAAATGGGCATTATCAACCGCATTTGCCATGCTGGTCATCGGCTTTGCCACTGCCTCGCTCATGCAGTTGATCCCCGTTTCCCAGACCGACCGGGACAGCAAAACCCTGCCGGCAATCCAATCAGGCCAGTTGGCCGAAAACAGCACCGCTACGGAACAGTCCTCGCAGCTGCTGGCGCAAAACGAGGGCGGCAGGGGCGGTCAGCAGGACTTTTATCCCGGGGTTCCCCTTCTCTCCGAATATGAGGGGAAAGACTCTCCGGCCATGCAGCAGCTGGCCATGATTCCCCGCAATGAACCTGCGCAGCATGTTCCAGTGGTTGGTTTGGTTTCCACCGGCTCAGGCCATCCTTCTTCATCCTATCTGGACACACCGCTCACATCATTTTCTTCCCAGCAGCAGCCCCCGGCCATCAAGCCTGATCTGCAGATCACCATTCACGCAGCGCCCAGGGCCGAACAGATGGCCATTGTCCAGCAGCTCGTCCAGTCACCTCTGTGGCGGGCTGAGCTGTACAACCATAACACCCTGCTGCTTTCTGTGCCGGCCAGCAGTTTCGACCAGCTGCTCCAGATCTGCTGCAGCGAAAAAACATCATTTTCACCGGAGTATGCCCGCAACAGCCGCTATATCTCTCTGAAACGTTTTTTAACAGTGGCAATCAAACTCGACTGATATTCGCCCAACTATTGATAAAATCAAACCCTGCAGAAAATTATTCTTTACTGCCAAACCTGTCCTCTCTATTATGAATAAATGGAGAAATCGGATAAACATATACGAGGGATTAAAGCAATGCAGATACATCTCAAAAAAACTTCGCTTATCGCACTTCTCGTAAGTGCGACTTTTTTTATGCTGGCCTTTCCTGCCTTTGCAGAGCGGCCGGACACCTTTGCCCCCTTAGTCGAAAAATACGGGGACACCGTTGTTAACATCTACACCACCCAGACGGTCAAAGAACCACCCATCCCCTATTTCCCTTTCCAGGAGCATCAGGGGGTCCCGGAATTTTTCAAAAAGTTCTTTGAACAGCAGGGCCCCGGCTACCACGGACAGGTGATCCCCCAGAAACGGACCAGCCTCGGCTCAGGCGTCATCACCTCAGCCGATGGTTATATCATCACCAACAATCATGTTATTGACGAAGCGGATGAAATCAATGTGCGCTTTGCCAATCATGAAGAGTACGTGGCGAAAATCATCGGCCGTGACGCTAAAACCGATGTGGCCCTTATCAAGATTGAACCAAAGGAGTCTTTGCCCTATGTCACCTTCGGTGACTCGGAAAAACTTCGGGTCGGCGACTGGGTTATCGCCATCGGCAATCCCTTCGGCTTTGAACAGACGGTTACGGCGGGCATAGTCAGCGGCAAGGGAAGGACTCTTGGCAGCGGCAACTATGAAAATTTCATCCAGACGGACGCCTCCATCAATCCCGGCAACTCAGGCGGCCCCCTTTTCAATCTTGAAGGAGAAATGGTCGGCATCAACACCGCCATTTACAGCCGCAGCGGGGGCAATATAGGCATCGGCTTCGCCATTCCGATCAATATGGCCAAAAATGTCATTGAACAGCTGAAAGCCACCGGCAAGGTAACCCGCGGCTGGCTTGGTGTTATGATCCAGAACGTCAGCCAGGATCTCGCCAGCCAGTTCGGCCTTGACAAGCCCATCGGCGCCCTGGTCGGCGAGGTTTCCCCCGGCAGTCCGGCTGAAAAGGCAGGCATCCTCCCCGGCGACATTATCGTTGAGTTTAAAGGCAAGGAAATATCTCAGATGAATATGCTGCCCGCCCTGGTCGCCCAGACCCCGGTAGGCGAGACAGTCAACATTGCTCTGTTTAGAAACGGCAAGAAGAAAAACGTCGCCGTCACCGTGGCCAAGCTTGAAGAAGATGAAGCGGCCGCAGAAATGGGACAGGAGAGCCTTCTCGGCCTGACCGTCCAGCAGCTGACCCCTGAACTTGCCCAGTCGCTGCAAATAAAAGATAAGGAGGGAGTCATTGTTGCCAATGTGGAACCGGGTTCTGCTGCGGAAGAGGCTGGACTGCGGCCGGGCGACCTTATTCTTGAAATCAACCGGCAGGAAGTCAAGAACCTCGAGGAATACAATAACGCTTTAGCAAACCTGGACAGCAAAGAGAGCATTCTCCTGCTTGTCAAACGTGACAAACACACCCGCTTTGTCGTGCTTGAGGCAAAACGGTAAATAAGTTCAGACAATCTGATCCCGGCGGATGGGAAGTTGATATGCAGATCGAAGTTCGCGAAGAGCGCCTCAGGTTAAAGAAGCCTTTTGATCAGATAAGTACCGCGACTGCAAGTATTCTGGGCACTCAAACCGCCAACAGCCGGAAGACGGAGTGGCCGCAACTTATTGAGATTACGTCACGACATCAGGGGTTTGAAGTTATGAAGCGGCGGCCACCGCTTCGACCAGCCGGCTGATGAGTTCCGGGTCCTTGCGGCCCGGTTCTCTTTCAACAGCGGAATTGACGTCCACCGCAAAAGGGCTCACCTCGGCAATGGCCCGGGCCACATTGGCCGGTCCCAGCCCCCCTGCCAGAATCAACGGCTTGCCCGGCTGCAGCTTGTGGATAAGAGCCCAGTCAAAGGCCTTTCCCGTTCCTCCTGCCTGATTTTTGTCATAGGTATCCAGCAGAAAGCCGCAAACCACCTCCTCATAGGCAAGCAGGTCCTGGGCAGTGAGATTATCGTGCACCTGGAAGGCCTTCACCACCCTTGTCTGAAACCCCCGGCAGTAGTCCGGAGATTCGTCACCGTGCAGCTGAATAACGGTAAGATTGCAATACTGGACAATTTCCGCTACACGCTCAGCCTCATCGTTGAGGAAGACACCGACCGCATCAACAAAGGGAGGCAGGCTGCTGATGATGGCCCTGGCCCTTTCCGGATCAATATAGCGGGGACTGGCCTGGGCAAAAATAAACCCAAGGGCATCAACACCTGCGGCCACCGCATGCCGTACTTCCTCCATATCCGTCATTCCGCAGATCTTGATCCGTGTTCTGGATCTCATTTATAGCTCCTTTGCACTTAACGTGAAACAATCACACCTGCAGCGTCATGGCGGCAGTTCTCACCTGCCCATCAACTCATGCACCGCCAGTTCCCTGCCACCTGCCCGCATCAGCGTTTCGCCCACCAGCACCGCGGCAATGCCTGCAGCAGTCAGGCGGCGGATATCCTCCACCGAGCGGATGCCGGATTCACTGACCACAGGGATCTCTTCAGGAATCTGCTGCTTCAGCCGGAAGGTTGTCTCCAGATCCATGGAGAAATCCCGCAGGTTGCGGTTATTGATGCCGATCAACGGGCTGCCGGCCGCAAGGGCCTTTTCCAGCTCCGCCTCATCATGCACTTCCACCAGGGCATCCATGCCCAACTCCCGGCTCTGGGCCAGGAAATCCTTCATCTGATTTACTGCCAGGATAGAGGCAATGAGCAGAACGGCATCAGCCCCGAATCTTGCCGCCTCGGCAATCTGCACCTCATGGATAATGAAATCCTTGCGCAGCACCGGCAGGCCCACGGCGGCCCGCACCTGGGGGATATAGGCAAGACTGCCCTGGAAGAATTTCTCATCGGTGAGCACCGACATGGCTTGAGCGCCACCCGCCTCGTATTGGCGGGCGATGGCCACCGGATCAAAATCAGCGCAGATGACCCCTTTGGAGGGAGAAGCTTTCTTTGCCTCGGCGATCAGCGCCATACCGGCAAAAGTGGTCAGCGCCCGGCAAAACCCCCGGGGTGGAGCAACCTGCTGTTGCGGCTCCCCGATGCCTTTCGCCAGCAGCTCTTTGACCTCCCGGCGTTTCTGCTCGACAATGGTATCAAGAATCACCTTTTTCCCCCGCTTCCCGGCAGAACTGCACCAGGGCCTCAAGCTTGGCCATGGCAGCACCGGATTCAATCGTCTTCCTGGCCAGGGCGACGCCACCCTGCAGATCCGGGGCAAGCCCCGCCGCCATCAGCGCCGCGCCGCTGTTCATCAACACCATATCCAGACAGGGACCGGGCTCGCCGCGCAGCACGGCACGGAGCTGTCCCGCTGAGATCGCGGCGGTCTCACCGCCTTTGATATCCGCCAGGGTGGCCCGGGCGAGCCCGACGTCCTCGGGAGCGATGGTGTAGCAGGTCACCTTGCCGTCATGCAGATCAGCCACCGCAGTTTCGCCGGTTATGGTGATTTCATCGATATTGCCTGCACCGCAGACCACCAGGGCGCGCCTGACCGCAAATCTGCCCATGACATGGGCAAGCTTTTCCAGCAGCTCAGGGGTATAGACGCCCAGCAGATAGACATTGGCATTGGCCGGATTGGTAAGCGGCCCGAGCACATTGAACACGGTCCTGATGCCGATCTCCCGCCGCGGACCGATGGCGTACTTCATGGCCCCGTGCAGCATGGGGGCAAACATGAAACCGATGCCCACCGTGCGGATGCACCGGCCGATCTTTTCCGCGCTCAGGCCCAGGTCAACACCAAGGGCCTCGAGAACATCGGCGCTGCCGCAATGGCTGGAAACGGACCGGTTGCCGTGCTTGGCCACCTTGAGCCCAGCCCCGGCCACCACAAAGGACGAGGTGGTGGAGACATTGAAGGTGCCGGAGGCATCCCCGCCGGTGCCCACCGTATCCACCAGGATCTCACCGGGATCAGCGGCATCCACAGGGGTGGCTTTGTCCCGCATGACCCTGGCGGCCCCGGCAATTTCATCAATGGTTTCCCCTTTCATCCGCAGGGCGGTGATAAAGGCGCCGATCTGGGCCTGGGTGGCCTCGCCGCCCATGATTTCATTCATCACCCCGACCATTTCCTGTTCCGAAAGATCGGTCCCGGCCACAACTTTACCAATGGCTTCTCTGATCATAGGTTATCTCCTCTCTCAATTTGGGATTGGGGATTTTTTCAATTTGGGATTGCGGATTGCGGATTTTTCAGGGGACCTTCTTCCCCGATCCCCAATCCCCAATCCGCAATCCGCAATCCGAAATCCGCAATCAATACATCTTCTCATAATCCGGGCTGACAAAATTTTTCAGCAGCTGCACCCCATGCGGGGTCATGATGGATTCCGGATGAAACTGCACCCCTTCCACCAGCAGTGTTTTATGGCGCACGGCCATCAGCTCGCCCTGGTCGGTGCGGGCCGTCACCATGAGGCAATCGGGCAGATCGGCATCGGCCACCACCAATGAGTGATAGCGCATGGCGTCAAAGGGGTTCGGCAGGCCGGTAAACACCCCCTTGCCGTCATGATGAATGGGGCTGGTCTTGCCGTGCATGACCCGGCCCGCCCGCACCGTTGAGCCGCCGAACGCCTCGCCGATGGACTGGTGGCCGAGACAGACCCCCAGCACCGGGATCTTTCCGGCAAAATGGCGGATGGCTGCAATGGATATGCCTGCCTGGGGCGGATCACAGGGACCCGGTGAAATGAGCAGCCGGTCGGGTTTAAGCCGTTCAATGCCGGCCATGTCCACCTGATCATTGCGGAAGACGACCAGCTCCTCGCCAAAGCCGCCGATGGTCTGCACGATGTTGTAGGTAAACGAATCGTAATTATCAATAATAACAATCATATCAGTTAAAATCCTTGTTCGGCCAGTTCCACCGCCCGCCGCAGGCCCCGGGCCTTATTCAACGTCTCCTGAAACTCCATCTCCGGGTCGGAATCAGCGACAATGCCGGCCCCGGCCTGCACCCACAGATTGCCGTCCTGCAGCACGAAGGTGCGGATGGTGATGCAGAAATCCATGTTGCCCGAAAAGCCGAAATAACCCACCGCGCCGGCATAGGGCCCGCGTCTCTCCGGCTCCAGTTCCTCAATGATCTCCATGGCCCTGATCTTGGGCGCGCCTGACACGGTCCCGGCCGGAAAACAGGCGCGCACCACGTCAAACTGGTCCTTGCCGACTGCCAGCTGGCCGTGCACGCCGGAGACAATATGCATCACGTGGCTGTAGCGCTCGATGACCAGCAGATCATGGGTTTCCACCGTGCCGTATTCCGCCACCCGGCCGACGTCATTGCGGCCCAGATCAACCAGCATCAGATGCTCGGCCCGTTCCTTGGGATCAGCCAGCAGTTCCTTTTCCAGGGCCAGGTCTTCCTCCCTGGTTTTTCCCCTGGGTCTGGTGCCGGCAATGGGGCGCAGCTCAATCCTGTCATCCTCCAGCCGCACCAGAATCTCAGGAGATGAGCCGATCTGGATATTGTTGCCGAGCTTGAGATAAAAAAGATAGGGGCTGGGATTGATATGACGCAGGGCCCGGTAGAGCATGAAGGGCGGCAGGTCAGTCCTGGCATGGAAACGCTGGGACAGCACCACCTGGATGATGTCGCCTGCCATGATGTATTCCTTGGCGCGTACCACCATCTGTTTGAAGGCCTCGGCGGACATGTTGGAGGCAAAGCGATGGGTGTGGCCCAGGGAGTCGTTGTCCACCACATCATAGGGCAGCGGCCGGCGCCTGAGCCGCTTGATGACGGCGTCAATCCGCTGGCACGCCTTCAGGTACAATTCCTCCAGGTTGTCGCCCGCCTCCACCGCCACACAGTTCACCACCGTCAGTTTCTGCTTGAGATTATCGCAGATGAGCACCAGGCGGGGCACCATGAAGGAGCTGTCCGGGAAATTCTCCAGCGGCGGGTTGCTGTCAGGCAGTTTCTCCATGAAGCGCACCATGTCATAGCCCAGGTAGCCCACCGCCCCGCCGAAAAACCGGGGCAGGAAATCGCTTTCCCGGCAGGCATGGAAGGATGCCAGGATACTTTTGAGCTCGGCCAGCGGATCACCGCAGCGCTCCTCAAGCCGGCCGTCACGCTGGATGACGATCTTCTCGCCCCGGCTCTCGAAAGTGAGCAGCGGATCAAGACCGATAAAGGAATAACGGCCCCACTTTTCCCCGCCCTCCAGACTCTCAAGCAGAAAGGCATGGGACTCGTCCCCGGCAACTTTGGCAAAAACCGTCAGCGGCGTATCAAGATCAGCGACAATCTCCCGGCAGACAGGGATCAACCCCGCCTTATCGGCCAGCTTTTTAAAATCATCCAGTGCAGGTTGGTACATTACTCATAAACCTCCATGGCCGGGAATCAGACCACGTCATAACCCCACAAAAAAAAAGCCATGGGACCCTGAAGGCGCCCATGGCTCAACACTCTTTTCCGTTACTGATTAAAAGGTATCGACTCTGTCATTGCTCACAACCCCTGCCTGGCAAAGGGGTACCAAAGTACTCCTAAGCAGCGGACTGTGTGCTGGCAATAAAGCTGTTCACCCGTTTGGTCAGTCGGGAAACTTTCCGGGATGCAGTGCTTGCATGCAGTGTTCCCTTTGAAGCAGCTTTCTGAATAACCGGGATAGCCGCCTGCAGAGCAGCCTGTGCCTGATCAACTGACTGTTGCTCAATGGCTGCATCCACCGCCTTGACTACGGTTTTCACCTTGCTGCGGTTCGCCCGGTTACGGGCCCTGCTGACAAGACTTTGCCGATTTCTTTTTAAAGCAGATTTGTGGTTAGCCAAAATGATTCTCCTCTTGTTACTTGAGTGACCCGCAAATAATATAATTTACCGAGGTCCCTGTATGATATCAAAAATCAAGACAAAACAATTTCACATCAAAAAAAGCGTTATATAAATCACTTTCCCTTTTCTGTCAAGAAGCAACCGCGCCTTTCTTCTTTCAAAAAAAATTCCGGAATCCGCCACTCGCCCCTCGCATAATTAATCATAATCATATATAGTTAAACAGGATAAATAACAAATCTTAACTATTTCCCGCTGCCGTAACCCAATCTCCAGGAGAAGATTTTAAATTTCATGTTTGAGGTTCTCAAAGGCTTACGCTGGCAGGATGCCGTCGATATCCTGATTGTCTCCTACATTATCTACCGGATAATTCTCATTATCAAGGGGACGAGGGCGGCCCAGATGCTGATCGGCATCGGCATCCTGTTCATGGTGTATTTCGGAGCGAGAGAACTCGAGTTCATGACCCTTTACTGGCTGCTGGGCACCTTCCTGAGCTCCATCTTTCTTGTCATCATCATTGTTTTCCAACGCGATATCCGCCGGGCCCTGACCCAGGTCGGCCAGACGCCGTTCACCAAAAGCGCCGACGAAACCACCGAGGCAATCGATGAAATCGTCTATGCCGCCAAATATCTGTCCGACCGGAAAATAGGAGGCCTCATCGTCATCGAACGGGAAACAGGCCTCAAGGACTATGTCGAATCCTCTCATATCGTTGACGCCAAGCTCACCATGGAACTGCTGGTCAGTCTTTTCCACACCGCTTCCCCCTTGCATGACGGCGGGGTGATCATCCACAAGGACCGCATCCTCACCGCCCGTTCCGTACTGCCCCTGACCAAAAACCCCTTCATCAGCAAGAAACTGGGAACCCGCCACCGGGCGGCCATCGGCATTTCGGAAGAAACAGATGCGGTGGTCGTTGTCATTTCGGAAGAAACCAGTCAGATATCCCTTGTTCTGCATGGCGGCATCACCAGCGGACTGGATATGCCCTCTTTACGCAACCGCCTTGAGGCAATTCTAACCCCGAAAGAATTCGATACAAACAAATGGAAAAACTGGCTGCAACGAAAATAACTGCAAAAATAGCTTCATGGCGCAACAGGCCCTGGCCGAAAAATTGGGTCCTTAAGCTCATCTCTTTCTTTTTTGCCTTCTTTCTCTGGTATTTCGTGGTGGGCGAGGACAAGGTTGACACCACCTTTAATATTCCCGTTGAAATAGTCAATCTGCCGGCTGACCTGACCATTTCCAACCAGTTCAAGAATGAGCTCGAAGTGACCGTCAATGGCCCCCGGGGACTGATACGCAATCTTGCCGTGCAGCGGATCTCGCGCCCCATTGATCTGTCCAGGGCAGAACCGGGAACAAAGGTTTACCAGAACACCATCGACTCCATTACCCTGCCGCGGGGCATCCGCCTGCTGCGCGTCAAACCAACCGATATCATCCTCCAGCTCGACAAGCTGGTTAAAAAAAATATCCCCATCCAGCACGTGACCAAAGGCTCCCCGCCTGATGGCTTCGAGCTTGTCTCCATCACCCTGGACCCGGCCTCAATCCCCGTCACCGGCCCGGAACCCTTGGTCGGGCACGTGGATTCCATCTCCACCGCAACCATCGACCTGGCACAGCTCACCAGCTCAACCACCCGGCCGGTGGCGCTGAAGCTCACCCCGACGATCAAGGATCTGGTCGGCGAACCGATCGTCACCGCCGCCATAGTGATCAAGGAAAAAATGGAGGAGAAAAAAATTGCAAATATTCCGGTCAAGCTGCTGCTCAGCGGCAAAAAAACCTACACCTTAAAACCAGACGATGTTACGGTGACTGCCCGCATCCCTTATACAACGCTGCGTAAAACCAAAGACCTGAAAACCCTGTTCCGGGCGCGCATCATGGGGGTTGAGCTCCCGGCGGGAACGCACAAGCTGACGGTGGAAATCATCCCGGCCGAGAATGTTGAAGTTCTTGAAATAAAACCTGAAATGATCATAGCGGATATCACGGAAGAAGAAAACGGCAACGGTCGATAAGCCGATTTGCCCCTCCCTCATTATCAGCATCCCATCTTTCAAAAAAAAACAGCTACACAGAGGTAATGAATGAGAAGACTATTTGGAACCGACGGTGTTCGCGGAGTTGCCAACACCTATCCGATGACCACGGAAATCGCCATGCAGATCGGCCGCGGCATTGCCTTTCAGGTGAAGGATATGAGACATGGCCATCGCATCGTCATCGGCAAGGATACGCGGCTCTCCTGTTATATGCTGGAAAACGCCCTGGCAGCAGGCATCTGCTCCATGGGGGTTGATGTGCTGCTCTGCGGCCCCCTGCCCACCCCGGGCATCGCCTTTATCACCACCAGCATGCGGGCCGATGCCGGGGTGGTCATTTCCGCTTCACACAACCCGTTTCAGGATAACGGCATCAAGATCTTTTCCAGGGACGGTTTCAAACTCCCCGATGAAAAAGAGGCGGATATCGAAGATCTCATCTTTTCCCAGAAAATGGCGGCCCTGCGGCCGGTGGCCGACGAGGTGGGCAAGGCGGCCCGCATCGAAGATGCCAGAGGACGCTATATCGTCTTTCTGAAAAATACCTTCCCGCGCAGTTACACCCTGGACGGTTTTCATATTGTCCTTGATTGTGCCAACGGCGCCACTTACGGGGTTGCCCCCCATGTCTTTGAAGAGCTGGGGGCCAAGGTGACCAAGATCGGCGTTGAGCCGGACGGCAAGAATATCAATCATGAATGCGGCGCGCTCTATCCGCAGCTCATGGCCGATAAGGTCAAAAAACTCGGGGCGGACCTGGGTATCGCTTTAGATGGCGACGGCGACCGCGTCATCGTCGCTGATGAAAAGGGCAATATCGTCAACGGCGATCATATCATGGCAATCTGCGCCGCTGAACTCATGAGCCGTAAGAAACTCAAAAAAAAGACCCTGGTCGCCACGGTGATGAGCAATATGGGGCTTGAGCATGCCATGGAGAGAATGGGCGGCAGACTGGTGCGCAGCCAGGTCGGGGACCGCTATGTGGTCGAGATGATGCGCCAGCAGCATTACTCCTTCGGCGGTGAACAGTCAGGCCACCTGATCTTCCTGGAACACAACACCACCGGCGACGGCATCCTTGCCGCCCTGCAGCTGCTGGCCATCATGATCAAGCGTCGCAAACCGCTTTCCGAACTGGCCACCATCATGGAATCCTTTCCCCAGGTGCTGAAAAATGTCAGGACAGCCAAAAAGATCGACCTGGATATGGTGCCCAATTTCCATGAGACGGCCAAACGCATGGAGCAGAAACTGGGCAACGAAGGCCGCATCCTGGTACGCCACTCCGGCACCGAACCGGTGGTGCGCGTCATGCTGGAAGGCAAGAACCAGGACACCATCGACGCCATGGCGGATGAACTGTGCCAGCTCATCCGCAAATTTGATTAGCAAGACCAGCAAGACGAGCAAGACCAGTGAGACCAGTAAGACTAATGAGAATGAGACTTGACAAGCTTCTTCTTGCCCGCAGCCTGGCGGAAACCCGGCACAAGGCCCAGGCCCTGATCGGCGCCGGCCAGGTGCTGGTGGGCGGCCAAGTCATTGACAAGGCCGGCACCCAGATCGATGACCAGGCCCTGATCGAAATCAAGGAGAGATGTCCCTATGTGAGCCGTGGCGGCTTGAAACTGGCAAAAGGACTGGATTTTTTTCATCTGGATCCCACAGGTATGGTCTGCGCCGATGTCGGGGCGTCAACCGGCGGCTTCACCGATTGTCTGCTGCAGCACGGGGCGGCAAAAGTATACGCCATTGATGTGGGCTATGGCCAGCTGGACTGGAAACTGCGCCAGGACCCCAGGGTGGTGGTCATGGAACGCACCAACGCCAGACATCTCAAGCCCGGCGACCTTGGCGAACCGCTGGATCTGGCGGTCATTGATGCCAGCTTTATCTCGCTCAGGCTGCTGCTGCCGCCCCTGCTCGCTTTTTTCAGAGGCCGGCCCGTCATACTGGCCCTGATCAAGCCGCAGTTTGAGGTCGGCAAGGGCAAAGTGGGCAAGGGAGGCGTGGTCAGGGACCAGCTGCTCCACCAGGAGGTGCTTGACGACATCAGCCGTTTTGCCGAAGACCTTCACCTGCAGAGCCGGGGCATCACCGAGTCGCCCGTGCTGGGGCCAAAGGGCAACCGGGAATTTCTCATCCTGCTTTCCGGCCATTAAAACGGCTTTCGATTTGACTTGATCGTCTGATAATGCTAACGTAATAAGTCAACGGAATGAGCTACTTTCGGCTTGAGTTTCATGATCAGCATGGTGTTGAAAAAGCTGCATGTCCGCTGATTTTTCAATACCTGAAAATATCGGTTAAAGAATTAAGAGTAACGCGAAACTACCCTGCTTTGGAGATTGAACGTAATGATGAAGAAAGTAAAAACATTGCAAAAAAGGTTATTGGCATGCCTTGGGATATCCTTACTCACCTTTGTATTTTCGGCGAACGCCATTGGGGCTGAATATGCCAGCGTGTCCAAAGACGGGGTCAATATCCGTTCAGGCCCTGATACCAATGCCGAAGTCTACTGGGAGGTATTCAAAGACTTTCCCCTCAAGGTGCTGCAACGGAAAAATGAATGGGCAAAGGTTGAGGATTTTGAGGGCGATACCGGCTGGATCTATGCCCCGCTGCTCAACGCTAAAAAAACCGTCATCATCAAGGTCAAGAAAGCAAACATCCGCATAGGCCCGGGTGAAAATTATGAAATTGCCGCCTCCGCCCTTTACGGCGTAGTCTTCAATCCGGGAAAAACGGACGGCGACTGGATCCAGCTCACCCATGCCGACGGCACCCAGGGCTGGATTCATAAATCACTGATCTGGCCGTAACCCTTATCAGACAAAGAAACACGTGCAACCACGGAGCACGCCGCTCAAAGCGCGCGGTGCTCTGTGGTTGGCCTGGTTTTTTCATCTCCCGGCAACAAAGTCAACCGGGCAGCGTACCGTGTGCCCGGCCTTGTTCTGAAAAAGCAGATAACCCTTTTCCACCCCGAACAGCAGCAGATCCTTGGTGATTTCCACATCTTTGCGGCAATACTCAATGATCTTGTCGAACCGCCCCTCTTTAAACCATTGCAGAGCCAGCAGGCCGCTGCCGCTTTTCCTGATGCCCAGGGTTTTTTCCGCCAGACGCTCCAGACTGAGCCGGTAACCGAGCCTGTTGTGCACCTCTTCCAGGATATCCAGGGTGGGCAGCCGGGACAGATCAAAATCGGTGTAGGCGGAAAGCACCCGGTTGTCAAAACGCTTGTTGTTAAACCCCACCACCAGATCAAGCTGCTGCAGATGCTCGATCAAGCGTCCTATTTCCTCCTCCCGGTAGACGGAAAAACTGCCGGACAAGCCGTCATAGACCACCGCCACGCTGACTCCCATGCGCTCGGCCCGGTGCCAGCCCCCCACCTCTTCCGCCGAACGCCTGGTTTCCACATCAAAGACCCCGAAACGGGCCGGCAGCCGGGCGCCCTGCCGCTTTTCCGCAGATTGTACGGCTGCGGCAACCACCTCCCGGCCATTGACGCCTGCCTCGTCCCCCGCCGCCTGTTCCAGCAACCCCTCCAGCACCGCCAGGGCGGCGGCCTTGTCAATGGGCCGGTTGCCGGAACCGCATTTGGGGGAATGGACACAACTCGGGCAACCGACACTGCAGGGGCAGCGGGCAATGGTCTGCCGGCTGACCGCAAGCAACTCCCGTATGCGGCCGAAGACCTGGCGGGCCAGCCCCACCCCGCCGGGATACCCGTCATAAATAAAAATGGCCGGACACCGCAGCTGCGGATGCAGCGGATAGGATATGCCGCCCACATCGTTGCGGTCACAGAGCACCAGCAGCGGGAAGATGCCGATGGCGGCATGCTCCACGGCATGAATGCCCCCCATGAAATGCATCTGCTGCCGCTCAAGACGATGCTGCAGCCAGGACGGCACCTCGAACCACAGTCCCTCGGTTGCAAAAACCTGGGCCGGCAGATCCAGATACTCGGTGCTGATGGTCTGCTGTCCCCGGATGCGCTTACGCTGGAAACCGGTGACCTGATCGGTTACCCGCAGATAGCCCAGCGATGCCCTGATATTGCCATGCCGCACCGTCTCGTACACATCTATGATCTCGGTTTCTTTGCTGGACATGGCCCGGGTGAAATAGTTGACATGGGCCGGAGCGACCCTGACCAGGCGGCCGTCCAGATCAAGCTCGTGCACCAGCCAGGTGCGGCCCATGTGCAGGTAAATGGCGCCGGGGTGGCATTCCTTGAAGCAGCGGTGTTCATCGATCTCCCCCAGCAGCTCAAAATCCTCCGCCTGGCGGATGGCGTAACTTCTGCCGCTGCCGCGCAGATCAACCTCCCGCTGGGGATACTTGCGGGCGGTAAACCAGGTATCGCCTTCCACATTAAGGAGCAGCTCCGCGCTGCCGGCAAGATCATCCACCTCCCGCCGGCATTTTTCATCGGCCAGCAGCGGTTCAGCGGCCAGCAAAGGGGCTTCGGCGGCGGCACAGATCAGATGCCGGCGCATAATGACCTGATTGTAGGGATTCAACACCGCATCCTCAACCGGTCTGGTGAAAAAGTCCGCCGGATGGCGCATGAAATACTGATCAAGGGCATCTTCCTGGGCCACCAGCACCACCAGTGAATCACGCTGCCGGCGCCCCACCCGGCCGCCGCGCTGCCAGGTGGACATGATGGAACCGGGATATCCCACCAGGATGCAGATATCCAGGTTGCCGATATCGATGCCCAGCTCAAGTGCACTGGTGGACACCACGCCGAGCAGTTCGCCGGAGGCAAGTTTCGCCTCGATCTCCCGGCGGTCCTCCGGCAGAAAACCGGCCCGGTAGGCGGTGAGCTTGCGGCGCAGCTCACCCAGCCGGGACTGGGTCCAGGTGGCAACCAGTTCGGTCATCTTGCGCGACTGGGTATAGACGATGGTTCGCAGCCCCCGCTTCAGGGCCGCCTCCAGCATGAGGCTTGCCGTATGGGCCGCCCCGTCCCAGGGATTAACAAAGATGAAATGCTGGTCCCCCCGCGGGGCGCCGCTCTCCCCTATCAGGGTAACCCGGCGTCCCAGCAGATCTTCGGCCAGCTGGACGGGATTGCCCACGGTGGCGGAAAAGAGCAGAAACTGCGGATCAGCGCCGTGCAGGCGGCAGATGCGCTGCAGCCTTCTCAGCACCCAGGCCATGTGGCTGCCGAATACCCCGCGGTAGGTATGGACCTCATCAATGACCACATGGGTGAGACTGGCCCAGAACCGGGACCAGCTGCCATGATAGGCCAGCATGGAGAGATGCAGCATGTCCGGGTTGGAGATGACAATATTGGGCGGATTGTCCCGCAGCTTCCGGCGCTGGTAAGCGGAGGTGTCACCGTCGAAAATCGCCGCAGCTGGTCCCTGCTGCTCACCAAGGCCGGCGCTCAACTGCCGGACAGTGCGCAGCTGGTCCTGGGCCAGGGCCTTCAGTGGGAAGAGATAGAGGGCGGAGGTGTGCCGTTCCTGCAAAACCGCTTCAAAAACCGGCAGATTGTAGATAAGACTCTTGCCGCTGGCCGTGGGGGTGGCCACGATCACGTCATCTTTGCCGCGAATGCGGTCAATGGCGGCAACCTGGTGGCAATAAAGTCTGCTGATGCCCAGCCCGGCCAGGGCTGAACCCAATGGCGCAGGCAAAGGAGAAGAAAGCTCGGCAAAACAGGCATCCCCGCCCCTGATCTCTTCATGGTGCACCACCTGCGGACCGAAACGGGGTGAGCCCTTCAGGGAAGTGATATATTCAGCTACGGTTCCTGTCTGATGGGGCATGATCAACACAACATATTATCAACTTGGTCCTGAGAAGCGCGGTGAGGCTGCAAGCCCTTTTCGCCTTGCAGCGCTCTCGCCGCCCATAATCCTGGACGATACCGCCCGGGCATACTCCGGCCGGAACGAATAAGCCATATTTCAACCCTTGCCCGATAAGCTGTTAGCGTCCCTTGCCGGCCAATGAAGGAAAGGGAAAGAAGGGCGGGCAAGGACCATATGTAAAATTATCCGACATCCTCTGTCCATTTCTCCCTGCCCAATTTCCCCACCTGAGAAAAGCACCTATCCATTTTCATCTGCAGACAGGGCGGCAACACGATAAAAAAGAACCCGGTCGCTGCGGCAATAACCATGTCGATTTATTTTACAACTCTCGTTGCCTGCCGGCGACACAATTTTGAAAATCACCGCAAAGCCGGGGCTATGCTCATAATGGCATATATCGTGCTATTGTTGCCTATTGATAAAAATGAATAAATGGCAGTGTAAATTACGAACGGAGGATGTAAATGAAAAAGATCATAGCAAGCTTATTTTTTGCCGGGCTGTTGCCCTGGGCCGGCAGTGCTCTGGCCACACCGATTTCCCTGGACGCCGCCGGCGCTCCCGCGTCAGCGGTAAGCGTTACGGAAGACAACGGTTTCCTGAGTTTCTCCTCCACGCTGACCGCCGCCTTATATGACGGCCTCGATGCCTACAATTTCACCTTAGGGGATAATCAGTCCAAGGAAATCAATTTCTTTACCTTGACGGCCGGCGGCTTCGGCATTGACACGTATAACATCATGGCAACCCTGGCCTTTGATTCACCGCAAATCTCCGGCACCGGCAGCGGCAGCGGTTTTTTTGGCACTTTCTTCGGGAAGATCTCCGGCGGGGTGCTGAACTGGGACACCCAGCCGGCAGACATCACCTTAAGCGACGGCAATGTCATCTCAATCTTTTTTGAAAACGGCGTCGCCATCGGATGCGGGAATACCGCCATGGTCCATGCCACCATCACCAATAATGGCGGGGATGTCTTCCCTGTTCCCGAACCAGCCACCCTGCTGCTCATCGGTACCGGACTGGCCGGGATCTTCGGCTTTGCCCGCGGCAGAATGCCACGGACCGTCTGATCCATTTTTCAGACAGCGAATTATCTCTTACCCCTGCTGATCGCAACCGGCCGGCTCGTATCGTCAGCTGGCCGCCATGTAAATTTTTCCGACACCAGCTGCCCCGTTCTCCCTGCCAAAGCCATGTTTTTTCATCAAATCATGGAGGGTGGGCCGGCTGACCTCAAGCAGCCGGGCGGCCTGGCTGATATTATGATTGGCCAGGGCGAGCGCCTGGCCAATCACCTTCTTTTCCGCCAGGTCCCGCGCCTCCCGCAGAGTGGGCAGGGGCTCGCTGTCATTTTTTTTCTCTTCCGCCAGGCCGAAATCAACAGCACTGAGCATCCTGCCGGAGGTCAGACTCATGGCCCGCCGTATCCGGTTCTGCAGTTCTCTGACATTGCCGGGCCAGCTATGTCCAGTCAGGGCAGTGACGGCCGACGGAGCTAATATCACCTTGCCCCTTTTCAGTTTCTGCGCCGCCTCCCGGATAAAATGCTGGGCCAGCAGCAGAATATCCTCATCCCTTTCCTGCAGGGGTGGCAGTTCAAGCGGCACCACGTTCAAACGGAAGAAAAGATCCGCCCGGAACGCACCCTGCTGCACCGCCGCATCAAGGTCGATATTGGTGGCGGCCACCATTCTGACGTCAAGCTGAATCGGCTTGCTCGCCCCCAGCCGCTCGATGGTTCCCTCCTGAATAAAGCGCAGGAGCTTGACCTGCAGGTTCAACGGCAGTTCGCCGACCTCATCGAGAAAAATCGTCCCCTTGTCAGCTTGTTCAAATCTGCCTCTCTGCCGGTCAACAGCCCCGGTAAAGGCGCCCTTTTCATGGCCGAAGAGTTCGCTTTCAAGAAGATTTTCAGGAATGGCGCCACAGTTGATGATCACAAACGGCTGCCCATCGCGCCTGCTCTGGCAATGCACGGCCCGGGCGGCCATCTCCTTGCCGGTACCGCTCTGGCCCCGGATGAGAACCGGATAATCGGTTAAAGCCACCTTGCGGATAAGGTCAAAAACCCTGTTGATTGCATGGGAAATGCCCAGCATGCCGCAAAACTGCCCGGCGGGGGTTCTTTCCTGGAGGATCCTGTTGCATTTTTCCAGTTCGTAAATTCTGTAGGTCCGGGAGAGAATAATACAGAGAAGCTTCAGATCAATGGGTTTGGCGCAGACATCAACAGCCCCCAGACTGAATGCGGCCATTACCGCATCTTCGCTGTCATGGCCGCTGATGACAATCACCTTGGTGTCCGGCGAAAAAGACGGGACCGACTCAAGCAGGGCCAATCCGACCCGGGGGGTCTCAGGATAGGGCGGCAGCCCCAGATCCAGGGTGGCAATGGGAAAACGGCCGGTGGACAGCAGATTGCCCGCTTGGACAGGGTCAGCGGCCAGGGAGACGTCATACTCTTCGGACAGGGCTATTTTCAGCTGTTTGGCCACCGAGAGGTCATCTTCAATGATAAGCAGTCGTTTTTTCTCCATGATTCTACAAATTCCCATTCATGATTATCCGGGAATGACGCGGGTTATCCCATGGCGCCGGATCTTTCGCCGTCTGCGCTCTTCTCCATATTTAACATTGAAAGGAAGAGAGAAAAAGGATAAATGAAAAGGTTTACAGTGCACTCTTTGCCTGTTGAACGGCCAAGCACGGATATCCCTAACATCAGAATGCTACCATATCATGAATAAAAAAACCACCATAGCAATTATCGGCCCCAAGGGTTCCCATGCCTGGCAGGCGGCCTGCAGATTCTCGCCGGACAGCGAAATTACAAGCTATTTCCACATCAATGAGGCGGTCGATGGTTTCAGCAGACTGGATGCTGATTTTCTGCTCCTGCCAGTTTACAACACCAGGATAGGTGGCATCGTGCGCTCTTTCCAGATCATGGAAAAGTTGACAAACAGCTTCTGGGTCGACAATATCGTTCTTCCCATCCACCTTTCCCTGGGTTCGCTGGAAAAAGAGGAGAAACTGAAAATCCTGCTGGGCACCAAGTCCGTGCTGCGCCAGTGCGAGAACCATTTTGCCAGAATCTACCCCGACATCTCCCTGCTCAGTGTTCCGGACCTTGAAATGGCCATCTCGGAAATCAGGGAAAAAATCCTGACGGACCGGGGCGTGATCGAGGCGGAAGAGCTACTGCTCGACCATGGTCTGGTGATCAGGGAAAGGGAAATACTTTCCCACAACAAGACCCGTTTTGCCGTGCTGGGCCACCAGCCGGCCGCCCGCACCGGCTATGACGCCACCTCCATCGTTACCATTCCCCTGAAAGACCGGGTGGGCATCCTTTTCGACACCCTGGGCGAATTCACCCGCCGGGGCATCAACATTCTCGACCTGCGGGCGGAGTCGGATGCCAAAACCCAGAAACTGCAGTTCTATTTCGAGGCTGAGGGCCACCGGGAAGACGCCGCTGTCGCCGCGGCCCTGGAAAGCATCGAAAAGAAAATCATCCAGGAAGAGGATTCCCTGAAAATCCTGGGCAGCTACCCGCGGGTGGATATGCGGGTCAAGCTCATCAAGACCTTCGGCTTCATCGGCACCGGCGACATGAGTAAATGGTTCGCCGGCAAGCTTGAACATGAAGGCTATAAAACGATGCTCACCGGCCGCTCCACCCCGCTGCGGCCGGAACAGATGATCCCCGAGGCGGATGTGGTGATGATCTGTGTGCCCATCAGCAGTACCCCGGACACCATCAAACAGTACGGGCCTCTGCTGCGGGACGGCCAGGCCCTGATCCTCCTGGCCGGCGAGGCGGAGAAAACCCTTGATACCGCCCTGGCCCATACCAGCGAAGGGGTCGAGCTGATGCTGGTGCATAATCTCTGGGGGCCGGCCGCCGCCACCATGAAGGACAAGAACGCCTCGGTGGTCAGGACCGCCCGCAGCGGGGCATTCTGCAGCGAATTCGAGGCCTTCCTTTACAAGCACGGCGCCGGTATCTGCCATGACACGCCCAGCGGCCACGACCTGCTCATGGGCGTAGGACAGAAGCTGCCCACCACTGTTTCCCTGGCCCTGGCCCGGGCCCTGGCCGAAAATAACATCAATACGGCTGACATCGTCACCCACTCCACCCTTACCTCAATGTACGGCATCCTGGCCATGGCCCGGATGCACAGCCAGAATCCCCGCACCTATGCCGAGATCATGGCAACCGGCGGCGACGGCCGGAAAATCGTCAGGAGTTTTGCCGCAAATCTCATCAAACTCATTGACATGTCGGAAAACGGCAGGATACAGGATCTCTGCGATTTCATAGATGAAAACAAAACATATCTCTCCGATGACTTCCTGAAATCATCCATGAAGCAGTCACTTGCCGTGGATGAAGTCCTGGGTAAAATGGTTAAATTATAAAAATCAGTTGATTAGTCTAACCGGCCTGACTGGTCTTACTGCTCTTACTAGTCAAATGCATCGGAATAATTAAGAAAAGTTAGACAAGCCGGACCAGTGAGACAAGCAAGACCAATAGGGCCAGTCAGACCAGTCGGACCAGTGAGACCAACAAGACCAATATGAATAATCTGCTGCAATATTGCGCGCCTCCGCTGCTGGGGGCATTCATCGGCTACATGACAAACTATGTGGCCATCAAGATGCTCTTCCGTCCCCTGCACCCCTGGAAAATCTTCGGTCTCAGGGTGCCGATGACCCCCGGGGTCATCCCGTCCAAAAGACACCAGCTGGCTGAAAATATCGGCGAGATGGTGGGAGAACACCTGCTGACCAGCAGCGATGTGAACCGGGCCATCGCCGGCAGCCGCTTCCAGCAGGACCTGCAGGAGCTGATCGATACCCGCATGGCCGCCCTGTTCAAAAAAGACCTGGGCCCCATCACCACCGTCATCCCGGAACGGTTTCACACCTACTTCCATGCCAGTATCAGGATCCTCCGCCTCCGCTTTATCAACCACATGCACGCCTATCTGGAAAGCGAGGATTTCGCCGCAACCATTGACAAGGCGGTGACCGGTCAATTCAACACGCTGCTGGCCAAGAATCTCAGCGACACCTTTCCCCCGGAAAACCGGGAACATTTTTACGCCTTTCTGGAAAAGACCGCCAGAGACCTGCTGGCCAGCCCCGGGGTCAGGGAGTGGGTTGCCGGCCAGGTGCAGCAGAAAATCGACGCCGCCCTGAGGGAAAACCGTTCCATCCACGATATCATCCCGCCGGAACTGTCAGCCCTCCTGCTGGACCGGCTGGAACAGGAGGCGCCGGGACTGCTGGAAAAATTTGCCCGGATGCTGCAGGAACCGGCCATGCAGGGGAAAATCACCGATACCATCTGCAGCGCCATCAGCAGCTTCACCCGTTCCCTGGGCCCCCTGGCCGCCATGATGGCAAGCTTTATCAGCGCCGAGACCATCCGCCACAAGGTGAACGGTTATCTTGATGAAAAGGGGGATGAAATCGGCCAATGGCTGGCCGACGAAACCGTCCAGCAGGAAGTGGCCAGGACCATCAGGGACAAGGCCGATGAATTTCTCCACACCCCCCTGGCCGAATTGCTGAAAAATGTCGACCAGCAGAAAATAAGGGCGATGAACCTGGATTTCAGTGAACAGGTCAGCGAACTGCTGGGAAAACCGGGGACGGTATCCTCGCTGACCGGCATCCTGCGGGATGCCTTTGCCGTTCAGACCGAACGGCCCGCGGCTGAGATCATCAGCGAGCTGTTCGGCGCCGATGCGGTGCAGAAAGGCCGGCAACGGACCTCAACCGAGGTGACCGCCTTTCTCCGCTCAGGCAAGGTGAAACAGCTGCTCACCGATCTGGTGGTGGAACTGGCGGAGAAAAAGCTGCTCAAAAAACCCATCGGCCCCCTGGCGGACCTGCTGCCCAAGAAGGTACAGATCTCCTTTGCCGAATATATTCAGCAGCAGATCAACGATCTGATGGTCAGGGAAGTCCCGGGTCTGGTTGCCTCCTTGAACATCAGAAAAATCGTCACCAAAAAAGTCGATTCCCTGGATCTGCTGCGGCTGGAGAAACTGCTCATGAGCATCATGCAGGAGCAGTTCAAATACATCAATCTCTTCGGCGCCCTGCTGGGATTTCTCATCGGCCTGCTCAACCTGCTGGTGCTGGGGTGGTAGCATGAGCGAGCCGGCGATAAATTTAACAGATCAGAAAACCCATGCCTGAAATCCTTGAGCCATCCATGAGCCACCAAAACCCGGAACTGCAGCTGGCCGACGATTTTGTCCGCTACACCGACTGCCATGTTTTCCTGACCGGCAAGGCCGGCACCGGCAAGACCACCTTTCTGCACACCGTCAAAAAGAATACCGGCAAGCGGCTGATCGTCACCGCGCCCACCGGGGTGGCGGCCATCAACGCCGGCGGCGTCACCCTGCATTCCTTTTTCCAGATGCCCCTGGCTCCTTTTGTGCCGGGCAGCGAGGCATACGGCCACAATATGCAGCGCCGGTTCAACAAGGAAAAAATCAACATCATCAAAAGCCTCGACCTGCTGGTGATCGATGAGATCAGCATGGTGCGGGCCGACCTGCTCGACGGGGTGGATCTGGTGCTGCGCCGCTACCGCCGCAGCGACCTGCCCTTCGGCGGCGTGCAGCTCCTGATGATCGGCGATCTGCACCAGCTCTCGCCGGTGGTCAAGGAGGATGAATGGCAGATCCTGCGCGACTATTACGAGTCAAGCTATTTTTTCAGCAGCAATGCCCTGCGGCAGACCGAACTCATCTCCATTGAACTCAAACATATCTACCGCCAGTCGGACCCCCGTTTCATCGACCTGCTCAACCGGGTGCGCAACAACGAACTTGACGCGGACTCCCTGCGGGAACTCAACAGCCGCTACCAGCCCGGTTTCGTGCCGGCTGACGAGGAAGGCTACATCACCCTGGGCACCCACAACCGCGGGGTGGACGCCATCAACGAAACCAGGCTGCGGGCCCTGCCGGCCAAAAAGCACAGCTTCGCCGCCGAGGTGGAAGGTGACTTCCCGGAATACGCCTTTCCCACCGCGGCCGCGCTGGAGCTCAAGGTGGGCGCCCAGGTGATGTTCATGCGCAACGACGCTTCCCGCGACAAACTCTATTTCAACGGCAAGATCGGCAAAATAACCCGCATCGCGGGCAAGGAGGTGTTCGTCAAGTGCCCCGGCGACAGCAGGGAAATCCCGGTTGAACCGGCCACCTGGGAAAACATCAGGTACACCCTTGATCCCGAGACCAGGGAGATCACCGAAAACAAGATCGGCAAATTCGTCCAGTATCCGCTGAAACCGGCCTGGGCCATCACCATCCACAAGAGCCAGGGGCTTACCTTTGACCGGGCGATCATCGACGCGGCCGCTGCCTTTGCCCATGGCCAGGTCTATGTGGGCCTAAGCCGCTGCCGAACCTTTGCCGGCCTTGTGCTCAGCTCGCCCATTGCCCTGCGTGCCGTGAGAAGCGACCCGGCGGTGCTGGATTTTGTCAAACAGGCGTGCGAAAACCCGCCCTCACCGGCACGTCTGCAGGCTGAAAAAATCGCGCACCAGCAACGCCTGCTGCTGGAGTGCTTTGATTTCGGGCGCCTGCGTTTCCGCCTGCACCGCCTGCTGCGGCTGCTGCAGGACAACGCCCAGCTGGTGACGGTGGCCGGGGTGGCTGATCTCCGCGGCCTGGCGGACAGGGGCGAGAAGGAAATTTTGGTGGTCGGCGAAAATTTCAAACGGCAGCTGCGCGGTCTCTTTGCCGATGGCAGCCTGCCGCAGACCGACCCGGTGATCCTTGAGCGGCTGGGCAAGGCCTCCGGCTATTTTCAGGAAAAAATCGCGGCGATCCTCGGCGAAAACCTGCGGGACCTGCGGGTGGACACGGATAACCAGGAAATAGCCAAACGGGTCAAAGAGGCGGTAAAGGAACTGAACAAAGAGGTTGCCATGAAAACCGCGGCAGTAAAGAGCTGCGCAGAGGGGTTTTCGCCGGAGCGCTACCGCCGCGCCATCTCCGCCGCTGATATCGACTTCAAGTCCGGCAAGGAGGAAAAAGCCGCCGCAGAGGCAGCGGCAGCGGAATACACCGCCGCCGACGTTGCCCATCCGGAGCTGTTCCAGAGCCTGAAGAACTGGCGCACCCAAACGGCCGGCCGGGAGGGGGTCGCCTCCTACCGGATTCTGCACCAGAGCATCCTGATCCAGGTCGCGGTCAATCTGCCCGATAATCCCGCTGATCTGCGGAAAATCAAGGGGATCGGCCCCCGCACCCTGGAAAAATACGGCGGGGAGCTGGTGGAGATGGTGGCGGCCTATCGCCGGGAGCACGGGATTACCGAGGTGGTCCTGCCTGAGCCCAAAGCAGCTGAGCAACAGACGGAAACCAGAAAAGAGAAACACCCTCCCGGCCACAGCCGGCAGGTCAGCTACGCTATGCTGCAGGACGGGCTCACCATTGACCGGATCGCCGAGCAGCGCGGCCTGGCCAGGTCAACCATCGAAGGCCACCTGACCCCTTTCGTGGCCAGCGGCGAACTGGCCATCGACCGGCTGCTGCCCCCGGAAAAACTACAGCTGATCACCCAAAAACTGACGGAAATGAAAAACCGGCCGCTCGGGGAGGTAAAAACCGCCATGGGTGACGCCTGTTCCTACAATGAAATCAAACTGGTGCAGGCCCATCTGCACTATCTGGAGGGCAAAAACCGCAACCACCGCTGACAGGGGAAAGCAGCTAAGGCAAAGCAATGTTGGGGTGAGCACGGTAGGCTGGGGTGAGGAACGAACCCCAGCAACGAACCACAGCAACATCATTCTCTCTCGAAAATCACCGGTTTTATCCACTGCATTTTCTGCTTGGAATCAAGTATCATGTTCCCGGAATTCGAGTAGTTTTTTTCTTTATATTTCAATCGGTTAAACTTCCCTTGGTCCGGTGAGCAGCTTTATGCCTTCATAAATTTCATTAAATTTCTTTTCTGATACTTTTCCTATTTTTTCAGCCAGATCATTCTTGTTAACCGTGTAAATTTGAGAAATGTTCACTACACTTTTCATGGGCAGGTTGGCTTCCCCTTGATTCAGTAAAACATTGCCCGGCGCCTGAGCTCTTTTAATGTTTGAGGTAAGTGCGCAAACAACTACCGTATTGATTTTGCTGGCATTGAATAGATTATTCTGGATGACGATATGGGGGTGACGATAGCCTGGCTCTGAGCCGGAAGGCTCGCCGAGGTCAATCCAATAGATCTCACCTTGCTCTATTCCCATTTCTCTTGCCCAATATTTTTGCGGTGTTTGAATTTCATGGAAGTAGAAATTTTTATTTCTTCCTCATCCGGATGGTCACTGTAAGCATCATTCAGCAGGGCAAGCAGTGTTTGATTCTCTTGTTTTTTTAAATAATCTTCCACCGCGATAGAGAACAGCCTGCTACGCGAAATGTGCAGTTCATTCGCAAGTTTATTGACCTTTTCAAATAATTCTTCATCCAGCGATATTGCCGTTTTGACTCCAGACATAATTCACCCCAGATAATAAATTCATAATACTGTTATTATGAGTCATATTTATACTTATGTCAATACCAATGGTGGGCGCATGGTTCCGACTTCAGCCCCGCGTTAGCTGGCCAAACAGTTCAATGCATACCTGTGTTTCCCTTGAATGGGCAATTTCTCCCCCAAAAAACGCTTGTTTAAGGCCAAAATGAGCCCAGATTTCTGAGTTTTTAATAAATAAATCAAGCTATTGGCTTGGTCCGACCCCGGTGCACACCGGTGCACCAGTGCAGCCCCGGTGCAGGCCTTGGGCAATATTGCTGATTTTTCTATTTTTAACACGTAAGAGTTGATTTTTAGATTTTGATGTTCTGAAAGAACGTCCGGATCTGCGGTAGAATGTAATCGATATATGCAGCACTTATTATGACACGTCCAGAGATCTGACCGTTCTCTTCATTTTGATGTCTAAGTTCGAGAAATCCTTGTTTGATATAATTCTTAAATCTTGTATTCTTGGTATTTAGCCAACCTTCTTCGTGGACAATCGCATTTCTAAGTGCCTTAAGTGCATTTATTTCAAGCCATTGGGTATTGTTTCCAAGGTCCAGATCAAAGCCAAGAACTTTTTCTATGTAAAGCCTAGCTTGGTCCAGGTAACCGCTCCCTCGGAGATCACTGTAGCGCAAACCGATCCTTTCTCCTTTATCCTTCTGCCTATCTTGACGCAGTGCGTCACACAATGTAGCCATTCCAGTCTCCACACGGGAATAGAGCATTACGACAAACGAATCAAGGGCGAGCTTTTCAAAAACCGAACCTATTTTCTGGTAGTCCTCTGCGAAAAAATCCCAGTATCGATCAAGTTCCTCTCCTTCTAACCCACTTGCTCCTTTCTCAAGACGCTTAGAGGTTAGGCCTTGCTCTCTCTTAATGGCCGACTTCATAAAGTCATTGAAATCGTCTATTTCGTCGAAACTGTTCATGACAATTTTTTGAGCTATACGAGATACTTTGATTCCTTTCCTAAGCTTTTCTCTCCTGGTCTTCTTTTCATCTTCGTTCATAGTATTCTCTCATTAACCCAACGACAACATCTGCGGCTTGACCGCAGAATGTTATTGTTGGAATTAAGTATCGTGTCCCCGGGATTTCCGGAATTTCGCCGGAATTTCTATTATGTCATGAAAATCTTTACTATTGCTATTGCTGCTGTAGAAGCTATTGTCCCAAAAATGAAAACAACAAGACAACCACGACCACTCTTTATTGCTTTATTGATTTCCTTAGCGAGTATATTTTTCGGATTTTTTATTTTTGCATGGCGCATGACAAGTTTTTTGAAAGATGGACCCCTCATTGTTGTTTTTCTCCTATTGAAAATAGGTAATCCCTTTTGAGGCATAACGAGTTGATCAGGAGCGAGCCAGATGTCTTGCCGCGTCAGCGCCCCCGCGCCCCTTTCCCGTCGCCTGTATTAAAATGATCGCCTTTTTTGTTTTCTATCATTGGCAGATCGCTCTTACCAACGTTGCATTGCTCACAAAGGGTTTAAAAAGGGAAAAAGGGGACAGATTTATATATTATTATGTTATCAAGTTGGCCGAGCAAGGTTGGGGTGAGGAACGAACCCCAACAACATCATCCTCTCTCGCCATAGCCGCTTTCATCGTTGCCGCAGATTCCACCGCCCCGGTCGTGGTCCATCATCCCCGCCTCGATGTTGAGCACCACGGTGAGCACCACGGGGTCAATCTTTATCTTTGACAACCGCTGACACAGCGGGGCCGAATCGGACTTACGCGGAGAGGTTGCCGGCAATGTGCTCTCAGAGCAAGTTCCGGAGGTCTTCCCTGGTTATTTCGCAGTCCTTCAGAATTTGCGCCAGCAGTCCTCGGCCGATTGTTTCACCGCGATGAACCGGGATGACTGAGCACCGGCCATCAGAATGCTGCACAAAACGATGGCTTCCCTTGGTGCGGACAACTGCAAAACCAAGCTTTCGCAAGGCCCGAACAAGTTGATTGCCGGTAATCGAAGGAAAGGTGCTCATCCATTGACCGCTACTTTCTGTACACCTATAAATTCATTCGCTGCCGGTTTTTCGACTTCGAGACAGAGTTCGATTGCTTCTTTAATTCTCTTCATCAACGTGTCCAGGGATTTGGCTTGCGTGTGGCATCCACGGAGACCAGGCACCGAGGCTATGAAAAAACCATCTTCGTCTCTTTCAATAATTACGCTGAATTCTCTCATGGTCCTGTTTCCTCAAAGATAACCCGCATTTTCTGTGCTATTGAAAAATACCCGGCACAAGCCAGTTGTAAAGAATAGTACAAAATTATAGCAACCGCAATACGTTCCGGATGTTCAGCGGTTCAGGGGCAGCGGGGCCGAATCGGACTTACGCGGAGAGGTTGCCTGCCATGTCCTGTAATGAAAGGGGCGTGGAGCGGGCCATGGCCCGCTCCTGCGCCGGAAGACGTTCCTTGTTCGCTGTGCCGCCGCGGGTGGGGGAAATCCTTGTCCCCGGCATTTGCCTGGCCAGCGAACCAGCTCTGCTCTTTATATACTGAAAAAACGATCAGTTATCTTCCCGGCCGCTCTTACTCTTTATTGTACTTGAACGAGAGCGCCACCCTGGTCCGGTAGGCAACCACCTTGCCATTGTCGATCTTCAAATCCATCTTGGTCACCTCGGCGACCCGTAAATCCCGTAAACTCTTGGTGGCGGTCTCCACCGCGTTTTTGGCTGCCTCTTCCCAGGAAACACTGCTGGTGCCGACCAGTTCGATGACCTTGTACACACTATCACTCATACGCTACCTCCTTCCCGTTGTTTTTTAATGGATAAATTCCGCTTGTAAAACACCCGTTTCCCAAACATCCTGCCAAGCCCCTTCATCAACCTCTCTCAGAGCACTACAACGCGGGGGCGGCCTTTGTCAATATGAATTTGGAAGTATGCGTAACAAAAAATCACCGCGAAATCAATTCCTGGAATTGCCGGAAATTGATACTTTCCAGAGTCAATATCCGGTTAAATGTCCTGAACAGGTTGAGTTATCGGCAAAATCAGGTTATTAAATAAGACTCTTGCAAAATGACGTCACCCCGGCCCCCGCCTCAGCGAGGATAAACTGCAGCCGGGGTCCAGAACAGGAGAAATGGGGCTGAATGGCTGGATTCCGGCTTTCGCCGGAATAACGATATGGCGCATTGTTTATTTTGCACGAGGCACCAATTTCAATACATCACAGCATTTTCAATTATCGGATAATCCCGGAAATTCAGTGCGGCAAGGGGCATCCCTTGACAAAGAGACGAATCCTGTCATTATTTAGCCATTAAGTTTCCCCGCTTTGTACATTTTGCCCCTGCCGTCTCAAACACAGAAGGAGGAAAGTCATTCATGCATGTTTTCTTAGATTTTTTCAATAAGTTCAGCTGGCAGACTTTGATTTTCACCAGCCTGCGCATTCTGTTGATACTGGGCATTGCCTGGCTCTGCATGGCAATTCTGCAGTCCATGTTAAAACGGTTGGAACGGAGACTACTGAGCCAGGGAGAGGCGGTCGGCGAACCGCCGACGGAATCCGCCAAACGGGTGGAAACCATTACCCGGCTGGTGCGGCAGGCAGCACTGGTGGGTCTCTGGCTGACGGTGCTGCTCATCCTGTTGAAGGAAATCGGGGTTGAGATCGGCCCCATTCTCGCCAGTGCGGGCATTGTCGGGGTGGCGGTCGGCTTCGGCGCCCAGAATCTGGTGCGGGACGTGATCAGCGGCTTCTTTTTTATTCTGGAAAACCAGGTGCGGGTGGGTGACGTCGCCATTGTCAACGGTACCGGCGGTCTGGTGGAGCGGATAAATTTCAGGACCATCGTGCTGCGCGACCTTGCCGGGATCGTGCATGTCTTCCCCAATGGATCGGTCACTACCTTAAGTAACCTTACCAATGAGTGGTCTGCCTATGTTTTTGACATTGGGGTGGCATACAAGGAAAATACGGATCAGGTGATCGAGGTGCTCAAACAGGTCGGCGAAGAGATGAAAAACGACCCGGAGCTCGGGCGATTGATGCTGGATGTCCCGGAAATATTCGGGGTCGACAAGTTCGACAACTCGGCGGTGATCATCAAAGGACGCATCAAAACCATGCCGATCCGCCAGTGGGTGATCGGGCGGGAATTCCTGCGCCGGGTCAAGCTCGCCTTTGACGCCAAAAACATCGAAATCCCCTTCCCCCATCAGACGCTTTATTTCGGCGAGGCAAGCAAGCCGATAGCCGTTACCCTGCTGGAACAACTGGAAGATCAAAGACCGTCCAGAGGCGCTGATGACAGGGAGCCTGGCTGATGAGCACCTGATTCCGGGCTGCATCAAGATGGAATTCCGGGAGACATTTGCGCCGGGACCGCCAAAGGCCAGTGGGCAGCGCGAGACAGGCCTGGAGTAGGGCGGGGTGCAGGGCAACGCAGCTGATTCTGTTCAATCCCCTCCTTGAGGGAACAAAGGATATCGGTTGGAATGCAAAGTGCGGGAGAGGATAATTCCGCAAATTTTTTTCAATAAGCCCCTTAACCAGACTTTGCGGCATTTCACCCAGAAAAATCAGGCCAGGCGGACGAAAAAGGGTGAAATAGCTAAACCGGACAAATCCAGCTTTAATAATAATTTTTAGCAAATCACCCCTATCTCTCTCATCTTCCATAAAAACTTTTTTGTAAAAACAAAAGGAAAAGTATGGCATACTTCCTGTATTAAAAATATTCAACAGCAACATTTTCAACACCTATGAAAAGGCCAACCCCGTCGCAGGGCGGGGACGGAAAGCCGCGGATTTCATCATGAAACAGCCGGGCTGCCGTAGGTGGGAGCAGGGATTTTGCCGATGCAGCGGGAAAGTTCTGCGTCCATCTCAGGCCAAGATGAATTTTTTCAACCTGGGAGGGTTCATGGACCACCAATCTGACTTTGATCTGCTGCTGGCTGAGATCGCGCATCTGAAAACAGAAAAAATTTCACGCACTGCAAAAGAAATTGCCCAGGAAGAGATAATCGAGCAACTGACGGTCATGCTGCAGAGCAGCCGGCAGCAGATCGACGAGCTCACCATCAGCAACCTGGAACTCGCCCGGTTGTCATACACCGATGGCTTGACCTCGCTCTATAATCACCGGTTCATGATGGAGCGCTGCAATTCCGAGTTCAACCGGGCCGAACGATACAACAGCGGGCTTTCCTGCGTCCTGATCGATATCGACAATTTCAAGCTGTTCAATGACACCTATGGCCATCAGTTCGGCGACTTTGTTCTCAAAAAACTGGGCGCGCTGCTGAAGGAAACGGCCAGGTCCACGGACATCTGCGGCCGATACGGCGGGGAGGAATTCATAATCCTTATTCCCCGCCCGCTGGAAGAGGCAATGGAATACGTTCTCCGCCTGCACAGCACAATCGCCGAGCATGTCTTTTCCGACGGCGAAATCAGCGCCAGGATCACCGTGAGCATCGGGATCGCCGATTACCGTTGCGACATGCAGGACTGGAGCGAGATGATCAGCCGGGCCGATCAGGTGCTTTATCTGGCCAAGAACTCCGGCAGAAACATGGTCCGCATCTGGTCTGAACGAAACGACGCACCGTTGGAAATCATCGACAACGCCAGCATCAACAATCTCAAAAAACAGTTTGCCGATATTTACCAGCAGACCAAGTCAAGCTACGTGGAATCAGCCAATGCCCTGCTGAAGGCCATTGACGCCAAGGACCATTACACCTTCCGCCATTCCCAGAATGTCGCCCGCTACGCCATCCTCCTGGCCGAGGCCATCGGTCTCCGGAAGCAGGAAATCGAAACCGTGAAAAACGCCGCCTTACTGCATGATCTGGGCAAAATTGGCATTGATGAGCAGTTGCTTGTCAAAAGGCAATCCCTGACAGGCGCCGAGTATGAAGCAGTGAAAAAGCACCCTGCCATTGCGGTGAATATTATCAAAAATATTAGCTTGCTGGCCAAGGAGATCCCTCTCATTCTCCACCATCATGAACGCTATGACGGCCTTGGTTATCCCCATGGCCTGAAATCAAACGAAATCCCGCTGGGTGCGAAAATAATTGCCATTGCCGATGCCTTTGACGCCATGACCACCAACCGGCGGTTCAGACCGGAAATGCCGCCCTCCGAGGCCCTGCGCCAGATTGCCGCGGAAAAAGGGCATCAGTTCGACCCGCAGCTGGTGGACGAATTCATACTCTGCCTGACAACACCGCAAAAGGATGAAATGCTGGTCTCTTCATCAATCATTTCAACGGTTGAACCCTACCTGCAGCTGGACCAGCGATTATAATCGTCAGCAAGGTTGACGGACTCGTATTTATGCCCTTGGAGGGAACAAAGTCTTTTTTCCACCACGGGGCCCCCAGAGGCCACAGCGAACTTTTTTGTTGCCGCCGGTCAGCTCTCTGTGGGCTCTGTGGTTAATTTTCAATTATCACGAACCCGTCACAGCTCATACCCCGGGGAAACAAGTCTTTTTTCTCAACTTGTTGCGGTGAGAAAACGGGCCACATCCTCAACTCCCGCCCACCCGATAAGTCTCCCCTGATCTCCTGTTTTCACCACCCAATGCAATCAGTAATAATTTTTGACATTTATCAGCAAAATATTATAGCCTGATTCTATGCCACAGGGTAGCCTGATATTGGCTGCATTTACCGCTTAACTATTCGATTATTCAAACGATTGTTCTTTTCCCCGGTTTACTTTGTCGTGTTTTTTGCCGTTCTCTCTTGCCAAAGGACAAAATGATGTCAAACCCTGATGACGCCATACTGGATGAACTTATTATTGAGTCCAGGGAGCACCTCGAAAATATCGAACCCAACCTCCTGGCCCTTGAAAAGGGGGGCGACCAGGTCTCCTCGGAAATCATCAACACTATCTTCCGCGCCATTCACAGCATCAAGGGAGGTTTCGGTTTTTACGGCCTGAAAAACATCCAGGGGCTCAGCCACGCCATGGAAAGCGTGCTCATGCAGGTCCGCGACGGAAAAATGGCCATCTCGCCGGCCATGGCCGACGCCCTGCTGGCCGGGGTGGACAAATTACGCACGATGCTTGATGACGCCAAGGCATCCGAGTCCTGCTCCATCGACACGGAATGCAACCGGCTGCTGCAACTGCTGCAGGGCGAAGAAGCGTCCGTCCTGCCGACAACCGCGGCAAAGAGTGAACAGCTCGGCCCTGTTGCCGATGTTGACCGTTTCGGGCTCACCGCCGAAGAGGTCCGCGCCCGCATGCGCAACGGCCAGCATCTCTATCTCCTCACCTTCCACTGCCCGACAGATCTCGACCGGCACCAACATAACGGCGCGCAACTGCTCAGAGCCCTTGCCGAGCTTGGCGATATCATTGCCAGTGACCCACCGGCGACGGACATCGAAGCCATGGCGGGAGATGAGGAGCAGCCGGCAACCTTTGCCATTTTATACGCCACCGTGCTGGATCAGGATTTTCTGGTCAAAACCATCGGCATTGCCGACAGTCAGTGTCTGCTGATCTGCATTGAGGACCACGGGAAAGAATCGCAGGAGAACCCGGAAGCCAGCGCCGACAACAAAGAGATCTCCGCTGCGGCTCTGCACAAAACAAAAAAACAGGAGCGGGTCGAGACCATTCGCGTCAAGGTCAATCTGCTCAACAACCTGATGACCCTGGCAGGAGAACTTGTCCTCGGCAGAAACCAGATCAAACAGGCCCTTAACCGCAAGATCTCAAGCGCCCTGTCCTCAACCGCCGCCTTGAAGCGCTTTGAGGCTGGGCTGGCCAACTCCCGCAAAGTGCTGCACAGCTCGATCCAGAGCGATCCGCGCCTCAAGGACGAGAACAAAAAAAATGACCGGCTGCTGGCCGCGGTGGACCGGGAGCTCGGCCAGATCCTGGGCAACTTCCGCTACTCACTGGGCTTCAATCTCATTGACATGCCCGGCATTTCCGGGCTCATGCAGAATGTCGACCTGGTCACCAGCAAGCTGCAGAACAATATCATGAATACCCGCATGCAGCCCATCGATGCGGTCTTCTCCAAATTCCCCCGCATCATCCGTGACATGGCGAAAAAACTGGGCAAAGAGATCCAGCTCACGGTGGAAGGAAGCGATGTGGAGCTGGACAAATCGGTCATCGAGACCCTGGGCGACCCCCTGACCCACCTGATCCGCAACTGCGCCGACCATGGCATCGAAAGCCCGGCCGTCCGCCTGGCCGCAGGCAAGACCTCATTCGGGAAAATTCTTTTACGGGCCCACCATGAAGCTGGCATGGTCAACATCGATATCATTGATGACGGGGCCGGCCTTGATGTGGACCGTATTGTCGACAAGGCAATCTCCGCCGGCTGCATCACCAGGGAAGAGGCGGCCATGCTCTCCCGGCAGGAGGCCATGGCGCTCATCTTCACCCCCGGTCTTTCCACCGCAAAAGTGGTAAGCGATGTTTCCGGCCGGGGCGTCGGCATGGACGTGGTGCGAACCAACATCGAAAAACTGGGCGGCGAGGTGGTCATTGACTCCGCCCCTGGCAAGGGCACCCGGATCAATCTCAAGCTGCCCTTGACCCTGGCCATCATTCCTTCGCTGATCATCAGCGCCGGGGGCCGCACCTTTGCCGTGCCCCAGGTAAACCTGGAGGAACTGGTCCGCATCAGGGCCCGGGACATTGACGAGAAGATCGAGGAAATCCAGAACAGGCCCGTTCTCCGCCTGCGCAACAAATTGCTGCCGCTGATCAGACTTGACGATACCCTGGGAATGGAACGCACCTATGTGGACGGCAGAGGGGTCCGCCGGCCGGACCTGCGCAAGGGCATTCTCGACCGCCGGAGCAGAACAACCGACAGCGGCGAGGAAAATGTTGCCGGGGTTGAAAAAAACACCAGCGAGAGACGGGAAATGCCGACCCGCAGGGTAAGTTCCGCCAATGCCCTCAACATCCTGGTGCTCAAGGTCGGCACGGACCGTTACGGCCTTATCGTGGAGCGGCTCTTTGACAACGAGGAGATCGTGGTCAAACCCCTGTCATCCTATTTCCATGATTGTCCCTTTTACTGCGGCACAACGATCATGGGCGACGGCCGGGTGGCGATGATCCTTGACGCCGCCGGCATCGCCACGGCAGCGGGTCTCAGGTTCACCGACGCCATTAAAAAAGAGGGGGCGCTGCAGGCCGACCGCTTTCAGCGCGAAGCCATGCGGGAGGCCCAGTCCCTCCTGCTCTTCCGCAACGGCACCGCCGAGCTGTTTGCCGTCAACCTCGCCATGGTGGCGAGAATCGAAAAGATTCACTCCTCTACGATCAAACAGATCGGCGACCTGGAGTACATCACCTATGAAGGCTCCTCCATGCGCATTCTCCGGCTGCACCATTTTCTGCCGGTGCAGACCCCTGCCGCCACCCCGGATATCTTTTATGTGATCATCCCGAAACTGGTTGCCGATCCCATGGGCATTGTGGCCAGCAAAATCGTGGACATCATTGCCACCAGCGAGGAGATCAACCGCAAAACCATCACCGGCCCGGGCATCATCGGCTCCCTGTCGCTGGCAGAGGGGCTGATCGTGGCGCTCAACATTTACAGCCTTTTTGAGGCGGCGGATCCTTCCCGGGCCATGACCCGGCCCGGACAGGGCAACCTGCGCGGCCTCAGGGTGCTGCTGGCGGAAGACACCGGCTTTTTCCGGGCCGTGATAGAGAACTATCTGGAAAGCTTCGGCTGCGAGGTCGATGCGGCCAGGGACGGACTGGAGGCCTGGGAGATGCTGAGCAAGGCTGCCTATGATCTGCTGGTTACCGATATCGTCATGCCGGGCCTTGACGGCATCGAATTAACCGAGCGGGTCCGGGATACCGCCGCCTTACAGAACATGCCGATCATCGCCCTCACCTCACTCATGGGGGAAAGCGACCGTGCCCGCATCACCGCCGCCGGGGTGGATGCCTATGAAACCAAACTGGACAGGGAGCATCTGTTGCAGACCATCGACGAAGTCATGTCCGACAGGCTGCACCGGCCGATGCCCCCGGCCGGCGGCTGCTGAAGCTCCTGCCGGCAACCGAAAGAGAGACCATGGAAAAACAATTTACCACCTTCTATATCGGAGACATGCACTGCGGCATTGATATCCTGCTGGTCAAGGAGATCAACCGGCAGCTGGAGATCAGTGAAGTGGCCGGGGCCCCGGTTTTTATCCGCGGCCTGCTCAATCTGAGGGGCCAGATCATCACCGTGATCGATATCGGCGTCAGACTCGGCTTTGAGGCGCGGCAGCTCAGCGACCGCTCCCGCTGCATCGTGCTGAAGACCGCGGCGGAGCTGGCCCTGCTGCCCCAGTCCGCCGAAATTGAGGGTGAGATGACCAGCGAGATGGTGGGGCTCTTTGTCGACCGGATCGGTGACATGATCACGGTGAGCGATAAGGAAATCCAGGCCCCGCCGGCCAATTTCGGCAATATCGACAGCAGGTACCTGAACGGGGTCATCCAGCTTGAGGCCGATCTGCTGGTCATCCTGAAAATCAGTGAGGCGCTGAGCTGCTAAGCCGTTGTAAAAGAATAACTCAAAAAAATCATACATGGCCCGTTCAATCCATGACTACCTCAACAGACGGCACCGCGGCCGGAGGGAAATGAAAAAGGAGGCTTTTCTCATGTTCAAAAATCTTAAAATCCGGTGGAAAATCATCATAAGCAGCGGTGTTCTGCTGCTGCTGGCCATGCTTCTTACCTCAACCATCGTCATCCAGAATATCAGAAGCAATGCCCAGAAGGAGATCGATGTCTACCGGGTCAAGGAAACGGAAAAGGTGAAGGCCCTTCTTAAAAACTATATCGACATCGCCTATACGACCATTGAGTCCAACTACGCCAGCGCCACTGACCCTGCCTATCTCAGCAGGCGTTACGGCCGGCAGCTGACCAATACCATTGATATTGCCGAGGGAAAGATCAGGGAGGCGATGGCGCGGGTGGCCAAAGGCGAATTTACCGTGGACAGGGCCCGGCAATGGGCGGCTGATGAGATCCGCCTGATCCGCTATGATAATGGTACCGGCTATGTTTTCATCACCGACACCGCCCGGCCCTATCCCGTCTCTGTCATGCACCCGGTCGAACCCTCCCTGGAAGGCAAGGTGCTGGATGACCCCAAATATAACCGGGCCCTGGGCCGCAAGGAAAACCTGTTCAAGGCCATGGTGGACGTCTGCGCGGCAAACGGCGAGGGATTTGTTGATTACACCTGGCCCCGCCCCACCAAAGAGGGCTTGACCGAGGAGCAGCTCAAGATTTCCTATGTCCGCCTCGTCAAGGAATGGAACTGGGTCCTGGGCACCGGCATCTATGTGGACGAGGCCATGCAGGATGCCATTGACAAGGCCAGAAACGACGTGAGAAACATGCGTTATGACAACGGCGACAACTACTTTTTCATCATGGACACCACCACCCCCTATCCCATCACCGTCATGCACCCCATGGACCCCTCCCTGGAAGGGAAAATCATGAATGACCCGAAATATAATCAGGCCATGGGCCGCAAGGAGAACCTGTTCAAGGCCATGGTGGATCTCAGCGTACAGAACGGCGACGGCTATGTGGATTATATCTGGCCCCGGCAGAATCAGGACGGCCAGACGGAGAACCAGCCGAAACTGAGCTATGCCAGACTGTTCAAACCGCTCAACTGGGTTATCGGCACCGGGGTCTGGATGAACGATATCGATGAACGGGTTGCTGAGATGGAAGCCTCGGTCAATACCCAGTTGCAATCCATGCTGCTGCGCATCAGCGGCACCGTGCTTGTCGCCCTGATCCTGTCACTGCTGGCCCTGTGGTTTGTGGCCCGCTCCATCACCAAGCCCATCGACAAAACCGTGGGCATGCTCAAGGATATCGCCCAGGGCGAGGGTGATCTCACCAAGAGAATCGAGGTAAGCTCCAAGGACGAGGTGGGCAGCCTGGCCGAGTATTTCAACCTCTTTGTCCAGAAACTGCAGGAAATGATCAGGAATATCGCCGCATCCACCACCACCCTTTCCGGGGCCTCCGAGGAACTGTCATCCACCTCCACCGAAATGGCGGCCAGCGCCGAGGAGATGAGCAGCCAGGCCAGCACCGTGGCCACGGCGGCAGAGGAATTGTCGGCCAACATGAACAACATGGCCACGGCCGCCGAGGAGATGTCAACCTCGGTGAGCACGGTGGGCACCGCCATCGAGGAGATGAGCGCCTCGCTCAGCGAGGTATCGAAAAACTGCACCCAGGCGTCCAGGGTTGCCGCCAATGCTGACGAAAAGGCCAATGATGCCAACGAGATCATGAAGCGCCTGAACAGTTCCTCCGTTGAAATCGCCAAGGTTCTCGACACGATCAACGATATTGCCGACCAGACCAATCTGCTGGCCCTGAACGCCACCATCGAGGCGGCCTCGGCCGGGGAGGCGGGCAAGGGTTTTGCCGTGGTCGCCAACGAGGTCAAGGAGCTTGCCAAACAGACGGCGGTGGCCACCGAGGAAATCGGCGCCCAGATCGAGGGCATGCGGGATAATACGGCCAATGCGGTGTCGTCAATCGACACCATCGTGCAGATCATCGCCGAAATCAACACCATCTCCCATACCATCGCCAGCGCGGTTGAGGAACAATCGGCAACCATCGACGAGATCGCCATGAGCGTCGGCAACTCTTCCAAAGGCGCCAGTGAGATCGCCAGCAATGTCCAGTCCGCTTCCACGGCGGCCAATGAGATCACCTTGAATATCCAGGATATCAACAAGGCCACCCAGAATACAGCCGCCGGCGCCACCGAGACCAATGCCAGCGCCGCGGAGCTGGCCAGAATGGCTGAGCAGCTGCAGAAAATCGTCAACCAGTTCAAGGTGTGATAACGGCCAGCCGGACCTGAACAGAGATGAAAGTGCTCATTGTCGACAAGGCGGTCGGTTTTCGTAAACTCATGGCCGAGGCGCTGTCCGCAATCCCTGATGTGGAGGTTGCCGGCACGGCGCCTTCCGCCGCCCTGGCCCTGCGTAAACTTGGCCAGCTGCCGTTTGACGTGGTCCTGCTCGACAGCGAGGCGGATGATAAAGGCTGTCTCGACTTTCTCGACCATATCCAGCGTGATTTTGCCCATGTTGAGGTCATCATCGCCGGCAGTTCGTCGAGTCAGGACAGCATTGCCACCATCAGGGCCATGGAAAGGGGGGCCATGGCCTTTGTCGAAAAGCCGGACAGACCGGAAGGCGGCCAGGCCCTGCTGCAGATGCGCAATGATCTGCAGCCGCTGTTTCGCATGCTGAAGACCAGAAGCCTGACCAAGCTGCAGCAAAACAGTGTGCGCCATGGCAGGCAGCCCCCGGGGAAAAAACCGTCCCCCGCTCCGGCACCGCATAAATCCGTTCCCCCGCCGCCCCCCGGCAAGCTTGAGGTGGTTGCCATCGGCATCTCCACCGGCGGGCCCAATGCCCTCATGCAACTGATTCCGGCCTTTCCCGCCGGCTTCCCGCTGCCGATACTCATTGTCCTGCACATGCCGGTGGCATTTACCGCCACTTTGGCCAGGGATCTCGACCGCAAATCACAACTGCGGGTCAAAGAGGCCGAAGAAGGTGATCCGGTTGTCCCCGGCGTGATCCTGCTGGCCCCGGGCGGGCGACATATGCTTGTCAGGAGAGAGGACAAAAAGGTGATAATCGGCCTTGATGACGGACCCAAAGAAAACAGCTGCCGTCCTGCGGTGGATTTCCTCTTCCGCTCCCTGGCCGATTGTTATGCGGAAGGTGCGGTGCTGGCGGTGATAATGACCGGCATGGGCAATGACGGCATGCGCGGCATGGTAAAACTCAAAGAAAAAAACGGTTACACGCTTTCCCAGTCGGAAGCGAGCTGTGTGGTCTACGGCATGCCCAAGGCCGTTGACGATGCGGGTCTGTCCGATGAATCCGTCGATCTTGATAAATTGGCCGCGCGGATCTGTGAAATTGTCCATACCAGGAGGAATTAGCTATGAAGGTTCTCTGCGTCGATGATGATGCCAATGCCCGCTCCGTGTACCAGGGGCTGCGCAAAGTACTGCAGGGTGACGAGATCTCGGTGCTCAACTCGGGAGAGGAGGCGATAGCCGCCGTTGAAAAAGAGCATTATGACGTCATCATCTCCGACCTGCAGATGCATGAAATATCAGGTATTGACGTACTCCGGTTCGTCAAGAAAGTTGATTTAACCACCGAGGTCATCATCGTCACCGGCTTCGGTTCAATCGATTCGGCAGTGGAGGCCATGCAGCTGGGCGCCAGAGACTTTATCGAGAAACCGATCAATATCCTGCTGCTGATTGAAAAAATTAACAAAATACGGGACTATCAACTCAGGCTACAGGAGCTTGAGGAGTACCGGCAGGCCAAGGAAACGGTGGAGGAACAGGCGGGCCGCGAAACCCATGCCCTGGAAAGACGCCTGCAGCAGATGCAGAACGCCATCAATGAATCGATTTCGATACTGGAGCAGCTTGGCGGCAATGTCGATGCTGCTGCCATCGATACGATCATGACCAAACTCACTCCTTTCAAGCTCTCAACGGACAAGTTTTAATGGATATCAAACTGCAGGCTGAAGAATTTGCCCTGATCCGCAGATGGGTGGAAGAGATCAGCGGCATCAGTGTCGATGACAGGAAAGGCTATCTCATCGAGAACCGTCTGGGAGCGCTGGTAGCTGAAAACAGATGTTCCTCCTTTGGTGAATTCTATCAGAAGTTCAAAAACAGCTGCCCCGCTGTACTGCGGGATCGGATCATTGATCAGATGACCACCAATGAAACCCTCTGGTTCCGCGATATGCATCCCTTTACCATCTTCAGGGAAATCCTCCTGCCGGCATACTGCCAGGAGATCGCCGGCGGCAAAAGAAGAACCATCCGGGTCTGGTCCTCGGCATGCTCCACCGGGCAGGAGCCCTATTCACTGGCCATCCTCTTTCTCGAGGCCATCCGGACAAACAACCAGCTGAAACGCTGGATGATCGACATCATCGCCTCTGACATCTCCGATTCCGCTCTTGCCCAGGCCAGAAGCGGCTGCTACGACAAAATTGCCGTAAACCGGGGTCTGCTGCCCGAGTACCGCAGCCGTTATTTTACCGATGAGGGCCGCCTGTGGCACATTGCCCCTGAGGTGAAGGAAATGGTCAAATTTGAAAAATTCAACCTGCAGGAGTCCTTCAGCAAACTCGGCGCCTTTGACATCATTTTCTGCCGCAACGTGGCCATCTACTTTTCCGAAAAGTTCAAAAAGGAACTTTTCGCCAAATATGCCGGAATTCTCACCAAGGGAGGCATACTCTTTCTCGGCTCCTCTGAATCCATCAGCCTTTACAGCAACGAATATGATATGCTGGAACACAACAGAGGTATTTATTACCGGGTACGGAAATAGATCGTCCCCTAAGATTTTTGAAAAAAGGGGCGGCCGGTGAAGATCGCTCCCGTATCGTATCGGGGAGGAATGAAAAATGCTCAGGGGAAAATTGCGATTTATCTTACGGCAGCCGGAATTCCCACTATTACTTTTTTTCTTCAGTCTCTTCCTCTTTGTTGCCCCGTTTCAAAGAAATGCGGACAAGACAGGAATGGGAGCAACCTTTATTTATTTCTTTCTCGCCTGGGGCGGCATCATCTTTGTGCTCTTCCTCATGAGCCGGGAACTTTCAGGCGAACCCGATAAAAACGAAGATGAACCCAGATGAAATGAACCGATGGCTTTGCTGAGTCCGGCGAACATACTCTTTGCCATCCTGCTTTATGTAGGGTTGCTGTTCCTGCTGGCCCAATGGGTGGAGAAAAAGGCCGGCGCCGGGGTAAACCTTGCCCATAACCCCGTGGTTTACTCCCTGGCGCTGGCAGTCTATTGCACCACCTGGACTTATTACGGCAGTGTGGGGGTGGCCACCACCTCGGGCATGCTCTTTCTCACCATTTCCCTGGGGCCGACCCTGGCCCTCATCTTCTGGTGGCAGGTCCTCCGTAAACTGGTGCGGCTCAAGGACACCTACCGCATCACCAGCATTGCCGACTTTCTCGGCGCCCGCTATGGGAAATCCGAGACGGTGGCGGCCTTCGCCAGCCTGGTCGCCCTGCTGGGCAGCGTGCCCTATATTGCTGTTCAGTTAAAGGCGATGATCACCACCTTTGGCCGCATCACCAGCCATGACACCGCACCATCGACCTTTATTGGAAACAATCTGGGGGTGATTATCGTCTGCCTCATGATTTTTTTCACCATCGTTTTCGGCGTGCGAAGACTGGACACCACCGAACGGCATCAGGGAATGGTTGCGGCGGTTGCCGCCGAATCCCTGGTAAAGCTGGTGGCCTTGCTTGCCGCCGGGCTGTTTGTCACCTTTTTCGTTTTCAACGGCTTCAGCGATATCTTCGGGCGCCTGGCCGCTACCCCGCTGTCTGAACAGTCCTTTCCGGGCACCAGCGCCTCCGTTCCCTTTGTCACGGTGTGCAGCTATCTGTTTCTCGCCATGTCCGCCTTCATGTTTCTGCCCAGGCAATTCCATGTCGCCGTGGTGGAAAACTCGAACGAGAACCATATCCGCACGGCCATGTGGCTTTTTCCCCTGTATCTCATCCTGATCAATCTCTTTGTCCTGCCCATTGCCGCGGGCGGGCTGCTCATCGGCCTGCCGCTTGCGCAGGCCGACACCTTTGTCCTTGATATTCCGCTGCATTACAACAGACACTGGCTCGCCCTCGTGGTCTTCATCGGCGGTTTGTCCGCCGGTACCAGCATGATCATGATCAGCTCGATGACCCTGGCCACCATGGTGAGCAATCATCTCCTGCTTCCCCTGCTCGTCTGGTTCCCAAGGCTGGCCTTTTTGCGCCGGCATCTGCTCAGGGTGCGATGGGCCATCGTGGCCCTGATCATCACGGCCGGCTACGGGTTTGATGTGATAGCCGGCGACCATTACTCCCTGGTCGACATGGGGATCATCTCCTTTGTCGCCGTCCTGCAGTTTACCCCGGTCATGCTGGGCGGGATCTACTGGCGGCGGGGCAACCATGCCGGCGCCCTGCTGGGGCTCTGCGCCGGTTGCCTGGTCTGGTTTTATACCCTCATTATTCCTCTGCTTGCCCAAAGCGGCATCCTGCCGGCAGATATCCTGCAGCAAGGCCCGGCCGGCATCGGTTTTCTCAATCCCGTCCATCTTTTCGGCATCACTGAGCTGGAACCCATCAGCCACGCCGTGGTGTGGACCATGCTCTTCAACATCGGTTTTTATCTTCTCGGCTCATTGCTCCATGAGACGAGTGAACAGGAGAAAAAACTATCGGCTGAATTCATCGATATCTTCAACCCCTGCCAACCTGCCGCAGGCCTTGCTGCAGCCCCTGCCATGACCATCCATCTGCCGGCCAAGAGAAGACTGCTGGAGGACCTGTTAAATGAATATTTCCCCCCTGCCAAAACCGGATACATCATCGACAGCTGCCTTGCCAGAACAGGAACCGCGGGTAAAGAGCACATCTCTGTCATCGAACTGGCCGACCTCTGTAATGAACTGGAAAAAAGCCTCGCCGGCGCCATCGGCAGCGCCACCTCCCACAAGGCCTTTGAGCTGCAGAAAATTTTTGATGCCGATGAGACCGTCCAGCTGCAGAAATCCTATGGCGAAATCCTTGCCGACCTGAAACTTTCACCGGCGGAACTGAGGCAGCGCATTGATTTTTATAAGGAACGGGAAATCCTCGTCACTCTGCATGCCGAGGAACTGGAAGAAAAGATTGTCGAACTGCATCACCAGATCAGTAAACGCCGCCAGGCGGAAAACGCCCTGGCCGAACAGGTCCGGCTGCTGTCGCTGAGTTCGGAAATAGGCTTTATCCTCACCAAGGGGAAAACCTTACAGGAAATCCTGCAGCAGTGCAGCGAGGCCATGGTGCGCTTCCTGGATGCAGCCTTTGCCCGCATCTGGACCATCAATCCCGCGGGCAACCTGCTGGAGCTGAAGGCCAGTGCCGGTCTCTATACCCATCTGGACGGTGCCCGCAGCCGTTTGCCGATCAACGAGCATAACAAAATAGGCTTTATCGCCCTGCACAGGGCCCCTCATCTCACCAATGAGGTGATCGGTGATCCGCAGGTTACCGACCAGGCATGGGCCAGACAACACGGACTGGTGGCCTTTGCCGGCCATCCCATGCTCATCGAGGACCGGGTGATCGGCGTCATGGCCATGTTTTCCCATCGCCCCCTGACAGATATAACTCTCAAATCCCTGGCAGCCATAGCAGACATCATCGCCCTGGGGATCGAACGCAAAAACAGTGAAGTATCGCTGCGCCTGGCCCGGGACAAGGCCCAGCGCTATCTGGATACGGCCAACGTCATGCTGGTTCATCTGGATGAAAAAGGCATGATTCTGCTCATCAATAAAAAAGGCATCGAGATGCTTGGCTATGAAGAAAAGGAACTGCTGGGGAGACACTGGGGTGATTTCGTCCTGGAGGACGGGCAGCGCCAGCAGCTGCAGGCCCTCTATGCCGATACCATGGCAGGGGTCGGCCAATTCCCCGATTACCTGGAAAATACCGTTATCAGCAAAAACGGTGAGCAGAGAATGATTGCCTGGCGCTGCACCATCCTGCATGACGATGCCGGCAAGGCCACCGGCATGCTCTGTTCCGGCAATGACATCACGGAAAAATACCAGGCGGTGGAGGCGTTGCAGGAGAGCAGGGAACGGCTGCGCGCCATCATTGATACGGCGGCAAGCATTATTCTCATGCTGTCGCCGGATTTTGCCATTCTTGAATTCAACCCCGCCGCGGAAAAACTCTTCGGCAGGACAAAAGATGAGGTGCTGGGCGGAAATTACCTGGAACTGTTTGTCCCTGCAGACCAGAGACCACTTGTCGGCCAGAACATCGTCAAGGTCATGGGCGGTCTGCCGACCAGAGACTTTGAAAATGATGTTTTCGGCCGTCATGGCGCGCGGCTGACCCTGCTGTGGAATGTCGACAGAATGGTTGATACCGTTGGCCGGACCATCGGCGTCCTGGCCACGGCCATCAACATCACTGAACGCAAACAGGCGGAAATCGAGCTGAGAAATGCCCATGCCCTGCTGAAAAGCTTGATCGATTCCGTACCTGACCTCATCTTCTTCAAGGACCATAACAGCACTTACTTGGGCTGCAATAAGGCCTTTGCCGAATTTGCCGGCAGAGATGCGGATGATATCGTCGGCAAAACGGATTATGACCTTTTTACCCATGAGCTCGCTGGATTTTTCAGGGAAAAAGACCGGCAGATGCTGGCCAGCGGAGAAACGAAACGTAACGAGGAGTGGGTCGACTACCCGGACGGACGGCACGTGCTGCTTGATACCCTGAAAACCCCTTACCGTGCCCCTGACGGCACGGTGCTGGGACTCATCGGTGTCAGCCGCGACATCACCAAGAGAAAAAAGACGGAGGAGGAGAAGGAAAAACTGAAAGCCCAGCTCCTGCAGGCCCAGAAGCTTGAGGCCATCGGCACCCTGGCCGGCGGTATAGCCCATGACTTCAACAACATCCTGTTTGCCATTCTGGGCAATGCCGATATTGCCGAAATCGAGATTGCCCGCAATCACTATCCCAAAGATGAACTCAAAGAGATCAAAACCGCCGGCATCCGGGCCAGGGACCTGGTCAAACAGATCCTCTCCTTTGCCCGCAAGGCGAAACAGGAGAAAACGCCGCTGCGTCCCATCTCCATCATCAAGGAGGTGCTCAAACTGCTGCGCTCCACCCTGCCGACCACCATCGAAATCCGGCAGGATTTGCGGGACCCTGAGGCGTCGATTATTGCCGACCCTACCCAGATCCACCAGCTGTTAATGAACCTGGGCGCCAATGCCGGCCATGCGATGATGAAAAATGGCGGAGTGCTGGAGGTCGGCCAGAGCATCATCAATGTTGATGAGGAGTTTGCCGGAAACAATCCCGGTCTCCGCACCGGCCCGCATCTCCTGCTGACGATAAGCGATACGGGTGAAGGCATAACGCCGGAAACCATGGAGCACATCTTTGAACCGTTTTTCACCACCAAAGGCAAAGCCGAGGGCACAGGCATGGGGCTGGCGGTGGTGCACGGCATCGTTACCTCCCTGGGCGGCGCCGTCTTGGTCCACAGTGAACTCGGCCGCGGCTCTTCGTTCGAGATCTATCTCCCGCTTGCCGGCAAAGACCTCAATCAGGATGAATCGCTCACCGACAAAGATACTCCCCCCCACGGACGTCAGGAACACATCCTGCTGGTCGATGACGACAAGTCCATCGCCGTCATGCTTGACAGGATGCTCACCAATCTCGGCTACCGGGTAACAACCAGGACCTGCAGCGTGGAAGCACTGGCAATCTTCCAGACCGAGCCAGAAAAATTCAACCTGGTCATCACCGATCAGACCATGCCGAAAATGACAGGGGCGGAGCTGGCCAGGGAGATTCTTAAAATCAGGCCCGGCCTGCCCGTCATTTTATGCACCGGCTTCAGCCAGATTGTTTCCAGTGAGAAGGCGCAACAGATTGGCATCCGTGAATACATGACCAAACCGGTCATGAAAAATGAACTGGCGGTTGTGGTCCGCCGCCTGCTTGATGAAGGCGCATGAAGGGAGGAGGCGGGGAAGGGACAGCGAGACCCGCAAACAAAAGAGGGCATTGGCGCCGCCTGCAGCGCCAATGCCCCATCTTTTTCCCCGCCGGAAAGCTACAGCAAGGGGGGTGAACAAATCAACCAGCGTTAGTCCGTCTTTCTTTACGGCCTGCGCCCTGGGAAAGGCTCCGGACGTCAAAATCAAACGGCACGGCTCTGCGCCGGTTCCGGTTGCCCGCATCTGCCGCCGGGGCATGAGTGCTCTTTCTTCTTACCTGGGCCGGCCGTTCTTCCCTCACCCTCATCTCAGTATTGTCCGACAATGTCTCAACATGCATGGAGGATGCTGCGGGCCGCGCCATTTTCTTGCCTAAGTTGCGCTCAATCATATGAATCATCTTCATATCTTCGCGACCGGCAAAGGTGAAGGCCTCGCCGGTGCGGCACGCCCGGCCGGTACGGCCGGTGCGGTGGGTATAGGTCTCGGCGGTATCGGGCATATCATAGTTGACCACATGGGATATCCTTGACACATCAATGCCGCGGGCAGCGATGTCGGTGGCCACCATTATTTTGAACTTTCCGCTTTTAAAGCCGTCCAGGGCCTGCTGCCTTTTCTGCTGGGAAAGGTTGCCCTGCAGCGAGGTAACGTTGCAGCCGAACTTCTCCAATTGCAGGGCAAGGGTTTTTGCCTTGTGTTTTGTCCGGGTGAAAATCAGGGTGGAAACCATCTCGGTCTGCTCGATGATCTGTTTCAGCAGGGCGGTCTTGCCCTGCTGTTCAACCTGATAAAGCACATGGGATATGGTTGGTGCCGGCAGGTCATGATTGATCTGCACCGTTACCGGCGATTGCAGGATATTTTCCGTCAGATGACGAATTTCATCGGGCATGGTGGCGGAAAATATGAGCGTCTGCCGCTGCTTCGGGACATATTTCAATATCCGGCGGATGGCAGGCAGAAAGCCCTTGTCAAACATGTGATCCGCCTCATCGAGAACCAGCATCTCCAGCTTGCCGAGGTTAAACGCTCCATCATCGAGATGATCGAGCAGGCGGCCGGGACAGGCAACAATAATTTCCGCGCCGTTGCGGATTTGACGGATCTGGCCCTGCTTGCCGACCCCGCCATAAACAACGGCACTGGCAAGGCCGGTCTGTCCGGCCATCTTGCCTATATATTCGTGGGTCTGCTCAGCAAGTTCCCGGGTCGGGGCAACAATCAGGGCCCGCACCTTTTTGCGGGGGCCCTCCATGAGGCGTTGCAGAATGGGCAGCACGAATGCCGCTGTTTTACCGGTCCCGGTCTGGGCGAGCCCAAGCAGATCGCGACCTGCAAGAACCGGCGGAATCGCCTTCTGTTGAATAGGGGTTGGGGCTGCATAGCCGCTGTCCTTAATGGCTGCGGCAATTTTTTCATGAAAATGAAATGATGTAAAACTCATTAAAACTCCTTAGTATCTGGTAATAATTCGACAGCGCTGCCGCCATGGGCTCAATCTTTTGTACAGTAAACCAGGGGGACGGGCTGCTATAAATTGTTAATTTGTTTTTTTATGGGCAGGAAAAATCGGCACAGCAAGCATCGCTGTCCGCTTGCCAGGGGTGGATTAACAGCTGGAAAATCCTCTCGCGTGCCAAGCAGATTATGAAAAAGCCGGAAAATGCTGTTGCATAAACAGGAATAAAGAGTGCCGGAACAATGGCAGGACTTAACGGCGTCGCGGACCTTTCTTCTTTTGCGGCTTGGCTTCGTTGCAGATCAACTTACGATGGTTGACCTCTGTGCCGTTGAGGTTTTCCATCGCCTTATGACCTTCAGGCCGGCTGGACATCTCAACAAAGCCGAAGCCTTTCGTCTGACCTGAAAAATGATCAGTAATGACTTTAGCACTGACCACGGTTCCAAAGGGAGCCATAAGATTGTTCAGTTCAGCATCGTTCATGGTGTAAGGCAGGTTGCCGACAAAAAGTTTCATACTGTACTCCTTTAAGTGATCAGCAAAAACTTCAACGGCATCAAACGGGGCCAAGAGGGCAGCGCAGGACGAGGAAATTGACGGGAAAAGAAAATGCTTAGACTTAAATTAAGATTATTAATTTTGTTAATTACTCTACCCGGCCATCCCTGTCAACCAAAATAAAAATAATCACTTGCGGAACTGCCATCAGACCGCCATTCCAGCAAATGTAAAAAAAATATTTTTTGCCTGGAACCTTTTGGGAAAAATGAGCGTTCTAATAATTAAAATGTAAGAGTTAACATCCTCAGTTACCTTACTTTTTCACTTTTCATTTTTCTCAGTGTTTCCAGCAATGGAAACAGAAAGCCGGTGACCCTCATCACCGGCTTTTTTTTTGCCCGGCGCATTTCTTTTTTTCGGGAACCTTTTTTGAAACGGGGAATCTCATCTATTAAGACTGTAAGAAATAACACTCCTTACCAGTTTCTTTCTTCTCATTTTCTCCTCTCTTCATTGTGGAAAAACCGGTGACCTCCCATCACCGGTTTTTTTTTGCCTGGCGCATTTCTTTTTTTCGGGAACCTTTTTTGAAACGGGGAATCCTATCTATTAAGACTGTAAGAAATGACACTCCTTACCAGCTTCTTTCTTCTCATTTTCTCCTCTTTTCATTGTGGAAAAACCGGTGACCTCCCATCACCGGTTTTTTTTTGCCCGGCGCATTTCTTTTTTCGGAACCTTTTTTGAAACGGGGAATCCTATCTATTAAGACTGTAAGAAATAATGCTTCTTACCAGTTCCTTTTTTCTCACTTTTTTTCATTTTCTTCTCCTTGCTTCAATAAAAAAGCCGGTGCCCCCTCACAGCACCGGCTTTTTTATTGCCTCACCCCTGCGGTTATTGCCTGATTTTCCACAATGGCGAGCCCACCCCCTCCTGCCCGCTGGTTATTTTGCTGGCAAACATGCCAAAATTGTGTATATTTTTCAGTTTTTCCGCTCCCTTTATCCATGCACGATCACTTTACAGAATACTCAGGAGAAAACATGAAACTGATTCTTCCCGTCACTCCAGGCGCCGGACAAGGTTCGTTGAAAACCATCACCGCTCCCTCCGGCGAACTGATGGTGAAGCGCATCAGGAAAGAGCTGGGCATATAATGGCTGACCGCTATCTCACCATCATCGGCGGAGGGCTGGCCGGCTGCGAGGCGGCCTGGCAGGCGGCAGAACGCGGCTGCCGGGTGATGCTCTACGACATGAAGCCCCGCAGTTTCAGTCCGGCCCACTCCTCCCCGGACCTGGCGGAACTGGTCTGCAGTAACTCGTTGCGTTCCGATGATCCCTTCTCGGCCGTCGGACTGTTGAAAGAAGAGATGCGGCAATTCGACTCCCTCATCATGGCTGCCGCTGCCGCAACCAGGGTCCCGGCCGGTAAGGCCCTGGCGGTTGACCGCACTCTTTTTGCCCGCTTTATCACGGAAAAAATCGACTCGCACCCGGCAATCGAAGTACGCCGCGAGGAAATCAGCGAGATTCCCCGGCCTGACGAAGTCCATCCCCTGACCATCGTGGCCACCGGTCCCTTGACCAGCGACGGACTTGCCCGCTCCCTGCGGGAAATCACCGGGGAGCATCTTGCCTTTTACGATGCCATTGCCCCGATTGTCACCGCCGATTCACTGAACAGGGGGATCATCTATCAGGCCTCCCGCTATGATGACGGACCGGGAGACTATCTCAACTGCCCCATGGACAAAGGCCAGTATCTGGCCTTTATTACTGCCCTGGCGGCGGCGGACAAGGTGGAGCTGAAATCCTTTGAGAAAAAAAAGTATTTTGAGGGCTGTCTGCCCATCGAGGTCATGCTTGAACGGGGTGAGAACACCCTGCGTTTCGGCCCCATGAAACCGGTGGGGCTGCCTGATCCCCGCACCGGCCGCGACCCGTACGCAGTGGTTCAGCTCAGAAAGGAGAATGTGGCGGGTACCCATTACAACATGGTGGGGTTTCAGACCAAACTGACCTATCCTGAGCAGAAGCGGGTCTTCCGTCTGATTCCAGGCATGGAGCAGGCGGAGTTTGAACGGCTGGGCAGCATCCACCGCAATACCTTTGTCTGCGGGCCAAAGGTGCTGGAACCGTCCCTGCAGCTCAAAACAAGAAAGGACATCCTGCTGGCCGGCCAGCTCACCGGGGTGGAGGGCTACGTGGAATCAACGGCCATGGGGCTGCTGGCGGGCATCAACGCCGCGCGCCTGCTGCAGGGCAGCGAAGTTGTTTGCCCGCCGGCGGAGACGGCGCTGGGCGCGCTCATCCACCATCTCACCAACACCGATGCCGCCCGTTTCCAGCCATCCAACATCAACTTCAGCCTCTTTGCCGATCTGGCCGGCCAGGACGGCAAAAAGGTGCCAAAAAAATTCCGCGGCCAGCTGCGCGCGGAAAAGGCCCGCAAGGCTTTAAGCGAGTGGCAGGCGGCGATTCATGCAGGATGATCTCTCTTCTTTAAACAGACTGCTGCAGGAGACCAGAAACCTTGTTTCCTTTCACCAGCATTGTGAACTCGACTACCCTTTATCTGCGGACTTAAGAAATTTTCTGCGCCCGGCAGCGGCAAAGGCAAAAACGCAACCATCCCGTCCCCCGGCAGCCGCTGCAATCCCGGAGGCAGAAAAAACTGCCGGAGCGGACAGAGCAGACAACCTGACCCTGGATGATCTTCGACTCAACCTTGAGAGTTGCCGCCATTGTCCGCTGGGGAAATCACGGCAGCAGATGATCTTCGGCGAAGGACCGGTAACACAGGGTCTTGCTCTTTTCATCATCTGCGACCCTCCCGGTCCCGAGGAAGAGACGCAAAACAGCCCCATCTGCGGGGCGCCCCGGGAACTGCTGGTCAAAATGCTCGGCGCGATCAACCTTTCCCTGGACGATATTTTTCTGACCAACATCGTCAAATGCGCCCCGCCTGCAGAACGTATCCCGACAACAGCGGAAACAACCGCCTGCCTCCCCTTTCTCCTGCGGCAGATTGAGCTGATCAAACCGAAAATCCTCTTCACCATGGGCCAGATTGCCAGCCAGACCATGCTCAGGTCCTCCCAGTCTCTGGCCAGCCTGCGGGGACGTTTCCATGACTTTCACGGCATTCCTCTTATGCCGACCTATCCCCCGGCTCGACTGCTCAGGGTCGAGGAACTGAAAAAGGCTGCCTGGCATGATCTGCAGCTGATTGAGAAGAAACTGAAAACCTTGACCTGAAAAACCAGCGCCATTACTTTCCCTCACCAGTTCTTCGGACCCGGGCCGCCTGACCATAAGATTTCTTTTGAAATGACGGCAAGAGGACGGTACTGTATAAAAAGCGTTGATAAGTTGGGAGTCGGCAACAGCACCAAGGTTGGTTTGTCGCCGGCGGCAGGTCTGGCCGGAACGCCCCCGGACACAGCCGATCCTCCCCATAAACCTTAAGCTCAGCCTTCGCAAGCCGTGATCAAAAGCAAACGCTCAGGGACCTACCTCTTTCTGCTTCTCCTTCTGGTGGCGGCCATCGGCCTGCTGCACGGGGTGACGCCGGGGGACAAGGTTTTTCTCCATGAAACCTACCGCCGTCTGAGTTATTTCCCCATCGTCGTGGCCGCGCTGCTCTATGGTACGGGCGGTGGGGTGATGCTGGCCCTTTTCACCATTCTGGCCTTTATTCCCCATCTTCATCTCTTTCATCAGATGGACTACGGCTTTTTCCTGGGGGAACTGACGGAAATAGGACTCTATCTGGCTGCCGGTATTGTGGTGGGCACCATTGCCAGCCGGGAGTCGCGCCTGAAGGAAAAATATCAGGAGTTGTCTGAAAAACTGGAAAAGTCCTATACCCGTCTGCATCAGGAGGCTGAACTGCTCCTTGAAGCGGAAGAGCAGCTGCGGGTCAGCCAGAAGCTCTCCGCCCTGGGCCAGCTCTCCGCCTCCCTGGCCCATGAAATCAAAAATCCCCTAGGCGCCATCAAAGGCACGGCGGAAATCTTCCTGGACGAATTTCCCCCCGGCCATCCCAAACGCGAATTTGCCGAAATCCTGGTAAAGGAAACGGCGCGGCTCAACACCACGGTGGAAGAGGTACTGCGCTACTCGAAAAACCAGCAGCAGCCTGCCGCCCAGCCTGCCAGCCTCGAACCGCTCATCAGCGTTGTTGACCGCGTCACCACCCTGGTTGACAACAGGATCCGCAAAAAGGGCATCACCCTTAAGCGCATCATGCCGGAGGCAAGCAAAGACATCCAGGTTGACGGCAACAAGATGTCACAGGTATTCATCAATCTGCTGCTGAACAGCATTGAGGCGGTACAACCCAATGGCCTGGTCCGCCTTGAGGTGCGACAGGGCGAGGGGGAAACGAGAATCATCGTCGCCGACAACGGCCCCGGCATTCCCGAAGATGAGCGGGCAAAGATCTTTGCCCCCTTTTACAGCGGGAGGCAGGACGGTACCGGTCTGGGGCTTGCCATCAGCGCCAAGATCGTTGAAAGCTACGGCGGACGAATCACCGTTGCAGCAGCTCCGGAAGGTGGGGCTGCTTTTACCGTCACCCTGCCGGCTGAAAACAGCATCGAGCAACAACCATGAACAGCATTCTCCTTATTGACGATGACCAGAGCCTGCGCCGGGTTACCGAGTACAACCTGACCAAGGCGGGCTTTGCGGTGAAAACGGCGGCCAACGGGGGGCAGGCCATCGAATCCTTCCAGCACAGCCTGCCCGACCTGGTGGTCACCGATGTTGAACTGGGCGACATGAGCGGCCTGGACCTGCTCAAGCGATTCAAACAAGAGGCGCCGGAGGTTCCGGTGATCATCATCACCGCTTACGGCTCCATTGAAATGGCGGTGCAGGCCATGCACCAGGGGGCGTTCAACTTCATCACCAAACCCTTTGACCGCGACACCTTGATCCTCTCCTGCCGCAAGGCCCTGGAAATGCACAGCCTGAGAATCCGCACCCGTTCCCTGTCCCAGGAGATCAACCGGCTGACCGGCGTCGAGGGTATGGAAACCGCCAACACCGCCATGGCCGAACTGCTGCACACCGCCCTCAAGGTAGCGGAATCCGACGCCACGGTGCTGATCACCGGCGAGTCGGGCACCGGCAAGGAGGTGTTGGCCCGCCTCATCCACCAGCACAGTTCGCGAAAAAAAGAGCCCTTTGTGGCGGTGAACTGCGCGGCCATCCCTGCCACCCTGATCGAAAGCGAGCTTTTCGGCCATGTCAAGGGGGCATTCACCGGGGCGGTGCAGAACCGTCAGGGCCGGTTTCAGGCCGCCCATCACGGTACCCTTTTTCTTGATGAAATCGGCGAACTGCAGCCCGAGATGCAGGTGAAATTCCTCCGTGTGCTCCAGGAAAAACAGGTTGAACCGGTGGGCAGCGACCGGACGGAAACGGTGGACGTACGCATCATCGCCGCCACCAACCGCGACCTGCGGCTTGAAATCAGCAAGGGCCATTTCCGGGACGATCTCTTTTACCGGCTGTCAGTCATCCCTCTGCATCTTCCGCCCCTGCGCGACAGACGGGAGGACATCCCCGCCCTGGTCGCCCATTTTCTCAAAAAACACGAAGCCCCGCCCCAGGTATCATTTTCCCAGGCCGCGCTTGCCCGTCTGCGCTCCTATCACTGGCCCGGCAATATCAGAGAACTGCAGAACGTGGTGGAACGCTGCGTCATCCTCCGTAAAAATGACACCATTGCTGAGAAGGAAATCCTGCTTTCCGGCCGCACTTCCGCCTCTGATCGGTTCATTCCGGATATTCCGCCGGAAGGTCTTTCCCTGGAGGAGGTGGAAAAGGGCCTGATCGTCAAGGCGCTGTCCATCAGCGGCGGCAACCGTTCCGAAGCGGCCCGCCTGCTGAAGATCCCCCGCCATGTCCTCATTTACCGGCTGGAGAAATTCGGTCTGGACGTCTGAAGAATATTCTTCACCAACTCAAAGAATATTCTTCATTTTTCTCTCCGTTATTCTTCCCGCTGCGTTTTTTGCCGTTTGTCCCGCCCTTTTCTCCTCCCCCCTTGCGCCTCCGCCCTGTCTGCATTTTCCCGTTGTCCTCATCTTTTCCTGCCGCAAATAACCCTTCCGGTACATGGATTGCATAAGACATCAGCAGAGGGCAGCCATTCGCCCTTCAGGCTCTGCAGGATTATCTCTTCAAAGACGAGGACAAACAGGTTATGAAACTCTCCATTTCCAGACATATTACAGCCCTGCTGGCTCTCATTCTTCTTCTGCCCCAATCCGGGCGGGCCGATAATCATTTCCTGGAGGATTACCTGGCCGAGGCCATGGAACACAACGAAGACATCCAGGCGGCCCAGTCCCGTCTGCAGGGCATCAAACAGAAAGCCCGCCAGAGCTCCTCCCTGCCGGACCCCAGGGTGGGGATTGAATACTATCTCGAGCCGATTGAAACGCGCACCGGTCCCCAGGAGGCGGCCGTCAGCCTGTCCCAGGCGGTTCCCTGGCCGGGCAAACTCTCCCTGGCCGGAAAGGTTGCCAAGCAGGATGCCGCCATGGCCGAGGCCCGGCTTGCCGCAACCCGTTTTGTCGTGGCCAGCCGGGTGAAACAGAGCTATGCGGAATACGGCTTTAATCTGGAAAATCAGAGCATTTACGCCGAAAGCCTGGAACTGCTCAAGTACATGGAAGGCGTGGCCCGTACCAGGTATGCCGCCGGCGCCATTGATTATGCCAATGTGCTCAAAATCCAGATCGAACTGGCCAAGGCGGAAAACAGGCTGCAGACCTCCCGCGACCAGGCCTATTCCCTCAGGGTCAGTCTCAACAGCCTGCTGGGGGCTGATGCCGACCGGGCCCGCCCGGCCCGCATGTTGCCGGATATCACCCTGACCACGGCGGAAGACCATCTGCTGGAGCTTGCCCGGGCCCAGAACCCGAAACTGCTGGAGGCGCGGGAGGGCATCACCAAGGCCCAGGCAGGCCTTGATCTGGCCAGAAAGGATTTCTATCCGGATCTGACCTTCAGCGTCAAAACAATCTTGACCGGCAATGCTGAGTTCGGCAATCCGCCGGACAGCGGCAATGACCCGATCATTGCCGGCATCAGCTTCAATATCCCGCTGTTTCAAGACCGTCGCCGTGCGGCGGTGGAGGAAAAAGAGGCCATGGTACGGGCGGAGCGCAACAGCCTCAACCAGCTGGCCCGTTCCCTGGAAGCGGACATTCAGCAGGCCCTTTTCCGTTACCGCAACGCCGCCCGCAGCCGCACCCTGTACAACGATACCCTGCTGCCCACCGTCCACCAGCAGGTGGAAGTTGCCCTGGAGGCCTTTCAGAACGGCCGTCTTTCCTTACTGGAGCTGCTTGATGCGGAAAACAATCTGCTGCAGTTTCAACTGGCCAGGAGCCGTGCCCTGGCCGACCAGGCAACCGAGGTGGCCCGGCTGGAGGAGCTGGTGGGAGCTACCCTGGGAGACTGGCAGCACTGACAGCAACTGCAGCGCCAATGATGCAACTGACCAATCAAGACAAGGAGATTAGCATGAAACGATACGCCACCCTCTTCCTCACTCTTACTTTTCTGGCGGCTTTTGGCGCCGCCGTGGCTTTTGCCGAGACCCAGACGGCCTGCCCGGTCATGGGCGGCGAGGTCACCAAAGAGCTTTACGCGGATTATCAGGGCAAACGGGTTTATTTCTGCTGTGCTTACTGCATCGGCGAGTTCAACAAGGATCCGGAAAAATATCTGCAGAAAATGAAGGAAATGGGCCAGGAGCCCGAGATCATTAAAGAAAAATAACAACTTAGACAGTCAGCACCCATGCGAGGAACACCATGTTCTCAACGAAATTGATACGGCCCCTCTGTGCTGTTGCCGCTTTTTTCGCCTTGTTCGGCTGGACACCCCTTACTTCGGCAAGCGAACATGGGCATGATGAGCAGGGCCGGGAAAGCCCCGCCGCGGCGACCATCTGGACCTGCTCCATGCATCCGCAGATCCAGCTCCCTGAAGCAGGCCAATGCCCCATCTGTTTCATGGACCTCATCGAAGTGCCCAGGGACGCGGATGACAGCCAGCGCACCAGCCTGCGCCAGATCTCCTTTGATGAGCGGGCCAGAAAGCTGGCCCAGGTTGAGGTCTCGCCGGTTGTTCGCGGCCAGGGGGCCGTGGAGACAAGAATATCCGGCAAGATTGATTATGACGAAACCCGGCTCGGCACCATCACCGCCTGGGTTGGCGGACGCATCGACCGTCTCCATGTGGACTATACCGGCGCCATCGTCAAAAAAGGACAACCCTTGGCGGAAATCTACAGCCCGGAACTGCTCACCGCCCAGGCCGAGCTGATCCAGGCCGTTGCCGCCGTAAAAAATCTCCGGGAATCGACCCTGGATATCATCAAAAAAACCACGGTCCGTAACGAACAGGCGGCCCGGGAAAAGCTGCGGCTGCTTGGCCTTTCCGACAAACAGATCGCCCAGGTGGCCCAGCGCGGCACCCCGGCCGACCACATCACCCTCACGGCCCCCATGAGCGGCATCGTCATCAACAAGGAATTGCTGGAGGGCATGTATGTCAAAACCGGGGCCATGATCTATACCATTGCCGACCTGGATCATCTGTGGGTCAATTTGGAGGCCTATGAATCCGATCTGCAGAGTGTTCATGTCGGCCAGCAGGTGGATTTCACCGTGGAGGCATACCCCGGCCGCTTTTTCACCGGCAAGGTGGCCTATATCGACCCCCTGGTCAATGACAAAACCCGCACCGTCCGCGTGCGGCTCAATGCGGAAAACAAGGATGGCAGGCTGAAACCGGGCATGCTGGTCCGCGCCCAGCTGACAGGGCGCTCCTCGGCAGAAAACCGCCTGCTCATTCCGGCCTCTGCCCCGCTTTTCACCGGCAAACGGGCCATTGTCTACGTGCAGCTGCCTGACCAGGAAGGCGTTTATGAAGGCCGGGAAGTCGTTGTCGGGCCCCGCAACGGCAATTTCTATCAGGTCAAGGAAGGTCTCAGGGAAGGGGAGCTGGTGGTCACCCGCGGCAATTTCAAAATCGACTCCGCCATCCAGATCCAGGCCCGTCCTTCCATGATGAACCCGTCATCCTTCAAGAAACCTGAGGAGGAGAAATTCCCGCCGCTGTTTGCCTCCAGGCTGCAGTTGCTCAATCATTCCTTCATCGCCCTGTCCGATGCCGTGCACCAGCATGACCAGCAGGCCTTTGCCCAGTCCCTGACCGATTTCAGGGCCAGATTAAACGACCTTGACGCCGATGCACTGCCGGCCGGGGATAAACTCGCCTGGAAGGAGATGGCCATGCTGCTCGGCAGTGATGTGATTCTCGCCGCCGAGGCGGAGGACAGCAGGGAGTTGGACGGCATCTATGCCGCCATGGCCGAACATTTCCATCAGGTCCGCTCCTATTTCAGCCTGGCCGGCACAGCGGACAATGCACCGCGCTACCCGGAAATCCAGGCGGAACTGGCAAGGCTCCTGACAGACTATTTTGCCCTGCAGCAGCAGCTGGCCAAAGATGATGCGGCCGGGGCTTCGGCAAGCGAAAGAAAAATCGCGGCCCTGGCCCGGAAATTTCTCCAGGGCCTCGACAAGGTGGAACATGAGCAAAAGAATCAACTGGCTGATGAACTGCAGGTGGCGGTGGACGGTCTGACCACCGCCGCGGGCCTCGATGACATCCGCGCTGCCTTTTATCCCTTGAGCAGGGCGCTCAGCCTGGCGGTGGCCACCTTCGGCGCACCAGCGGCAGGGCCGGTTTACGAACAGTTCTGCCCCATGGCCTTCGGCAATACCGGCGCCACCTGGCTTGCGGCCAGTGAAGAGGTAAACAATCCCTACTTTGGCGCCATGATGCTGCGCTGCGGCGAAGTTCGCCGGCAGCTTAAATAACGACAACAACTTACCGCTGAATCAAATAGGTGCGCAATGACCACTCATGAACAGGAACAACTGCCCAAGGCCACTTCCCCTGTCGGCGCAATCATCCGTTTCTGTCTCCTCAACAAGCTGCTGGTTGCCCTGGCCCTGATTGCCCTCACCGGCTGGGGCCTGATGGTGGCGCCCTTTGATTTCCACCTGAAACACCTGCCCAGAGACCCGGTGCCGGTGGATGCCATTCCAGATATCGGTGAAAACCAGCAGATCGTCTTCACCGAATGGCCCGGCCGCTCCCCCCAGGATGTTGAAGACCAGATTTCCTATCCCCTGACCGTCACCCTGCTCGGTCTGCCCGGGGTCAAGACGGTGCGTTCCTATTCCATGTTCGGCTTCTCTTCCATTTACGTTATTTTTAATGATTCGGTGGAATTTTACTGGTCACGTTCCCGGCTGCTGGAAAAACTGGCAAGCCTGCCGGAAGGAACCCTGCCGGCGGAGGTCAAGCCGACGCTGGGACCGGATGCCACCGGCCTGGGCCAGATATTCTGGTACACCCTGGAAGGACGGGACAAAGACGGCAACCCCACCGGTGGCTGGGAACTGGAGGAGCTGCGCTCGGTGCAGGACTGGTATGTACGCTATGCCCTGATGGGTGTGGCCGGCATCAGTGAAGTGGCTTCCGTGGGCGGTTTTGTCAAGGAATACCAGATCGACGTTGATCCGGACGCCATGCGGGCCAACAAAGTTACCCTGGAAGAGGTCTTCGGCGCCGTCAAGATGTCAAATATCGATATCGGCGCCCGCACCATTGAGATCAACCGGGTGGAATATGTCATCCGCGGTATCGGCTTCATCAAAAACCTGGCGGACATTGAAAATGCCGTGATCAAGGCCACGGACAACCAGCCCATCAGGATCGCCGACGTGGCAAAGGTATCGCTGGGACCTGCCCTGCGCCGGGGGGTACTGGACAAAAACGGGGCCGAGGTGGTGGGCGGGGTGGCCGTGGCCCGTTTCGGCGACAACCCCCTGGCCGCCATTGATCGGATCAAGGAAAAGATCAAGGAAATCAGCCCCGGACTGCCCTCAAAAACACTGGCCGACGGCACGGAGAGCAAGCTTACCATCGTGCCCTTTTATGACCGCTCCGGTCTGATCCATGAAACCTTGAACACCCTGAAGACGGCACTGGGCCAGGAAATCCTGATCACCATCATTGTCGTGCTCATATCGCTCATGCATTTCAAGAGCTCATTTGTCGTATCCTCCCTGCTGCCCTTTGCCGTGCTGCTGAGCTTCATCGGCATGAAGGTCTTCGGGGTGGATGCCAATATCGTCGCCCTGTCCGGTATCGCCATTGCCATCGGCACCATTGTCGATATGGGCATCATCATCTGCGAAAACATCGTCAAAAAACTCGATGAGGCCGGACCGGAGGCCAACAGCCTGGTCGTCATCTATGAGGCGGCCACCGAGGTGGGCAGCGCGGTGCTCACCGCCGTCTCCACAACCATCGTCAGCTTTCTGCCCGTGTTCACCATGCAGGCGGCGGAAGGGAAACTCTTCAAGCCCCTGGCCTACACCAAGACATTTGCCCTGATCGCCTCCATCATCCTCGCGCTGACGGTGCTGCCGCCCCTGGCCCACCTGCTCTTCAGACGGGCGAAAAAACAGGACAGCTCGTATCTGCTCAAGCTGGTGCTGCCCGGCCTGCTGCTGACCGCCGGTCTGGTCATCACCTGGCTGGTCAGCCCCCTGGGCCTGATCGTTGCCGCCATCGGTCTGTACCGTATATGCGCCAAATGGCTGCCGGGCCGGGCACAGTTTACCGACGGCAAACTGGAGAACTGGCTGGTCATCCTCATCATCACCATGCTGCTTGCCCGCTCCTGGGAACCGCTGGGCATCGAGCGCGGGGACTTGGGCAATTTTCTCTTTGTGGCCCTGATCATCGGCGCAGTTATGGGGCTTCTGCAGCTCTTCCAGGGCCAGTACGCGAAAATGCTGGCCTGGTGCCTGCAGTACAAAAAGACCTTTCTGGTATTACCCACCATCATCATCCTGCTTGGCGCGGTCATCTGGCTGGGCGTGCCCCGGCTGACCGCCTTTCTGCCGGACACCATCCGCGGCAGCAGACCCCTTGTCTCACTGGCCCACAGCTTCCCGGGCCTTGGCAAGGAATTCATGCCCCCCCTTGACGAGGGCTCCTTTCTCTACATGCCCACCACCATGCCCCACGCCTCCATTGCCGAGGTGCAGGAGGTGCTGGCCCAGCAGGACAGGCAGTTAAGCCGCATCCCGGAAATCTCCTCGGCCGTGGGCAAACTCGGCCGGGCGGACAGCGCCCTGGACCCGGCCCCGCTGTCCATGATTGAAACGGTGATCAATTATCATCCCGAGTACCTGCTGGGGGACAACGGCGAGCGGCTGCTATTTAAATTCCGCCGTGACAAAAAAGATTTCTTCCGCACCCCGGACGGCACCCCCGTCGCGGCCCCGGACGGCGCCCCCTATCTGGTGCAGGGCCGCTTTGAACGCGATGAACAGGGCAGACTGATTGCCGACGCGGACGGCCGCGCCTTCCGCCTCTGGCGACCGGCCCTTGAACCGGACATCAATCCCGACCGGGAAAGATGGCAGGGCATCATCAACCCGGATGACATCTGGAATGAAATCGTCACGGCCGCCGAAATTCCCGGGGTGACCTCGGCCCCGAAACTGCAGCCCATCGCCACCCGCATCGTCATGCTGCAGACCGGTATGCGGGCACCCATGGGCATCAAGGTGAAGGGACCGGATCTGGTGACCATCGAGGAGGTGGCACTCCAGCTTGAGGGCCTGCTCAAACAGGTTCCTGCGGTTGCGCCGGCCACGGTGCTGGCCGACCGGGTCGTGGGCAAACCCTACATTGAGATCAACATAGACAGGGAGGCCATTGCCCGTTACGGCATCATGCTGGCCCAGGTGCAGGATGTCATTTCCGTGGCCGTGGGCGGCCGGCTGATTACCTCTACGGTTGAAGGGCGCGAACGTTATCCGGTGCGCGTCCGCTATCTGCGGGAACTGCGGGACTCACCCGAAGAGCTGGAAAAAATCCTGGTGGCGGCACCCAACGGGGCGCAGATCCCCCTGTCCCAACTGGCTGATTTCAGCTATGTGCGCGGTCCGCAGATGATCAAAAGTGAAGACACCTTTCTCACCGCCTACGTGCTCTTTGATAAAAGAGCCGGTTTTGCCGAGGTGGATGTGGTGAACCATGCCGGGGCCTTTCTGCAAGAAAAGATCGACAAAGGAGAACTGGTTATTCCTGCGGGGGTGACATTCAGCTTTTCCGGCAGCTATGAGAACCAGATCAGGGCGCAGAAGCGGCTGTCCGTCATCCTGCCGCTCGCCATGCTGACCATCATGATCATCCTCTACCTGCAGTTCAAGTCACTGACCACCACGCTCATGGTCTTTTCATCGATTCTCGTTGCCTGGGCAGGGGGATTTCTCATGATCTGGCTTTACGGCCAGGGATGGTTTCTTGATGTAACGCTGTTCGGCGTCAACATGCGGGACCTTTTCCAGGTGCAGCAGATCAACCTGTCGGTGGCCATCTGGGTGGGATTTCTCGCCCTGTTCGGCATTGCCTCGGACGACGGGGTGCTGATGGCCACCTATCTGGATGAATCAAAATCCCGGTTTGCCCGTACCAGCAGGGAAGAGATCCGGGCCATGGTGCTGCAAGGGGCCGAACGCCGCATCCGGCCGGCGCTCATGACCAGTTCCACCACCATTCTCGCCCTGCTGCCCATTCTCACCTCAACCGGCCGGGGGGCGGACATCATGGTGCCCATGGCCATCCCGTCCTTTGGCGGCATGAGCATCGCCCTGCTCACCGTCTTTGTCGTGCCGGTGCTCTACTGCTGGCTGGAGGAATTCAGGTTGAAGAAATAGCCGGCCTGGAGCGGACACTTGATCATGCCGCCCCCCTGGCGATTGACGCCAGTATTTTTTTCGCCTGCTCATAGGCGGGGTGGCATTTCAGGCATTGATCAAGCACCTCTCTGGCCTTGGCCACCTCGCCCTGCTTGAGGTAAATCTCGCCAAGCTTCACCAGATAGTCCGGGTGGTCAGGAACCAGCTCAAGACATTTCTTGAACTGTTTGGCACCTGCCGCGAGGTTACCGGCATCTTCCAGCTTCTGGGCCAGCTGGGCAAAGACGAAGACCGTCTCCGGCAGGGGCTGAACCGTTTTATCCAGATAATCTGCCGCATCTTCCAACCTGCCTCTTTTCAGCAGGGCCTTACCTATTTTTATGAGATTCAGGTCAGTGGGCCCGGCAGACATCACTTCGGCAAAAATTTCCCGGGCCTTTTCCTCCATGTCCATTTCCAGATAAAATTTGCCCAGGTCAATCGTCAGATCAATGTTAAGGGGATTCTCCTTGTGCGCTTTTAACAGCAGACCGAAGGCATCCCCGCATGCCCCGTCAAGTCTGCACACCTTGCTCAGCAGATGCGCTCCCTTGCAGCTTGCGGGATTTCCCTTCAGGTACATATTGAGAAACTGTTTTGCCTTATCCAGCTCCCGCAGCCAATAGTAGGCTTCACTGAGAACAAACAGGGCGTCGCTGTTGTTTCTGTCCTGGGCGAGAACCGCCTTGGCCTTGTCAACGGCCTTTTCATAGTTTTTGCCGAGAATGAAATGCCGCGCCAGGCGGATCTCATTCTGCAGCACGGTCAGTTGTTTTCTTTTATGTATCTTATTGATGGCCTGGAGCAGGTCCTCCCCGCTGTATGGCGTGGCCAGGTAGCCGTCGACCATTTCATCAATGGCGTACAGAATCATTTCCTTCTGGCGGTTATCGGAGATGATCAGCACCGGAATGTCCGACAGACCCGGCGTTCTCCTGATGAGCTTGAGCAGCTCGATGCCGGTCATGCAGGGCATCTGCAGATCGGTAATCACAAAGCGCACCCGTGAGTTTTTCAGCACATGGCGGGCCTCGATGCCGGTCAGAACAGTCCGGATATTTTCATGTCCCGCTTCCCGCAGAACGCGGTAATCCTGATCCAGGGTATCCTGCTGCTGGCCGACCAGGAGGAAATCTATTTCAGGCATCTTTGACTGCTGGTTTATCATGATGGAAATGACCTGTTGATGTGAGTGGAACGGCACCAAGCAAAAACATGTAACATGCTAATGATACAATTAATTGTATACATGACGTTTGGCCATATGTCAAAAAACTATACAAAATCGCCGCAGGGGTTTTCTCCTGCCCCCATAAAAAAATCCCTTGGCGTAAAACACGAAGCGCATGGAGTTAATTATCTAACAATTATAGAGATATTGCCTGCCGGCAACTCATCAAAAAAAAACGGACCGGACCATCCGCACTAATATGCTGGAATAGTGGAAAAAAATTCACTATAATCTGACCACCAACTTGAACCCTCCAAGGTAAAATCAAAAAACTGAAAGGATAAGCCATGGGAAAAACAGAAGAGAATTTACATGAGGCCTTTGCCGGCGAATCGCAGGCGAACAGAAAATATCTTGCCTTTGCCAACAAGGCGGACAAAGAAGGTTTTGCCCAGGCGGCAAAGCTGTTCCGGGCGGCGGCGGCGGCGGAAACCATCCATGCCCATGCCCATCTGCGGGCCCTGAAAGGCGTCGGGACCACCGCAGAAAACCTGAAAGAGGCTGTCGCCGGCGAGACCCATGAATTCAAAAATATGTATCCGGAAATGATTAAAGTGGCGGAAGTGGAAGGTCATAAAGCAGCTCTCCGCTCCTTTCAATATGCCAATGCCGTGGAAAAAGAACACGCCGCCCTCTACCAGAAGATCCTGGACAGTCTTGAAGCAGCGCCGGCGGAATATGATTATTACGTCTGTTCGGTATGCGGGCATACCCACGAAAAAGAGGCCCCGCAGAAATGCCCGGTGTGCGGCGCCAACGCCAATGCCTTTTTCAAGAGCGAATAACGAGACAAGCCCCGGGAAAAACAGCGTGAAGACAATCCTGCCTGCATGCTGTTTTTCAGGCTATTTATGCATTGCCCGAGGTCTGCTGTGATATGAAGAAATCAATCAGGTCTCGTTGCTGATTTGACAGATCGGCAAACTTCACCCCCACCCTGCTCAGGATGATGGAATCCTTGCCGGCAGCTGAAGAGCGGTTGTCCCAGACCACGGTGACGGGAACTTTGAGCAGGGAAAGATTGCCCAATAGAATATCGACATTTTCCCTGTTTTTGATGGGTGAGTCCACATCAATGTATTGAAGAGAAAAGCCCCCGGCACTGATGTCCAGTATTCGCCCGAAGCTTTCGGCGGTATACACAAATGTTTTTGCAGAAGGGATGTGCCGTTGATGTTTCCGCTGGTCGACTTGATTCATCATTTTATTCACCTCTGAAAATATTTGTAATGCGCAGGCTGAAGTTGCCTGCAGACGAAACCGTATAACACAACTACGCCTTATTCTTCCTCCTGGGGAAATTTGCCGGCATATTGCCAAGCCATTGCCGGGAATCTCACATTGCCCATGCGCCACATTTTTTTCACTCACCCGGCATCGTGCCGAATGCCGAGGCAAATTCCCGCAGATCCCCAATGCTGATCACTCCATCCCGGTTGAGATCGGCCGGGGCTTCTGCCCCCTGAAAGGCACCCGCCAAAAGAGCCAGATCGAGGCCATCCACATCGTCGTCGCCGTCCTGGTCAGCCCTGGCCCCAGTGGCTGCGCCGCACAGCCCCTCAAGATAGAGTTTGGCATTTTCCGCCTGTACCAGCCCATAGCCAAAGGATGTGTCATAGCCCGGGCTGCCGAGGTCTTCGGCGCTCATTCGCAGGGCCTCCCGCACCTGGCCGGCACTGCAGGTGTCGCGGTAATAGCTCCACACCAGGGCGGCGACCCCGGCGACATGGGGAGTGGCCATGGAGGTGCCGCTCATCTCCTGATAATCCTGATAGGAGCCGACGCTCAGATGCGCCTCTTCGCCGATGGCGGCAAGCAAAGCCAGGCCGTCCTGCCGGGAAATCGATACAGAGGGAATGAAGGTGCTCACATCGCCCAGGGTGCCGGCAAATGTTCCATCCGCATTGTTGTAAATGACGGCGCCGATGCCGCCGCCATCCTCGCAGGCCTGCACCTTCTCCCAGAAATAATAGCCGCCCCGCTCCATGAGACAGATTTTCCCCACCGCATCAGGGCACGGTGCCGCACCGAAGCCGCAATCCGCCAGCAGCCCCTCCACCTCGGCATAGGGAGAACCCTGCATGTCCTGCGCTGCATACAAGCTATTACCGACAATGAGCTGGGACAAATCAACCGGGGTGGAGACCGTGCCGGTGGGCACGGTGGACAGGACATCGACCCCGGGAGCCGCCAGCTCCACCTGGTCATTCTGTTGGGAAAAATAAGCCCTGTTCCGGTCCGCGTCAACGGCCGCCACGGAGATAACCGAATCATACGAGGCGGGATAGGACTTTGCCGTGGTGCCGCTGTTGCCGGCAGCAGCCACCAGCACCACCCCCTGATCGGCGATGTCGCTGAACGTCGTCTCTTCAAGCAGGCTTGATTCTTCACTGCCGAAACTCATGTTGATGACCTCGGCGTCCACCTCGGGACTGACGCACTCAGCCATGCCGGCCAGAATATCGGAAAGATAGGCCGAGCCCGAAGAGTCAAACACCCTGACGATATAGAGATTGATGCTGCCGCCCGGGAGGACCCCCAGCACACCCACCTGGTTGTTCATGGCGGCTATGGTGCCGGCCACATGGGTGCCGTGTTCATTGGTATCCTCATACCAGTTACCGCTGCCGATGAGGTCAATACCGTCAAGGTTGTTCCGGCCGAGGTCCTCATGGAGCAGATCATAACCGCTGTCAACAACACAGACCGTCACTTCGCCGGCATGCAGGTCCGGCAGGCGGTCCGCCTGTACCATGTTGATGCCGTAAGGTTCATACTGACTGTACAGATAACGGAGCTGATCCTCTTCTATGAATGCAACCCGGGGACTGGTGCTGAGCTTCCGCAAACCCTTGGCGTCAAGATGCGCCGCCACCAGGCCGAAACGGGAAATCTGCCGGACAAGACCCGGTGCGGCTTCAGGCAGAATACGCTGCAGGGCGGCGGGCCTTTTGGCAAGTTCCGCGGCAGGGGCTGGCGACAACTTGATCAGATAGCGCTTGCTCTGCCCGGCAGCGGCTGATGTACCCACTGCCCCGTCCATCTTTGCCGGCGGCTGTCCGGCGGCCTGTTGTCTCCGGCTGTCCCCTGCCCGGGCAGGCTGACCGCCAGCGGAAATGATGCACAATGACAGCAGGAGAAAGCCAATGAGCCTTGTCATTCTCATGATCATATGGAACACCTTCCTATTTTCCCCGCCAGCCGAAGCACCATTGCCATAACATATTGTGCCTCATCTGCACGTCCACTCACCAGCAAAATCGCATCTAAACCAAAAAATAATCCTCTGCCCAATTTTTTTTAATGTTGCGGCTCAGCGAGAATCCCGCGCAGCTTTTTCATCGTCACGGCAACGTGTTGCAGGAGCAACCCCGCACAGCCCCTCTTTAAACGTATGCTTTTCTCCGCGCCATCCATCAAAAAATGCCCAATCAGATTATCAGGAATATTCCCGGCCAGGCCCACCCATCCGCCTGTCAGCGACAAAAATTCCGCCGACTCTTCTACATTTCACAACTGGCTTGTTTATTTTTTGCTATTATCATTATCAGCAAATAAACAAATCACCTCTGCCGTCATTGCCATAAAAGGACCCGGATAATGCGAATTTTACTGCTTGAAGACTCACCGGTTGTCAGCAAGATGCTCACCGCCCAACTGATCAAACTGGGGCACAAGGTTGATGCGGTTGAAAACGGCCAGCAGGGCTTTCACCGGGCAACTTCCAGCCATTACCATCTTGTCATCACCGATCTCGCCATGCCGCAGTGGGACGGCTTTAAATTCATGGAGGCCATGCAGGTCATCTCTCCGCAATGTCCCATAGTCGCCATCTCCTCCAGCCTGGATGAAAAAACGATCCAGCAGCGTCTGGCCCGCTTTGCCAATGTCATCGGCTTTCTGTCCAAACCCGTCAAGACCGCCAGTCTCATGGAAATCATTGAACGGGTCAAAGCCTATTCCACGGAAAATGTGCGCAAACTTGCCAGAATCGTCTGCACCGTGGGGCCGGCCTCTCAATCACCGGAGATATTGGGCCGGATGATGCTTGCCGGTATGGACATTGCCCGGCTCAACTTCTCCCACGGCACATACGAAGAACACGAAAGAAGGCTCAAGGCGGTAAGGGAGGTGGAGGAAAAATGGTCACGGCCGGTGGGCATCCTCATGGATCTGTGCGGGCCAAAAATCAGAACAGGTCTGATGCAGGACGGCAAAGCCACCCTTGTTGCAGGGAGCCGGGTCATTATCCAGGCCGAGCCCGTGGAAGGAACTGCCGAGCGCTTCTCCACCATCGCTCCGGAGATCCTGGCCGATCTGCGCATGGGCGACCCGGTGCTGCTTGATGATGGTCTGCTGGAACTGGTTGTCGAGGAACCGGGCAGCACCGGGGTAACCTGCCGGGTGGTGGTGGGCGGCACCCTCAAATCAAGCAAGGGCATGAACCTGCCTGCCACCCCGCTTTCCCTGCCGAGCGTCACGGACAAGGACAAACGTGATCTCGCCTGGGGGCTTGAGCATTCCATCGACTTTGCCGCCCTCTCCTTTGTCCGTTCGGCCAATGACATCATCGAGGTGAAGAAGCTGATCAGCGGCGGCAAAAGGAATCTGAAGGTGGTAGCCAAGATTGAAAAACCGGAGGCAGTGGAAAATATCGATGAGATCATCAAGGTCGCCGATGCCGTCATGATCGCCAGGGGCGATATGGGGGTGGAACTGCCCGCCTCCAGGGTGCCCTGGGTGCAGCGCGAGATCATCAAGCGCTGCTGGCTGGCCAACGTACCGGTGATCACCGCCACCCAGATGCTCGACAGCATGACCACCAATCACCGTCCCACCAGGGCCGAGGTGACGGATGTCAGCGTCGCGGTCCGGGAAGGCACCGATGCGGTGATGCTCTCCGCTGAGACCGCCGTGGGCATTGACCCGGTCAATGTGGTCCGCACCATGGCCTCGATCATCAGTGAGGAGGAAAGCCATACGGAGCCAAGCAGCGACCACTGTGAACTGATGAAAAGCCAGCAGGGCTTCAATCCCGCCCTGGCCGCCGCCGCAAGTCTCGGCAACGCCGCAGCGGTGATGGTGATCGATTTCAAGGGGGAAATTTACCGGCATCTGTCAAAATGGAACCGCTCCGTGCCCACCCTGCTCGTCACCAATTCCGTGCATGTGGCCCGTCATTCCTGCATCTACAAAAATATCACCCCGATCATCATCAAGGAAAAGCTCACCCGCGATCAGGTGGTGCTGCGGGCCAGAGAAGAGGCGGTGAACAAAGGCTACGTGGCGGCGGGAGACGTGCTGGCCGTGCTGGAGGGAGAAAGGCTGACCCAGGGAGGCATTCCCCAGCTCGGCGCCTTTCAGATCATACGGGTGGAACAGGGGGCATAGGGACAACATTTCATTTTTCATTCAAGATGGAAACGCGGACACCCCGGGCAAGGGGGTATAAAGGCAAGCGAGCAGCAACGAGCATGGACGCTCTCATGTCTTGCGAGCCATGGGTGGCGAAAGCACGACCGACGAGACAGTACAGGGAGTACGGCGAGGAGCCGCACAGCGCCGCTGATTCAGTTCAATCCCCCCTTGCGGGGGACAAAGTTAAGGCCTGATTGAGAAATGAAATCAGCCGAGGGCCACATCGAGTATCATCATCAGGGTAAAACCGCCCATGGTGGCCATGGTGACCATGTCGATATTTTTCGCATTCTGCTGGGATTCGGGAATCAGCTCCTCCACCACGACAAAGATCATGGCGCCGGCGGCAAAACAGAGGGCATAGGGCAGGATGCTCTGCATCTGCATGACAAAATAGGCCCCCAGCACCCCGGCCACCGGCTCCACCAAACCGGAACTCTGGCCATAGAAAAAACTCTTCCAGCGGCCCATCCCCTCCCGGCGCAGGGGAAGAGAGACCGCCGCCCCCTCGGGGAAATTCTGCAGACCGATGCCCACAGCCAGGGCAATGGCCGAGCCGATGGTGGCAGAGGGCAGGCCTGCCCCGGCCGCTCCAAAGGCAACCCCCACCGCCATGCCCTCGGGAATATTATGCAGGGTGATGGCCAGCACCAGCAGGGTGCTGCGCTGCCAGGAGGTTTTGATCCCTTCACTCTGCGACAGGGCCAGGCCGGGATGCAGGTGGGGCAGGAACATATCGATCAGCCGCATGAAGATCCCGCCGCCGAGAAACCCCACTGCTGCGGTGAGCCAGGGAATGTTGCCGAGATGCCCCGCCATTTCTATGCCGGGGGCGAGCAGCGACCAGAAACTGGCGGCGATCATTACCCCGGCGGCAAAGCCCAGCATGGAGTCCATGACTTTGGCATTCACCTTTTTTGTCACAAAAACAAGGCCAGAGCCGGCGGCGGTCACCAGCCAGGTGAAAAGGGTGGCCAGCAGGGCCTGAACAATGGGATTTAACTGTTGCAGGTATTCTATCATTTTCTTTCTTAGTTACTGTTCGTCCGTTACCCGAAAATCAACAGGGCTCGCCATGCCGGAATTAAGAGAGTCAGAGGAATTATAAAGATAAACGGCAGGCAATCGCAAGGAAAGATTCATTTTTCCCCTGTCACGCCCGCGAGCCGGCCAAGCGGTGAACCCATCCCTCTTGCATCGCTCGCGGACTTCCGGTATTGCTTATGGAAGCAAAGACAGCCGACAAAGCAACAGCTCACTGCTCCATCACCTGTCATCATGAGAGGGCATCATGGCCAAAATCATCCGCATCAACCAATCACGGAAAAAGCCGAAAACCATAAGCCCCCGGCCTGCGGCCTGCGACCACAAACAGGTGATTGCCTACACCTATTACCGCACGGTGAACTGTTCCATCTGCGGTACTCCGCTTGACCCGTTTGATGTGCTGGTGGACATGCTGAAAGGCTTTGTGCCGCCTGGCGGCAATGATCATGAGGAAAAGCAGCTGAACCAGGAACTGGCACGACGCTGTCGCGCCAAGGGCAAGACGGAGACGCCGGAGTAAAAAGATAAAATTCTACAGGCTTTCCGGAGTAAAGGCCACCACCTCATCAATGCTCCGGGCGCCGCACAGCAGCATCACCAGCCGGTCCACCCCCAGGGCGATGCCTGCAGCAGACTGCAGTTCGCCGAGCTCAGCAAGAAATCTCTCCGGCATGGGCCCCGGTTGCCGCCCCTGTCCCTCCATGCTTGCCCTCTCCCTGACGAACCGCTGTCGCTGCTCGTCCACATCGGTCAACTCGGAAAAGCCGTTGGCCAGTTCCAGGCCATCGACATACAGCTCAAAGCGTTCAGCCACACGCTGGTCCTCATTTTTCAAGCGGGCCAGGGAACCGAGGGCGGCCGGATAGTCATGGAGAAATGTCGGCCGGCGCCGGCCCAGGCTGGGCTCAACGTATCTGACCAGCATTTCATCAAACGCCTCCCCGGACACGGCCCGGTCGGCGGAGAGCGGGGCATGCAGGGCAAAGGCCTGCTGCACGGTGAGATACTCCCAGTCGGTTTGGGCCAGCCGAGCCGCGGCAGACTTGTCCGGGCAATCGACCTTGTCTGCGACAAAGCGGAGCAGCTCCCCGCATTCCGCCATGAGATCAACGTAATCAATACCGGCCCGATACCACTCCAGCATGGTAAATTCGGGCAGGTGGCGCGAACCGCGCTCATTTCTGCGAAAGCAGCGGCAGATCTGGAAAATCCTGCCATGGCCCGCGGCGAGCAGCCGCTTCATGCACATCTCGGGCGAGGTCTGCAGAAACCAGCCGGATGATTGTTCCGTTTCAATATGGGCTTCAGGGATGAGACAGGGGAGGCGGATGGGAGTATCCACCTCCAGATACCCCCTGTTAATGAAAAAAGTGCGGATGGCCTGAATAATTTCAGCCCGGCGGCTGAGAAAAGACGCCAATCAGCCTACTCCTTGACCCTGGTCAGATACTGACCGGTGCGGGTGTCAATCTGCAGCTTGTCTCCCTCTTCAATAAAGGGCGGCACCTGCAGGGTATAGCCGGTCTGGACCGTGACCGGCTTGGTATCCGTGCCACTGGTATCACCCTTGGCCCAGGGATCGGCCTTGGTCACCACCAGATTAACGAAATTCGGCAGGGTCACCCCGATGGGCCGCTCCTTGAACAGCAGTATATCAACCTCCATGTTATCAATCAGGAAATTAATGTTATCACCCAGCTGTTCCTTGGTGATGGTGATCTGCTCAAAGGTCTTGTTATCCATGAAATGGAATTCATCCCCCTGGGAATAGAGAAACTGCATGGTGCGTTCTTCAAGGGGCGCCCGCTGGAATTTATCATTGGAGCGGAATGTTCTTTCAAAGGCATTGCCGGTAAGCATATTTTTGAGCCGTGTCCGGTAGAGGGCCTGCCCCTTGCCCGGCTTGGAAAACTCAAAGTCGGTGACGATATAGGGGTCACCATCGATTTCAACCTTCAGCCCTTTGCGTAAATCTGATGCGGTATACATAAGTCAACTCCGTGTTGAGCAAGTAATGAACGGCCTTAAAAAAAAGTCAGTATGCAAAAATTGGTAACGATAAGCCGGAGGGCTGTCCTGTAACCGGAGGCGCGATATTTTTTCAAAGCCATCAACAATTGAGAAAGGGCACTTTCTACCCTAATACAAGGACTTTTTCAAGCAGAGACAACCTCTTTTTTTATAATTGCCTCAGCTTTTACCCGATCAAGGACATCTGCCAGCACCGGCTTGACGTTTTCCCGCAGGTCACCGGCCACCACAATGAAGAGCAGATCATCTCCCGGCTTGAATTGTCCTGATTTTGCCTCGATGATGATATCAAAAATACCCTCTCTGGTCAGAAATTCCTGCCTGATCGCCTCAATTTTAGCAAGATCAGGGGTAACCTCAAGAGAGGTGACATTTTCCTTGCCCTGGCGGGACCAGGCCCTGACCACGCCGTTGTGGACCAGCACCATGCCCACATTGTCGGCAAAGGCCGGATTTTCCTTCATCCTGGCGATTGTTTTTGAAATATCCATAGCAGTCCTTTATCTTTTCAAGTGAAACCATAAAAATTGATTGCCATTTAATTGCGGGCCGGCCCAGGGGAGGCAGCACCCAGGCTCTTTGAGGCCACCTCATAAACATCCTTGGAGAGGTCTTTGCTGGCCAGTATTCTCGCAAGCTCCCGGCACATCAAATGCTGGCGGGAGGCGTCAAAGCGCTGCCAGCGGCTGAGCGGCGTCAGCATCCGGGCGGCTATCTGGTGGTTGAAACGGTCGATGGCCACCACCTGATCAGCCAGGAAACGATAACCCGCCCCGCCCGGGTCATGGAAACATATCTGATTGGCCCCGCAGAAGGCGCCGATCAACGACCGCACCTTGTTGGGATTTTTCAGCGAAAAGGCCGGATGGCTCATCAGTGATTTCACCTCGTCCAGGGTCCCCGGCAGAGGCGCGGTGGCCTGCAGGGAAAACCACTTGTCCAGCACCAGACTGTCCCGCTGCCACTCACTGTAGAAAGAAACCAGCACGCTCTTTCGTTCCGGGCAGTCAGCATTATGGACAATGGCCTGCAGGGCGGCCAGCACATCGGTCATGTTGCCCGCCTGTTCAAACTGACGCAGGCACATGTCCATCACTGCCTTGTCATCATTAAGCATCAGATAGGCCAGGGCTGTGTTCTTCAAACTCCTTTTCCCGGCGCCTTGCTGGTCATAGCGGTAGGGCTCCATGCTGGTGTTGCCATGAAAGAGTTCGAGAAAACAATCGCGAAGCCTGGCGGCCAGGGTGCGCCGGACAAACAACCGGACCTGATGAATGGCTTCAACATCGATGACTGCCAGCTGCTCGCCCAGATATTTTTCCGAGGGCAGAATAAGCAGTTCGGCCAGAAAGGCCGGATCAAGCTCACTTTCCCGGGCAAGCAGCCCCTGAAAAACAGTGACAAAACCGTCATCAAGCCGCAGCTCTCTGCCCTGCTGCCAATCGGCTATCAGGCGCAGCAGCAGGCGGCAGGCCAGTCTCTGCCCGGCTTCCCAGCGGTTGAAAGGATCGGCGTCATGGGCCAGCAGAAAGCGCAGTTCATCCTCCGTATAATCATAATGGAGTTTGACCGGGGCGCTGAAGCCGCGCAACAGGGAGGGAATCGGTTGTTCCCGGATGTCCTGGAAAACAAAGGTCTGTTCGCTTTCCCTGACATCCAGCACCACCGTGGTTGCCCCATCTCTGCCGTTGCCGGAAAGTTCAATATCATTGCCCCGCTGATCAAGAAGACCAACCGCCAGGGGAATATGAAACGGCTCTTTCTTCTCCTGTCCCGGGGTAGCAGGACAGCTCTGGCTGACCTGCAGGGTGCAGGTCCTGCTCTCTGCATCATAAATGCTTGCAACCCGTAACTCAGGGGTGCCGGCCTGGCTGTACCAGCGGCGGAACTGCGCCAGATCCACTCCGCCGCCATCCTCCATGGCCCGGACAAAATCATCGCAGGTAACGGCCTGGCCGTCATGCCGGGCAAAATAGAGATCCATGCCCCGGCGGAAACCTTTCTCTCCCAGCAGGGTGTGGATCATGCGGACCAGCTCCGCCCCCTTTTCATACACCGTCACCGTATAGAAGTTGTTGATCTCGATATAGGAATCAGGCCGGACCGGATGGGCCATGGGGCCGCTGTCCTCGACAAATTGCAGATTGCGCAGCATTCTCACATCACTGAGCCGCTTCACCGCAGCGGATGTCATATCCGCGGAAAACTGCTGATCGCGGAATACGGTGAGGCCCTCTTTGAGAGAGAGCTGAAACCAGTCGCGGCAGGTCACCCGGTTGCCGGTCCAGTTATGGAAATACTCATGGGCCACCACCCCCTCGATGCCTGCATAGTCGGCATCGGTGGCGGTCTGCGGTTTGGCCAGCACATATTTGGAGTTAAAGACATTCAACCCCTTGTTTTCCATGGCCCCCATATTAAAATCGTCCACCGCCACAATCATGAACAGATCAAGATCATACTCCAGCCCATAAACCTTCTCGTCCCATGCCATGGCCTTTTTCAGGGAACGCATGGCATGATCGCAGCAGTCGCTGTTGTGCTTCTGCACATAGATATGCAGCTCAATGGTGCGGCCGAAGCCGGTCACATGGGTATCGGCAACCCTGACCAGATCGCCCGCCACCAGAGCAAAGAGATAACAGGGTTTGGGAAAGGGATCATGCCATGTGGCGTAATGGCGGCCATTGGGCGCCCGGCCTGCCTCAACGAGATTGCCGTTGGCCAGCAGCACCGGCACGGAGATGTCCGCCTCGATGGTGGTGGTGAACCGGCTCATCACATCAGGCCGGTCAAGAAAATAGGTGATTTTCCTGAAGCCCTGGGCCTCGCACTGGGTGCAGAAATTGCCGCTGGACTTATAGAGGCCCTCCAGGGAAGTGTTGTCGCCGGGCCGGAGCCGGGTGGTGATTGCCAGTTCGAAATTATCCGCCACCTGACCAATGGTAAGCGATTCTTTGCTCTGCACATAGTCCTTTTCCGTGAGTTTACGGGAATCGAGCATGACTGACAGCAGCTCCAGTTCCTCACCATCCAGCACCAGAGGAGGATTGGCCCCTCCGTTGCCATTGCGGCGCAAGTGCAGGCGGGAGGTCACCACCGCCTGCCTTTCTCCCAGGAAAAAATGCAGATGCACCGTATCAATCAGGTAAGCAGGGGCACGGTAATCATGCCGATTAATTATTTGCGGCGCAGCAGTGTTCATTGCAGTTCAATTTCCCTAACGACCGGAATAATCAACTGTTCATCAAGCTTCAGATTGTTGAAATCATGGGCGGTATTAAATTTTCTGATCAGCCAGAAGGGCAGATCAAATTCATTCTGGCAGAGACTCCAGATGTTATCGCCGGACTTGATCCGGTACAGCCGCGCCCCATCAATCATATAAACGGCAAAGAAATCTTCTTCAATCTCCTTATGGTACTCATAACGTTTTTCTTCGAAATCCTCTCTGGTTATCTTGGGGAATTCGAGTTTCAAACGCTGCCCGAGTTTAATGGGATGGCCGAAACGCAGGCCGTTCAGATGGCGGATACTGCTGGTGGGCACCTTCAGCCAGTCGGCATAGTGGCCGAGGGTTTCACCGACCTCAACCCGGATGAAGCCCACAGTGCGCCCCTTTTCGGTGCGGCTGTCTTCAACCAGCAGATCGCCGGTGACCACCTCCTGGTTGAATCCCGGCTCCACCGCGGGTGCCTTGGGCAGTTCATCAACCACCGCATCCTGGTCCAACTGTGCCTGCTCCTCCTGGGCCACCGTCTTCATCACCGGCTCCTCCACGGCGGGGACCTCCGGGGGCCCGGCCGTCATCTCAACCGGTTTCCCCGCTTCCGGCAGCTTTTCCGCCACCATAGCGGCAATCTGCTCCGGGGTGAGTGGCGGAGCTTGCGCCTCAGCCTGCTTCTCACCCGGTTTCTTCCCTGCTTCCGGTAATTTTCCCGGCACAGGAGCAATCTGCTCCGGGGTGGGTGGCGGAGCTTGCGCCTCAGCCTGCAGCACCGGCTCTTCCTTCTTCCGTGGGGTGACTGCCTTTTTAACCGTTTCCGCCTTCAAGGTAACAATCTCCCGCGGCTCTTTGCTGGCCCCCACCTCTTTTGCCGGGGCAATATCCACGGCAGGGGTCTCAGCCTTGGCCAGCAGCACCACCTTTTCCTCCTGGGTGGGGATACGCAGATTCTGCCCCACGTAGACAGTCGCCCGGTCATTGAGGCCATTGGCGACCATCAGGTCCTCGAGCTTCACCCCATGCTTTCTGGCAATGACACCGGCTGAATCACCTTTCTTAACCTGATAAAAACGGCTGCGCTTCTGTTTGTCGACAAAGGTCTCATCCGGCATCTGGGAAGCAAGTTTTGCCATCCGGCCGTTTATGCCGGGAAGACGGAGCTTGTAGCCCTTGGGCACATGCTTGCGTCCCTCGAATACCGGAGGACGCAGAGCTGGATTGAGTTCTGCCAGGGTGGCCAGATCAACCTTAAAATGACGGGACAGATCTTTTACCGGCGCATAACCGGGCATGACCACCTCAACAAAGGAAACAGGCGCGGCCAGGGTGACATTGCCGAAATATCTTCTGTAATTTTTCGCCACCTCTCGGGCGGCAATATACTCCGAATAAAAATTCCTTGAGGCGAAACCAAAACTCTTACCGTCATAATGTTTAAAGATTTTCTCATAGGTTCCATGCTGATTTTTGGCGCGCATCATCCCGTTTGGCCCATGATTATAGGCAGTGAGTGCCAGGGGCCAGCTGCCGAGTTTCCGGTAATTTTCTTTGAGAAAACGGGCGGCGGCATGGCTGGCGCGAATGGGATCACGCCTCTCATCCAGGGTATAGTCAATGGTCATGAAACGTTTGCCGGTTGACTGGGTAAACTGCCAGATGCCCGCCGCGCCGAACTTGGAATAGGCCTTGTAGTTGAACGAGGACTCCACATGGGGCAGATAGGCCAGGTCCTCGGGCAGATCATAGCTTCTGAATATCTTCTTGATCTCGGTCAGATAGGCCCCGGAACGGACAAGCCCCTCAAGGAAGCGATCTTTCAGGCACTGTTGAAAACGGATTGCCTCCGCTGCCTGGGAGAGTTGCGAAGAAGAAGCGCCGCGGAAATGGGCAAGCACCTTTTTTTCTTCATCTGTCCGGGCGGCCCTGCCGCCGGCCAGTGCCAGCAGAATCTGCCGGTATTTTTCCTTTGCCCGGTCCACCCGTGCCTTGTTGATTTTCCTGGCTCCCCCCTGATCCTCGGGCATCAGCTCAATCACTTCATAAATAATCGACAGATCGCGGTTGTCATGAATCAAGCCCCTGGTAGTCGGGTATTCCGCATACACCTTCTTCCAGAAAGCGACATTGGCCTTCATGGGTTCGACAACAGGAAAAGGATCTTGGCTGACTGAGGCTTGTAAGTGAGCAGAATGAAAACAAAACAGTAAAAAGGCTGCAAGAGCCACAATAAGGCTGAATCTGTTTTTTACCATACAGTAATAATCGTATCCTTGAACCGGGAAAACGTCCTTCCCGACTCTCTAGTGTTATGACATGCGCATACCCGGCAAACGGGCATATAACTTTTTATCTTTAACATATTTTCCCCGCCGCCTCCAGCGCCATTTACAGCTCGGTTATCTGTTGCCCGCCCAGGCGGCGCAACCGCACAACGGCAATACCGCCAGCTTACCCTACCGGAAAAGGTCAGGGAAGCTCTTTGCCGGCGCAGGCCTTCCGGTCAGCCGGGACTGCAGGTGTTGGACTATCACAAGGGATTTTCTTGACAGAAAAAAATGGCCAGGGCCAAAAAATCCGCCCCTTAAGGCATCAGATAAAAGCCGAGGGTTTTTTCATAAACATTCTGATCCGCGTCACTGAACTCACCGCCGATATAGCCATCCTCGCCCACGTGACGTACAATAATCACTCGTTTCATATGGGACTGCTTGCGGTCATCAAGACTGAAATCAATAATCAGTTCATCCCCGATTTCAATCTTGACTCTGGTTAAATGGCGGAACCCTACTCCGCCGAGGGAAAGATTGACAATCCTGCAATTGCGCGGCATCTTGCTGGCGTCCGCAGTTTTTACCCAGTTGACCACCTTGCAGAAAAAAGCCTCAAGATCCGTCTGTTTCCGGTACCTTTTCCTGAAATTAAGGTCAACAGTAAATGTCTGATTGCAAACGCATTTTACCTGCAAAGAGTGCTTTTTATTCTTAAACTTGGCCACCGACACATGTTTCATCCTGCCGCAATGGGGGCAGCTGAACAGGGCCATATCTTCCTGATTGACAAAAATCTCGGCCTTACCCACGCTCAAAACTCCTTTTTCCAGCAACTGAAACCATTAACCACCTGTGCTATGCTATTATGACAGAATATTGTCATGATGTTGATATCTAAAATGGTTTTATGTTAATTTATACGAAATTTTTCCAGACCGTTTCCGGCTGGATGATACTCCGGCACGCAACATTACCATAGCCCATTATTGTTCATTATGTCTTCCTACCTGCCCATTATCGCCACCCTGGGTTTTGTTCTTTCCCCGGACCGGACCCACACCCTCCTCATCCACCGTAATGCCAGAGATGATGATCAGCATTTAGGCAAGTACAACGGACTTGGCGGCAAGATGCATGCCCATGAGGATGTGGCCGGCTGCATGCGGCGGGAGATCCGCGAGGAGGCAGGCATCGAATGTACGGAAATGACCCTGCGGGGCACCATCAACTGGACAAATTTCGGCAAGGCCGGGGAGGACTGGCTGGGATTTATCTTTCTCATCCCCCGGTTTCGCGGCATACCCTTTGCCGAAAACAGCGAAGGCACACTGAGCTGGCAACCGGTGGATAAACTCCATACCCTGCCCATGTGGCCGGGGGACCGTTATTTCCTGCCCCTGGTATTTGACGGCAAGCCGGGTATTTTCCACGGCTGGATGCCGTATCGGGACGGCAACCCGTTATCCTGGCATTTTGAAAGATTGTAAGCAATGCAGGAGTAAGAAGTCAGGAGTGAGGAGCCGGGAGACAGAACAGCTGATCGCCTGCCTTTCTTTTTCATTCTGGCTTCTGACTTCTGACTCCTCACTCCTGACTTCTCACTTTTCACTTCTTACTTTTCACTCTCATTCCCCGGACCGGGGAGTCCGGCGTTTATCAGCCGCAATCCGCAGCAGTGTTCGGATCATAGGTGTTCGCACCATTGCGGTACAGGTAATCATTTAATTTCAGCTGGTCATTGAGAGTCAGAGCGCCCCATGAGCCGTCCTTGGCGCACTGAGGATATTTCTGAAAAAAAACCCTGTTCCAGGCCGTGGGACTTTTGGATTCCGAATAAAGAAACGGCGCACCCTTGTCATTGCCCCGATAATGGCAGCTCTTACAGTTGTTCTGAAAAATCTTCGCCCCCTCCCCCCACCACATACTGTCAAAACCAAGGATCCTGCAGGTCTGGGTGCCCGGGTCGAATCTCTTGTTCGGACTGGCCTGGCCCATGGCTGCTGAGCCGACAATCAACGCAAGAATCACCACGGCCACCCTGATTACCTTCTTCATATCTGTCTCCTGTGAAAGCCTCTTGCAAAATGAACATCTACTCCGATCGGCTAAAAATAACCTGTGCGGCCATCCTCGTGAAATCGTCCTTGCACAGAATATTTTTCTCTCGATCTCGCTACGACGTTCATTTTGCAAGAGGCTCCTGTAAGAAAAATTTTTCTGGACCTCTAACCGCCAACATTGTACCACATTGTACTTGGCCGTGTCCGCCCATTTTGTTCATTTTTTCGGCGCAACAGCCGATTTTCTCCCTCAAAAAACAGCGGACATCGGAAAAAAAGAAAAGGGTGATGGCCATCGCCCCGGGAAATGATGAAATTACTTGTTTATTGAGCGGATATCCTGTTTAAATAGATTGCAATTCATGAGATGAAATTTTCTTACTCATCCACTCTTAACATCCAGGTTCAATGCTGCCCAAAAAAAATATCTTTGCGGAAACATTAAACGAGCTTGTTGAAACGAGCTGCAGGAAATTTTCCCAGCGTCCGGCTCTCAGCCTTGCTTTTCATCAGCCTGTCACTTATGAGGAGCTTTTTGACCAGCTGATCAGGACCGCTGCCGTTCTGAAAGATATGGGTGTCAGAAAAAAAGACAGGGTGGCCATCCTCGCCGAAAACTCTCCCAACTGGGCCATTGCCTATCTGGCCGCTATCCGGCTTGGCGCCATCGTGGTTCCGATCCTGCCCGATTTTCCGGAAGCGGATATCCGGCACATCTTGACTGATGCCAAAGCAAAAATTCTGTTCACCACGCAGCGCCAAATTGAAAAAATCTATGAACTGCGGGACAGCAAACTGTCCTCCATCATCATGCTGGATGACAGCCCGCCGGAAAAGGTTTTGAAAAATATTGAGACATTTTCCACCCTCCTGGCCAGGGCAGACCAGTTGACGGACAAAAGCCGGCAGCTGGCTGACAAACCCGCACCCGTGGGGCCGGATGACCTGGCGGGTATTATTTATACCTCCGGCACTTCCGGCCACTCCAAAGCAGTCATGCTGAGCCACGGCAATCTCTGCGCCAATGTCAACTCAGCCAACGAGCTGATCCGGATTACCCAGGACTGGACCTTTCTCTCCATCCTGCCCATGTCCCACACCTATGAATTCACCATCGGTTTTCTGCTGCCCCTGCTCAATGGGGCACGCATTGTCTATGCAGGCAAGCCACCTACCCCCACCACCCTGGAAAGGATCTGCAAAAAGGAAAAACCGTCGGTTATCTGCATTGTGCCCGTGATCATGGAAAAAATTTATAAAAAAAAGGTGTTGACCGCCATTGAACAGAATACCCTGTTAAAATTCTCCATGAAAATGCCGGTTATCCGCCGCCGCATATACCAGAAAATCGGCAAAAAGCTGTTGGAGTTCTTTGGCGGCAGTTTACAGCTCGTAGCCATTGGCGGCGCGGCAACCAACTATGAAACCGAAAGTTTCCTCAAGGAGGCGAATTTCCCCTATCTCATCGGTTACGGTCTCACCGAGGCCTCTCCCCTGCTGTCCGGCGGACCTTTCAAAGAACCGTCCATCACCGTTGGCTCGGCCGGCAAGCCTGTCCCCGGGGTGGAAATCAGAATCTCCAGGCCTGACCCGCAGACCGGCATCGGGGAAATAATGGCCCGCGGCCCCAATATCATGCAGGGCTACGCCAATCACCCGGAACTGACCGAGCAAACCATTGACCGGGAAGGATGGCTGGCCACCGGCGACCTGGGCAATTTCGACGAGTTCGGCAACCTGCACATCAAGGGCCGCTCCAAGAATGTCATTGTGCTCAGCAATGGAGAAAATATTTATCCTGAGGCCATTGAAGAAAAGATAAATGCCTCCATGTATGTCGTTGAATCGCTGATATCGGCAAGCAATGACAAGCTGGAGGCCAGGGTTTATCTCGATTACGATCTCATTGATCAGCAGACGAAAAACAAAACCCAGCAGCAGAAGAAAGAACATATCGAGCAAATCTTTAAAGAGTTACAGCAGACGGTAAATTCCCAGTTGGCCTCTTATTCGAAAATCCATAAGATAATTGAGAGGCCGGAACCGTTCATCAAAACAGCGACCCACAAGATAAAACGCTATCTTTACTCGCAATGACAACATAAAGAGAAAGGGAAGGAAATGATGAAAAAGAAAATCGCAATACTGGCAGCATTGGGGATCATGACCGCGGGCACGGCCCATGCTTCAGGCTATCGCATCCCTGAACAGTCCATCAACGGCGTTTCTTTAAGCAATGCCTACATCGCCCACACGGACGGAGCGGACACCGCTTACTACAACCCGGCCAACATGGGCTGGCAGGATGACAGCTGGCAGATGGAGGTCAGCGCCAGTTACATCAACCTGCCCCATATCGATTACACTGATAACAGAAGTCCTGCCCTGGATGGCTCATCCAAAACGGAAAACATCGTCATCCCCATGCTGCATGCGGTATCGCGGGATTACAACAATTTCCGCCTCGGTTTTTCCTTTGTCGTCCCCTTCGGCCTGTCGAAAAGATGGAGCGACCCTTTCCCCCGCACATTTTCCGAGGACTTCACCCTCAATGTCTTTGAGGCCAACCCATCGCTTTCCTACAGATTCTGCGACTGGTTCGGCCTGGCCGCCGGCGCCAGAATCCTGCACACCACCGGCAACACGGTAAAAAGCTCCGGCGCCATTGATATTGATCCGGGGCCCGGCACCACTTACGCCTCGATCAGCCGCGATATGGACGGCGACTCCACCGACCTCGGCTACAACCTGGCCCTGATTGTCAAGCCGACCAAAAAGTGGAATATCGGGGCCACCTACCGCTCGAAAGTGGATATGGGCCTGTCCGGCACAGCCACACTCCGGACAGACACCTTCCCCTTTAATACCTACCATGGCGATGCCAGCCTTGATGTGGTCACCCCGGCCATTCTCACCATCAGCACCTCCTATACCTTTTTTGAGAAAACAACAGTGGAGTTGACCTGGGACAAGACCTACTGGTCGGAATACGAGCAGCTTGATTTCAACTATAACGGCTTCCTCGCCAATCCGATCCTGATCGCCGCCTTTGATCAGCCCAAGGCAAAAAACTGGCGCGACTCCAACGCCTACCGCATCGGCATCACCCATAAGTGCACGGAGCGTTTTACCGCCATGCTCGGTTTTGCCTATGACGAGACCCCCATACCAAGCGACACCCTTGGTTTTGAGCTGCCTGATTCGGACGCCCTGCTGTTCTCCTTCGGCGGCCGTTACCGGATCAATGACAAGCTGGAGCTGGGCGGCGCCTATCTGCTGGACGACAAGAAAACCCGCTCCGTAGAAAACCCGGCCAATACCTCCGGAATAAACGGCAAATTTGCAGATGCCGGGGCCCATGTGGTGACTCTTGGCATGACTTATAAGTTCTAACCGTCGGAGAGTCCGGTAACACTGCTTCCCCCTTGACGCCAACATTAACATTGACTATTTTCTGAAATTGTTTTTTAACTTGTCTGTATCCAGCAGGAGCGGCTTTATGGCCGCTCCTGCTTTTTTTAATCTCATTGCTGAAAAAAAGAAGCTGTTTACATGTCAGAAACATCTCATTTAGAGGCCGCCGATGTCCATATCGTCGAACAGGGCGGCAGGCAATTCATCCTGGTGGGTACGGCGCACATCTCCCGGGAATCAGTCGAGCTGGTCCACCAGGTCATTACAAAAGAGAATCCGGACTGCGTCTGTGTCGAGCTTGACGCCAGGCGCTACGAGTCCCTTTCCGAGAAAAAGCGGTGGAAAACCCTTGATCTGAAACAGATCATCCGCAATAAACAGCTGAGCACCCTGATGATCAATCTGGTGCTGGCCTCCTACCAGAAAAAACTGGGCGACCAGCTGGGCGTCATGCCCGGCTCCGAACTGCTGGAAGCTGCCACCACGGCCCATGCCATGAACATTCCCGTTTCCCTGTGCGACCGGGATGTGCGGGTTACCATGCGCCGGGCCTGGAAATCCACCTCCTTCTGGCGAAAAAATTATCTTGTCGCCAGCCTCGTTGCCTCGCTTTTTGAAAAAACGGAAATCACCGAGGAGAAATTAAGGGAACTGAAGGAAACCGATGTCCTGTCCGAACTGCTGGCCGAACTGGGCAAGGCCCTGCCGGAACTGAAAACCGTGCTCATTGATGAACGGGACACCTTTCTGGCAGAAAAAATCAAGCGGGCCAAGGGCAAAAAAATCGTGGCGGTGGTCGGCGCCGGTCATATCAAGGGGGTGAAACAGGCCCTGGGTGAGGACCGCAGCAGCCAGATGGAGGCAATCAACACCATCCCCCCTGTCTCGCCGGTGTGGAAAGTGATCGGCTGGCTCATCCCGGCCATCATCATCGGTTCCATCTGCATGATCGGCTACACCAAAGGATCCGCCGTGGCCGGCGCAAACATTCTCTACTGGATTCTGGCCAACGGCATTCCCTCTTCCCTGGGAGCGCTCATCGGACTGGCCCACCCGGTCACCATCATTTCCGCCTTTATCGCCGCCCCCATCACCAGCCTTACCCCGGTTATCGGGGCGGGATATGTCACCGCCCTGGTCCAGGCCATGATGCAGCCGCCGGTGGTGCACGAGTTTGAAACGGTCCTGGAAGACATCTCACATTTCCGCCGCTGGTGGAGCAATAAACTTCTCAAGGTTTTCCTGGCCTTTTTCCTGCCGGGATTCGGCAGTATGATCGGCACATGGGTGGGCGGTTTTGAAATTTTATCCAATCTGACTAAACCATAATCATGAAAAAAAAATTACTTTCCAGTAAACAGAAAAGCTATCTGCGCGGCCTGGGCCATCACCTGGCACCCATCGCCATGATCGGCCAGAACGGTCTGACCAAAGAGGTGCTGGCTTCAATCAACGCCGTGCTCACGGCCCACGAACTTATTAAAATAAAAATCCAGAACACCTCAGCCATTGACCGGCATGAGGCGGCGGAAAGCGTTGCCGCCCAGACTGGCGCTCAACTGGTGCAGGTAATCGGCAGAAGTATTCTGCTGTACAAGGCCAACAAGGACATCCGGCCGGATAAAAGGCTCATCCTGCCCTGATCGAGATTCAAGCGGAACCTGGAATAGCCATGAGTTCTCCTCGGGAAAAACTGGAAAGGCTGCTTGCCGCACCGCAGCTTCTTATCATGCCCTGCTGCTATGACGCGCTCACGGCAAGCCTGATCGAACAGGCGGGCTTTGCCCTTACCTTCATGAGCGGCTTTGCCGTCAGTGCGGCCCGCCTCGGACTGCCGGACACCGGACTGATCTCCTATGGTGAGATGGTTGACCAGGGCCGCAGCATCTGCAGCAGGGTCAATATTCCGGTTATCGGCGACGCAGACACGGGCTACGGCAATGCGCTCAACGTCAAACGGACCATTGCCGGCTATGCGGCCGCAGGCTTTGCCTGCGCCATGATTGAAGACCAGCTGATGCCCAAACGCTGCGGCCACACCCGGGGCAAACAGGTGGTGGAGCGGGGTGAGGCCCTGACCCGCATCAGGGCGGCGGTTGATGCCAGGGAAGAAGGGGCGGATATCCTCATCATGGCCCGCACCGATGCCAGGGCCACCCATGGCCTGGAGGAGGCGCTTTACCGCTGCCGGGCCTTTGCTGACCTGGGGGCGGACATCATCTTTCTTGAGGCGCCCGAGTCGGTTACGGAAATGCAACGCTTCTGCGCGGAAATTCCCGGACCCAAGATGGCCAACATGCTGCAGCACGGCAAAACGCCGCTGCTCTCCCCTGGGCAGCTCGGGGAACTGGGCTTTCAGATCGCCGCCTATCCCCTCACCCTGCTCAGCGCAGCCATTGCCGCCATGCAGCAGGCCCTCTCCGAGCTCAAAGCCGGCAGCTACCCGGATCATATCGATTTCGCCACGCTCAGGGAAATCATGGGATTCAACGAGTACTATCGCCAGGAAGAACGGTATGCCGCAAAAATCATGGAATAAAAAAAAGTAAACAACGCCATGGCGGAAAAAAAGAAAGCCCTCATTTTGCTGACCAATGATGACGGGGTGCATGCGCCGGGCCTGAGAAAGCTTTTTACCGGACTGGCGCAGACAGGTGAGACGATCATTGTTGCCCCGGACCGGGACAACAGTGCCGTCAGCCACTCGCTGTCGCTGAACCGGCCCCTGATGGTTAAGGAGCTTGAAGACAATATCTTTTCGATTAACGGCACCCCGGCCGACTGCGTGACCATCGGCACCGAGAAGGTGCTGCCCCGCAAACCGGATCTCATTATTTCCGGCATCAATGCCGGCGCCAACCTGGGGCACGACATCAGCTATTCGGGCACCGTATCCGCCGCCAAGGAGGGCACCATCCGCGGTGTGCCGTCAATGGCCCTGTCCATTGCCGGCCGTGGCCCCTATCATTTTGACACCGGCCTGGAATGCGCCAGGCTCATGGCGGGGCTCATTCTGGCAAACGGCCTGCCGGGGGACTGTTATCTCAATATCAACATCCCCAATCTCAAGCCATCGGACATCATCGGGCTCAAAATCACCAGACAGGGCAGAAGGGTTTACGAGAATGCCCTGCAGGAACTCTCCGACCCGTGGGGCCGCCCCTGCTTCTGGATCGGCGGCGGCAGCCCTTCCCTGGAGCAGGAATGCGGCACGGATTCCTTTGAGACGGAAAAAAATAATTATATCTCCATCACCCCGATCCATCTCGACCTCACCAACTATGAGGCCCTGGACTCGTTGCAGCAAGCCTGGGGCAGCAGACTGAAAGGCCATCACTTTTCCTGAGCAATCGAGGCGTATTTATTCATCTTTTTCAACGGCAACCAGCACTTTTTTATTCTATGGCTAAAGACAATCTATACCAGGACCCCCAGGCACCTGCTGATTTTATTTTTAACTCCAGGGTGGCTGAAGTTTTTGATGACATGCTGCAGCGCTCCGTGCCGTGTTACCATCAGGTGATCGATATGGCGGCCACCCTGCTGGCCCGTTTTGTCCGGAAAGGAGACAGAATTTACGACCTGGGCTGCTCCACCGGCACCACCCTGCTTGAACTCTCCCGGCGCATGGCGGCAAGCGAGCTGGAATTTGTCGGCATTGACAGCTCCGCCGCCATGATTGACAAAGCGTCTCTCAAGGCGGAGATGTTCGCCCGACAGGCCGCCATCCGTTTTATCCATGGCGATATCGCGACAATGGCACTTGAGCCCTGCGGGGCCTGCATCCTCAACTACACCCTGCAGTTCATCCGCCCCATGGCCCGCCAGAGCTTTCTCACCCGTCTGTATCAAGCGTTGAAACCGGGCGGGGTGCTGATTATCAGTGAAAAGATCATCTGCCATGATCTGGAGATCAATCGGGCCTTTATCGACTTCTACCACGATTTCAAACGAAGCCAGGGCTATTCGGAGACGGAAATAGCCAGAAAACGGGCGGCGCTGGAAAATATCCTCATCCCGTTCTCCATCAGGGAAAACAGTGAGCTGCTGAAAAAATCGGGTTTCAATCATGTGGAAACTTTTTTCCAGTGGTTTAATTTCGCCTCCTTTGTGGCAATTAAGGATTAAACCGTGGCAGAGCAGGACGACTATCTCCAGCTGCTGCCCACGGCCCGCCATGCGGAAATACTGGCCCTGCGCAGGGAAAACCAGCGCAAACTCCACAGCCGCAAAAAGGGCTTTCTCGCCTACCGCCTGCCCTATGAGTCAGTCCGCCATCTGCGGGCCTCCTCCCTTGACCTGGCAGGTGACGTGGTCCGCATCGGCAGCTCGGCGGATATCACGGCGGAGGACCGTCAGCGGGTCTATCAGGTCCTGCGGGGCTTCATGCCGTGGCGCAAGGGACCGTTTCAGGTTTTCGGCATGGACATTGACGCGGAATGGCGCAGCAACCGCAAATGGGACCGCCTGCTGCCGGCGCTCCCCGATCTGAAAGGCAAAATCATCGCCGATATCGGCTGCAACAACGGCTATTACATGTTCCGCATGGCCCATTACCAGCCCAGGGCGGTCATCGGCTTTGAACCCTATCACCACCACTATTTCACCTTCCTGACCTTAAACAGCTTCGCCGGGCTGGCCAATCTCCATCTGGAACTTCTCGGGGTGGAGCATCTCCCCCTTTATGAGGCTTGCTTTGACGTGGTTTTTCTCATGGGCATCATCTACCATCGCATCTCACCGGTGGAGATGCTGAAAGAGGTCTGGCAAAGCATGAAAAAAGGCGGCACGCTGCTGGTGGAATCACAGGCCATCCCGGGCGATGCCCCGGTGGCCCTTTTTCCTGAGGAGCGCTACGCCAAGGTACCGGGCACCTATTTTGTGCCCACGGCCAGCTGTCTGCAAAACTGGATGAAACGGGCGGGTTTTCGTGAGGTGGAGATATTCTGCAGCCATGCGATGAGCAATGAGGAACAGCGGCGCACCGAGTGGATGGTGTTTGAATCCTATGATGATTTCATCGATGCCCGCAACCCGGCGCTGACCGTGGAAGGGTATCCGGCGCCGCTGCGGGTCTTTGTCCGGGGGATGGCGTGAAGTGTTCCAACGCTCAAACGTTTAAACGTTTAAACGCTGGAACGCTGGAACGTTTGAACGTTCCCTTACCTGTCGTTTTTCCGGCTGTTCAGCGAAATCCGTTCAACGACTTTCCGGTAATAATCATCCTGGGCGGCAAGATTTGTCGGGCTTTTCCGCGAGGCCTCCATCTTCATGAGCAGGACATTGAGTTTTTTCATCTGTTTGAGACGGACATGCTCATCCTCGGTGCGGGCAATCATCTCCTCCAGCTGCTGGATTTCCTTTTTCGCCTCAATTTCCGGGGGCAGATAGCCGGCATTTTTCAACATCTTGTAGGCAATTCTCAAATCATCCGGCACCTGCATGTCATCGTCTTTGGGCAGCGGCATGTTCTTCCATTTGGCAAAGTCGAGGCTGCCATCCTCTATGGCCTGACTGATCTTACGTTCAGCAATGCGGGTCAAAAGAAACATGAATGATCTCGTGGTTGATCGTTAATCCGGGCTGCCCGGGGAGAAAAACAACCTCAACGCCATCAAGGAGTCCCAGGGCGGTCAGCCGTCGCACCGAACATCTTTTCTGTCCATTAAACAGCGACCGGTCGGCGGCGGAGAGAATAAGGCGTATTTTAGCGCAGCCGCGCTTTTTTTGCAAGATGGCCAGCCTCTTTCTCACCCTCTTGAAATAGAGACGGGACAGGACCAGCTCGCCAAAGGCCGGATGATAAGGGCCGGCCACCAGATCATGCTCAAGGGAGGCTGATGGCTGCAGCCCCATGCGCACCACCGGGATAGAGGCCGCAGCAAAGACTTCCTTAAGCCTGGCGCAGAGGGCAATTGCCCTGTTCATGGACAGGGGCTGATAACCGCCTGCGGCCAGCAGATCGGCCAGGGGGCTGGCCTTGAGCACCAGAGTGGGATAAATCCTGACCAGATCAGGCCGCAGCGCAACCAGGCGCCGCGCCCCGGCCAGCACCCCGGCCGTGGTCTCCCCCGGCAGCCCCACCATGAGCTGGCCGCCGACCCCGATTTCCGCCTGGCGCAGATGGGCAAAGGCCTCGCTCACCTGATGGGCGGTGTGGCCGCGCCTGCTCCTTGCCAGCACCCCGGCGGCAAAAGACTGGATGCCGAGCTCCACCAGCCCCACCCCCCGCTCCTTTAAAAACCGGGCCTTGGCCTGATCGATATAATCAGGCCGGGTGGAAAGACGGATCAGGTCAACCTCGCCCCGCGCGAGAAACGGCCCCACCGCCCCGAGCAGCTCCTCCTGCCTGCCGCGGTCAAGCCCGGTAAAACTGCCGCCGTAAAAGGCCACCTGCACCTGCCGCTTTATGTCCCTGGGCCAGCCAAGACAGCGGACGATTTCCTCCCTGACCTGATCTGCAGTGAGCCACTGGCTGCTGCCGGTGATGACATGCTGGTTGCAGAAGACACATTGATGGGGGCAGCCCTGGTGGGCAATGAAAAACGGGATGATAAAAGGGGAGGATGCCACGCGGATCAGCCGATGGTGTCAATTGCGGCAAACTCCGGCTCATGGAGCGGCAGCAGGATATCCGCCATGTCCCGCACCTTGAGCATCATATCGTAGGCCTCGTAGCTGTTGATGTTGGTGCCGGGGGGAATCACCTCAAGCTCCATGGCCCGCACGGCCGCCGGCGGATTAAAATTTTCCCTGATCACGCAGAAACCGGTGATGGCCGCCCGGCCCTGTGCCGTGTCGACCAGCACGGTCAGTCCACCCGGGCTATGGGCCGGGGTGTGCAGCACCGCAATGCCCGGCACGATTTCGCCATCGCCACTGATGACGTCGATCTGGCCGGCCGCTTCAATTTCCATTATATAATCCTCCACATAGCGGAAATCCAGCGGATGGGGGTCATGAATCGTGGCAAGCTCCTTTTCATGGATGCAGAACCTGGCATTGCCGCATTTATAGTCATTCTCGCAGTGGTCGGCATGGAGATGGGTGTGGATGACCAGGTCGATATCTTCCGCCTTGAGCCCCCACTTGGCCAGTCCCTGCTCAAAGGTGTAGATGGGGCCGCCGATGCTCTTCTCCCGGTCCGCCGACTGGATGGGTCGCATCTCGCCGGTATCCACCAGGATTTTTTTGTCTCCCCCCTCAAGGTACCAGCAGTAAATGGGGATGGTATAAGGCTTGCCGTAATCATGCTGATAGGTCATCATCCCCTTATCAAACACCTTTGTCCCCATAACAATGGGATGAATCCTGTAAGTGCTCATCTCTTCGCCTCTTCTCAATTTGTTTGACGGTCATATTCCTGCAGTGATATCCTTTTTAACTGATACTCCTTAAACCGACAACCTTTTCACTTTCAGCAGGCAGCATGACAGGGGAAAAGAATGGACAGCAGATGGAAAGCGATGTGCACAGTAGGAGTGATAGTCGTCTGCTTATCCGCTTTTCATCTCTACCAGACCATTACCCTGCAGAGAAACCATCTGCAGGAAACCATCAACCTTGAAAAAAACCTGCATAAAATCCTCACCGAAAACACGACAAAACAGAGCCTTGACTCCTACCGCAGAAAAATAGAAAATTTCAGCCGCACCAGAAGCGAAATCATCGCAGCCTTTGCCAGCCGGGACAGGGAAAAGCTCTATAACCTGTGCCGCCCCTATTACGAAACACTCAGGCAGGAAAACGACGCCTTCTACATCTTCCATTTCTACCTGCCGGACAACAGGTCATTTCTGCGGCTGCACCTGCCCGATACCCACGGAGACGATCTCAGCCACATCAGGCCCATTGTCAAGGAGGTGAATGAAACCCATGGCCAGCAGAGCGGCTTTGAAGTAGGCGTCCTGGGCCTCTTCTACCGGGTGACCCAACCGCTTTTTTGGGACAATCAATATATCGGGGTGGTCGAATTCGGCCTCAAGGTTGACCAGCTGCTCAAGCCCCTGCACAAAGGGTCTTCCGACCATATTGCCGTGCTGATCAACCAGGAGCACTACCAGAAGGCCTTCATGCTGCAGGGTGAGAAGCGGGTGAGCTGCGGCCCCTATGTTCTTCTGCCCCAGGCAGGCACTTTCTTTCAAAAAATCACCACCGGGGCACTGGACTGCCCAAGCGACTGGTCCGAACTCTCGCAGGACGGACGTGTCTATTACCTGTCACGGGAGTTGCAACTGGACGATTTTCAGGGAAACTCCATCGGCAACATTCTCATCGCCCACGATATCACCGACCAGAAAAAACAATTACAGAAGATTGTCAGGGTATCCGTCACAACCTCCCTCATTCTCCTTGGTACCGCCCTGGCGTTTCTCTATTTCAGTATCGGCACCCTGCTCAGCAGGATATTCAAGCTCAACCGGTCGCTCAGGGAAATGAATGACGGCCTGGAAAATACCGTGAAAGCGCGCACCGCCGAACTTGAACATGAAATCAATGAACGGAAACAGGCCAACCTGGAGCTCAAGCAGGAAATAAACCACCGGCTGGAAGTGGAAAAGAAACTGGCGGATGAAAAGGAAATGCTGACCGTTACCCTGCGCAGCATCGGCGACGGCGTCATCAGCACCAACCGGGAAGGCAACATCATTCTGCTGAACAGGAATGCCGAACAGCTGACCGGCTGGGGCCATCAGGAGTCCCTGGGCCGTCCCCTGCACGAAATATTTCACATCGTCAATGAACACAACGGAGCCCCCTTGCTGAACATGGTTGAAAACATCACCGGCAACGGCAACACCCTGCAGCTGGGTAACCAGACCGCGCTCATCGTCAGGGACGGCAGCAAGATATACATCACTGCCAGTGCCGCGCCGATCTACGACCGGCAGAGGGACATCATCGGCGTCATCATTGTTTTCCGCAACGTGACCACCCAGAAGAGACTGGAGGAAGAGGTCATCAAGGTGCAGAAACTTGAGTCCGTCGGTATCCTGGCCGGTGGTATTGCCCATGATTTCAACAACATCCTGTCGGCAATACTGGGCAATGTCAATCTGGCCAGCGAAATGATCGGCCCGCAGCATGAAGCCCGCGACGTATTGCTCAGGGCGGAGAAGGCCACCCTCAGGGCAAGGGATCTGACCAGGCAGCTCCTCACCTTTGCCAAGGGAGGGGCGCCGGTGAAACTGGCGGCGTCCATCAATGAGCTGATCAGGGAGTCAGCCGACTTCATCCTTGCCGGCCGCGGCGTGAAGTGCTCCTGTCACTTCAGCGCCGGCCTCCGCCCCTTACATTTTGATGCAGGACAGATGAGCCAGGTCATGCAGAACATCATCCTGAACTCCTGCCAGGCCATGGGAAACCAAGGCCGCATTGTCATCCGAACTGAGAACATTGATCAAACGATGAGCGCTGCCTTGGCCCTGCCACCGGCGGATTATGTGAAGATCACCATAACGGACAGCGGCAAAGGCATCGAGGCGCAGAACCTCGCCAAGATCTTTGATCCTTACTTCTCCACCAAGGAAAAAGGCCCGGAAAAGGGCAGCGGCCTGGGCCTGGCCATCGTTTATTCCATCATCACCCAGCATGGCGGTTTCATCAGAGCCGAGTCCCGGCTTGGGACCGGCACCACCTTCACCATCTTTCTGCCGGCCGGTGACGGAGAGGCCGTCGAAATGACGGAACAGGCTGAGCCGGGCAACACCATAAAGGGGACCGGGAAGATTCTTGTCATGGATGACGAGGCGATCATCCTTGAGGTGGCGGCAAACATGCTGAGCCACCTGGGATATGAGGCGGTTCTCTGCAGGGACGGCCAAGAGATGCTGGACTGTTACCGTGAAGCCATGCGATCAGGCCGGGTCTTTGATGCCGTGATTGCCGATCTGGTCATTCCCGGCGACATGAGCGGCGAGCAGGCGGTGCAGGAACTGCTGCTCCTCGATCCCCTGGCAAAAACCATCGTGGCCAGCGGAAACGCCGACAATCCCATCATGACCAACTACCGGCAGCATGGATTCAAAGGGGTGCTGCATAAACCCTACAAACTGGTCAAACTGAGCAGGGTGCTGGAGCAGGTGACTGCGGGTGAGCAGCAGCCGGCCCCCGCGTTGTCATAAGCCCAAACCGGCAAAAGACCTGATCGCCTCCGCTGCGGCCTGCTGCTCCGCCTCCTTTTTGCTTCTGGCCGTACCCCTGGCCAGAATTCTATCCTGAAAGCGGACCGAGACATGAAATATTTTGGCATGATCCGGCCCTTCCGCTTTTTCCAGCATATAGACCGGGCCTTCATTATGTTTTTCCTGTATCATTTCCTGCAGCCTGCTTTTGGAGTCTGCCAGGTACATGGCCTCTTTTTTTTCGTCAATATAGGGCACGACCAGGCCGTCGACAACCTGGCGGGCCGACTCATAGCCCCCATCAAGAAAAACAGCGCCCATCACCGCCTCAAAAGCGCAGGAGAGGATTGACGATTTTTCCCTCCCCTTGGAGGCATCCTCGCCTTTACCGAGCAGCAGATGCTCTCCCAGACCGATGTCCTTTGCCATGGCAGCCAGATGGCCTTCCTGCACCAGGGCGGCCCGCAGCCGGGTCAACTCCCCCTCGCGCAGGGCGGGAAATCTTGTTATCAGGGCATAGCCCACCGTCAGGTCAAGGACCGCGTCACCCAGGAACTCAAGGGTTTCATTGTCACTCTGCATGTCCTGGCCCTGCTCAAAGGCGTATGAGGTGTGAATAAAGGCCTTCTGCAGCAGCAATTTATCCTTGAAAACGTATCCCAGCTTGTTTTCAAATAAAGTGAGCTGCTCCCTGTTTCTTATGAGCAGTGATTCTAATGTCGTCATATGCTGAAAATGATTGATGGTGTTAAAATGGCATTTGCCGGCGCTGACAAGAACGGACTGGTTGGCCGATCCGCCCGGTTGCTTCTCTTCCTCCAGCCCATCCCGCGGCCGCAACAGGGATACCGGTCAGAGACTTTTTGCCCCGGGATAACATTTTCCTTGTCAAAAAAGAGTTCTCTGTTTATTATCTGGCGCTCAACAACCTGCTTGTAAGGCGGCGTAGCCAAGTGGCTAAGGCAGTGGTCTGCAAAACCATTATTCAGCGGTTCAAATCCGCTCGCCGCCTCCATTTTTTTTTCAGGATAACCTCCCCGGTTATCCTTTTTTTTATTTTGACTATAAAAGGGGTTTCCAGCTCTTTGCATAAAAAAATCCGGCCTTCAGAGCCGGATTCTATAAAACCGCCCCGGGTTTTCCCTGTTCAGAACCCCATCTCCTCCAACATCTTATTGACGGTCAACTGGTCAAGCATGCCACCTTCCTCACTGGTGCCGGAAAGTTTGTTAATATAACTGTCAACGTCTTCCTGGGCAAGTTTTTTACTTTCTTCCAGCGTGATGTCCTTGTTCCTTTCCTTGTGTTTCAACTGCGAACCAAATGAAACCACCAGGGCAATCAACTGAATCTGGAAATCGCTGAGGAGCTTGATGATCTTCATGATCTGCTGTCCGGAAAGGTCCTGAAAACTGAGGGCCTCGGTAATCTTGGAGACATCGCTGCTGATGTTGGCGGCAATGCCGAAGGCATCTTCAATCCGTTTGAATATCTCCCGCTGGTCCTCCAGGGTCATGGTGCTGCAACCGGGAGGCAGACGCATGCCATGGGTTTTCTCCGGCAGCTTGACAAGCATCTCGATTGCCCCGGCCAGTAATTGCTTCACCTCATCTATACGGGAGTCGGGCGGAGGGGCAACCGGCACAGCCGGCTCGGCGGGGGCGGCGTTTGCCGTTTCAATCTCTTCAACCGGCGGCACCGCAAGGGGGATGGTCTGGTCAAGAAAAATCGAACTCTGCCCGGCGTCCATTTTTTTCAGCAGATTAGCGATCCCCTTATCCTTGCAGGCCTTGAAAAGTGAGGCAAAAACGTCAGACATGGGGACCGTGTAGAAATTATCGCTGTCAGCTTCATATGTTACCGCTTTGGAAGAAATGGCATCACGGAAGGTATCCAGCACGAAAAGCTCGGATGCCTTCTGCCGGGCTTTGCTGATATGCTCTTTCACTGCTTCATTGGTGCAGAGCTCGTAAAGTGTCTGGAAAACCACATCAAGATCAAAGAGATAACGTATTTTTTTCTCCTTTTTCACCTCCGGCGGCACGCTGGCCGCCTCACCCTGCTCCTGCACGGCGGTGAGCAAGTCAAGAGCCTGGTTGATCTGCTGCTGCAGCGCCTCTGTTTCCTCAGCGATCGGGCAAACTGCTTCAAGGTCATCACTTTCGGCAGCAGGTTCGGTTATGGAGAAGGCCGGGTGGTTCTTCAGGGCTGAAAGCAGGTTCTTGACATTATCGGTTTCCCCCTGAACATCCTCCACCTTGTCCATGATCTTCATGGCCGCCCGCTCGGTCATCTCGACGATATCTTTCAGCTGGTTCTTGGCATCTTCAATCTTATCGCCGGCCTCATCGAGCTCCACCCTTTTCTGCAGGCGATCCTCCGCCGGGATATCCATGATGGTCACACTGAGATTTTTAGCAAGCTGGCCGATATCCCGGTAAATCTCACTGGAAACATCCCGGTAAAAGTCATCCGTCGCCGCGGCGGAAAGGCCGGCGGAAACTGCCGCCATAGCACTTTCCTCATAGAGGGGAACCTCTTTTTTCTCCTTTTCCACGATCTTTTCAACAAACCTGGTGACCGAGGTTTCCTGACTGCCGAGCACGGTGATGTTATAATTTGCCTCAGGGGTGGGAATTCTGAAAAAACTGGCGCCGATTTCAAGGTAAATCTCTGGTTTATTGGTCATAGCCCTGTCTCTGTCTTTCAAGATCCTTATTTATCCGTATGCATTCGCGCAGTAAACCTGATGCCTATCTCAAACTGATCCTCCTGAGCTGTTTCCGTGGACCACATCACGGAACCGATGACCAGCATGCTGGTGCAGTCACCGCAGCTCTGGATGCTAACATTGCCGGCATCGTCGATCTGCCATCCTTCGAAATCGAGTTTCATCAGCAGCTGTTCATTCTTCATCCAGCGCCGGGAGGAGAGAAAACGAAGCCCGCCCCCGCCGATATCAAGAATCAGTCCCTTTTCCTCAAGGGTGGCATGAGCCAGATCCTCAAAAACCGTATAACGAAAAGCAAATTCCTTTTCCAGTCTGTCAAATCTGCGCCGTTCCGCAATCATCCCTTCCTCTTTCACTGTCTTCCTCCGCTGTTTCAGCATTTATGAGGCAATCAGAATAATGTTACGAAAATTTCATTCAAAAAATCAAGCAATTACCTGTAATTTTCTTGGCAAAAAAACCGGCGGCCGGTTTTTTTGCTGCGGAACGGCAAACAACCTCCACACCTAACATTCTGTTTTAACGACATTATTTTACAACCAGCAAAAAGGAGGGATCAATCCATCACAAAAAATTGCTTTTCTCTTCTCTGTCCCTTGGTTTTTCGCTGGCAATGTGGAAGCGCTCCTGAATTCTTTTTAAAGAAACAAGCTGCACATTGCGGGATGACGGAGTAACAAATGAATGCAGTTTCCTCTCAAGACTGCGGGGGTCCATTTCGCTTTCAATGGCGATGACCCCCTCCATGATGATCTTCTGCAGCAACAGCTCGTGGTCGGTTCTTTCCCGGAGATTGCCGGCAAAGGGCACACAGAAAAAATTGGCCAGAATGACGCCGTAAAGGGTGGAGGTCAGGGCGATGGGCACGGTGGCGATAATGACCTTGCTGTCCCCCACCCCGGACAGCATGCCGATCAACCCCACCACGCTGCCCACCAGTCCGAAGGAGGGAAACAGTTCCCCCATGGTGCGGACCACCCGTTCGCAGTCCTCCCGCCGCAGTTTGAAAAAATACATCTCGGTATTGAGGATATCGCGGATAACCTTGCCCCGGTAACCGTCCACCAGCAGACCCAGGGCCCGGCGCAGAAAGAGGATGCTGGTCTCCTCCTCATCCTCCTGCAGGGAGAGAATCCCCTTGAACTTGGATTTCACGGACAAATCCACCAGAATCTCGACAATATCCTCCGGCGTCTTGGTTTTCGTCCGGTAGGAGGAAAGAAGCACCTTGTAGACAATCTTCAGCCGGTCCAGCCGGTAGGTTATCAGGATAGCGCCGAAGGTGCCGCCAAAGACCACCAGGGCGCCTGACAGATTAAAATACAGGGCGGTATTGCCGTGTATGACAAATCCCGCCAGAAAGAGGATGGTGCAACCGATGAGGCCGATGATGTTCTGATTTTTCATGGCTCCCCTTCAATTATCACGGCAGAGGGTTTTTCTTTGGTCAGGATGATTTCCACCCGGCGGTTTGCCGCCCTGTGCTCAGGAGTATCGTTGGCCGCCACCGGCTGGGTGGAGCCATAGCCGCTGACATAAAACCTGCTCTCGTCAAGATGGGTTTCCTGCATCAGAAAGCGGGCGACCCTGCTTGCCCGGACCAGGGACAACTCCCAGTTGGAGGGAAACTCCGGGGTCTGGATCGGCAGATCATCGGTATGGCCGACCACGTTGATCATGTATGGCGTCTGGGCAACCAGGGGGATGATCTGCTGCATGGACTGCAGGGCGCTGTCCTTCATGGCGGCGCTGCCGCTGTCAAAGAGCAGGTCGCCGGTGAGAATGATCCTTAGCGTTTTATCCGGGGCAAGATCCACCCTGGCAATGTCGCCAATGCTGTCCGCATCGACCGCCTGGCGGCTCAGATCATATATTCTTGCCAGCCGGTTATCGGCAGACTCGCTGAAAGGATCAACAGGCCCCCGGTCGTTCATTCTCCCGCCGGTGCCGACATCAGGAGAGGGAACCTGCTCGAAAAGCACCTCCCGGTTGGCTGACTGGTAGATATAGAGAACGGCAAAGAGAATGAACATGGTCATCATCAGATCAGACCAGACCACTGACCAATGGGGGGAGCGTGGCATACGCAGTCTTTGCAGAGAGGATTCATCATAGACCCTCATGCCGCTCTCCCATCGCATTTCTTCCTGAAAAGCGGCGATCCGCCGCCCCTTGGGCCTTTTGTGCCGTATCACTCCGAGCGGCTGAACAGCCGCCGGTTCCTGCTGCGGCCCGGCGGCAGGAGGCGCTGTCTTTTCCGTGCTGCCGGCATCATTGCCTGGCTGCTGATTTATCCGCCCTGGCTGCTCTGTCATTTGTCTCCATCAGGATCCCGGTAAAAAAATAAAAATGTCCTCTCATACCTATCGGAAATCATTTATTTTTCTCAAATAAAATCTTGGCTTCGGCCCAAAAAAACACCGCCTGTCAAAACCTAACGATTCCGGGAGGTTAAAAATTACATGCGCTATCATTTGACAAAGGGCAGCATGGCCTTGAACTCCGCGGTGCCGGCCTGATGCAGCAGTTCATAAATGATCATTTCCGTATTACCCACCGCGCCGCCGATCTGCCGGATTCTCTCCAGGCCGGTCAGATAATTCTTTTCCGCCCTGGAATTGACGGCATCAGCCGGAACCCACATGGCATAGCCCTCACGCAGGCCGCCCAGTACGGTCTGATAGATACAGATATGGGTTTCCACCCCGCAGATGATCCAGCTGTCAACCGCCGGATAGGTGCGGATTTCTGCCAGCACATCCTGATTGTCAAAACAGCCGAACTCAAGTTTGTCCAGGGGCCGGATATCACCCATTTCCGCGGTAATCTCCGGCAGCAGCTCGCCGATTCTGGCGGCATACTGGGTGGTGGCGACAATGGGCAGTTTGAGAATCTGCGCCGCCTTGAGCAGCAGCACGCTGCTTTTCACCACCTCATCTTTTTCAGGGATCACCCGCATCATTCTCTCCTGAATATCGACGACGAGCAGCCCGGAACGGGCCGGCACAAGTCTTTTCGGTATTGCCATTTTCTATTCTCCTGTTAAAAATCGATAAAAATGATTAATATGGGTCATTGTCAAAACAAACTACCCGCTAACCCCTTCCAGATCAAAGAAATTCTACCTTTTGCCGACATGGAAAAAACACTGCGCATCAAAACGATTCTCACTGATAAACCGATCAACCAGGACATCTGCGTCCAGGGCTGGCTGAAATCAAAACGCGACTCCAAGGGCCTGTCATTTCTTGACGTGACCGACGGCTCGAGCCTGACCGGCCTGCAGGTCGTTGCCGATGAATCGCTGGCCAATTTCCAGGCAGACATTGCCCGGCTCTCCACCGGCTGCGCCATTGCCGCCCGCGGCCAGCTGGTCGCCTCGCCGGCCAAGGGCCAGGAGGTGGAGCTGCACGCCAGGGAAATCAGCGTCTACGGCTGGGCGCCGCCGGAAACCTACCCTCTGCAGAAAAAACGCCATTCCTTTGAATTTCTCCGTTCCATAGCCCATCTGCGGGGCCGCACCAACAGCCTGGGGGCAGTGGCCAGGGTGCGCAGCAGGCTTTCCTGGGCCATTCATCAATTTTTCCAGCAGCGCGGTTTTTTCCAGGTCCACACACCGGTGATCACCACCAGCGACTGTGAAGGGGCAGGCGAGATGTTCACCGTCACCTCCCTTGACCTGCAAAAACTGCCCCGCACCGAAGGCGCGGTGGACTTCAGCCAGGATTTTTTCGGCCGGCCGGCCGGCCTGACGGTGAGCGGCCAGCTGGAGGCGGAGGCCTATGCCCTGGCCCTGGGCAATGTCTACACCTTCGGCCCCACCTTCCGGGCGGAAAACTCCCACACCAGCCGCCACCTGGCCGAATTCTGGATGGTTGAACCGGAAATGGCCTTCTGCGATCTGGAGGGCGATATGGACCTGGCCGAGGAACTGCTGAAATTTCTCATAGCCGACTGCCTGGAGAACTGCGCCGAGGACCTGGACCTTTTCGCCCGTTTTATCGACAAAAACCTCATGGCCAGACTCGACAATGTCCTGCAGCATGACTTTGTCCGTATTTCTTACAGCGATGCGGTGAAAGAGCTGGAAAAATCAGGCCGGAGCTTTACTTTTCCGGTTGCCTGGGGCATTGATCTGCAATCCGAGCACGAGCGTTATCTGGCTGAGATTCTCTTTCAACGGCCGGTGATTGTCACCGATTACCCGAAAACGATCAAACCCTTTTACATGCGGGTCAACGACGACAACAAAACAGTGGCTGCCATGGACATCCTCTTTCCGGGCATTGGCGAAATCATCGGCGGCAGCCAGCGCGAGGAACGCTTTGCGCAGCTCAAGGCCAGAATGGAAGAGGCGAATATTGCATTAGAAAATTACCAGTGGTATCTTGACCTGCGGCGCTTTGGCACCGTGCCCCATGCCGGATTCGGACTCGGTTTCGAGCGGATCATCCAGTTTGTCACCGGCATGGGCAATATCCGCGACGTAATCGCCTTTCCCCGCACTCCCGGCTCGACCGCGGTGTAGATGTAAATGTAATGACTTTTCTGCACACTTTCATGGGATAACAATGCTTAGCACAACACGTTTCTTTATCGTTTTTATTCTTCTGCTCCTGTCAACTGCCGTTGCAAGCGCCGTCCATGCCGCCAATGCAGTGATCGTCGAAGACGCCAATCTGCGCGCCAAACCGGATGATACCGCCAAAATCATCACCCCCTTGCGCAAAGATACCCAAGTGCTCACCAAGGACAGCCAACGGGATTGGGTCAAGGTGGAGGTCCCTGCCCTGGCAAAAACCGGATGGGTACACAAGTCTCTGATCAATGAAAATCAGGTTCTTCAGCTGGCAAAGACAAAAGAAAAAAAGGTTATCGAGCCAGCGCCGCACAAAATCAGCAAAACAACTGATCTATCAAAAAATAAACAGCCCGATCGCCCCTTGCAGATCATTGGCGTCATTGATATCCAGCAGGTGATCAATCAATCCATCCGCGGCAAGCAGGCCAGGTATAGATTTGAGGGGATGCGCCTGACCGGTTCAGCCGATCAGGTTGCCCGAATTGAACAGGAAATGCTCAGCCACGTGATCACCGAAATCCAGACCATCGTGGAAAGATATGCCGTGGAAAAAGGATTCACCCACGTCCTCAACAAGAATTCCGGCAGTATTTTTTACAATGACGCAGGCTTTGACATCACCAATGACATCATCAGGGAATATGATCGGCAGGCTTCCCTGCAGCAGCCGGCGCCATGACCTCCACTCTCATGCTGGCCCCCCTGCGGGGCATCACCGAGGCGTCCTTCCGGGATATCTTCGCCCGCTTTTTCCCGGGTTTTGACCGGGCGGTGGCCCCTTTTATCTCCACCTTTCAGGGATGCAGAATCAAACCCGCCAAATTCAAGGATCTGCTGCCGGAAAACAACATGCGGCTGCCCGTGGTGCCGCAGATCCTTTCCAAAAATGCCGATCATTTCATTGCCACGGCCAGACTGCTGGCTGAGCTGGGCTACACCGGCGTCAACTGGAACCTGGGCTGTCCCTACCCCATGGTCGCCAATAAAATGCGCGGCTCAGGCCTGCTGCCTTTTCCCGACAAGATCGATGCCTTTCTCGACAAAGCCCTTCAGCACCAGCCGCTGGCCATCTCCGTCAAAACCCGCCTGGGCCGCCGGGACCCCGAGGAGATCTTTGCCCTGCTGCCCGTTTTCAACCGGTTTCCCTTGAGTGAGGTGATCATCCATCCGCGCACCGGCATCCAGATGTATGAAGGCACGGTTGCTCTGGACATCTTCGCCCGCTGCGTGGAACTCTGCCGCCATCCGGTTGTTTATAACGGCGATATCACCAGTCATGCGGTCTATCAACGGCTGGCGGAACGCTTTCCCACGGTGAAAAGCTGGATGATCGGCCGGGGCGCGCTGGCGGACCCTTTTCTCCCTGCCCGCATCAAGCGCATGAAGCTGCCGGCTGACCCGCTGCGGACGGTGGCCGCTTTCCATGAGGAACTGCTGGCCTGCTATCAGGCAATGCTCTCCGGTCCTTCCCCGGTGCTGGGCCGCATGAAAGGGCTCTGGTTTTATCTGTCCGGCTCCTTTGCCGATGGGGCAAAAATATTAAAAAAAATCCAGAAAATGAAAAAACTCGAACCCTACAGGGAATTCACCGGGGAAATCTTTGCGCACGGCATCTGGCAACCGGATCAACAAGGAGAAAACCCATGAAAATGACCTTACGCTGCCGCTTATCCGTCAACCTGTGGCTGCTGCTCATCCTGCTGCTCACCAACCCGGTCCAGGCCAAAAACACCCTCTGGCAGGTGCGCTCAGGGGAACATACCCTCTACCTGCTTGGTTCGCTCCATGTGCTGAAAAAAGACGCCTATCCCCTGCCGCCGCTGATGGAGGAGATCTATACGGCCAGCGACGCCGTTGTCTTTGAAACGGATATGGACGAAATGGACACCCCGGCCATGCAGAAGAAAATCGTCAACTACGGCAGACTGCCGGCCGGCAAGACCCTGCAGCAGCAGCTCAGCCCCCGCACCTGGCAGCTGTTGCAGCAAAAGATGGCCGCCCTGAAAATCCCGGAAGAAAAGGTTGCGCAGATGAAACCATGGCTCTGCGCCCTGACGCTTACGGTGACCGATCTTGAGCGGCTGGGTTTTCTGGCCGAGTACGGACTGGATGAACATTTTTACGCCAGGGCCAGGAAGGATAACAAGAAAATAATTCCCCTGGAATCGGTGGATTTTCAGCTGAGTCTTTTTTACAGCCAGTCCCGGCAGGAGCAGGAGGAGTTTCTCCTGCAGACTTTGAACGACCTGCAGGTCGCCGATACAATGTCCGGAGAGATGGAAAGCGCCTGGAAAAACGGCGACGGGGAGAAGCTTTACAGCCTCATCGCCAAAAGCTTTGCCGGCTATCCGAAACAGTATGCCCGGCTGGTACTGCAACGCAATAAAAACTGGCTGCCGGTGCTGGAAAAAATCCTGAAGCGTGAACCAATGACCCTGGTGGTGGTCGGCGCCGGCCATCTGGTGGGACCGGACAGCGTGGTGGATCTCCTGCGCCGCCAAGGCTATCTGGTGGTGCAGCGCTAAACCACCTTTCACAGGGCCGAAAAAATCATCATCCCGCCCATCACCACCAGCAGATTGAGAATGATCTTCAGATAGGTTTCCCTTTTCACCTTGCCGTAGCAAAACGACCCGGCCATGACCCCGAGCAGGACAAAGGCGGCGGACAGGGAAAAATAGTGCAGCACAGCCGTGGTTGTCAGGCCGGCCAGGGCATGGGCCCCGGCCATGAAGATGCCGGTGGTGAAGAAGAATACGGAAAGGGTAGCCTTGATGTCATCCTTGTCCCAGCCGGTCAGGGTGGTGTAGATGATGGTGGGCGGCCCGCCGGCGCTGAAGGCGCTGCCTATCACTCCGGTGAAAAACCCGGCGACATAGGGCCAGAAAGGCGCTATTCTTACCGGCTTTAGTTTAAAAAACATGTTGTACAGGGCATAACTGATCAGCATCACCCCCAGCAGAAGCTTTATCAGGTCGCTGTCCGCCTCCTTGAGAAAACGAGCTCCCACAAAGATGCCCGGCAGACAGCCGATGAGCAGCGGGCTGATCTTCCGCCAGTCAACATTCTTATGCAGCTGCAGCGAAAGAAAGGCGGTGATAATCAGACCGTTCAGCATACAGAGCGGCACAGCTGTCTTGGCATCCAGGAAAAGAAGCAGCAGCGGCATGGCGACCAGGGCCGAACCGAAGCCGGAAATTCCCTGGGTAAAGCCCGCGGCCAGGAAAATGAGGGCAATGAAATATCCGTGTGACATGAAATCAACATTCTCTGTAAAAAATTAATATTGCAGGATTATCAAGAAAAACACCCCATATTATGGAAACACTGCATTATCTCCAATAACTCAACTTCAGAACTCCTGATGTCGAGACGTAATTTCAATAAGTTATGTCACCACCCCGGATTCTATCCTGTTACCAGTGAGTGCCTAAAATTAAAGGTGTTATCTGATCAGAAAATACCACAACTTTAAGTACTTTAGGCACTCTTCTCGAACCGCAATCGAGTATCAAGGTAAAATCTGCCGAGATCAGGTTATCTGAACTTTCTGGCTTGTTCTATTTTGCCGGAATAGAAGTATTTTTGTGGCCTGGTTGCCGCCCTCATCTCCGTCATTGGAATTCACAATACCAGAAGCCAGAATAGCTGATTTTATTACGTTTATTCTGTCTCCCGCCTTCCGCTACTCTGAATTCCGGATTCCGGATTATCCGGAAACAAGCTGCGGGCAGCTAAAAAATATTATTCAATTTCATCAAGTTATCACAATGCAGACAGTTGGATCTTATAGTTCACAGCATGATCATTTTCCGGAAAAATGAAAAAAATCCGCAAATCTGAACGGAAAATGACGGGACTGGGCCTTGAAATCCTAATCACCCTTACTGTAACATGCCGTATTCCCATTAATTTATAAAATACCCCCATTATTCAGGCAGAATGGTATCAATATTGCTTTTTATTCTCAATTAACTATTGCTGTTCATCATAATAATTATTGAGAAACGAAAGAAAATGAAACGAAAAATTTTCTGCACACTGGCAACAACGATGTTTTTTGCTATTGCTGGCACTGCTCAAGCGATACCATACGGGTTTACGGTGGTAGAAGACAACTCCACAATTGATCCCAGTTTGCAATTAAGCGTTGATGTGACTGCCGGAGGTTCAGGTCTGACCCTTTTCACCTTCACCAATGTCGGAGGTCTCCAGTCTACTATCACTGATATCTATTTTGACTGGGGAAATATGTCGGGATTGACCTTTGATAGCTATAGCTCCACAGGAGAGGTAAATTTTGATCATTTTGCCAACCCGGCTGATCTCTCTGGCGGACAGAATATTGCCTTCAGCGCAGACTGGTCGACCGATGCCGCTTCTCCCGCAGGAACAGGGAAAAACGGCATTGACAATTTCACCGGCACAGGCGTCCAAGACTCACTGACTATAGCTTTTACCGGACTCGCTTTTGAAAATATCCTATCTGCACTGGACAACGGAACGTATCGAATTGGCCTCCATGTGCAAGGTCTTGCAGATGGCGAGAGTGAAAGTTATGTAAACGGCGGCGGGACCTCGCCCGTTCCCGAACCCGCCACCATGCTGCTGTTCGGCACGGGAGTGGCTGGACTGGCGGGTTTTGCCAGAAAAAAATATAAAGCCTAACCGCAAAACTTCCATCTCTGCAGCAGGCATAAAAAAAAGGGGCCGTATCCGCCCCTTTTTTTATGCCTTTTTTGACCGGCAAACTTTCTAAAAATCCTTAAAATCCTCATCATCCAGCGGAATAAGCTGCTCCGGCTTTTTCTCTTCTGCCTGCCCGGCCTTGCTCTGCCTCCTGGCATCCTTGCGGGCAGGGGCGGCAAGAGCAGGCCTGCTCGATACCTGCGCCGGGTCTTTTTTAAGGTATCGCTCCCTGTCTTTGGCGATACGACGGCTGCCCCTGCCCTCAGATGCATGCCCCACCAGACCGGTCAAATCGCCGACCATGCCTTTCAACTGTTCCGCCTGGGCATTCATCTCTTCCGATGTCGAGGCAGACTCCTCGGCATTGGCCGCCACTCGCTGCACCACACTATCCATTTCCGAAATCGCCTTATTCAGCTGCTCAATACCCTGGGCCTGTTCACTGGAAGCACTGGCTATCTCCGCAATCAATTCCGCCACCTTGTGGGAGATATCTATATTCTCGGCAAAGGCTTCCTGGGTCAACATGGTAAGCTTATTGCCATTCTGCACGGCCCTGATGGTCTCTTCAATCAGGCGGGCCGTATTTTTTGCCGCCTCGGCCGCCCGCATGGCCAGGTTGCGGACCTCATCGGCCACAACGGCGAAGCCTGCGCCGGCCTCACCTGCCCTGGCAGCTTCAACCGCGGCATTGAGTGCCAGAAGATTGGTCTGAAAGGCTATTTCATCAATGGTCTTGATGATCTTGCCTGTCTCCTTGCTTGATTTATTGATCTCAGCAATGGCGGCAGCCATGTCACCCATGTGCCTGCTCACCTTGTCCACGATCTCCGAGGCAGTCCCTATCATGCTCCGCGCCTCACCGGCATTATCGGCATTGGCCCTGGTCATGGAAGAAAGCTCTTCAATGGATGCAGAGGTTTCTTCAATGGATGCCGCCTGCTCGGAGGCCCCCTCCGCCAATGCCTGACTGCTGGCGGCCAACTGCGCCGACCCGGCATTCACCTGTTCGGCCGCGGAGGAGAGGCCTTCGATTATCGCCTTGAGCGGTCTGGTTACCCCACGGCTCAAAGCCAACACCAGCAGAATGGCAGCCAACAGTCCGGAACCGATAATTGCCAGCAAAAAAATCACCGTGGATCGATAGGTCAACCCTGATTCTTCATGGGCGGTTTCGGCCATTTTCAGGTTGATCCCGGTAAGCAGGTCGATGTTATTCCGCATCTCTTCAAACTTCTGCCTGGCCAAACCCAACGAAAGATCGAGTGCTTCCCGCCGTCCTTCTCTGGTGTCGGCAATGCGGCCGTCAACTATCCGTCTGGAAACGGCCTGCCACTCCTGCCGGGCTTTTTCGAACTTTGCAATAAGAGCCTTTTCCTCGGGTGATGCGGCAAGGGCCTTATACTTCTCCCACCGCTCGCCGGCCTGCCCGAGGTTTGTTTCATACTCATCCACCATGCCCTTGAATTCCTCCGACTGGGCATTGGCAAAAATCATCGAGCGTTCCGCCACCAGCAGCTGCTGCAGGTCCCGGTCAGTTTCGATCAGGTAATCGATGCCGGGCAGGTTAACGGCAAAAATCCTTTCGAGATGGCCGTAGATGACAGCGATGCTCCGGTAACCGATAATACCGATCACTGCCATGAAAACAAGCATGACGGAAAAGCTGGCTATGAGCTTGGCCCCCACTTTCAGATTTTTAAACCATTTCACCTCGGCTACCTCCCTGAAAATTATGCGCTCATGCTTGCGGCACAACTGGGCATGAAACCGGCAAACCGCAACCCTGTTTCAGATCTTGTCCACATCAATGCCAAAGGTAATGGCGCCGATGGCCGTGCCGCCATCCATCACCGGCACGGATATCTGCACCTGGTAAGCCTGGGCGCTGTCGTCAAACCTGACCTCATCGATAAAGACGGCGCCTGCCCCGCCGGCAAAGGATTTCTGGAATTTGTCCTCATCACCCTGCCAGTAGTCCGAGGTCTTGTCGGTCATGGCCACATTGGCGCCCTGGTTGTCCATGACAAATATTTCCGCATAATAGGGGGCGCTCCCCTGGATCTCCCGGATATGCCTGCCGCATTCAGAATCCATGATGGCCTTCATGTAATCGGCAAAGCCGGCATATTCACGCCACTCCCTGTCTTTCTCCTGGATCTGGGCCAGAGTTTTGCCTTTGGCGTTTTCCTCCCTGACCGCTTTGACGATGACCGGGTCCGTGCCCAGGGGGGCAAGGGTTGTATTGGCCAGATCCACAACCTGCTGAGGCGCCTTCTCCCCGGCATTGGCTGCCATTATTCCTGCAAGAAAAAACAGACCGGAAACAACAAACGTCAGAGTCCTTTTCATCTTCTCTCCCTCCGATGTCATTATTGAAAGCTGATGGGTCTCAACTGCCATGGCACTGAACGCGTATCATATGAGAATGCTAGGCCAAGGAACACGGTAAAGTCAATTTTTTATTGGTGATTTTATTGAATGCTGAGGGAAAGTTGTTCGCAAAAAAAAAAGGAAACCATGAGGGAAACGCTGAATCGCGATTTTCAGACAGAGAAAAGCCGAAATCCGCTTTTCCGCCTCTACCGGACCTGCTTGCCGCGGACAAACTTGAGAAAAACAGGCCAGATGAGCAGGGGAACCAGGACGGCGGCCAGCATGCCATAACCGGGCAGCGACCGGGAGGCATAGCCGATCCAGGAAAAAAGCAGGGAGGTAAAAAACGTGCCCAGCAGCAGAGAGACACTGAACCTGCCCGGATGCATGCGGGCGATACCGGCCAGGATGGTCAGCACCTCCGGCAGAACAGGCATGATGCGGCTGATGATGATGGCCATGCCGCCCCATTGGTCAAACAGATGCTGGAAACGACGCAGCTCTTCCTCCGAGGCAAGAAAACGGCTGCCCTTGCCGCCCAGGAAACGCGCCACCCCGTAACCGATAAAACCGGCCCCGGCAGAACCAATGACACTGAACAGGGTGCCGGCAAAAACGCCGTAGACATTGCCCAATGCCGCCATGATGCCGGTGGCCGGTACGGGCAGAACGAGATCACCCATCAGCAGGCCGATGCCGATGGCCCACCCGTAAGGCCTTATCCGGCTGAACCACTCGATGCACCGCTGCTGGCTGAACAGCAACTCGAAATCATGGCCGAAGAGTTTAAACTCAAGAAGGAAAAGGCCAGCCAGCACCAGCATAAAAAAAAGAATTTTCAGGAGAAGCTTGCACATGATTATTTTCCTTCCTCTGCCGATCGATCATGAAGCGGCGCGCAGGTTTGGCAATCTGCTAACGGTGCAGGGAAAATTCCTGCAGCAGGGCCGTCAGCTCAGCATGAATCAAGCCGTTTGACGAGGCAAGCTCCGGCACAAAAGGCGAATAGGGTCCCCCCCTGAAATCAGTGACCATACCGCCGGCCTCTTCCACCAGCAGGAGCCCGGCGGCCGTGTCCCATGGTTTGAGGTTGATCTCCCAGAAACCGTCCAGCCTGCCGCAGGCCACATAGGCCAGGTCCAGAGCCGCGGCCCCGGCCCTTCGCACCCCCTGGGAACGGGTCAGTAATTTTCGGAGCGCCGCCAGCACCGCATCCGGCTTCTCCCTGACATCATAGGGAAAGCCGGTGGCCAGCAGAGACTTGAGCAGTTCAGCAGTGCCTGAAACCGCAATTTTCTCTCCGTTCAGCCATGCCCCGCCCCCCCGGCAGGAAAAGAACAGTTCATCCTGCATCGGCGCATAGATGACTCCGGCCAGGCTCTCGCCCTTTTCCGCATAGGCGATGGACACGGCAAACCAGGGAAAGCCATGGGCAAAATTGGTGGTGCCGTCCAAGGGGTCGATGATCCACACCGGCTCCTGCGGCGCTGCTCGGTAAACGGCATGCGACTCCTCGGACAGAATTGTTGTGCCGGGGCACTGGGCGGCAAGGATGTCAAGAATGCATTGCTCGGCCGCCACATCCGCTTCCGTCACCAGATCAATCTCCCCCTTGTACCTGACCTGGTGCGGCTTGTAATAAAGGCCGGCCAGAACCTGACCGGCCTTGAGCGCTGCCTGGGCGGCAATCCGGCAAATTTCCGCCAGGGGACCGCTGCCGCACTGCGCCAAACCTGCTTCAATCCTTTTCATAATGCCCCGTTTCAACCATTCTCTTCTTTTATGAGGAATTCAGATACACACTTCATCACCGCCGAATTTATCGGCTCTGATTTTACTTTGCTCCAGGTTTTTCGGCAATACAGAATGAAATATGTTACTTGCAAACCCCATGATAACAATGCCCCATCAGCTCGACTCAAAAAAGCACTCCTTGCCTATCGACCCAAAATGAACACCATCAAAAGCAAACCCTTTGCATGCCGATCCCTTTTTTACAGTGAGGCCATTCATTTGTTGGGTAATTCTGACAGGAAAAGACAGCGCAGTGGGTTATCCGCCCCAATGCTTTGGGCAAATAACCCTTTAGACCTCAGCAGCCTAACCTATATAAATATTTTTTTTGCTTAAAAATTCAGACCACCTCCCTTTATACATTGACAGGTTAGAATAAAAAAAGCGACTACCACATTGTATTAACAAGACTTTTCATAAATGATCTCTTAGCCTGGCAAAATTCCCATTATTGTGGCTTTATTTTTGCTGATCTGGGCTGCCAATTCACCGCATCTAAGTGATCTTGTTTTCATTTTATATAGGTAACGCTCCATTTACGCTTTATTGCTAATAATTTTTCCGTTGATCCTTTTCAGGAAATTGGCCGCACGATGACAACATAGGGAGGTGAGATCGTCAACAAAAGGCAGCGTACAGCCCTTACATCTTAGCCAAAATTGCCAGAATTTTATTAATCAATTCAGGGAGGGAAATGAGTAATGAAGAAAGTTTACACTTTGTTATGCGTTGCCACGCTCATAATGGGGATGGGCGTTTACAATACCGACGCCGGCAAGCCGGTTGATGCCGATGGCGACGGTTATAAATCCAATGTTGACTGTAACGACAGTGATCCTCTTTTATGGAATCTTAATTCATGCGGAGAATGCGCCGTTGAACCACCGGGAGGTTGCGGTGGGGGACAGCCGGAAATCTGCACTGACGGCATAGACAACGACGGCGACAGCCTGATAGACTGCGCCGATATTGCTGACTGCAGCGCAGATCCGACCTGCCAGAGCGGCAGTGCTGAAAATTGCAAGGATGGCGCCGACAACGATAATGACGGCAATATAGACTGCGCTGATACAGATTGCACAGGGACAGCCGAATGCACGAGCAGCGTAACCGCCCATCTCACCATCAACCAGTACGATGGTCCGTCCACCTGTATCGCCTGCCATACGAATGCGGGTAATGACATGCTGAACTCTGTGCACGGCTCCTGGGATGGCCCAACGCCTGATGTAACCAACATCGCCGATGCAACCGGCAAATGGGGCCAGAGCAATAACTTCTGTACAGATGCGGAAATGGCTGATTTCGCCTGCCTGAAATGCCATGTCTCACTTGTCGCGCCCACCAATGCCCAAGGCAATGTCGACATGTCAAAATCAAAGCTTACGCCACAGGATATGGACTGCCTGCAGTGTCATCAGAATACTTATCAGGCAACCTTCATGCCGACCGGAAACCGTACCGTGACCTATACCTCATGCCCCGACGGATCACAGCATACCTATCAGTTTCCGGAAACCGAGGCGGATGGCAAATATCATAAGGTAGCCCGACTTGATCTGATGCCTCCGGGAACTAACATGATCGAACTGGCCCGCACTGTCCACAGGCCAGACAACGCCTCCTGTCTGTTGCCATGCCATGCCAAGGCAGGCGGCGGTGACGGCACCAAACGCGGCGACCTCGGTTCCGACATGGTTGATCCGCCCTTCACCCAGGATGTTCACCTCAGTTCAGCCGGTACGGCCCAAATGGTATGTACCTCCTGCCATGTAGCCACGAATCACCAGATCCCGGGACGGGGCAACGACCTCAGACCTACTGATACCGGGGCCACTATGAATCAGTGCGTCGACTGCCATGTTGGCATGGACAGCGGCTCCGGCCACGCCAGCCTGGGAAAGAGAACCGAACCTGATCGTCATGTCGCTCATGTAGCATGTACTGCCTGCCATATCGATTACTACGGCAAGGGGGTTGGCACGGAGGTAAGCCGTGACTGGACATCGCCTGTCTGGAACCCGGGCGGCTGCGAAGGCCAGGGAGCCTATGTAGGCCACGAAGTCAGAGGAACCAACCTGGTACCGGAATACAGATTCTGGAACGGGACCAGTTGGGTTTATGACAGGGACAGCACCGAAGGGCTGACGCCCGATCCCGCAAACCCTGCCAATCTGGCCTTCTCCTTGCCGAACGGGGATATAAACAACGACAAACTCTATCCGTTCAAGCTTCATTATTCGATAAATCCGGTGGAGGATGGCACCAATAAGACAAACTTCGATGTCATGCAGATGTTCACCACAGGATGTTACGACAATGCGGCTGCCGACGGCTTGGCCTTTATCGCTGCCACCGGTTCCTATCAGTGGAAAAATACCGTTGCCTACCAGTTGATCACCCATGGTGTTGCGCCGGCAACTGTTGCCAATGACTGCAGTAAATGTCACGTCAGCGGCAATCTGGACACCACCGTCGATTCCAAGCTGGATAAGATCGGCTACAAGCTGAAAGGTCCCCAGTCACAGATCTGCAGCCAGTGCCACCGCGAGAAGAGCCCGCGGGGACATGAATCCATGCATGGGCACCTCAACAAGGGAAGCGGTATCGATTGTCTCTTCTGTCATACCTTTACCAGACTGGAACGCGGATTATGTTCACCGTGTGATCCGGCCTGTGTCAGCGAATTTGTTGACACAAACCCCTATCCGCATGTTTGTCAGTAATTGGATCACCGGCTGATAAGCAGCCGATAAATCGTTAATTCCAGCAAAGGGATGCCCATACACAGGGTATCCCTTTTTTATTTTCTTTGACACGGTAATATTATGGGAAACACAGGGCACATATTGAAAAAAGACAGGAGATTAAGGGTACACAACAGCAACAACCGGGGAGGGAATTCCGGTTGTTGCTGTTGTGCATGAAGCCTTGAAACAATCAATCAGATCCTTGGGCTCGGTACATTGTCGCCCTGGCCGAAAAACTGCAGACACACAATAATGTGTCCATAATCATCCATATCACATCCTAGCAGTATTTCAAATGCGACAAAATGTCGCAGGGATGATTTGCCTACTCAAAACCAAGAAGTAAGGCATAACCGAAGTTTTAACAGTACACACCACACCATGAAAAAAGGCCGGCCCATGATGGGGCAGCCTTTTTTCATGATAGGACAAACTCATTGGTCTCAAAGATTACCCAAGAACATCTTCCCTGCCCCTTTCCCTTCCTCTGTTAAGAAAACAAAAATTCAAACGGTACTCCCGGCAAAAGACCTCTCGCAATTTCCCTTAGGCTATTGCTGAAGAAATCCTTTATACTGGTACAAAATAATCAGCAGCAAGACGCAACACGAGAGGATAAACAAAACCAATACATCAGGCGATGAAGATGGAAAAAATCTTATGGAGCAGTGCTTTCAGCGTGCAATCCAAATACCTCGATCACCAGCATCAGAACCTGCTGAAAATCGTCAACGACTTCAACCAGGCCGTGGCCAGGGGAGAGGACCAAAAGGTGGCCTACACAATCTTAAACAGGCTCGTCCACTATGCGGAAGAGCACTTCCGGGATGAAGAAAAACTGCTTGAGATAGCAAGATTTCCCGCTGAGCAGTTAAAGACCCATATCAGGGAGCATGAAAAGCTCACTGAAGATATTTTTCAACACTGCGAGAACTGGAGCAGCTACGGCAAGGAGTCCTTGCCGGAGATCGGCCTGTTCCTGAAAGAATGGCTCATGGAGCATATCCTCACATCAGACATGAAATACAGTAAATATGTCGCCAATGTTGACGACACCTTCCTTGCCGTCAAATAGCGAAGCAAAAGACTCTTATTTTTTTGGGGCAAATTTTTCTTTTGGGCGGGGTGCGCAATATGCCCCATTGGTGACTGGCAAATAACGGGCTGCAATGAACAGCGAGCCTGCAAAAAAAGCTGAGCCAAAGCAAAGTGATGGAACCATCCGGCCGTGCTGTCAGCCTGACAGCATGGCCGGGTGATTTATTTTGTGCATAAGTAGGTATAAATAAAGCCGCCTTCAATATGGGTTTCCAGAATGGAAAATCCGGCTCTCTTCAAGAGATCCTCCATGATCCAATCCAGGGTGGAGTATTCTTTTTTGATATGTCCTATGATTTCTTTGGTGAACTCGGCGCCGGCCGAGTTTTCAACACCTTTGATAACGGCAGAGAAAAAAGAATCATAATCATCTATGCCTGCAGGGTAAACCACATCCTTCAGGAAAAATCGGCCACCTGTTTTCAATAGTTTATAAATGTTCTGCAGGGCAATCGACTTCCAGAAATCCGGCAAATGATGCAGGGCAAGCTGGGTGAAAATGATATCGAAATGTTCCGGTGTCGCGTTGAAACTCAGAAAACCGGCATGATGAAATTCAATGTTGGTGATCCCCCGGTCTTGTGCCTTTTTCCTGGCATATGCCAGCATCACAGGGGAAACATCGACGGCGTATAATTTTTCAGAGAGAGCGGCCAGAGCTGCGGCAAACTCTCCGGTGCCAGTGCCGAATTCCAGGATGACTGAATCGGATGCCGGCGATGTGGCCCTGGTCAATGTATCTATTTCTTTTTGTATATCCCGCAATCTCCGCATTCTTGCATCATACTTTGCCACTTCCCCGCTGTTCCCGTAATCAACCCCTATCTGCTGGAGTTCGTCATATTGCCATTCACCTGTTTTCATATATCTCATACCTGACAGGACGACAGATGGCCTGCCCATGAAGACGGAGAACGCCATTTGCCGCACTGAGAAAGATTTCAGCAAAGAAAATCTTATGCCGGGTCCCACCACCCCGCCATGTCACGCAATTTCATGGCGGACTCAGCCGTTCAGCGGATATGACACAGCTTGCACAGCTGGGTGCCTCTGTCTTCCACCACCGTATGATAGGGGATATTGTTGGCCAGATCATGACAGGAGATACAGGTCATCATGCCATCCTGCAGCTTGATGAGGCCGGTTTTCCTGAGCTCCTTGATGGGGACATATTCCTCTTCTTTACCGCGAGGCGGATATTTCTTGACAACCGGATGGGACAATTCCGGATGGACAATGCAATTTTCCGGACAGCGACTGTTCTTGGAATCGTTCTCCGCGCCATAATGACAGTCAATACAGCTTTGCGCATCCTCCGATTCCACCAGGAATTTATCATGGACCACCTGCCTGGCATGCAGCGGTCCCGCACCCATCAGTACCAGAGCCGCCATGGCGGGCAGCATGGTGAATTTCCCGCCGGATCTTATCATTTCCCTACCTCCTTTTTCTCATTATTGACGAATTTTTCTGACAACTCGACCTTCTGAATCGCCCTATCTTGTTGAATTGAGATAACTTCACAAATTTCACCCGTGGTTTATTTCCTGCCGCTCCTCCTCTTCACCTGCCAGCGGACACGGACGGTTGCGGAAGAACTCATAATAGAGCAGGGGCACGGCGATGAGCGTCAGGGCCGTGGCGGCCACCGCCCCGAACATCATGGCAATGGCCAAACCCTGGAAGATCGGATCAAAGATCATGACAAACGAGCCGACCACCACCGCCAGGGCGGTGAGCACGATGGGCCGCAGCCGTACCGCGCCGGCCGTGATCAGGGCCGTGCGCAGCGAACCGCGGCTCTGCCATTCCAGCTGGATAAAATCCACCAGCAGGATGGAGTTGCGGACAATAATGCCGGACAGGGCGATAAAACCGATCATGGAGGTGGCGGTGAAAAAGGCGCCAAACAGCCAGTGGCCCGGCAGGATGCCCACCAGGGTCAGGGGAATGGGGGCCATGATCACCAGCGGGGTGACAAAGCTGCGGAACCAGGCCACCACCAGGATATAGATCAGCACCAGCACCGCGGCAAAGGCCATGCCCAGATCACGGAACACCTCATAGGTGATGTGCCATTCGCCGTCCCACTTCATGGCGTATTTGGTCTCCAGCCACGGCTGCACGGCCGAATACTGCTGCAGTTCATAACCCTCCGGCAGGGGGAGCCGGCGGATCCGTTCCTTCATCTCCAGGATGGCATACACCGGGCTTTCGATGGTGCCTGCCACATCGCCGGTGACATAGGTCACCCTTTTGAGATTCTTATGATAAATGGTCTTGTTTTCCACCCCCTGGCTGATACGCACCAGGGCGGCAAGCGGGATGAGGGAACCGTCGGCAGCCGGCACGGTCATCTCCTGCAGACCGGCCACGCCGGCCCGCTCGGGCAGGGCTGCCCGCAGCAGCAGCTCAACCGGCTCCTTCTCCTTCTCATAATGCACCAGCCCCGCCGCCGTGCCGCCCAAGGCCATGCGCAGGGTCTGGGCCACCACCGCCGTACTGATGCCATGATAGGCCGCCTTTTCCTTGTCCACAATAAAGGTGATTTTGGGTTGATCAGCCTCCACGAACCAGTCGATATCGACCACCCCGTCGGTGGCCTCGAAAATATTTCTGATCTCCCGGGCTATCTCGATCCGGCGCTCGGTGTCCGGCCCGTAAATCTCGGCCACCAGGGTGCTGAGCACCGGCGGGCCAGGCGGGATTTCAGCCACCTTGAGGCGGGCTCCGTAACGGTCGCCGATCTCCTTGAGCGCGGGCCGCAGCCTTTTGGCCAGATCATGGCTCTGCAGCTGCCGCTGGCCCTTGCCCACGAAATTCACCTGGATGTCCGCCATGTTGCTGGCGTTGCGCAGGAAGTAATGGCGCACCAGGCCGTTGAAGTTGTACGGCGCCGCCGTGCCGACATATGTCTGGAAATCGGTCACCTCCGGCACGGTCTGCAGATAATCGCCCATCTCCCGGGCCACGGCTGCCGTTCTCTCCAGGCTCACCCCTTCCGGCATGTCGATGATCACCTGCAGTTCGCTCTTGTTGTCAAAGGGCAGCATCTTGACGGTCACGCCCTTGAAGGGAATCAGCAGCATGGACAGGAATAGCAGGCCGGCCACCACCAGCAGCATGAGCAGCCCTTTGCCGCGGTGATCGAGCAACGGGCCGAGGATCCGCTCATAGAGATCATGCAGGCGGTCGGTTTCATGTTCGCCCGCCTCATCGTTTTTCACATTTTTGAGCACCTTGTAGCTGAGCCAGGGGCTGACGATAAAGGCCACCAGCAGGGAAAAGAGCATGGCGGCCGAGGCGCCCACCGGGATGGGCCGCATGTAGGGCCCCATCAGGCCCCGGACAAAGGCCATGGGCAGCAGAGCGAAAATGACGGCAAAGGTGGCGAGGATGGTGGGGCTGCCCACCTCGTCAACCGCCAGCACGGCGGTCTGCACACTGACCCCGTGCAGCTTGAAATGGCGGTGGATATTCTCCACCACCACGATGGCGTCATCCACCAGAATACCGATGGAAAAAATCAGGGCGAACAGGGTGACCCGGTTCAAGGTATAGCCGTAGAGGTAGTTGATCAACAGGGTCAGCGCCAGGGTAACCGGCACCGCCACGGCCACCACCAGGGACTCGCGCCAGCCCAGGGTGAGCGCCATGAGGATAATGACCGAGATGGTGGCGATCAGCATATGATCAAGCAGCTCATTGGACTTATCCTTTGCCGTTTCGCCGTAATTGCGGGTGACCGTCACCTGGATGTCGCCGGGCAGGACGCCGCCGCGGAGCTTGTCGATCTTGGCCAGGGCCTCACCCGCCACCGTGCTGGCGTTCGCCCCTTTTTTCTTGGAAACCGCGATGGTCACCGCCTCCCGCGGGCCGGCCAGGGAGGGCATATCCTTGTCAGCCGATGCCGGACCGCTGCCCATGAACACATAGTCAACCGGCTCCTCCGGCCCGTCGGACAAATCGGCCACGTCCCGCAGATAGACGGGTTGTCCATCGGCAACCGCCACCACCACCTTCCCCACCTCGTCGATATTTTCCAGAAATCCCCCGGTCTCAACGAGGAACTCCTTATTATTGGCCGGAAAGGAGCCGGCAGGCAGCACGAAATTGGCCTCCTGCAGGGTCTGCATGATCCGGATGGCCGGGATGTGGTAGGCACGGAGGCGGGCCGGGTCCAGCATGACCCGCACCTGCCGTTTCTGGCCGCCGATCACCGAGAACTCCGAGACATCCATGTCCTTTTTCAGCTCGTCGGCCACCTCCACGGCAACCCGCCGCAGTTCGTAGCCGGAATAGTGCGCATTTTCACTCCACAGGGTCAGGGTCAGGATCGGCACATCGTCAATGGACTTGGGCTTGACCAGGGGCTGGGACACCCCGGCGGGAATCCGGTCGTAGTGGGACATGAGCTTGGTGTGCAGATTGACGAGACTCTTCTCCATGTCCTCGCCCACATAGAAACGGACAATGGTCAGGTTCATGCCGGGCTTGACGATGGAGTAGATATATTCCACCCCCTTGATCTCCCACAGAAACTTCTCCATGGGTTTGGTGACCCGCTCTTCCACCTCACTGGCCGTGGCGCCGGGATAGGTGACGATGACATCAATCATGGGCACGACGATCTGCGGTTCCTCTTCCCGGGAGGTGACCAGCACGGCAAACACGCCGAGCAGCAGGGAGGCGAGCACGATGAGCGGCGTCAGTTTGGATTTGATGAACGCCCTGGCGATGTGGCCGGAAATGCCGATTCCTTTCATTGCCCCTTGTCCTCTTGCAGCAGACCGCCGTCCACCGCCCTGTCCACTCCCTCGACGATCACCTTGTCACCCGGCTGCAGCCCGGCAAGGATCTCCTGTTTGTCGCCGTACAGTCTGCCGAGCCGGACCAGACGATAGGTGATGACATTGCCGGCTTCCACGGTATACACTCCGTTTAACTGCCCTTTTTCGACAATAATGTCCCGGGGCAGCAGGATGGCCGGGCGCGTGCCCACCGGTATGCGCACCCTGGCATACATGCCGCTCTGCAGCCCGGCCCCCGCCACCTCGATCTTGACGAGGAAATTGCGTGTTCCGGGGTCAACGGCGGGCACCACGTCGGAAATCGCGCCCGCAAGCTCCATACCGGTGGCCGGGATGGTGACGGCAACCGGCAGCCCGGGGGCAAGGCGGTCGACCAGGGTTTCGTTCACCCCGATCTCCAGCCGGAAGGAGGAGTTATCTTCAATGGTGAACAGCGGCACCCCCGGCATGACCATGGTGCCCAGTTCGATCTGCCTGGTGCTCACCACCCCGTCAACCGGCGAGCTCACCTGGGTAAAATCCTGGTACACTTCGGCTTCAGCCAGACCGGCCCTGGCCCTTTTCACCATCTCTCCATAGCGTTCATATTCAAATCCGGCCACCTGCATGCGGGTCTCCGTTTCATCCAGCTCCTGCCGGGTCAGGGCCTTGCCATCGTAAAGATTCCTGTAACGCCCATAGGTGGTCTGCGCCAGTTCCTTCTGTCTGGCGGCTGCGGCCACCCCATTTTCCGCCTCGGCCAGGGCGGCCCGGGCAGCATTGATCTTCTGTCGCACGTCCCGGTCATCCAGGGTAAGCAGGAGCTGGCCGGCCTTGACCCTGTCCCCTTCCCTCGCCGCCAGCATGGTCACCGTGCCCATCATGCGCGCCGCCACCACGCTTGCGGTTTTCGCCTTGACCGTTGCTGAAGACTCATAATAATCGTCAATCACCGAGACCACGACTTCCGTTGACTGCACCCCGGACACCAGCGGCCGTTTGACCTCGGCGCTTTCCGGGCCGGTTTTGTCCCGGCAGCTGGCCGGCAACAGGGACAAAACCGCAATGACCAAGATTTTGACTAATTTCCCTTTCATCAATTGCACTCCCTGTTATTGGCTGTCAACCTGCAGATCATGGAGAATGGTGCCGCTCTCATAGCTGAGCCTGGCCTTGACCAGTTCATGATCATTTTCCCTGGCCACCACCACGGCCCGGGCATGGTCAAGGGCCACCTGGGCATCGAGCAGATCAATCATGGGCGACAGTGAATTTTCATAGCGGACCTGCACCAGGCGCTGCCCCTCCTCGGCCATCAGCAGGGCGGACCGGGCCAGTTCCAGATTTTTGCCGGTTTCCGCAACCGACTGATACGCCTCATATACCTTGAACGCCACCGCCTTTTTCAGGCCCTCCAGATACTGGTCCGTTTCGGAAATCTGATGTTTGGCCTTTACCCGTTCGTATTCCCTTTTGGCGCCGTCAAAGAGCTGCCAGCGCAGCACCGCCGCCACCAGCCAGCTTTCCCCTTCGGAGCCGAGGGGCGTAGTATGGTCATTGAACATATACGAGCCGGCCAAACCGACAGTGGGCAGGTAGCCGGCGGTGGCCAGGGCCAGGTTTTTCCTGGCGTTTTCCCGCTGGCCCTCCATGGCCTTGACATCCTCCCGCTGCAGGCTGGCCTCGGTGTAGTAATCCATTGCCATGAGCGGCAGCTCCACCTTCTCCTGCCCGGCATCCACCGATTCCTCAAGACCGAGCAGCAGACCCAGCCCTTTTTTGGCCACATCATGATTTTTCTGCGCGCTCACCAGCTGCTGCTCCGCGTCGGCCAGGGCGGTGCGCGCCCGCAGGGTATCCGAATAAAGGCCAAGCCCGTTGTTGAAACGCAGCTCGCTCAGCCGGACGTGCTCTTTGGCGTCAGCCACCCCTTTTGCCGCCACAGCCGCATATTCCCGGCTGGTGCGCACCATGAGAAAGGTTTTCACCACCTCCAGGGTAATCTCCTCCTTTTTCCGCAGATACTCCCGGTTTGCTATCTCCTGCTGATTTTTCGCCATGGCCAGGCCGATATTCGCCTGTCGGACAAAAAGCGGCTGTTCGATGGAAAACATGGTCTGGAAGTCGCTGACGGCGTCGGGATTATTGAGGGAGTCGATGGCGAAGTCCCGGGCGGTGAAACGCTCCTGGTTCAGCTTGGACATGAAGGAATAGGTGGGATTGGCGGTGCGCTGGAACTTTTCCTCGAGGGCCAGCGAGGGCAGCAGGGAGCTTCTGGCAATGCCGATATCGGCCTGGCCGGCCGCCAGCCTGCTCTGCCGGCCCTTCAGCTCATGATTGTTGGCAAAACTGGCCAGAATGGCTTCCCGCAGGCTGATCACTTTTTCGCCTCCGGCGGCCATGGGCAACGCCGTGGCATTGCAGAAAACGACGACCAGCAGAAAAACAACGGCTCTCATCATTGTCACTCTCTCCGGCAGCACCGTCAGGGACGGGGCAATCGCTCATCGCCACGTGAACCGCCCGGCCTCCCTGGGCGGATAGCTCTGAGAATACCTAAGGATAACCAGGCAATACCCGGCATTTTATCTCTTCCCGGCCATACAGTCATCATTTAAAAAAAGTGAAACTATCCAGCAGCACCGCATCTGCTTTGTCATCGGCCTGGCCGCATACCCCATGTATAGCGGCCAGGCCTCTTTTGCGCATCTGCGGCACTGCTGAATAGTTACAGCATCGGGGCGAATCGAACTTTTTTCGTCCCAAGCTGGATAATACCAGAAAAGTTTCATTTTTCCGCAAAGGAAATTTTCCGGGGCCGCCAGGGCGATTCAGCCGCCGGCCTCAGTCAAGCCCCAGTCTGGAAAACGTTGCCTGCACCGGACTGGGTGCGGATTGCCATTCGCCCAGCTCAAAGATCCTGCCGGTATCGGTCTCGCCAATTCTCCGGCTGATGACGGGGCGCCAGTCAAGCCGGATCCCCTGATCCCAATGCACCCTGGGGTCCTTTGAGGTCAGGCGAGCCTTTACCGGGCCGAAACGCATCTTCTCGGCCATCCGGGCCTGCGCCTCTTCGCCGCCGTCAGCGGCCTCCTCCATGACGAACAGCAGGGCATCCTTGCCGCAGACAAACGACAGCGTTCCGCTCAGTTCATCCAGGCGCACCTCAGGCTCCCTGACGCTGAACGAAACCGCATTCCCCCCAAAGGTGACGGAGGTGCGCGAGGCCGGATTGACAAGGTCAACAAGCGTGCGGCCCGACTCGCTCCTCATCTCGAATCTGCCGCCAAACAAGGCGCGAAAGGCGCCGTCAAAGGCGGCCCATGCCGGCTCAAACTCACTGATTCTGCCGCCGGTAAGGCCCTGCGGCCTGTTGAGACTGTACTGCAGCTCGCCGCGGCCCGTTCCGTCAAAACGGACGACGGCTGTCCCGGCACGCATGGCGGCCGCAATGTAGGCAAGCTGCGTTTTGTCCGCCTGGAGCTGCGGCGGCTTTGGCTGGTAACCTTCTATGGCGCTCCACATCTCCTGCATGACGTTTTTCGGGAATTCAAGCTCGAGGCCCAGTTCCGACATGCGGTACTGGAGGAGAATGAGCTTGCGCAGATAAACCAGCTGGGTTTCCTGGGCGGCAACGGTCTGCTGCTGCATGGCGATCTGTTGCTCCTGGCGTTGGCGCTGGGCCTCCGCGGCGCGGCGCTCATTGGCATCGGTGAGGGCAAAGAGCAAAAAACCGATCGCCATTAAAACAATCTTGAGCCAGCCGGCCCGGTTCAGCCGGCGCCGGCCGGAGGCGGCATCCGTGTCAAAGGGGTCGCTGACCAGCCCCCAGACCCCGACTACGGCGATCAACACCTGCGAAGTCCATTTGAGAAGAACGATGCCAAGTTCCAGGTTCACGTTCATGCTTGCCACCCCGCACCTGTCGCACGTTTTAGATCAGCCGCGGCCGTCAACCGGATGCGCCGCCAAATACCCTGCAACAACCTCCCCGGGAAAAACTCCCCGCATTTCCGCAGGCAGGCGGTCCGTATAGGAAAACCAGGTGATTATGTGTTTTTTATATGAGCATCTCAATATCAATGTTAAGTTCTTTGGCAATCGTTTTCAGGGTGTCGATTGTCGGGTTTCTTTTGCCATTCTCAATTTGCGAAAGATAGGCTGAACTGATACCGACTTTTTTTGCCAGTTGACTCATTTTGATCTGTTTATGCTCTCTCCATGCACGGATTGGGCTCATTCCGTCGAGTATCGCAAAGGTGACTTCCCCGGGCACTGTTATTTCTTTGCCTTCCTGAATAGCCTTGAGATTTTCTTCTATATCTTTTCTATCTTCAGCGTCTTCGAGGGCCTCCTGAAGTTTCTGATACTCACTGTAGGGGATAACAGCCCATTCGGGTTTTCCGTTTTTTTCAATAATCCGTTAATGTTGGGTTTCGTTCCTCAACCCAACCTTGCTGCGTACGTGCATTTCAGCGGTTAGAATCTGGAGGCTCGCTCAACAATTGGTTCGCTGATTGAAAGCGTTCCTCCACCTCCTGGCGGTCCTCGTCTTCCGGCAACCCGTCCGCTGCCCCACGGGCGATCATCCTGGCGTGCCGTAACAGCGCAGCGCGGTCCTCTGACCGCTGTACGGATCCCGCGACCACGGCAATCGTTTCCAGCAGACGGATGGTCACCGCAGTGCTGGAACGGCCATATTGCCTGATCTGGTTGAATGCCGCGTCCGTGACTTCCGGGAACGTGAAGACAGGCGTAATGAGCCGAAGCTGATCCTGAGAGTCATGCCGATAAGGCGAGGGCATGTCTCGCTGAGCCAGGCGGCACAGCGCCGAGCCCAAGTGGTCCACACACGTCATTGCCGTGAACGGGTCATTCACCCCGGGGGAGAGGGCGCGTACCGCGATTTCGACAAGCTGGTTGACCGCAAACTCAATGTCCTGCCCGGACGTACGCTGGTTACCCAGGGCGAACGCAGAATTGACGCGTTCCACCAGCTGATCGGTAACCCTGTTTCCCGGCCAGACCAGCGCCAGCGGGCGGGTGGCAACGACATAGTGGCCGGGGCGTCGCTCCAGTCGAATAACGACATCCTCCTGCATGGCCAACGCCATCAAGGCGTCCCCATCGACGAACTGCAGGTAGCCGTCCCCGGCAGATCCAATCGGACGCGCCTGCCGAGCGAACGTGTCGAGGAAGTCTGCGTCGGGTGGCTCCGTCGGAATCCGTGGTGCCCCCCGTCCGATGTTTTCCGGGAACAGGCGACCTAATCCCTCGATCAACTCCGTTCCAACCCGCGCCACGATCTCGTTGGCCTGGATAGAAACGGACACGTGATGGATGAAGTAGATCAACACCCCCACACTCACCACCGCGAGCAGCACACCGAAGGTGACAGACAGGTGGGGGACGAAGACGAACTCCTCAGGATGGCGGATGGTGCGGAGGACGAGCAGGCAGTACAGGAAGGTAGCGACGAACGTACCAAGTACCATCTGGGTCGTGGTGTCGCGCATGAAACTGCGGAGCAGACGGGGCCCGAGCTGGGACGAGGCAAGCGACAGGGCGACCAGGGTCATCGAGAAGACCACCCCGGCGATGGTGATCATTGAACCGGCGATGGCCCCCAGCAAGGCACTCGCCCCCTCCGCTCCACCGGTGAAAGTCAAACCCCAGTTAAGCGTCAGCCAGTCCGTCACCGGCGTATCCAGGGCGACGGTTGCGAAGGCCGACACCATCGCCCCGCCGGCCATGATTGCCGGGAGAAACCAGAAACTGGAACGAACGCGGTCCCATGTTTTGAAAACCTGTACTCTCATGACGACGCTCCCTCATTCATTCGCATGTCCTGCGGGGCCGAATAGTGCATTTGCCGCAAGGGAGCTGGAAATTTTGCAAAAAGCACTGTAAACACCAATGCTTGGCAAGGCTCAAAAAAGCCGCCCCTTGCGGTCAATGTACAACGCCTTGTTCGCTGCTGTTATTATTATGTGTGATCAGGCATAGTTGCTGAGAAAATCGGTTTAACGGATTTCCATGAATTTGAATCATGGGCTGCATTCCATAAGTCATAATTCTTTTGAAGATTTAACCATAACTCTGGAGTGGTGCCAAAAGCCCGAGATAACCTTAAAGCCATGTCGGGTGTAACAGCTCCTCGACCATTAATAATTTTTGATAAGGTCTTCCTTGATACGCCCAGAGTGGAAGCCATTTCCTGTACTGTTATTGATAATGGTTTCAGATAGTCTTCCTTCAAAATATTGCCAGGGTGTGTTGGTTGTCTTTTCATTGTAGCCATCAAAGACCTCCTAATGATAATCGTCGTAATCAACTACGTATGCGTCACCGTTAACGAACTCAAAAATAACCCGCCAATTTCCTGAAACTCTCCCAGAATATTGGCCATTTCGGTCACCGCTCAACGCATGCAAGTTTGATCCTGGGTAATTCATATCTTTCAAATCATTTGCAGCATTAAGTCGATCCAGCACTCTTTCCAACTTTCCGGCATACTCAGATTTTATGCCTTTTTTTGTGCCCGGTAACGCAGTCGCCGGGAACGAGAGCCTAAACCGCGCCGTTTTGCGGCGTCGGTTTGAGGCGTTTGTTTGCTTCGATCTCGTTAAGGCGAGCCGTAGCCTTCTGGTATATATCATCGAGACCGGAGGCTAGTGCTTGGACATCAAACTTCTCGCCACGAAAGCCGAGCATTTTGGTGCTAGGATCGTAGTGCCTAATGATATCTGCATCCTTAATCGCGTCGCCGCCAATCGCAGAGCGCGGCCCAATAAGGCTCTGGACGATATTCCGATTCGGACTTTCTTCGGCCCAGGCGTCTAAACGTTCATCGAAATGCTCAAAGTGATCTCGAAGGGTCCGATCTTGAATCGGATGACCATGTTCAAATCTAAGCATGTCCCTAAGAAACTGCCCTCGGCGCATCGCTCTTTGACGGCTTTGCTTGTTCTTACTTCCTGGAGGCCAGAATATTCGTGACACTGCAGCGGCGTGATGCACAAGATCGAGTGCTTCTCGAAAGAAATCACCCTCAAAGTCGCGCTGAAGAATTGCGTTCATACTTAATGGCTTCGAAGCAATACTCACACTCTTGCTTAACCTGCCCCAAATAGATGCTTTGCAAAAAATAGTCCATAGGCTCTACTGAAGCTTACAAGTAATTATACAGACCTGTATCACCCTGGATTGAATGATATACAGCAAATACAGCAACTATACAGCTAACAACTACATGACATCTCAACAACTACCATATTCAAAAAAAGTTGCCAAAAGATATTTAAAATCCAGCAGTTTTCTCACTTGCCGGCGTTTCCGCCCCGGGCAATATCCGGTTAAAACATGCCAGTCATGCTGAGGATTCAAACTTTCTGACCTGATCTATTTTGCCAGAATAACGGCAGGTTCTCTGATCTCCGTCATGGGAATTCAGAAGGCAGGAGACGGAATTCAGAATGATTGATTTTATTACGTTTTATTCTGGTTCCAGACTCCTGGCTCCTGACTCCTGACTCCTGACTCCTGAATTCTGAATTCCCTGAAATCAAGCTTCGGGCAACATGAAAATATCTAAGGGGTCGAGCAGACGTTTCGCCGAGGTTTTCCAGCCCGCCTCGCTACTTGCCTTCCAACCGTGACATCAGAATCTTGTCGACCCGCCTGCCGTCCATGTCCACCACCTCGAAGCGCAGCCCCCTCCAGGTGAAATGCCGTCCTTCCGCGGGCACGGCGCCGATCTTTTCCATGACGAAACCGCCCACCGTGTGCATCCGTGTGCGCTCTTCCTCGCTCAGTTTCCCCGCTTCAATGAAATCCAGGAACTCATCCAGCGGCAGACTGCCGGATACCAGCCAGGAGCCGTCCTCGCGCTCCACGATTTCCTTTTCTCCCGCCGCCGCGTCCTCCACATCCTCAAAAATGGAACGCAAAATATCGTCGAAGGTCACCAGACCATGAATCGCCCCGTACTCATCAACGACAAGCGCAATGTGGATTCCCGATTGCTTGAACAGTTCCAGAACCTTTACCGTCGGGGTGGACTCCCAGACAAAAAGCGGCTTATGACTGATTTCCCGCAGATTAAACGGTTTGCCTTCCATGGTCAGGGCAAGCAGCTCCTTTGCCCTGATCACGCCCACAACATTGTCGAGCGCATCCCGGGCCACCGGGAAAAAAGAAAACCGGTGGCGCGCGATTTTTCTTTTTGTTTCCTCCTCGCTGTCGTTGAGATCAAGCCATATGACGTTTGCCCTGGGTGTCATCAAAACCGCCACCCGGCGGTCGGCCAGACGGAATACCCGTTCGATGGTATCCTGTTCAAATTCCTCAAATACCCCGGCCCGCGTTCCCTTCCTGATCAGCAACTTTATTTCTTCTTCCGATACGCCCGGCTCAGTGGATGGTTGAACGCGCAAAAGGCGGAGCAGTATGTTGGTTGACCCGCCCAGCAGAACCACCAGCGGATGGGCCAGCCGTGAAAACCACTTTATCTGTGGCGCAACAAGCCGGGCCAGCCTTTCCGGATTATTGAGCGCCAGCCGTTTGGGGAGCAGTTCGCCGATGACGAGGGACAGATACGTTATGCCGACAACCACGATGGTGACGCAGATCGCCTCGCTGTATGGGGCAAGCAGGGGGAAAACGCCGAGATACGGGACGAGCAGCTCCGCCACTGTTGCGCCACCGAAAGCGCCCGTCAGAATGCCGATAAAGGTAATGCCGATCTGGATAGTGGATAAAAAGCTGTTCGGCGACTCAGCGAGTTCCAGCGCGACGCGCGCCCTGGCGTCGCCTTCTTCCGCCCACTGCGCCAGCCGCGCCTTCCTGGCTGAAATAAGCGCAAGCTCCGATAAGGCGAATATGCCGTTCAGGATAATGAGAAACAGGATGACCGATATCTCAAGCCAGAGTGCATGCATAAAATTCTCTATATCAAATTGCTATTGTTATATTATCCGCTCTGTCATGTCATGTGCCAGGAGCAGGATGCGGGGCCGTTCACTGGACGCCCGGATTTTGCCGGGCCCTCTTCAACTTAGCACTCCGTTGCCGGAACTGCGAAAAAAAAATCAGCGGCGGCTGATTCCCGCGGGTTGACAAGAAGCAATGTGTCAGGGTAAATCCTGGCAGGGAATCGGATTTTTTTGCCGTGAAAGTGAATTTTGCCTGTCTCGTAAAAAAATCTTCTCGACAGCCAGGCAGGGCATGATACGTTTTTAATTTACCATCACATAACTTCGGTGAGGTCAAGGCCATGAAATTTCCCCTCCTTTTGTCAAGCGCCGCCTTCTTATGGATCTTCGCCCTGCCGCAAACAGGCCAGGCAAGCAATGTCATTCATCTCACCCATTTTGCTGGGATTAAAGGCGAGATGGGGCTTTTCTGTACGGATTGCCATAAACCCACTGTCGGTGAAGATGGCGCGGTGAAACTTCTTCTCGACAGGTCAACCTGTGAAAAATGCCATAGCCCTGGCGGCGCCTTTGACGGCATGGATGATCCGGACATCGGCGCCTGGAACCCGGTAAACTGGCCAACCTCCACCGGCGAATCGAAAATTTTTGATGCTGACGGGCATCTGCGGCCCGGCAAGGAAAAATGGTGCCTCGGCTGCCACGACGACGGCACCTCGGTTGCTCGCGGTGTGCCGGCCCCCAACATTGCCGGCAAATCGCTGTCCGGCGACTGGCAGAGCCCGGCCGCCATTCTCGACAGCGATTTTCCGGGCGCCGAAGAACTGATTGACAATGACCTGACAACCGGCAATCATAATATATGGGGCAAGGAGTTGCTTTTTGACCTGGGCGGCAGCACGGAAGTTTCCCATATCAGACTTTACACGGGCTTTGCCAGCGAATTTTATTGGCAGGCCTACGGGAGCAATGATCTGGCGAACTGGACCAGGATTCACTGGGGCCAGGCGATAATTTTTAGCGAACCAGCCTGGGGTATTGCCGCCGGCGAGGGCTGGAGTGAGGTCAGAGTGGATATTTCCGGCCCATTCCAATACCTTAAACTGGTCAAAATCAGCCCCTACCCCATGCCGCTCAATGGGATACGGGAATTCCAGTTCAAGCAGGATCTGCGGTATGGATATCTGACCACCGGCCACAAGTTCAGCTGCGATAATTGCCATGATACGGCAAGCATCCATATTGACGGGGTCTCCCAGTCCTACCGGGCCAATCTCAATAACTACAGTGAGGGCTACAGGCTGGCCAAGGTGGCGGTAGGCTCCCAAATTGTCCCGGCTCTTGAGATTCCCCGGACCGGCTGCAACAGCGGAGAATATCCCCGCACGGATAATGACTTCGCCCTCTGCTTCAGCTGTCACGACAGGTATGGCTTATTAGGGGATGTTTACGGAGCGGGGGGCTTTCTGCAGTATCCCCTGCAGACCCTTTTCAGGAATGACGGCCATCTTGACAGCCACGGTTATGTCGGCAATGAGCACCTGCGTCATCTGCGGGGCAGAGGCTACTGCGGCAACTCCAGTGACTGGGATTCCGACTGGGACGGCACTCCCGACTCGCCGCAGAGCTGCACCGCATGCCATAATGTCCATGGTTCGCCCAATCCGGCCATGACCAGACATGGCGAGCTGGCCAGCACGCCAGGCACGGCCGATAAGGTGCCGATGATCAACCTGCAGTATATCAATGCCGCTGGGGTCATTGATCCGGATCTCAGCGATGCCGGGGAGAGCATCGGCGGCCGGCTGCAATTCTTCGGTGCGGGCGCCGGCACACCGGCAAAGAATAACACCTGCAACATGTGCCACGGAGACCAGATGATCTACTATCGCAAACCATAAGCTTTTTGCCGACAGCGGCCGGCCAAAACTGAGGAATACGGCTTACATATTGAACACTTCACTTTCAACCAGCGCCATGAGGGGGGTTGCCATGAAAGTAGAGATCAAGGAAAGAACTTGCGTCCACCCAGTTCGATGTTATTTTGTTCTCTTGTTACTGGGCAGCATCTCCATACCCTTCCCGGCTGCGGCCGGCCCTTACACCCAATCCATTCACGGCAACAGCCCGGCCGGAGTGAATCGCAGCACGATAAACGGCTATGCCGTCGGCAACTGCAGTCATTGCCATGAACAGCACGCCAGCATAGACGGCGAGGAGCCAGAGCCGAACTCCGGCAGCGCCTCGCCCTTTGCCCTGTTCAGTGACAATTTCAACGATGCTGTCGAGATGGCCCCTTACGCCATGGCGGACAATTTCTGTTTTTACTGCCATATCGCGGCCGGCGGGGTTCAGAGCGGCGGCGGCATCACCAACTATCAGTTCTGCGTCACCTTTGGCGGCTATACCACAAACGCCGCGACGGATATCCTGGGCGCCTTCAATCTGGATTCGTACCACAACCTCTACGATATCCAGACCTTTGCCCAAGGCAAATTCTCCTTTTTCACGTCTGTTTCCAACCCCTGCGTGGCCTGCCACAACCCCCATCTGGTGAAAAACCACAAGGACCACCCGGCGGACCCGTCCTATACCACCATCTCCAGACCCACTGACCATGGCGAACTGTGGGGGGATGACGCCAATGAACGGATGAGCAACTATACCTCATACCGGCCGCCCTATTATTACAACTCCACCACCACCTACGAACCGGGCGGGGTGGCGCTGCATGACGGCTCACTGACCACGGATTACAATGCCTTCTGCCTTGACTGTCATCAATACGAGGTGCCGGTGACGACGATGGGGCTGGCCTCCATGAATCCGAATACGTCTGCAGGGCATCTTACGGCCATTGACTGGAGCTCAGGAGGAGACATGCATGGGGAGAGGGCGAGGCTGTTCGATGTTGACGGGGCGGGAAGCGGTTGCACCGGGACGATCATCGCCCCGTACAATACCGCGCCGGTCAAGAGCAATTACGTCCTTTCCTGCCTGGACTGCCATGACCCGCACGCCAGCGTCCTGCACAGCGGCGCGAGCAGACCTTCCACCTATCTTCTCCGCAAGGAGATTAACAATAACAAAGTTGACGGTTGCGGGCCGGCTGTTGGTAATTTTTGCGAGAGCGATCTCTGTTTCAGCTGCCATACCAACAGTCATGCCGGGCCACAGGGCTGTTTCAACTGCCACTATCATGGCGGGAAAAACATCAACTGTGCCGGCCCGTGGGTCGGCCCTAATTTTTAGAGGCTGAGAGGAACGGCATTGAACCGGTATTGCCAGGATCAGGCCAGCCGGGCCGGCATCACCTGCCTGGCGATGATCCGGGGGTGACAGGAGTTCCTATGGCGAATACTCACAGCCACTGACCACGGCAAGCTGTGGGGATGACGCCCAGCCCGGCCCTAATCAATTGCGGCCGGTTGCTCTTGTGGTGATGGGCGTCCTCACCCTGGTTGTGCTGCCTGTTCTGACACTGGTCCTTTGAGTGCTGCTGCGGACGGCTGTCACCTTTGCCGGTACGGACCTGTTCACCGGCGGGGTGAAAGCAGTGCGCACTTTATCCGGCGCATAGAGTTCTTTTTCTATTTGACTGCCGCCCTGCTCAAAGACAATTGCCTGGGGCGAGATGCTGACCACCAGGTAACCACTGACCGTCTCGCCTTCCTCAACAATCCTGGATGACCATTTTCGCGCGGTGGCCCGTTTGGCGATGGTCACCCTGGTTCTGTATCCTCTGTTGACCGGCGTTACGGGTTCGGGGTAGCGGATCAGCCCTTTGCGGGTGCTGCCGTTAATCAACGAACCGGCATAACGGACTTCATCCATATCAATGGCAAGCGGACCAGCGGCTGCCGTATCGTCCACGTTTTCAGGGGGGTTCAGCTGTCTTTCCCGGTTAAAAAGATAGCCCTCGGTGAGATCGGGCAGCATGGCAGGGACCGCGGGATAAAATCGTATGTCCTTTGCCGGGGGCGGGGGAGAATGCTCTTTCTTGCCACTTTCCGGCCCGGGCTGGAAAGAGAGGGTTCTGTCCTGCAGACTCGCGACAACAGTGAAGGAGAAAAAAATAAATGAGATGAAAAGGGTGATGATCAGTATGATTTTCCAGACAACTGTTTGCATGACGTTCCTGACTGCCGGGACCGCAAAACCTTAATATTCCTCCCATTGCAATTATTTGCCCCAACATTATTTAAGATTTCCGGCGGATTCTCCGGTCTACCATCCCCAGAGCAGCTTGCGGGCCACCCAGCCTGTCTTGCCGCTTTCGTGTTTGACCTTGACCCAATACCTGGTGCGTTCAAGGGTACGGAAAACCACGCCGTAGCGGGCCTGGCCCGTCACCCTGTATTTTACCCCCGGCCCGCTGCGGATGTTGGCCAGCCTTGACTTCACAACCATGTGCGGGGTGGAAACGGTCAGCGGGGCATACACCCAGCCCTCATCATTTTCAAAATCCCTGACCTTGAACCATTTGCCCTGGGACTTGATCACCTGCAGGGGAAAGCCCGTGCCCAGCACCCACATCACCTTATTTTTCTCGGAAGGCCCGGATCTGAGATTGACCTCATTGCCGGCAATGCTGACCATTTTCGCCGCACCGGCGACCGGGACAAGAGCAAACAACAGACAAAACAACAATATACGATATCTTCCAGACATTTTTCTGTATTCAGTTGAGATTTCTTTCTGCATGAAAAGCTCAGGTTACTCCGCGCCGGCAATCGGGATCATGCCGGCCTCTTTATCTTTAAGCTGCAAAGCGGCAACCAGCTGCACCAAACCGGAATCAAGATCTTGCAGGGCACTATCAGGCAGGCGCAGCAAAACATCGGCCAGGGCGCCCTGGGCCGGCCGCGGCGCCTTTTCCAGCAATGCCGCCCCGCTCTCGGTGACAAACAGTCTGACCACTCTCTGATCGCTGCTGTTGCGGTCCCGGCTGATCAACCCCCTCTCCTGCAGTTTGTCCAGCATATTGCTGCAGGTGGACTGGTGAATGGACAGGACGTTTGCCAGGCGTGATACGGTCAAGCCGGGCTCATTGTCTAATTCCCACAACATCCAGAGCTGGGCGGCGCTCACCCCCGACTCTTTCTCAACCAGGCGGGAATAGGTCTGCACCGACCGGAAGATGATGCGGAGATTTTTCAGAACCGCCTGAAAGAGAACACGGTGCACATCATTTTCTTCGTCCCGGTCCCGGGCATCCTGCAGCGCATTATGCATAACAGCCATGGCATTGACTCCTCCCCTCTCAGACGCATCCATATTTCCGCAAATTATATTCATACAATAACATATTGCGAAAATATTTCAACCTGCCAATCCGATACATAATTCCACTTTGCCCGGCGGCGCACAGGATAACAGATTTTTGCCGTATCAAGGATGCCGGGAACATGGTAAGATAGGGCCGATTTACGGGCCGTCCCTAACTGACGGGAAATCGGCTGAGGACGGTAAAGCAGCCAATCTCCCGGCAGGACTGACAAAAATCAGGCGGAGACGGCACTATTTTTGCTGATCCATCAACCATTTTCACCATTATCGCGTTCAGTAAAAAGAACACGGTGAAATAATCCCCCGGCACTGTTGCCGAAAACATTTTTACCATAACACTATGAGCCTTTTGCAAAATGAACGTCGTAGCGAGATCGAGAGAAAAATATTCTGTGCAAGGATGAGTGGTGAAATCGCCCGGAAGCGTAGCAGTGCTACGTTGAGGACGATTTCACCAGGATGGCCGCACAGGTTATTTTTAGCCGATCGGAGTAGATGTTCATTTTGCAAGAGGCTCACTATACCATCAAATCAGACAAAGGGTTCTCATTTACCCTGCCGAGCATTCATGTTGAAAAAATCCGTTCTCACCATTCTGTTTACAGCAGTGTTGGCATTTGCCAACGCTTTTTTATCTCAACCGGGCTGCGCCGCTGAGCCTGTTGCCGCAGACAAAACTTCCGAGAGCACCGCTACCGCATCACCCCAGAGCATCATTGAAGAAAAGCTGAAAAAAATCCAGCAGATGCTGGCAGACAGCAAAGCGGAAAAAACCGAGAACCTCTCTCTGCAGTTAAAAATACCTGCCGAGATGTTCCAGAAAAAAATTCTCATCCTGCAGGAAATTGAGGCAACCTACCAGCAGCAGCTCAACGCGCTGACCAGACAGGCTTCCCTGGACCAGGAGCAGAAAAACCTGAAAGAACAGACCGAGTCCAATCAGGGAGTCCTGGTGTCGCAACTTCCGCCCTATTCCCTCTCCACCTACGACCTTTATCTTGATCAACTCGACAAGATGCAGCAAAAGGAGGATACGGCATCCGCCGCCCAGCGGAATGACAAGAAAAACCTCGAGAATGCCCAAGCCAATTTGGACACAGCGGCCCAGCAGATGCGGCTTGCAACGGAAAAAGCCGGCGCCGAGGGAGAAAAGGCGGATTCCCCGGCCCTCCACATGCAGATCACCCTGGCCAGGCTGGGAAATGAGTTGGCTGAAGCATCTCTGGATCTGAATCGATACAATCTGGACATCAGCAAACTTGAACTGCAGATTGCCCAACAGCAAAAAAACATGACCCGGCAGCAGGTTGACTGGGTCAGGGCCCATCTTGCCTATGATGAACAGGACCTGCGGGAAAGGCTGGAGCTTCTCGACGGACTCAGGCGGAAACTCAAGGCACTCATGACCTCCCTGGCCGCGGAGCAGCAGCAGGTGGAGGATGCCTGGCTCAAGGCGCAGCAGGAATACAGCGACACGGGTATTGCTGACGAACTCAAGAAGCAAAGAAGCAAATCCGGGCTGGACGCCCGTCAGGCCTGGCGCGAGACCCATCAGGAGGTCCTGGAGCAGACGGAAAATTCGCTGCGGCTCATCACTATTGCCCAAGAGACATGGCAACGACGCTATGCGATGATCAAGGGAGAGGTGAATTACGATGAATTCGACCAGTGGGAGAAGGAAACCGCCGACTCTTTGGAAAACATAAACAGACTCATCGCCATGGGGCAAAACTCCCAGAACAGCCTGCAATCGCAGATCACCTCCGTGAAAATGCAGCTTGCCATGCAGGAAATTGATCCCGTTATCGCCCAAAACCAGCGCACCATGCTGAAGGCCCTCGAAAAGTTGCTGGAACGCACGGTTGAGTATCTCTCCCGGCTGCAAACCATGGCCCGTTTTGAAAACCGCTTTCTCGCGGAAATCAACGCCAGACAGACAAGCATCAAAGTGACCGACATCCTGCGGAAACTGGCCGCTAATTTCTTCAATACCCTTGATTATGAACTGTGGGTCATTGACGATCAATCCGTGACGGTTAAAAAGGTCATTATCGCCGCCCTCATTCTCTTCATCGGCCTGCTGCTCGCCAAATTCATCTCCCGTTTCACCACCGACCGTATTCTGCGGCGCACCAAGCTGGGTGAAAGCGATCGGGCCATCTTTGACAGGATCCTCTATATCCTGATGCTGGTCATGATCGTTCTTTTCGCCCTGCACACGGTCAATATTCCTCTCACCGCGCTCACCTTTCTGGGCGGCGCCTTTGCCATCGGCGTCGGTTTCGGCACCCAGAACCTGCTGAACAATTTCATCAGCGGCTTTATTCTCATGCTGGAGCGTCCCGTCAAGATCGGCGACACCATCGAATTTGAAAACACCATCGGCACTGTAGAGGAAATCGGCATCCGCTGCACCCGGATACGCACGGCCAGCAATGTCCACATCCTGGTTCCCAACAGCAGCCTGCTGGAAAAAAACATCGTCAACTGGACCCTGTCGGACCATATAATCCGCTGCCAGGTCCGGGTGGGCGTTGCCTATGGCTCAAATGTCCGGGAGGTGTCAAAGCTGCTTTACAAGGCGGTTGCCGAACATGATAAGATCCTGAAAAAACCGGAACCGATTGTCATCTTCAACGATTTCGGCGACAGCGCCCTGATATTTGACATTTATTACTGGATACGGATTGGCGACACCCGAATGGAAAAATTTATCATCGAGAGCAATGTGCGCTTTCTCATCGAAAAACATTTCCGTGAGGGCGACATCAGCATCCCCTTTCCCCAGCGGGATATCCATCTTGACACCACCCAGCCGCTCAATTTAAGAATTTTCCAGGAGAGCGGCGATCCGCAAGCCAAAAAAGGAGTTGACGCCCATGAGCAACAACCTTAATGGAGCCTGTTGCGGCACACCCGGTCAGGCGGTGCAACCTCACCCGGCCCGCAAGGCCATGAAAAAAATTCTCGCCTTCACCCCTGCCGCCCTGCTGCTGTCGCAACTCGTGGCCCCTGCCGCCGGTGCAGCAGGAGATTTCACCAGTTACGAAGAATGCCTGATGGAGACCATGAAAACAGCGGCTGATTCCATGACCGTCAGCCAGGTGAAGCAGGCCTGCGGGCCGTATCGCATGCCGGAACGCACGGCAGAGGCCCTCCCCGTGGAAGAGACTTCCGCTCCGGACATTCTGCCCACCGAGGAACTGCCCGCCGTAACCCGCCGGGTCACCTATGAGTCAAAAAACCAGGGGAACCTTTTCACCATCATCCCGCACAGGCCGAATTATCTCCTGCTGGCCAGCTACAATGACAACCTGAGCGGCGAGGGGCTGCAACTCGAGGACAGCGAGCTCGACTACACCGAGGTCAAATTCCAGCTGAGCTTCAAGGCGCCCCTGACCAGGGACCTGTTCGGCTATGAAAATGGCCGGCTGTATGCCGCCTACACCATGAAATCTTTGTGGCAGGCATACAACAACGACATATCCAGCCCCTTCCGCGAGACCAACCATGAGCCGGAAATCTTTGTTGCCCTGAAGAGCGACAGGGAATTTTTCGGCATCAACAACCCGTACATCCTGGCCGGGGTATCCCACCAGTCAAACGGACGGGGCGGCGACAGGTCCCGCAGCTGGAACCGGCTCTATCTTGACTTTATCTTTGAACGGGGCGACTTCGCCCTGAGCATCAAACCCTGGTACCGGCTGCCGGAGGAAAGCAAATCCTTCCTTGGTGATCCGGGCGGTGACGACAATCCCGATATCTCCTCCTATATGGGCTATGGGGAGCTGACCGCCGGCTGGTCGAAATACGGCCACACCGTGAGCATCATGCTCCGCAATAATCTGCGCCACGACCATAACCGGGGCGCGGTGGAGCTCGGCTGGAGCTTTCCCCTGGGAGACGAGATTCCGCTGAAGGGCTATCTCCAGTATTTCAACGGCTACGGTGAATCATTGATCGACTACAACACCTCGGTCAACCGGATCGGGCTCGGCGTGCTGCTGACCGACTGGCTCTAGCAGCACTGAAAAAATTCCATGCCGTCGCCCGCTGTTATCATCTTCCTGGTCACTTACCTGGGGGTCGCCCTGGGCCGCATCCCCGGCCTGACCCTTGACCGGACCGGCATTGCCCTGCTCGGGGCAATCGGCATGATCATCAGCGGGGCGGTGCCCCTCGGGTCCGCCCTGGCGGCCATCGACCTGCCGACCATCGTCCTGCTCTACGCCCTGATGATCCTCTCTGCCCAGCTCCGCCTGGGCGGCTTCTACACCTGGATCGCCGGCAAAAGCACCGGCCTGCTTGACCGGCCCCGGCGTTTCCTGCTCATCAGCATGCTGCTGGCCGCCCTGCTTTCCGCCCTGCTGGCCAATGATATCATCTGCCTGGCCTTCACCCCGGTGCTGACCATGGCCCTTCTACGGGCCGGGCTCAACCCTCTGCCCTTTCTGCTGGGACTTGCCGCGGCAAGCAATATCGGCTCGGCCGCCACCATCATCGGCAATCCCCAGAACATGCTCATCGGCCAGATCGGCCGCCTGGCCTTTGACCGCTTCCTTTACTGGTGCACGCCACCCGCGCTGATCGCCCTGGCCGGCGCCTATCTGATCATCTGCGCCCTCTACCGCAACCGGTTTGCCGCAGCCGCAGGCCCCCCGCCCGCGACCCCGCAACCTGACTGGCCGGTGTTCAACCTGTGGCAGACCGGCAAAGGACTCTTCGCAACCGCCGTGCTGCTCGCCCTCTTTTTTACTGATATTCCCAGGGAACTCTCGGCCATCACCGTGGCGGGCTTTCTGCTCTGCAGCAGAAAAATGCGCTCCCGGCAGATGATGGAGCTGGTGGACTGGCATCTCATCACCCTGTTCTGCGCCCTTTTCATCGTGGTGCAGGGCATTGCCGTTGAAGATGTCCCGGGCCGTATCATCGGGCTCATCAACAGCAGAGGTTTTGAACTGACCAGCCCCCCCACCCTGGCAACGGTTTCCACCATCATGAGCAACCTGGTCAGCAACGTGCCGGCGGTCATGCTGCTCATCCGTTTTCTCGACCCCGGCCAGCCGCTGCAGTGGTACGTACTGGCCCTGTCAAGCACCTTTGCCGGCAACCTGCTTGTCATCGGCAGCATCGCCAACCTCATTGTCATTGAACAGGCGAAAAAACTCGGCGTTGACATCACCTTCCGGGAACACGCCCGCACCGGGGTGCCGGTCACCCTTTTTTCCCTGCTGGTGCTGGCCCTGTACGCCATGGTCCTCAATGGCGGGTAAAACGGCAAACCGTATCTTCCTGTTGCCACGGCTGCTGAACCCCGGCCGGTGAGGGAAATAAAAGCCTCAAGCCCGTTGACGATATTTTTTTTACACCACGCTTATCCGCCCCTGACAGCAGGCAATTTCTTTTTGAGTTGACAAATTTTCTGAAAACAACTAACTGATTTTTTAAGGGTTTTCCCGGGCAGGCCAAGGCTGCCTCGGGGATGTAAGCGGGGATTTCGGCGGTTTCAGCGACAGCAGGCAAACGCCGAAAGAAAATTATTTATGCAAGTTATCCAACAACCGCAGCATGTGCGCCAGAGGTGCAGCGGCAAATGCAAATAGCCTGGTGGGGCCGGTATACATGGAAGATGACGGCATGGGTGCTGCTGGGAGCATTTTTTCTCCTGTTGCCGGCCCGCGCGGTATCTGCCCGTCTTCCTGCGGGACGCCTCGTTGTGCTCGGGGTCCGCAATGAAGTGAACCGGCCGGAATGGAATGACCAATTGATCGGCTATGGCCTTGCCCAGCTGCTTCTGCAGGAACTTTACAATACCGGCCTGTATGTCCCCATTGAGACCAATCCGGAAATTATCAATGAAATAAACAGATTAATCAAAGCGTACTGGCGAGCAGAGGCCAGGGAGTACACTGCGGCGGAAACCGATGCCCTGGCCAATAAATTCGCCGGCGATGTTACGGCCTATGCCACGGTAAAGAAAGTTGCCAGCGAACGCAGCCGGACATCAGTGGGTCCTTTCTCCTCGGCGCAAACAGTTGTGATAATTGCGGTCGAAGTAACCTTGAAAAAAGTCGGAGAGGAGGAAATCCGCGTCAACGGCGAGGGCCGCTCGGCGACAAAGGCCAAGACAATCATGTTTACCATCCGGGATGACAAATTACAACTGGATGAAACCGCTGTCGGCAGGGCTGCCGAAAAGGCGATCAAAAATGCTGTGGAGGAGTTGCGCCAATGACAAAAAACGGCTTGCTGCAACGGAAAGCGGGCTCTCCGCTTCTCCTGTCTCTGTTTTTTTCCCTGCTGTTACTCTCCGCCTGTGCCCAGAAAACCCTGGATATCGATGAAAGCCAGACCATTCCTCAACAGGAGGCGGAAGCAGTTGTTTTTCCGCCTTATGAGGGGGAAAAAATTCCCATTGCCGTGTTTCCCATGGGGCTCTCGGAAAAAGCGGCCCAGCGTTATCCGCACCTGCTGGAAAAATCGGTGGGACTGGGCCTGGATAATGTGCTGGCGGACACCATCTACCAGACCAGACGATATCGCCTGGTAGAGGCAAATGAGGCGGTGATCAATGAATCATTGAACAGGATCATGATGAGCGCCTCGGGCTTGATGGATGAGCAGCATGCCCTGCGGATCGGCAAAATCCTGGGGGCGAAAAAAATTATTTACGGGGAGGTGTTTGATTACTCTGAGGGGAAAGAGGAATCAGTGGCAGGACTGAAAGCCGTCACCACCCCGAGAATACGGGTGGGCATCCAGCTCCGCATGGTGGATACGGAAACACTGGAATACGTCCCGGCTTCCAGCGTGAAATACGGTCGAGACTGGAGCGAAGCAAGTCAAGCCGCCATCGGCAATGCCGTGTTGAAACTGATAACCGGCGGCCGCGATTAGGGTTGGGAGGCCAATCTCCGGCCGGTTTGACGAGCCAGTATTGTAGTTAAAATATTCATAAATGAGGATGAGAGATGAAAAAACAAATTGCCAAGTACGCCTTGCTGAGTGTTGTCCTGTGGCTGCCGGAAAGTGCCGCGGCCGAAGACTTTTTTGATATTATCCGCATCAATGTCAGCACCACGGGCACATCAAGCTCCCTTGATCTCCCCTATAACGGCGCCCAGGTGACCACCTCCTGGACCGATCCCGATCAGGATGGCGATTTGGATACAGGGGAGGTTCTTGCCGACCCGGTGCAATTCTATGACCGGAGCGGCGCCCTCGCCCTGTCCTCGGCAACTTCTTCGTATCCGGTGCTGACCCGGGCTGACCTGGAAAGATGGGCCGAGGAACACGCGGACGAAATCTATCAGATCCTGTTCCCCGGCGGGGTCAGCCAGGGCATCACCGACCTGAGCATGATTACGCAGACCGGCGGGCAGCGGCTGTTCCAGAAAGTCCAGCTCAAAAAAACCGGGGATATCATCACCAACAATGAGTTCGCCGGGGCCGTGGAGTATGTCAACCTGGAGGTCAACGATGATTCCGGCGACGCCTATTCCGCGGTGATCAATTACAGCCATGAAGCGGATAGCGGGCTGGAGATGGGATTAGTCCTGCCGTACCGGTATACCGATATGTCCGATGTCATCAACTCGAAATCCCATTTTGTGGCGTTTGAACCCTATCTGAAAAAAAAGGTATGGGAACACGATGATCTCTCCCTCTTCCTCGGCGGCGCCTTGACCGGCGCGGTATTCTATATGAAATCCGATTCCATTGAGGATTCCGGCAATCTGCTTTACGGGGGCGGCCTGTTCACCAGTTTCCAGAAGCCCCTGGGGCCGGGAAATCTCAGCGGCGGCGTGGAGTACAGGATCACCAAGACACATCTGCCCAGCGGGTTGAACGACAACGACAATGTCTTTGTCGAAGAGGCAATCGATTATATCAATGATCTGGACCCGGTACATACCGCCAGTTACGGCTTCAACTATGGCATTGCCGTGCAGGACAATATGGCCTTCAATCTGCAGGTGCTCCGGTCGCATTTCATCAGCAGCGACATCGATAACGACCGCGACACCCAGACCATGGTCGGTCTCAGCGCCGCCTACCTGCCGACCGACACCTTTGAAATCAACCTGGGGGTCCGTTCCATATATGAGCTGGAGGACGTTGATTCCTACGGCGTCATGCTGAACGTCATCAACCGGTTTTAGACACCGGCGACAAATGATGGCGCCAGGGTGCCGCTGCCGAATTCCTGCTGCTCCGGGTAAAATGCTCGTGCTTATTGATCCGTCACCGCCGACTCCTTATATTTACCCAAAAGGCTGACTTTCGCTTTTCCCGCGCCGGCAGCCGATACGAATCTCCCGGGAGCAAGGCCGATGACATATTTTTTCCGCGCAGCAGCACTGCTGATACTTTTTCTGACCTGCCTCCTGCCGCCGCTGCAGGCAAAGGATCTGGTCAGTTACGCCTTTGTTAATGAAGACGGCTCGCTGGAGGTAAGCAGAAAAAAAATCTGGCTGTACGGCATCCACATTCCGCCAACGGACCCCACCTGCCGTACCTTTGAGAGTCCCATTGTCTGCGGCCCCAGGGCAACCCTGGCCCTTGATTTCAAAATCGGCCCCTTTTTCGTCGACTGTGAAAAGAAATGGGATAACGAGGATGGCAGCATTGTCGCGCTGTGCAGGTTGAAGGGAGAGGATCTCAGCGCCTGGATGCTCCAGCAGGGCTGGGCCGTTGCCCTGCCGGATGCCCCGCTTGAATACCAGGTGCTGGAAAAAATCGCCCGCAAAAGGGAGCGGGGCATCTGGGGCAGGATAATCGGACATTAGGAACGAACAGCAATGAAAAAAACAGCAGGCAATCCGTCATGCCGGACCTGATCCGGCATCCACATGTTTATATGGCCCCGGACACAATCAATTTCCTGAGGGCCGTCTGCCGCTGACTGGTATCCTGATTGCGCACCGCCATGGCCAGGGCCTTGCGCGTGCCGACAAACACCGCCAGCTTCCTGGCCCTGGTCAGACCGGTGTAAATCAGATTCCTGAAGAGCATTTTGAAATGCTGGGAGAGGACCGGAATAATGACCGCGGCAAATTCACTACCCTGCGACTTATGGATGGTGATGGCATAGGCCAGGTCGAGCTCGACAATATGCTCCTTCTGGTACAGAACCTCCCTGTTGTCGGGAAAAAAGGAAATCACGCAGGTCAGTTCTTCATTGTCAATTGCCCTGATGGCGCCGATATCGCCGTTAAAAACCCCCAGGTCGTAATTATTTCTGCGATGGATAACCCGGTCGCCGACCCTGAAGATCCTTTCGCCGACCTTCAGCTGACTCTTCCCTGCGGCAGGCGGGTTGGCCGCTTCCTGAATCATGGCATTGAGACTGACCGTGCCGAGACTGCCCCTGGTCATCGGCGACAGGATCTGGATTTCACAATTTCCGCCGAAATATTTCGGGATCCATTCCAGGTAAAGCTTTCTGACAATGTCCGAGGCGGCCAGGCCGTAGTGCAGCGATGACCAGGGATGTACCTTGTGCAACACCGCGAGCAGTTCCTCAACCCTGGTCTGGGCCTGACAGACCTCTTCCAGATTGACATGCTGAAATTTTCCGGGAATGACGAATTCGGTCTCATAGGGGATCAGCGGCTCACTGGTGCGGAATTCATAGAGATTGGCGGCATTGCCCGGATCAGCGCCCGGCTCGGCTGTCCTGTGGTCATGGAACCGTTTCACCCTGCCCACAAAGGAGAGCTGCTCCTTGGTCGCCTCCTCTGAATCAAGAAACAGGCAATCAACTTTGTTCCGCCACAGTTCGGGTTTTTTGAAGGGAGAATCGATGTAGGGCATTTCCCCGCGGTTGATCTGGTGGGCATATTGAATGATGAGCGATTCCCGGGCCTGCCGGAAGATTCTGGTCAGCCGGAAACAGGGCACCCTGCCCGAGGCAATCATGTCCTGCAAAACGTTGCCGGCCCCCACCGAGGGCAGCTGGTCCGCATCGCCGATAAAGAGCACCTGGCTGGGCGCAGGCACGGCCTTGAGCAGCGAGGCGGTCAGATTGATGTCCAGCATGGAACATTCGTCAACAATGAGAAAATCCACCGCCAGCGGATCTTCTTCGTTTTTCTTGAACCTGCCGAGCTGCCATTCCAGCAGACGGTGGATGGTTTTCGCTTCCCGGCCGATGACCTCGGACATGCGCTGGGCGGCCCGGCCGGTGGGCGCGGCAAGCAGCACCTTCAGCTGCATCGCCTCCAGCAGTTTCACCAGTACCAGGGTGGTGGTGGTCTTGCCGCAGCCGGGGCCGCCGGTGAGAATGGAGAACTTTTCACAGGCGATATGGTGAACGGCAGCGGCCTGCTCATCGCTTAAGGAGATATTGTTTGCCGTGCAGTAACGGCTGACCCACCTGCTCACCCTGTCCTGATCAATCCGGGGAGGCTGGCCAAAGCCCGCCACCTTCCCGGCCACATAGAGCTCATCGTAATAGAGAGACTTCGAGTAATAGCATGGCTCCGTCACCCCTGTCGGCGAGGTGAGCCGGCGGACCATCAGCTGCCCCTCCTGCTCCATCCGGTCAAGCAATCCGGCCAGCCTGTCGCCGAGGTCCAGCTGCAGGAGCTCTTTCACCTGGGCTTCAATCTGCGACCGGGTCAGATAGCAGTGGCCGAAATCCCTGCTGGCCGCCAGCACATGTTTGATGCCCGCCATGATTCTCTCGGGGCTGTCAGTCGCCAGGCCGATGCTCAAGGCAACCCTGTCCGCGGAGAAAAAGCCAATCCCGTAGAAATCATTGGCAAGCCGGTAGGGGTCTTCCGTCACATAGGGGATGGCCTTGTCGCCGTACTGCTTGTAAATGCGCACCGCAAAAAGGGTGCTGATGCCATGGGTCTGCAGAAACATCATCACCTCCCGGATGGCCCGATGCTCGGCCCAGGCCGCGCTGATCATTTCCAGTTTCTTCGTGGCAATGCCGGGAACCTCGGTAAGCCGGTCGATTTCCCCCTCAAAAACATCCAGGGTCTGCTTGCCGAAATGGCTGACAATGCGTCTGGCGGTCTTCGGGCCGACCCCTTTGATCAGCCCCGAGCCCAGATACTTTTCCAGGGCGGCCGAGGTGGCCGGTTTCTTTTCCACGGCTTTTGTTGCCTGAAACTGCCGGCCATACTGCGGGTGCATCGTCCAGGCCCCGGCAAACTCCATGGTGGCGCCGGCAAACACCTTGGTCTGGTGGACGACCACGGTTTCCAGCTGCTGGGGATTATCGAAAGGAAAGACCCGCAGGATGGAAAAGCCGTTGTCGGCATTGTGGAAGGTGACACGATCCACAATCCCCCGCAGGGTCTCTTCAATAACGCCGGTCTGTTTGATCAGTGGTTGTTGCATGGGAAAAAATTGCCTGGCCAATAAACATCCTGACCGCCTGAGTTTGCAAGGGAGCCGGGGAGATTTCCTGGCTTAAAATTGTCTCACAAAGGAAACCATCTATTTTCCATCCAACACACTTCGTACGATTTTTGCCAGATTTTTACTGTCTACAGGCTTCCTGAGGTATTTTATTATGCCAATCTCCATCGCCTTCTCTTCCGAGAGGGTTGAACTATAGCCGGTGCAAAGAATAACAGGCAGATCAGGACGGATACCCAGCACCTCTTCAGCAAGTTTCGCCCCGGACAAAGCGGGCATTGCCTGATCTGTTAAGAGAAGATCAAAACTCTGGGGATCACTCTTAAATGCTGCGAGCGCCTCCTGGCTGCTGGTCCTGGCCGTAACAGCGTAACCGAGGCTGGAAAGGACAGCCTCATGGAGAGCAACAATTATTATTTCATCGTCAACGATCAAAATCCTCTCCGTTCCACGGGGCAAAGATTTTACCTCTTCAGCTTCAACAGGCGTTTTGACATCTTCAATGATCGCCGGAAAGTAGACATGAAAGGTTGTGCCTTTGCCACGTTCGCTCTCAACGGTGATCATGCCTTCGTAGTCCTGGACGATGCCAAGAACCACGGACAGACCGAGACCGGTCCCTTTCCCTGTTTCTTTGGTGGTAAAGTAGGGCTCAAAGATTCGCCGTTGTGTTTGTTGATCCATACCGCAACCGGTATCACTCACGGAAAGTTCAATAAACGGACCGGGTAAAACTCCTGGATGGCCCGACACATCCTCAGCATTGAGTTCTCTGCGCGCCAATGTCACTATTAAAGTACCGGTCTCTTCCTCCATGGCATGCAGGGCATTGGTGCAGAGGTTGATAATAATTTGATGAATCTGGGTCGGATCGGCCCAAATACTGCCGCTTTCAGGATTTATATTCTCTACTATTTCTATGGTGGTCGGCAAAGATGCCCGCAGCAGATTAAGAGAATCCTTGACTATCAGATATGGCTGGAGAGCCCTGCGGTTATGAGCGCCTTTGCGGCTGAAGGTCAGTATCTGCCTGACAAGTCCCGCGGCTCTGTGTGATGCCTGCAGCACCTTGGCAAGATTGGCAGAAGCGTTGCTTCCATCTTCCAGCTCAACTTTTGCAAGTTCAGTGAAGCCGATGATTGCCGAGAGAATGTTGTTGAAATCATGGGCGATACCACCGGCAAGGGTGCCGATGGCTTCCATCTTATGCGCCTGGGCCAGCTTATCCTCAAGCCGTTTCTGTTCGGTGATGTCTATGGCAATCTGGATCTTGGCCAGGGAGCCATCCACCCAGTGCAGAAGACGATCATGTTTTAAATACCAACGGTCGTTAAACGCGTCAAAGTGCTCCCATACGTATGTTTTGCCGACCAGAGCCTCATCATGGACAAGTTTTTCATTAGGGCAGAAATCGCATGGGCCGCTCATCCCCTTTTGCAGAACCTGCCAGCAGGTTGAACCGGCCACAGCGCCATAAAGCTCCTGACAGCATCTGTTGACATATAAAATCTCATATGTCTCGACATCGACAACATAGACAAAATTCTCCGTGCTATCAAGGATTGTCAGCATTCTTTTGTGGGCATCCGCCAGGCGTAACAGGGCGTTCTTCAGATCATTCTCCCGCTCTCTTAATTTCCTGTTGGCGCTCTTCAATGACATATGGGAGAGACAATTGGAAATAGCAGCGGAGATTAAGCCGGTGATGATTTCCAGTATCGTCAGATCCGCTTCCCCATCAAAATCGTCATGGGGTTGAGCGGCTACGATGATCCCCGCCCTTTTTTCACCAGGCTCCGAAGTCCCTACTATTGGGACGGCGAGTAAGATATTTCCCCTGTCAACCATCGCCGTGGCAGCATTCATCTGTTGATCAGGAGCCGCCATGTCAAGACATTGCGGGCTGTGGATTTGGTTCCACAGGTGCTCAATAGAAAAATTTTGCGCGGTCCAGTCCATTTCGCCCGTCGCCATACCGCCTTTGCAAGCCAGCAACTCAGGTTGGCCACCGTCATTTGCCCAAAATATGGAGACTTTTTTGTATCCCAGAATTGAAGATATCAACATCACTGCCGTTTTCCCGACATCACTGAGAGTAGTCAGGGGAATACGCGCAAAGGTATTGCTATGGTAATTGAGCATCTGGACCAGATGAGCAATACGGTCCTGGCGTGATGCTGATTTTGATGCTTCCGTTTTATCAGCCATTATTTGCCAGAGATTGCAAAAGCTTCTTAGCCTCCTGCCTGTTTTGCTGAACACCATAAACGGTGACATCCGGTGCGGCGATAAGACATGGGACCCCGGTGGCATGGACCGCTGCTTTCAACCTTGCCCCTTCATCGCTCTCAACCGAAACAATTACCAGATCAACACCGACTTCTTCCGCAATTTCGCCCCAGAAACTTGTGGCGGTCAGTGAAAACGGTCACCATTCCCCGGTCAACAGGGTCGGATAATGGATGACGTCACTCACATGTATAGCGGCAAAATGTTTCGGCTTACCACGAAAAAGGGCAATAATTTCTTCAGCACGGGGATAAGGGCGGACTCCATCCGCCGTCAGGTAAGACCTTCAGTAAAAACCCGCCTGAGCAAAAGGCTGCTTTTGATATTCCTCACCATCAACCAGAATGGTTGGTGAGCCATAAAGGCCCATCTCTTCCGCTTTTTCAAGTGAAGGCACCACAATTGTCTCAACTTCTGCATCGAGATTTTCTGCCTGTATCAGATCCGTCATCTGTCGGCCTAAATCAATTGCAGTCTGACAGCCCTTAAAAGTAATCAACTCTATTTTTTTCACTGTCTTTCTCTTTTTTTATATAAATTTACTCAATACAATACTCAGGCTGGAATGGTATTTGCTTAGTGAAGAATATCATATATTAGAGCCTCTTGCAAAATGAACGTCGTAGCGAGATCGAGAGAAAAATATTCTGTGCAATGATCAACGCCTTCTACCGGCGTCTTGGGTGACCTGGTAGCAATGGATCCTTCGCCATTCAACAAATAAGGGACTCGAAAAATACTCATATACCTGGATCGCGCCCGGATTTGGGTTGGATTTGGCTGGACCGATTGAGCAAAACCGCAGGCGCAGCAGGGCTACGGTGAGGATTTTGCGATTGAGGCGCAGCCAAAGACCTCGGTGCCCACTTGTGGGGTGTGGCCCGAAAACGGGATGCGTGATGGTAAATTCAGACAACCTGATCTCGGCAGATTTTACTTTGATACCAGAATTGCAGTTCGAGAAAAGTGCCTAGCAATTGGTAATCTATTTCTGAATTTTATTCAGGGTTAAAAACATTGCCATCATGGCAAGGTTCAAGTTCAGAGGCTATGTCCTCTGAACGATTTATGGTACTCCAATGAGTCAATTTAGAAAACTTGAGGTGATGAAGTAATTGTGGATACTGACGCGGATCTGGAAAGAACTATCCCGGGGGAAATCATGTCGGTGTGCAGGTGTTCCGTTCCTCGTCAAGCCTGCTACCTTGTCCTGACATTCTGCCGCGGTTTGCCTTCGCCTTACGCTTCCATGGCAAGGAGCGCGACCGGAAAATTGGCGAGGAGATCCCGGACCAGAATCTCCGGCCCTGCCGAGCCCTCCCCGGCGCTGATCTGTTCCCCGGTGAAGACGTTCCGGAATTGTTTCGCCGACATGCTCCCCGGCAGCGCGATCACTGTCTCGCCCCATACCTCTCCCACCGGCAAGGTCTTGGAGGGAAAACCGAGAAGCGACACCACCAGTCTGGGGACCACGACCAGGCAGACCTCATCGGCGCTCACGCGGGCAAAGGCCACCACCTGCTCCGCCCGTTCACCGGCCGCGACAAGCGGCACATACCGCCCCTCGCGGAAAAGTGCCTGGCGAAGGTTGCGAAAGGCAAGGGTCTGGCGGATGACAAAGAATTTTGCCCTGCCGTCCTCGAGATTCGCCAGGAGTCGTATCGCTTCTTCGAGTCCGTTGCCTCCCTCGGCGGGGAAGCGGTCTGCAATCTCACCCAGGAGCCCTCGCCGCGAGGCATAATCAACGGGCTGCCGGTTGTCCGGATCGACGAGATCGAAGCGCCAGAGCTCATCTCCCTGGTAGATGTCCGGCACCCCTGGAGCGGTAAGCTTGAGCAGGAGCTGGGACAGGCTGTTAAGGAGCCCGAAGCGGGCCACATGTCTCTGGAAGGGCAGGAAATCCGCCAGAAACCGGTTGTTTTCACCTCCTGCCAGAATGCTGCTGATAAAGCCTGTGATCGCTTTTTCATATTCCTCATTGATATTGATCCAATTGCTGTGAACCTTTGCCTCCCGGACCGCCTTGACGGCATACTGCCGGATACGTTCGGCGAAATTCTCGCGCTGCGCCCCGTCAAGGACCTCCAGGGGCCAGGCCCCGAGCAGGATCTGATACAGGGCATATTCGTCGTTCTTCGAAGGCGCCTTTTCATTGCCGAGCCTGCTTTTTCTGGTCCGGTTCAGCATGCCCCAGCGTTGCACCCGCTGGCGCCATAACTCGGGAATTTCCGAGAGGACGGCGATGCGGACCCGCACATCCTCGCTGCGCTTGCTGTCGTGGGTAGAGGTGCCGAGCATGCTGCAGGGCCAGTGTTCCGCCCGCTCCTGATTGGCCTGGTGGAAGGCGGCCACCGACACGCCGAAGCGCCGGGGGTCGCCTCCCACCTCGTTGAGTGCCAGCAAGCGGTTGTAAATGTAAAAGCTCGTATCTTCAAGCCCTTTGGCCATGACCGGTCCGGTGTACTGTTGGAACTTCATGGCAAAGGCGAGGATTTTTCGGCGATGGGCATCCTGCTCCTCGCCCTTTCCGGCCAGCAGGAGCACGTCCCGAATAAAGCCGAAAATACTGCAATCCGCCGCCCGGCTTCGTTTCTCGGCCTGCATGGTCGCCCACTCGACATAGCGGCGGTCCTCTTCATCGACGCCGCCTTCGGTGACATAGGTGCGATATACCGGGAAATAGGCGACTATCTCCATGAGGGCTTCCCGGATCGTGTTCAGGGTGAAGTCCCGGGTGTGCCAGTCCGCCTGCGAGATCCGCCCGAGTTCATTGGCGAGCACGGTGAACTCGCTGGACAGGGCCACCTTGACAATGAGTTTCTTGCAATCATAGAGAAGTTCTTCGAAGTCGATCCGATGGCCGACAAAGCGCGTATAGATCGAGGACATCGCCTGCTCGGCGCGGTTATCCACGAAAAGGCCGCCCACCAGGATGGCGAATTCGTAGCCGGTGGTGCCGTGCACCGGCCAACTGCGGCGAAGCCGTTCATGGGCGGCGAGGATTTTTTCCACCACCACGTAGATGCCGGTCGAAACGCCCGGCTTCGCGGCTCCCGACGTCGTCGCCCCATAGCCCGGCTCCTTCTTATACACGGTCCTGCCCCGGGCGGCCTCGTTGAGCCATTGGTAATACTGGCCCGGATCATTGAGCCCGTCCGGGTGGTCAATCCGCAGTCCGGAGACCTTTTCCGCCGCGATAAGATCGAGCACAAACCGGTGAGTCTTCTCAAAGACCCGGCGATTTTCCATGCGCAGGGCGGCCAGATCGTTGATGTCGAAGAAACGGCGGTAGTTGATCTCGTCAGAGGCCACCCGCCAGTAGGCGGGACGAAAGGCTTGGCGCTCGATCAGCTCATGCAGAAGTTGATAACTTTGCCCATCTCCCGGAGTACCGTTAAAGAGCACTATTTTTTCAGCTATGAAACGGCGGATCTCGACATTTTCCAAACAGAGCCGGGCGAGGCGCCGCTTCTGCACCTCTTTGTCCCGGCGGCGGTCTTGCCGGCTTTCGGGAGATGTCGTCCGGTGCCCCGGAATATTGCCGAAGGCGGTGACCAGGCTGCGGAAATCCAGATAGATCGACTCCTCGGGGTGGAAGCGCGCTTCCAGTCGCTCGATTTCGTGGCCGAGGATCAAGGCATAGGAGACCGGGTCCAGGGGGAAGCGATGCTCGTGATAGCCGAGGGAGAACTCTCCGTGCTCGGCAGCGAACTGCAGCACCAGCAGGCCCTTTTCCAGCACGGTGCCGTAGTGATCTTCGAGTATGGGGAGCAGCACCTTGCCCCGCAACGCTTCCTGGATGGGATGCCAGTCGATGTCGAAAAACTCGGCGAAATCCGAAGATTCACCGTTTTCAAGAACATCCATCCACCGCTGATTGTCGCTGCCGATTCCTATGTGGTTCGGCACCATGTCCAGGATAAGGCCCATGGATTCGGCCCGCAAGGCGTCCGTGAAACGATTGAAATCATCCATATCGCCAATTTCCGGATTAAGGGCATTATGGTCGATGATGTCATAGCCGTGCAGGCTGCCGGGCCGCGCCTTGAGGAATGGGGAAGCGTAGCAATGGCTGATCCCGAGGCCTCGCAGGTACGAGACGAGCTCAGTGGCCATTTTGAAGGTGAAATTGTGGTTAAACTGTAATCTGTAGGTAGCCACGGGGATCTGGGAACCAGCCGCCCCTGGCGTCCATGTCGTCTCCCGTCCCAAAGGGGTGATGCCGCGCCCCCGTTCCCGCTCGATTGCCTCTGTATGGAGGGTGAGGCGCTCTTCTTTCGGCCACCCTTCCAGCTCGAGGGGCAGCTTGCGTTGCCAGTTCGGGTACTCATCAACGGTTCCCGGCAGATTGACCTGGGCGATCTGCCCGAAGACATCCTCCAGCTGAAAGAGGAAGAGCTTGGACCTGGTGCGGGCGAGAAAGGTATGCACGGCCAGGGCGAGCTCGGGCAGCATTTCCGGATACCCTGCCGGATCGAGACCCGCTTCCTCCGGCAGGAGCCCGTTGCGCTCGAGCAGCAGCAGCAGCCGTGCCCGGTCCTCGGCCCGGCCGATAATTTGGCTGTTGCGCAGGGCAGGGGTCGGAAAGAGATCGAGTTCGGTACGCAGTTCCAGATCGTGGCCCTGCCAATAGCCGGCGAAGGTGGGAAGATCGTGGGTGGTGGTTGCCACCAGGGCCTGGGCCGGGTAATCCGGCGGGGCCTTGAACGCCCCTTTTTCGTCTTTCTCAAAGTAAAAGAGCCGGTAGGAGAGCACCTCCTGGGGTAGGAGCGTCTCCCGCACCTCGTCCGGTACGGTGCCGAGATCTTCTCCCACCACCAGGCAACGGTTGCGTTGACTCTCCAGCGCCAGGATGGCCGCCAGATCCGCAAAGGGGTAGCGGACATAGGCTCCTTCGGCTGGGCTTCTGCCTGACGGCACCCAGAAAAGGCGCATGAGGCCCATGACATGATCGAGGCGGAGTGCCCCGGCATGCCGCATGTTGTTGCGCAAGGTGGCAATAAAGGGGGCATAGGCCCTCTCCCGCAGTCTCGCCGGGATCAGCGGCGGCAATCCCCAATCCTGGCCTTTCAGATTGAAATCATCCGGCGGAGCCCCGATTCTCACCTCCCGGGCATAAAGATCCTGATACATCCAGGTCTCTGCCCCGGCGCCGTCCACACTCACCGGCAGGTCAGCGTACAATCCCACATTGAGTCCCAGCTCAAAAGAACGGCGGCCTACGGCGCCAAGCTGCAAGCCGGCATGCCATTGCAGATAGTGGAAAAACTCCAGCCGTTCCCGTTGCTCTTCGGCAAAGCGCAGCACGGCGGGCGAAGCGGGAGTGCGGAACGGTTCCGGCCAGACCGGCCAGCCCCAGACCGCAGGGTCGTCCTTATGGAAGCGCTCCTGCAGGGCCTCGAAAAGTCCGTAGAGCCGGAGGGGCTCCCCGCCTTTTTCCTGGAAGTCTCGAAAGGCCCGGCCGCGGTCGGTCCCCGGATTGAGATGATGGTCGCGGAAATGGTGGTAGAGAATCTCGAGGATGGCCTTCTTCGCGGCCGAAACGCCGGCATAATCAACCAGCTCCGATTCTCGCAGGCTTGCCAGACTCACCTGGAATTGCGGGTCTTGCACGGCCTCCTGGGCCTTGCTGCTTTCCCGGAAATCGGGCACGGCCTCGATGTCGAGGTAGAGATGATTGAAAAAGAGACGGCTGGACGGACTATAGGGACTTTTGTGGAAAGGATTGTGGGAAAAGAGTGCATTGATCGGGTTGACCCCGACCACGCCGGCGCCACGCTCGGCAAAGTATTCGAAAAGGCGGCTGAGATCGGTAAAATCACCTATCCCCCAGTTTCGGTGCGAACGCAGCCCATAGAGCTGAAGCGCAGGTCCCCAGACCCGGCCCTCCCCCTGGAGTCCGGCCGGCACATAGCAGGAGCACGGGGCAACGATGACCGGCAGATCCCCGGAGAGCGGGTCGTCATGGTCGAGTTCCCGGAGAGTGAAATGGTGGTAGCCCTCAGCAACGGCAACGGCGAGTTCGAGCTCGAGCTCGCGCCGCTCGATGAGCGCTCCGTCTATTTCCCTGCTTTCCGTGCAGTTAAGCGATGCTGCAACAAATTCTCCCAGCTGCGTCCGGCCCTCTTCCTCCCGAAGCTCCCAGGCAAAGCGGCTGCTGCAGCGGGATTGCGGGATATGGATGACGAGACGCAGGGGAGATGCCGGCGTCCGGGTCACCAGAACCGGCGCCAGGAGCCGGCGCCATGGTCGGTTTTCTTCGGCTGCGAGAGCTGTGGTCAGTGTTTCCTCATTGGTGGTGTCCACGCCCATGGCGGCCAGGAGGGAGCGTTTCGTGGTCAAGGCTACCCGGTGCGGTTTGCCCCAGATATCATGGTAGCTCTGCTCGATGCCGTAAAGGGCGCACAGTTGGTCGATCATGGCGGTGTTCATGAGATGCTCCCTTCGTCGGGATCGAGGAACCACGCCGCCGACCAGGGGGGGATGCTGCCGTGGCGCAGCCTGCCGGCAAGGCCGGGCTCGCTTTCGTAGAAAACCGTACCCCGCACCTCGGGAATGGCCGAGAGGGTTTTTCCACCGGCATTGACCACCAGGCGGAGCATGGAACCGTCGCCCAACCGCCATTCGACCAGCAGCGCCCGCTGCCCGATCAGATAATAGCGGGAGCCATGGCCTGGCATGGCAACAAGCCGGGGAACGACAAATCGCTGCCGGAGACGAAGCAGGCCCTGATAAAAGCTCCGCCAGGCAAGCCCCTGTTCCGAGTCCCCTTCCTCCCAGCGAATCTTGGCGCGCAAATAGGTATCGGCCGCCATCGGGTCGGGGATACGGGCGCGGGCCTCTGCATGACGAAAGGCCGAAAATCTGGCGAATTCTCTACGCCGGCCTTCCGTCACCGCCTCCTGGAGATCGGGTCCGAAGGCGCAAAAGAAGGGAAACGGCGTGCGCGTCCCGAATTCCTCGCCCATGAAAAGCAGCGGCGGAGACGGGGCGAGCAGCGCGACGGCGGTCAGGACCCGATGGCTCTTTTCCTCGGCCAGCACGGTGAGCCGCTCGCCAAAGGCCCTGTTGCCGATCTGATCGTGATTCTGCAGAAAGGTGACAAAAGCTGTGGCGGGAAGACCCGCACTCGGCTCCCCCCGGTTTTTCCCCTCCTGGTAGACGGACGGTTCTCCCTGATAGGCAAAACCTTCGGCCAGGCAGCGGCCGAGGGCCATGGCCAGGGCCTCCTGGTAATCGGCATAGTAGCCCTCCGCTTCGCCGGTGAGCAGCACATGAAAACAGTGATGGATGTCATCGTTCCATTGGGCCGCGTACCAGCGGGGACGGCCCTCCCGGCGCTCGAGATAACGGGCCTGGTTGGCATCGTTTTCCAGCACGAGATGCACCTGCCGCTCCCGGCCCGGCCCGTTCCCGACGGCTTCGGCCAGCTCGATCAGAATGTCCGGCCGTGAATCGTCCCGGATGGCGTGAACGGCATCGAGCCTGAGACCGTCCAGGCGGTATTCTTCCAGCCAGAAAAGCGCATTATGGATGAAAAAATCCCGCACTACCCGGCTCTGCGGACCGTCATAGTTGATGGCGGCCCCCCACGGGGTATGGTGGCGTTCCGTGAAAAAGGGCGCACTATAGAGATGGAGGTAATTGCCTTCAGGGCCGAAGTGGTTGTAGACCACGTCGAGAAAGACCATGAGGTGCCGGGCATGGGCCGCCACCACCAGCCGTTTGAGGTCCTCCGGCCGGCCATAGCTGCGGTCCGGGGCAAAGGGCAGAACCCCATCATAGCCCCAGTTGCAGGCCCCGGGAAAATCGGCCACCGGCATAAGCTCGATGGCGGTTACTCCCAGCTCGGCAAGATAATCGAGCCGCTCCTCCACCGCTTTGAAGGTGCCCTCCGGGGTGAAGGCCCCCACGTGCAGCTCATAGAGGACCGTCTCTTCCCAGGGTCTTCCCAGCCAGCCGTCGTCCGGCCAGGCAAAGGCCGCCGGGTCGACCACCTCGCTCGGACCATGGACGTCCTCGGCCTGGCAGCGGGAGGCAGGATCGGGAACGCGGATCTCGCCGTTGATCAGGAACCGGTAGCGGCTGCCTGGTCCGGCTTCGGGGTGGTGGTGTCGATACCAGCCGTTTTCCGCGGCCGACATGGGCATTACCGGCCCGCTCTCCTGGTCGCCTTCGAGACAGAGCTCCACCCGCTCGGCGGTGGGCGCCCAGAGTTGAAACAGCACGCCGCCCCGGGGGTCCATCTCGGCGCCGAAGGGCATGACATGACGGTAGTGGAGCTTGTTTTCAGCCATTTTTTCGCACCTTGAAGACGATGATGGCCAGCGGCGGCAGGGTGAGATTGAGGGAATGGTAATGGCCGTGGGCGGCAACCGGCGTCGCCCGCACCTCGCCGCAATTGCCCATGCCGCTGCCCCCGTAAAGAGGCGCGTCGCTGTTCAGGATCTCCTCCCAGATGCCGCCCCGGGAGACCCCGATCCGGTAGTTATGCCGCGGCACCGGGGTAAAATTGGCGACGCAGACCAGCTCCTCGCCCGCCTGCCGGGAGCGGCGCAGATAGGCGAGAACCGATTGCTGGTGGTCCTTGCAATCGATCCAGGCAAAGCCCTCCGATTCGAAATCGATGGCGTGCAGGGCCGGTTCCCCGCGCAAAAGGGTGTTCAGGTCCCGGACCCAACGCTGCAGTCCCTTGTGGGCAGGGTCGTTGAGCAGATGCCAGTCAAGGCTTTTGTCGTGGTTCCATTCCGCCCGTTGACCGAATTCGCAGCCCATGAAGAGCAGCTTCTTGCCCGGATGGGTATACATGAAGCCATAGAGGAGCCGGAGATTGGCAAATTTCTGCCAGTCGTCGCCGGGCATCTTGCCGAGCATGGATCCTTTGCCGTGCACCACCTCGTCATGGGAGTACGGCAGGACAAAGTTTTCCTGGAAGGCGTAAAGCAGACTGAAGGTGATGTTGTGGTGGTGGTATTTGCGATAGAACGGATCCTGCCCCATATAGAGCAGGGTGTCGTGCATCCAGCCCATATTCCACTTGCAGCCGAAGCCGAGCCCGCCGAGATAGGTGGGCCGGGAGACCATGGGCCAGGCCGTGGATTCCTCGGCAATGGTTAAGGTGTCCGGATGTTCGCGGTAGATGAGCTCATTGAACCGTTTGATGAAATCCACCGCTTCGAGGTTTTCGCGGCCGCCGAACCGGTTGGGGATCCACTCCCCTTCCTTGCGGGAGTAGTCGAGATAGAGCATGGAGGCCACGGCGTCGACTCGCAGCCCGTCGATGTGATACATCTGGAGCCAGAAGAGGGCGTTGCTGAGGAGAAAATTGCTCACTTCCTGCCGGCCGTAATTGAAGACAAAGGTGCCCCATTCGCGTTGTTCGCTCTGTCTGGGATCGGCGTGCTCATAGAGATGGGTGCCGTCGAAATAGCCGAGTCCGTGGGCGTCGCGAGGGAAATGGGCCGGCACCCAGTCCAGGATGACGCCGATGCCATGCTGATGGAGGAGGTCGACGAAGTACATGAAATCCTGGGGCGTGCCGAAACGGCTGGTGGGCGCATAGTAGCCGACCGTCTGGTAGCCCCAGGAGGCGTCGAGGGGGTGCTCGCACACCGGTAGCAGCTCCACGTGGGTGAAGCCCATCTCCTTGACATACTCGGCAAGCCTGGGCGCCAGTTCCCGGTAGGTCAGCCAGCGCTCCTCCTCTTCGGCCACCCGCATCCAGGAGCCGAGATGCACCTCGTAGATGGCAAGCGGCGCGTCGAGGCGATGCCGTTTGCCGCGGCTTGCCAGCCACTCGCCATCCTGCCATTGGTAGTCGGCTATATCCCAGACCAGGGAGGCGGTGGCCGGCCGGATCTCGCAGGCGAAGCCGAACGGGTCGGTCTTTTCCGCAGTGTATCCGGCGTTTCGCGAACGGATGGCGTATTTGTAGCGAGTCCCGTTTCCCACGCCCGGGACGAACACTTCCCAGATACCGGAGTCACCACGGCTTTCCAGCAGATGCGCCGACTCGTCCCAGTCGTTGAAATCAGCGATCAGCGCCACCCGCTCGGCATTGGGCGCCCATAGCGCAAACCAGGTTCCCGGCTCGCCGTCCCTTGCACCGATATGGGCCCCGAGCTTTTCCCAGGCCCGGTAATGAGTTCCCTCGATCAGGAGATGCAGGTCATAATCGGTCAATCGTGTGTGGACGTTGGTCATTTGTATCACTCCTTAGGGTGTGCCGTGATGCGGATTCTCGATAAAGCCGATGATCCCGGCAAGCGGGATATGGAGCCAGTCAGGGCGGTTGTTGAATTCATACTGCAGCTCGTAAAAGGCCTTATCGAGAAGGAAGGCGTCCAGCAGGACGCTCCGGGCCGGACCGGTGGGCAGAAAGGTGCCGCCTTCGGCTGTCTTGAGGTAGGCCGTGAGAAAGGTAGCCGCGACCCAGGCCTCCCATATATGCGCCTGCTGTTCGACTGCGGCCGGGTCCACGGCGGCGAACCTGTCGGCCGCGATGAGCGCCGTATGCGCCGCATAGCTGAAGGAACGGAGCATGCCGGCCACGTCCTTCAGCGGCGACTGTTTCCGTCGTCGCACGGCCAGCGACCTGATCGGCTCCCCCTCGAAATCGATGAGCAGGAAATCGTCTTCGGTGCGCAGGACCTGGCCCAGATGATAGTCGCCGTGACAGCGGATGAGTTTGCCGCCGATGCCGCTCAACTCCGGCAGGGACTGGAAGCGCTGCAGGAGAGTGGGGCCGGCGCCGATGACCGCGTCCGCCTGGGCCTTCAGCTCCATGCTCAGACTGACCGACCGATTGGCCAGCAGGTTGAGGCTCAGCTGTGCCTGGGTGGCAAAAGCGTCAGCCAGGGCGGCGAGATATTCCGGCGTGATGGGCTCGGGGGTAAAATTCCTGTTCCGCTTTTCACGGGAGAGCGCCAGGTGGAACTCGGCGGTGCGGGTGGCGAGTTGCTCGATCGCCGTCAAATAGTCGCCGCACCTCTCTTGGAGTTCGGCCGGCGGCGCCTGTTCGGCGAGCTGCAGGAGCGCTGCCGTGTCGTTTGCCCGCTGCCCGCCCGGGGAGAGGGAGAAGATCTGCCGGTCCTGCAGGAAGGCGGTTAGATGTTTCATGGTGAATGCCCAGCCATCACCTTGATTCTTTTCAAAGACCTGCAGCATGGCCACGGTGGATCTCAGGCCGTCAGGCTGTTGGTAATCGATGGCACCCAGGACCGGAGCCATATTGGCAAAACCGGTGCTCTCGGTAAGATAGCGGCCGATCTCCATGTCCGGACTCGGCCCCTCCTCGACCCGGCGGAAGCTCTTGAGGATAAAGGCGTCGTCCAGGATGATCGAGGTGTTGCTCTGTTCCACGTCAATGCGGCGTACCTCACTGCATTCCGCCTCCCGCTCTTTTTCCTTTTGAAAGGCCTCGCTCCGGTAGGCGATAAGCCTGCCTCTGGCGGCAGTGGAAAAGCTCCGGCCGTCGGCCATGATGGTAAAGAGATCGCAGCAGGCGGTGCGGTCCGACAGGGCATCAAAGAGGACGCCCTTTTCCCTGGAGGTGGACACCCGGCAGAGGAGGCTTTCCGGGATTTCGTCCAGCAGGGTGTCGACCAGCTGCCCCTTGGCGATCTTCAGAGGCAGCGAATAAACCTCGTTGCCCCCGTCTTCATAGGTGACCGAGACAAAGATGACAAAGAATCCCGCCCCCAGTTTCGCCCAGTCCGTGATGCGCAGGGACGAGATCACCCCCGCCTTTCCCCTGAACCAGCGTTGCCCGGGCAGGTAGGCGAGGAGCACATCCTGCTCAAGCTGGTAGCGGTATTCCTGGCGCATGAAATCGTCCCAGCCGCCGGCCAGATTGAGCGAGGGGAGACTGATCTCCGCACCCCTTGCGCCGCCTGGAACCCTGATGGGCTTTGCCTGCGGTTCGAGCTTGAACCACATGAAGCTGTGCGGCCCCAGGGTCAGAAAATAGGGCAGATCACCGATCATCGGAAAATCCGTGCGGCCGATAAGCTCCACCGGTATCCAGCCGCGAAATTCGGAGAGATCGAGTTCCACCGGCTGGACAAAGCGTGACAGGTTGGCCACGGCCAGGATCACCTCTCCCTGGTAGCGGCGGATATAGGGGAGCACCGCCCGGTTTTCCGGCGCCAGAAATTCCATGGACCCCTTGCCGAACGCCTTGTACTGGCGGCGGAGCGAGATAAGGCGTTTCATGAAATGAAACAGCGAGGAGGGATTGCGCTCCTGGGCCTCCACGTTCAACCCCTGGTAGCTGTAGACCGGGTCCATGATCACCGGCAGATAGAGCTTGGCCGGGTCGGCCTTGGAAAAACCGGCGTTGCGGTCCGCCGACCATTGCATGGGGGTCCGCACCCCGTTGCGGTCACCGAGATAGATATTGTCTCCCATGCCGATCTCGTCCCCGTAATAGAGTACCGGGGTGCCGGGAAAGGAGAAAAGCAGACTATTGAGCAGCTCGATCCGGCGCATGCTGTTGTTGACCAGCGGCGCCAGACGGCGGCGGATGCCGACATTGACGCGCATGCGGGCATCCATGGCGTATTCCCGGTACATGTAGTCGCGCTCCTCGTCGGTCACCATCTCCAGGGTGAGCTCGTCGTGATTGCGCAGAAACAAAGCCCATTGGCAGCTGTCCGGAATGGCCGGGGTCCGCTTGAGGATCTCGGTGATGGGGTGGCGGTCTTCCTGGTGGATGGCCATGAAAATGCGCGGCATAAGCGGAAAATGGAAGGCCATGTGGCATTCGTCACCATCGCCGAAATAGGCCCGCACGTCTTCCGGCCACTGGTTGGCCTCGGCCAGGAACATGCGATTGTCATAATGGCGGTCGAGCTGACGGCGGAATTCCTTCAGCACCTCGTGCGTTTCCGGCAGATTCTCGTTGTTCGTCCCTTCCCGGACGCAAAGATAGGGCACTGCATCGAGCCGCATGCCGTCCACCCCCATGTCGAACCAGAAGCGCATGACCCGGCAGACGGCCTCCACGACCCGGGGATTGTTGAGATTGAGGTCGGGCTGGTGGGAGAAGAAGCGGTGCCAGTAATAGGCCCCGGCCACCGGGTCCCAGGCCCAGTTGGAGGATTCGCTGTCGGTGAAGATGATCCTGGTTTCGGCAAACTTCGTATCCGTGTCGCTCCACACGTAGAAGTTGCGGCGGGCCGACCCGGCTTTGGCGCGCCGGGCCGCCTGGAACCAGCCGTGCTGATCCGAGGTATGATTCACGACGAGTTCGATGATCACCTTCATGTCCCGCAGGTGGGCCTCCCGGACAAAGGCGCGGAAGTCCCGCAAGGTGCCATAGTCGGGATGAATGCCGCGATAGTCGGCGATGTCGTAGCCATCGTCCCGCAGCGGGGACGGATAAAAGGGCAGCAGCCAGATGGCGGTTATGCCGAGATCCTGGAGGTAGTCGAGCTTTTGTCTGAGTCCCCGGAAGTCGCCCATGCCGTCGCCGTTGCTGTCGAAGAAGGCCTTGACATGCAGCTCATAGATGATGGCATCCTTGTACCAGAGGCTGTCTTTTTTCTTGATCATGTCAGTCACCTTTCTACAGGAAATATTCAAAGTCCCGCTCGGAGCGGACCTTGCGGCGGAGCCGGTAGATCTGGGCCGGGCTCTCGGCCGGATCAAGACGCACGTAGTTACGACGTCCCTGCCAGAGGTAGCGCCCTTCCCCGATGAGATCGTGGACCTGGTAAACCTCGCCTGGGCCGATGCCCAGCTCTTCAAGGGGCACCTCCACCCAGCCGTCGTGCACGTGATGCGGGTCGAGATTGATCACCACCAGGATGATGTTGTCGTGGTTCGGCGTGGTCTTGCCGAAAAAGAGCAGCTGTTCGTTATCCACCGGATAAAAATCGAGACCTTTGCTGGTGTGGAGGGCCGGATTTTCACGGCGTATCCGGTTGACAAGTGCGATATATTCCCGCAGGCTTTCCGCCCGGTTCCAGTCCCGATGCCGGATCTGAAATTTTTCGGACTCGTGGTATTCCTCCGTGCCCGGTATCGCCTCGTTTTCGCAGAGTTCGTACCCGCTGTAGATGCCGTAGCTCGCGCCCAGGGTGGCGGCCAGCACCAGCCGGGAAAGAAAGGCCGGGCGGCCACCGAACTGGAGAAATTCCGGCAGGATGTCCGGCGTATTGGCAAAAAAATTGGGCCGGAAGAACTCGCGCACCCCGGAGCGGGTGAGGGCAGTCACATATTCGGTCAGTTCGCGTTTGGTGTTGCGCCAGGTGAAGTAGGTGTAGGACTGGCTGAAACCAGCCTTGGCCAGGGCATGCATGATTTTCGGCCGGGTAAAGGCCTCGGCGAGAAAGACCACATCCGGGAAGCTTTTTCGCACTTCGGCGATAACCCACTCCCAGAAGCAGAACGGCTTGGTATGGGGGTTGTCCACCCGGAAGACGCGTACTCCCCTTGCGGCCCAGAAGACGATGACATCCTTGAGCTCGTGCCAGAGTGACTCCCAGGCCGGGCTCTCGAAGTTGAGGGGGTAGATGTCCTGGTATTTCTTCGGCGGATTTTCCGCGTATTTGATGCTGCCGTCCGGACGATGCCGAAACCATTCCGGATGCTCCCTGACATAGGGATGGTCCGGCGAGCATTGAAAGGCGATGTCAAGAGCCACCTCAAGGCCGTGGCGGGAGGCTTCCGCTACGAAAAAATCGAAATCCGCCAAGGTGCCGAGATCCGGATGGACCGCCTTGTGCCCCCCCTCCTGACCGCCGATGGCCCAAGGGCTGCCGGGGTCGTCCGGTCCGGCCGCCAGGCTGTTGTTCGGTCCTTTTCGGTGGGTGTGGCCGATGGGGTGGATGGGCGGCAGATAGACGACGTCAAAGCCCATCTCGGCGATGTAGGACAGATGCCTTGCGGCATCCCGGAAGGTGCCGCTCTGCTTGGGGCCGCTGCCCGTCGAACGTGGGAACATCTCATACCAGGCGCCGTACCTGGCCCGGATACGTTCCACAATAACCTGCAGGGCCTGGCGGTAACAGGAGCTTTGCGACCGGTCCGGATAACGGTTCATCAAGGCGGTGAGATCCGGCGACAGCCCGCGCTCCACGCGCTTACCCTGGACCTCCCGGGATTTGAGGAGAAACGCGATTTCCGTCAGCCAGCCGCGGTCGGGCGCCACTGCCCGCCCGGCCGCCCCCTCGATCAGAGCGGCGCCCTCCAGGAGTTCACTTTCGATATCCTGCCCGGCCTGGTATTTTTTCCGGACTTCGTCCTGCCAGCTGGCAAAATGGTCCACCCAGGCCTCTATGGTGTATTCATAATGCTCCAGGCGTTCTGCGCTGAAGCGCCCCGCCCAGGCATCGTTCCCCCGCGGTTCCATGGGCGCCTCCTGCCAGGCGGCCTCGGAGACGGGACGATAGCGGAGTACGGCGGCCAGAAGATCATGACCGTCGGCAAAGATGTCGGCCGTTACCAGGACATCCTCACCCACGCAGCGTTTGATCGGAAACCGGCCGGCATCAACTGTCGGCTGGACATTCTCTATCCATACCCGGCGTGCGATTTCCGGGTCGATCCTTCCTTGCAGGTCCTGGCTGGCATGATCCATCTTGTTTTCTCCCTTTGTTGCTGCTGAACGGTTACGTCACCATATCGTAGACAGCAAGCACCTTTTCGGCTACCGCAGCCCACCCGAACTGCGAGACCACCCGCTCCCGCCCCTTGCGGCCCATGGCCCGGCGCAGGTTCTCGTTGGCGGCGAGCTCGTTCATGCGCGCCGCGAGTTCAGATGCGAACCTCTCCGGCTCGGCCGGTTCGAAGTCATCCGGAGCGGCTGGCGCAAATTCCACGAGAAAACCGGTTTCACCCGGCACCACGACCTCTTTTATGCCGCCCACACGGCTCGCCACCACCGGCGTTTCGCAGGCCATCGCTTCGAGGTTTATGATGCCGAAAGGCTCGTAAATGGAGGGGCAGCAGAACACGGCGGCATGCGAGTAGAGTTCGATGGCCTCCGGGCGCGTGACCATTTCCCGTATCCATATCACATTGCCGCGTTCCTTTTGCACTACCTCCACGGATTTTTCTATTTCCAGGGCGAACGCGGAGGTGTCTGGCGCCGAAGCACAGATGACCGCCTGGATCTCCGGCTTAAGTTGCCGGCAGGCCGAGACAAAGTGGCCTATCCCTTTCTGGCGGCTCACCCGGCCGAGGAAGAGAACATAGGGCCTGCCGGGGTCGATGCCGTATTTCTCGAGGGCCGAGGTGGAGGCCACCGGCCCGTATTGGCGGGTATCGATGCCGTTCGGGATAACCTGCAGCCTGTTGTTCGCCATCTGGAACCGGTTTGCTATTTCCTGCCGATCGGTTTCCGAGACCGCAATCACGGCGTCGGCCATCTCAATGGCGGTCTTCTCTACCCAGGTCGAGAGATCGTAGCCGCGGCCGAGCTGCTCACGCTTCCATGGCCTCAGAGGCTCCAGGGAATGCACGGTGATGACCAACGGCACGCCGTAACAGATCTTGGCGAGGATGCCACCCCACATGGAATACCAGGTATGGCAGTGCACGACGTCCGCCTCCACGGGCGCGGCGTTGAAGTGCAGGCAGCTCTGGAGCACCATGAGCGCTTGGCGCACACGGCGCGGGTTGCCCTCGAACATGTCGCTGCCGAAGGGGTAGCCGTGCACGGCCGGGTTGCCGAAGTCGAGTCGTTGCTCGCCGAAGCATTTCACCTCCACGGTGGCCATCCGGGCCAGTTCCCGGGCGAGATATTCGACGTGCACCCCGGCACCTCCATAGACGTGCGGCGGGTACTCACGAGTCATGATGACGACTTTCATGTAAACGTCCCACTCCCTTTATTGTTTGTGTTAGGGGATTTTCCCGGCCCTTTGCCGGATGAATGGGGCTCGACGGCCAGCAACCAGGCGAGCGACCGGCCCTGGAGCGCGTACGGCTCCCGGCCGTGATGCAGGTGAGGCGGGACATCGTTGGGCGCGGGATAGCTCGTGTCGAGAACCGTTTGCCAGGATTTCTCGGCGAGAAGAGGCGGCAAATGGAAGGCGATTTCTTCGTGATGGGCATTGAAGAGCAGAAGATGGTCGTCGTCCTCGATACGGCGGCCGCGGCTGTCATATTCATCGATGGCATCGCCGGCGAGGAACATGCCGAGACAGCGGGCGTACGAATCCCCCCATTCCTCATCAGTCATTTCCTGGCCGTGCGGCTGCAGCCAGAGGACATCCTTGATGTCGGCGCCTTTGAGCCGTCGGCCAAGAAAAAAATGTTGCCGGCAAAAGGCTGGATGACGCTTGCGCAAAGCGATCAGCTGACAGACGAAATCAAAGAATTCCTGCTGCTCGTCATCGAGTTGCCAATTGTGCCAGCTGATTTCACTGTCCTGACAGTAGCCGTTATTGTTGCCGCCCTGGCTGCGGCCGATTTCATCGCCGGAAAGAATCATCGGCACGCCGAGGGAGAGGAGCAGGGTGACCATGAAATTGCGTTTCTGCCGAGCCCTGAGGCTCTTGATCCCGGGATCGACGGTGGGGCCTTCGACGCCGCAGTTCCAGCTGAGGTTGTCATCCGAGCCGTCGCGGTTGTCCTCGAGATTGGCCTCGTTGTGTTTGTGGTCATAGCTCACGAGATCATGCAGGGTGAAGCCGTCGTGGCAGGTGACGAAGTTAATGCTGGCGTATGGTCGTCGACCACTCTTTTCGTACAGGTCGCTCGATCCCGTGAGGCGGTGGGCGATTTCGCCGATATGCCCGCCGTCCCCTTTCCAATAGGCGCGGACCGTGTCCCGGTAGATGCCGTTCCATTCGGTCCAGCCGATGGGGAAGTTTCCCACCTGATAGCCGCCTTCACCGAGATCCCATGGCTCGGCGATGAGTTTTACCTGGGAGATTATCGGATCCTGATGGATGATGTCGAAAAAGGCGGACAGCCGGTCCACCTCGTGGAGCTCCCGGGCCAGCGCCGAAGCAAGGTCGAAACGGAAGCCGTCCACGTGCATTTCCAGCACCCAGTAACGGAGGCTGTCCATGATGAGCTGCAGTACCCGGGGGTGGCGCATGTTGAGGGTGTTCCCGCAGCCGGTGAAATCCATGTGATAGCGGGGATCATCAGGCATGAGCCGGTAATAAGAGGCGTTGTCTATGCCCCGGAAGCAGAATGTCGGCCCGAGATGATTCCCCTCGGCCGTATGGTTGTACACCACATCGAGGATGACCTCGATGCCGGCCGAATGGAGGGTCTTCACCATGGTTTTGAATTCGCTGACGAGACCGGTGGCGGAATAGCGCATTTCCGGGGCAAAAAAGCCGATGGAGTTATACCCCCAGTAATTCTTGAGCCCATGCTCCACGAGATGGCGATCGTCGACAAAGGCGTGCACCGGCATGAGCTCCACAGCGGTAACGCCGAGCCTTTTCAGGTATTCCACGCTCGGGCCGGTGGCGAGGCCCGCGTAAGTGCCGCGAAGCAACGGCGGCACCTCGGGGTGCCGGCAGGTGAACCCTTTCACGTGGAGTTCGTAGATGACCGTATCGTGCCACGGGGTGCGCGGCGGCCGGTCGTCGCCCCAGGTGAAAGCGGTGTCCACCACCCGGCATTTCGGCATACCGGAAGCGCTGTCGCGTCTGTCCCGGACAAGATCCTCGCGGGGGTTGCCCACCCGGTAGCCGAAGAGCGCGTCGCTCCACTGGAACGATCCCCATAGGGCTTTGGCGTATGGGTCGAGGAGGAGCTTGTGAGAATTGAAGCGATGGCCGCGCCGGGGTTCGTAGGGGCCGTGCACCCGGTAGCCATAGAGCAGACCGGGGCGGGCATCGGGGAGATAGCAGTGCCAGATCTGGTCCGTCTGCCAGCGCAGGTCGATACGTTCGATCTCCTGGCGTCCTTTAGCGTCGAAGAGACAGAGCTCCACTTTTTCCGCATTTTCCGAAAACAGGGAGAAGTTCACGCCTTCCCCGTCCCATGTGGCTCCAAGGGGATAGGGTTTTCCCGGCCATACGGACATGTGTTTTTTTCCCATGGTGCTTACCTTTTCAGAGGAAAGTAAATGCTAACCCCCATTCGGGGATAAGTGCCTTCACGAAATTAATTGCTAAGGCACTAATTGTTTAGCTCAGTTTAATGCGATATCGCGACTCGTAATGCAATCCGACCAGCAAGGTCAAATGCTCTCTAAGGTGCCGGGTCAGGAGAAAATTCTCCCGGACATAGTTCTTCGCCCTCGCGCCTATTTGCGCCAGCATCTCATACTGGTGAAGCAGGTAACGAATACGCAGGGCAGCACCTTCAGGGGTATGGACCAGGAAAGCGGTATGGTAATTGACCACCTGCAACGAATCCCGCCGGTATCGCCCCCGATGACCGGTTTGCTTTTCCACATTGCCTCGGTTACGATCAGGCCGAAACCCTCTTTGGTTGATTTCTGCAATAGGATATCGGCGGCACGCTGCAGGGCATTGATGGTGCGTGCGCATCCGGCGGCAGGAGCAGAACATGAATATCGGGACCACTGCCTGCTGCTTCGCGAACTTCCCGCACCACAATTTCACCTTCCGGATCAATCGCCGCCAGCCTCTCCGCCAAAACCGGATCCCGAAGACTGTGCCTCACCCAGCCGGTAAAATCATTATTAAACTCCCGTTCCTCAAAGCGCGGTACCAACAGACCACCCCAGAAATGATGGTAGATGCTGTCCAGTGAAATGTGAATCAGGTTATTCCGCAGTTCGGTAAGGGTCATTGCCTTTTGCCCGGTGGCAATGGAAATAAGCGCGCAGTCATTGAACAAGAAATTGGTGTTGCCGGCCATGACGAGTCTCCCGGAGCGAGAAAAGAGCCATCTCGCAGCTGCTATGGTGTGAGCAGATATGTAATTTATTATATTACCCTAAATTTTGATCTGAGTGTAATCTTATTTTATGTTAGACGTGACCACCGGCTATGCCGGTGGTCACGTCTACATTGCGTTGCGCTGACCGTAACACTCCATTGAGATGTGAATTGTAAAGGTAAAGTGTAAAATATTTCATAAAATGAAAGGTTATTCCTGACCATTCGGCAGGAAGCGCCATTAAAATCTGCTTGAAATGACAGCCCTGAAAATGCGCCACTGGACAGGGGGGGACGCTTGCTCGCGATACTTTGCTTAAACGCCCATGTTTATTTTTGTGATGATTTTGGGGACGAGGACATTATGGCCTCATAATCTCTTCCCCCATAGAAGATATTCAGAATTATAACGGCCTGTTTTCCTTCATCTACAATGAAAGCGACAACCGCTTTTTTATCGATGGGTGTTATTCTCAAATTTTCCATCAAATCGTCCCGCTGTTGCCCCCGAAGTGGGGCAGTTTCCAGTTCGTGACATTTTTGCCGGAGTTTTTCAATGTAGGCCCATGCTCTTTCAGGAAAGCCGCTTTTGTCTGATATAGAGCCATAGATATTTTCAAGGTCTTTGATCGCATCCGGCATCAAATAGACATCATATTTTTTCATCAGATCATTTTCATTCGTTGTTTGTGCGATCGTTCGATTGTTTTAAAAGCGTCATCCAATGGTACAGGGTCACCGCTCCGGGCCGAGTTTGTCAGGCGGTCGCGAATTAAAGCAAGTCTTGCCTGGTGCTCCTCTTCTTTTTTTTGCCACAGGCGCATTGCCTCTCTGATAAGTTCAGAGGTGGAGCCGTAAGCTCCGGACTGAACCTTGTTTTTGATTGTGGCAAGCATATCAGGAGGCAGCGTAATCGTAATCCTCTCAGCCTTATCTGTTTGCATTGTTTTCTCCTTGTGAGATAGTATGATTAAATCATACTACTTTGGTCTGGGAAGTCAATATTCTCTGTCTCATTGAGAAAAGATTCCCCCCTGAGTATTTGGTGTGAATATGATGGGGTAGAGCAGAGGCCAAAACACCAATTCAGAATGAAAGGAGGTGTACCAAGAAAGTTTCACAAGCGGTCGATTTCCATTTGCAGTACCACCAGCCCTTGCCCTTGGCAGTCTTCACGCATGACATGTCCGAATTTTTCAGGAATGCGATTGTCCCATTTTTCCGGGGTGCGCTGGTGTGTTGACACAGTAGTTATGTTGCGCGATTAGTTATGTTTTGTCTTTTTCCTTCTCTGTTTGCTTTTCTTTTTCCCTTCCGTAGTTCTTTTTTATCTCTTCTTCATCCTTTTTCTTTAAATCTG